>SXGT01570955.1_pt1 | contig 450775 bp, 621 predicted proteins | sample 3176221 | NCBI WGS metagenome assembly SXGT01 (sample SAMN11356862, study PRJNA531348) | freshwater metagenome | isolation source: freshwater sample F1-120 | place: China: Fuxian Lake, Yuxi | collected 2017-12-25 | reverse complement strand
ATTACTTTCAAGGATATATGCAAGACCTTCGTATTACTAAAGGTATCGCTAAATATACCAAAAATTTTGCTCCTCTTCAATCAAGAATACCTAATCCAATTAGCAATTTTGATCCATATTATGATAATATTACACTATTATTAAAGGGAGAAGGGGATAATAATAGTACTACTATAATAGATCAAAAAGGACATACAATTACAGCAAATAATGGAGCATTAATAAGTACCACACAATCAAAATTTGGAACAAGTAGTATATATTTTGATGGAACAAATGATTATTTATCAATACCAAGTTCAACTGATTTTGATTTTGGTTCAAATAATTTTACTATTGAATGTTGGTTATATCGTGAACCATCTACATACGCTACAATAGTAAGTCAACGAACATCAGCTATTGCTTCAGGAATTTATTGGAATTATAATAATTTATCAATTGGTAATGGTAGTAGTTGGGTTGTATCTACAAATTATTCTTCAACGCCAGCTACTAATATTTGGAATCATTATGCATTAGTTAGAAATGGAACTTCTATATCGGTGTATATTAATGGTATTTCTGTATTAACAGCAACTATTGGTACTAATACAATACCAAATAATTTACCATTCTTTATTGGACAAGATAGAGGTAATGCTGGTTCTGGGTATACCCCATGGAAAGGATATATTGATGATTTTAGAATAACAAAAGGAATTGCTAGATATACAGGAAATTTCCCTGTTCCTGTTAATACATATCCGACTTATTATCCAGAAAGCTATTTGGCAGTAACATCACCAACATCAACATCTGTGATTAAGAATGGTTCATTATTATTTGAAAATACTAGTGGTACATTTGAATGTTGGTTAAATATATCTAATTTAAGTGGTGCTGATGGTTATAGTAGAATTTATAATGAAATTAGACATGCTACTATAGGTGGAGGAGGTAGTATCCATATAGTAAACTCAACTAAAAAAATTGGTATATATTTAGAAAGTCCTGATAGTACTAATTTTGCATATTATTCAACACAAACAATTACATTAAACGTGTGGAATCATATTGTAGTAACTTGGGCTACAGATAAAACATTAAAAATTTATATTAATGGTGTGTTAGATTCAACTCAAACTATGGCTGTTAATAGACATACTGGTACAGCAATAATCCAATCTAGTATTGGTGCTGCTAATAATTTTAATGGTACAGTTCAAAACTTACAAAATATGAGATTGTATAATACCACTATAGATGAAACTAAAGTTACTACTTTATATAATAATGGTAATGTATTATATGTAACTCCTGATACTGGATTAGTAGCAGGATATAATTTTAATTCAAACACCAATAATATTCATGATGCTAGCAATAACGGAAATGATTTTGTATTGGGATCTGGATGTGTAATACAACCATATAATATATAAACAAAAAGCCCTCCTAGGAGGGCTTTTTTAATGTCTAAAATTTAATGAAATGAATAAATATATATTATTAGAGGAGATATTATATGGGTTTATTGTTTTTTATATCAGCACAAGATGTAGTAGTTATTCCACCTGATCCAGGTGGAGAGGTAGTTGTAGTAAATATTAGTTCTGTATATGACATAGATCCATATTTAGATCAAACTGTATTATTATTGCATGGTGATTCATTAATAGATGAATGTGGAAAAGTAATAACTGCAAATGGAAATGTATCTGTAAGTGGTGCTAAAAAGAAATTTGGAACTGGAAGTTTATATTTTGATGGAAGTGGTGATTATTTATCAATACCATCATCAACAGATGTGGAATTGGGAACATCAGATTTTACCTTAGAAACGTGGGTCAATTTTTCAGGATATCCTATCAATACTGCTGGAGCATATTCATTTATGTTAGCATGTAAGGATGTGAATGGTTCAAGAGGTTTTAATTGGGCTGTGGGTGGAACAGCCTCATCATTAAATGTTTGTAATTTTGGACAACCAGGAGTATGGACGTGTAGTGCAAGTTATAATTTTTCACTTAATACTTGGTATCATATTGCTGTAGTTAGATTAAATGGAACAGTATCAATATTTATAAATGGAGTATTTATATCTTCTGCATCTGGTCCTTCAATACCTGCTACAACATCACCATTTAAAATAGGATCCAATGAATATGATGCTACATATAAGTATTATTTAAATGGATATCTTGATGATTTTAGATTTACTAAAGGTGTTGCTCGTTATATCAACAATTTTGCTGTTCCTTCAAAAGCGTTTCCTGATTATCAATATTCTGATCCTGAATGGGATTCTACTATATTGTTATTAAGAGGAGAAGGATATAATGGAAGTACAAATATTAAAGATGACATTGGAAGAACGATAACTGCAACAGGAACAACAATTAATACAACACAAAAGAAATATGGTAATAGTAGTTTATATCATTCAACATATTCATCAGCAGCGGTTGTACCCCATGATTCCAGATTTGCTTTTGGATTAAATGATTTTACTGTGGAAATGTGGATTTATCCAACAACATTACATGGATCAGGTATAAATTCGTATATCTGTAATTTAGGTAGTATTTTGATGTATATTAATCCCGATTCAGGTCAAAAATTGCGTGCTCAAGTAAATAGTACAGATTTTGGTGGAACTCAAACCATTAGTGTTAATCAATGGCAACATATAGCATTGGTTAGAACAGGATCAACATTAACATTATATTATAATGGAACATCTATAAACACAACAACCTTTAGTGCATCAGTTAATTTAAATACTAATTCAAAATATATTGGTAGTTATGATACCAGTAGTGGATATGGTTTTATTGGATATACTGATGAAACTCGAATTTATAATGGGTATGCCAAATATTTGGCTAATTTTACTCCGGCTCAACAAACATTACCTTCTGTTTTTCCTACATATGAACAATATGCTGATAGTACAGTATTATTGATTAATGGAAATGGGGTTAATAATAGTACTAATATAAAAGATGAAACTGGAAAACCTGTAACAGTATCAGGAAATACAAGAATTAGTACAGCACAAAGTAAGTTTAATGGAAGTAGTATATATTTTGATGGAACTACTGATTATATTAATTTAAATGGGCATCAAGATTTTGCGTTTGGCACTGGAGATTTTACGGTTGAAGGATGGTTTAATAGTACTGGTGGAGCTGGAACTTATAGAACTTTATTTTCAACATATAGTTCTACTAATACTACTGCAAATTTTATGTTATATATTCGACCTGATAATGGATTAAGATTTCAAATTGGATCAAGTAATATAGCTATTGAAACAACAGCATCACTCGTGGTACTTAATACCTGGAATCATTATGCAATAGTTAGACAAAATAATGTTACTAAATTATATCTTAATGGTGTATCACTCGGAAGTTATAATGATACTATTAATTATCAAATTACAGCAGATAAACCGTTGATTGGTATAGAATGGAATGGTACATCTAATGCGTTTGTTGGTTATATGAATGATATTTGTATATCACGATTTGCCAGATATACAGCTAATTTTACTCCTCCCACTGAATCATTTAAATATATAACTAATCAACCCACAATTCCATATTACGATTATTATTATGATAACGTGAGTTTGTTATTAAAAGGGGAAGGTGGAGCTGGCTTACAAAATAATAAATTTATTGATAGTAGTTCAAATAATGCTATACCTACATTAACAGGAGTAATTAGTCAAGGTAGTGTTAGTCCATATTCAGGATTTGGAAGTGCATATTATGATGGTGGAACTAATAGATTATCATTACCAAGTTCAAATGCGTTTGATTTATCAGGTGGTACATTTACAATTGAATTTTGGATGAAACCAACAGCATATCCAAGTGTTACAAATAGGATTTTAATGGCTGGTATTAATAATTTTTCAAATGCTTGGCAATTTGATTTTTATACATCAGGATTATTGGGAGTGGGAAGACCTACCACACCTGCCACAGGTATTTTATCTTCATCAAGCGTACCATTAAATACATGGACTCATATAGCAATGGTATGTAATGCTGGAAGTGCAAAAATATATTTTAATGGTATATTAGTAGCTGGTCCAGTAAATATAACATTACCAACATCAGGAAATATTCCATTATATATTGGATATGATACTGTAGGTACAGTGGATGGTAAATATACAGGATATATTAGTAATTTACATATTACTAAATCAGCAAAATATACAGCTAATTTTACTCCATTAACTACACCTGTAGTATCAGATGCAAATACAACATTATTAATGAATTTTAATCAAGCTAATATTATTGATAGTGTAGGTAAACAAAATTTAGTATCATATGGAAATGTTACAACTTCACCTATTAGAAAGATTGGTCAATCAAGTTTATATTTTGATGGTAATGGTGATTATTTAACAGCATCATCAAATGATTTTAATTTTGGAACAAATGATTTTACAATTGAAGCTTGGGTATACCCAATTTCTGGTGGGACTTGGTATAGTATATTTGATACAAGAAACGCAAACGGTAGTAATGGTTGTGTATTTTTATTATCAAGTGCAAATGCGTTATATATTGGCAATGGTGTAACATCTGTAGGTTCAGCAAATGGAGTTGTACCATATAATGTTTGGTCACATGTTGCAGTATCTCGTGTATCAGGAACAGCTACATTATATGTTAATGGAGTTAATGTTGGAAGTGGAGCATTAGGTACAAGTTATTCATTAACTAATGCAAGAATAGGTGCATCATTTGATAGTTATTATTATTCAGGATATATTGATGGATTAAGAATAACAAAAGGTGTTGCTAGATATACAGCTGCTTTTACACCTCCTTATTTGGATTATGCTACTACTCGATTTGATTCATATGATCCTCATTGGACAAAAAATGTTTTATTAATTCATGGAGAAGGAACTAATAATAGTACTGCTATTACTGATGTTACTGGTAAAACGATTACTGTTGCAGGAAATACAAAAATAAGTACAACTCAAAGTAAATTTGGAAATGGAAGTGTATATTTTGATGGAAATGGTGATTATTTAACTATTCCACAAACTGGATTTCCTATAGTATATGGAACACCTTATACATGGGAATCATGGATATATCCTACAGCGAGTGGAGTTCAACAAGCACTATTTTCTTTATATGAAACAAATGTGACTTGGAGAATGAACATTACTTGTAGTATAAACACATCAAATCAATTTTATGTTAGTGTTTTTCAAGTAGCATCATCAACTCCGACTACACAAGTTACAACTCATACAACAGCTATTACTTTAAATACTTGGAATCATTTAGCATTTTGTTATAATGGAAGTACTTTTGCATTATTTGTTAATGGTATTAAATTTGAGGCAACTTGTACATTAACAGCGTTTACAACATATGGTGGTAACTATGCTTGGATTGGTATATCACGTAATCAAGCAGCGTTAGGTAGTGCTTATACAGGATATATTCAAGATATGCGTGTAACACCTGGACTTGCTAGATATACAAAAAACTTTGCTCCTCTCCAATCAAGAATACCTAATCCAATTAGTAATTTTGATCCATATTATGATAATGTCACTTTATTATTAAAAGGAGAAGGGGATAATAATAGTACTACCATTACTGATCAAAAAGGACATACAATTACAGCAAATGGAAATGCAAAAATAAGTACATCTCAAAGTAAGTTTGGAATGAGTAGTATAGCATTTGATGGAACTGGAGATTATGTATCAATACCAAATTCAACTGACTTTGATTTCACTAATCAGAATTTTACAATAGAGTTTTGGTTTAATGCAAACACAACAACTCCCACTTTCCAAACTTTAATATCTAAATCAACTAATGATGGAGGAGCAACTGGACCTTGGGTTATTCAATTACATAATAACAATCTTCAATTCTTAATGGATGGAACAGCAAGTAATGTAACTTGGGATTTATTCGATTATACATCACCTTCAACTATTACGACTGGACAATGGTATCATGTGGCATTAGCTCGTTCGGGTACTACAGTAGGTTGTTTTATTAATGGTATACTACAAAATACCATATCAGTTGGAACTAATTCAGTTAAACAAACATCATATCCAGTATTACTAGGTGGAATTCAATATTCAGGTGGAATTATACAAAATTTTAATGGATATATTGATGATGTTCGTATTACTAAAGGAGTTGCTAGATATACCGGAAGTTTCCCAGTTCCTGTTAATACACAACCCTGTGGAAGTGTTGACAAGAGATACCTAGAACTTACAACAACTCAAGCTACCAGTATGATTAAATCTGGTTCTCTATGGGGAACTTTAGCTCAGGGTAGTATTGAATTTTGGATAAATACCACATCTTGTACGGTGTACACGGAGCAGGTTGCCACAGGAGTTGTTTATGGTATTGGGGTTAATGCTAACGCAGTAACTCTTAGTGTATGGAGAAGTCCAAGTTCTTGGTATACTGTTATGTCTAACGCGACGTTGGTTACTGGTGCTTGGAATCATGTAGTACTAACTAGAGATGCTTCAAATCAAGTTGTGTTCTACATAAATGGAGTTCTTGATAAAACGGTATCAATAGCATACGGGGCTCATAATGGATCTACAACTAGTTCTAATATAGGATGGGTTACTGGAGCTACTGGAGGAATTGGGTCTTTAAATAAAATTAGATTGTATAATAGTGTCCTTTCACAGCAAGATGTTACTACCCACTACAATAATGGTGTTATACTTGACGTGTCAAAAGATCTTAATCTAATAGCAGGATACAATTTTGATACCTATAGCAGCTATATTGTAGATGTTAGTGGTAATGGTAACGACTTTGTATTGGGATCTGGATGTGTAATACAACCATATAATATATAAGCATAAAAAAAGCCCTCCTAGGAGGGCTTTTTTAATATTAATTTGAATACATAAATGGTTTATTAAATAATGCTTGAGGACCGTTTAATTCAGGAGTTTGAGTAAATCCTGATTGTTTTAACATGGTATTCAATTCATTAACTAATTGTGCATATGTAATATTATAATTATGTTGATATAAAATACAATACATACAATATGTTAATGCACCATGAAATTTACCCATTTGTTGAATCCAAGTATCAGCTGATGTTTGATTACTAGCACAGCCAGAAATTAATAATCCACGTTGATCTTCCATTGATGTTAATGTTCTTGGTTTTGGGGCTAATTCTAATCCAAATCCTCTATTTTCAATATCAATTGGCATTGGTAATGTTTTATTTCTTGTAGGACCAAATAAATTATCTCTCATTTCTAATGGAGGTAAAAAGTCTCGTAATCCGGTTCCTGAATGACAACAATCTAAAACCACTGTTAAATTGACTGATGGATGAACTTTATCAAATATACGTTTCAAATCATCATCTTTAATAATTTTATCGCGCCAATCAATATCGATTGGACAAATAATTTCATCATAACCATCTGGTTCATCATTTAAATCATAATCTAAATCAATGGTTTGAGAACCATGTCCAGAATAATGAAAGAATAGTGTATCACCTGGTTGAGCATCTTCTACTAACCATTCTAATCTATCTAAAATATTTTGAGTTGTAGCAGATTGATCAGTTAACATACGAATTAATTTTGGATCATCAAATCCTAAATTATTAACTAATATTGAATTCATTAATTGAATGTCATTAACACAACCACGTAATTCAAATTGTGTTCCTGGATAATTAATACCCACTAATAATGCTTTTTTTGCCATGATTATACTCCCTTAAAGAATCATATTAGTATTTATAACAAGGGGCTTAATTGCCCCTTTTTATATAATAATGTTTAATTAAAGTTCTAATGCTTGACCTACTATAACAAATGAAGTATTAGAATTAGTTGGTGTAACAGATAATATCATATCATTACTAATTATACTAATACTAAATACTGCTAATGATATGGAAGACATTACATTACCTATTTCTGTTAAATATCCTGTAGTTCCATTATGAATTGCTAATAATTTAGTTAATTGATATTCGGTTCCGTTAGTAATTTGAATTAAATATTCTGCTGAACGATATACAGTTTTATCTAATAATACTAATGATGTTATGGATGTTGTTGGTATTGTAGTGATTACTTTAAATTTACCATCTGTAGGGATATTAGCCCATGATACACTAGTTCCATTAGTTGTTAAATATTTACCAGAATTTCCTGTTTGTGTTGGAGCTAAACTATTAATATTAATGTTTGATCCAGTTATTGTTCCTGTTGCGGTTATATTACCAACAACATCAACTGCTTGTGTTGGTGTTGCAGTGTTTATACCTATTCTATTATTTTGTGAATCCCATACAAGATTATTTGAACCAGCAAAGGAATTAGCACTATTATATTGTAATGAACCAACACCAGGATAAGAAGTAACAGTGGTATAATCAATTAATTGAGGTGTAAATGGAGCTGTATATCTGGCAACATTTTTAGTTATTCTAAAATTATTAATATAACCATTTAAGTAATCAGATGCAACTGGTCCCGAATCAAAATCTTGACCTATGGCAAAAATATCTGTAGCAGTAAATTCATCAGCTGCGTTAACAACATGATTTCCCATTAACACACCATCTCTATATACAGCAATAGTAGATGATCCATTTCTTACTAACGCAAAATGATACCAAGTATTAAGAGAATTGGCTGCAAATGATATGCCTCCACCATTTGTTGCCGAAGTATAACTATATGCTAATATTAATCTATTAGAAGCTCCATTTGAACTACATACACTAAAAATGGTTGAATTAACGGGGAATGAATTATGTCTTACCCATAATTCAATAGTCCATGTGTTTAAACCAACTAATGATTGAATAGCCGAATCACATCTTAAATATTGAGAAGTACCATTAAAAGATACTGATGCTGGTCCTATTTTACTATAAGCTCTTGAAACTGCTGTTGAACCTACATTTGTAATAGTTCTACTAAAAGATGATGAATCAGCAATAGCTGTATTACCTGCATTACCAGTTGGTTTAACTAATAATACCACATTATTAAAATGTATATCAGGAGGTGAAACTATATAATTATAATGAAATTGAACATTAGGATCAAAATCAACGGTATATCTAGCATAGCCATTTGTTATTCGTACTGCATCAATATAACCGTTAACAGAATCTGCTGTAGTACCTGAAGAATCAATTCTTCCTATTGATACAGGTACAGATGAATCAAAAACCGCACTAGCAGTACCTGCTTTTTGAACAACTACTCCATTTACAGCACAATAAAGAGTTGCACCAATTCTTGAAACTGCTACATGATACCATTGACCGATTGTTAATGCACTTCCAAAGCTATGAACAATTGGAGTAATTCCATCTGTTGTAAATGCAAATCCAAAACCTAAATTATTCTGATTAATAAATAAAGTAAATGCATGATCTAGTATTGAAGTATTACGTTGTGTTATTAAACCTCTCCATGCATTAGCTCCAGTTAATGCTAATGGACTATACCAACATTCAATAGTAAAATCATTAGTTCCAAAATTCCAGGCACTACTATCTGGTACTGTTAAATAATCACCAGTTCCATCTAATTTCAAACTTGAACCACCAAATTTACTTAGATCAGTACTTATTTGGGCGTTACCTGCAACTGTAACAGTTTTAGGTGACATACTTCTATCAATAAATGTAGTTGTTGCGTTATACCCATCCATTAATAACATTAATTCAACCATTGAATAATAAGGATCACCTGGAGCAGTTGAAATAGAAGTGCCTGCTGGAATTCCAGAACCTCCTTTAAATGACAATACCCCACTACTATCAATAGTTAAATTATCACCAACCATAACAGATCCAATAGATGCCGTTGTTGCAATAGATTGTGAGGTTGTTGAATTAATCCATTCAACCCCATTGAATTTTAAAAAGTCATTTGCAGTTGGTGTAGTAATATTAACATCAGTTAATCCATCTAAAGTAGTAGCACCTGATGTTAAATTTGCCCATGAAACATTAGTTCCATCAGTTGTTAGATATTTTCCAGAATTTCCGGTTTGAGTTGGAGCTAAACTATCAATATTGATATTTGATCCAATTATCGTTCCTGTTGCAGCTATATTACCAACAACATCTACAGTTTGAGTTGGAACAGATTTATTAATACCTAAATAATTATTAACATCATCCCAAATTAAATTTGTATCACCACCGAAATCACCATTGTTATTCCATTGAATAGAACCACCTATTCCTGTTGTAACTGATAATGAAGCTTCAAACGTATCTGGATTTGGTGATGTTGGAAGAGTAAAATTAGTAACATATCTTGCAATTCCTTTTGTTATACGTAAATCATCTAAATTTCCATTATGATATTGAGTTGGAGGTGAACCTGTTCCGATATATATTGGTGAATCTGTATTTAATGCTGAAATTGTTGTAGCAATAGAACTTAATAATGTACCATTAACAAATAATAATAATTCAGTTCCAGTGTGAACAGCAGCAATATGATACCAAGTATTTAATGTTGGTGTCCATGTTGGATTAATAAAAACACTACTTGCAAATGTTCCATCTGGTGATACATAAAATTCCAATTTATATGTACCAGCATCATTACGTAACATTAAATAATAACTTCGTTTGTTATTTGTATAATCCCATCTATCTATAATTGGATTAGTTGTATTTAATGCTGGTAACACACTAAAACGAACTCTACTTTCTAAAGTAAATTTGTTATCTAAGTCAACATTATTACTATTAGGAATAGACAAATAATCTCCTGTTCCATCAAATAATCCACTTGATCCACCAAATACTGATTGAGTAGTACTAATTTGTGCATTACCAAATACCGAAACAGTTGTTCCTTTAACATCAGTAAATGTAGTACTTCCATTAGTACCATCCATATGTAATGATAATATAGTATGATTAAACCATGGATCATTAGTACTTGGACCTATAATAGGATTAGGATTAGTAGGAACTGAAAAATTTGTTATATATCTTGCTATTCCTTTAGTAACACGAATATCATCCAAATATCCATTTAAATATGGTCTTAACGCTTCACTACCATTTGTTGCATAATCAGTACCAATTGTAACAGGATCTCTTGTATCATAATATATAGAACCTGATATTGAGCCTACTGCAGCTTGAGAACCGTTAACAAATATGTATATTTGTGTTCCAAAACGAACAAATGCAATATGATACCAAGTATTGAGATTAATTAAACTACTAGAGCTTGTAATAATGTTATTTTGTGATGCTCCATTATCAGTTGATACAACAAATGTAACAGAACCTGTTTGATTAATATATGATCGTATAGCATACCAAGGAGAAGCAGTAAAACTTGTTGAAAATAATGGTGTTCCTAATGAATTATGAGCATTTAATCTAACCCACATTTCAATTGTAAAATCACCAGATTTGAAATCAAAATCACTACTTTTTGGTATAGAAATATGTTCACCATTAGTTGTATATGTTCCATCTAATAATAAACTTGATCCACCAAAGACAGATTGAGCTGTACTAATTTGAGCGTTCCCTAACACCGATACAGATTTCCCTTTTATATCAGTTATAGAGGTACTTCCTAATGTTCCATCCATAGGTAATAATAATACTGTATTATTAAAATATGGATCATATGTTGTTGGTATTATATCATAATTTGCAACTGTTGGAACGCTAAAATTTGTTATATATCTTGCGATTCCTTTTGTTATACGAAAATCATCAAGATATCCAGTAAATTCATTATTTACAGTCCCGTTTAATGAACGTCCAATATATAGAGTGTTTGTTCCACCTATAGTTCCTGATAATGTTTGTGAGGATGTTGATTTAACACCATTCATAAACGCTGTTATGGTTGATCCTTGTCTACAAACAGCATAATGATTCCAACCATTTAATGTTAATGGAGTTTGGTGTGAGGCTGTCAAATTTCCATTTACCTTAAATCCTACAACTCGATTTTCATCCATAAAACATATTAAACCACCAGATACATCTTCAGCTTTAGCAAATATTCTAGGATATGTTCCTGTAGACGGAGTTATAGTTGGATATATCCACATTTCAATCGTGAAATCACCATCAAACGATAAATCAGTAGAGTGTGGGATTGTTAAATAATCACCAGATCCATCAAATTTTGCACTTGCACCACCAAATTTTGATTGAATTGTACTGATTTGGGTGTTACCAAATCTTGTTACTGTTTTACCTTTTACATCAGTAAATGTGGTACTTCCATTAGTACCATTCATATGTAATGATAATACAACATTATTAAAGAATGGATCACTAGCATCACCAATAATATTCGTTTCTGTATTTGCTGTTCCACCAGGTATACCACTTCCTGAATTAATATTAACTGATACAACTCCACTTCCATCAATTGTTAAATTATTACCTATTTTAATACCACCCAATGTAGTCGCTGATGCAATAGGTAATGTATAACTACCACTAGTTTCAGTTGAATTAACCCAATTTGTACCATTAAATCTTAAAATTTGATCAGTTGTTGGTGAAGTTAAAATAACATCAGTTAATTCGTCTAAGTTAGTAGCACTTGATGATATAGTTGACCAAGATGTATTTGTTCCATCAGTTGTTAAATATTTTCCTGTATTACCTGTTTGAGATGGAACTAATGCATTAAATGCTGATGTTGCTGTGGTTTGTCCTGTACCACCTTTTGATATTGGAACAGTATTTAATGTAACATTAATTGATGTTGAACCAGAACCACTAATATCACCGGATAAAGTAATATTTTGATTGGATGTTAAATATGTAGATGTATCTAATGTATAAGTATTTGTTCCTGATTTTTTAATAAATCCTGTTGAACCTAATCCTACTAAATTTTGTAAACTTGCATCTAATGTTAATGATATTGTACCTGATGTAATTATTGGTGAACCATTGATTGTAAGTCCTGTACTTCCTGCGATATCAATGGAAGTTACTGTACCTGTTCCACTACCAATAGCTGATAACACTCCGTTACCATCAATTGTTAAATTGGCTCCAACTTTTATACCACCCAATATTGTATTAGATGCAATTGGTAAGGTATATGTTGGTGTTTCTGTAGAATTAACCCAATTAGTTCCATTATATTTTAATATTTGATTAATTGTTGGTGTTGTAATTACAACATCAGTTAATTCATCTAAATTTGTAGCTCCTGATGTTATAGATGACCATGAAGCAGTAATACCATTTGTCATTAAATATTTTCCAGAATTACCTATTTGTGATGGTAATTCTTCAACATTAGCATTAATCCATGTAGTACCATTATATCTTAATATTTGTGTGGATATTGGAGTTGTTATATTAACATCAGTTAATCCTGTTAATGTAGTTGATCCACCAACAACAGTACTCCAAAATGTGTTTGTTCCATCCGTTTTAAGATATTTACCAACATTAGTTGATTGTGTAGGTAATAAAGCATTCAATGAATCATTAGCTGTAGTATGTCCAGTTCCACCATGTGTAATACCTAATGTTCCTGATAATGTTATTGTACCAGATGAAATAATTGGTCCACCTGATGTTGTTAATCCAGTTGTTCCACCTGAAATATCTATTGATGTAACTGTTCCATTGGTTGAATATGTAGTAGATACTACACCATTTCCATCAATCGTTAATCCTGATCCAATTTTAATACCACCTAATGTTGTATTTGAAGATATTGGTAAGGTATATACAGGTAATTCATAGGAATTAATCCAATTAGTTCCATTATATCTTAAGATTTGATTTGTAATTGGATTTGTAATGATAACATCATTTAATTCATCTAATATCGTAGCACCAATTAAATCTGTTAATGAATTATTAATCCAATTAGTACCATTATATTGTAATACTTGATTTGTTAATGGATTTGTAATAATAACATCATTTAATTCATCTAATATCGTAGCACCAATTAAATCTGTTAATGTTGTCCATGATAATGATGTTCCATTATTAGTTAAATATTGTCCCGAATGTCCCAATAAATCAGGAATTTCCAAAATTGTAGAATTAATCCAATTAGTACCATTATATTGTAATATTTGATTTAATATTGGTGTTGTTATATTAACATTATTTAAATCATCAATATTTGGTAAATTAGTATTAATCCATTGAGTACCATTATATTGTAATATTTGATTTATAGATGGTACAGATATTATCACATCATTTAAATCATCTAAAATATAAGGTATATTAGGTAATGTTGCATTTACCCAAGTTGTTCCATTATATCTTAAAACTTGATTTAAATATGGATTATTAATTACTACATTAGATAAATCTTCTAATGAATTAATTAATGTTAATGTTCTATTGGTCCAACTTGTTCCAACATATTGTAATATTTGATTATTTTGAGGAGATGTAATTATAACATCAGTTAATTCGGTTAAATTTGTTGCACCAACTAAATCTGTTATAGTAGAATTTACCCATTCGGTACCATTATATTGTAATACATTATTAACACTTGGATTATTGATTGTGACATCTAATAAATCTGTTAATGTTGAATTACTATCAATAATTTGTTGTAATTGGATATCAAGTGTTGTTCCTGTTATATCACCATATGGTGTAGTTGTTATTATATTAGCAGTATGGGTTAATGGGTGAATATATGGATTTAATCGTGGATCATTATCACCAACAACAATTGGATCTGAAGGATCGATAGCAGGAACTGATAATTTGCTAATACCAGATAAAGTAGGTGTAGCAACTATTGTATTTCCTGTATTTGTTTGATGTATAATTCGTCCACCAAAATTCTGATCAAATAAAATTGATGTTGGAGATAATACCCAAGCAACTGGTGGTTTTTCATATGGATGATTAATTAAATCTGTTATAAATAAATTTGTTTCAGTAAATGCTCCTGTATCATCTATCCATAATGGAATTCCAACTGTTGACCAATTCCATTGTGTATTATAAAATACCCCTTCAACACACATTGTACCAACTTGATCAATTGATGTATCTTCAACCATTATAGCTAATACATTTTTTTGAATATCGTTATAATGTGCTAAATTAATATTATCAAAATCTGAATATTTTACAACATGATATTTGGGTATATATTCGCGGGCGATAGCTCGAAGTACATTAGATTCTAATTTAATACTATTAACAGGTGATCCATTAATAAAAAATTCATCTTCAGTTGTAAAAAAAGCACCATTTGATTTTTTTATTGGTTTACCATTTCCATCAAATAATATTCTACCAGCAATAACATCAGTAGCAGTTATATGAACCTGTGAACCTGCAAAAGGAGTGTTAGTATTCGAAGGAATTAACTGTCCATCATATGACAAAATATTATAACTAGATCCTAATGGAGTAAATGTATTGTTATTTAATTTAGCAGCAAAAACGCGTATAACTTCATTCCATTTGCTTCCATCATAAACATTCATTTTATTGGTTAATGTATTAAACCAATGTTGATCTTGAATGAATGTTGTTGGAATATCAGTTCCAATAACAGGTTGATTAATATAATCAAATCCTGTTAATAAAGACATAATTACTGTACTATCATATGTTAATGTAATTAATGAATGTTCACCAGCTGTTTTTGATATAAATTTTAAGGATGTATTTTCTGTATTAAATTCTACATAAGCATAAGGATCTAATTTTGTATTAAATTCAGATATTAATAATTCAAATGTTGAACAATTATTTCCATCAATTATAAAAGTATGAATAGTTCCATCAATATTAATATTAAAATCGAAATTAGTAGTTGTTATATTAGTATTGGTAGTTAATGTAATATTATTAAATACAACTTCCTGATATCCAATCGTTAATCCGTTGCCTATAAATGGTATTAATTTAGTTGAACCAAATGTACGAACTCCAGTTAATAAATTAATATCAAAATATAACCAATAATCTGTATTAGGATCAAAAGGTCCCCATGCATTAGGAACATTTGATGTTTCCGTAAATAAATAATCTTGATCACCATGAATAGTGGTATAATCAATTATACCATTATCAGTAGATAAAGTAACATAAGAACCTTGTTTAATTAAAAAGGTTTGTTGATTATTTGTAAATGGATATTTGATAATACCTTGTCTAAAATCTATACGCATTATATGTCCTTATAAAATATCTGATACTGTAATACAAGTACCAGTAACAACTTTTCCAACATCAGCTGGATTGAATAATAATAATCCCATTAAACTACTAAATGTAATTGCTCCAACAGCAGGTATTGCCATACTTGTTAAATATGTATTACTTACTGTAACAGGAGCTAATATACCATCAATATAAAATTTACATGAATTTACATTAGTTGCATCTACTTGAATGAATGTTTTATTAAAACATCCTGTTGAATTTAATACATTACCAACAAACATAATATTATTAGTAGATGTTAATGTCATTTTTGCATTAACTATACCTTGTGATCTACCTGTTGTTGAATTATGCCATAATCTCATCTGTAAAGGATTAGTAGATGCACTATTAACTGTATGCCATAATACATCATCTATTAAAAATGTTATAATATTACCAACTCGTTTAATAGTATATTTTTCAGTTCCATTAAAAGAATATGCTGTTCCAACATTTGTTGTTGATCCTAATCTAATACGAGCAGTAACACTATCTGTATCAAAAAATATACTATAATGATAATCAGCAACTGTAGCAGTTACATTAATGTTAGTACTTAAACCAACATACATTCCAACAGGAAAACTATGTTGTAAATAAAAATCAAATTGTCCATCACCAACCATAACTTCATACGACGATGTTGTTTGTGCTGATCCACCAATTTGTGTTGAAAATAAATTAAATTGTCCTGCACTATGTAATGTATTAAATTGAGATCCACCTGTACCTGGTGTAAGAGGATATTGATAACAATGAACAGGAATGCTTATTGGTGTAGTAATTGGACTAATTACATTAGTTCCAATACTATTTTTAATATCATTAAAATTAACATTAACATCAGCATAATTATATGTTGTAAAACTATGATTAAATGAAGTTGAATTATCTTTTAATAATCCATCTACAACCCCAAAAGTATAATAATCAGTTGCAATAAATGAATTAGCAGGGGATGACACATTATCATTAAAACCAATAGTTACGCCATCTACTAATACTTCAGGAGTATTATGAGTTAATTTAGTTTCAACTAATGGTTCAGTTAATTGTAATCTTGTTAATAAATTTGCATTAGGTTTAGAAGAAATAACTCCTGAAATATTACTAAAATCATTTGCTACATCTGTTGCATCCCATGCAACATTCCACATTTGAAAATTTGTTATACTTCCTCTAAAAAATCCCCATGGCATTGGATAGGTAGAATTAAATGGTCTATAATATACTTGTGCACCTAAATATGCTTTAAAATATGGTGATGGTGATGAAAAATTAAAATTAGATATTGTTAATGTGTTAAGTAACACATTATCTTTATATACTTGACATGTAGTTCCATTTAATACCACAATAATTCTAAAAGTTGTTCCAGCAGCTGATGCTGTTGCAACTGTCAATGCTGTTGTTGTACCTGAAGTTAATCCATGATCAATAACCATATTTGTACCATTCGTCCAAACAATTCTAAATGCTTGGTTATCATCTTCTAATGATAATAATGTACTTGTGGTTTCTTGATATTTGGATGTTACTTTTGCTAATGAATTAACAGTAAAAGCAAATGTAGCAATATTATTAATTGAACCAGTTGTGATACTGTTAGTAACATCAATTAAAGAACGACCAGTAAATTGATGTGATTCAGTATCAAAATTATGTCTAGTAGCATTGATAGCATATGAACTACTATCAATTGCTGGTGCATAATAATTTTGTTGCCATTGAGTGGTGTTAGGATTCCAATGATATTTTTTAATTAAAATTTCTTGGAATGGGGTATATTCACCATTTTCATCATCAATAGTATATCCTGGTGATGTTCCCGAACCAAAAGTTTGAGAATATCCAGGCCATATTGGTTTAAATCCACCAGTAGTATAATCCCAAGATATATTTCCGTTTGCTCCACTCATTGTTGTTGTTCTATTATTTGTATGAACTAATGGAGATTTATTATAACATGCATTAAATCCAAAAGAACCATGATATACTTGCCAATCATTATCACTTGATGAAGTTCCTAATGAACCTGATGGAACTCTGGCAATAATACTACCCCAAGTATTTCCTCTAATATCTTTTAATGTATTATAATTGAAAGATGAAGTTCTATTATTAACAATTATATATGGTGTATTATAATAATCATAATAAAAAGATATATTATAATTTCCTGTATGTGAACTAGTTGTTGTAGGAACAGTATCTCCGCTATTATAATTTACTAACATCGCATTTGTTCCAAATTTATATAATTTTAATTGTGTATTTGGTCCTTGATTTGACAAATATGTTGTCATAATCCAAGCTGAAGAATATGGACAACATCTAACAACCCAATATCTACTATATGGAGAATCGTCTCTACCAACATTAGGTCCAGATGTTGCTGCTAATGTTTGAGACCACCAACATGTATATAATGTAGTATATGTATTAGTGTTTCCATATACAATACATAAATCATCATTTGGTGATCTAATATCAGTTCGAATAGCATATATTCTTGCCCAATTTGAATCTGTTATACCTATTTTATCAAAAGCAGGAGTAGATGTAGTATTATAAACTTGCCAAGTAAATCCATCATTAGTAGATTTTGCTAATCCACCTTCAAAAGCAATCCAAATACAATTATTATATCCCATGGAAACAGCATATACATTATTCATATTAGTAAATGAATCAAATGTATCAAAATGGGTTATTGTAGGTGATATAAAAGGATTTTGAATTCTATATAAACCTGTATTTTTACAAGCTACCCAAACATCACCATTAGAAAAGTTAGTAGCTACTTGTCTTAAACCTGTAACTGGTAATGCTGGCGTGGTAGTTGCATCAAAATTAACAGCTTCACCATCTGCTATATCAATAATACTTATACCAACACGTGAATCATTAAACATAACAAATTTAGTAGAATTATATTCTTCCCATTGAGTAGGATAATATTTAGATGAACCATGCATACCTACAAATGTATCATATTTAACATACCAGGAACCAGGATATGAATCAGTAAATGATGAATGATATTGTCTTGGTTCATATGAATTTCCATTATATCCAGTTAATAATCGTTTATTAAAATAATAGGCTGATGTTCCTGCAGCACCACTTTTAGTTAATGTTAATTTATAATAATCAGGAAATTTTGGATTTGTCCAATTATCGCCATTAATAGATAAAGATCCTATTGATGATCCTGTATTATTTGAATCAGCAAATGGTATAGTTGATGGACTTGAATGTAAATATACAGGTTGAATTGGTTTATTAGTAAATGTATCATTACCAAATTTATCAAAAGCACCAAATGAAGTCCAAGGAGTATTAGCAGATGCGTCAACTGGTCTTGTATATATTGATTGAATTAATCTACCAACACCTGTTGTTATTCCCCAACTTAGATTCATATTACTTGTGGATAATCGTTGATTTATCCAAGTAGCTCTGGTTGAATCAGAATAACCAGGATTTCCCCAACTTCTGTAATTCATACTTTTATCATGTAATTTATTAGGCATTAATGAATAATATCTAATTAAATTATATGGATGTCTTGCTGTTAAATGTAATAACATTCCTTGACTATAACTATCACTAGCAGATATTTGATTTCCAAATGGAAGATCTACGTCTTGAATTGGAGTATAATAATATAATATTCTATAACTAACATCTAATATTTCTGTATTTGTTTGAATACAAGGAGTAGATAATGGAGCCAACGTTAATGGATATCCACCTGTTCCATCTTGTAAAAACAAACTTATTGTCCAAATTGTTCTTGTAGAAGCTGGTGCATTAAATCTCTGTTTAACTAATAATGAATCAGGTAAACTTCCTGAAGCAGCAACAAATTGTCCTGGTATTAATGTAGTATTGGGTGTATAATATGATGGTAAATGACCAACACAATGTGTATCAGGATGATATTTCATCCAAGTTAGTACAATTCTATTATATAAAGTCCCATCAGGTGCACTTCCCCATGGAGTGGATAATCCCATTGAAAATGCTCCTGTACCACTATTGTTGGATAGTTGATGTGTGCTATAACTATATGTTGATGATGGTTCACCAACAATACCAAAACCACTTGAAAACCAAAAAGCAGCAACTTTGGTTATTGAATTAGTAGTTTTAATTGTTCGTTTAATTTCCAAAGTTTCAGCATCTAAAACATCAATAGTAACTTCTCCTTTCATTTGGATATGTGATTGATGATTGGTTAAATTTAAATTATTACTCATGTATTATCCACCTATATTAACGTTTGAAAAATTTTGATACGAACTAACAATATTATTTATGTTAGAATTATTATAACTAATTGGGACATTTAACTCAGATTCCACATAATATGTATCATACGTATAATTTAAATATCCAGATATAATATTTTGTACATTTGAATTATTATAACCAACTGGTACATTTAACTCAGATTCAACATAATAATTATCATAAGTATAATTTAAATATCCTGATACCACATTTTGTACATTTGAATTGTTATATGATGGTGTATTAAAATCATCATATAATTTTACTGAATGTGGAACAGGATTATATATCGTGTATGATACATTTTGTGAATAAGCATATGTGAATTGTGATGTATAATCATTTGTATATTTTCCAACTACTCGATAAGTGGTATCTATTAATATATTTGCATATATTATATCGGTTGTAGTATAAACATCAATCCATACACCATTAATTATATCATATTTCTGAACAGTATAATTAATAAAATGTATATTATCTTGATTTGTTGGAAAATCCCATTCTATACAATATCCCGAAAATGTTGTATTATCAGGATAAAAAATTTCATATAAACCAATGTAGGCATTAATTGTTACAGCACTACCTGATACGTCTGTTATATTAGAATAATTTGATAATTGATATACTGTTGGTTGAACTTTATCAACGGGAGTTCCCCATACCCAAATATCACGATATTGTGCATATGATTTACCTTTATCCAACCAAAATCTGAATAATTTATCATCTCTATTACCAATAATTGGATCATTAAAATATGTTAAAGTAGTTTGATTTAAAGGAGATGTATATACTATACCAGTAGTTGTTCCACTAATTTGTTCCCATAATAATGTATGTCCTTTTAAATCACCTATAAGTTCAACAGACAATGTAATATCTGTTGAACAAACTGCTACTACATCAGGTATCTTAGTTAAAGATTGAATTTGTCCTATTCGCAGTGAACCTAAGCGTTTGGATATTAACATTATTTACCCCATATTTTGGGATGCTGTAAAACATAACCATGTTGATCCACTATCATACGAAATTAAATTAAATACATCAATTTTATCTACAATATTAGTAATAGCAACTGGTGAAGATGAATCCCATTTAAACGTTGATGGCCATGTAATAGTATATGGAGTAATTGAATTTTGAATAACAATAAATGATATAGCATACAATGTATTAACTTGCCAATTAGATGAATTATTAATAACAATATTAGTTATATTTTCAGTTAAATTAATAACAATATTATTACCATTTATTAAATCTATTGTTAAAATTCCACCAACAGACGTATTTACAATATTCGTTTGTTCAGCATAATTTGTTAAAATTGGACCTTTAACAATTTTATTAGTTAAATCAACATTTATGTTTGTATCCCATTGGTTAGTTATTCCATTATATGTTAATATATTTCCAGATACGGGAGTTGCTGAAAAATTAACATCATTTAATTCATCTAAAATTGTAGCACCAACAAGATCAATTAATGAATTATTAATCCATTGAGTACCATTATATTGCAATACTTGATTAACAGATGGATTGGTTATAATAACATCATTTAATTCATCTAAAATAGTAGCTCCTATCTGATCGATTAATGAAGTATTAATCCATTGAGAACCATTATATTGTAGTACTTGATTAATAGATGGTGCTGTAATATTAACATCATTTAATTCATCCAATATAACAGGAATATATAAAATAGAATTAATCCAATTGGAACCATTATATTTCAATATTTGGTTTGTTGTTAAATTAGTTAATATAACATCATTTAATTGATTTAGATTTTGTGGAATATTAACATTAACATTAATCCATTGAGAACCATTATATTGTAAAAATTGATTATTTTGAGGTGCTAATAATGTCACATCATTCAATTCATCTAATATAGTAGCACCAGTTGCTATTTGTAAATCTGAATTTACCCATTGTGTTCCATCAAATTTTAAAATTTGATCAGTACTTAAATTATTTAATTGAACATCAGTTAATTCGTTTAATGACCATGTTTTATCTGCTAATTCTTGTAATTGAATATTTAATTTAGTACCTGATAAAAAATTATATGGTGTAGTATTAATTATAGTTGAATCATGTGTTGGTGGATGAGTATAAGGGATTAATCTGGGATCGTTATCACCAACAACGATTGGATCTAATGGATTATCGGCAGGAATAGATAATCTACTAATACCGTATGTTAATTCAGTAGCCAAATCAACATCATTATTTGTTGGAATAGATGCTTCACTACTTAATGATGGATTAAATAATACAGAGGTTGGAGATAATACCCAAGCAACAGGTGGTTTATTAACAGGATGATTAGCTAAATCAGTAAAAAATAAGTTATCAGTTGTTAATTCACCGGTATCATTAATCCATAATGGAGCACCAACTAATGTCCAATTCCAATTAGAATCATAAAAAATACCTTCAACACAATGAGAACCAACATCATCTTTTAAAATATCTTGTGTAGCCATTGATATAATTGTGTTTTGTATATCATTATATGAGGCTAATTTAATCCAATTAAAATCAGTATATTTTATAACATGGTATTTTGGAATAGTTTCAAGAGCAATAGCTTGAATTACATTAGATTCCAATTTAATATCATTTACAGGGGAACCATTAACAAAAAATTCGTGTTCTGTTGTGAAGAATGACCCATTAGGTCTTTTAATTGGTTTTCCATTTCCATCAAATATTAATCTTCCGACTAAAGTATTAGTATTATTGATACCTATTTGTGATCCTGCAAATGGTGTATTAGATGGTGATGTAATAATATGTCCATCATATGTAACAATATTATATAATGAACCTAATGGGGTAAATGTACTATTATTAATTTTGGTAGCAAATACGCGAATAACTTCATTCCATTTACTACCATCATACACATTCATTGTATTAGTTCTAGTATTAAACCAATGTTGATCGTATTGAATATTAACTGGTAAATCAGTTCCAGTTATTGGTTGTTCTATATAATTAAACCCAGTCATATTAGATAATATATAATGAGTATTTGATGTAATAACTATATTTGAATTAGAACTATTTGTTTTTGATGTAATTTTTAATGATTGGGTAGTAACATTAAATATAGCATTTGCATGTGAACCTAATTTTGTATTAAGTTCGATTAAAAATGTTTCAAATGTTTGAGATACGCTTCCATCTATTACAAATAATTGTTCTAAACGATCTATTATAAGAGTAAGATCAAATAATGTATTTGGTAAATTTGTTGGACTTGATAATGTAACATTTTCAAAAATTACTTGTTGATAACCAGTTGTTAATCCATTACCAATTATAGGAGCTAATTTAGTTGAACCAAATGTACGAACTCCAGTTAATAAATTAATATCAAAATATAACCAATAATCTGTATTAGAATCAAGAGGTCCCCATGCATTTTGAACAGTTAAATTTTCTGTAAATAAATAATTTTCATTACCATGGATTGTTGTATAATCAGTTGGACCATTATCAGCAGATAAAGTAACATAAGAACTTTGTTTCAGCAGAAATGATTGTTGATTATGTAAAATTGGATATTTTATAATTCCTTGTCTGAAATCTATTCGCATATATTGGATATCTACTTAGCATAATTATATTTATCCAATATGTAATAGGAATTTAAAAACTATATATCTTTAATTACTGATATTATGTTATTATTTTTAATATTTACCAAATAATTAGATAAATTTGATAAATACGTTAACAGACTGATAAAATTAAGGAGTATGTTGTTATGATTAGACGAAATTCTAATAATGGAAACAATTATTATGATGACTACGATCATCATACATGGGATGGACATGAACGTAGAAGAGTTCCACCTGTATATGAGTATGATGGAGAAGAAAGACGTAATGATTTGCAACATATTACTATTGAACAAAAAACATCACCAGAATCAACAAAACCACAAGTGGGATGGGTTCAATCTAATATAGGTGTTATAGGTATTTGTATTGGTATTATTTCAAGTGGAGGAACTGCTGTATTTGACTTATATAATAAAGTTAAAGATTTAGAATATAAACAAACAACTCTTTTTGAAAAAATAACTGAGAATAAACATTTAGCTGAAGAAATAAAATCAATGATAAAAGATGGTGATAAATCTAGAAAACAATTAGAGGATCAAATTAATAGTCTTGAAGATACAATTATGCAAATGTACAGAAGTAATAAAACAAAATAAATTTAACTATGAAATATTTTATAATCATAATGTTCCTACTATTTGGAGATGTTCTTATTTGTTTAGCAGAAAATAATGAGCCAACTGTTGTTGCTGAAAGACAAATTGAATTAAATTCAATTGAACAAAGTGAATTGATTAGAATTTTTACAAGAAAAAAAGTTTTTTGGCCATCAGGACAAAAGATTTCAGTTTTTATAAAACCTCTAAATTCACTTGAACACAAAATCTTTTCTATAAACATATTAAATCTTTCTCCATATAAGTATAAAAGTTTAACAGACTCAGTTGTATATTCAGGTTCTAATAATCCACCAACAGAAATAGAATCTGATGAACAAATGTTATCTATTCTTGCAAAAACTCCTAATTCAATTGGCTATGTTAATTATTCAATAGTAATTAATAATGATAGCCGTTTAATGACCATTAAAGTAGAATAAATTATATGAATAAAAATATATTATATTTGTTAACATTACTTATTCCTTCAATATGTAATGCTGTTACTTTTCAAAAAGATGACTTGAAATTAGATGTCAATGGTTATGTTGGATATAAATATATTATTTCATCCGAACAAAATACTACTATTCCTTCTCAACCAGAATTGGGTTTAATGTTGTCATTACAAATTCATGATTACTTAAGTTTCTATACTCAATTCAAATACGCTGAAACAATTGATAATGCATTAGTATATAGTTTTGCTTCATTTGATTATCCAATAAGCGAAGACTTATCAATATCACTCAAAGCAGGTAAACTAAGAAATAGTCTTAGTTTATATAATGATTTAAGAATTAGTCCAAGAACTCGACCTCAAGTGATTATGCCACAAGCAATTTATTGGGATAACCTTGGAACTATTTTGACATCAGCCGTTGGTGTTCGATTAGACGTAAAATGGAAAAATCTTGAAGTATCATACTCAATTGCCGAACCAATCATTACAGATCCTGAATCAGATGCAAAAGCATGGGCTGGAGCATTAATTGAAAAAACTAGTACTAAATTTGGTGATTCACAAGTTGCATATGTAAAATATACTGGTGATGATATTCCAATCACCGTTAAATCTTCTTGGACCAGATTTAATTTAGGAAATAATTATACTCCAGTATATAAGTTTCTTTTTCCATCAGATTATGAACGAGATAACATCTTTCATTTGTTCAATAATAGCTTACAATATACATGGGATAAATTGACTCTTACTGGAGAACATATTTTTGTAAAAGGTACATTGAATGAGTGGAATGAACCAAAAAATTGGTCTTATGGATGGACAGTTACTGCAAAATATGAATTAACCGAAAATATTTCAATATATACCAATTACAACCAATACGTTTCAAAACTTGCTAAGTTAAATAGTATGATTAAAACTCCACAAAATCTTGCTACTACTTCTGATATCAATGGAGGTATTAACTATCATCAAGATGATTGGCAAATTGGTCTTGAAGCACATCGCATTCAAGGTGCAAGATGGATGAATTCAGATGATTACAAATCCGATCCAAATGGATATGATACTTGGTGGATGGTTGGGATGAATTTTGTTTATTTCTTTTGATTACTATTATAAAGTGCAAGAGATAAAATTTCATTTACATATTCTGTTTTAAGAGTCCAAAGAATATCTTCTTTTCTAATATCAAATAATGATGATAATGGATCTCTGGAAATTAATACACAAATTCTATTAATAATGTCAGATTGTGAATAGTTTTTGTCAGATTGAGCTAATAATTCTTCGATTGAATTAATAGCTTCTAATATTAACTCATGCATAATAATATCATTTATTATATATGTTTGGGCTATTTGTTTAGTTGTCAATGGTTCGAGTACATTTGATATTTGAGGTTTAGTTCTATTCATGATTTTTTATTTGTGTATTCCATATTTACAATATTTTTGGAATAAGATATAATAAATTTGAGTGATTTGATAATGGAATATAAAAATACCCATTAAATTTAATCTAACTTTGAATTGATTAATGTACATTTAACATTATCATATAAATATTTTTAATTTTTACAGAAATTTTTATGAAAACAATAATTATACCTTTTTTAATGTTAGTTGTATTATCAGGTTGTAATGGTGCTACTAGATATTCAGCTACAGTATCATCTCCATATTATCCAAATGATAATTATTATGCTCCAAATCCAAACATCTATATAACTCCACAACCACAATATTATCCTAGATATTATTCTGTTCCAGTTCCAGTTCCTCAATATTATTATAAAGATAAACATCATCACCATCATCACCATTATAAACCCAAACAATATACACCATATAATTATGAACATCATAATCATAGACCTAAACAATATACACCATATAATTATGAACAACGTAATGATCGTAAGTATAAATCACGCGAAAATAAACATTCACACCATAACCACGATTAAAATTTCCTAAGTTGAAATAATATTGATTTAATGTTAAAATATCATTTTTGATAACATTGGGATATTTAATATGTACGAAGAATTATTGGAATTATTTCATAACAATGAACCTTATTATTTAAAGTTTAAAGATATTAGTCCTGAACGAAAATTACATAATCGTCCTGATATGAATGCTTTTATTATATTGGATAACTTAGTTCCAGGAGTTACAGATATTGTAGAAGCAGCTGAACATGATCAAATATTTTTAAATATATCAGTTGAAGACTTATGTAATGTAGCTACCCATGATGATATTAAAGATTTGATTAGATGTGGAGTTAGATATAATAGTGAATTTGATTGTTTGTGTATGTACGTTTAATATGAAAAAAATTTGGAATGAAATAAAATGTGTTGGATTTATTCATTGGTGTTGGTTTGTATTTTATATCAATCGAAATGAATTTCATCCAAATCTTAACAAATATGATCCATTAAATACAGTTGATGTTATGTGGATTACTGCTAAACGTAATAGAGCCCATTTAATTGATGAAATATTATCGGAATTAAAACATGACTGATGAAGAATTTGATAAATTATTAAAAAAATGTAGTAGAATCGTATTTCCTAATGGTGAAACAGATTTTTCAAAAGTACTATGGCGATTATCTAAAGGTAATCGTCAAGAAGCATTTTATATCGTTAAATTAACGTTATATGGATATCATATTGAATTAACAGACGAATTATTTGATATGTTATGTGCTGATATTAATGATGGTTTGGATGTTGAATGGTTAGAATGGGATTGGCCTGAAATTATTGAAGATAAAACTGATCCGAGATATAGATATGGTGCTGCTTATACAAGACAAAAACAACTTGAAGAATTAGAAAAAGTAGATAATTTTTTTAAAAATCGTATAACAGAAATATCTTAGAGGGAATTAGTATGGGATTGGAATATTATGCTATTAATGAAACTGAAAAAGTTTGTTATGAATTAGGAAAAGGTGATTGGGAACATTTAAATTTTCATAAACCGTTATTATCACAAATTGAAAAAGTCATTGATGATTTTGAATTAGTATCTATTTCAAAAGAAGAATATGCTAAAAGAATTTATAATGGATTAGCACAAATCCCATTTCCTATTAAATTAATAACGGAAATTTATGATTATATTCCTGATAGTGGTGAATATACTATTATAGGAACAAGATATAATAATGGCACATTTAATGATTTTCCAATGCATCTTTGTACCTACTTATTTGATAATAATTTATGATAACATTAACAGAGTGGGAAAAATTACAACAAGAATATCCTCCAATTCTTGGTTCAAAAGATGATATGTCCACATCAATGGAACAATATTATAATAGTTTACCCAATTTTTCTAAAAATAAAATTCAACGTAATATTGAAGAACAATATGGTATTAAATATATTGAAGAACAATTTTTAAATACTAATGATATTCAATTAAAAGTATTGTTGCGAAATCTTATGTATAACATCCATTGTGTATCACTATATTTAGATCACAATGAATAATATAAAATTTTCAAATTTCTTAATATCAGAATCCATTGGTCCAAAATTTTCAAAATATGGATTAAATGTTGAAGCAAATGATTTAAAATATTATTGCGAAGATGATATATTAGTAACTTTATTATTACAAGATAATGTGTATTATTTAATAACAATCGATTTAAATACAGGTGAGTTTAAATTTGGTTCATCGCCTACATATAGTAAAATGTTTATAGATTACTCATTTAATAGAGTAGGTACGCACAATGCATTTCAAGTATTTAGTAAAATATTATATATTGTTTTATCCATATCATATAACAAAAAATTATCAACTATTTGTTTTTCAGGATTAGATAATTCATTGGATATATTATATTCAAAGTTGGTTAAAAACAAATATTTTATTAATAGTATTAAAGAATTAGGATATATTTTCGTTGGAAAAAATTCTAATGGTCTATTTATATTTAATCAAAAATAGGATTACAAATTATGTTAACAATTGAAGAAAAAGCAAAATGGTTTGATTATATTGCTAGTAAAGTAGCTTATATTGAACTCAAAATGAACAATAGTTGTATTGAAAATATTCAACATATTTATAGTGTTGAATATTTTATTGAAAAATTACAACAAATAAAAGACTATGATGATCAGAACCTTAATATTTTTTAATGTATTTGTATTATCATAAATTAACCTTCTCACAATCTATTATTAAAAATATTAATGACTAAACTAAAAGTATTGTTATACTTCATTCCATCCATCGTGTATGGAAACACATTCATTTCAAATGAACATTTTAAAATTAAAACAGATACTAAACGTGGAGGAGCTGTAACTTCCATTGTTTATAATGGAACTCAACTTATAGATTCAAATGATAATGGTCGATTATTACAATCCGCCGTCAGTTATAATGGTCTGGGTGAGGATTGTAATCCAACTCAAGGTGGAGATATATCTGGTAAAAAAACATCCAAAGTATTGTTACAGAAGAGAATTCGAAAAGAAAGAATTTTAACTATGACTGAAATGGCTTATTGGCATTCATCATTAAATGATTCACGATGTGTTCATAAATCTAATTTATTAACAACTGAAGTGTCAATTATTTCTCCATTTACGATTCTATCAACTATAACATATCAAATTCCTGATAATTATAATAGTGCTACATTTGAAGCATTAACTGGATATATGAATGGTGAATTATCTGATTCGATATTTTATGATGCTGAAAATAAAGTATCACATCCAACTGGAGATTTCATTGGAGAACAAAAATTTCCTGTTATTCATTACAATAAATCATTAACTAAAGCAGTTGGAGTTTTTTCACCAAAATTACCTCAAAATTGGTTTGGAGATAATGTAGGATATGGAAGATTTTTTTATACTTTTACCCCAGTTACCAAATTTAATTGTGTATTTAGAGAAAATAATGTAAAAAAAGATGAAAGTAGGACCTTTCAATGTATGACCGTGATTGGTACTTTAGATGAAGTTAAAACAGAAATTGAACGATTAACTCAATTATATAAGAAATAATATGAATTTAATATATCCACCAAATCTATATAACAATAATGGTAAATATACAGTATTTCTTGCTGGTAGCATTGAAATGGGTAAGGCTGAAAATTGGCAAGATGAATTTTGTGAACGATTTAAACATTATAATATTAATGTTTTAAATCCTCGTCGTCCTGATTGGAATGCTGATTGGGAACAAACATTTGATAACCCAATTTTTAATGAACAAGTTATGTGGGAATTAGATGGATTGGATGCTGCTGATTTAATTTTAATGTATTTACAACCCGATACAATATCACCTATTTCATTATTAGAATTAGGTAAATATTCTGAAACTGATAAACTGATTGTTTGTTGTCCAAATAATTATTTTCGTAAAGGAAATGTTGATATTTTATGTTATCGTGAAAATATTCCTTTATGTGATACAAAAGAAGATTTATTTTTATTGGCTAAAGAAATAATTGATTCGGAATATTAAATGGCTACTGAAACAGAACGTAGATTCTTGGTTAAAAATAAAAATTTCATTAATGAATCTCAATTTCAAAAATATAGAATAACTCAAGGTTATTTATCAGATGATCCTGAACGAATTGTTCGTGTTAGATTACAAACAGGTAAAGCAACTATCACAATTAAGGGTTTAAAAAATGAAGGGAGTGGTTTAGAATTTGAATATTATATTCCATTAACAGATGCTTATCTATTAATTCCATTATGTAAATCTGTTATTGATAAAACAAGATATTATGTTAATATAGATAATGTATCACCTACATGGCATTCAGGTGTAATACGATCAATTGATAAATGGGAAATTGATGTATTTCATGGTGATAATGATGGGTTAATTATTGCTGAATTAGAATTTGCAACTGAAGATACAACAATTCATACAATACCAGATTGGATTGGTGAAGAAATTACTGATGATATTAGATATGCTAATAGTAATTTAGCTCAATATCCATATTCCACGTGGAAACATTTATTTTTCAACGTATAATATAGTATTTAAAATGAATAATGAACAAAAATTAATAGATATTATGTTTCAAATTGGATTGATGATACACCAAGATCATTGGTTTGTTGGTAGGTCTCAAGAAGAAGTTGCTGAATGGATACAATTGCAATTAAAAGAATGTGGTTTTGAAACAGAACCATGTGGTGCCTCATGGGGCGTTTTAAAAAAAATAAATTAATATTATATGACACAACAATTATTTATACCCAAAAAATTAAAAATTGGCTTTCAAAATCGTAAAGATACTTTTACTGGTAAATTAGCTTACGTAATCTACTACGACGAAAAAAATAAATTACGAAAAGAAAAATCTTGGGAAGGTTGGAGAGATGATAATATCGAACCAATTGAATATGATAATATTCCAACATCTGGTTATATATTTAATAAAGGTGTTCAACGTTCTAATGAATGGTTTGGTTCAGGTAGATCAGTTATTCGTGTGTATGATCCTCGTGATTTTGAATTTGAAATTAATATCGATAATCTAATTAATATGTTAATGCACTCTGATGTTTCTAAAAGAGAAATTATGGAAGAATGTGTTTTTGCATGGGCTGGAACTGAATTAGTATTATTACCAATTAATTCGGCTGATTATCAAGCATCTATTGAATATACTGCTAAACAAGATAATAAAGTATCTGCTAAAAGTTTAATCAAAGGCATACAATATGCCCAACGAAAAAATGACAAAATCGTTACTTATATTGGTTATTTCGAATGGTTTGAACGTAAGTATATTAATAGTGGTTATGGATATATTAGTAAAGGCAAAAAACATATTTTTCACACTGGATCATATTTTGAGACACTATCAGTATCAACATTAAGTCATGCTATAACAAATGATATTGTTGACAATTATTCTGAATTAGTGGATAATTTTTTTGGAACATTTAATTCACAACCAATTAGTAAGTACATTGTAACAGATAAAGCATCATTTGATGGAACTCTTACATATTATAATACACCACAAGTTTATAAAATTGTAAACGATAATACAATATTAAAAATATCAACTGGACATTATGGATATATGTTAAATGATAATAAAATACAATTTAATGATAAACATAATACAAATGTGTTTAAATTATCTTGGTATACATTAACTAATACTGTGGGTGGATTGGTATATGATAATATTAAAAATATTACTAATAGTTTATATAAACAAAGTTATTCATATTGGATGTCAAGTACAGATCCACACACATCTGAATTTAATCAATTAATAGAATTTGTTAATCAAAATGGTGTTGATGGAGTTATATCAATCAAACAATATTTGGATTTTATGTTCACATTAGGATTTGGAAGATTGGATGCTGTATTAGCAAATGGTCAAATTATTGAAAATAATCAATTTTAAATTATAGGAATTATATATGACAACAGAAGTAGATAACAAAATTATTGAATTATTAAATATTGTAACTAAACAAAAACAAGATGTTGAAGAATTAGAAAAAGAAACAAAACAATCCTGGAAAACTAATTGTTCATTTCCACCTGTTTTTGGTGGAACTCAACCAATTAATATTCAAGTTCAAACTGAATTGGCTATTATTCAATTAGCAGCAGATTTATTAGTTCAAATTGATTATTTGAAAAAGGCAGCTGATTTATTAGGTGCTAATTTTGATGGAAAATGGGGTGGTTTTTCTTTTGAAGATTGGATTACAGATTTTAAAAAGAGAATTGCTGTTATTAATATCAAAGTTAAAAAGAAACATTTAGATGAGTTAGAAGAACGTTTAAATGCTATTGTTTCACCTGAACAACGTAGAGCATTAGAAATAGCTGAAATTGCAAAATCATTAGGGATTTAACAATTTTATCCTCGTTGAATAAAAATATAATTAAGGGATAATATATTCAAGATTTAAAGAAAGCAATTTTAATTTAACAGGAGAGTCATCATGCCAATGCTAATTGAACATATAGATAGAATTGCAAGGATGAAACAAAGAGATGTCGTATATTTGACATTCGCTTCTGATTGGATGGATTTTGATAGAACTTGGGAAACTGATGAAAATCATCCAAGAAATATTATCACTAAATTTTTTGATGAAAACGACATTAAATGGACTATGTGTGCTGATCCAGCTTCTGAAAATGGTTTTTCAGCATATCAGGGTCAAATTTATATTGATGTCCCCTATGACGTAACTAATCCAGAATATATTAAAGTCCAACAATTTTTGGAAGATGAAAATGAAAATATTAAACCTGAATTTGGTTCAACTCATTTTTATTATGTTCCTTTGAGTTTGGCATTAACAAACGCTCATCACGATGAACCTGGATTTTGGGAAAAATGGGCAGAAACCTTTTAAAATCATGAAAACTTATTTATTTACTGTTGGAAAATGTGTTGATTCACCTAAAATAACAAATACAACTGAAGTTGTTATTGAATATATGCATGGAGATGCTGATCACTATACAACCAAATCATTTAAATTTCCAATGAATGAATCATCTGATTATGATTTCACTGAAAATGATATTGTGTTTATTATTGAAAATTGGTTATGTTTAAATTGGAATCTCAGATGTGATATGTTATCCAATTTTTATAATATAGGGAAATGGATATCAACTTTAGGATATGAAAACACAGATATATTTTATGATATATTTGAAATGGATATAACATCAGATGATGCAAGAGCACATATTAATTCATGTAATATATATTGGTATAATAATAACGGATTAAAATTCATAATGGATGTTCATGATTCTCATAATAATCAAAAAATAAATTTACGAAATGAATACTAATAATATTGATAAAAACTTAAAAGATATTTTATTTGATTTATATAGTATATTTTATCATTTAGAACGTATCCGTAATTATCATAAAGAACCTAATTGGTGGATAGAACAGAAAACAAATAGAATGTTTGGTCGTATTGATCTGGCTCAAGCATTTGTTCGTTCAATATATGCAAAATTGGATCTTGATCCTGATAAAGTTGTTATTGATGCTATGGAACATGCTGCTTGGTCATCATATTTTGGAACTTTGTTAACTGATGAAGAGAAAGCAGAATTATTAGCAGAAAGATTAAAGGGTACACAAAAATTACTTCCTCAGGATAAACAAAAATGAGTAATACAGCATTAATAAATGAAACTAAAAAAGTAATGGAATATGTTGAACATGCTCCTGTTTGTGTTAATTGTGCATATTATTATGAAACTGAAGTAGATGATAGATTTTGGTTAAGTATGTGTAAATATTCTGAAATTGCTCACTTTCAAGTAAGTGAATCAGGTTGTTGTAAAAAATTTAAATTAAAATAGGAGATTAAAGATGAGTACATGTATTGGTTTGTTTGGAACATGTGGTGGTAGTAAATGGCGTGATGCTTTTATAGCAGCGTATACAGAACGTGGTATTAATTATTTTAATCCACAAGTAGAAGATTGGACACCAGAATGTGTTGCTGTGGAAGCTGATCATTTAGTGAATGATAAAATTGTATTATTTCCTGTAACTGAAGAAACATTTGGTAATGGTAGTTTGGCTGAAATCGGTTTTTCAATTTTACAATTTGCTAATACTGATCGTTCATTAATTATTATGGTACCAGCAACGGCATCAGAAGCATTAAAAGAATCTGATCCTATTGCTTATAAAGATAATTCAAGAGTCAGAGCATTGGTTAGAGCACATTTAACTAAAGTAACATATCCAAATATTCATGTAGTTGATAGTTTAGAAGAAATGTTAGATTTATCATTGTTATTAGTGGTATATAGTAAAGTATGAGTGATTCACGAAATCATAGTCTAATTGCTGTAATATTTGATCATGATAACATATATGTTGGTGTAACTGCAGCTATTAAACCAATGAAAGCCGCGAAATTAATTGTATCACGAGTTAAATCAAAAATTAAACATAGTCAACTTTGTAATACAAAGCTTGAACAGTTCTTATTTGATAATCAACATTTGATTAGAACAGCTGAATATAGAATTCGATCAATACACGATAATAGTGTTGATTGTAATGAAACATGTAATCTGTTGATTAAAAAATTGCGTGAGGATGGTTTTAATGTATTAAATATGTTAAGTAAAGATACTACTCGTATTATACGTTAAACATAATCATTAATTAAATTATGATAAATGGATATCACCAATTACTAAATTAGGTTCTGATAATTGACGATATCCATTTCCAAATATTGGAAAATTTGAAGGATGACTTTCTAATATAACAGATAATGTAGTTTTAGTATTTTTTAGTTTATCATCAAATATATCATCAGCCGTTAATCTAATTTTATTTTGATTATATGCTATTATTTTTTCTCGTTTAACATTTTTAATTAACCAATTCCAACCATGTGTTGTTAATGGTTCATCAGGGGTGATAATAAGAGGTAATTGTAATTTACGTAATACAAATAATACCAAAGCTGTGATATATCCTATAGTATTTTTAGATGGTGTAGACCATAATCTGGTTAATGGATGACAATTATTAACCAGATTATCTTTAATAACAATAAATGCCATTAATTGTTCTTGTTCAATAAACGCAAATACGTGATGTCCGGGATAATATCTACTTGCCCAAACATCTTTATTATCAAAAGTTCCCACAATTTTAGAATATCTCGGATTAAAGTCAGGAATATCAGTAGAATCTAAACTAATACCATGATCTTCATGTAATAAATCTAAATAAGTTGGAACAATTGTGAATATATCTTGTAATTTCATATACTGTTTATACAATATTTATATACATTTTCCCTCGTTGATTTAATTTATAATTGATATATAATAACCCTAATGAATTAATTTTTATTAAGGTTTAATACATGTCAGGATATGGTGGACCAGATGATGAATTTAATAATATGTTATCAATCATTGATAATTATGTTGATTTAGCACGTTCTAAAATTCCTACTGGTGAAAGTCTAAAATATTGTTTAGATTGTGGTGATGAAATTCCAATTCAAAGAAGACAAGCATTACAAGGTGTAAAAACTTGTATTCCTTGTCAAGAAGAATTAGATAAAATCAAAATTAAAATCAAAACTGTTACATATATGTTATAGGAGTTATTGTGGTATTTCTTAAAATTTTATTAATCTTTTGTCCTTGGATTATATTTCTCATTTTATCATTTGTTATTAAAGAAAATCAAATGTCTGTTGCATTAATTGGTTGGATGTTTATTTCACCTATATGGGCTGGATGTATTGGTGTATTATTTTATTGGGAGGGAAAAGCTATTGCAGTAATTGATACAGCAAAAAATGTATTATCTACTGTTCAAGATAATAAACATCATGCAGTAAATGCTTTTAATTTTGTAAAATCAAAAATGAATAAGGAATAATATGTCATCAAAAAAATTCTATTTACTTGATACCAATGATTTAAGTTATAAAGAAGTTGAAGGTATTCAAACAGAACAATATATTGATACTGATTATTGGTTAATACCTTCTGAACGTATGACTTATAAAGTTGGTGTTGATTTATTTGAAACTTTATCTGATATGTATTCTACAACAACCGAGTTATTTCGCAGATTTGATGATATTCATAATGAACGAAAACGTAATTATACTAAATTAACTAATGAGTATATGTGTGAATAATAGATATAATAAATTATTAATTGCTCTTCAAAATTATTTATTAGGTGCAAAATATTATGATGCACTTAAAGCATTTAATTTTGCAAAACATACTCATGTTGGAACTCGTAAAGATGGTGTTACACCTGAATTTCAACATCAATTAGAAATTGCTTTGTTTATTACTACTCTTCGTGATATTGATGATGAAGAGGGGGCTATTATTGGTGCATTATTACATGATATATTAGAAGATTATAGTTATATTACAGTTAATCAATTAACTGATTTAATTGGGACAAATAGAGTTGAACCTATTATATTAGTATCCAAATATATTAATGGTCAACAAACATACAAATTTGAACAAGAATATTTTCATAAAATTGCACAAAATGCAACTGCTTCTATTATTAAAGGAGCAGATCGAGTTCATAATTTGCGAACTATGACAGATGTATTTACAATAGAAAAACAACAACAATATGCTTATGAAACACAAGAATTTTTCTTACCAATGTTAAAAAATGCTTGTGGAAATTTTCCAACACAATATTTAGCATATATGAATATTCGTACCATGCTTAAAACTCAATTGGAAATGGTCCAAGCTATTTTAAAAGCAAATAAACCTGAATTGATATTATGAAATTAGCCTTTCAAGATACTAATATTGAAATTAATGAAATTCATAAACATTTTGATGCTTGTGAAGAATTAGGATTTACTCCTGATAGTTTTGGTATGATTCCTTTTACTGAAACTATAACTGGTTGTGAGTTCAAAGAACCAACAATTATGTTCGGTGGAACTAAATTAGTTAAATTATTTTTAAAAAATAAACTTCCTGAAAATGGGGTTGTTTTTTACGATTCAATAAAATTTGACCAATCTTATTATCATCAATATCTTAAACGACATTTGTTGAATGAAAATGCTAAATTTACTACTTGGGGTTTTATAAAACATTTAGAAGTTGATCGATCCACATTTATTAAACCATCTTCTGATTTAAAATATTTTCCTGGTCATATGTGTATTGGAAGTGGTTCAATTGAAAATGAAATTACCAATAATTGTATGATTGATGTTGATTTAAATGATGATATTTCAATTATGTCTAATACTGATATAATTACGGGAATTAACGCAGAATATCGCGTATTTGTCGTTGACAATCGTATTATTGATATAAGTGGATATATGAAGAATGGGAAAATAAATCATCATATTGTTGACACAATGAAATATCAATTTATTGCTGGATATGTTAATGCTATTCAACAAATATATAAACCACATGATCATTATGTAATTGATATTGCTGATGTGAATGGAACGTTAAAAGTGATGGAATATAATTGTATTAATTGTTCAGGTATGTATAAAATTGATCAAGTTGATTTATTTGAAAGTTTATTAAAATTATAGAGGTTAATATGCAAACAATATATGGGTTAATAGTTGATTGTGGTGATGGTTCTTCAACCATTAGATGGTTTACCAATTTTGAATTGGTTGAACGATTATTGAGTGAAGATGAAGAATATGGTATGAATGAGGGATGTCCTGCTGAAACATTTTATTTTCCTGAAAATTTAAATTTGGAGGATTGTGGATTTGTATTTAGTGATGACGAGTATCTATTAGATGATGAAGAAAATTAAATTAGGTTTTGATATTCATGGAGTATTAGATACTCACTTTGATCGTTATCATAAATTAATATCAAGTTTTGATCGTGATAAAGTTGAAATTCATATTATTACTGGTATGAAAGAACCATTAGCATTAGAAGAAAATCCAAATTTACAATTATTAAATTATGATAAATGGTTTAGTATTCATCAATATTGCGAAGATTTAGGTGCTGATATTGAATTTGATCATAAAAATAGACCATTAGTTGATCCAAAGATTTGGGATAAACAAAAAGCTGATTATTGCCATCGTGAAGAAATATTATTTATATTTGATGATAGTCCTCATTATGGACAACATATGGATCCTAATATTGTAGTTTATTTACAACAACATAATCCATCATGGAAGGATTGGCGTCATGTGGCTGAATAAAATATTAAATTGGATATTGAATACTATAGCGTACAATGTTGATGATTATGAACATCGAAATAATCAATATGTTGAAGATTTATTGATTATTGGTACAGAAGAAGGTGATAAATGTAATCGTAATGGTTGTTTAGGTATTTTACGATACACAAAACCTGAAAAATGTAGTTGTCACTTAGGATATCCTCCTTGTAGTGCATGTACTTCAACATACTTATATTGTCCTGAATGTGGATGGGAAGATGAAAAATATGAATCTGGATATAATTAAACAATTAGCTAAACAATCTGATTTAACTATTATTGAAAATGGTGTGTATGGCCGAAGATGGTATAAATCCACTTGTGGTCTTGATATGGATGAGTTAATATTGTTTGCTAATAATATTAGAGATTATGTATTATTGAATGAGGTACTTAATAATGCATCCGAGTGAAATTAAACCTGGGATGGTAGTTACTATTAATAGTAGTAGTGATTTGATGTTTGAAAGTCATACCAGAAAATATATTACCAACAAAAATGATTTACGAGTTCATCAAGTAGTTCATTTAACTAAAAGTGGATTAGTATATATTCAAGTAGGACCTAAAGAATATATTACTGTACCAGCTTCCAATGTTGACTTTTGGGATGAAGAAGATTATAATAATCGTGTAAAAGTTAGAAATGATTTTATACTTAAATTTAATAGATTAATAGGGTCAAATGAATAAATTTCCTGATCAAATTAATAGTGTATTAAATACTATTTACAAAATTATCATATTTGGTATTATAAGTATCGTTGTAATCATTGCATTATTTATAATATAATAGATGATGAATAAAAAATTTGTAAAATCATATAAATTACCAATTCAATATAGACTTCGTAGACATACGAATTCATGGTTTATTGTAAATCGTAGTCAAACTAAATTTGAAAATGATCATAAACATTACCATTTATATGGACATTATAAAGAATTAGGATTTACAATTTATTTTAATTGTACCCCACGTTTTAAATTATCAGCATCTATAATTAATAAAGCTGGACAACTTGAGGAATTTGTTAAATGGGTATAGAAAATGATGTTCCCAAACAATTTTTGGGACGAGGAAATCGTGCAAGCGTTTGTCATTGGGATTTAACTGTTAAATTTTTAACAAAAGAGCAATGCAAATTAGTTATTAAAGAATTATTAGAATTTGATTGTGATATAGATTTTGAATATTATTCCGATAATGATGAATACTATATTAGTATTCCTGATATGTCGTGGGCCTCAAATTTAATACAAGTAGCAGAAATTTTAAAAAAATATGATCATTGTATAGATTAATGATTCATTAAGGGGGTAGTTATGAGAAGATTTAAACGTAAACCCTGGCATAAATTAGATTTTATTATAAAACATCGAATGGGTGATCTCACCCATATGTATAGATCTTTGTGTGGGAATAATTCAGAAGATGCTTTTAAATATAAAGTATTATTTCAACCACATAAATTAGATCAAATTAGATGGGCAAGGACTATTAATTAATATGGAAATATTTTCATTAGATGAATTAACGTTAGATTTAACTAAAGAAGAAAAAGAAACTTGTAAAGGGTTATTTTTCCGTGTTAGAAAGAGTTCATTTATGGATTCAAGAGGAGCAATATGTTTTAATTTGCATTTTGTTCCATTAATTCGAATGAGTTGTAAAGGATGTGAATCATGTTATTACATGTATGATGATTTACGTGAACGAAATTATGATGTTGATGGTGGAATTGGTTGGAGAGATGATTTAAAAAATGGTGATACTGTAGAATTAAAAGTAACTAATATTCATCGTGATTGGGAATCAGGATACATAGATGATTGGGATTTAGAATTTCAAAAATGCGATTAAACATAATAAAATTTAAAATTACCTGGTTTAAAATCTTCTTTTTTCATTATGGTAATGAAATCAAATTGTTTAATACCATCAATGGTTTTCATTCTAAAAATAATGTTAAGATGACTACTTTCATCATGAATAATACCAGCCCAATGAGATTTTTTGATTAATGATTGTTTATAAATGGTCATGAATTTATCCATAGTATACATAAATTCATCATATGTGATAGCATCACCACGTGGTCTTCCTTTTTCATCAAAAGTACCATCTAATGATCGTTCACTAAAATGTTTTGAAAAATGGGTTTTAATCTTATAATATGCAAAATTTCGTGATAATACGATATGTGATTTGGTGATTTTACCACTTGCCATTTCATTTAATATATCTGCAACTAACATTATAATAAACCCAATAAAAAATATAATAGTATTTATTAAATAAGCAAGCTGTGCTGCTCAGCTCAATTGGTGATACCCTTCTCCCAATGAAGTCCGGAACAAAAATTACAGGGATGTAATTTTCGAGCCATCGGTATGAAGTCCGTAAAGTTATGCACTACTTGGGAGCAAGTCTTACTCAATCAAAACATTAATAGTTCTCGTAGTATTTACCTGCATATTGCGATGGTTTTCTTTAAACCAAATAACGGCAGGGCTTTTAATATTAATTATTAATTTAAAATGTGATCTGCTGACGCAGAAATATTAACAAATAAGAACTAAAATTAATTTTAGTTCTTATTTGTTAATATTATTCATGAAATGAATTTATCCTCGTTGATTTATTATTGATTTATTAATATAATATAATTTTTACATATCGGAGTTAATATGACAACAAGACTAACTAATGAACAACGTAAACAATTGGTTCATTTAACCAGAGATTGGGTTAAATTGAAAGGTATACCTACAAATAAGAAATCACATATCGATTTCTTAAATACTGTAATCAATGGAAAACGTCAAAATGCACCTGAGTTATTTACATATATCAAAGCAAGTATGGATTTACCTAAAGATTGGACTCAACAATCTATTGTAAATATGGTACGTCGTGCAGTTGGTAAAGGAAGCACGGTTGATGGTACTTCGCCTGAATTAATGGATTATTTTAATTATTGGTCTCCAAAAGCAGATAAACCAAAATCAATTCCCCAATTTAATGCAACTAATATTACTGCAGCCAATATTATTGGTGTACCTAATACAGTTGCCGTTATTCAAAAAGCACTAAATAATGCAACATTTTCACCAACTGAATTATTAACAAAAAAATATACAGTTTTTGAATTTTTGGAACGAATTGGTGTTCGTGTAGTATAATAAGTAAAAAAGGCCTCAATTGAGGCCTTTTTTATGTTTAACATAAATATAAGTATATTAGTTGTTTTATACTTATGTTATTATCAGAAATTAAAAGAGCACCATTACCATCTCAAACAGGTAGTATTCAATTAGATCCCAATAGATTTAAAGTTATTGGACACGGGGTGGGTGCAGGTATTGGAAGCAAAGTATATCAAGATTTAAAATATCCTAATAGAGTTATCAAAGTTGTCCCAATTCGTAGCACATCTGATACATATTATAAATTTGTTCGTATGATAGAATTACATCAAAATAATCCATTTTTTCCAAAAATATTTGGAGTTAAAATATATGAAAATTCAGAATATGGTGCACAATATAACACATTAGTAGTAGTTATGGAAAAATTAATTCCAATTGATAAAATTCCTGAACAAATAGCACGAAAAATGTTATCAACTTTAGGAATTGATTATGATCAAGAATATTTAGATTTTACCACTAGTGAAATAACAAAAGAAAAACCATCTCATGATAGATATAAAGAATTTAATAAATTAACAGATAATGATCCTGCATTAAATTCCAAAATATTTAAATATCAAAAAGAACGTATGAATTTACGTAAAAACACTCAATTTCCAGCATTTAAACAAGCATTACGTTTATTAGAACCAATGTTTAAACGATTTGGTTCTGATATGCATATAGGAAATTTGATGATACGTAAAACAAATAATGGGTTGCAGCTTGTTTTAGTAGATCCCGTATACCCGGAATTAGAAGAGTGGTTAGATTAATTCCTATTTGAATTATATTTCATAATTTAGTATAATACAATTTTACATTTAATGAGATTGTATTATGAGTTGTTCACATTGTGGTAGTTCACGTAAAATGAGTATATATGGTCATTCCCGAGATTGTAATAATTGGGAAATACCACATTTGAGAATTGAAGATGATGGATATGCACCTAACATTCCAGGAATATGTGGAGGAGATGATATTGATATTACATTCTGTTTAGATTGTGGTATGTTATATCATTTTACACCCATATCAGATTCCAAATTAAAAGAAATTTTAAAAATTGAAGACAATGAAGAAGATGATGAGTATGATAATGGAAGATCATATCAACAATCATTAACAAAAGGTAATATTGAAACTGATAATTGGTATGACCAAAATGTTAAATCCACATCCACAGATGATACATATCTTACTAAAAGTGGTCCATTTAAACCTTTACTACCTGGTCCTTCTGTAGTTAAAGGTCCATTTGATGTTGGTGATTTACAGATTCTATTTGAATCAGCAATTAAACGTGGTAATAATGAATTTACTTTTTTCTATCTTGGATTAGATAATAATCCACATAAACGTGAAATATTAAAACACACCGGTCCACTTGAAGAATTAGTTCCATTGTTAGAAGATTCTGAATATATTGCTAATGGAACTGCTATTCCAACATTTAGAAAAATGAGTTAATTATGTTTGAAATATTTGGTTTTTTGGTTATTGTTATGATATTAATAATGATTTCTGTTAGTGGATTTATTATTGGATTAAATTATCTTGGACAATATGGAATAGGTGGTATTCCTAATACATGGGCTAATAAATTAGGTGTATTAATAACTTGGTGTATAATTATTTTTGCTTGGTATTTATTATATATTAATGCTCCATTTTCAATAATATTTAAACATTGAGATTGAAATTATGAGTGATCTTGGATATCGTTTTAGAGGTGAACCATTTATTCCAAATTGGAATCGTGGTAAAAATTCATTACTTAGATATGATGTTAGATTATTTGATGATGGTGCAGGGCATACTGCTCAAATTACATATGTTTTATTTTTAGATAAACATAAAGAAGAACAAGAATCAGTAGCTTATGTTAAATGGGATAAATTATGAACGATAATGTTAAAAAATTAATTGAAAAAGCTGGATTAGGACAATTACAACACGTTGGTGGAGGAGAATGGGATTATATTCCAACACCACGAGAATTAAAATTAGTTGAATTAGTTGCTAAAGAATGTATTAATATTATTTGGAAAAATAGAATTCAACCACTTGATGCTGGAATGTATAAAAGTAGTGATGATGCTATTGCTAACATTAAACAACATTTTAATATTAAATGAATAATAAATTTAAAAATATAGCTGAACAAGCTACTGAAAAAGTCTTAAAAAAATATCCTGAATTAAAAGATGGTATATATCTTGATGAAGTAGATGAATTGCCATATAGCACATTCTTTATTACAGAATATGATTTTGATATGTTTGGTGAATTATTAATTCAACATTGTATTGCTATTATGGAAATGAGATTTCCAAGAATGTGTGACCGAAATGGAGGGGATTGTAGGGAAACTGTTATTCTTAAACGTATAATCAAAGAACTTGAACAATATTTTGAAATTGAAAAACGAGATGTTAATGATATTTTTAAAGAAAGTCTTCAATTTAGACAGCATTTTAAATTAGATTAATATGAAATGGTTTAATAGAATTAATAATGGTGCAAGAATATTAATTGCACAATTTGTTGTAATTTGTATATTCATTATATTATTTTTAGGTTCAATTTACTTCAACATATTATTTAAATATCCTGAATATGTTAGTATAGGTATTGGAATAATAGTATTATATGTATGGTATATAATGGGTAAATGGTGTAAAGTATGGTAAATGATCAACAAAGCTTTTGTATTGGTACAAAAGCTGATACAAATAATTATGTTAATGTATATGCATATGGTCACGAAGTTCATTATGGTAATAAAGAATATCAACAAAATTTTCTTAATTATGTTAAAGAACAACGCCCTGACACATCATGGGAAATATTTTATTTATTCACATCTAATGAAATCAGTCAAATTAAACAACAAGCTATAATTAATAGTCTTTTTTAGATAATTAATATAAAAATTGACTGAAGAAGCTACAATTAAAAATCATAATATATAAGTCAATTATTAATGAATGTAAACAGTTAGGATTATAATGAATAGACAAGACTTAATTAATAAGCTAAAAACATCTAATCTTCATATTTGGTCTAAAATAATGGCTGGTCAAGAAGAAATATTTGTTGAAGGACGAATTGAAAATTTTGAAAAATATTTAGATAATTTAATTAGTGAAGTTCTCTGGGTATTAAGTGAACATGACCAATTGAGATCTAAATTAACAAGTAACATATTATTAGAGGATTATTTTAATGGAACCAATGAAACGGAAACCAATACCGAAAGTTGACTTAACATCACTTATATTAGGTGCACTAATATGTGTTGTTTGTGGATCAGTAATCGTGGTTATTCTATCAATTATTGATAGTGAAGCAAATCAAAAATTATGTATTGAAAAAAATGGTGTACCAATAACTGAACGTGGCATAATGAAACATTGTGTTAAACCAGATGCGTTTATAGAATACAAATGATGAATAATATAATATGGATTCGTTGGTATAAATTATATGCTGATGGAATAACACCTTCAAAAGATGACCAATATGAATATCGATGGTATCACGTTGGTGATAGGGATGCTAATCAATTATATGCTTGTATTGAGATGGATATTGAGGAGAGTATTAATTTCTACGAAGAGAGTGAACATTATAGATGTTTTCGTTGGGAATATATAGACAAACCTCCGCAATCATATATCGATAATCAAATTAATGAATATGAACGATCTATTAAATATTCAACTATAATGCTTGATTATTTTAAGGAATTGAGTGATAATGAATAACAAAATAAGAGAAATCGCTATTAAATGTGGAATGAAAGATTATCCTACATATGGTGTAAATGCTTTACAATGTGAACAGGATATTGAAAAGTTTGCTAATGCTATAATTGATGAATGTATGACTGCTATTAAACAAGAAGCATCTATCAGTAGTATTCAATTAGTTCAAAATTCTGAAATGTTTGCAATGGGATTAATTGCTGCAAACGGTGTTATTAAAAGACGATTTGGAATAGAATAATGGCTTGTGATTTAGAAAGTGATCAATGTGCTTGTCCATTTGCTTGGTGGACAGAAATTAGTAATCAAGTACAAAACTATGGTTGTTTACCAACTCCATATGATATTGTTCATATGAGAGTGGAGCATGGAAAAACATGGGCTTGTCATGATGAACCAACAATACCTTGTTTGGGTGCAATTAATTATTTAAAAGAACATAATTTACCTTATAAAGTAATTGATCCAATATTAATTACTGAAGAGGATCATTGGAATTTATATTGTCCACAAGAAGGTATATAATGGATATTGAAATAATTACAACAAAACAGAAATTAACTAAATCATTAATTTCACAAATGCATTATGCTAATATAGATGATTTAGAATTATTAGTATCTAATCCTAATTTAATTTATGGTTATGTATTACTCAATAATACAGAAACATTAATAGGGTCAAACACTAAAGATCATATTAGATTAGATATTTCAGTAAAATGGAAAGCAGCAACACATACACCATTAGAATGTGTTTGTAAAAATAGATTTATGAGATTTGTTGATCAAGATACCCGTGATACATTTATTAAATTATTTAATCAGATACTGGAACTTGATAATACTAAATTACACATATACATTTAAGGATTGGAATGAAATTATTGGATAGAATGAAAGGTAGTTTGTTAGGATTAGCAGTAGGTGATGCTGTTGGTACAACAAACGAATTTAAAGTAAGAGGAACATTCGAACCTATCACAGATATGGTTGGTGGTGGTCCATTTTATTTAAATCCTGGTGAATGGACGGATGATACTAGTATGGCGTTATGTCTTGCTCAAAGTTTAATTGATTGTAAAGGGTTTGATGCTAAGAATCAATTAATGAAATATTTAACTTGGTATCGTGATGGTTATATGAGTTCAATAGGAAGTTGTTTTGATATAGGTCATCAAACAAGTGCTGTATTAAAATATTTTGAACAAACTCATGATGAAATAACAGCGGGATATGCAAGTCGCAGATCTGATGGTTCTTTATCATCTGGAAATGGGTCATTAATGAGATTGGCTCCTATTCCAATCGTATATTATCCAAATCGTCAATTAGTTCACAAATATGCTATAGCAAGTTCATTAACTACTCATCCATCACATCTTTGCCTGGATGCTTGTTCGATTTACGCACTACTCATTTGTGATGCATTTGATGGGAAAAATAAACGAAGTATTATTACCAATCCTTTATTATATAAAGTAAATGCTCATGGTATTGGAATGGATGAGAAAGATGTAAAAACATCAGGATATGTATTGGATTCTATTGCGGCTGCGGTGTGGTGTTTTGCTAGAACGGAGTCATTTGAAGAGGCTATTTTATTAGCTGCTAATTTAGGTGATGATGCTGATACGACTGCTGCTATCTGTGGACAATTGGCTGGTGCTTTTTATGGAATGTCTGGTATACCGCAACATTGGTTGGATCGTGTGTATAATGGTGATTTCATTGAAGAGTTGGCGTTGGATTTAAGTAGATTAAGTTTTAATGAGGGATTGTGTCATGAATGAAAGCTTACAGAAGATAAGAGCCGCGTTAAGTGGTGAAACTCTTACCATAGACCAAATAATTGGTCGACGTGTTGTATTGTGTGAATCTAATTATGAATATGAAAGCGAATATCGTCCGTTTTTCTATGGCGATGAATTCATCATCAAATCAATTAATGGTCGAATATACAATTTAGTAGATGATAACGGTAATCATTTATCTGTGTTGGATAAACACATTGAGTTAATATGAACCGAATTGATATATTATTAAGGTCATCTAATATTGATGTGCGTCATATTGAGAAGCATGCTGATGAAGGATTTGAAGAGCGATTACGTGAATATACGAAACTTGTTATTTTGGATGTTGTTCAAGTAATAAATGATGCGGAATGTCTATTGATAGAGGAAGGTGCTCGTGATGAAATATTGTTTGATATTGAAACCAAATATGTTATAGGAGTTGATTGATGGGAGTAATTAAAGTATGTCCATTTTGTGGTGGTAATCGTATTGGATGTGATTATTGTGATGAGTCAGGTTTGATGGATTTAAATGAAATCGCTCGTGCTAAACAAGATATAGAAAGTTGTTATATGAACGATGCTGAAATGTATTATGATGTTGATGAGGATGACGATTAGTCATGAATATTACAATGAAATATAGACGTGTTGGGTTAACACAAAAACAACATTTATTGCATTAATCCAAGTCCATTATTACAAAAAAATGGTCTTCGTGTTTTTAACGCAGATACAGAAATTGTAGGAACAACTGATATTGATATATTATTTGAAGAATCATTAAATGCAATTCCTGCTGAAGGCTGGGAATTACATTGCGTTGAGATTCCTAAATTAAAATTAACAAAATTTAATCCATATAAATAAAAATTGAATTAATATTTAAGAGTATAACCATGTTAAAAAAAGATTATGATAAACAAAAGAAACAATTGAAAAAACAAGCGGAACTTGCCAAACAATGTGAAGGTGGTGATGTTCAACAATTTAATGTTAATCTGGATATGACAGAAGCTATGATTTATATTGATCCATTAGAAATTGGATTATGTAATATACAATCAGAAGACGTTAGATGGGCAGCTTAATTAAGAGAATTATAATATGCATTGGATAATACAAGATGGTTTCTTTAATGAAACAGGTATGACTGATTTGGTTGATTTATTAACCAGATTTGAAATACCACACACCATTGTCAAAGTTGTTCCATTCGTTGGGGAAATTGTTCCTGATTTGGAGTTGGAGGGTAATGTGATATGTTTCGGGTCTTATTCAATGCGTCATACAGCCAAGAAAAAAAATTGGTATCCTGGTGTCTTCGATTTAGAAGATGTCTGTGAAAAATTATATACCACAGATAATAAATGGACACCACATTTTTTGAATAACGATAGTTATCAATGTCGTTTTGATGAAGTTGGTCTATATGCAGATCATATGGGATATGATTTGTTTTTTATGCGTCCTGTTAGTGATAGTAAAGTATTTGCTGGGAATGTTTTCGAGATTGGTGAATATTGGGAATGGCGTAAACGTGTTGTTGATTTAGAAGAAGATGATGGAACATCGTTAAGAGCTGGGACAGAAGTAATGGTCTCACGTCCTAAGCACATTCAATCTGAATATCGTTTGTTTGTTGTCAATGATTGGATTATAACAGCATCACAATACAAACTTAATGATCGTGTCCAATATAGTAAATTGGTTGATGATGACATATTGAAATTTGGTCAACAACGTATTAATGAGCAACGATTGGCTGATGCTTATTGTTTAGATTTATGTCGTACATCTGATGGTATTAAAATTGTAGAAGTTAATACGATTAATAGTGCTGGTTTTTATCATGCTCGTGTTAATGACTTGATTATTGCATTAGAAGATATGTTTACTGAAAATTAATACCATAATTCCTCATCATTATTTTTAACTTGTTGAATTTTATTTTTAATACTGCTCATATATTGTTGAATTTCCATATAAACTTTTTTCATAAAGCGTTTGTATACTTTATAGAATAATTTATTTTTTGGATCATTAAAATCTTTGTATCTATTTTTATATGTATCAGCAAAGACATATTCTCTATATTTTAACATTTCTTCAACGCTAAATAACATACCTTCTAAATGTTCAAGATGTTTAGTATGTTCAAAATCTTCAATTTCTAATCCACCAGTAGCAATATTAACTAATTCAATCGCCATATTATGTGCAAAAGCATCTATTTCTTGTGGTGAACCATGATATATTTTCATATCATATTCAGTTGCTTTTTGATTAATAGCTCTATTAAATTCTTTTTTATTTTTGGTTAGATATGAGCGATATTCTATATTACCTGTATTAGCCAAATGTTTAGCTTGATTTCGAAATTGTTTAACATGAACTAATTCATGAACAAATATATCAACTATTTTATCAATGGCTTTATCCATTTTTGTATTTTCTTGATAATACAAAAATGCATCTTTTAATGAATTTTCATCAAATTCACCGTCCTGATCAAAAAATGGATTATCATAACTTGCTAATTCAATTTCATCTAATAATTGATTTTGAATAACATCTAACCATTGGCGATGAATTCTTATACGGGCTTGTTGAACGTCTCCATCAGCTGTCATTTCTCTATCAAAACTTAAACTTGATACTCTAAATGGTTCTTTACCATAATGTGTTACTAATGATCGTTGAAGACTATGATAAGTTTCATATCTAACATATTCTTTAATTTTTTTCATTATATTGGCGTCAGTAATAACACCATCTTTGTATTCTCTTACAATTTCTGAATAAACAAATTTCATAACACGTCTAATTGCATCATTTAATAGTTGTTTAACCACACCTTTTTCAGATGTTAATGAAATAGTTTCAAGAAGATATTGTTTAAAAGTAATCATAATAAATCTTTCAATATATTATATTTATTCCTATGTTGATTAAGTTTAATTCATAATGTATAATAATATAAATTAACATAAGTGGAGAACATAATGCCATACTATATTCGTAAAGGAAATGAAATTTATAAAGATCAACAAAATGGTAGTCATTTGTGGTCACCAATTACAGGTGAAACATCTCGATTAGTTGTTAGTTCATTTACAACTCGAGCAGATGCAAATAAATATGTCCTTGAAAATTTTACTCCAGAAGAATATAAATTATTGTTAATTTCAAATAATCTCGAATATGATAAATGAAATATTTTAATTTTTTATTAGATAATATTCAAGCAGATAATTTATTTGCTTGTATTGAGCACGAAATTGAAAATACACGAGAATTAATTAAAGAACGGAATTATTCTCAATATCCAGATACACCATATTTTGATACCCATTGGAATAATTTTATACATACTGTAAATGGTCGAATACAATATTTAGAAGATGTGGTTTCGGATATAACACATCCGAAAAAAATTGATGGACATAGAAAAAGTCTTGATGATTTATTATATGAATTGAGAATAACAGAAAACTGTGTAACACAATCTGTATTAGTTGATTGTATAACAGATCGGTTACATAGAAAAAATTATAATTAACCTTTAACAAATTTAACATGAAATTAAAAATAGCGATAGCCTCAATATTAGGAATAACTGTATCTAATGTTAATGCATTAGATTTATATGTAGATAAACAATCGCAACAAATTTATGCCGAACCTGGACCTAATCGTGATAAACTTGGTTCATTTGAAAGAACTGAAGATGCTGATAAAGAAGTTGCATCAATCAAACAAGATTTGGAATTAAAAGCCAATGAACTAAAAGCATTAGAAGAACATGTTGTTGCTACTCGTGAAGATAAAGCAAAAAATGATGAGAAATGGTTCAACAAAATCAATCTTCGTGGTTATACTCAAATGCGATACAATCAACCATTGAATAGTAATCATCCAACAGACGATGATCCTAATAATGGTGGTGAAGCTTCAGAATTAAAATCACCAGGAGATAGTTCCATTGGTGATAATAGTAGTTTTTCTTTAAGACGTGCACGATTAGTCTTTTCAGGAGATATTACTGATTATGTCTCTATGTATCTTCAAACTGATTTTGCTTCATCAAACGGTGATCTACATTTTGCACAATTACGTGATGCTTATTTTGATTTACATGTTGATAAAGCGCATGAATATCGTTTACGTGCTGGTCAATCTAAAGTCCCATTTGGATGGGAAAACTTACAATCATCACAAAATCGTTTAGCGTTAGACCGCAATGATGCATTAAATAGTGCAGTTCCAAGTGAACGTGATTTAGGATTATTTGCATATTGGACTCCATCTGATGTACAAGCTCTTTGGAAAGGTTTGAGTAAAAAAGGGTTGAAAACTTCTGGTGATTATGGGGTTCTTGGGTTTGGTGTTTATAATGGTCAAGGAACAAATAAAGCAGAGGCAAATGATAATCTTCATATGGTATTACATTCAACCTACCCATTCAAGTTAGGTTTCATGGGTATGCCAGAGCAAGTTGTTGAAGTTGGTGTTGATGCAATGACTGGTCGTTATAATAAAAAGCCTGAAGAATACTATTATGAAGGTAAAAAACAAAAAGCACCTAAAGCAGATAAAGGTTCTAAGAACGACAATGCTGAAGATAGAGTCGCAGTTCACGCAGTATTATTTCCTCAACCATTTGGATTACAAACAGAATGGACTTGGGGTGCAGGTTCTACATTAAATCCAGAAACCAATACAATGGGTCGTGAAGGATTGAATGGTGGATATGTTCAAGCGATGTATAAAATTGATAAGTTATTTTTAGCAAATGACTCAATGATGCCATATGTCAAATGGCAAACATATGATGGTGCTTGGAAAGCTGCGGCAAATGCTCCACGAGAAAGTGTTGATGAAATTGAAGCTGGTGTTGAATATCAATTCAATAAAGCGGTTGAACTTACAGTTGCTTATGCTCATATGGATAGAACTAATATAGCAAAAGCTACAAGTAGTGATTTCTTAAAACAAGCAACTGGTGATTTAATAAGAACACAATTACAGGTTAATTATTAATGAAATTTGAAGACTTATATAAAAATTATATCATTAATTCGAGTTGTAGTGAACATCAAATGGCATTTATTTGGAATAATGCCATTGATGCTTGTATTGAAGAATTAAAATATAAATGTTCTGTTACAAAAGAACCTATTAAAATATTAAATACAATGAAAGTTAATATTCCTGTTGTTATTTTTAAAGAATTAAATAATGAACCAATTAAAGAATGTGAAAATAAAATAAATGGTTCGTGTACATTACATAATTTATTTTGTACATATCCAAAATGCGAGCAATTATGATAGACTAGATAAAAAGTATGTGTACAAATTACAAAATGCTTTTTATCATTTATGATAATAATGAATAAATTAATACAATATTTAAATACATGACAACTAACAAAACTTATACAATTTCAGAATTGACCTTATTACTTGAAGAATTTGAAGATAATCATCCTAAAAAGAATTACTGTGATGAATGGTATGGAGATATAGCATATATGACAAAAGATTGTGCTGAAAAATTTTTAATTTGGGTTGACACTAGAAGTTATGAATAAATTAACAACTGAGTTAATAAATCAATCAACCACTCGTGAAATGGTTGGTGAAGGATTAGGTGGTTATTATGAAGATGAATTAGATCCTAATAAATTAATTGAATTTGTTACACGAGAATGTATAAGTTTAATACAAGATAATGGTCATTTATTTCATACTAACGATTATAAAAATATTTTAATTGGACATATAAAAACAAAATTTGGATTAACAACATGATTAATATAAATGAAGTATTTGATACACCACAAGGGATCACTTCATTTCATGATGTGGTATTCGAAGCAACTAATATACATTATCCAGATTCAGAATTAAAAAATATTTTTAATTCTTTACCTATGGTTATTATAGATATTGCTCGTACATGGGGATTATCTGATACAGTATTTCGTGATGAAGCATATGATTGGTTACAAAAAAATAAAATATGACATTACATAATCCAATATTAAAACCATTAATTAAGAATCTAATTGTTGAAGCGACAGAGTTTGTTGATGATCCTCTATTAGGTGTTACTCGGATTATGGTTAATCCAATTAAATTAGCTGAATTAGTAATTAATGAGTGTATTAAAGCTATTGATGGTGCAAATACTCTTGATTGTGGATATGCAGAACAATCATATCGATTAATATGTCAGAATGATATTAAACAACATTTTTGGAACGTAGAATGAGTGAATTTGTAACTCGTATAGTAAATTATCTTGAAGAGTTAGGTGATGAAGTATATCATCATACTGATACGTATGTAACAATTGGTCCAAATACTACAATGGGTACAATAAGTACAATATTGAATAAACTTGAATTAGATGGATTTAAAGTTAAGTATCATTTTCAATATGATTCACCAACTTTTGTAATATATGAGGAAGATTAAGTATGAAATTACATAAATTAGACGTATATATATATATTAGATTTTGAAAATAATTATGAATATATTATATAGTTTTATATTATGGTGTATTATTTTAGGGATATTAACAACATTTTCTTGTTTTTGGTATTTAATATCAAGTAATACTGTTGGTAAAGTTGATATGAATGGTGAACGAAATAAACCAATTCATAGAATATTAGTTTTTATATTTTATATTTTATTTGTTTACTGTTGGTATATTATTAGTTCATTTATATTTAATAATATTTTATTACCTCTTTGGATATAATTAATATGGAATATAAATTTGTTGGTTTAAAATATACTTTACATATTACAGATCTTAATGATAATGGTGAAAAATATATAATTAAATTTAGTGACAATGAATTAACCAATATTATAGGTGTTCCGTTTTTAGCTAAACTTGAATATGGTGTTGATGAAATAGTAGATTTAATTATAAGTATGGAAAGACAAATTGATTTGAATAAGAATATTAGTGATAGTATTATTGAAAAATATGGTAAATGTTTCTGGGGTGATGTATTTAATACTGAACAAGATTATCAACGATGGTTAACTGATTCAGCTGCTCCATTGATAGAATGTAACCGATGGCAAGAATTTGATGTAACTTTGATTGAGGTTACAGATAATAATATGTGGAATTGTATAGTAGTACTTAAAAATAAATGATAAATATTATTATATGAATAGGTTAATACAATGAGTAGTTACATTATAACAAATAGAAATAAAACATCTGAAGGATTTGGAGATAAATGTAGTACTACATCTTACCTAATTGTACCTGATAATGAATATTCTCCACAAACAACACATAAAAAAACTCTTAAGAATTGGATGAATGATGTATTGTATGAAGCTAATAAATTAGATTCAGCTGCACATATAATATTATATGTGCATGGATATAATACAACTCCAGATGAATCTTTAGAACGTCAAAGACAAATTGAGAAACAATTAAGACGTAGAGATGTACCATGTATTGTAATCGGTTTTGATTGGCCGGCAAATAGTTCAGCTTTACAATATCTATCAGATAGAAAAGATGCAAATATTTCAGCGCAAGTATTAACTAATGATGGTATTATACCATTTGCATTATATAATAATCCCAATTGTAATCTTAATGTCCATATCATATCTCATTCAATGGGATGTTTTGTGGTACGTGAATCATTTAGAAATATGGATAAAATGAGATTAAGTAATCCTTATTGGAAAGTTAATCAAATTGTATTTGTTGCAGGAGATATTTCATCAAGTTGTTTTGAAAAAGATAATGCTGATATGCTTCCAATATTTAATCATTGTAGTAGATTAACAAATTATTTTAGTGGATGTGATTTAGCTTTAATATTATCTAATGTAAAAAATTTAGATATTGATTCGAGAGTTGGTCGAGTTGGAATGCCAACAGATAATCCTGGTAATTCGAAGGCTATTGATATTGATTGTAGTGAACGTTATTTTAATAATTATTCATTAATTGATTTAATGGAATCACATGAATGGTATTTTAATGATAGTAATTGGTATTCAGATTTAAAGTATACTATTGAAGGAAAATTAGATAGAAATGTAATACCTACTCGAATAAAATTATTTGAAAATGATTTTAAATTATCATGTTAACAACATTACAAAAACAACAAAAGCGAGAAATTCAAGAAGCATTCAAACAAATGTTAAGTGCTAAACAGCATTATAATAGATTAGTTAGTGAATGTAATCATATAGCAAATTTAACTTCTCCTGATGAAGATACAGAATGTATAATTTGTAATACTTATTTGGGGTGGAAATGTCCTAATAGTCCTGATCATGTTTGTCATTATGATATGGTTAAAATGGACAATCATGAAGGTGTATTTTTAATCGATCATACTTTTCATCCGTTGACTGATCTACAAATTTCAGAGTATAATGATTATGATGAAATTTGTGTATTTTGCAATAATCCTAATGAACGTAAATAGAATTCAGGAGTAAATATGAGTATGTTTAGACCTAAAATATTCCAATCGGAAATGAGTTTAGATAAATTTGGTGTTGGTAGTTATATATCTGAACCAGGAATTACATATTTGGTAATATCGACAGCAGAACAATATGTTGAATTGTTAAATATGAATACAATGTGTACACTTAAACATAGTATACAAGTAGAAGATATTAATTATTTAAAAGAAGATGAAGTTCGAGATTTGGTTGGTCGAAATCTTGTTGACGCTTTCTCTGATTACGAGTATGATCCAATAGGTTTAAAACAATTATAAGGAGATTTATGCAACCACGTACCAAATATCCCAGAACATTTCATTTAGATTTTAGTCCTGGGGTATCAAATGATGATAAAGTTATTGAAAATTATAATTCATTGGAAGGGAAAGAAATTGTTGTAACAACTAAATTAGATGGTGAAAATACTAGTTTATATTCAGATTATTTACATGCTAGAAGTATTGATGGCAAATATCATCCAAGTCGTGATTGGGTAAAAGCATTTCATGCTTCAATAAAACATAATATCCCAGTTGGAGATAGAATTTGTGGTGAAAATTTATATGCTAAACATTCAATTTATTATGAAAATTTAGAAAGTTATTTTTATGGATTTTCGTATTGGTCTTATGATTTATGTTTAGATTATGATAGTACATTAGATATTTTTAAAAATTTAAATATTTATTCACCAAAAATTTTATATCGTGGTCCATTTGATTTAAAAATATTAAAAGATTTACCTAATCAATTAGATCCCATACAAGATGAGGGATTTGTGGTTCGTGTGGTTGATGCATTTCATTTAAGTGAATTTCAACAAAAAGTAGCAAAATGGGTTCGTCCGAACCATGTAGAAACGGACGATCATTGGATGTATCAAATAATTGTTCCAAATAAATTAGTTTCTAACTAATATCCAAGTATGAATAGGTTGACCATTAAATCTTGAATCGTATTCAGAATGAACTTCCCAACCATTCACAGCATATTTTCTAATTAATTTACGATATAAAGGTTCTTTTTTAGAACCTTTATAATTTCCAAAATATAATATATCAGCATTTGTTTGGTGAACACGTTTTTTTATTTCATTTAAAATAATACTGAAAACTTGTATAGAATTTCCCAAATTAGTTTCTTCGTCAGTTAATTCGCCTGTTTCATTATTTTCAGCTGCAAAACCAATAAAATATGTATTTTTTGACATTGGTGAATTTGGTGGTGCTGTTTGATGTATAACATCATTAGAGGATAATCTCATAAAATTAATATAATATGTATATCCATCTAATTCAAATTGTCCCATATCACCAGACCAATGAGTTCTTACTGTTGAAAAAGTATTATCAAATATTTCACTTAATAACATTAAATATTCTCCTTGTGGAATAATTTTACTTATTCGTTTATAATATGTAAATATTTATAATAAAATTTAAGGATATTAAATGGCAATATTAAAAACACGTGGTAATTATTGGAGTAATTCAAAATTAGCACATAAAATTTTAAAATTTTATGGATATGATAAACCATCATCAGCTACCAGTGAAGGTTGGGAAGAATGGGAAACAAAATTAACCACAGAAATTCCATTTATATATTGGGTAATTGATAAATTATTTAATAAAATACAAGATATACTATATTATCCAAGTGATATATTTTATCATTATAAACAATATATTGTTAATCGATATATTTCAAAAACTCATGCAATTGTTACTACCTTATCTAAAGGTGATTGGCATGAATCAAGCGAATTAATTTTATATGGAATGTTTCAAGTATTAGTTAATTTTGTTGAAGTTGAAAAGTCCAATATGTATTATTGGTGTCATTCAGAAGAACGTCCTTGGTATTATAATAAATTTTTCAAATGGACCCGTTATAGAGAACCTGAAAAGGGATTAAAATATTTAGAATGGGAAATATCTTTAACAGACGAATCACCTCATCAGGCGGAATCAGCAGCACAAGTATTAGAATTATATAATTGGTGGGTACATATTCGTCCAAATAGACCAGATCCTTGGAAAGCATCTGGATTAGAAGAATACTATAAAAGTCAAGATGATGGTACAAGAAAGAGTGTATGGAAAATGTTGAATCATAACCGTGATTCAATAGAGCAACAACGTGTAAATGATATGAGACACCGTCAAGAAGAGTTAGAACAACAATATGTAGAAGAAGATACAAATATGTTGATTCGTTTGATTAAATTACGTGATGCAATGTGGACATAAATATTGAATTAGGAGTTATAATATGATAAACATTAATTTAAATATGGTTATTGAAAATTGGTATTTTGCAAAAGAACAGATTATGAGTGAAATTGGGAATGTTCCATTTAAAGAAATTCAATGGGTATATGACAATCAATTTGTTGAATTAATTGACTTTCCTGAAAATCCTATTAATAGTATTGCAAGTTTAGTTGAAAATAATTTTGTTATGAGTATAGTAAAAGGTACATAATGAGTAAACGAGATTATTATGAAGTTTTAGAATTAACTAAAACTGCAACTCAAGACGAAATTAAAAAACAATATCGTAAATTTGCTGCAAAGTATCATCCTGATAGAAATAAGGAACCTGATGCTGAAAGTAAATTTAAAGAAATGAAAGAAGCATATGATGTTTTATCTGATGAGCAAAAACGTCGTCAATATGATGCTTATGGACATACTCAACAACAAGGTCCTCAAGGAAGAGGACCATTTGGATTTGATGATATTTTTTCTTCTGTATTTAGAAATCATCAACAACATCAACAACATCAACAAATACCACAAGGTGTATTAAATATTACATTAGAAGAATCAATCTTAGGTACTTCACGTAATGTAAAATATAATAAACAATCAAAATGTTCTACATGTAATGGTCAAGGTGCTATTAATCCTGATGATTTTATGGTATGTAATGGATGTGGTGGTCAAGGATTTATAATACATCCACAGATGCCTGGATTTAGACATCAATGTCCTAAATGTCAAGGTAAAGGTAAAATTATAAAAAATCCATGTAAATCGTGTTCAGGTAGTGGAATACAAACAACACAAGAACAGATTGTAGTAAATATACCAAAAGGTATAAATCATGGAGAGACAATTAAATTAACTGATATTATTTTAATTGTTCAAATATCTCCTCATCATAAATATATTAGACAAGGATATGATTTACATACCACTATTGATATTGATGCTATACAGGCAATGTTGGGAACAGTATATGAATTTAAAACCATTCAAGGTGATAAAATTAATTTAACTATTCCAGCTGGAACACAATATGGTACTAAATTAAAATTAACCAATAAGGGTGTAAGTCGTGACAATAACATTGGACATTTATATTGTCAAATTAACGTAAATATTCCGACTGGATTAACTGATAATCAAAAAGAAGTTTTAAAACAATTTAATAGTTCCAAGTAATTATTAATAAATACAATTGCTCTCATTACATTAAAAATATTTAATATGAAATTATTATCAAGTTTGACATTAGTACTATTATTAACAGGTTGTGCAAATTTAACATTTGATTCAACTGAATTTGATGGATATGTTACATTACAAGAAACAGTAGATGGTATTAACTGTGAATCTTCAGATGTACCTCAACAAATTCAAATATTGAAAAAACAAATTGATCATCAATTTAGATATTCAAATTATCGAAATGATTCGCGACCGTTAATAGCAAGTTCTGCTGTTGAAATTAAAACTATGATTGATAGTTTAAGTAGTAGATATGATATTACACAACGACCTCCATCAGTTGAATATTGTAAACAAAAAACCAAAAATATTTCAGCTGGTATACAAGTATTATTAAAAGAATTGGGTAGATTATGAGCACAAAAGAAGAAGTATTATTACAAATTCAAGAATTAACTAAATCATCTGTTCCTGAAGTAGCAGATGCTGCTATTAGATCTTTAGAATTGGTAACATTGTTAGAAAATAATGAAATAACATCAGAAGAATTTGATGACTTAATAGATGATGTTTTAAACATCGAAAAAATCAATCAAAATATGTCTGAATTAGAATTAAATCGACAAATAGTTGTGTTCGTACAAACTATTTTAACATTAAAATCGTTAATGTCTATATTTTAAAGGAGTAAAATCATGAACGTAAAAGAATGGATTATCGCAAAATTGGGAATTTTAGGACAATTTTTGTCTGTATTATTCAAAGATGCGTTACAAAAAGAATTAAAATTGGTATTACCAATTGCTGCTAAAGTAGTGGCACAGATTGCTGCGGATGCATCAATTTTAACATCTGAACAAAAACGAAATGTTGCTTTAGAAAATATCACTGCTGAATTATTAGCATCACAACGTGATATTAGTAAATCAATTATTTCATTAGCCATTGAGTTAGCAGTTCAACAATTAAAAAATATGAAATAAGGAGAACCATTATGTCTACGGATAAGGAAATCCCAGGTTCACCAGATATTACATCAAAAGATATTTCAATGGAAGATGTAATGACTGAAATTGATAGTGATCATGATGGAAATGTTGAATTTACAGAAGCTGCTATGTATTTTTTATATAGTCGTACAATTTGGGTAAATGCTGTTGCGTTGATTGCTATGTTTGTTCAAAGTAAATATGGTTTCATTATTGATCAATCATTACAAACTGAAATATTATTATTTGTTAATATGTGGCTACGAACAAAAACAACAAAACCAATAACATGGAAAAAATAATATGGAATTTTTAAAATCGTTAATTGAATTAATCACTAGTTGGTTTAAAAAATCAACAGCACAAACTAAAGCTGATTTAACATTGGCTGAAGCAACAGAATCTGCAACTATTAATGAAATTAAAGCAGAATCAAATGCACACGCTGTTCAACAATTAGAAACAATTGAAGAGGATTTGGCGAAATTACGTAAAAAACATAAAAAGGAGAAACAGGATGCTGAACAAACAAATCTTGAAGATAATAATCCCTTTGGTGATAGTTGGTAATACAGGATGTTCATTATTTGAACCAACAATAAAAGAAGTTGATAAATTAGTTTATGTTACAACTCCTTTACCATTACCTGAACGACCTGTTTTGCCTACATTATCAAGTTCTGAAATGAAATGCTTATCACCAGAAGCATTAAACAAATTAAAACAACGAGAAATATTACGTAAACAATACGCGGAAGAATTAGAAATTATTATTCGTTCAACACATGTAAAAAAATAAAAAAAAGGAATATCATTAATGATATTCCTTTTTTATTCCCGTTATATTGTTGAAATTTTAATGACATTAGAGTATAATAAATAAATCTTAATTATAAAAATTTGTAAGAGAACTAAATGAAAAAATATATCAATCCTGCTCTAATTGGAATGTTAATTGTTGGTACATTATATGCTATTACTAATTTAATATGGTTTGCCATATTTGGATTAGCATTATTTACTGCTACCAAATGCTTTAAAATTATTGGTTAAATTTTTGAAATTAATATAAACTATTAATTCTTATTATCATTTGTTAAAATTATATAAATATTTATACTATTTTAAAAGGAATTAACATGTCATTGCTAAAAGAATTAATTAATATGACCGAATCACAAGATAAACCAAAAAAAGATAAAAAAGATAAATCTGCTGATAAGTATTTAAATAAAGTTGCAGGTAATATGGTAATGCATTCTGTTTGTAGTGGTTCTGATGCCGGTTCAATTAAAACTAAAAATAAAAGTTGAATTCCTTCAAAGAATATGAGATAATATCTTTTTTACGGAGATATTATGCGATTATATACATTTGTTAACTATTACCTTTCCCCAATACAACATGGGATTCAAACTGCCCATGTTGTATCTGAATTGAGTGTTAAATATTACAACCCATCAAGTCATCATTATATGTTGTATGATTGGGCTAAAAATCATAAAACTATAATTGTATTAAATGGTGGCAATCAAGCTAATCTACAAGAAATTTTATTATTTTTATCTGATCCAGATAACCAATATCCATATACTCATTTTTGTGAAGATGAACAATCCTTAAATAATGCATTAACTTGTGTAGGAATAGTTATTCCTGAATATGTATATGAAGCAGCATCTGAAATTAGATCTTTAAACTGGGATATTGATAACGTATTAACATTTGAAGAATCAACCAAACTTGTAAACGATAAAACAGGGTTTAATTTAACCGTATTCGAGTATCGTTTAATTCAATTATTAAATTCTTGTAAGTTGGCATAATATGAAAAAAACATTTATTGTTGTACAATTTAATAAAGAAGGTTATCATCAATTTCCAGGAGCTATTAATCCTGAATTTGCAACTAACGATGAATATGATGTATCTCATTTAGCGTTACGTCATATGCATTATTTTTATTTTAGAGTATGGATTGAAGTTTCCCATAATGATAGACAAATAGAATTTATACAATTTCGTAGATGGTTAGAAAGTTTATTTGACACAAAAACTTTAGAACTAAATAATAAATCATGTGAAATGATTTCAGATGATTTATTCGAAAAAATCTCAGATAGATATCCTGGGGTTGAAATTCGAATTGAAGTATTAGAAGACAATATTAATGGGAGTTATGTCGAATATCCAGTTGATATGTCTAATCCAATAATGGATTAATAAAAGATATATTTTAACATGGATGTTAAAATATAATTATAAGGATACAATTTTAATTTTATTATAACGAGAACGAAAATATGATTACATACAAAAAGATGGATGTAACTTCTACTACCTATGGAATTATTGGACATGGTGTTAATTGTTTGGGATTAATGGGAAGTGGAGTAGCATTAGCTATTCGTCGAACATTTTCAAAAGCATACCAAGAATATAAACAATTATGTGAAAACTACACATCCACACGTGAATTATTAGGTGTAACACAAATTGTGGATATTAATCCACAATTATATATTGCTAATTGTTTCACACAAGAATATTGTGGTTCTGATGGTGCGAAATATGCCAGTACTTCAGCTATCGAAGAGTCATTGGCAGGTTTAATATCATTTGCTGATATTAAACAATTACCAGTATATTTACCCAAAATTGGTGCTGGATTGGGTGGATTATCTTGGAAGGATGATGTTCTTCCAATCATTGAATCTATATCAGAAGATTATCCTGATGTGGATATAATTATTTGCGAAATTTAAAGGAATAATAATGGCAAAAGTAAAAACAGGTTCAACAACAGGGAATGCATATAAACCAACCGGTGATCGTCAAAAGAAAACCTCAATTGGACATTCACGTAACACAAGATTTACCTCAAAAAATGACAAAAGACATAAAAAATTATATCGTGGTCAAGGTAGATAATTAGAAAATCGGGATATTAATTATGACAATTAAAACAATATATATTGATGTGGTTGATACAACAAATTTATTAGAATTAGTTTCTAAATTTGTTGAACAAAATTTTAATATTTTAACCTCAAATGCAACGTCAAAAATATTAAAAAGACATAAAATACCACATTCAAATGTTACTAAATTAACAGATTGGATATCAATTCATCATGCTATTCAACATAGATTGATTGATATTGTTGTAGTTAATATCCCCGATACTATGAATATAATTAATAAACCAAAAATTACTATTGAAGATGTTTATTCTAAAATAGATATTCCTAAACTTGAATTATTAACTACTTGTTCATTATATCCAAATACTATAGTATTAACCCATCCTAACCAATATTCATCATTGGATAATATTACTTCGACTAAAAGTCTGCAACATGTGTTTGCAGTTCTTCAACAATTTAATTCATTAATGTCTCAATTTTTATATCTACATTAATATGGATCATATTTGCGTTAAAACATCTGAATATCGACAATTACAACATATAGCTAAATTATCAACATCACAAATATTTGAAGTTGATTCTTATATAGCATTAGCTATGATTGTTGAACAATATATGAATGAACCATCAAGTTTATTATTACAAGAATTGGAAAAACAATTAGAAGAATGTAAACAAAAATTTCCTATTTTTAATCAACATCGTCAAATGTTAGTTCATTCATTATTAGAAACTCAATACTTAATTATGGATGAGAATATTGAACAAAATAATAATGAAATTCCACTAAAACAAGATGTTGACAAAAAAACAAACTCAAAGGATAATGTCGTGAATATTTTTACAAAAAAACAACCAAAGGATTGAATATGTTAATAGCTATATCTGGGTCCCAATCGGCCGGTAAAACCACCACATTATTGAAAATTAAGGAATTAGGATTTCCTGTTATTGAACGTAAAACATCACGTTCAATATTATCTGAATGGGGAATTACCTTATCTGATATTAGTACTAATCCTGAATTAGCAATAGAATTTCAACAAGAAATTCTAAAACGTAAATATAATGATGAATTGGAAGCAGTTAATTCTGATGAAATATATTTTGGTGAACGTACTTATGGTGATTTATTTACTTATAATTTATTATCATTAGGTAGTAATAATAATTATTCTGATTTTATTAATGAATATTATAAACAATGTATTAAATATCAACAACAATATTATTCTGTTTTTTATTTAAAAGCAGGACATTTTGTTCCTGAAAAAGATGGTGTACGTGGATTTAATGTTCATTATAGTAGATTGGCTGATATTGTAATGTTAGATATTACAACTCAAATGACAAAACCTGGACGATTAAATGTAATTGATACACCTTGTTTAGAACAGCGATTAGCCATTATTACCAGTCAAGTATGAATGAAATAAAAGGATATATTAGTGATGTAAGAATCACTAAAGGTGTAGCTCGATATAAAAAATTATCAAGATATCAACAAATAAAACAATTGGTACTCCATTGGTTCAATAGGTAAATTATATGAATATATTATATTTACCAGATAATATTACTCCAACATATATTGATTTTGGGAATAATAATATATTTCATAATGTAAATAAATTAGGGTTAATAACATATTATACAACTATAAAGTCAGATAACATGTATTATTTAATTTATGCAATGCCTCATTTTGAGTTAATTGATATAAAATATTCAAGTCAGTATTCGTCCAATATTGAAGATTATACTCATAATATTAAAATGAATATGACAAATATTAATGATTTAATAAAAATAATACCCAATATATTATATGTTATTATTGAATTAATTAAATATGTAAATTTATTATTTATTCAATTATATATTCCAAATGATAGTATTCGATATAATATATATAAATCATTACAAACAACTAATATTGTTACATATTTATTAGATAATAACATTCAAGTTATCAAAGAGCAGGATAAATATATTTACTTTAATAATTATAATGCTAATGATTAAATATACTTTTAAACAACATTTAATGTTAGAAGGAATTAGATTAACCCCTTCAACATATGGAACTGATGAATCAACAAATAATAGACAAGTTTGGAAATATAATGATCCGTCAAATTTTTTAGAGACTCTTATATCAGATAACAATAATTATTATTTAATAGTTATCCAATTAGATACAGGAGAAGTTAAGTTTTTGGGATGTGATCATTATAGTACTAATATGTCAGATTATACAACTGATAGATTATCAACATCTAATCCATTACGATTAATGGGTAAAATATTTTATGTAGTAGCTGTATTAGTACAAAAATATAATTTATCAGGTTTTAAATTTACAGGAGCTGATGCTAAATTAACATCAATGTATTCCACAATAGTAAATAATAAAGATTTTAATTATCAAATGAATCAAATACACCTGTTTTATATAGGTAATGATAATAATATGTTTACATATGAATATAGAAAATAAAAACAATTGGTGCTCCATTGGTTTTCCTAATAAGGTTTTCAATGGCTAAGGAGTCGACCCTTACCTTTCCGTCGACATTAACAATAACTGAAAGGAATCAAATATGACACAAGAACATCAAAGCCCTACTGGTGAATATAATTATAACGATTATTCTGAAAAAATGGATGATCTAATATTCATTTATGATAAAGATTTTTATCCATTGGATGAAGATTTACCCGATCCACAAATTAATCCTATAATTCCTGGTGCAAAAGTCCCATTAAATAAAGTGGGAATATCTCCTGTTGATTTGCCAATTAGAGTTCAACGTAGAGATGGAACCGAACAAGTATTACAATCACAAGCATCATTATATTGTTCGTTAGATGATCCTAATGTTAAAGGATTAAATTTAAGTAGATTATATGAATTAATGCATAATAAAATTAAAGATCATTTAACAATTGATGGGATTAAAGGTGCTCTGCAGGAGATGGCCTTTAAACAAGGCAGTAACCATGCCTATTGTAAATTACGTTTTAAATATCCTTGGATACAAAAAGCATTACGTTCAAGAATGCCATTAACCGATGAAGAAATTCAAAAAGGATTATTCCAACAATTATCCAATGGTGAAAAAATTTCATTAAAAAAAATGGAAGGCCACATTGCTTATAATGTAACTCTTGAGGGTCAATATCATAGAATTAATATACCAACAAGTGTTATTGATGAAAATACAGGTATTCATACATCAGTTGATCCAACTGATGTTGACCAATATAAATTTTACTTAACTGTTGAATACATTTTTTCGGCAACTTGTCCCTGCTCATTTGAATTAGCTCATAATGCTACAACTACGCGAGGAGTTGCCGCAAATGCACATTCACAACGATCAATTTTAACTACAACTGTCGAATTCGATCCAAATAACATCGTTTGGATCGAAGATTTGATCGAGCAACATCGTCTGTCTATTCCCACTGAAGTTCAAGTATTGGTTAAACGCAGAGATGAACAAGCTTTTGCTGAATTAAATGGATCAAATTTATTATTTTGTGAAGATGCAGTTCGTTTAATGTATAAGGCATTAGATGAATGGTATAATGTTGGTAAAATATTTGATTTTAGAATTATAGCATCACACGGCGAGAGCCTGCATCCCTGGGATGCAATTTCTGTGGTGTACAAGGGGATACCAAACGGATTACAATAATGAATAATGATCGTAAATATGTGTTAGATATTGTATCTAACGAATTATTAGATGTTACTGGACGATTGAATGGTAAACTATTGCGATCATCTAAATATAAGTATTTACGAGATATAATTTATATGATATCATCCTGCTTAGATGAGCAGGATGATATCACACATAGATTAAGATGGATTCAGTTGGATTACACATCACCTCCTGTGTGTAAAATGTGTAATAATCGCGTAAGATTTCAAAAACAGACACAATTATTTAATACATATTGTTGTCCTAAATGTAGACAATCTGATAATTTGATTATAGAAAAAGCCAAGCGTACTAATAACGAACGATATGGTGTAGATTATGGATGTGTTGCTCCAATAGCTATACTAAAACAAAAACAAACGTGTATACTTAAATATGGAGTTGATAAACCATTTAAATCAAAGAGTATCCAGAAAAAAGTACGTGATAATACAATTGAAAAGTATGGAGTTGTGTCAACTGCTTTAGTACCTGAAATTAAAAATCAACAACTACATACACGGCAATCTCGTTATGGGGTGGATTTTTTATTCCAATCTAAATCTTTTCAGGAACGAGTGAAAATATTAACCCGGGAAAAATATGATGGTAAATTACCATCACAACTTCATATTCATAACGAAGTTTACGAAAAATTAAATGATAAAGATTGGATGTATTCGGAATATATATCAAATAATAAATCTACTACACAAATTGCATTAGACTTAAATATATCAAGTACCACTGTAATATCATTCATTAAACAACATAATATACCGATTAAAGAATCCATACTATTTTCACAATTGTGTATTAATTGGTTAGAATCGATAATGGAGTGTGATAAAATTTTTATTCAGCACGCTATGAATGGAGGTGAATTTAAAATTCCTGGTACGAGATATAAAGCAGATGGATATTGTCAACAAACAAATACTATTTATGAGTTCCACGGTGATTATTGGCATGGAAATCCAATGAAGTTTAAATCAGATATATTCAATGAAAGCACTATGTGTACAATGGGTACATTATATCAAAAAACTCTTAACAAAGAAAACGTAATTAAAGATTTGGGTTATAATTTAGTCACAATTTGGGAATCTGATTATTATGACAGTTTATCTTTGTAATACTCTGCCAACATAATAATTTCTTCGTGTGTAGCATTACTTTTTAGTTTGTTCGCACGAAGAGATATCACCTCTATATTATCGATACAATATCCCATTGAAGAGTCTATTCGATCAATTGAATAACTATTATCTTGTGCTTCGCCTCTATTATATGCTAATGGAATGCCTAATATTGGACAAGTAATGGGAAAACTTAATTCATTCAATTCTACGAGTGACAAATTAAATTCAATCCCTCTTTTAGCTGCACTTGATTTAAGGCGATTATAAAGGGTTCTAACCTCCATTGGTTTCATATAATATATCCATTTTTTATTATAAATAATATTATACTTGAGGTAATTGGTTATGGCAACATTAATGGAAAAATTAAAAGAATTTACAAGAGAACGTGAACAATCTCCTGAAAATGTAGAACAAGATGATGAAGATTATGTTTATCCTGGTGATGATGAAGAAGATGAACCGGATTCTGTAGATGATAAAAATTTTGAATATGAATTTGATAATGATGAGCAATCAGAAGAAGAACCAACTGAAGATGATGATTATGTTTATCCAGGTGATGAGGAAGAAGATCCTGAATCAGGTGATTTAGAAAATAGTGATTCCAGTGATATTGAATCAGATCAAGAGGAAGAAGATATCGTTGATGTTGCAACTGAAAATCCATCAATGCAAGGTTTAATTAGAAATGTTCCTGGAGCTAAATTAATTAGTAAAAGAAAACAACCAGATGATACGTATACAGAATTATGGATGTATACAGTTACAGATGTGAAAAAGGGAATTGGTGTACGAAATGAAATTTTATCAGGGACTGATATTCCAATACATAGAACAACATCAGATGATGAAATTCAAAGTTATTCAAGTTGGTCGACTGGTAATATTGAAATGATTGAAATCAAAGGAATTGAACAATAATATATTTGACTTTTTATAATATATTCTGTATAATTATTATTTTTTATGAGGATATATAATGGAAGAAAATACAATTGTGATAGATGAAGAAAATGAAGTTGTCATAGATAATGACAATTTGGATAATAATATTGTTGCTGGATTACAATTTATAATGAATGAAACAGCAAAATATAATGAAATAATTAGTTCTGCTAAAACAGAAATAAAGAAAAAGATTTTTCGAAAAAAGATTAAAAAATTGCAAAAAGAACTGCAAATGTTATTATATGTTCAACATATGAGAGAAAAACAAAAATCAGCACCGGTTAATGAAATAATTGATGCTGATTTTGAAGAAGTTAATGAATTAGAACTTAAATCGGAATTGGTTTAATATCATTTTCCCATGATTCTTCTAATAGGTCGGCCTCAATTTCAGCTTGTTCATTTTGATAAGCTAAAATTTGTGATGTAGTATTATATGAACTATGTTCAATTTGTTGAGGTCGTCTATGTTCTTGAATGGTTTGTCTTGCCTGATTAATATTAGCTCTATCTAATTGAGTTTCTAAATAATAAACAATTTCCCAAAAGTTAGGAACAATACGTCGATATTCATCGCCAAGATATGGTCGTGATAATTGATTAACCACATTATGAACAAATTGTGAATGTTTAGAAGAATACCAAAATATTCTAACGATATCAAATCGTTCCCTATCCCATCTATCTTTAAATCCGCTAATACCATTTGTATCAATACCAAATGTTAAAACATTTTCAGGCATTCCCTGTTCGCGAATAATATAATATATTTGATTTTTTTCAATGATTTGTTTAGCTTCAATAGCTTCTGGTAAACGACTACCTAACCAATGAGGCCAACTTCTCCATTTAGAATAATTTAAATCGGGGCGGCTTGGAATATCATCTGGAAGTTGTCCAGTTTTAACATAATCTAACCATTTATTAAATGATGTAATACCTAATGTATGAACATATTTCATAGCATCTTCATATGATCTATGTTTTGTTAAATTTTGTGCACCAAATGTGTTATTGGTGCCTAAAAATTTATTCCATCCTTCCCATTCTTTCCAAACACGATGTGGATATTTTGGCATATCTTTTGGTTTATGGCGTTCAAACCATTCCATATATTGAACTCTCGAAGAAATTAATTGACTTCTACAAAATTCACTAGCTTCTTGATATGAAATAAATCTACCTGAACTTTTCTTCCCACGACGTTCACCAGGATTTTTTGATGGAAGTGGTTCTTCTAATTCGGATATTTCTTTAATTGTTAATTGTACAATTGGTTCAATAGGTTTTTCTATAATAGGATCCACTATTACCACTTTAGGTTTTGGAATAGGTTTTAATATTATTTTCTTTTTATTATTTTTCGAATTATTACTTACATTTTTAGAATTCGTATTACTTTTCGTTTTTTCTATTGTCATTAATATTTCAATGTTATATATTGTATATTTACAATAATTTTAACATCGCATAAAATAAAATAAATAAAATTAGTTTAATTAAATATAATAAAATGGCTAATGGATTACCACAATTAATAATAGAAAATCATCCAAGTGATTATACAGGATTTCCATTTATTACATTAATACAATATCGTAAAGAATTGTTATTAGTTGTAATAGATAATTCAACAAATTCCACAATTCAAGGATATGTTTTAGATCTGTGTACTCCCGAAGGAGTTGATGAAGGAGTTATATTACCAATTATTGAATATTGGTATGAAAATAATCGACATAATTATCCATTATCAATACAATTTTCAAAAATGGGGTTAACCCATGATTCAAGTAAAATATATAAAACTCTTAATATTGAATTTATTACAAGATTTATTGGACCACTATATCATTTCCCAATGAATAATATTAAGAGTTTAAAAAAAAGAAAGAAAAAACCAATTTCAAATTCAATTGAAATTATTAACCATTCAATAATTGCTTAAATAATGGTGAAAATCCTTCCATAGGTGGCAATCCAAGATCAGTTGATCCTGCTGTACCCCCCATAGACATATCAAATTCTGTTGATTGTGGTTGTTGTGTTCCATTTGTAGGAACAATTGAAGATAATAATTGTTGACCTTTTTCAGTTAATGCTTCTGAATCATCAATAATATCATTATCTAATGATACTTGTCTACCAATATCATTAACTATATATTGTTTAGTTTTTTCATTATATTCAATAACATTTAATGATAATAATAATTTTCGAGCACCAACTAAATTCGGGTGTTTAACGATTATAGATGCAATATTCATAGGTTTTTCTTTATTTGCGAATATTACAGCAAGTAATTGTTGTTGTGAGTTATTTAATGTTAAAGTTGATAAACGTTTCATAATTAATATATTAAATAAATATTTATAAATTATTTAACAATCGTTCGATTAAATGTAATTCAACTACAATAGTTAATGCATAAGCTATTGCATGTCCTCGTTTATATGAAGATTTATCATCATCTTCCAATCTATATAATAATGGACGTGTCTGTTCTCTATTTTGCAAATATTGATTTACATATTTTCTTTTGGATGGTCGAACAATTGCAATAACATCAGCCAATTCTTGTACCGATTTTGGTTTTATTTTATTAATAATATCATATTGATGTTTTATTTGAAATAATGTTGATACTACTTGTTCATTTTCTAATAATTCCCAATTTGGTTCTTTATTAATTAATTCTCTAATTTCCGTTTTTGATTTTACCTTTTCTAATAAAGATAGACTTAAAAAATCAATTTTAAAATATCCTAGTTTGGTAGCTTCTTTATGGGGAATTGCTGATAAATTAGTTATTGGATCAATTGGTATATTTTGAAAATATATACCACAGGGATGTTTGACTAATTGGTTATTAACAATATTTGATCCTAATATTGCTTCTGGAAAGATTGTATTAGGATCAAATGAGGGAAGTAAATCGATATCTATATCCATTATGGTGTGTAAATTATTTCGAGTGTATGTCCGGCTAAACGAGATTTATTAATAGTAATGCTATCAGAAGTATTTGTCAATGTTAAATCTTCATTATAATCATATAAATCAGTAACATTTTGATCATTTGGTTGTATTGTTCCCAATGCTAAAATTAAATCCTCTTGTATTGGATTAGAACCTGTATTATTAGTTCCTGGTATTAATTCTATAGTAGTAATATTATTTGATGGATTACCATACCATATTAATTGCGATGGATTTGCGTTATTATTAAATACCACATGACCAATATCTATTAATTCATTATTAATGTCTTGTATTAAATTTTCATAGGTATATGGATAATTTAATATCACTGTTCCTTCTTGAGCTGTAAATGATCCAACTAACGTTAATGTTTCATTAAAAAATATTGATGTTCTATTAGATATATTATCGTATTCAATATAATTAATAGTAACAGTATTTGAACCATCAGTTGAACTTGATTGTATATCAGGATCACCAGCAATTTTAATTAAAATATTGGGTGGTAAACTATTCATAATAATTTGACCATTAACTTCAATATATTGATCGACTGCACCAAAATCAAAGCCAGTAATATCATAAGTATTTTGTTTATTGCGACTAATAGTGATTGGATAATTTGTTGAATTTGCATTAATTATACAATTATATTCTGTATAATGAATCATAGTATGCACATCATCAGTTATTTGTGTTCCTGATGGTAAATATAATATATCATATCCTTTAACATGGTTAAATAATTTGATACCATTTAATGATACTTGTAATTCGTGATTATCAGGCAAATAATCAAATGGTAATAAAATAGTTAATGGTACCATTTTGTTAAAGTTTGTTGGAATTGAAATATTTGTAGTAATTTTGCCAAATATTGAATCGATTGCTGTAACAATAGCTGTTATTCCTAAATCATGATCAAATAATTCATCTTCGTATAATTGAATTATACTTCCAACTCTAATATTTGGTAATGCTGTTAATGGAATATTAACTATGGTTGGTGATGATATTGATATTGATATTGAATATTCCTCAATTGTTTTAATAATACGTTTATTAATACCAATTGGATCATTAACAACGGCATCTATATTTGACGCTGCGTATGTCCAAGATGTACCATTAAAAATTTTAAGTATTGGAATATTTAGACTTGTGTCATACCATAATTGACCTTTAATTGGATATTTAGGACTAATATCTGATGCAAAATTTTCCAACATATTAACCAAGTTGGTTTGAAGTGGTTCACCATAATCAAAAGTCCCCTTACCCAATAATACTAATGAAGTATTTGCTGATACAGCATGTTCATGTAATGTTGTAGTATTTGGATTTTCTGGTCCATTAGTTGTATATGATTTTATTATAAACGACCCATTGCTAGGGTTTGTTTTTTTAATTATGTATTCATCCATTAAAATAATACCATTGTTATATTTAATATTTATGATTAAGTATTATAAACCCATGCTGGATACTAATACTTTGATTGTATCAGTATCTTCTAATGATAATTGTTGTTTTTTAGATACCCAATAATCAGGACGAACCAAAGTTTCTAAAATTTGTTGTTGTTCAGACGAACATTTTAATATAACATTTTTAAATGTTCTACTAAAAATAATAACCCATGGTGATAATTGTCTAACTCTAATCATATATAATAATTCGTTAATATTCATATGTTCAAATATAGAACTACAATCAATTTTATGTTTATCAGAATAATCTAATAAATTATTAATTGATTGTTTAACTTGATCGATTGGTTTATTACTTGCATCTAAAAAATCTATATATTCAACATATACATCATCATTCATCCACATAGTTGGAGGATAATTGCGTTCAACCGTAAACCAAATAAATTTATTTGGCAATGGTAATTTTATTTGTTTACAAAAATCTACAAATTTAAAAAATGTTTTAAAATAATTGGATGTTAGAAAATGATTAGGACTTGGAATTTTTTTAGTTTTTAATCTCATCCAATATTGATAATATTCTAATGCTAATGTTCCATTAATTGTTTTTAATTCATCTTCACGTTTCATTTGTTTACATTTATGTTTAAGGAATAATTTTTCATTAACATATACCTTATGACATTTTGAACATGTAAATTTTTGTTTATCCATAATTAAAAATCAATTAAATTTAATAGTGTAGTATCAGTGGTTATTTTTGTTTGTTTCTTTGATTTAGGTTTTGAAATTTTCACATCATATCCTAATTCTTTTTTTAAATTATTTAATTCAGTATTATCATATCCTAATTCTTCAGCCATATTAATAATATTCTCTGGTGATACTAATGGTAATACTTCTTTAGCATGTCTGGTTGAATACTTATAATATTGTTTAATACATTTAATAGTTAATGATTGTGTTGAATTTCCATAATTAATTTTGCTCCAATTATAACGTTGATGTTTACCAGTTGTACAAATACACATTAAATACCATAATAATTTTTTATTATTAGCTAAAGAAAAAACATATGGATTTAATATCTCATTAATAATCATAATTTGACTTATATTTGTAGTTCCTGATAACCATCTCATTAATACTACAGGAGCAATACTTTTAATTTCATCAGATGTTAATTCATCAAACCAATCTATATTTTTTTTATTTAATTGATTTAAAATATCAAACAAATCTAATGTTTTAGCCATTTAAGTTCTCATTTACCATTAATTTTTTATAACAAAATTTACATTCAAAATATCCATCTTTTTGAACTAAATATTCATATGGATGAATACAATCTTGTACCATTATTTTACGTAATTCAGATATTTTATCAACCAGTTCATTTTTTATATTAGTAAGATCTAATAACTTATCTTCAATTGGACGTAACTCATTAATTAATTTCGACATATTATTAAGTTTACGATTCCAAGATACTTTTTCATTTTGAGTTGCTGCATTAGAAATTGTATCTTTTAACTTATGTTCTTCAAAATTTTCTATATTATCTTCTGTTATCTTTCTTTTACGAGCCATTTTTATTCTCCTGTAATCTATGTTCATGATAGATAACAACAGTATCTTTTAATAGATCTAGTTGACGTTTGTAATATAACAATTCTTCCTCAGGAGTGTTTTGTTCTATTGCATGTGTTAATTTGTCTTCAAAATATTTGATATCATCATCTGTGACTAAATACATTGGTGGAAGTTTATTACCAAATACATTATTCATCAATATCTCCAATAGATTGAAATTCTTCCCAACCATCATAATAATTCAATACGTTATTTTCCATTATCTTATCTAATTGATCACACATACTATGAAAATCTTCAAACGAAATTAGTGAATCCGTATAATCATTGTTCCATTCATCCATAAATAATATTCCTTATAATTGTCCTAATTTTATTAACATTGCTGCACAATTAATTTCGGGGTCACCTACTCTTGAGTGCTTTTCTTCGTGTTCAGCGATTATTATAATTGCTTCTTCCCATAAATCTAAATTTTTAAATTTTTTTGATTTGTTTAGATTTTCGTATAAAAATCTATACACATTTTCATATTCTTCTTTTATTACATTTGTACAAATAAGTGTACGAGCTGATATCCAATCATCAACTTCAATATATTCTAATAAACTCGTTTGATAATCAACAATATTAATAGTGTTAACAGGAAGTTGTAATTTACCATTAGTACTAAATTCTTGAATAGCATTAATACAATTTCTAATATCAGGATAACATTTGTTAATAATCGCATCAACAGTATCCAAATCAAATGATATTTTTTCTTGACCAAGAATGCGGATCAATAATTCAGCTATATCATTTTTATCAGGTGCTTTAAATTGAAATTTATATGTGCATCTGGATATAATTTCTGGAAGTAGTTTATATGAATAATTTGCTGTTAATAAAAATCTACAATTTTCAGCGTGATCAACCATTATTTTACGAAGAGCAGCTTGACCATTTTGTGAAATATAATCACATTCATCTAATAGAATTACTTTATATTCACCAACAGCAGCAGATCTTGAAAAATCACGAATTTTTTCACGTATAACATCAACAGAGTTTTCATCAGAAGCATTGATAATTTTAATATCACGTTCATCAATTTGAAGTTCGGATAATAAAATATCCGCAATAGCAGTTTTCCCACTACCTCGAACACCAGATAATAATATATGAGGTAATGATTTTTGTTTTGAAATAATTTCTGTTATTTTTGATTTTAGATGAGGATCGTGAAAGATATACTCATCTAAATTTTTAGGTTTATATTTATTTGTCCAAAATATATCCTGTAATGAACTCATGTATTAATCTCCGTATTAAAATGAAATTATACAATGATTTAATTACAATTTCAACAATTAAATATATACGTTAAACCCATGTTTTTGTAAAGATGTACGAATGGATAAGTAATCATTATTTTCATCAATCGTTAAACGTTCACCACGTTCAATTCTATTTTTATATTGATGATAATCATGCAATAAAGTTTCTAATGTATGTTGCTTAAACATAACTTTTTGTTGAGTATCATCTGGAATATCGATGACATTCTCAACTTGGGTAGTTTCATCAGTTTTTAATTCTGGGATATCATCTATAGTTTGATTAATGTGTTGTCTTAATTGGTTAAATTGAGCAAACTTATTTTTAGAATTATTGTTTGGTAATCTTGTTATACTAGTTCCGTTATTTTTAGTATCTTTTAATTGAACAAAATCTTCGAATATGACATTATCATTATTCTGTGGTTCTTCAACAGGAACTAATTCTAATTTTATATCAGAGTTATGTTCGATTATTGGTTCTATCGTCTGTATTTCTTCAATATCTGTAATAGGTGTCTCATATATTGTTTCTGATATTTCAATCGGATCGGATTGTTCGGTTGATATTGTTGGGTTAATTTGTGGTATTTCACTTGACACTTCACTCTGTGAAGTTGCTCTCGCACACTTTTCATTTTCACGCTCTCTAAGGGTAACGTTTACGGCCAATGTTAATGCAACCGCCATAGGATCGAAAACAAATATAATTAAATAAATTAAATATTTTGTGGCATAATCAGGATCTAATCCTAATATTTTAGCAATATAAATAATTGGCCCAATGTGTGATTCTGTTTGAATTACAGTTGTTTTTAATTCAATTTCTTCAGTTTCTAATTTTGATATTTTAGATGTAACTGAAGCTTGTTCTGCTTCAAACCCCTTCATTAAAGTTAATCTTGATTTTGAATAATTAGAAGGTAGAGCAGCTATTTGATTATCAATTTGTTGTTTACGTTCAATTAATCGAGTTTTTTCTGTATCTAATAATTTGATTTTTTGTTCAATTTGTTTTAGTGGAATCGAATCTGATTGATAACTAGCACTTAAATATCCAAAAATACCAACAGATGTTATTAACATCAATGTTAATATTAATGTTAATAAAATCGTTTTAAGAATAAAATGTGTTTTGGTCCAGAATTTATATAAGTATGATGTTGCAACTAATTTTCCAAATTCTAACGAACCACCCATTGTAATAACAGACCAATAAGTTCCATGAAATGTACTTGCTAAACCTGTAACACTAAAAAAAGCAGCACTTCCAGCAATACTGAAGGCTGCTAACATAAGAATTAATATAAATAACACAACTATTCACCAACATAACGATATCCCAATAATTGGGTTTCGTCAGTTCTCCAAACCATTTCACCTTGATATGTCACACCATTGGTCCATTTTAAATTATCAATTAGAATTTCTATATTAGATTGTTTAATGATATCTGAACAATCAGGACCAGCAGCAACTATTCGTGCCCATCTTGGTTGTTTAGCACTTTCGTCAAAATTGGATTGTAATATAATACCTGAAGCAGTTTTTGCTTCTTCAAACAAACCTTTAATGTTTGTTTTATCAATAAATTTGAAAATTATGTGATTATGAATCGCTCTTATGTTCATTTTTAATATCCTTTTTGGTTTTTTCTGTTGGGGAATTATCTATAGTTTGAATAGTTTCATCTGACTCGTTAGGTGTTAATGATTCCATAACACTATTCAATTGTCTATTGATTTTTCGTTTGAATTTATTATCAATAAAATTTTCTCTTGCTTCTACTACAAGAGGTTTAGGATTTGTTCCAATTTGTTGTTTTAATCTTAACAAATCAAAATCAACTTTTATTCCTTTAGCACTAATCGTTTCAACTCTTGATGACATATTAATTACCTTTTTAAACCTAATGATATCACTTATTTATATAAATAAATAAGAGGGAATTTATGAGTGTAAAAAATCATTTATATCCAAATCATATAAATAACTATCTACATCATGTACTCCAATAATATATAACAAATATGAAGAAGTAGCACTACCCCTTCCAACACCATAAATAATATCATGTTCTTCAAATTTGGTTATAATATAAATCATTAATCTAATAATATCAAAATAATTTAATTGTTTAAATAATTTAATTTCGTTTATTAATCTAATATCACGATTAAGTATTTCATTTGAGTCAGTAATTGATGATGTTAGTTGAATATGTTTATTAAAAACATATTCAACCACATCTAATAATTGAAATTCAATTGGAATATTCCATTGAATTGGTGATAATGAATCACAGGTTGTTTTTACGACTAATTGATTGTCATATGAACAATATTTATTATATTCTTTTACAATATCTGTTAATTCGTTGACATATTTTATATCGTATTTTTTACGTAGTTTGATAATATCATTAGAATTATAAGATGATTTTCCATCATAGAATAATCTTCTATCTTCAATGTCGTTATAACACATATATTATACAAATGGGGTATCATAATTTCCATCAATGTTTGGTGTTTTAACAGGTATTTGTCCACTACCTGTAGAAATAGGTCCATTTAATTCAGTTCGAGGTCCAATTGGTGCAGATACCAATGGTGGTGTTGGTGCAAATTGTGGTTCTCCTCTATAAACTGGACCTTGTGGTGGTTGTGAAAAAGATAATGGTGGACGGGTTGAAGTAGGTTGATTATCGTCCATTTCATATATTTTTGATAATATTTTATTCCATTGTTTTGCATCAGGAACCCAATCATCGTCCTGCATTTCAATAACACCTTTAATCCAATTTTTAAAATCATTTACTGTAATTTTAGGTTTTTCTTCTATAATATTTTCCATTTATTCTCCTAATATAATAAGTCTAATACTGTTTTATCTTTCAAATATTTATTGTATGAATTTGAAGGGCTTAAGCATATCCAATGTACTTTACTAATTGGATAACATAACATATGAGATTTATTGAATGATGGTGTAACATGTTTATATTCTACGAAATAATTACTCGCTTGTATAGTAACTGTTGAATATGTTGATGTTGTAGAATTATACACAAATGCTGTAAATTCTTTACCCAATGTTTCTGAAATTTCAATAATATCTAATTGTAATGTATCCACATCATATATTAATATACACCAATGTGATGGTAATATAATATCTAATCCATCTACAGTTATTTGAATAGATGAACAAACTGTTTCTTCTAACATAACTATTGGTATTACAGTATAATCTAATATAGTTAAATCTAATGCCCACATATAATTAGACATTATAGGTCCATATAGATTATCTAATAATATTGGTTGGGAATATTCATCCACTATTAACATAAATTTTAATCCTTAAAAAACGTAAAGTTAAGATTATACATTGTTTATTATCAAAAATCAATGTTTATATGTGATTTTTTTAATTGTATAAGGATATGATGCATCTTTATAATACTTTAATCGAGTTGTTAAATGTTGTTTTCCAAATTTAAAATCACTACTAATATCAACAAATCTTACTGATTTTTTATCATGTGAGGTTCTCAATCCTCTACCAATAGCTTGTATAACTCGCACAAATGATTTTCCTAAATCAACAGCCATTAATACAAAAATCCTGTTAATACTTAAACCAGTTCCAGCAATATTGGGAGTTGCTAACATGATAACATCATCATTCGTCTCAAATAAATCATAAAATTTTTGACGTTTTTTAGGATTTTTTACATCTTCTCCATTTACTATAATAGCTCCTGGAATTAATGATGCAATTTTACGACTCATTGGAATACTACCAATAAAACATAATACATTACCATATTGTTTGTGTTCTAACATTATACGATCAGCTATCCATTGAATACGATCATCATTATGTTGTAACCAAGATTTTTCAGCTGAATATTCAGGAAAATAACCAGCTTTAAATTTAGCATACGATTCTTGTAATTGTGTATGAGTTAATTCACTTAAATATTGTTCATATTCTTCTTGAACATTTTCAATTAACTGAACACATTCAATATCCAATTTAGCTAATATTCCTCGTTCGATTAAAGTTTTGGCTTCAATATTATATTTTACTTGACCAACTGCAATTTTAACAGATAATTCATCAATTGGTTCTTTTGGTAATGTTCCAGTAAAACCAAACCTATAAGGCATGTGAACAGCGTGATCACACACAATACTTCGTACAACAGGACCTGTTAATCCATGTGCTTCATCAACAATAACTAAATCAAAACTATTCATTAAATAAGTATTATATTGTAATGCTTGCCAAGTACTAACGATGTGTTGATGGTCTAAAGTTTTACGTGTTCCACTATACTCACCACAATCTAATCCAACTAAATTATATGTTTTAATTGTTTGAATGATTAAATTTTGATCAGGAACGATAGTAATTGTTTTAAGATTATATGGAGTATAGGCTGTCAGTAATGCAGCACATGAAAGTGTTTTACCTGATCCTGTACATGCTAAACATATTCCATTTCCATCAAATAATAATTTATTAACAGCATTAACTTGATAATCACGTAATATAATTGGTTGACCAGTATCAGGATGGAAATAATCACTAAAAATATCTTCTGTGATATTTTGGGGTTGAACCAGATTTGCTGTTCGCAAATCTTTTAGTTCAATTTTATATCCCATTTTTGCCAGTTCACGTAAAATCTCTGGTAATAAATATAAAAATGTTCTACCTGCTTTGGAAAAATGTTGAATTTTTCCATCCCATCTACCCATTTTAAATTTTGGATTAAAGAAATAATTAGCAGCAAATAACGCATATTTATCAACGAAATGTTTATTATGTTCACCTTTTAGATTAGTTACACTAACATTAACTTCATCTAATATATTTACTTTTGCTATATTGGTCATAATGTGGATTCGTGTACTTCATTAACACGACAAGCAGTAATATTATTTAATACAAACCCTCTACGATTAAATGCATCTAAAATCATATCATACTTATCTAATAAGTTTTGACATTCTAATATTAAATCTTGCATATGTTGAACATCCTGTTCACTATCAATATATTTTTCAATCGCTCGTTCTCCCAATTTTGGATTATAATTCTCATTATATTGAATATAAAATTTTGCTTTAATACGTTTTAATTTGGATTCTAAATAACTGATAATAGTATTTAATTCTAATCTATTCTGATTATAAAATGAATACCAACTAGCTTGTTCTTTTAAAGCCATTTCTAACGTCTTACCTTTAACTTGAATATTATTTTCATATCCAATTAATATTTCTTCAAAATCAATTAACACATTAGGTAAATTTTCAAGATTTTTACCCAAATCAGATATCATACTCATATTAATGTTTAGTCCCTGTTGCAAATAATTTCATTTGACGAAGTTGATTTTCATTCAATTTAGATAAATCAAACATAGTTGGATCTGGTTCTTTTTGTTCTGTTGTATGTGTTTCCATATTTGGATTTTGACCTACAATAAATTCGATTATATTTGATTTTGGTAAATGAGCTAACATTGCTGGTATACCAAATGTTATGATTCGTGTTAATCCACCATCATCATTTTCCACATCTTGTTCAGGTTCAATATCACCAAAATTCTTTTTAATATAATCATTAGCTTGATATGCAAAATAAGATAATGAAAATGTTAATATTAAAAAATATATTCCACGCTGATCCATTTCAAGAGCAACATCTAACCATTTAATTTGTTCAGTTGGTAATTCTAAAACTTCATCAAACGCAGCTACAATATTTTCATGTAATAATTCAAAAATTGAATCAGTTCCATCCATATAACTTTGTTCTCTAATTTCTAATCGTTCGATTAATTTATTAACAAATAACTCATTTGCTTCTTTATTATCCATTATCTTCCCCAAACCATATCTTGAACCTCCATTAAAATTTTAGCTGCTAATTTTATATTAGGTGTTTTAGGTAATTGTGAAGTTTTATATAACACATCTCTAATATATCTATCTTTGTCATCTGCATATTTAATTAATTCGTCATATGACCATTTACCATTTCTAATATCTAATAATTCTTTTGCATCTGGACGTTTAACAATATAATTACCAGTTGTTAGTACTTCTTCACCAGTTCGTAATAATCTAATTAAATGCATAGCATGTTTAGTATCATAACCAAAATGTTCTTCTAATTCACTACGAATAACATTTCTATTTTTCTTCCATGTCCAATAATTTTGCCATTTATCTTTATCAACATTATATTCGTCTTTGTTAAATTTAACAATAAATAATGGAGTTCCTACTGTATGTGTATCTCCTTCAAATGTTGTATTTAAATTACCTGTATTCATTTCAAACGATTCATATCCATCAACTTGATATAATCCATATGTATTATGTGAATAAGGAACTAGTCTATACCCACTATGAAAATTTTCTAAATTAATTTTAAATATTTTTTGTTCAGTAAAATTGTGAACTAGTGAAACGTATTTAGTTTGTCTGGGAGCAATTTCTGATTGAGGATTATTAATGTGTTTGTTATGTCCTTTGATACGTTTCAATTGTTGACAAGCATATCCAGTTGTAGTGAATGCTACTTTAGTACATAAAAAATCTTTATTATGTTGACGTAAATGTTGATACGCAGGAGTATCAAATACAATATCAGATGGATCAATAAATAATGTTTCCAATACATTAGGATTGTTTTCTAATGCTAATTTCATATATTGAGATAATTCATATACTACTGTATCTTCTTCTGATACATCTTTACATTCTTCAATCCTAAAAAATGGGGTTCGTATATTAATTGGATCAGCTACAAAAATACCACGAAAATCTACATCAGACGTTGGCAAATTCGTCCCATATGCAATAGAACCAGCATAGTGTTTTACAATTAAATTATCTTTGATTAATTCATTAGCTTGTTTGATTTTCATGGTTATTCCAAATTATACTTTATAATATCATATTTTATCATATTTTTTAATATAAGTCAATATAAAAAAATCCCCCAATATTTCAGGGGGATTTTTGAGTTATAATTCAGGTTCAACAACCTTTGATTTTCTACGTTGTTTACTTGATATTTCATCTTCAGGATCTTCAACCAATGATTCATCTATGTTTGCTGATATAAACTTACCAACAGAAGCTTCACATTCATCCAATATTTGTTGAATATATGGTTCCCAATCTTTTTCATACCAAGTGGTCTCAGACCCTGCCATAGCATATCTTGAACCACGTTTATCAACTATACCTAAACTAACAGCTATGTCCAATAATCCTGAATATGGATCCATACCAGTTTCATATGGTACTTCAATTTCAATTTTTTGAAATGGTTTAGTGAAACGAGTTTTATAACCTTCACCTTTCATTCTAATACCATCAAATTCACCAGCTTTACCACTTTCAGCTTTCAATTTTAATTTGGATAACATTACAATTTGTGAGCAAGCATATTTAACAGCGTCAGATACAATCCACATTCCTTCACCATTTGTAACATCTTGGTTTTTGTATACTTGAGATGTACAAACAATTGCCACGTTTAATTTCTTAATAGCTTGAACAAATGTACGCAACATTGCTTTTAATTGTTTATTACGTTGACCTTGATCACCTTTTGTGATACCTTTTACATAGTTATCTTCTTCAGTTTCAGTCATCAACATGTCTAAACTATCAATTAGTATAAAAATTTGTGGAGCATCTTGAGCTTCACCAAATTCTTTGGTATATCCTGTTAAGAATGATGAAACAACTTTAGTAACTTGAGGAATAGTAACAACTTCAACATATTTGTAATTGTGATTAACATTTACACCAATTTTTGACATGAAATCATCATCTAAAGCGTTTTCACTATCAACTACTAAACAAAAAGCGCCTGATTGTTGAGCAGAACGTAATAAGTTAGCAGCTAAAAACGATTTACCCGCCCCTGATGAACCTGCTAAATCTGTGATACGACCTTGAGGAATACCTCTTAAAAAGCTACCAGAAATAATCTTATTTAAAACATAATTTCCTGTGGAATACCAATATCTTGGTGGGGTAGATGATGTGCCTACACCATCGATGTTTGATAATTCTTTATCAAATGTCTTTAAAAATGACATATCTACTTTTGACATATATTACCTCCTTTTAATAATATATAAAAAGATAAAGGGGCACATTATGCCCCTTTATTATTACTGTTATATTAATTATTTGCAGCAGCTGCTCTACGTTGACGTATTTGAGCTAACATATCATCTACATCAGGATTTGATTCATCATCTTCATCATCTTCAGGTTCAATAATAGGTTTTGTAACTGCTTTTGTAGTTTTTGTAACTACAGGAGTATCAATATGTTGTGGAACAACTGGTTTTGAACTAGTTGAACTTTCTTCAACATATTCAACACCATTCATTTCAGCATCCAACATTGCTTGGACTTTATCAGTTCCAGGATGTTTTGGTAATAAAGTAGATAAATCAACCATATTATCATATGCGGTAGATAATTCTTCTTCTGTTAATGCTCTTGGTTTATTTGCAAATTTAGTTCCAACAGCATATGATGAATAATTACCTTGTTCTGATTTCTTGATTATAAAATCATATCCATTTTCAAAATCATATGGTACATATTCTAATTCATCGGAACCAAATGCATCTTTTATAATATTATGGATTTGATATCCTAATGTAACATAACGAACTTGACCAGTATGTTTTTCACCAGTTTCTTCATTAGGTGGTAATGGATCTTCTACAATAATTGCTTGTGCAATATATTGACGTGATTTCCAATATTTTTTACCATTTACTTCATCTTTAACTTTGTAATATGCTTGTGAGATTTTGCAAATTGGGCATTCTTCGCCATACATAGTTAAACAAGGAATAGTTCTACGTTGACCGTTGATTTCTAAACTATGTGAAACTCGTTCTGCTAAAAACCCACGTGGATTATCTTCATTAGCATCAGGTAAAAATCTGATTACAGCTCTCTCACCTGATTTAATATTCCAGAAAGGATAATAATTATTTGTGTAAGATGTACCTGAACCGGTAGTTTGATTTGTTGGTGCGTAAACTGATTTTAAATCTGCTAATGATCTTTTGTTGCTATTTGTTTTCATAAAAAGTCCTTTTTTCCGTTCTAATTTAAATTTCCAATGTTATATTTTATTTAACATAACAAGATCTATTATATAGAAATGTTATGTTAATGTCAAGAGGACCTATTAAATTATTTTTTAATAGATTTTATGGGTACCTCTTACCCAGTTTAATGTTATTTCTAACATTACTATTTATGTAAAATTACACTGAGGTAATTTTATTTTTCCAATCCAAATATTCTTGAATTGAATAACTATTTCCAATGTGTTGTCCCGAATCCATATCACACATTTTAACATATATGTTTTCGTCATTGAACGACACATTAATCAATTCAAATCCATAACATAAATCTTGTTCAAATTCATCTGAATGGTTCCAGATGAATTCACATTCTTGTTTTAATAGGTGTATTAATTCGTTCATATAGTAATTTCAACTGTTGATATTTTTGCTATCCAATTAATTGTGGTATTAGGTAATCCAGTTGCCTCAATGTTTAAAGCGTTGTTTACAGTATCTATTGACAATGTAATACTAAGAGCTGAATTAGATGTTGAAATAATACTTTGTTCACCTTGAACCAGTGTTATATTATTTGTATCTCTAAAGATTGATCCAGTAAAATTCCATGATGCTCTATTATATGGAGCAGTAGTTTCAACACATGTGATTAATATATCATACGCCCATGAATTATTTTGAGGAATTATTATATAATTATTTCCTTCTAATAACAACGATTTTATCAAATCAGTTGTAACTGTTTGAGCATACGCGACTAAATCTCTTGCTCTACAATCACCTGGTGTTACAATATCTCCTGATGATATAGTTATACTATGTACTGATATATCAGATATGTTTATCCAATTAGTACCATCATATTGCAACAATTGATTATTAATTGGTGTAGTAATAACTACATCATTTAATTCATTTAAAAATGTTGCACCAACTATAGATGATAACGTTGAATTAATCCAATCATTACCATTATACATTAATATTTGATTTGTGATTGGTGATGATATTATAACATCAGATAATTGATCTAAACTAGAAACAATTACAATATTTGAATTAACCCAATTAGTACCATCAAATTTTAAAAATTGGTTATTAGTTGGTGTTGTTATAACCACATCAGATAATTGATCTAATAATGATGGTATAACCAACGTTGAATTAACCCAATCTATACCATTATATTGTAATACTTGATTATTACTTGGTGTTGTTATTATAACATCCGATAATTGATCTAATAATAATGTTGAATTAATCCAATCTGTACCATTATATTGCAATATTTGATTATTAATTGGTGTTGTTATTATAACATCAGATAATTGATCTAATAAAGATGGAACTGATAATGTTGAATTAATCCAATTTGTACCATTATATTGTAATACTTGATTATTAATTGGTGTTGTTATTATAACATCAGATAATTGATCTAATAAAGATGGAACTGATAATGTTGAATTAACCCAATTTGTACCATTATATTGCAATACTTGATTATTACTTGGTGTTGTTATTACAACATCCGATAATTGATCTAAATTATTTAATATATTAACCCATTGAGTACCATTATATTGTAGTATTTGATTTAATACTGGTGTTGTAATAGTAACATCATTTAACTCATGTAGAATTGTTGCTCCAGTAGTTGATGAAGTATTAACCCATTGAGTACCATTAAATTTTAATATTTGATTTAATATTGGAGATGTAATTACAACATCATTCAAACCATCTAAGTTTGTGGCTCCTAAATTAATTGTAGAGTTAACCCAATTTGTACCGTTATATTGTAATATTTGTTGATTGGTTGGTGATGATATTATAACATCAGTTAAACCATCCAAATTAGTTACTGATATTGGAATAGTTGTATTAACCCATTGAGTACCATTATATTGTAATACTTGATTTAATAACGGTGTTGTAATATTAAAATTGTCGACATCATTAATATCAAGGTTTGTATTAATCCAATTAGTACCATCAAATTGTAAAAATTGAGATGATACTAAATTTGTAAATTCTACATCTGATAAACCTGATAATGGACTATTTAATAAAGAATCAACATATTGTTTTGTCACAGCATGTAATGATTGTGTCGGATTACCTGATAATATCAGTGGACCAGACATTGTATCACCAGATTTTAATACTTTATTATATAATCTTGGGTCATTATCACCGACAACAATTGGATCATTGTTTGATACTGCAGGAATTGATAATTTACCTATACCATATACTGTATTAGACATTAATGGTACATTATTTGTTCCTCCATCCGAACCGATTATTTGTGATGCAATTTTACGAGATAATAAAATTGTGTGCTTATCTAATACATAAGCACATGGTGTTTGTAATGGAATAACAGGAGTACTTGTTAAAACCCCAGTATTATCACAATATAACGGTGCATTAATACCAGCAGGTGCCCAATTCCAATTTGCATTAGATACTATACCATCTAATATAACATTAGATTGTTGACCTATTAAAGTATCATGAAGAATAATACCAAATGGAATATTTAAATCGGTTGTATAAGCATTTGCATGAACTATTAAACCAAATTCTTCCCATGTTACAATAGTAAATTCAGCTAAATCTTGAAGGGCTTCTGCTGGAATTAAAGTACTTGCTAATTTAACTTGAACTCCATTTGGATTATTGGTACGTAATTCGTCTTCTGTTGTTAAAAAATAACCTTGTTCATCGTGTAATGGAAGATTAGTATCAGAATTAAATAATATAGTTCCTGCATAACAAGCATTATGGTTACCAATTTGTGTTCCATCAAATTTGGGTGAATTTTGACTAACACTAATTGGTAATTTTCCAGAATCTATTTCTGCTAATATTAAACGAACTTTTGGTGCCCAAAATGTTCCAGTCCACACAAACATTTGATTTTTGGTTGTATCAAACCAATGTTGATCTAATATTGGATTAGTTGGTGTATTTGGATTTATTATTGGACGTTGTTTAGTAATTCCAAATGTTCGTGTTGCAGTTTTAATATCATAATCGATATAAATCCACTGATCAATACCAAAAATTAATTTTGACCAAGCATTTGTAACATACTCTGTTTCAATAAACAGATAGTTTTTATTACCAGCGGCAATTGTAAATTCTAATGGGGTAGTGGATACCACCAAATCAATAGTGGTTCGTTTAACCTTTAAAAATGTCGGCAATTGATAATTAATAATACCGTGTCGAAAATTTATATACATAGAGTCTTCCCTGAATTATAACTGTTAATTTTTATTTTAACATACTTACTAAAATTATGCAACATTGATTGCTCGTGAAATTTCATACAAATTGGATCCATATAAATAAAATTGAAAAATCGACCACGAATCAGCTGTTTGACTAATATTAGGTGTCATTCCATTTACCCACTTAAATGATGAGTCAAAAGTGATAATATGTGAACCTATCGAATCTTGTTGGATTATCAATGTTATAATTCTAAATCTACTAACTATAACATTTGGGAAATTACTTGTTATTATATTAGTATCAGATGTTGCTATTAAATGATACCCATTAGCTACACTCATATTCATATTAAAAATACCAGTATCTGAAGTCATCATATCATATGCTGCTGTAACAGTATTTGTATCCAATTGTGGTATTACAACTCGACCATCAAACATTGACATGTTATCTAATATTAGTTGTTGTTCAGTTGTTAATCCACTACCACCTGAATTATTTGTATTAACGTTGTTTATTAACCAATCATATTGATCAGGAGACAAATGACTTGTATCATCTAACAAATGAGATATAACACTTTGATATTGTTGGTCATCTACACAAACAGCTGTGGGTTGTGCTGGATTAGCAGATAATGAACTTAAATATACCGACCCCATATTTGTATTAGATGCAGGATCATTTAATGTATCGATAAATAATGATGATGGACGTAATAAAATTGTATGAGTATCAATAACTGCTGCTACAATAATAGGATTTTCGGGAAGGGTGGGTGTTAATCTGCCAATATTATCCACATATAATGGAGTATTTACTCCAACTGAAGTCCAATCCCAATTTGGATTTGTAATAGTACCTTCCATTATAATATTAACATGTTCACCATCTGTTGCAGCATTTTCTATAATACCATATGTACCATTATCGATAACATGATTCGTTGCAAGTTGGACTTTACCAAACGATGTAAAACGAACAATTGAATATTCAGGAATATTTCCAACTGCTCGAGCCTCAATAACTAATCCACCGATACGAACTCTTGAACTAGAAGTTAATCCTGTTAATAACGTATGTTCTGTTGTTAAAAATGATCCATCCCTCAATTTGATAGGATGATTAGAAATTGGATCATATACAATATATCCTTGGTTAGATAATTGATTAATAATACCAACTTGTGTTCCCGTAAATAATGGCGATTTCGCTGATATACTAATTAATTGAAAATCAGATTTAACTTCAGCAGCAAAAACACGTAATTTTTTAATCCAATTGGAACCATTCCAAACTTTGTAACAATTTGATGTTTTATCAAACCAATGTTGATCTAATGTAGGAGAAGTAGGTGCAGTTTGTGAGGTGATTGGTGAAACAAATGTATGACCATATGTTTTTTCACCAGTAATTATATTAATATCCCAATATATCCAAGCTTTTGTATATGACGTATTAGTAAATGATACATTCCAAGCATTTACAACATTAGCTTTTTCTGTAAGAATATAATTAGTAGCGTGATCAGAAAATGTTATAATAACTTGATTCTGAACACTAGCATTAATACTAATAATACCAGAGTTAGAATCTAAAAACCCTGTTGGAGCTTTTATTATTCCCTGTCTAAAATTCACTTGCATATTATTAATCCTATCGTAAATAATTATTTATGATAAATTACGATAGAATAAAATACAAATTATGTAAGTTGGTTTACTTTATTTTATAGTAATAGCTATGGTTGCAATATTACTATCTTGCCCATTTAACGTTAATTTATAATCAAAATAATCAGTTCCAACTACTCCTGGAAATGGTTGATACCACCAACCATTTCCACAAAATTGAATCGTTCCCAATGTGGGATTTGTTACATTAATATGTTCACACAAAAATCCACCTTGAAATTCTTGTTGTAATATTATATTATTATCCACCGGATCTACACCTTGAATTCTTAACTTATTTGGAAGAATTAAATATCCCCCTAATCGTGACACTTCTGTATAGACATGATTGGCATATATACAAAAATGTCTCCATTTATATGGTTGAATTGTTGACATTTACCCCCCTTGTCTATAACCATGTAAAAATAATCTTTCATCATTTGGATTATGTATTGGTGGCAATACAATCTCACAATTCAAATTCCCATCTAACCATATATATTTACCTGTTGATAATTGATATGTTATTGGATTTATATATCCCAAATCTATTGCTGCTTGTAATGCTAATTCACTGGTATCAAATGTTCCATTATCCTCATATACACCAAATGAGAATTGTTCATCAAATAATTCAGTAAATGTTAATGGATATATAGTTAATGGTGATGTTTTATATAAATTATTAGAATATGATACACTTGTTAAATTATATTTAATTAAATTATTACTTGGAATATTATAACTAATGTTATTTGTTAGTTTAAAATCAATTATATTTGATACGTGTACATTACTATTTGTACTAATACTTGGTGATGTATTAATATTATAAGATGTAAATACAGGTTTATTTAATGTGGGATTAAATAAATATTTAGGATTTTGTGTAGATTTTAATCCAAATGTTTGTAATGAATTAGAACTATTAGTCGATTTTATTCCTGATGTTATAATACCTGATTTTATAACAACACTTGTTTTAGCGTACTGTTTATTGATGACATTGGATTTAATATTTGTTTTAGTTAATATTATATCAATAGGTAATTCAGTATTGTTTGTTTTAGTTAATATTACATCAACAGGTAATTCAATATTATTTGTTTTAGTTAATATTATATCAACAGGTAATTCAATATTGTTTGTTTTAGTTAATATTATATCAACAGGTAATTTAGTATTATTTGTTTTAGTTAATATTATATCAACAGGTAATTCAATATTATTTGTTTTAGTTAATATTACATCAACAGGTAATTTAGTATTATTTGTTTTAGTTAATATTATATCAACAGGTAATTCAATATTATTTGTTTTAGTTAATATTACATCAACAGGTAATTCAATGTTACGTGATGTAATATATGTTGTATCGATAGAAACATTAGTACTAGTCGAATGTGTAAATAATACATTGGTGTCAATAGAGACGTCGGTACCAGTTGAACGAGTAAATAATACATTTGTATCAATAGAAACATTAGTACTAGTTGAATGTGTAAATAATACATTTGTATCAATAGAGACGTCGGTACCAGTTGAACGAGTAAATAATACATTTGTATCAATAGATACATTAGTACTAGTTGAATGTGTAAATAACACGTTTGTATCAATAGAAACATTTGTAGCTGTAGATGTTGTTTGAACTAAGTTCGTATCAATAGAGATGTCGGTACCAGTTGAACGAGTAAATAATACATTTGTATCAATAGAAACATTTGTAGCTGTAGATGTTGTTTGAACTAAGTTCGTATTGATAGAAACATTAGTACCAATTGAACGAGTAAATAATACATTTGTATCGATAGATATATTAGTAGCAGTGGATGCTGATTTGCTAAATGATGCTGGCAATGAATTAGTATGAACTTTATTTATATCTTCAAAATATGCACTATACTGTAAACTACGAGTTCCAATTTTCCATGTACTTATTACACCAGTTTGTAATGATGTCCCTCCAACACTTAATTTATATGTTCGAACACCACCATATGGACCCTTTGCAGATACTTCCCAACGAACATTATCTCCATTTTGAATTATATTATCAGTTGATGGTGTTCCATTAATGATTAATCGTCCATATGGAAGAAATACTTCTGTAATTTTATTTGGATCTAATTTTGATACAATTACATTATTAGATAATACGGTATCTCTTGGAACAATATTATATTGATCTTGAAATATAAATGGTAATGGTGGATTATATGTTGTAGTAATATTCCAAGTTGAAATTATATTTCCAACATATAAATTAACTTGTGATTTAAATCCATTATATATTGAACTATATGTTTGAATTGATATATTATCACCGTTATTAATAGTAGTAGAGGTACCACTATTAATTCCATTTTTTAATATTATAGTATTAGGATAAGGATCAATTTGTAAAGTATATATTGGAGCTTCAGTTGGTGGTTCTGTTTGTGGATCGGGTGGAACAAATATAGGTAATCCTGATATTATTATTTCATTAGAAGTTTCTAATATATTAGTTGGTTGATCAATTAATTCATCAAAAGTTAAATCTGGTACTATATTAAAAATATTCGTTCCAGTTGTTAATACTGAAAATATTCCTATGACTCCACCAATATTCACTGTTGAAAATATTGGTGTATTATTAATGGTACTACTTGTTAATAATATTTGAACCGTATCATCATTTTTAACATTGGTTGAATTTCCAACAGAACTACCATTTTTAATAATAGTGCCATTAGATATTGTCATTGGTACTGTAATATTATGTGATAATCCTGATATTGTTATAATATTTGATGGATATTGAGTATTTAATGTAGCATTTAATACCGGTTCAAAAATAAATGAATCAACAATGAGATTATATGGTTCTGTTGTTATATTATAATCTGCAATTATATTACCAATGGTTAATTGGATTGTAGTAGTATCAGAATATTGAGCTGATGAGGTGGTAGAGATTTTTAATATATCTCCATTAGTAACCGTAGTACTGAATCCAACATTTATATTATTTTTATATAATGAATGTCCATTAATTGCTGGAATTGAAGCTGGAACATTAGAATATATACCAGCAATTGTTATTTCGTTACTAATGTAATTTGTTGATATGTATGCGTTATTAATATGTAAAAAACTAACTTGTATGGCATTTTGATCAATATCTACAGTTCTACTTGGAATATTTGAATAATATTCCATAATCCAAATATTGTTAGTATTATCAATTTGAATATCATAAGGATATTTATTAACTGCTGTTGAGTTTAATTTGGTAAATGTTGTTGAATATTGTTCAATAACTGAATTACTATAACATGCTACATATAATATAGATGATGTATTAGACAATGAATATGGAGTTGAACTTACATTTATTGTATTAATAACGTTCGAAGTTGTTGTATTAATAACACTCAACGTATCTGAATAACTATTAGCAACAATAATATTTCCATCAAATAAACAAATTCCCCATGGATTAGTTCCAACTACTACAGTTGTAACATCTAATGTAATTGAATCAATACGACTAACAGTATTAGTTTTACTATTAGTTACCCACACATTTTCAGTAGAATCCAATGCTAATTCTAATGGACCTGTACCAACATTAATGGTATTAGTTACTACATCATCAACAATTAAACTAACAGTATTGGAATCATAATTTGCTACCCAGATTCTATGTTGTGAATCTTGAATAATTGACATTGGTTTATTACCAACAACAATCGTATCTATAATTGTTCCGGTTGGTCTATCTATAATTAATATAGAATTTAATCCTGATTGAGCAATATATAAGTAATTTGTAACATGATCTGTAATTCCTCCTGTAGGGCGTGCTCCTTCATCTAAAGTAATTTTACCAACTAAAGATGTTTCTAACGGGAGTGTAGTATCTAATAGATATAATGAATCAGTAAAAAAATTACAGGAAAATACAAACGAATGATCTTTAATATCAGTTGGATAAAAATCATTCGTTTGTATATTCGATAATACTAAATTTTCAACAGTATTATCTGATTTTAATTTAGATAATCTATTTGAAGAAGAATATGGTGTAACAGTATATCCATTTGGATGTGTCAAATAATCAAATGGACTAACATTTATTGATCCAGGTAAGTGTGTTTGAGTTGGATCAGTTTTTGTAGTGCAAGATATAACATAGTTATCAACTCCAGTATTAATTATTGCATATGATGTTGTAACATATGTTAATGGTGTAGTTAATTTAACTTGTATATTTGATGTGGGATTAATAATTGTTGGAGATGGAACATCTATTCCATTAACAACTAATGTACCACCAGTTATAGATATTGACGTATTTGGTGAAACATTTAAATTAAAAATAGCCGATTCATATGGACTATTTAATTCAAGGTCAACTGTGTGTTGTTGAATTTTAATCATATGAATCGGCTATGTATTGATTATTCGTGAATCATTAAAAATCTGGTATTAGTATTATCTTCACCAGTAGCTGATAATGAAAAATATTTACGTGGTGTTACTTCACCATACACAGGTAAACTAATTGTAAAATTACTTGAAATTACATCAGCAGATGTATAAGCAATCATATCTAATTCATCTAATGGATATGTATAATTATGTGTATTTAATCCACCAACAAATTTAATATTATATGAACCATCTTCTAATATTGTTACTTGTTGTTTACTTGGTACACTTTGTAATACGTCATCATGTTCCATTGTTGCGTCAACTTGTTCTGATGGACGAACAACATGTTTTTCACGAATCACAAATTTACCAACAAAATTAACACCCAATTTATTACGGTTTGGTTGATCAACAGTCCAAATATTATTAGGATAATTATATGATGGATCTGTTCTACGTTGAATTTGGAATAAGCAAAATACAGGTGTTTGACCTGTTGTTCTTACCACACCAGTTGAATTATTAACTGAACGTTGAACAACAAACCATGATTGACTATTCATTGCTGCGTCAGAACCTGTTTCCCATACAGCAATAGCTAAACCATGTGTAGTAATAGATACTTTATAACTCATTGGGAATGCTCTACGTTCAACTTCAGTTGTATACCAGGTTCTATCAATAAAATGTTCAACTTCATCAACATGATTTTCTAACGAAACTTCAGCTTGAGTACCTGTTTGTAAAGGATTATCCGTTGGAATAGGTAAAGTCCATAAAAATTGGTTTCTACCGATTAAACCACTGGTTCTTGTAATAATTACACCTTCATCTGATTCTAACAATGAACCTGGAACATCATATGCTGCTAATATACCTGAATCAGGTAATTGAACATCTGTTCCGGTATTAATTTGCAATATGTTTTCTGTTGCAAATAATCTAATTCTATATGGTTCTGTTGAATGTAATGGATCAATAGTTGGTCCAACTTCTAATGTAATTGTATCTGTTAAAGTTCCACCTACTCCTGGAAATTTTTGTGTACATCCATTAGCCAATAAGAATGTGACTAATGAATTAAATAAATCTGGAATCGTATGAAATCCATGTACTTCTGTTGTTATAACTGCCATTGTAAACTCCTTAATTTTATATTATATTAATATTTATATGAATACTAATAAAAAGTATCATTTTTTTTATTTATGTTGTTTGTAACAAAATTCTCATTTTTGTATTATCAATTCCTGTAGCAGATAACGCTTTATAATTTCGTAACGTTGGTTCATTATATACGGGAATTGAAGTAATACTACCTTCAGCGATGACATCCGCACTGGTATATGCTAACATATCTAAATCGTCTTGTGGATAAGCATATCGTGATGTATTTAATTTATTTGGGAAAAATATTACATAATTAGATTCTTCTGTAATAGCCACAATTGAATTAGTTCCAATTACTCTAAATGAATCAGCAGAATCGGCATTTGCCACTATTGATGTTGTAGGTCTAAATACATCAGCCTCTCTAACCACAAATTTATTTGCAATTTCGATAGATGGACGATATATACCATATACACAATATACAGGTGCTTTACCAGTATTTCGAATTATTCCTGTTCTATTATTAACAGGACGTTGAACAACCATAAATGATGTTGATGGTGCAGTTAAATCATCAGTAGATGGTTCCCAAATACTTAATGCTATTCCTCTATCAGCAATAGTTATCATATAAGATATTGGAAATGCTATTCTACCTGTTCCATATCTTGTTCGATCAATGAATTTAATATCATCAGGGGTGATTCCAGTTCCAATATGTCCATTAATGCTCATATCATCATTATATGCAAATGTTCCTGAATTAGGTAATTGAATATCCGTACCAACAATAATTTGTAAGGTATCAATGGAATCAGCATTAATTTGAATTCTCCACGGTTGTCCTGTTACAACATTAGTAGATATTGTTGTTTCTAATGTTGCTTTATATGTAGTAGATGTAAATAATACTGGATATACCAATGTCATTCCATTATTTCTTAAAATATCAATTAATTTATTAGCTAATAATTGACAATCTGTATATCCTATTTCTTCAAATTTTACCATGTATATTCCTCCAATATTACCATTTAGTATTTATGTCCTTACAATAATGTGACTTTATATAGTTATATATTATTCAATTGGCAAATAAGTTATTTGTACTGTAAATTGATCACTTGTAACACCAGTATTAGTAATTCTCCAATAAATTGTTGAATTGGGAACAGGATCTAAATTTGATAATATAGTATATCGTCTTCCAGCAATAACTGTTCCATCTGTTAATGTAGTAGTTCCATCATCTGTTAAATGAGTAGGAACAGCAACAAATGTATATGGATTTGTTTCACTTCGTGTTGAAGTTGCAAATCCTTGTAATTGTGAATATCCTTGATTAACTGAAACATTAAATAATGTAACAGATTTCCCCATATCAGCATTGAAATCTTCATAAGCTCCTGGTACTAATATTTCAGTTGTATATTCAATAGTTTGACGAGTTGGTAATACAGATCCACCTGTAAATTCAGTCCATGAACCTAAATCAGAATTTAATTGCCATATTTTTAAATCTGATTGAGTTACAACTAACATACCTGCTTTTAAGTGATATGTTTTGGTTAATAATACATCACGTGCAGCAGCATCTGCAACAACTCTACATCCACCTCTAACATACTTATCTTCAACTAAAAATAATGGATTAGTGTCTGCTAATTTTAAAAATGAACTTAATTCAATACCTGCCATATAATTCTCCTGTATATTATTATTTATTTAAATCATAATTATTTAATATTTCAGTTCTAATTTTTAATTGATTATAAAACTCAATATCGATGAATCCAATATTATCATTTTGTTGATGTTCTACATATACCAATGGTTTAGGAATATGGTGAAATTTGTAATTGTTTGCATATAATTTCACCATTAATTCATATGGAGCATTAAAACCCATTTTATGATTAAAACCATTTACATTTTTAATTGCACTTGTTTTATATATTATACAACTACCAGGACTAACTGATTGTCCAATTGATAATATAGCTCCTATATTTCCAATTGGACCTGTTAATTGATATTGATTATTAACAATAATTACATCCATATTAGAATGTGATGTACATTCTTCCAAAAACGTTGGATACCAATAATCATCATCATCTAAAAATGTCACCCACTCACTTGTTATATTGTTTAATAATTTAGTCTTATTAAACGCAATTTCACCACATGATAAATTATCGGCACAATGTTCTACAATTAATTCAACATCCTTTATAGTTTGATTATTAATGGAATCAATAGCTCTTTGTAAAGTTGGTCTATTTTTAGTTATAATGATTACTGAAATCACGATGCTAATATACCTCTAACATACCAAGTTGAACTATCTAACGGATCAGCACCATTTATAATAACTGTTACATAATAATATGTAAATATATCTAATACAGGAAATGTAATTACATTGTGTCTTAAAATATTTGGTGTGTCTGTGGTAAATGCTTCAAATGTTGTAATATATTCAATTCCATCAATATTTACTCTAACTTCACCGGTAAAATCCACATATACTGTTCCAAATTGTAGTACAACATCTAATGAAGTTATTGGACCTCGTTGTTGACATACTTTTGATAATATTGAAACAGTTTGTCCAGCTAAATAAATTTTATTATCAATAGGTTCAAATGCACCTGGAGCACAAGAACCTATAAAAAAATTGGTTGGTGTTAAAATATTGATAGCATTTGTTGATAATACTCCATTTCCATCAATACTCAATCCATTCCCCACTTTTACTCCACCTAATGTTAAATTAGAAGCATTGGGTAATGTATATGAGGTAGATGAAATAAAACCATTAGAAATCGTGATTGAAGTACCATCGACTTTTACTCCACCTAGTTGTGTGGTAGATGCTATCGGTAATGTATATTGGTTTAATAGTTCTGTCCAAGTTAATAAATCAGTTCCTAACTGCCAAAGTTTGTTATCATTCTGTGTTACAACTAACATACCAGCTTTAATGTGATATATTTTAGTTAATAGTTCATCTCTAGCAGCTATATCTGTAACTATACGACAACCACCTCTTATAAATTTATCTTCAACCACATATAGCGGATTAGTATCCGCTAATGTGAAAAATGTACTTATTTCTATACCAGCCACAATATTCTCCTATTAGACGTGTAATACATTCCAAACAGTATTTCCGGTTCCAGGAGCATCTGATTGATATAAATAATACGAGATTGGTGTTCCATCAACTGTTACCGTTAATGTTAATGGACCTGAAGCTCCATCAAATACTGGATCACCAGTAGCAGCATCCCATCCACCATAGAAACCTAATAATGCATGATTTTCAAATTTTGCTAATCCTAATGAAGCTGGATATGCAAAGAATGTTGATATACCAGCACCAGCTGTAAATGCATAGTTGTTTCCAACAAAATCGGCTTGATTTACTCTTGTTAATCCTAATACTAAAGCAGCATTTTTAGCTGCTTGATTTGCTGGTAATGGAGCTGTTCCATAAAATATTGCAAATGCTGCAACATTATTAACTGTGATTGCTTGTGTATCTGTTTGTGTAATTCCTTCAAATGTATAAGAAGCTGAAATATTACCAGTTTGATTTGATGCTACTTGAGCAGCAGTAAATACACCACCTGATGTTATTGTTCCAATATTAGCATCTGAACCCCATGTAACTGGTGTTACATTTGTTTGAGTTGGTCCAAAATTGAATGTTGCTGTAACAGTATATGTAGCAGTTGCACCTTCGTTCATAGTAGTTGGTGTTCCTACAATAGTAATACCTGTTAATACACGATTAACAACTGTAACAGAATGTGTATCGGTAACAGTAACACCCTCTAATGTGTATGAAACCGAAATATTTCCAATTGTATCAGCGTTAACTGTAGTAGCTGTAAATATACCACCTGAAGTTATTGTTCCAATAGAAGGATCACAAGACCAAACCAATCCTGAAGGATTATTTAATGTTGATGCATTCGTTAATGTAACTAAAGCAGTATATGTTGAAGATGTACCTTCGTTTACTGAATTTGCACCAGAAATTACAATGCTTTGTGGAGCAGCAATAGCTAATACGTTAACTAAATGTGTATCAGTAACTGTTACAGTTCCTTCAGTATATGATGCTGATATCATACCAGACATATCAGCATTTACACTAGCTGCTGTAAATAATCCATTTGAATCAATTGTTCCTATAGCGGGATCACATGACCAAGTAATTGGTGTAGCATTTGATTGTGTCGTATTATCACTATAAGTAGCTGTGACCGTATAAGTAGCTGTTGCTCGTTCTATAACCGATGTTGCTCCTAAAATTTCAATACTTACTAAAGTTTGTTGCATTCTTAACAATACTTCATTAATAATGTAATCATAATCAACTACAGCTGGAGGACCCATTGGACCTGGAGGACCCATTGGACCAACTGGACCTTGTGCACCATTTCCAGTTACAACATCATCAACACCCAATCCTTGATTGAATATAATAGTTTGAGGATCTAATACACGAGCAATAGGAGGTTTTATTGCTTGATAATTAACGGGATCGATGATTCTTGGATCTATTTCAGAAAATAATCCCGTTGCATGTACCCATAAACTTGCTCCAAAATTTGTGAAATGCCAATCAGGATTAGTAATTTTACCTTGTACACATAAAGTTCCAACTTCGTCTTTGAAAATATCTTCCATAGCAATAGCTAAAACAGTATCATAAACTTGATTATAATTAGCTAAAGCAATTTTTCCAAAACCAACAAATGCTACTACCTGATATTTTGCAATATTTTCAGTAGCAGTTGCATAAATGATATTAGATTCTAATCTAACAGCAGTTGTGGGTGATCCATTAATGAAAAAATCATCCTCTGTGGTAAAAAAAGCACCATTTTGTTTTTTAATTGGTAACCCAACACTATCAACAACCATTCTACCTGCTAATTGATCGGGAACTTGAATACCAACTTGTGTATTACCAAATGGTTTTAAATTTGGTACAGGAGATCCCATTGGATCAGAGCTTGTAATTAATTGAGCACCTAATGGTGTAAATACAGCTGAATTTACTTTTGCAGCAAAAACACGTAATTTTTCCAACCACATATTATTTTGAAACACAAACATTTTTTTAGATGTTGTGTTAAAAAAATGTTGATCATTTACAGGAGAAGTTGGATTAGTTGGTCCATATAGTGGAGCAACTAATGTTGATCCAAAAGTTCTAACGGCTGTACGTGGATTTATATCCCAATAAATCCAATAATCCACACCATCATCAAATGGTCCCCAAGCTTGATTAACAGAAACAGATTCTGTATGTAAATAATTATTGATACCATTTGTAAAAATAATATCTGTATTACCATTAACAGCAACTAAATTAACATACGCTCCAGCTCTCGCTAAAAATGCTTGAGTATTACCATCGGTAGGATATTGTGCAATCCCTTGCAAAAAATTGATTCTCATAATATGTCCTATTTTTATATACTAATATTTATGAGAATCACTTAATTTTTTTAGTTTTTAGTTTCGAGTAAATTTTGTAATTTTGTTTCACCTGTTAATAAAAAGTTTTGTTCAAACCCTTTAATATTTTGAATATCGTGTGTCATATTTGTTAAACTTTCACGAGCACCATCTTGACCTGCAATTTGACGTTGAAGTCTTTGTTCAAAATGGAATTGTTCTTCTTCCTCGAATTCCTCTCGTGTATATTTTGGTAAAGCTTTAAAATGTGAGTATAATTGATTAAGTTCCACAATCGCATCATTAATAAGTTTGTCTGTATATGGTAATCCCTCTAGTTTTTGTTGAATATCAAGTTCTGCTCTTCTTCTATCAAACTTATTAGTTTCAGGGTTTGCTATCTTTTCTTGTAATTCTTCGATATCAATCTCCATTCTCAAACGCGAAAACTTTGCTTCTCGCAATGCTTCAACTTTGGACATCATACGTAATCCAATAGAACGATAAGCTCGTGCTGGAGTGATGGAACCAGCTATGACAAAATTATCCGTTTGAAATTGTGAATTTTCAAACGGAATATCATAAAATGCTTCGTTGAGTTCAGAAATGACATCATTAACATTATCTTGACTAATTGTTATTATATTTTGTGTATTATTCATATATATCCATTAAATTAAAATAGTATTTATATTGCTGAAAGAGCGGCAGCTCTTGACCTTGCAGTCGTTAATACTGCATCTCTTCTATCAATCGTCTCAGTAGCATATGTACACTTATCAATAGTATTATATGATACTGTTAATCCAGCATTTGCTCCTCCCATTGCATATCCGGCTATTTCATTACCTAAACCTTTTGCTCCTCTTTTAGCAGTATCAAGAGCATCTGTCATAGTTACTGTTGACAATGTTGGGAATGTCATTTTATAACATGTAGTATAAGCGGTTGATGGGGCACTATCACCACCCATATAATAAGCAGCAGTAGATGAATTTGTTCCTGCTAAGTTAGCTCTTGCAGATGGTAATACGTTAGAAGTATTTGCTCTAGCTTCCGTAGAAAATGTAAGTGTTTCACAACTTCTAGTTCTTGTAGCTAATGTATCAACAGCACCACCCATCAAATATCCAACAGTAGCAGAATTATTACCTGTTCCACCAAATCGAGAATTTACTAATGAAACCCCTGGAAAATAATAAGTTTCATCAGCAAAAGTTACTCCTTCAATTCGTGCATAAACAGCAGAATTGGTTGCATTTCGTCCACCACAGAAATAACCTTTGACTGAACTATTCACACCATCAGCATTAGCTCTAGTACCTGATAAAAGATATGTCACTGCTATATTATAAGTTCTTGTAGAATAAATAAATCTATCAATCGTATCAGTAACAGTAGAAGTAGTTAAATCACCACCACCTAAATAACCAGCTGTTACAGATGAAACAGCTGCTTGGTTGGCTTTTGGAGTAGACATTGTTCCAATTCTATACAAGGCTTCAGATGCGAAATCATAACATTCTATTATATTAGAAGTAACATTTGTTGCATCTAACCATCCTCCACAAACGAAACCCGATAAGTTGTAGTTTTTGAATAATGTATTGACATATGTTGCAGTTGGAGCTTCTTTAGTTTGTTGCAAACTATCTGCTAAAATTCCCGCAAGACCACTTGTGAAAATATAATACTCGGTAGATGTTCCACTTCCACCTCCACCTGATAAATATCCTCTAGTACTTGAAGATGAAGCAGTAGGTCTATATTTGTACGTTGATACATTCGAGCCAGAATTGCCAGTTGTAACAGATGTTGGTGATGTCATATGGGTAAAATAATCTCTTGACAATTGCCACGTTGTCGCATTATAACCATTACATACATAAGCGTTAGTATAACTTGACGTTCCAATAACATCTGCACCATATCTAACAGTCGAAAGATTCGCTACGGATGATGCTGAAACTTCAGTCGCTAAACTACATCCACGTAGATAATTGACTGCTGCACTGGTATATCCTCCACATATCCACCCATAACTACTGTTTTCTGCAGCAAAACCTGCAGGAACCTGAAGAGCATCAAAAGCAGTATTGCCTAAGTTTAGAACAGTTTCAGTTCCAAAGATGAAACCAAACATTGAATTACCATATGTTCCATTACCAGCATAAACATACCCACGAGCATAACTTGAGAATGATGCACTATCAGATTTTCCAAATGATAAAGTTGCACTTACACTATTATATGCTTCTGTGCTAAATTGAATACCAAAGATATCACCTAAATATGCACTTCCACTATAACCTCCAGCCCAATAACCAGTATCAGCCGCACTCATACCAGCAGAACCACCACGAACTTGAGCTGACAAAACAGTCACCAATTGTCTTACTGTATTTGTACTAAATTCTATACAATCAGTTGAATTAGAAGCTGTTGGATATGATGTATAGCCGCTATTCACATATGAACGACCTGTCATATTATGGAACTGTCTTGTCCAAACACCAGCACCAATTGAATGAGCAGTACTCATAGCAGACGAAAGTAATGTTGTAGTTTGAGTATTGAAACCAAACTTTACTATTGACGACAATTTAGATCCATCTAAATAGGTTCCACCCATCACATAACCAGCAACAGTTGAGTTTGCTGGTGTGGCAAATGTAACAGGAAGTTGAAGTGTTGCTGTAACAGAAAAAACATAATTTCCAGTAAGATCAAATCCATGAATTGAACTTTGACCTCCAGACCCATTTGTAGCGGTACTAGTTGAACCACCAGCATGATATCCAGTAATTGCATTATCAATACCCACACCTGCATTTCTAGCAGAAGGTAATGTTGCTGCTGGGTTCAATGATGTAATCGTTGAAAATGTTAGTCCATCTATTTCAGTTGTAGCACTTCCACCTAATCCATAACCTGCCGTACCACTAGATACACCAGCTGGAAAAAGTCTTGCTACTGCTACTCGAGTAGCATAAACGCCCGAAGAATAGTTTGAAAAATTAACACCAGTAGTTGATTGCGATTCAATTGGAACAATACTTCCATATCCACCACTCCATAAGTATCCAACCGTTGGACCATTTAGTGGACCTGCTCCAGCAATTGAATTTCCTAAAACATTTGAAATAGATATTGAGGTTTCTGTAGAAAACTGTATTCCATCAATATCGTTTACAAATAATCCACTTAGTGAGTCATATCCTCCACATATTAATCCAACATATGTACTAGATAAACCAGTTGAATTACTTCTGTTATTAGTAAGAAATACTGCTGGTGTATAACACGCACCAGTTTTATAATCAACAGCACTAATACTATTGATTATTGAACTGGTTGCATTATAACCACCAACTGAATATCCAGCACCCTGAACTTCATTAGGGTCAGTAATATTAACATCACTATTAATTTTATAGAAGAAAGCCATAATTCATTCTCCTATTATGTATTCCAAAGTGTATCAAAATCAATAGCTCGTAATTGTGCAATAGTTGTAGCTCCATTGATAGTTGTTGCTATACTTTGTTCTTTTGAAAAACATGATTGAACATGAGTAATTACCGCAGAAGCTAATGCTGATATTTGAGCAGCATCTAAAGATATCCATGAACCATCAGCAGCTTTCCAATTAATAGTGATTGCTGGATTGATAACTGAAGCAGTATAAGCTCCAGTTAACGTTGCTTGGGATTCTCTATCAGTTTTAACAATAGTTCCATTTGCATCAATACCAGCTACTTCTTTATCATAGCGATAAGCAGCAAGTTGTCCAAGCATTTGGGTTTTTCCATCAGCAAGTAACCATTCAATTTGTTGAGCTACAGTTGTAGTTACTCCATTTTCAGTTGCATCTGTTAAAGTGTTTTCAATAGGAGTTTGAGTATATCCTTGTTTCCAAACTCCATTATCAAGTACTGGAGTATCACGTTCTATTTGAGTAAAACGTGGAGCGTCTTGAGGGAACGGTGTTATTTCAAGTGGTTCAAATCCGATACTGCTCAAGTGAGCAGTATCAATGATTTGTGGGAATGTAATATTTTCAAAACGACGTTTAATTTCTTCGTATGAAACTTGTTGTAATGTTGCGACTTCTATGAATTGCATGAGTAAGTTCTCCTTAAGTATTAGTTCTATTTAGTATTAATATTAGCGATTGTCTTTAGATACTAATACACCTCTCCATGTAGTACCACCATCTCTTGTATAGAACGCAAGAATATCAGTTCCTGATCCAGTGAGTGTTGGAGCAGCTCCACCTGACCACTTAGTACCTGTTGGCCATGTAATTGTATATGAACCACCATTAGTAAGCTCTAATGTAAAGGATGCAGCATTACCAGAAACTGGAGCACCAATAAAAGTAAATGTAGTTGCACCATTCAAAGTCATTGATACCATTGAGCCATTTCGAGGGTCGATCGTTTGAGCACCAGAAACAGTTCCATAGTTATTAGCAACTTCAACAAAACTGTGTGCCCAAAATGATTTATTATTATATGTTCTGACATAAAGACTATCAGTCATATAAATACCGCCACCGTATGTTTCAGAATACCATCCTGCATTACCATTAGAACGATACCAACCAGTATACATCGTAGATGCAGTTATATTTCCAGCTGCATACATATTAGCATCAGAATACCAAGAACCGTCATCAATACAGTAAGAACCCCATCCACCTGCTTGTGTTAGAAAACCTATACGATTGCTATTACAATGAATAGATCTAGCACCTTCATCCGTATCTGACATTGTAATAGATGAACTTGTCCCTCCATGACCAACAACTACTCCGCCATAGACATATGTAGTTCCACTAATAACTGCATCAGCCCCAACAGTCATACTTCCAGAAAATGAACCATTGCCTGTTGCAGAAATATGTCCTGAACGAGTATCAAATACTATTCGATTGACGTTATCATAAGCAGGGAATCCAATACCCCAATGAGATTGAATTCTTAAGTTATAAGTTGCATATGATGCTCCGTCACCTGGGCCATTAGCAATATAACTTGTTCCCACACCAGTCCAAGTTGCGGCAGCTGAACCAGTTCCAAATGCAATATTACCACTCATTGTTCCACCTGCAAGTGGCAAGTAGTTTGCAGCAGTTGTAGCACTATCTGCAACACGAGCACTATCTACACGAACACCATAAGTCTGAGTTCCATTCCAACCCATCAATGTTGGATAAGAAGTGGTCCAAGCTTGAGCCGAATTAGTACTATTGACTGCTGACCCTGTAGGTGAAGTTCCTGCTGAAGCATCAAAGATTGTATGACCATTACCATAGTTCTTCCAAGCTAATTGACCAACTGCAACTGAAATAGTTCCATTAGTGCTCCAAGTAGCATTAGTAGTTGAAAGAGTTATTGGAGAACCCCAATACGCAGCACTTGAGCCGTTTGATATGATTGCCTGACCTGCAGTTCCAAAATTTGCACCACTTAGACCGATTTGACCAGCATGACCAATACGGAACTTCTCAGTCGGAGTATTAGCAGCAGCTGTCCAGAATTGTAAGTTGATGTTATTACTTCCATCATTTACTGCTCGTAATTGAGCATCACGAACAGATATACCATTATTACCAGGGTCCAAACTCAATAGTACATTAGAGTTTGCTGTTCCTGACGTATTTACAAAACGAGCCGAAGTAGCGGCTCCACCAGCAACAGTATCAAATATTTGAAGATGACCTTGTGATATTACAGGAGTTCCACCCATACCAACTAGACCAGTTGCATCAATACGCATTCTTTCTGTTGTAGTAGGAGCACTTCCAACTGTAGCACCAGTAAAATTTGAAAATGCAAACACACCATTATCAGCAATATTAAAAACACCTCCAGTAGCATATGCAGCAGTAGCTGTACCAGCACTATCAATATATAAATTATTCGAAAGATTTGCTCCATATCCACTACCTTGATATAGATACATTCCTCTGTCATTAGAATAATATGATAATTTAATAAGTCGTCCTGCACCACCTATACAAAGAGCTTGGTTTAATGTGTTAGTTCCAAGACCAAGATTACCTGTGCTTGGATTAAATTGTAATTTACTTGAAGATACTTTTAGAGCTGAAAGAGTTCCTGAGGTGCTTGAAGTTAATGTTAAGTAATGAGTACTATTTGTAGTTGTATCATCTGTAAGAGTAAGTGATCCACCTACAACACTAGTCCATGAAGGTGCCGCTGATGGACCACCTGATGTTAAAACTTGACCAGCTGTACCAAAATTTGCTCCACCTATACCAATTTGACCTGCAGTGTCAATACGAACACGTTCAGATCCTCCTGAATAAAAAGTTAACGGAACATAAGTTCCTGTTCCAGCAATACCAGATGATACTCTGACATCAATTGAAGATACTAGAAATTGAGCATATGCATCATTATCAGCAGCTGAACTTCCTCGTAATAATAATTGAGAAACATTCCCAGTGCCATTTGGTACAACCATAAGGGTTGTACCAGCATTAGCAGTTGATGTTTGAAATGCAGCTCTTAAGGGAATTGAAGCATTGCTAAAATCACCCTGTATTCTTGTACCTGTTCCATCAAATATAAGATTAGTTCCTATATTGACACCATTTTTTACTTTAAAATTTACATTGTTTGTTGCCATAATTCACTATCCTTATGTTATTTGTATTATATGTTAATAGCTGTTGCTATTACTTTAATTGTTGTAACAGCATTTGCTACTGTAGCTAATAATAATCTAATATTACCACCACTAATATCAGCAGAAAATGTTGCTAGCGATGTTCCTGTAAATATTGTTCCATATTCCTCAATCCAAACATCAGTTCCATTATGAATTAAATGTACTTTTGTTGTATGATATGATGTTCCTGAGGTTGCCTGTATTAAATATTCTACTGTTCTATATGTTGATGAACTTAATGTCATAATAACTTGATTTGCAGTGGTAGTAGATGTAGTTAATGTTGCAGATGTAATATTACCATTTGTTAATGTATGATTATTTGATGTGATAGCACCAGATGATGTGACAGAACCAGCATTCCACGTACCTGTAGTAATAGTACCAACACTTGTCAAACTTGAATTAACAACAGAAGAACCTAACGTAGTTGCATTCAATAAAGTAACATTATTTATTTTGTATGATGCTCCAGTCACTAAGTTCCAGCTTTCAGAAGAAGTCCAGTTTGTATTAGCATTATCCCAAATGATGGTCTTATCAGTAGTACCTTTCAATGTAATACCACCACCATCAGCAGTCGTATTAGTAGGTGTTGTTACAGAACCAAGTTCAATATTCTTATCGTCTACAGTCAATGTTGTAGCATTGATAGTAGTAGTTGTACCATTAACTGTTAAGTTACCAGATACTGTTAAATTACCACCAATACTCGTTCCTGCGGCACCAGTACTATCTAAAGTAATAGAACCAGTTGTTAAGTTGATAGAAAGTGGTCTTGCAGTACTCCATGTAGCTGCTATAGCATTCGCTTGAGTAGTTTGAACATCTGATACTAAGAAATACCAATTTGTCCCATCATTTCTAATCATCGATTTATACCAAGCAGATGCAGAACCATTGACTATGTCAAATTGACCACCTAATGCAGTGCTTGTTACCATAATAGGAACATTTGATTGAAGTTTAGAACTATCAAATGTTGCATAAGTTGTTGAAGCGGCTTGATTTCTAAAGTAAGTTGTAGTAGCATCAATATAAGCACTAGCAGACCATAATTCAATATTAGAACCACTAGTGTTTTCAGAACGTAATACTAATGCGCCTCCAGCTGCAGTATTAGTAATAAATAATGTACCAGTTTGATTGACAATAGTACTATTAACACCATCGTGAGTTGCATATAAGTCATTACCTGTACCAACATACAAGTTTTTGTTATCAGGAATGCTAATATGTCCACCAACATAAGTATCTCCAGCAATACCAACACCACCTGAAACTACAAGAGCACCAGTTGTTGTTGAAGTAGAAGCAGAAGTACCTCTAACATCAACTTCTTGGAATACATCAGTAGATGCACTTACTGCAGCATTATAAGTTTCAATAGCAGTTCCAACTGTAGCACCATCAAAGTAATTGATAGTATGTGAGCTATTTGAAGCATATGAATGTATCTTGATTTTGCATTCACGATACTGTGTAAGATTTTGAACATGTACTTCATATATACCTGCAGCAGTTTTGATTGCTCTTACTCTTGAACCTGGACCAGATACTGCACAATCATCAGGAGTTCCAATCACAGTATCATTAGAATAAGTACATGCTACGTAATACGTTTCGTGTATTACAGCACCTACTGTTGATAATGGAGCATGATTTGCTTGTGGGTCGAAAATTTCAACAATGAAACCATGTGTTGAATACGCAGTATTAGCACAAGCAATACCAATGATTTTTTTCCATGTATTAGCAACATCAGAACCAAAGTCCAAATTAAGTTCATATGTTGGATAAACATTATTACCTAATTCAACACCTCTTCCGGTTGCAATTCGAGAACCAAAGTTGATAACTCCCTCAGCTGAAGTTCCATCCCATAAACCGATAGCATATTCATTTGCAGTAGTAGCACTGTGTTTGATGTATAGATATGGATTACCTGCACCATAATCAGTTCCTTTAAATTCAACAATTTCAGCACCACCTGTAGCAGTTCCATTGATGAATGCTGATAAACCTGTAGCAGTGATGCCATTTGAAACAATGCTTCCACCGAAAGTAGCAGTAGAGGAAGTCAATGAAAGTTCATTTGTACTTCCTATTACAAAGTTGAATGCATTTGCTGTTCTGTCATAACTAAAATAGTCAGTATTATCAAACGCAATCATTGGATTTGTAGTACCGCCCATATAAAAATTGCCAGTGATAGAACCTGGATAGAAGCTTGTATTTCCAGCAGCATCGATCTGCATTCTTTTAGAAAGAGTAGTACCTGATTGAGTATAGAACTCAATTTGTCCATCATCAGTAACTCCATCAAAGTTTGAAGCTGCCTTGAAATAAATACGAGCTACGTCATCGAATGCTGTACCATTCCATCCCCAACCAGCCATACTTCCAAGAATATCACTTGTTTGAACTGCAGTAGGCGCAGCTAAAGTACCACGAGTTGACCTCATTTCAAGTACAGGAAATCCCGCGGTACTTCCTAAATAATTATCTATAACTAACCCAGGCCATCTTGAAGCTGTAGAACTAGTATTTCTTATATTCAATTGAATAGTAGTATCAGCTGTAGATATTAAAGGTCCAGTACTAAATGTTTTATATCCAGTAATCGTTTCAGTTCCAGCTAAATGAACTACTAAACTGTCTTGAGCACGAGTTGTATCAGTTGGATGAACATGGTCCGCACGAGCAGTAGTTGTACTAGTACCAATAGCTGCAGCACCATCGATTAGAGGAGTAGTAGAAGATAATCCAGTGATACTATTGAATGAAGTACCAGTTGCAACTCCAATGTTTGGAGTTACTAATGTAGGTGATGTAGCAAATACAAGAGAACCACTTCCAGTTTCATCAGTTACTAATGTCGCAAGATTGGCAGATGAAGGTGTTGCAGTGAAAGCATCAAATCCAGCTGCACGTGTTACACCAGCCCAAGATGTTAAATCTGCATCAAGTGGTTGATATGAGCCTGCCGCTTGAATACCTGCTTCAGCTAATGTGTTATTTACCCAAGCAGTACCATTCCACTTCAAGATTTCACCGGCTACATTAGATGTAATTGTGGTATTAGATAATGCATCTAATGTAGGCATTGCATGCACATGATCCGCACGAGCAGTAGTTGTTCCTGTACCAACAGCTGCAGTACCCAAAGCAGAAGGAGTAGTTGAAGATAACCCAGTAATGCTATTGAAAGAAGCTCCAGTTACTGCACCAGTTACTGCTAATGAACCTAAAGTTCCAACTGAAGTAATTTGTGTTTGTGATGCATTGACTGAAAGACTATTACCAGTTAATGTTAAACCAGTACCTGCAGCAACAACAGAAGCTCCAGAGAATTGTGCCCAAGTTACCGGGTCAGTTCCAACTGTCGTAATAGTTGAAGAAACCGTCCATGCAGTATCATTATAAGTTGTACCACCAACTACCAAAGTACCAGCACCATTAAACTCATTGATAGGAGTTGATTGGTCCATATCAGTAGCACGAGTCCAAGTACCATTAGCACCTGTACCCAATGTAGTAACAACATAGATACCGTTTTGAGCAGTAGTTGTTTGGTTCTTAACAAGAACACGGTCATTAGCAGCAAGAGTTACACCATCTAAAGTATTTGGAGCACCACCTGCTAAAGTAACATTTGCTGTCGTTGCAGCTTTTACTGAATTTTTCCATGTCAAACCAGCAGCTACACTATCAACATAGTTCTTATTAGCTGCATCGGTTCCATTAACAGGAGCATCTGCAATTGTAATATCTTGACCTGTAGGGATAGAAATACCAGCATTTGCGGTAATCAATCCAGATGAAGTAATTGCTGCAGCTGAAACAGTACCCGTAAGTGTTGGAGAGTTAGCAAATACAAGAGCTCCACTTCCTGTTTCATCAGTTACTACAGCAGCCAAATTAGCAGAAGTTGGAGTAGTAACGAATGTGTCAATACCAGCTGCTCGTGTTACACCAGCCCAAGATGTCAAATCGGCATCAAGTGGTTGATATGAACCAGCTGCTTGAATACCTGCTTCTACTAATGTATTATTGACCCAAGCTGTACCGTTCCACTTCAATATCTCACCTGAAGTGTTTGAAGTAATTGTGGTATTAGATAATGCATCTAATGTAGGCATTGCATGAACGTGATCGGCACGAGCAACGGTAACTCCTGTACCAACAGCTGCAGTACCTAAAGCTGAAGGAGTAGTAGAAGAAAGACCAGTGATACTGTTGAATGAAGTACCTGTTAAAGTACCACCAAAAGTAACATTACCAGTTCGAGACAATGTCATTACATTATCGACATAGGCATTAGCATCAGTTCTAGTTTGAATTTGAAATAATGAACCGTCAGCGGCCATTAACCAGTGTCTTGTGTCTACTGCAGCATCAGTTTCATAGAAGTAAATGCTTGGTACTGAACTTGATAATGTTAAATTACCAGTCATTGTTCCGCCAGCAAGTGATAATTTTGATGTATCACTTGGATGAACATGGTCAGCTCTTGCTACTGTTGTTCCTGTACCAACAGCAGCTGTTCCATCCATAACTGGTGAAGTAGAAGATAAACCAGTAATACTATTGAAAGAAGTACCTGTCGCGACACCAATGTTTGGTGTTACTAAAGTAGGTGATGTTGCAAATACAAGAGTACCTGTACCAGTTTGGTCAGTTACAAGTGTAGCAAGATTGGCAGATGAAGGAGTAGTAACAAATGTGTCAAACCCAGCTGCTCGTGTTACACCAGCCCAAGATGTAAGATCTGCATCAAGTAGTTGATATGAACCAGCTGCTTGAATACCTGCTTCAGCCAATGTATTATTGACCCAAGCAGCTCCGTCCCATTTTAGAATTTCGCCAGCTGTGTTAGTAGTAATAGTAACATCAGACAATCCGTCTAATATGTGAGTATGCGTATTCAATGACGCATCAGTGATACCATATCCAGCTAATGTTGTTGGGTTTGTACCTGCAGTAATTCTACCGTATGCATCAGTAGTCACTGATTTGTATGTACCTGCTGTACCAACTTTTGTCAATGATAATTGTGCGTTAGTTAGTGTGCTTGATGCAGTTCCATCAACAGTTGTCATCAATCCACCAGTTGCATATACATCAATACCTACTTCATCAGTTGGTAATTGAGCAATACCAGCACCTAATGAAATATCAAGTTGGTTGCCAGTTTTAGTCAAACCGATACCTGCAGTAATACCAGCTGCACCATTGAACTGTGTAAATGTGATAGTATCAGTTCCTAATGTTGTTACTGCATTGATTTGCGTCCAACCTGTATCTTGTTGGGTAGAACCACCTTCAACAAATACTGCAGCACTATTAAGCTCATTGATTGGAGTAGTTGCATCCATGTCATCAGCACGAGTCCATGCAGTAGCAGAAGCTACATAGATTCCATTTTGAGAAGCGGTAGTTTGGTCTTTTACGAGAACCCTCATGCCAGCAGTCACCGCTAATCCGTCAATCGTTTGCAATCCGGATAACGTGATGTTAGCAGTTGTTGCAATTCGTACTGAGTCTTTCCAAGATAAACCTGCTAAGTTAGCATCCACGTAATTCTTATTGACAGCATCAGTTCCGTTGACAGGAGCATCAGTAACAGTAATATGCTGACCAGTTGGAATAACAATACTTCCTGTCATTGTTCCACCAGAAAGTGATAATTTTGATGTATCACTTGGATGGACGTGATCAGCTCTTGCTACTGTTGTTCCTGTACCAACTGCTGCAGTACCATTCATTACAGGTGAAGTAGAAGAAAGACCAGTGATACTATTGAATGAGTCTGCAGTTACAGTACCCATGATAGTTGTATTTCCGCTTCTGTCTATAGAAATTGGATTTAGAACTGCAATTCCAGCATCAGTAAGAGTTTGTAATCTAAATACTCCGCTATTTACATAAACTGTCCACTTTCCTAAATCAACACCTGCATCTGTTTCTGTCAAATATATGCCAGGAATAGCAGCGCTGATTGTTGGAGAATTAGTAAAAGTTTTAGCACCAGTAATTGTTTCAACACCTGCTAAATGAACGACAGTATTATCAACTGCATAAGCAGTAGTATCTAATGACCAAGTATTAGCTGCTGTTTTTGTCAAGATACCAGTAGTACCAACAAGTGCGCCAATGGCACTCAAATCTGCATCATATGCTTGAACTGTAGAATCAATGTCAGTTGTAACAAGTAATGTTTTACTTGTCGGAATTGTCGTGCCATTAATTGTATTTGACGCAGTAATTGGACCGGTAAGAGTAAGACCCCCACCAGCAATAATGCTAAGAGTACCTTGTCCACTTGTTCCATTACCACCACCTGCAATAATGCGAGAGTCATAATCAGTAACAGTTACACCTGAATGGAAATCAATATAAGGAGTAGCTGATATCCCATCAAGTCTACCCATTTCCAATGCGGCATTACCTGTAGTATAAATGTTTACATTGCCCGCAATGGTTCCACCAGTTTTTGCAAATTTAGAATCAATTTGAGTTTGAACAGCTGAAGTAACACCCGATAAGTAATTGACTTCAGCAGAGGTTACAGTAATTGCATCAATCCAAGTATTTTGTGCGGATGTCAAATGGAGGGTTTGGTCAGTTGTATGTGATGATGGAGCTGCATCAGTAATACCATAACCAGCAAGAGTAGTTGGATTACTTCCAGCAGTTACACGACCAAAGTCATCAGTAGTCACTGATTTGTATGTACCTGCAGTACCAACTTTTGTCAATGATAATTGAGCATTGGTTAAAGTACTTGATGTTGTCCCATCAACAGTTGTCATCAATCCACCAGTTGCATATACATCAATACCAACTTCATCTGTTGGTAATTGAGCAATACCAGCACCAAGGTTAACATCAAGGGTATTTCCAGTTTTGAGTAATCCTATACCAGCCGTGATGCCTGAAGCACCATTAAATTGTGTAAATGAAATTTGATCCGAATCTATAGTATTCACTATAAATGTTTGTGTCCAACCTGTATCAGCATTAACTGTTCCTTGTTCAACAAATACAGCAGCAGAATTGATTTCATTTAGCGGAGTAGTTGCATCCATATCAGTTGCACGACTCCATGTACCAGCAGATACTACGTAAATACCATTCTGGTAAGTTGTTGTTTGATTTTTTACAAGAACTCTATTACCCACAACAAGAGCTACACCATCAATAGTTTGAGTACCTGATAACGTAATATTAGCAGTTGTTGCTGCTTTTACAGAATTTTTCCACGATAACCCTGCTAAATTAGCATCAACATAATTCTTATTGACTGCATCAGTTCCGTTAACAGGAGCATCAGTAACAGTAATATGCTGACCAGTTGGAATAACAATACTTCCTGTCATCGTTCCACCAGATTTTGGAAGAGCAGCTGATGCTAAATCATAAGCACCTTTTACCGCTGTTGATGTTGCACCTAATATTGAAGATGTTGTTGCAGTACTATCTGACAATTGAACAACTCCACTTTGAGACGTAGAAGCACTTTGAATAACAACAGATTGGATACCTGTCACATGACCATTAGTATCAAATGTTAAATCTTGAATATAAGTTAATCCTGAATTGTTTGCCGAAGTAGCACCTGATATTGTAGGATGAGCAGTTAAATAAGTATTAGTATCTAATGTCCATGTATCAGTAGCTGTTTTCTTCAAGAAACCGTTTGTTCCAGCAAGAGCAGCAATTGCGGTCAAATCCGCATCAGATGATTGTGCATCAGTAATACCATAACCAGCTAATGTTGTAGGTTTATTATCAATAACTGACCAATTAACATAAGCTGGATCTACAGAATTCCAAGCAGTATTGGGATCATCATAATAATATAATCCTAGTGGATATGTAACCAAATCCACTATAATTGGTGATGTTGCATAAAATAATTGATTGGGTGTTGGTGCTATTGGAAATGATGTTCCTGTTTCTAATGCAACATTAATATTCCCTGATAATCCATTATTAGTTAGAATGTCATACCATCCAACACCATCATTGATTTCTAATGTAGATGTTTCTGTATTATATCGAATCATACCTTCTGTATCAGTTGGTCGTTGAGATAAATTACCTTTTGGTAATATTAATCCACCATTACCTACAACATTTAAACTATTGGAATTACCTATAAATGGAGCAACTGTAGTATCAATTTTAACTAAGCCTATCAATTCTCCTAAACTATCATTACGTTCCATATAATATTTTTCCTTAATTTATTATGTATTTATTCAATTCAAGATTAAATAAAACTTTTATTTGGACAATAAAAAACCGGCCGAAGCCGGTTTTTTACAATTATCGATAAATCGAAATTTTATTTACTGAATTATACAACTTCAGTTGTTACAGTTGTTGCAACCCATTTAATAGAAGTTGCAGCAGCACCAGTTACAGTTACTCGTAAAGCACCACCAGATACAGATACTGCAACATCCCATGCTTGCGCACCAGTTGTTTCAGCCAATATTGATTTGCTTCCACCAATTAATGTAGCAGTTCCACCATTGTTGAATACACCACCTTCTAATTTATACGCAGCTTGATCAGTTGCATTTAAACCAGCAATTGTGATTGTGTATGTCCACAATGAACCAGATGCTAAAGTTCCAATCGCTAATGGAGTTGGAGTTGCATCAGTTGTTGTTACTGTTCCTGTATATAAACCAGTTTTTGCACCTGAAGCAGCACCGAATGAAACATCATCAGAAACAACATCAACAGCAGTTGCTGTAATAGTTGATAATGATGTAGCAGTTTCTGTGTAGTTTACAATAGGTAAATCAGCATATGCTAATGCACGGAATGTAGGAGCAGCTGTACCAGTTGTAGGACCAACAAATACTGCATGAGCAGCTTGAGTATTCAATGCAAAGTCTAATGTACCAGTTGTAGTAACAGGAGAACCAGTAACTGTGAAGATACTTGGAGCTGTTAATGCAACAGAAGTTACACCAGTATTAGCAATTGAAATTGAACCAGCACCATTAGTAACAGAAATACCTGTTCCTGCAGTTAAGGTAGCTAATGAATATGTACCACCAGCAGAACCAATCAATAATTGACCATTTGCTGAAGGAGCAGTTGATAAACCAGTACCACCATGAGTAGCAGCTAATGTTGCACCTAAAGTTAAAGTAGGAGCGTTACCTGTACCACCAACTGTTAATGTTAATCCAGTTGCTGTACCATTATCACCTGTGATTGAAACACTTGCATCAACCCAAGATACAGTAGTACCATTAGTACCTAATACTTTACCATCATTAGTTGATTGAGATGGAACTAATGCATTGATAGCACCAGAAGCAGTTGTAGCACCTGTACCACCATTAGCAATTGCTAATGTACCTGATAATGCTGTAGTTACATCAGTACCAGTTTTTGTAAAGTCAATGCTTAAACCAGTTGTACCAGTTGAATCAGCTAAAGTTACAACACCAGTATTAGCAACAATGATTGAACCTGTGTCTAAAGTTACAGAAGCACCTGTTCCAGCTGAAATAGTTTTATATTCTAAACCATCACCGTCATTTTGAACAGCTAAGATTTGATTTGCAGTACCATCAGCAGTTAAACCTGTACCACCATTTGCAACAGGAACTGTTGTAATAGAGAATACTGTACCAGCTAATGATAAACCAGTTGCTGTATCAGCTGAATAGTTACCAGCAGATGTAAATTGAATCCATGTAATAGCAGTTGTACCTAATGTACCACCAGTATCAGAAGTACAAACCCAACCTGTATCACCTTGTGTAGTACCTTGTTCAATGAACACAAATGAACTTGGAATTTCTGACCATGAATCACAATCTAATGCACGAGTTGGAGCACCAGAAGCGTTAACAACATAGATACCATTTTCAGATGCAGCAGCTTGGTTTTTAATCAAGATACGGTCACCAGTTACTAATGCATAACCATCAACTGTTTGACCATTTGCAAATGAAGTAGCTAATGTACCAGCAACAGTTGTAGCAACTTTAACAGAAGCTTTTGGATCTAAACCTTGTGAAATAGAATCAACATATGCTTTAGAAACAGCAGCAGTTGCACCAGATGGAATAGCAGGTAAACCTAATACTTCACCACCACCACTAAATGTTAAGTTAGCAGCAGAATCCATTGAATCACCAGAAGTATTAACATATGCTGTATTAACTAAACCTGTGATGTCACTTGATGTAACAGCAGTTGTACCAGAAACACGACCATAAGTATCACGAGTGATTTTTAAGAATGTACCTGTACCAGCATCAGCTAATGTATCTAATGCGATAGTAGCAGTAGCAGCAGTAACAGCAATACCTGTACCAGCAGCTAATAATCCACCAATATCTGATGAAAGAACAGCAGTATTAGATGTTACTTGACCATAACCATTAACAGCAAATTTCAAGAATGATCCTGTTGAACCTTGTGTAATTGCTTTTAAGTCAAATGTTGGATTACCTAAAATACCATCAGCATTAGTAATAACTAAACGATCACCAGTTGATGTATGTGATGCAAATACTTCAGTACCACCAGCTGCCATACGTCTTTCAACATAAGCACCTGCTGATGTATCAACAGATAACATACCAGAACCATTTAAATTAGCTAATGATTCTAATGCTGAATTTAATTGAATGTAATATGTTCCATTTTTAGATGTTACAGATGCAGCAGTGTTTTTACCTTCAGTTAATGAACCAGCAGAAGTACCTAATTTAATACCAGATGTCCACAATGTTGTTCCATCTTCTTGTTTACCATCACTATTTGGTCCACTTGTTAATGTGGATACAGTAGACACACTTAAAGCTAATACACCATCATTTTGAATTGGAACAACACCAGATGATGGAGTACCAAATGTAATACCTGTTCCAGCAGAGAAACCACCAGTTAAATCAGCAGCAGTTACAGCAGTATTTCCAATAACACGACCATATGAGTCTAATGTTACTTTAACAAATGAACCAGAATTGGCTTGTGTAATTGTTGCTAAGTCTACATTAATATTACCAGCAACACCATCACCATTAGTGATTGTTAATGTTGAACCAGTACTTGTAACTGATCTTTGTGAGAATGTACCAGCAGCTGTACGAGTTACTAAACCAGTAGTTGATAATCCAGCTAAACCTTGTAATTCAGCGTTTAAATTGGCTGTAATAACAACTTCTTGAGCAGTTTCAACAGCACCAATGGTTAAACCAGTAGATGTTGTGCCAGCAGAAACAGCCAATACAGCAGTTGTACCAATTACGATATTACCTGAAGATAAATCAACAGTAGCACCTAATTTACCTGCATCTGTAGAAGCAGCAATAGTTTTATATTCTAAACCTGTACCACCAGTATTAACTGTTAATAATTGATTAGCAGTACCGGTTGATGATAAGCCTGTACCACCTAAAGCAGTAGAAACAGGAGCAGATAATGAGAAAACTGTACCAGTTAATGTTAAACCTGTACCAGCAGAATATGTACCAGCAGCTGAGAACTGAATCCAATTTAAATTATCGGTACCAACAGCTAAATTACCAATACCTTGTAAAACCCAACCTGTAGAAGCATTTACGGTTCCACCAGCTTCAACAAATACATAGTTACTACCTGATACTTCATTTGCAGGTGTTCCATCACTATCAGCAGCACGAGGCCAAGCACCAGCTGCTACGGTGTATATACCATTTGTTTTTGCGTCAGCTTGATTTTTAACCAATACGCGGTCACCAACATTTAATGCAATACCATCAATAGTTTGTGTACCTGATAAAGTAATTGCTGCAGTTGTAGCAGCTCTAACAGATGCTTTAGGGTCTAAACCAGCGGCAACACTATCAACATATGCTTTTGAAGCAGCTTCATCAGCATTGGTTGGAGTAGCTGTTAAACCATAAATTCCACCAGTACCTTGGAAGGTCAAAGTTGCATTGTTTAACATTGTATCGCCAGATACGTTAACATATCTTGTATCTAATCTTGCACCTAAATATGTTTCTGTTAAATAAGCATCAGTTAATGTTTGGAATTCGTTGTCAGCTGCATCGTGGTCAACGTATACAGGATCCAATAAAGTTCTTAAATATGATAAGCTAACTTGTGATGAAACGTCTGAAGCAGTTGCTGCTGATAACCAAGTATCAACACCGTTACTGAATTCAATACGTTTTGTAGCTGTATTATAACGAATAGCACCATCTGTATGAACAGCAGTACCTTCCGCTGTACTTAATGGGATAACCAAATCTGGAGCAATAATGGTTAATGGCCCTGCTACCCCAGCTTTATTTTTGGCAGTAATCGATAATAACGATTCGACACTACCTGTTTCATGATTAAATAACATAGTTATTCTCCTTGTTTTTAACGTTAAAGTTTTTGTATAACAATTATAATTGCCAATTTTTATTGTGGATATTTACATTATGTAAATAATTCGCTATATATAATGATATTGGCACCATCATATATAGTATAAAAGTGTATTCTTATTTAAAAGAATATTATTTCACAACTATTTATGATGGTTACCATTATGATTGAAAAGTATTGTAAAATCAATTAGTTACAAACAGGTTGACCATCTGTTGTTCCTATGGCGATAGGTCTACGTTCAATAACATCAGCAACACTTGGGATGCCATTTGCATCATATAATTTAAATGTACGAAGGGGGGTTGAACAATCATCATCATAAACTGTTAATGTATGATTAACTATATCAATTTTTGTTCTATTGGTATCATATTTTAAGACTAAATTTAATAAATCCATTACATCAATTAAATTTAAAGTTAATTGTTGAGTATTAGCTGAAATTTGGTTAATTTTTTCACCAAATGATCCAACTTGTGTATGTTGAATGATAGGTTCATTAAATATAGCATCAACAACATCGACAATAGGTTCTATTTGTGATATTTGATAGCGTTGATAATTATTTTCTGAAACACCACCATCAACTTTAATTAAATATTGTTTAGAAGAATCGAATCCTAATGATTGTGTAAATTCAAATTTATAAAATCCGTCTTGAGTTCCAGCAGGTAAACTAATCATTTCTGACATAATACCATCAACATTTAAATTAATTCCATCTGGTGAACCAATTAATAGGATATTAGTATTCACTTCCCAAATTCTTATTGTTGGGGTTAAATTGATTGAAGGAATACCATTTTTTGAAAAATACGAAGTTATAGTAATTGAATTCATATATAAAGTATAGTTATTGTAATATTTATGGAGTAACGTCCTTGAGTAAAAAACATAAATAATATAAAAATATAAATTTTAACAAATGGCAATAATACTAACATCACCAATTTCTTCATCAGGATCAGGAACGGGAACCGGTACGTTAATATCAGATACAATTTTAGCTAATACATCTGAAATTGTTGATGCGATTGATGTTACACTCTTTCCAACATTAAAATGGATAGTTAGTATTACTGACACTATTACACATAAAAAATTAACTCAAGAAATATTAGCCTCTTATAATAATAATCATATTAGATATTCAAGATATTCATTAGTTGGTGATATGGTTTCACATTCAATTAATATTAATATGAATATAGATGGTATAACAGCTCAATTACAAATTACAAATCCTACAACACATGTATATGATATAGAAATATTAAGACAGATTTCTATGTGATTTATATAAATACTCACACATCTAATAAACAATTTTAATTTTTTACCTTAAGGAGGTTAGTTATGTTAGATTTATTTCGTTTAGTTGGTGGTATTGACATTCAAAATGATGCCCTTACCAGCAACGCATATATATTACAAGGTTCAGGTGCACCTGGTGGCGATGCTGCTACTCAAGATGCAGCTCCAATTGGTTCATTATTTTTACGTACAGATGTAACTGGCAACCAATTACAACAATATTACAAATTTGCAAATACCAATTCAACTTCAGATTGGACCGCAGTTGCTGATGTTAATTATGTTGCAAATGCTGTTAATGGTATTTCATGGCGCGAACCTGTTATAGTTCGCGATGGTACTTCAACAACTTTACCAACAGGTACTGCAGGTAATCCTGTTACTGTTGATGGTGTTTCTATTACTAATGGTCAACGTGTTTTATTCAATAGTTTAACTACTGATCCTAATGTTTATATCTATAATCAAGCTGCTGGTACTTTTACACAAGATACTAATTTGGCAACCGCTGGTGATGCGTTATTTGTTATTAATGGAACTTCGATTGGTAATAGATGGACATTTACAAATGCTGGTCAATGGGTATTGTTTGGTGCTGAAACAGACGTTTCAGAAATTGTATTCATTGATACATATTTAGGAAAATCGTTAGGTTCTGTTACTCCAGCGTATACAAGCGAATTCGTTATTACTGATGGTAATTCAATTACATCAGCTATTAGTTCAATCGATACTGCTTTTGGTGCTGGTACAATTACTAATACCAATTTACAATATGCTTTAAGTTCAAGTTTAGCACTTTCAGGTGTTAACGGGGCTGGTGGTACATTAACATTAACTGCTGCGTTAAACGCATTAAATGATGCTATTGGAAGTCGTGATTATACTACAGGAACAAATTATTTCTTAACTGATGGTGAAACTGTTTCTACAAGTTTAAATGCGTTAAATGTTGCAATTCATGATGTTGTTGTTGCAAATTTAGAAGTTGCTGGTTCTATAACATCAACTCCTGCAACTTTAACAACTGTTGATACAATTCCATTAACATTAGCAACCGAAGTAACTTGGATGGTTCAAGTTCGTGAAACAGCTACAGCTGGTAATAGAAGAGCATCAGAAGTTCATGCTATCACAGATGGAACAACTGTTGATTTTACCCGTTTTGCGGAATTAAAATTAGGTGCTGGTGTAGCTGGATATGGTATTTCAGTAATTGTAAGTGGTTCTGATATTGCATTACAATTAAAAGCTGATAACAACTATGATTATGTTGTTAAACGTGTAGCAATATCAAGTTTCTAATTATATATTAGAAATAATATATTAAAAAGAGAGACAAATGTCTCTCTTTTTTTATGTTTTTGTTTTTATTAGACTTTAACTATAACAACTAATTGTATAAATAATCATAATACTCTTCAAAATATATAAACATGGCTAATATTGATGACGCATTTAGAATTGAAAAATTATCATTAAATGATAATATTATAATTGTAGAAGGAGCAATTGATCCATCTACTGTTGGATACGAAGCTCCAATTGGTTCATTATATTTTGTTTCAAGTTCAAGTGAAGGGGATGTTTTTCACAAAATAGGTGTATTAGATACTAATTGGACTAAATTTCAAAACAACTTAGAATTATACACAGAAAATTTTTCAACTCCAACACCACCATTTGCTTCAGGGGTAAATTCAGTTGCAATTGGTTCAGGTGCACAAACATTAGCTAATAATTCATTAGCTATAGGTGATCAATCATTAGCTCGTATTCCTAATAGTATCGTATCATCAGGTGGACGATTTGGTTCTGCTGGTGATGCACAATCCGGTAAATATTTTTTACGAACTACTACAATAAATGGAAATCCAACAGAAGCTTTTATAGATGGAACAAATGGTTCTATTAGATTAGCATTAACTGATGATTCAACATGGTCATTTTCTATAATGGTAACAGCACATCAAACTAATGGTGCAGGTAGAGCAGGTTATAAATTTGAAGGAGTTATTTATAGAGAAGCAGGAGCAAATACTGTTTCTTTTCAAGGATTTCCAATTAAAACTATATTAGCAGAAAGTGATCCTATTTGGGATGCTAATATTCAAACAGACATTATAAACGGTTCATTAAATTTAACTGTTGTTGGTGAAACTGGCAAAACAATTCGTTGGTTAGGTGTGATAGATACTGTTGAATTAACAAATTAATATTATTAGTCCATAATTTTCCTCTTTTTTCATAAATAAGATCATAAATCAATAAAGGAGATTTTTTATGAATTTTAATAATGACACAGGTAGTATAGATTTAATTCAATCTATCGATATGACAGCATTACCTCCACTTGGTGGAACAATAGGAGTATTATCTCTTATTGGTACAGGTGCGTTATTATTACCAAAAGGTTTAACATCAGAACAACCAACAGGTGTTGATGGATATGTTCGTTTTAATACATCAAGTAATATTTTTGAAGGTTATAATGGTACATCATGGATTGACTTAGGAAAACAAGGAACAGTAACATCCGTTGCTGCTACAGGATCAACTGGATTAACAGTAGGTGGTTCACCAATTACAACTTCAGGTACAATAACACTTACATTAGGTAATGAATTACAAGGTTTATCAGCATTATCTACTGATGGTATTATTACAAGAACTACTGCTGGTACATATACTTCTCGTACTATTACAGGAACTGCAAGTAATATTGTTGTTACAAACGGTAATGGTATATTAGGTAATCCCACAATTGATTTAGCGACCGCAGGAACACCTATTACAAATTCTTTTGTGAAAATTACAACAGATACTTTTGGTCGTGTGACTTCATCTTCTGCAGTATCAAATTCAGATATTACAGCATTAGTTGATTCAACATACGTGAATGTTGTTGGTGATACGATGACTGGTGATTTAACATTTACTGGTGGAAGTACTATTACTGGATTACCTTTTCCTGTTAATTCTACTGACGCAGCATCTAAACAATATGTTGATACTGTTGTACAAGGATTAAGTCCAAAAAATACTGTTAGAGCTGCAACTACTGTTGCTGGTACATTAGCAACTGATTTTGCTACAGGCGATGTAATTGATGGTGTAACATTGGCTGCTGGTGATCGTATTTTAATTAAAAATCAAGCAACTGCTGCGGAAAATGGTATATACGTTGTTAATCCAACTGGTGCTCCAACACGTGCAACTGATGCTGATACATGGGATGAAATGATTAATGCTTACGTGTTTGTATCTGTTGGATCTTCACAAGCAGATACAGGTTGGGTAAGTACCCCAGATGCTGGTGGAACATTAGGTTCTACTTCAATACCATGGGTTCAATTTGCTGGTGCTGGTTCATATAATGCTGGAACAGGATTAACATTAACAGGAACAACATTTTCAATTACTGCTCCAATTGCAACATCTTTAGGTGGAACAGGACAAACAACAATTGGAACATCACATCAATTTTTAAGTGTTAACGCTGGTGCAACTGGATTAGAATATAAAACTTTGTCAGCTGGAACAGGTATTTCTGTTACTCCTTCAGCTGGTTCAATTATTATTGGAAATACTGGTGTTCGTTCCTTTTCAGGTGGAACTACTGGATTAACACCAATTCCGGTATCAACAGGAGATGTTGTATTAGCTGGTACATTAAATGTTGCTAACGGTGGTACAGGTTTAACATCAACACCAACAAACGGTCAAATTGATATTGGTAATGGTACAGGTTTTACTCGTGCTACTATTTCAGGTACAGCTAATCAAATTGGTGTTACTAATGGTGCTGGTACTATTACATTAACAAACTTAGGTTTATTAAGTATTGCTACTTCAACTGGTACAACTGGTTTAGTATTAACTCCAACAACCACATCAGGTGCTGTTACTCAAGTATTATCAGGTACATTAATTACAGCTAACGGTGGTACAGGTTTAACATCTATTGGAACAGCTAATCAAGTATTAGGTGTTAATCCAGGTGGTACAGGTTTAGATTATAAAACTATTACTGCTGGAACAGGTATTTCTGTTACTCCTTCAGCTGGTTCAATTACAATTGATAATACCGGTGTTACTTCTGTTGGATTAACAGTTCCAAGTTTCTTAAGTGTAACTGGATCACCTGTTACCACATCAGGAACAATTGCTGTATCGTTAGCAACACAAACAGCTAATACAGTATTTGCAGGTCCAACTTCTGGTGGTGCGGTAGCTCCTACATTTAGAGCATTAGGATATGCTGATTTACCAATTAAATTGTATGCTGAATCGATTGGTACATATACAGCACCAGTTGCAACTGGTACAAATACTATTGCATTTGGTTCTGGTGCAGCACAATCAATTTGGGGTGGTAAAGCATTCTCAAATGATAGATTTGCAACTTCTGGTGATTCACAAACAGGACTGTATACTTTACGTGCTATTACAACAAATGCTACGGCAACAGAGTTGTTTTTGGATGCTGCAAGTGCACAACGTTTAGTAATACCAAATAATTCAGTATGGACATTCTCTATAATCATTGCCGCACGAAGAACTGATGCAACTGGTGGTGGAGCAGGATATAAATTTGAAGGTGTTATCCGTAAAGATGGTAACTCTGCTTCTACCACATTAATTGGAACACCAACTAAAACTATTTTAGGTGAAACTAATACAAGTTGGAATGTTACATTATCAGCTGATACAACAAATGGTTCGTTAAAATTAAGTGCTATTGGTGAAAATGCAAAAACTATTCGTTGGGTAGCTACAGTAATAACAACTGAAGTTACTGATTAATTTATTAATATTAACTAATTTAAAACCAACTTATTGAAAAAGTAAGTTGGTTTTTTATTGTCTATTATAACAATAAAAATTTATAAATATTATAACATAAATAATATTATAATTCAACAAAAGGTATCAATGTGGAATTTGATAATGATTTTTCGCTAATAACACCCCAACCAACTCACAATTTAACCATTGTTAGTACTAATGCTCTAGGTATTCCAGTTGGTACAACAGGACAACGTCCCACAGGCGTTGCTGGATTACTTCGTTTTAATACTACAACTCCATCATTTGAAGGTTATAATGGTACTACTTGGGTAAATTTATCAGATTCTTATCAGATAAAAAATTCTACAAATGATACAACTCCTAATTTCTTATCATCCAAAATTGTTGCTGGAACAAATATTGCTGTTGCAACTAACAATTCAGGCGCAAATGAAACATTAGCTATAAGTTGGCCATTTACAGCTGGTAATGGAATTTCATTTGCTGGTTCACAAATTTCATTGAGTAGTCCAGTTTCAATTGCAAATGGTGGAACAGGACAAACAACTGCTAATAATGCATTAAATGCTCTATTACCTACTCAAACAGGCAATTCAGGTGAATATTTAGTAACTGATGGAAATAATACATCTTGGGCACCAATAAGCACAACTTCAGCAATTTCAATTAATTTAGCGACAGGATCTTGGACATCCGATGGTGGTGGATATTATCATCAAGATGCTGTTCATAATTTAAATTCGCTGAATACAATTCAAGAGTTTTATCGTGCTGATACAAGTGAAATGATTAGAGTAAATAAGGTAACTATTATAGATGTTGATACCATTCGAGTTCAAACATATGGATTACCAACGTTTAATATAACAGCTGTTATTCAAGGTGGATCAGTTAGCAATAATATTAATACACAAGCAAATAGTGGAACATCAGCAGCAGCTTCTACATTAAATTTTGTTGGAACAGGAATTACAATATCAAATACAAGTGGTGTATCTACTATTAATATTCCAACATCTGTATCCTCAATTTTAAAATCATATACATATTATGCATTTCAAGTTGATTCTCCAAACACAACAGATTGGGCAATAAATGCTTTAGCACCAGCTACAACCGATCCAACAAACACAGCGTTAAATATTAGACAATTTTCTAATACAACAGAACAAGGAATTGGAATATCATTGAATATTCCATCAACAGCGACTAATATTACGTTTAAATATAGAGGAAGATCAGCCACTGCTCCTGTAGCTTCAGCAAATCTACAATTTAAATTATATACTAGATTAATACCATCAGGATCAGCTATTGGAACATGGTCAACTGCTAATTTATTAACATCAGTTACAGTTGGAACTAACGCTTTCTATACACAATATACACAAACAAGTACTTTAGCTTCGTTATCATTGACAGCAGGAAATATGTATCAATTTGAATTATCACGAAATGTAGCTGTTGCAGGAAATTTAGCATTTGCTTGGTTATTATCAGAATTAATTATAGAGTTTACCTAATGGCTATTAGATTATATTCACCATCAACCACAGTAGCATCAAGTTATTTGTATTGTTATCCAGGTAATGGATTATTAAATGCTAGAACCGCACAAACTATGTCTGTATGGATTAATTGTCCAACAATTGGAACTAATGTATTATCTATGTTCGGTTTTTATAATGGAACAGCTAATTTATCAACAATACCTACAACAGCTATTCAAATAGGGTCACGTAGTGGATCATCAATAGATGTTTGGACATGGGGTGGAGGTATATTAATATCAGCTGTTGGAGTCACATTTACTGCTAATACTTGGATACATATAACATATACATGTAATACATTTGGAACAAATCAAACGCATTTATTATATATTAATGGTGTATTAAATAATACTACAACAAACACAACACAAATTAATGGTGTACTAACTCAATATTATATTAATGGATATCCTGAAGCAACTAGAAGAGCTGAAACAGGAGATTGGCAACTAGATGATGCTCGTTGTTTTAATAGACAATTAACAGCTGAAGAAATTTTAACATTATACAATGTTAGAGGATCAAGTGATGGATTAGTATATGGTAGTATTGGTAGATATGATTTTAATGAAGGATATATTGGTAGTACTTTAGCTGGTGGTGTTGATGGAGCTGTTGCTGCATATGATCTATCTGGAAATAATAACGCATTAATATTATCTCATACCTCAATATCAACTGCACCAACATATATTTCAGATTATGCTGATAGATATGACAGACCTTGTCATTCTTAAATAAATAATATAATAATAAGGAAATTATATGGCAAATTCACCAACATTAGTTTTAGGATCAGATTCGTATTATTTTACACCTGATGTAAATAGTAGTTCTGTTTTATTAAATACAGGAGATACACCAAGTATTTCTCAAGGATTATTATCAGCGATACCCACAGCCGGGTTGTTAGGTAGAATATATTATGCAACTGATGCTAATACCTTCTTTAGAGATAATTCAGGTTCATGGGATATTGTACAACCAGCATTAACAGGTGATGTATCATTATCAGCTGGTTCAACATCAACAACATTAGCTACAGTTAATACAAATGTTGGAAGTTTTGGTTCATCTACATCAATTCCAATAATTACAGTTGATGCTAAAGGTAGAATTACTGCTGCAAGTTCAACTACTGTTAATGCATCTTCAGGTCAAGAAGTTGTATTATATTGTGGTACTCAATCTGCACCTACGAGAACAATGACATCAACAACAGCTGCAGCAGCTGTTAGATATATTTGGCAAGGATCAGCAATTAAACCGTTGCCAACAGCGATAGAAGTATTAGGATGGATTTCAAATACAGCCAGAACTATTATTGTGAATGTTACAGATTTAAATTCTGGATTAGTTATAGCAACTGGATCGTCAGCTGTCAATTCAACAACAAATGTATTTAATTTAACCATAAACACAGCAAATATTAGTACAACACAAGCTGTATGGGAAGTATCTTATCGTATATCAGCCACAACTGCTACAGCAAGCATAAGTACTGTATCAATAATTTTTTAAAAAGAGGATTTTATGTCAACAACAATTAATAAATATAGAGTTTGGTGTAATACTGAAAGTACTTGGGTTGAAACATGGGATTCACAAGAACCAACATTATGTCCAAATCACAATGAACACGAAATTAATACATCTAAAACAGTATCAATTGATTCTGTAACACAAGAGTTTCCTAAATCTGATATTGATAATTTTAGAATGGCTGTTCACGTTTCAGCAAAACCAGTATTACCAAATAAAACAACATATGTTGTTTGGACAGGTGCTGGCGATGATATGGTTAATAATTTGATTGGTGATGGTGATCTTCTTCAATTTAATTTAGTACCAGGTATTCCATCACAAAGTATTAGAGCACAATTTTTACCACAACATGGTAGAGTTTGGATTCATCAAGGATATATTAAATTTCAAGATGGTGGACTGGGAGATTATTTAGAAGCAACTGTTGTAGCTATTGCTACTCCTATTCAAACAGCAGCATATTTAAATTTAGAAATTGTTGGTGAATGGTTAGTTCCGAGTGCAAATGGAACTCACGGATTTGCTGATCCTTCTAAAATATCATTAATACCACGTACTTTTTCAAAAGATGGATATTGGGATTTTGATGGTACTAATTTAACACCTAATTTAACTGGAACTGGTGAATATCATATATCACATATTGATCAAGTTATTCATAGATACGTAAATAAAGTTCCAACTCGTGGAATTTGTGAAAATTATATTCCATTAACTTCACACGATACATCTGAAATTCCAACCAATTATTGTTTAGAATTAACAGCTCATAATGTATCAAATACATCATGGTGGGCTGATATTATTTTAGAAATATATCGTGAGAGGACCTGTGAGCCTTAATAGATAATGGCAACTTTAAATAATAATTATTCAGGATTAATTACCAAAGGATTAGGGTTACCTGCGTCTCGTGGATTAATCACAATGCATTTTCGTTTATTTCATGTTGAAATAATACCGTATCCACCAACACCCAATGGTAATGTTGGTGGAGGTGGTGGAGGTGGACATATTCCTGTTAGTATGCCAACAGCTCCTAATTTCATGCCTCAACAACCATTATATTATACACCAGCTGGTAATTTTGGAATTACCAAAGGTGTTCAAATTAAAGTAAAAATGAAAGGTAAAGAAAAAGAATGGATTAAAGAATTTGTTATTAATGAAGGACAAGCTAAACCAATTCTAAAATTAATAAATACTTTTAATAAATTAAATAATGATATTTCAGAAATCATTAATAAAATTAAAGTTAAATTTAAATAAGGTGCATCATGGCTGATACAGAAATAATTTCAGTTAATCCAATTGAAAAAACAGAATTAGAATTTGAAATTTCAACCGCTGGATTAAATAAAAAAGATTCAAGAATTCGTGTTATTATTACTAATAAAAATACTGATGACATTCGTTTATTTAATTGTAAATCTACTGATTCACAAAATTGGTCAGTAGTATTTCCTCCAATGACGTTTAATACTGAACATAAATATACATTCAAAATGGAATGTATCATTTATAATTATTATTTTGAAATAGCTCAAGGAGATATTAATTTTATTCATGAAACACCTAAAGTAGTTGTTAAAAAAGATAAAAAATCTAAAAAACCAATTACAGAATCAATATCTGATAATACTGATCAAACAGCACCTACTAATGCCTTACTTAAAACTGAAAGAAAACCTAAAGATATTCATGGTGAAAAAGTTAGTGATAGAGTTGATCCAGTTCAAATAGAAGATATTGCTTCATCTATTACTCCCGGTGAAGGTATTCAAGAACCAGCAATACCAGATCAAGTAAATTTGGATGACAATCAAAGTATAACTAAAAATATCATAACTTCTATTATTGGTAAACGTAAAACACCAAAATTTGAAGGTTCATTGTTCAAAAGAGATGAGAATGGTAAGTTTTGGGTTCCTGGATTAGAAAATCCCAAACAAAAAGAAAAAATGATTGAAAAACAAATTAAAGTTCAAAATATTTTATTAACCACTGGCGATAAAAAATAATATTAAATTAATATATGTTTTTGTTTTAAAACTTCAACAATCTTTATTATGTGCTTGCACATACCTGGTAAATGTTTAGGATTAACTTCAGGATATGTAGTTGTTTTTCTTGTATATGGTGCTGGAGGTTGTCCTAAATGACAATTATTTTGTACATTATATGGAGCAAAACGTTTAATATAATCTTCACAATCACAAGCAACCATTACATTATTAATATTCAACTTAACAGGTGTAATACTTTGTTTTTGACCATCAGCCCCTTGAATTTCTACATTTTGTCCTGATTGAGGTGCTTGAAAATTAACATCTTTTAATGCTAACATTGGTGTATGTTTATTGCCAGTTCCTGATGTGCTTGTATTAGCATTAATTGATAGTATTTTCTGATTTGTATCAATTTTGAAGTGAATGTTATTCACATTCACTTCGTGTGTGACATGTTGTCGTTTTTTAGTTTTTGGAAAACCACGTTGAATGTTTTGATGTAATTGATTAATGTTTAAATCTTCAAACAAGTCACTTAATTTCATAGTATTATATTATTATGCTACTACTATTTATTATTAAATCAAATTCATCATCACTAGGTAATATTAATCTATCAAATTGTTCTCGTACAACTCGTTCCGATATTGTTTTATCTGGACGTGTTATTTGTCGTTCAATTAAGATATTAACAGGAACATCAAATAATACACCAATTGTATAGTAATCATTTTGTTTCGCATAATTTAAAAATTTATTTCGGGATTTTGGAGTTAAATTTACGTTATCAATAACAATATTTTTTCCATGATTTATTAAATCATAATAAATATTCATTACTTTACTATTAAATTCTTTATCTTCACAAGACATTTTAAATGCAGTGGAATATTCTTTATCATACATTTCTAAACGTAACGCATCCCATGAATATATTACAGTATTTTCACGCTGTTTTAATATTTTTGAAATAGTGCTTTTTCCTGAACCTGATGGTCCAATTAACATATGTAACGTACTCATTTAAATCCCTTAAAAATAATCGAGTATATATTAAATTTTAATAATGTTCAACAATTAAAATACGAAGGAATCGGGTTCATATCCATCATCATATTCAGCTTGTCCATATCCACTATCTTCATATGAATGAGCATATAATTTATCAAAAGCAAATTGGTCATATGATGCAACTTGTTCTAATACACGAATAACAATTAATAATGCTGAAATCATATCATCAGTTGCTCCAATTTTTGCACTATATCCATTTGCTCTACGAACATAATTTTTCATTTCTTCAATTAATATAATAGATTTGATTGTTATAACGCCACGTTCAACTAAATCTTTTGCTGTAACACACGCTTTCATTTTTGTTCTGGATGTTGTGGTAAATCCTAATCGTTTAGAGTTTTCTTCAGTGACAAAATGTGCATCAGGTGGATTCTCATCTAATTCATATGAGGCGATTATCCCCTCACCCACAGCATTATTTTCAATTGAAAAATATACTGTACATTGTTGTCTACTAAATAAATCTAATATTTTTTTAAGAACTTGATAAGCTCGTGGTGAAGTCATTATATTAGATCTCCAACTAACACATTGTGTCAATTCAGGAAAACTAAACGCTGTAATTGTTGTATAATCACTTCCAGTTCCTGTAGCAGGATCCATACCAATTAAATAAGTTCCATTTGGTTTAATTGGTTCATGTATAATAATATCATTTACTGTTCCATATGGTTTTAATGTTTTAACATAATTAGTTAAATTTGCCATCACCAACGTATCAAATAATAATGGATCATCTGAGATAAACTCACAAAGATATTCTTGTCTAAATTTTATTTCACCAATCTTAGCTGTTTCTTCTTTTCGAAATTTTTCATTACGACCAGGTGGTTCATCCCATCTAACTTGAATTGGATAAAATCCATTAGATCCTAATTTTGAATCTTGTTGAAGTGGAATATTTGCTCCTCTCCAAATTTTAGAAAATAAATCACTATCACCATTAGGAGTAGAGGTAATAATACAATTACCACCAGTTGCTAACGTAGGAGAAATAGATGTCCAAAATGTTTCTTGAATTGATTGTTGTACGAATGCAAACTCGTCCAAAAACACTAATGATATTGCCATACCACGACCAGAGTTTTCTGACGTTGCGGTTGATATTATACGAGAACCATTATCAAATCCAATAGCATGTTTATTATACCCGTCATCAGTGATACCAGCTTTTAACCAATGTGGCAACATTTCATATGCATATTTGATGCGCACAATCATTTCCATAGCATTGTCATTTTTATTTGATGCTATTAATACTGTTTTATCAGCATGAAATGTTGCATACCAAAGTAAAAACATTGCTGAAGTTACACTATTATGTGTAGGGATATAAGTTTTCCCAACCAAATATAAACTATCATTATTATCAACAGTAATACATTTAACAGGTACACTTGTGGTTGGAGTAATGCTGATAATTGATCTTTTTTTGGTACTGTATTTTCTAGTGGGAGATGGCTCCCACTTCATATTATTTAATTTACGTGGTAATCTAAATACTTCAATTTGTGATCTATATGGAGTAAACCATATTGTCCATCTAATATGAGGAGTATTGCCAGGAATATCTCGTTGTATGATAGTACATTTTAAACCTAATGATGATATTAAACTAACTATGTCAGTTGCCAGTTGATGATTTGTTAATGATATTTCACATCCACCAGTTGATGGGTTTACATATCCATCGGTATCCATTATTCCCTGCAATAATGACAATCGTTGATCATGAGACGACCGTAAATATTGGATAGGAATATGTTTGTTATTAAACACATTGATAGATTTTAATTTAGTACGGAGATCTTTAAAATAATATGTGATGGTAAGCTCAGATGAAGTATTAACATATTCATTAGATGTATCAAATGATTCTTTTACTTGATCAATTATGAAAATATCATTGATATGATTCGTAACAGTAGCAGCACTTGATGTTCCATCTCCTAACCAAACTCCTAATACATACGGATCAATCGTTAACGATTGATGTGGTAGTTGTAACGACTTGGCTAATTGTACACTAAATCTAGCTTGATTTTTATGATTGGTAAGATTAGGGACATTAACCATATCTTGTGTGGTTAATGTTTTGTATTTTCTTGTATACTCATCTGTTACATTCCACAAATGTTCGGCGTCAGCAGTAATAATTTCTCCTGTTGAAAATTTAACATTATAGCATGGTCTATTATATAATATATCGGTAACGAAAGTGATTTTAGTTGGTAGACCATCCGCTCCCAATACATAATCACCAACTTTAAGTTCACCCATAGTACTCCACCCAGATGGTGTAGGTATTATAGTGTCCAATGATAATGCTTTACCTGTTTGTCTTGCAGATAGAACGACTACGTTACGATTTTCAGCATAAGCACGTAACATATCTTCTTGATATGGATACAATTTGAATGGGATTGCCCCACGAACAGGATGTTGAATTTTACAATATGTACCAACAAAATATACAACATCTGTCATACATTTTTTTAATTCACGAATATGTTCTAATTCATAATTATGTTCTTGATTTGCTTTTTTAAGAAAAGGATTGTTTTGCTTTGCCATATAAATAGTTGTTTTTAAACAACTATTTATATCTTTAAAATCATGGGATTAGAATATAACGTAATAACCCACAATTATAAATTCTATGCCAATTATTTCTTGTACAATTTTCGATTTCTGTTAGGGATGCATCATAATTTTCACCCAAAATCTTTGGTAGATTTTTATGTCTAAAATTAAATTTATGTATACGTTTCATATTTTTCAGATCAACATATTCATAATCTGGTGGTAATATTTTATCCAAAGTAAAACCATTAGTTTCATATAAATCACCCTGACTCCAACGCAAATCAGCAAAACTTATAATTTGTGTCCATTTATTATTTTTTTTGAAGTGAGATAATAATTTGCTAAATCCACCAATAATATTACAAGATGTAGCATATCTATTTAACACGAATATTCCATCAGATTGTTTTATGAATGACATACAAGCTACCAATTCATTATTATATTCTAATCCAATATTAATACTACCAGGTCCATTACCTTGTATGTGATATGTATTAAAAAATTTTTGTTTATGTATTGTGATTGGTGATATGATGGTACATTTTCTGGCAAATATTTTAATCAATTCGGATTTTGATAATAAATAAGCTATTTTATGTTTAACTAAGTCAGATGAATATAACCATTCATCTTCAAAGATAGTTATTAATCGAATATTTTGTTTAGAACATAATATCAATTTATTTTGATGATATTTTGCATCAATTCTTGATTGAGCTGTACTATGCCAATATAACCCACAATATTCTATTGCAATGTTATAATCTGGCAAATAAATATCTAATTCTTTTGGAGGAATAATAGTTCTAATATTTGTTATATATTTAACATTTAATGTATTTAACCACTCAGTAATTTGTCGTTCGGGTAATGAATTTTCAAATCGTTGAACTTGTAATGAATGTTTTGTTAAATATGATACTACTGTAGTAGTATCCACTAATAATTCTTCTGCAATATTGGTTATGGTTCGTTGATTTACATAATGTTCAGTATACAACCAATCTTTTGTTGATAATTTGTTCAGTGTATCTAATGATATATTTCGTTGTGAGAAAAAATCAACACCATATTCTAAGGTACATGTATTATTATATTTTATTTTATAATCATCTGTTTGAGTATAAAATTCTTTACCATATCTTTCTTTAGTTGTATTACGAATCTTTTGTTGAACTTCTGTTGTTTGAGTTGCCCACTCTGTTCCATACTTTAATAATGATGTATTAATTCGTTTATCATTAAAATCAGGTGCCTGTGTGTAATATTCAACTCCATATCGGTTTAATATGGTTTGCTTTTGCTTTTCAATAACAATAGAATCTTGAGCCACACATTTACTTGAACAATATGTTGAATATTGATGTTTATCAGCATTCCATTTTACAACATTTGTTTTACAAATTTTACATAATGGGATTATTTTAGAATTATTTTTTACATGCCATAGACGTTGAACCATTCTACTATTAATTGGTAGAAACGATGTTTCTTCTACCAGTTTTTGATATAACTCTGGTTCCCATCGTTTAAAATTGGATGATGGGGATTTGTCTTTGAATCTACTTACTAACTGTATTATTTCAGGTGAAAACATTATATTATAATATTAAATATAATATATTATCATATATTATCATGTAAATCAACAAATCATATTATAAATTTAAACCATCACCATCAGCTAACATTTTTAAAATATCATTTCTGTTAGCAATTACCAAATTATTATTAGTAATATTTTTATCACCACGTCTAATATTAATTTTATCAGTGGCTATTTGTAATTTATCTTTGTGCTGTTTTAATAATGAACGTTCACGAATTGCACCTAATGCAACATTTAACATTTGTGTAGATGATTCAGCCAAACCTGCTTTATATCTTCCTTCTACTAATTCCAATTCATCACTAATAACTGAAACTTGTCCTAATGCTAAATTATAAATATCATCTAATTTTTGTTCAATGTCATCATCTTTTTCGTCATAATCAACAACTGATGAAGATTGAATTGGTTCAATAGCAAATTCTTGATGTTCAATCATAGTTGTTCCTGATTCAATTCCTAAAAATTCTTCCATTGGATGTGAGATTAATTTTTCTTCAATCGTAACTTTCATAATAATATCCTGTTAAAACAACTATTTATGTTACAAAAATTAACGGAAAACACTAGTTTCAGTAAAGATTCTCCATTTTACACCATTTTTGATACACCATTGCTCAGCTGCTTCCCATTTACTAAGATTAACAGCATAAGTTAATTGTTCATATAATTTATGTTTATGATTAGCTTTTGGAGGTCTGGTTTGAGCGTGAGGTTTTAATTCTAAAACTTCTCTAACGATTTCACCATCAGTATTAATATATTCAACAAAATAATCTGGATAATATCTATGTACTCGTCCATCAGTAGGTTTAACATATGGAATACAAATTACTTCTGAACCCCATTTAAGTACACGTGTATTATTATCAAAAAATTGATGCACCTGTAATTCCCAACTTGATCGATAAATTACTTTATTAGGATCACCTATATATTTGTCTAAATTTTTGATAGTATAATATCCTTGTCTAAATTTTGTAGCCATAATTATCCTTAAAATAAATCCCCTGCTATTCCTGAATTATATGCATTATTTGCATTATTAGAATTAGTAGTTCCTCGTGAACTTGTTCCCTGATTATTTAGTGGATTACAATTAGGAGCATTAAAATTACCTGCTCCATATGGTCTCGCATTAACATCAGCAGGTCCATCATTTTTACCATCAGCACCATTATAACGCAATGGATATAAGGCACCACGTTGTAAATCTTCCAATTCGAGACTATCAACACTTTTGGTTTCAACATATACATAATCATACTTAAATGTTATAGATAATTCACACATTGATGATGATTCAGACATATCCAAATCATCAGGAGTTAATGATGTGATTTTAGGATTAAAAAAATGATATATGTTAGCATTATGACCCCAATCATATATATGATACAATACAATTTCTTGAAAGATTTGTTGTTTATTACCACCTGCTTGAATACCTAAAGATGCTGCATAATTGGGATTTGAATTTGATGTTGTATCATCAATCATAAAATTCATACCATTTTTTTCTAATATATCAGGACTAGTCCAATATTTAGTATTAGTGATTGGAGACATAGCTTGAAGACATTGACGATAAAATACATTTACACGATCTCGATTATCATCATGAAATGACATTGTCATTTCTTCAAATTCCGTTTTAGTTATAACTGGAGTTCTAAAATTATAATAATTAATATCCTCATTAGCAAATTTTATTTTTGGACGTGAACTCTTTTTAATAACAAATGCTACATCACTCATAACACCATCAAGATTTGAATATCCTTCAGCCATAGTAAATTGAACAAGAAATAAGAATTTCGATTTAGGTAAACGATTCATCATATCAATGGCATATGGTGAAGCATCACACCTAGTTTTTAACATATTAGCTGTTTTACCAGGAGTGTAAATACCCCTAATCAATCGTTCTAAATTTTGAAATTCTTGTAAATGAGATGGAATATCAGATAACTTAAATGTTCCATTTATCATTTGATCATATATTTGTTTTGCACTACCATATGCATTATTTGCAACTTCAGGATGAAATTGTTCTAATACTTGCATCATTGGTTTTGCAATTCCAACTTGATCTAATACCCAATTAACTCCACCATCCAATACATTACCTATCATTGTTGGAGCTGACCCGCAACCTGATCTAATCGCATTTGATGCGTGAGTAATAGTTCGCAATCCATCAGCGATCGGTCCTGCTATATCATTCAATACTTCCAAATCACCAATTTTACCAAGGGCATTAGTGAATGAACGACGAGATGATTGAGTAGATGCTATATTAGCTAAACTTTTATCAATATACGGTCCAGTACAGGTTTTAACTGAAAAATTTGTACCAGCATTCATTAACTTTGAAGTAGGATCCATTGATTAATTATTAGTAAATTATAATAGTATTTATTAGAAAGGTATGTTACATTTATTATAGATACTTTAAAACTATGATTTTTATCCAATAAAAATAGTTTTTTCATAAATAATTATACAATACATACAATTTATGTTCAACTTATTAATGGTTGAAAAAGGAGAATAAACATGAGTACAATATCAGATATGGGTATACCAGCTGTTGGTTCAGGAATTTTACATCCTAAACAACGCAACAGATGGCGCATAACTTTTGCAAATTTAGGTGGTGGTGCTGATAGTCAACCAGTTTCTATGCAAGCAATTAAAGTGGCACGTCCAACAGTAAAATTTGAAAAAGTTCCACTACATCGTTATAATTCTGTGGCTTATATAGCACAAAAACATTCTTGGGAACCTATTGAATTAACAATTGAAGATGACGTTACAAGTACCGCTTCTACCGTTATTCAAGCTCAATTACAAAAACAACAATGGTTAATTGGAGCTGAAGGACAATGGCTTGCCGCCGCAGGAGAAGGATCTTTATATAAATTTGTTATATATTTAGAAATGTTGGATGGTAATGATCAAGTAATTGAAAGATGGATTTTAGAAGGATGTTGGTTAGAAAATACCAATTATGGAGATTTAGATTATTCAGAAGGAACAGCTGCTACAATTACTATGAGCGTATCATATGATCATGCCCGTCAAGTATTAGGTGGATACAAACAAGGTCCTGGTGTTGCTACAGGTGGTGCTGCTACATCATAATTCCAGTTGAATTTAATATTAAATTTTATTATAATCCCCCTTTTTAGGGGGATTTTTTTAATTCATCAATCATATTTTGCCAATAATAAATCCTCGTATATTGTTAGTATACGAGGATTTAAATAAATAACAACTTGTATCAATTTTTAAATTGAAGCACCAGTTGCAACTACTCGAATTGGAATGTATATAAACTCAGCTGCTCTTACTGGTTTCAAAGCAACATCTAAATATAATTCATTTCTATCAATAGTATCTGGAGTATTGTTTGAATCATCGCATACAGTTGCAAAATCATATAATGCACGTTTTACTATTAAATTGCTTAAGAATGAATCCACCATAGCTTTAATATTATCACGTGTTAACTTATCATTTGGTTCAAATACGAATGACATTGTATTTTTACGTAATGAACGTTTAATGTATTGTAATAAACGAACTACATTGACACGGTCTAATGCTGAAGCATCTGGTGCTTGAGTTTTTTGACCCCAAATTAAAATACCTCTTGTTGGGAAGAATGTAATTGGATTTAAATTGGTAAAATGTTTATACATATTATCACGTTGACCTTTATTTAAGGCAACTGGTACGAATGTTGTTGGTGAACCTAAAGTACCTGTAATATAACCAACATCTGATACACCTTTTACAACACCTCTACGTGTTCCAGCAGGAGCAAACCATAATTCAGAAATATTATCACTTTGTGTAATTGTTTTGATTGCTATACCAGATGCTGCAACATATACATCTTTACCATCCAAATTAGATGCCAAACCATGAGGATAATATAATGCTAAATCATAGTGTCCTTTATATGCTTTTGGTGTATCTGTTCTATTGCCATATACATTATCAGCCCAAGCAACAGCAGCTTCAGGATTTAAATTCATTGGAACTTCACCTACAACTAAAGCTTCTTGTTCAATAACAACGTTTAAATTTACTAATTCATCAGTTGTTTCTGGAAATCCTGGACAAGCAAGAATATTAAATTCATATGATTCAGAAGTGATGTCACCTAATGTTTGTAAATTAATAGCTTCTTGTAGACTTGTAACAATAGCTGCTCTACGTGCAGCATCATTAGCACCTAAACTTGTTTGATTTAAAAAATATGTAGTATATTTAAAATCATTTGCAAGATTAATTAATCCATCAGCAGCTTCGGATGGAGTCCATTCTGTGGGTTCGATTGAACCTAAACCATGAGTAACCCAATCGCTAGACATTCCATCAAAACCAATAAAATCACCTGTAGGACTTGATCCATATCCTGCTGCATACACTTTATATGGAGCAGCAGTATGATTATCATTAAAATCTGGTTTTAATGTAGTAAATGTATAAGTATTCCATACATTAGCCATTGCTGTTGTTTGTAATGAATTATATTCAGATGCATTCAAGGTTTGTTTATAACCTGGATCAATTGGATCATATCCATTAGCAAGGTTGAAATTATTAATGAATGAATTTGCCATATTTTCTAATACATACGCAGCTTCTTGAACTTTAGTATCCCAAATATCTCTAACATCTAATAAATTATCATTTAGATTGACATCAGCTCTAACAACATATGCATAATTACCAACTGATAAATATTGATTTAATGCAAATAACCCATATTCATTTCTACAATCACCATGTAATTGTTGACCATTTGAATCAGATAAAAATCTTGGAATACCATATAATTCAACACTTTGTTTTAATGATGTTACAATTCGAATTGTGTTACTTTCTAATGTACCAGCAGCTAATGTAACTCCGTCAGGTTGGTATTTACCATCAGCTGTGGCAATAAAGAATAATGGAACAGTAGTAGCGGTATTAGGTATATAGAAACTTTCATCTACAATAGTTACGCTTACTCCTGGGGAAATTAATGCAGCCATAATTTAACTCCTTAAAATAATATAGTTATATATTATTTATGAAAGGGGGATAATTATTTGTTAAAATTATTCGAATGGTAAATCATCAGCTGATGCTATATTATTATATTCTAATCCTTGTTGATCAAATTCTGCTAATACATCAAAACTATCATCAGCTGATGTATTAATCATTCCAATTCTCATATAAATGTTTTCAATAATATTTTTTCTAACAGATGCTGGTGTATCTAACCATATTGGCATTTCAAATGTTAATGTACTTTGAATAATACGGCTCGAATCACCCATTGGATGATTAGTTTCCATTGATATATTAGTTAATTTTACATGAGTTAATCTCGTCCAATTAAATGGTGCATCATCTGTTTGAATATTTAATTGTGGGTCAAATAACGGTAATATTTGTTCTAATATTTGAAAATGTTGATCAGTATTGCTTACATATATGTGCAAATCTATTTGTAAATTAAATGGATTTGGCATACGTTGATATACAACAGAAATATCATCAGGGACTACACCACCAATTGGAACATACGCACTTCGACGTTCGGTTCCAATCCCTTTCATTCTATTTTCTGCTAATGTGAGTTGTGATACATATGCACTCATTGTTGGTAATTTAAGTGGTGAATTTTGTGTATTTAATGCTTTAATAAACGCAACAACTCTATCTTTATGACCATAATGAATTGGAACTTGTAACATTCCATCAACAGTATCATTATTTACACCTGTTTGAACTTGCAAACCTGTAAAAATTGCCATAAACTGCAATACATATGATTTTAGTTGTTTAGAATAAAAATATTGATTACTTGGAATTGGCATTATTTAATATCCTTTGCTGCTATTCTTGTTCCAGATTTTAAATATTCATTTAAAATTGCTTTTTGCCCATTATACATATGACGTTTATCAGCTTCCATAAATATCCATCTATTTTTTACTTCAGACCATCTATGTAATCTTGCAGGAACATCTTGTGATAACCCTTCATATGTCAATCTATGATAATCACCATTTTTAGGTGCATCAGGAAAAGTTGGTCCTTCTGTATATTCTTTACCATTAGGAGGAAGTGCTCCTTCAGTATATAATGTATTTAATTGATAATTTAATTTTTTAAAAGCTGTTAATCCAACTGCATCAGCTTGTTGTATTTCTTCAGGTTCAAAATAACGTTTAACATTTACTTCATCACTTCCACGTTCAGGTAAATTATTTTTTGATTCTTTATCAATAGTATCTGAAATATCTAATAAATTTTGCCAAACCAAATTATGTCCCTCATCCTCATTAAATATATTATGTGTTTCTTGTGTTGCCAATGCTGGTATTGCTGTTAATAATAACATAGTTGGTTGCCATGTTGGTGAATACGAGGAGGTATCCCAAGCAACATCTGTCACCTCTAAGAATTTTTTAATTGGTGTCATATCAGGAGTATATTGCATTTCATTTGGCAATTCTAACATATCTCCAACTATAATCGGACGTGATATTATAGTAACACATACAGCAAAATTAATTTTAATTTGATAACTTATTGGAAGTTCAATACCAAATCTTGATAAATCAGATGTGTGTGGTTGCAAATCATAATAACCTTTTAATGTTATTGGATTAGGATCATAATCTCTATCTCGGTTTTCCATTAATATTTTATCTTGAATATTAATTGAATTGGTTTTTGAATAATCATGCATTTCTAATGCTTGAATTATCCAACTATCACAATCACTACCAGCAAATGATAATGGACGTAATCTCCAATATCTATTTGGTACAGAATGTTTAAAATGTATAGTATTTAATGCATCATTATCAGGTAAATCTATGATTGCTACCCCAAACCAATTAGTTCCATCGTCAGATCTTTCAACTCGTGCTTTTGTCACACGATTTGCCGCGTTTTTTCCTTGTTTAATTCGTATTGTAGTAATATGATGTCGTACATTAGTCTCAATTCCATATCTCAATCTATCATTTGGGATTTTTATTTCACCAAAATCATATCCAATATATGATGATATTAATACATTTTGTCCTGAATGAAATGATTTCCATTTAGTGATAGTTGTAGTAAATGCATTTTGAGCTGGATATAAGGGATCATCACCACCTGATATAGGTGTACCATTTTTAGCTAAATCAATTAAAATGGTTTGTTCATGTACACCTAATAATCTATACAAATTAATATTTACACCAGCAATATTTAATGATTCTTGTTGGTATGAATTAGCTAAACAATCCAACTTTGTTTGACTAGAAATTTCCCACGGCGAACATCCTAATGCATTTTTAGTTACATCAGTTATACATTGTTGTCCTGTAGGGGTTGGATTACATTGACTTGTCATTAATCTTTCTCAATAGTTGCTAATTTTTTATAATACCACTTATCTTCTTTTAAATGATCCTTCGCAATTAATTTTGCCACCAACGTTGATTTTGTATGTTCCTTTTCAACCTCAATTCCACGTTTTAATTGTTCCGGATCAAAATTAGAATCTGGTTCAAAATCATGTTCACCAACATTTTTTAATATGGCACTAACTTCCGATTCACCCATTTTCTTCAAATCAGATCCTTTTACACCCAAACGTTTTGCTAATGTTTCAAGTTTAGCTCGGGAACGAACCTCTGATTCTATAAAAAGACCTTCTGTAAGAAATTGCTTGAATGTTAATGACATTTTAATATTCCGATTATTTAGATTGTTTTGAAATCTTTTTTGGAGCAGTCACTGGTTCAACAGCTGGTTCAACAACTGGTTCAACAATTGGTTCAACAATTGGTTCAATAACTGGTTCAACAACTGGTTCAACAACTGGGTGTATTACAATTGGTTCAACAGTTATTATATTTTCTTGAGAACTAGGCATAATGCTACGGTCTTCAGATTTAATTTTGATCATTTGAGAAACAAATACACCATTAGGAGCCTTATGTGTGTTTAATACATCCATAAAATCATTAGAACCTAATATTGGTAATAATGGATATTTAAAAATTGTAACACTTTTCCATAAATTTCCATCTTGTATATGAATTTTTGAACCTAATCCTATAGTTTTGGTTGATACATATATATTCTTATCAAATATCCTAAACTCTGCTATGTCTTGCAATTTATTATTAATTAAGGATAACAATTCATTAATAGTTTGGGCTTCTATACCATTAATATCGATTTGATATATTATATCATTAACACTAATTTTAAATGTATATACACGATCTAACGATAATCCTGTAGTCATTTCAGGAGTTGCTAAATTATTGGTATATAATATTTGGTAAGCAGCTGCTGGACTATCAAATTTAGTATTAATATTACCATATTTTGTAATAATATCAGACAATATTTCTTTTTCATCTACAAATAATGATTCCCAATCAATATAATATTGAGTAGTATCAGTTGTTCTAATAATTAATTTGTTTTCCATAATTAAATCCAATTTGTTAATATATTATATTTATTACTTTTTTAAATGTTTAAACTTTAACCAAATAAGAATGTGCTTGCCATTCCATATTCCTCAGGCGTATCCGCTTGATATAGTTCAATTTCTAATAAACAAGCATCCAATTCTTCTTTAGCAGCTGTTCTTAATTCATTAGCATTTAATGTTATTCCACCACCTGCACCAGGTAATGTTGAGAATTTACCTCTAATTTCAGCTAATATAATACGTGCTAATGCTGTTGCATATCTTAAAATCCATACACTTGCATACCTATCCAATAATAAATCCTGTTCCGAACGTTCTACTGTAGCCTCAATAGCCAAATACATTCGATATGGCATTCTTTGATGTATAAATAATTCTCGGGTTTGTTCATTCCAAGTAAATTGTATTCTTTGAGCAAACAAAATTTCAAATGTTTTCTTATATTCAGTCATTAAATGATATGATAATAAATCAAAATGTCCCACTTGATATAAAAAGTTAGCAAAGTATTGTCCATAAATTCCTGAATCGTGACCACCAATTGCTAAGGAATTAGTACGTTGAATATCTAATACGTTAACAATTTTATTATATCCACTAATTTTATTAGTCAATAAATATCGTTGACTTTCAGGATCTGTGTATAAAAAGAAATATCCATGTTTATATCCCAATCCTGATTTTGCACGTAATTCAGAAATTGCTTTTGTCACACAAAAATCTAATTGTTCTGTTGTTAATTCAACATCAATTACAGGATATCCCAATTGATATTTAATATTATTAAACATTAATAATCGTTCATCATTTGAACCATCAGTTCCTACACCCAATTCACGATATGATGGAATACCTGATACACCATCCGTTCCTGGACTAACTTCACCAAATTCAACTCCATGATTTAATGTTAAAAATAATGGATTTGTTTCATTATCTCTGACACGAATAAATGATGAACTTCCAATACTGGTATCAGTAAACATTACATTTCCATAACAATCCAAACTCACCACAACACTTGGTTCTACAATTACCCAACTATTATTTGACCATTCATATAATACATTATTGGTTGTATTAAACCATTCTGTACCCAATGTTGGAATAGGTGTAGTTGAGGTGTAAACTAAACTTGCCCACATCAATCCATTCCAAACTTGAAGCATGTGTGATGAATTTGAATACCAAATAGTTCCAGTTGTTATATTAACAGGATTATAATCTAATATTAATACTGGAAATGTGACCCATGTTGTTCCATTAAATTTATACCATTTATCATTTTTAGTATCATGCCAAATTTGATTTAATACAACACTATGTGGATTAGTTGGATTAGTTGCTACATCTACAGATACAAAACAATTACTCTTCCAATATTGAAATGTATGAGTTGTTGGATTATACCACAATGAATTAATAACAACATTACTAACTGTTGTTGGATCTATTGTTTGATTATAAAAATTATTAACAGGTACCCAAAGTGAATCAGCTTGATTCCAAATGAATAATTCATTTGTAGTTACATTCCACCAAGTATCACACGATGATCTAATTGTTGGATCAATGGTATATATTAATACTGGAACACTTCTCCACGAATCTGATAATAAATCATATTCATATAATGTTCCATTATTATCATACCAAAATAATCCATGAGTTGGATTTGTTGGAATTGTATTAGATGATACAAAAGTTGTTATTGGTAACCATTGTAAATTATTACTAATATATAATAAATTATTATCATTGTCATACCAATATGTACCATTTGGTAAATTATTAGGATCAAATTCATATTCTAATACATTATGAACTACTAACCACATATCCATAACAGTATCCCAAGTATATAATATTCCATCATCACTATCATACCAATATGTTCCAGGTTGTATGTTAGGAGATTTTGATGGATCATGTGATTGAACATACATTGGTACTTCACACCACGTTGTTCCATTCCACACATATCCTTGTGTTCCATTAAACCAAAATGATTGATATGTAACAGCACTTAATGGATCAATACTTGATTTAATAATATTTACAGTTATCCACATTGTTCCATCATATTGATATAATATATCTACTGTGGGATTATACCAATATGAACCAGTTAATAATAAATTAGGTTGATTATCTTGAACGATTACTGGAATGTTGGTTAATGTTGTTCCATCCCAAGTATATAATGTATTAGTAGTTGAATCTAAATATAATGTTCCAGTTAATGGTGCTACTGGACTTTGAATTGGATTATTAATTAACATAAATTGTTTATTTAATTCATCAATTAATTCACCATAAGTAGCTGAATTATTACCAGCAATGTTTAAATGATATATTTTAGGTTGTGGTACACATTCATATTGTTTAACAGGGGTTTTAGGTTGTGGAACTAATCCAACTTGAACGTTTATAGAATATTGTGTATTTGGATCTAAATTTGTAACATCAGAAGGTTGGATCGGTTTTCCTTTGTTCAATATAATTTTTTGATATCCTGATTTTCCATCAGTACCACGATTGGTTAAGTCTTGTGAGAATGTATGGATACCTTCAACAAAATATCTATATTGACAATCCATAGGAAAACCAGATATATAATATGGAACATTTGGTTTTAAATCTGTAACATCTAATGATGTGGTTATTTTATCATTATAAAAAGCACCAATAATTAAAGATGTATCTAATTTATCGCCAGAAAATAAATTAACATCACCTGTTGGGTCGGATGAATATACTTTTCCATCAATAGGTTTTTTCTTTGAATTTACAGGTGTGGTATCTAATGTAATTAAAATACCACAAAAGGCTTGTGAATCTGATGTACAACCAGCTGCTGGTGATGGAATATTCCATGTTATTCTTCCAGTTGTAGGACTTGTTCTATCAAATTTAATGTTAGTGTTCAGAGCTTCTACACGTAATGTATTTGGAGCATCAGTACGGATATCAAATGCACTCATAAATATTCCTATTTGTTATCATAGAATTATTTATGATTAAAAGATTTAACTAAACAACTATTTTGTTGAGTTATTTAATATCCATTGTCTGATTTTTTCATCATTCCAAATTAATTCATATGAATCTTCTTCATATAATCCAATAACCCCTTCAAATTTTACTGATAATGGAATTGGTTTATCTTTATTTGTATAATCCCATTCAACAATTAACTTATTCTTTGGTTTTAGATGAACCATGATTTTTTCACCATCTTGTTCATTAACAGGAATAGAACAATATTTTTTAATTAAATGTTCTTGAATAGTTATTGGAGCCTTTTCAATAACTCTTAATAATTGTTCTTTACTTTCAAGATATTGTTTGAATGTTAGTTGTGACATATATACCTTAACTAATCTGTTATAATACTATTTATACTATTATTCATCATAATAGTTGAAAGATGATTGTTCCCACCAATCATCTATATCATGAAATTTGGTGGCATACACAGCAGACCAATCATCAATATTTTCGGTTGCCATGTCAGGCAGTTGTTCTAACAAGTTAGCTAACCATTTAGGTGGTTGTGCTGCTACATATTCTATTATATCCGATAGTTTGTTTTGGTCTATTGCATTACGAAAACCTTTCATTATCATAAAATATATTTCTTGAGCTGATAAGTTTTTTATATCAGCCAATCCACCAGAAAGGGATGAAATTTGTTGATTTTGTATGACGTCTAATAACTCAACTGCGTTAGGTGTTAGAAATACGGCTTGCTCTGATTCATCAGTACTATCTCCATATTGAATTGGGTCTATAGCATATAAACCTGGATCAATTACCACATTAAACCCCATAGATAATAAAATAGTTCTAAAGATTCGTCCACTTTTTGCATCACCACCATGCAATGGAATTGATTGCATATGTTCATCACCTGATAATGTGTACTTTAATAAAGCAATATATAATTTCGAACATGATGAAATATTCGTTAAATCCAAATTATAATTATACAACTTTTGTACCACCTGAATAGCTTTATTTTTAATTTCAGTTATGTTGGTATTATCACCTAGGTTCCAAACCTTAGCTGACTGTGCTATTTTAAACAATATCATATATTTTCTCAGTCCCGCAAACGGAGGAATAAATTTCCTATCTAAAATGTGTTGCAATGAATATGTATATATTCCATTTGGTGAAAAAGTTCGAAGAATCATATGTTTATGAACATTAGGGGAATCACTATATGTGACATAAACATCTGTTGGGTTTAACTTGTTTTTAATGATTAGTTGTTGAATTTGCTGAATTGTGCCAATTTTTTTGTTAAGCGGATTTGTTTTGGCTTCAATTAATAAGAATTGTTTAAATGTTAGCATATCATTAAATATTTTATATAATATTATTTATATGTTTTTATATCAATAAAAAAGGGGCCGAAGCCCCTTTTTCTGTAGAATATACCGAAAATCTATTACAAAGTCAACACATATCGCAACAATCCACAATTATAAATTCTATAATATCCAGCATTTCTCATATTTTGAACTTCAGTTAAGTTAGAATCGAAATTATTCAAGTTTTGTGTTAATATAAATTTTAATTACTTATTAACCATTGAAAATTTTAACGTTCCACAATCCCATACACGCCAAAATCCATGATTTTGCATATTTTCATATTCAGTCAACTCTGAATTATAATTAGATAATGATGTTTTTAACTTATCTTTTCTATAATTCCAACGATGTTTACGTTGTCCATTAATAACATACCAATAAGATGGTGGATTATTAGAAACTAATTCAAATCCTAATTGTTGATACATATTACCAATACTCCAACGTTTATCAGCATAACTATATATTTCTGTCCATATATTATTTAGTTGAAAATGTTTGAGTAATTTAGATGCAATACCAGGTATACGATAATTTACATCAGTACAAAAACGACTTAATTCCCATCGTCCAATATTTGAGTTAGTTTGATTTTTCTGACCTACTGCTATTCTTGGGGCGGAAAAAGTCATCACAGCAACTAATATATCATTAAAGAATGCTCCATATGATAATTGTGCATTATCGTTTCCTTGAACATGGTTTGAATCTAACAATCGTTGTTTTTCAACTGAATTAACTTCACGTATATTACATTTGCGAGCATGTAATTTTTTTGCAGTATTAATATTTGAATAATGTAATAATTTTTGTTTTATTAATTCTGGGTTTGACAACCACTCATCTTCAAATATAAAAATAGTGTTAATGTTATTATGTTGTGATTGTTTTAATTGATTATGGTAATATTGTCTATCATATGATTGATTAATAGGAATTAATATCACATTAATTGGTAAAGATTTTATAAACATATGAAAATCAGTTAACAAATGATGATTAGCTTTGTAATTATCAAATTCATCTTCCCACATAGTAATAAGGTGATATCCTAATTTTTTTATAATTTGTTCCTTTTTAATGGTATCAGAATATAATTCACCATATGTTCTCTGTACACGCTCATTTATATCATCTTTATTAAATAGTCTGGGGTTTCCATGCCAATAATTACCGTGAAATTCATATACAGTATTTGTTTCTTTACAATATCCATCCACAGTATATTTGGTTCCTGGAATAGAAAATTCTTTGTCACTGTTACCTCTATGTTGAATTATTATATTTTCTTGTTTTTCAATAGTATTTAACCATTCAATTGCCATAAATGAAAATGTTTTTGATGATGCACAAAATGGGCAACCAATTTTTCTATGTATTACATCTCCAGGCAATGTATTCCATTCATGTCCATGATTACATACAAACGACATTTTAATATTTTGTTTTTGATAATACTCACCTGGTTTGATAAAAACTTGTTTGTGTGGGTATTCCTTATTTCGTTGTACTAATAATTCAACAAAATCATCATGTGTATGTTGGTGTGTATTAGCACATATTTCATTACCACAGCTTGGACATCCATGTCCAATTATGATAGTTTTGGGAATAGCTTTCCACGTAGAATGTAAGGGATTTGAACATTTAAATTCTAATTCAGTATAAGTCCCATTATACAATTCTCCATCTACTAAATATACTGGAGGATATTTGGTGTTTCTTTGTTCGAGTTTTTCAATGAATGAATTATGTGTGTTAGTGTTTTTCATTCCAGCTCTTATAGAGCCACATATAGGACAACCTGCTCCCTTTTGTATTATATATCTTGGTGAAGTTTTAAACATTTCATGCCCATTAAGACATTTGAATAATAACTTAGTATCTAAATTAATATATTGTTCTGATTCTAATAATTCTATTTGGTATTCTGGGTACTTATGATTACGTTCATCAATATCTTTTAAAAATTGGTTATGTGTTTTTTTGATGGCCATAAAGTTTCCTTTAATTTTTATTCAGTATAACACATATATTTATAATTTACAACTTTAACATTTTCCTCGCTCATATCCCATATTAACCAATAAAAAACCGCGCAAAGCGCGGTTTTTTATAATTAACATTCAATTATGCAAAATGGAAATTTGATACTTGAATTTTACCATAGTAGTCAGAACTGTTACCTAAACTGGTTTGGGTTTGAGTAAAAGCAGTTTTTCCATACCTAGTCATTAAGCTCATAACAGGTTGGAATGTTACTGGGTTAATAATAACACCTGAAGACATCAATGGGATGTAAGGGCAGTAGAAATAACCAGTATCGGTCTCGCCGTTTCCGCCTTTATAACCAACTAAGATTGTATCATTTACAGCAGCACCGGTACCAGAAACTTGGTTCCATAAGTAGCTATAAACTTTAATTGTGCCGTTCAAAGTACCAACCAACATTGTGTTGTTAGGACCTTTGAAAGAACCAGAAACCGCAGGAGCGAATACTGATTTAGCAGCTGATTGTAAAATTGAAACAACCATTGGTGAAACAACGATAAAGTTACCAGTTCCACGACGAGTTTTACGACCAATCTCATTTGCTACTGCATTGATGATGATTCCTAAGTTAGCGAAACGATCACCTAAGTAAGCAGGTTGATATTGTGGTCCTAAACCAATAGTAGCATAATCATAAGTACCAACAGTACCAGCTAATGCTAATAAGTCAGATAAGATTTCTGAATCGATTTCTTGAACGATTTCAGCAGAAACTACTTGTGACAATTCTGATTCTAAATCCAATGAATGTTGTGATTTCAAATCTTGCATTGCTTCAACAGTCCAGCCAGCTTGCAATTTACGTGAGCCAGCTTCAACAGCTTGTGAAATTACTTCTAATTTCATTGTACGTCCACCAGAACCTTCGATAAAGGAACCTGAACCACCATATAAACGACCAGCATAATTACTTCCAATAGCATCACCAGCCGCAGTTCCAGGATATGGACCATATAAAGAAGTATCATGAGCAGGTAAGCTTGAAGGCCAAGCACCACGAGATGCAACACCATCAATTCCAGCTTCAGCAGCTGCAGCATTAGCAATACCAGAAGAACCAGCAGGTTGATCTAAAGGAGTACCAGCAACGGTACCAGCAGCGCCAGAATAGAATTGACGTAATACAGGGTTGTTACCGAATAACTCGTCACCAGCTGAAATAGTTCCATCGGAGCCATTAGCAGTCCATGGGTTACCAGCAGTGCCAGCAGCAGGAACGGCAACACCTTCACCATAGCGATAACGCATGGTATATACTAAGCCAACAGGGCCTTGCATTGGTTGAACACCAACGATTTCGGTAGCGATAGTGCCAGGGATGATACGACGGATCATCGGGATTAAAATTTTACGAAATCCTGCGATATCATGAGCAGCAACTGCACCGTTAGCCGCAGATTCGTTAATAATGTGATTTTTTTGGTTTTCTAAAAGAGTGCCAACGATTTGTTTTTTTTGTGTATCTAAACCATCAAGCAGGGTCTCTTTAACTTCTGACCAATTTTCAAATAATTCGTTCATTTAGTTTTCTCCTTTAAACAATATGTAATAAATTAGTTAATACCAGCGACTTTACGCAGGCGAGCAATTTCAGCATCCCCAAAGAATGATGAAACTGAAGATTTTTGATCATTCTGTTCTTGGATAGACTCAGTTACGATTCTTTCTTCATCATTACCACTTTTGGCTTTGCCTGTTACTTTTTTGTGACCTTCAGCCAGTACTTTACGACTCCTTTCTGATGGTTGTTGTTCAGTCGTTGCAGTTTCTTTTAAAACTCGACCAATATATGTTTGATAAGCATCTTCTAATAATGCTGTATCGACATTTTTCAAAATAGCTTCCATTACTTCTTTAGTACGACCTGATAATGGAGTTAATAATTTTTCCATTTTGATACTACGTTGTAATTGAGCAGCTGTTCTTTCTGAAGATTCTAAAGCATCCAATGCTTCTTCTAAACGTTTTTCTGTTTCAGTTAATTTAGCTTCAACTGAATGATCGTCGGTATAATGTTTTCTGAATTCTTTTACAAAAGCTTCAAATACATTTCTACCAAATTCATTACGTTTAACTACATCAATATCTTCACGTAAATCTTTTAATTCTGAGGTTAAACGAATTTCTAAAAATGTATCTAATTTCTCAACTAATTGAGAAATATCATTTTTTAGAGTGTTAGCCATTTGTTGTTTTTCTTCAACTAATTTAGAAGCATATTCTGTTTCTAAATCGCGGAAGCGATGTACATCAGCTTTGAATTCAGATAATTCTTCTGCTAAAACTTCTGACACTTTAGAATCTAAAGATTCAATCAACAATTCACGTTCAGTAATCCATTGCTCATTTAAATCAGCCGTTACTTTGGCTTGAGTTTCACTTTTAGCAACGTCGATAGCTTCTGATAATTGTCTTTTGAATTCTGATTCTAATTCTGTTTTGGTTTCTTCAGTTAAAATCTCTGCTTCTAATAATTTTTTAAGCAGTTCATCCATGTTATTCTCCTTTAACTATATTTGTTGTATTTTATTTATGGGTTTTATATTTTTATTTTATAAAAATATTTTTTCCATTAATGTACCCAGCATAAACTGCGGAGTATCTTATATTTATGAGTTTCAACTTTTTACAAAAAATATTTTAAACTCATATTTTGTACCATCCCAGTAAATACCAATGGTACCCTTACTTCATATTAAAATTAAATTTTTAAACAATAAAAAACCCTTACTATAATAGTAAGGGTTAGTGTATTATTTTGTAAATAATCCTTCCGATAACCACTTCATAATTTCTTTTTTGAAATATTTTTGAGCAGCATCATCATGTTGAATTTGTTCAGCTAAAGTTAATACTTGTTGTCCATGTTTTGAACCATCTAATGATTCATATATTGAACCTGGATAAGCATTTGGTGCTGATGGATTAGCAACAATATCAACAGTAATCATATTGAATCCTGATACCATTCCTGATTCATTAACATTACCAGCTCCACGTGAACTAACACCTAATTTAACACCAGCTTCAATTAAACTTTTAGCAATTTGTCCCATTGGTGTTGATTCGATAATTTTAGCCTTCCCATATGCATTATTACCATCCATCCAAATATCAGTAATAACATGTGATACTCTATCCAAATTAATGGTTAATGATTGTGGATGATCCAATTCACCCAAAATTCCATTTCCTTCAGAAATTCTTTTTTTACAATCTTCCACAGCAATTGATAATTCATTCAATGGATAATTTCTTCCATTTCTATTTTTAATTTCAGATTGCATAAAAATTCCATTTAACCACAAAGTTTTTCCATCTTGTGATGATTCACGAATTAAATTACATTCTGTTGGTTGTAACATTTCTGTTAATATTGTATATGACATCTCTAAATCTCCTTTTCGATCGGTTATGTATTTATATAATAACCCATACCATTTACAATAAACAATAAAAAACCCCAATAAAGGGGTCTTTTATTTTTCAACTTTTAATATTAATAATTAATATCTACCATCTGAGTAATCATCGTCATCAGTTGAGAATTCGAAATCATCAGCATCATCAGCTTCTAATTCATGGTCTTCTAAATCATGATCACCATCATCATCCAAATCACCTTGTTTAAAAGAAACTTCATCATCAGCAAATTCATCATCATCTTCAAATCTTGAACGATCACCTTCAAAATCACCTGATTCTAAAATTTCTTTGGTTTTTTCTTTTAAATATGCTTTAAAAGAACTGATTGCTTTATCTGTATCTTCATTGATAACAGAATTAACAACACTCTCTAAATCTTTTTTCATTTGTGCATTCATTTAATTTCTCCTTGAGTATTATCTATTTATCTATTTATATAAGTCATCAAAAAAAAAAATAATACTTATTGATATACCAGATATTTGTATGTCTAGTAATCATTATCCTCAGGCATTAGATTTCTTATGAATTTTTCAAGTTTGTCATAGAACTCAAACTGATCCTCTTCATCATTAGGGTATTCAAATATACGTTCACGTTTTGCTAATTTGTCAGTGGCCGCATATACTTTATTAAACATTTGAGAATGAAGATATTTAATTTCAAGTGGGTCTGTAATACCAAATTTATTAAGTATAAAGTGGATGAACTTGGTGACAAATTTATGAATAACTTGTGTTCTTTCCTCAGGGGTATATGCATCTGGTTGTTCATAATCATCTTCACTATCATATCCACCTGGTAAGTCTTCACCCCATGCTTCTGATACATTTTTAGATGATGATGTTTCTAAAATTTCTTTGGTTTTTTCTTTTAAATATGCTTTAAAAGAACTGATTGCTTTATCTGTATCTTCATTGATAACAGAATTAATAACATTTTCTAAATCTTTTTTCATTTGTGTATTCATTTTTTAACTCCTTGAGTATTATCTATTTATATAAATTAGTGTCCTACCCATCCTTTTGATAATGGACCTGAATAATCTGGATCTGTGATTTTTCCATATTTGCGTTCATCTTCTCTACTTGCCGCTTCATCACCACTAATATATTCATTTCCATCTTCATCAGTGTAACTTTCATCATCAAATTCATCATCAAATTCATCATCTGATTCAATTTGTGTTTCTAAAATTTCTTTAGTTTTTTCTTTTAAATATGATTTAAAAGAACTAACTGCTTTATCTGTATCTTCATTAATAACAGAATTAACAACATTCTCTAAATCTTTTTTCATTTGTGTATTCATTTTTTAACTCCTGTTAAGCGGTTATATTATTTATATATTTATAATGAATTAATTAATTATTTTTAAACTTGAGATTGTGGTGGAGGCATTCCACCACCTGTTAATTCACCACCAGGAGATTCCATTCCAGTATCCATTCCCATATCTCCAGCAGGCTCTGATCCCATATCAAATCCCATTCCTGGTCCTAAACTACCTGCTGACATACCCATTCCTCCCATTCCCATATCCCCACCTTCTTGAGCTGGACCATAGATTTTTAATAAATCTGCTTTAGTTAAATTATCAGGATCCAATCCTAATTCTTCAGCACGTAACCGTTGATTAAATAATATGTCTTCATTTGACCATTGTAGATATTTTGATAAACCAAGACGTTTGGAAATATGTTCAACTCCATTAGCTTGACTATAGGTTGATAATAAATCATTATGCAATTGTTGATGTCTATAAACACCAAAATTTTCAGGTTCAGGTAATTTAATATAAAATATTGAACTATCTACTTGAATTCCAGTCGCTTTTAAATATTTTTTAAATTCTGTATCTAATACTTTACTAATATAATTTTGTAATCGCTTAATATACATTGCAAATCGTAATTCTTGAATATATGCAGTACCAGATTTACCATCTGTAAAAATAGCATTATCTTGGGTCTCACGCATAAAACTTAATGGTATTCTTAATCCACGAAATACCTTCCATTGAAAATATTCCAAATCTTCCAATGAACCCAATCCTTGACCACCTGGTAATGATTCTACTCTGGTTCCCTTTCCACCATCACGTGATGCAAAAAAGAAATCTTCAACCATTGATTGTGGATTATATACAGAATCTACTTGTTCAACACCACCACCAAATGATGGTACTTTACGTTGACGGATTTCATTCTTAATACCTTCCAAATATGATTTAACACGTTGCGGAGGCATTTTACCAACATCAATATAAAATGCTCGTCGTTCTGGGGCTCTTTGAATACGATAAATGATAATAGAATCTTCCAACAATTCTTTTTGTTTTTGAGAACGATATACTGCTCGTAATACTGAATCACCAAATGGAGCAGAATCACCAATATCATCATTTAATGAAAACCATACTACCTCATCAGCAGTATACGTATCCACATTTTCAGTTGTATAATTACCTGATTGACCCATTGCTGGTGCTTGATTATATGGAGAATTTGGAACTTTTATATCACGTTTAATTTGCCATCCAACAACACGCGTTACATCATATTCATCTACTATAGCAGCAATAACATGCTTAGGATGGATATATTCCCATTTTTGTGAATTTTTTTGTCTAAGAAAAAAACAATCACCATATTTAATTGTTACACGTGCTAATTTAAATAATCTAATATTCCACTCATGAATATCATTCCAATAACGTAATGCTGCTCGTAATGTTAATACTGTAGAAGTTGGAATGTGTTGTTCTTTATCAGATTGAATTTCTAATAAAAATGGCAAATCTGAATTAGGATCAGATCCTATAATTTCTTCTGAAATAGTGTCTAAACTTCTTGCTATTTCAACATCTGCATCCATCATGTCGTATTCTCTATACCTAGTAATACGAGAGGCAGATCCTTGAATTAACCTAGCATACCAAGTATAATTGTTATATGTACCCTGATCTCCAATGTTTTGGTTATCTGACATAGAAGTTACACCTGGTTTAGGTGTAACTACTTTAAAGAAATCTTGAAATTTTGCCATATGTTTTCTCTTTTACAAATATATAGTATAATTATACTTTTATATTGTATTTATATCAACCTCAAACAAGAATAATATTATGACAACTGTAGTATTCCCCTAGATTTATATAAGAATACTATTTAATATATTAGGTATGTGTTTACTAGTAGACACAAAAAAGGGGAAGGATTTAAAAATCCTTCCCCTTTTTTGTGTCTATGATTAATTTTTGGTAGCAGTGAAATTTGCTAATTTAGGAGCTGTTTGAGTAAATGTTTTAACAACATCAGCTTGATCAATAATACCTAAGTATGATTTTACGCCAGTTGAACTTGTAGAATATACAATATTAGGACTTGAGAATTTAGCAACTTGTGTTGGACTATAACTCATAATATCACCATATCCATTTGTACCAAACATATAACCATACGAATATGGGAATGCACCTTTTAATGAACTTCCACCAAGACCTGAACTTGACATAGTTTGTTTGTCATGAACTGCACCCATTAAATGTCCCACTTCATGTACCATTGTAGTAGGTCTGCAGTAATATTTTCCACTTGTGCCATCTGATACAACAGCAGTATAATTACTAGTATTGACAACCCCACCATTCATGAAGTTACCATATGTTACACCACAACTATTATGGGTTAGGGCGTATTTTCTAAGATATAATACTACATCAGCACCAAGACTTGTTTTTGATGTAGCCAATGTTTTATATTGTGCTGATGATGTAAGTGATATACTTGACAATATTCTATCATTAGCAATAACATCATCCATATCAAGTGCTGTGGTTCCAACAACTCTTAATGATATGTGTCCAATACCACTATCAATATACGCTTGATTAGATACAGCTATCAATTGATTGATTCTTGTTGCTGAATTTGTCAATGATGGATCAACAGCTACTAATACATCAATTACCACTTTTGTAGGAGTAGTGGTTGGAGTAGGTACTGTAGGAGTTGTGGGAGTGGTTGTTCCACCTCCAACTTTAACAACAATACCATTTAATGCAGTATGATGATTATGTGGGACATCATTTTCATACGATGGAGAAACACGACCACTTTTTTCATTAGCAATTAACCAAGTACTACCATCAGCAGTTGTATCGATTGAATATGATTCATGATCATCATAAAAAGTTCCAAATACAGAACCATCTACACCAAATGTGATAGTAGCAGTTTGATCATTATCATTACGACCAATCCATGTAGTATCACCGTTATCATGTATGGTAGTATTTTCAGATGTAAATGGAATATCTTTATCGAATGCAGTGATAGTTGTTTTATCACCTTGTTTAATATTTACAAATGAGGTTTTATCTAATTGTACTTTAGCAACACCATCTGTTTGTAATTGTGAATAGTCTTCATCAACTATTCCATTTAAATATGTAATATTTTTTTGAATATTAGGCATTTCACCAATGCCATATGTATGAATGGTATTAACAATTTTACCATTTACAATATGTTGTACTGTACCAGTAGGGGTAGTTGAAAATTCATTAGCGTTTACATTACTAATGGCCAGGGTGGCTGCAATTGCTGCGGCGATTGTACTTTTTCTTAACATGTGTGTTCTCCACAAAGTTATTATAAAAACGCATCCATTACAATCGTGATAAATCCTTTTTAGTTTTCATATAATATTTTACACTAATTATATGTTTAATCAACGTAGGAATTTATTTAGTTTGTTATTCCTTCATTTCATATATATTATTTTACACTAATTCATAAATTAATCAATAGGGAAATTTCCTATTGATATTTTATCATTATAATAATATAATATAATTTTTAATAAGAGAACCATTATGATTAATATATTTAATATCCGAGATGGATTTGCAAACAATTCTTCTTCTACTCATTCAATTATTTTTGCTGAACAACCAATAAATGCTAAATCATCATATGATACAGATTTTGGGTGGGATTATTTTACTGTAGCTGATAAAACTGGTGTATTAGATTATATTAGAGCAACATTATGTTCTAATATGAGATATGAAATGAATAGTGAATATATTAGATGTATTGTAGATAATTGGATTGGTGAACCATATAATTATGATGATTCTAATAGATGGAGTGAATTTCCATCAGTTGATCATCAATCTTGTGTTATGTTACCTATGGTATTTGATGAATCAGCATTAGATAAACGATTCTTTTTAGAATTCAAAAATTTGTTATTGGAAAACAATACATTAATTTTAGGTGGGAACGATAATGATGAAGAATGTCATTCGTTACATGACACTGATGGTATAGAAGCTAAATTTTTAACTGATCGTAGTTCAATGGTTTGTAAAAAATCTGGTGAAGATTATTGGACATTATTTGATCGTCGATATGGTACAAAATATAGATTAACATTTACAAAAAATGGACAAGAATTTATTAAACCAACAAAAGCGTGGTCTCCAGACTTAGTTGATGTAAAAATTACTGATTTTTGTACATTTGGTTGTAATTTTTGTTATCAAGGTTCAACTACTGATGGTAAACATGCTTCAATGGATGAAATTAAACGAATTATTAGGACATTAGCTGAAAATGAAGTATTTGAAATAGCTTTTGGTGGTGGTGAGCCAACACAACATCCTGATTTTATTGAAATTTTAAAAGAAACTAAAGAACAACATATTATTCCAAATTTTACAACAAAAAATCTAAAATGGATTAAAAAACATATGGAAGAAATTGAACCATATTTTGGAAGTTTTGCTTATTCTGTTAAACATGCTTCCGAAATAAAAGATTTAGCTATTATTAGGGATTTTTATGGTATACATAATCATAGAGTATGTGCACAATTTGTATTAGGTGTTGAATCGTCTGATTGGGCGTTACAATCAATTATCGAAGCGTGTTCTAAATATGGAGTTCCATTAACATTATTGGGTTTTAAATCCCAACATCGTGGTGCAACATTTAAAAGAAAATATTATGATAATTGGTTAACAATTGTTAAACAAGTTCGTGAACAGAAACAATTATATTGTAAAATTGGGATTGATACAGCGTTGGCAACTGAATATTCTGAGTTATTGGCAAATGAATTCCCTGATTGGTTATATCATAAAGAAGAGGGAACATTTAGTTGTTATATTGATGCTGTTGATAAGAAGATGGGTAGATCTTCTTATCATGAATTAGAGTCATATTCGCATATAACAAATGATTTTATTAATTTGTATGAGAAATATTAAACATGTTGATATTCAGCACTTAAACCGTTTCCACCTGATCTACGAAGATAATCAGCATATCGTTTTTGTTCATCACCAAAAGTAGTAGAAGCTACTAATTGTTTTTGAGCTAAATCTATAATAGTAGTGGTACCAACGACTAATTGTTTAAGGTAGTCGTTGGTATTTGCTGCATGAGTTATTTGAGTATCTAATTTATTAACAGTTTTATCACTATTAGTAATTAATACATCACTATTATTAGCAGTTTTTCTATAATTATCAGTATCTTGTTTTTCTTTTAATACTTCTTCAGATGTTTTTTTAGTTGGTGCATTTGTAGATTTAGATGTTGGTAATGGTTGCTTATTTTCAACTTTTTCTTCAGGAATAGCATCTGTAAATAAATTAGTAATTGCTTTATTTGCCGCTCCAAATGTGTTGTCATAGTTTCGATCTTGCATTTCACCAAATAACGAAAACCATGATTTAACATCTAAGTTTGCCATTTCTGATATTCCTGTAGATAGTGAATCACTCCAGTTTGATAGTTTAGCACCAATACTATATTCAGCTGATGCTTTCATAACGTCATGTAATGCCCACACTGCACCAGTTCCATCTTGAAGAGCATTCAACATATTTTGTGCACGATTTTCTGTGTCAGATGCCAATTTTAAAAATGATCCATTAGCATCCGTAAACGTTTTAGCTAATTGTTCAAGTGGACCACCCAAATGTTTAACCAACGCATTTGAAAATGGGCTACTATCACCAAACTCATTTTTTAAATCTAATGATTCCAATCCTTTAAAAAATGGCATACTTCCCATAAAACCTTTTTCTCGTTCTAACCTATTAGTAGCATTGGTTAATTTGGTCATACCTTCTGCAAATAATTGTTTATTTTCTTGTCCTGGTTGTTTTATCATTTCTTTATACAACATATCACCAACCTCTCCCATTCCAAGCATTCCTGAATATACCTTCATCTTCATTGCTTTTTTGTAACGATCCATTGGAGTAGCTGCTTTTAATGCCCCCAAAGCCTTAGCTGCTGCCAACGCTTGTTCTTCACCCATACCTAACGATGCGTTATATTCTAATAATGCAATTTGACTGTCCTTTATAGCTTCTCGTTCACCATCTCTTGCATTTTTCAACATAACCATAGATGAGGAATCGGTTAATAATTCTTTTATAGATTGATCAATATTACTAAAACCCACCATCGAAAATTGATTTAATTTTTTATTAAATTTATCAATTGAACCAATAGTTGGTTTAAATCCTAATCTACTCATCATATCCATCTGTTTTAAAGTTTCAATATGAGCTTTTGTTATATCACCACCATATTTCATTGTTTGTGACATTGCTGCTTCATGAACCAAATCAATACCCTTTTGAAATCCACCCATACTATTAGTTACCTGTCTAACAGACATAGATGCTTCAGCCATTAATGTTGGATCTAAAAATTGTTTACGCATATTAGAAGTAAAATCAGTCATAGAATCGGTAAAATTAGTTCCTTCTAATACCCCACCCATTTTTTCACTAACATCACGAACAACTTTTAAATAATTTAAGGATTGACTTAGAACAATAGAAAATAAAGAAAATGCTCCTGAAATAGATGTGAATCCACTAACTAAAGTATTTGCAGCTCCACCTAATTTTCCAAATGGTCCCGCTAAATTAGACATTTTAGTTAATGCTGCACTAGCAGAATTTAATGATCCAATCATGCCCTTTGTTGAGTTGTTGAGTTGAACCTCTAACTTGTCGCGTTTGGTCTTTTGAACACCTCGAATTTCTGTGAATTTAGTTTGTAAACGAGTATAATCACTAAGGTCCTGCAAAACATTATCATACTCTTGAGTTCCAGCAGTTAAAGTACTTAATCTTGTATTAGCAGCTGCTATCATATTACTATATTTTTCTTGTTGACGACCTGCTTCTAAGTATGATTTATGCGCCCTTTGCATTTTTTCTTGTATTTCATTTTGCCTTTTTGTTAGTTTAGACGCATCCTTCAATCCAGCATTATATACATCCATTTCATCATTAATACGCTGCATGGATGTTTGAGTATGATTAACTGTATTTGCATATGAAGATTGAGCATTAACAAAATTTTGCAATGCTTGAGTCATATTTCGTAAATCATCTGATAAAGCCATAGTATTAACCTAATATATTATTAAATATTTATGAGTTATTCCTATATTGAATAAATTAATAATTAGTGTAAAATATATTCATAAGTTAAAAATATTAGGAGAACTCAAATGTCAACACAATCTTCAGATTTAGTTAGAGATGTATCTAATGGTGTATATAATTATGGAATGGTATATATTTGGTTTATATTGGCTGTATTATCAAATATGTTTTGTGAAATATTTGATGCAAGCAAATTTATTGGTTTTGCTATTGCTTGGTTATCAATCATTGGATTTTTTAGTATCATTATTTGGTCAATATTGGGTGTTTTTATTAAATCAATTCAAGAAAATTATTGGAAATTAGTATATGGTGGATCAATTATATTAACTATGTTGTTATGCTTAGTAGCTATATTACCATCTCCAACTTAATATACAAAATTTAAATGTCATTTATTTGTATGATATTATCAACGTTTTGATTTAAAGACCAGTAATTTCTTTGTGTTCTTCTAAAAATATAGAAACAGCTTGTCGTTCATAATATGACATATTCATAAATTCATAATATGTAATACCACCACGCATTCTATATGAAAGAAGAATAATAGAGTCAATCAAATTTGTTCTTACACGTTGTAAATTTGAAAACATATTACCAATATCTTCAGAGGTTCCCGTTTTTATTGTTGAAAAAAAAAGTCAATTGGATTTGCTGTTATAGTAATAGTCATTTCTTCGCCACAATCTTTACATGTATGAACAGTATTATAATTTACACCCCATTCAGTAACATTGGTAATACTTTTCTCTATTAATTTTTTCCATCCTAGATTTAATTGTTTTAACCATTCAAATATTAAATTAGGATCTGTAATATTATCCACTGATTGAATTAAACTTGTCATCATATCCAATAACATTTGTTCCAATTCTTCATCTGTCTTGGTATTTGTTTTTTGTGATGCTGTCATATCATAGAATTGTAAAACATCTTTATAAATCATGGGTTTAATTAACACATTTTGTCCATTAGGTAATTTTACACTATATTCTGTTTCAATTGATGTAGGGTCAAATTTTTGTGTGCTTTTAATAATATTTTGTAAATTAATTGAATATGAATGTGATTTGGCTTGTTCACATGTATGAATGAAATCAATATCCATTGTATTTCCAAATGTGGTATATCTAAGGCAACATAATATGAAATCTAAATCTTTTGCAAGTAATTGCATTGGTTTTAACACTTGAGGAACACAAATTTCAAATACCTGTGTTATTGCTTTACCTGAAAGCAATTTATCTGGTGAATTTAACAAAATTTCGCAATATGTATTCATCGGATAAATTTCTACTTCTCCATTAACTACATCAGGAGCTAATTCTTCATTGACATAAAATATGCCTTGTGAAGGAAGTTGGAATGTCTCACCAGGAAGCTGTATTTTTGAAAGCAAAGGATTTGTTGTCATATTAATTAATTTCTATTTTGTTTGTATTTATATGACTTAAAAAAGGGCTACAAATTCACATCTAAACATAAATTGAAAAATAAGAATAAAATGATATTATTTGTGTTTCAAAAACACAAATAATATCATTTTATGAGATGCGAAGCATCTCATAAAATTCAATAGTGGGTTAAATAAAAAATGAACGCAGGTAGATTATAATTTTTATTATATTAGATAATTGTCTTCTTGCAGAAGAAGAACATCAATTAATTAATCGCTGTCGCTTCGCTCTGCGATTAATTATCCGCGTTCTGCTTTATTAACAACCATAAAATTATTTAAAACAGCCCCCTAATGACACATGTGGGTGCGTGCCAACAACTTCTGTTCTAATTTCTGTTCTGAGGACTAATTCTGTCCACTCCCAAGATACAATGGCTCGTTAGACCTTTATGGATTTTCACCAAGAGCCACGAATTAGGCTGCTCATTCTCACTATACAGACGGGTACGTATAGGTCTAGTCAAATTATTGCTATGACAAAGCATTTTTAACCCTTAAAATAAAAATTATTTTAAGGTAATATTGGGGTATTATTTTTTGTTCTGATTATTTAATTTTAATAAACATTGTAAACGTTTTTCTTGATTTTCTGTTCTACTATGAATTAATTGTAATGTAGCAATTTCTTGATTTCTACGTTTTAGTCCTGATAATGGTTTTTTCTTCTTTTTGGGAGTTTTTGGTGGATTTAGTTCTTTTAATTCATCATAGATATTCGTAATTTTATTAGAGACATACCCACCCAATACGGCTCCACCAACGTATACTTTTCTACGATCTTGTATTTTTGAATAATCCATTTTAGATGACATAATTATAACTGTACTTTTCCATACCTTATATAATATATCAATTTTATTTTAATGTCAACATTTAATTTCCATGTCCAAATCTGGCTAACCAATATGCATCTGTTATATCACCTAAACCTTTGGTTTTCTTAATATTTTTAAAATGATTTTTGGCATATTCTGGTAATGCATTATACATTTCATCTTTTTTTGAATTACCTTTACCGGTAGCGAATTTTTTTAATGATGTTGGGGGTATTAACGATGCATTTGTATTAAGATTGTTTCTTAATGAAGTTATTATAACATATTGTAAACCGGCCAATTGTCTTCCAGCATTCCCAAATCCCCCGAATGCAAGATCTTCAATTAATATTTTTGTCGGAGTGTAAAGCGTAATAATTTTATTAATTTCAGTAGAAATATACGATGCTCTATCAAAAAAATCTTTTTTTGAATCTGAATTTAATAATGAATGATGTATTATATCATGTTCTGAATTTAATATAACACATCCTGTTGAGGTATATGATTGATCAATACCTAAAATTAGATTATTCTCCACTTGGATCTTCTCCAGTAGATAAAGCATCTCCAATTTCACGCAATGATGAAATACTTATTTTTGGATTATTTAATTGTTGTAGATAATTTATTGTACTATATCCATCAATATAAGATATAGTTGGATCTTGTTCAATTCTATTTAAACCAGTTAATATTCCATCAATAATAGATTTTTCAGATGGGTAGGTTTTTTTTAATGTTTGAAGATTTGATTTAGCATTAGATAATAACCCACCAATAACATTATCATCACCGATACTTGTTAATTCGTTAAGGTATTGTTTGAAAGTTAATGTCATATAAATATCCCGATTATTGGGATATTTATATGATTATATTAAATGTTATATATTGAGTGCTTGAAAAGCTAATTTAGGAGTTGGATAATAAACTATATCTAATTGTTCTTTGAATGATGCAATATACCATAAATGAGTTTCAGTTTCACTATCCCATGTTGATGACATATATAAATTTCTATCTAATAATTGTTGTATTTCATCCATTGATAAATGTATCGTGTCCATATTAATTACTCGTTTATAATAAAGTATTTATTTAATATAACTAAATCCTTTAATCATTTGAACAGTCATAGTCTTATCCAAGATTCCATGTATCTCATCCCTATGTGAAACTATATATAAACCAATATTTTCTTCTTTCGCTTTTTGTTTTATTAATTTAGCAACATCATTCACACCTTGATTATCTAAATTGTGATCAAGGATTTCATCCAAAAACCAAATATTCATTGAAAAATGATTATGTTGTAACACATCACGAAATGCCATAGATAACGCAATATTCACACGGGCACGTTGACCAGCTGATAATTGACCAAAATTTAAATTTTTACCATATAATGATATTTTGGCTGATAGGTCATGCATAAATTCTACTTTGTGGATCATACCAATAGTTTGAAGATATTGATGCAAACGTTTATTCAAGAATGGTATGCTTTTATTAAGAATAGCCTTCCTAATAAATGAATCTTTTTTGGTTAACAATTTAAGTAGGAATTTTTGATGAAATATTTCAGTATTAATATCATCAATTTCAGTATAATCTATTTTTTCCAATTTAGTATTCAATAACTCATCATACATTTCAATATAAGGATTAACTTCTTGTTCAACTTCAGATATTTTTTGAACAGCAGTATCTACCAATTTTGAATATGGATTATTTGGTTTTAATAGATTTTCTAATTTTTGTTTAGCTTGTTCAATTAATTGAAGTCTTTTTTCTGGTTCACGTTCCCAATTAGCAATTTGTTCAAATGTGGGAGCATCTTTAACAGCAGCCATTTCTATTAATAATTCATTATATTGTTCTGCACAAGATTGTTCATCAGCTAAAATTTGAGTTTGTGATTTTTCAATATCTTCTAATGTGGTAAATAACTTATCCATATTAGAATTAATTTCATCAATTTTAGTTTTTGTATCTAAAAATTCTTGATGACAATATGGACATTGATTCTTTTTCAATTCCACCAATTCATTAGTTAATTCATTAATTTTCTTTTTGGTTGTTTTATGAGCTGTGTCAATAGCTAATAAATCTTTTTTGTAATTAGACTGTTCCTGTTTAAGTTGCATTTCAACTACTTTAAGGTTATCTAATGTTTTTCGATTTAATTTTAATTGTTCATAATCACGTGTATCATCTAAACTTTCATATGATCTGGTATATGTTACAATTTCAGCATTGGCATTTTCTATTGCCAAATCATAATCAGATTGAGATTTAACAACTGATAATTTAGCTGTATTAATGTTTTGAATATGTGAGGATTCCCAATCAGATATATGTTTTTTTAATTTTTCTTTTTGTTGTTCTAATTGTACATGTTCACGTTCTTGATGTTCAATTTTTACTTGAATTAATTTTAAATTAGATTCATTTGTTTTAATTAATTCTTTTAAATTTTCAGCTTTTTCTGAAAGCATAGTGATACTAAACAATTCTTCCATAAATTCATTTTGTTCACTTGTTTTTAAATTTAAAAATGAAGGTAATAAATCAGAAAATACAGCACTACGAACAAATAACTCATATGGTAAACCAATTATTTTTGCAATTTGTTTATCAGCAGTACCTGCTTCAGTTTTATCTTCACCATTAATATAAACAAAAATATTATTACCTTGTTTAGTTTTACGTTCACGTTTAATCTTATATTGTATATTATTTTTAATAAATTCAACAGTGACTTCCATATCACGTTCATTAATATTATTAACCAAATTATCCAATTTAATATCACTTAATGGTTCACCATATAAAGCATATATTATAGCATTAATAATAGTGCTTTTTCCACAACCATTGCTAGTGTTCCCTTGAGTAGTATTATCTAAATTTTCTCCAACTATTAAAGTTGTACCAGGTTCATTAAGAGGAATAAGAGTTAAATTATTACCAAAACTTAAAAAATTGCGAAGTGCAACAGATATAAATGTTAATTCGAAGTTGTGATTCATTATATTTTTCCATATTGTGATATTAAAATGTTATTATCGATTTTTGGTACATCTAAATTAGTTAACATTCTAATAATTAAATCATTAGTACTTTCTAAAGCATCACCATCTTCATCATCAGTTTCATCAGAAATAGAAACTAATTCTTCTTTAAATACAAAATCACGTAATTTATATTGTGATATTAGTGTTTGTTTAATAGTAATATGTTCCTCATAAGATAATGGAATATCTAATAAACATTCAACTCTTGAATTTGGTAATAATTTAATAGCCTTATCTAATATAGTAGATATTTTTGTTTTTATAAATTTGGGACACTCATCCCAATTAAAAAATTCAGGTTCATTTATATAATCATATATCATCATACCTCTATCATTATCTCCAACATCACCAAATGATGTTGGAAAAGTATTACCAATATAAATTATATTATTACCTTTTTGCCTTTTATGAAAATGTCCTGAAAAAATATATTTAGGACCTTTAAATTGAATTGGATCTGGACCAGATGGCATTTTTATACCTGAACCGGTTACAATGAAATCTTTAAATTCAAAATGTCCAAACCAAGTTTTGGTTTTTTTATATTGCAATAAATCAGGATATTCGTTATGAAATAAGTATGGGCATAATAACGGAGAATCTATTATTTCTGGAATAATAGTAGGTTCAGTAATCATAGTAAAATTACTAAATTCATTTAGAAATATAGTGGCGTGAATTTCTCTGGTATGACGATGATATAAATCATGATTACCAATTATAAAAAATATGGGAATGTTAAGATCATTTAACATTTTAGCTCCCATATATGAATAATGAAGTGTTCCAATATTAATAGCATTACGATTTTCAAACCAATCACCTAAAAAAATGATATGGTCGCATTTATTATTAATAGTATTTTTACAAAACCAATCTAAATAATCTAAACAATCTTGATTATGTTGTTGAGAATTACTTCTTGCTCCAAAATGAATATCAGTAAAACAAGATCCTTTTGTTAATAAAGTCATAAAATCCTTTTAAAATATTGTATTTTACTCTATAACTTCATCAATTTCAACTTTGTTATATATTTCTATTCCTAATTCATCTCTCGTTATTGGAATATGTTCATTTATTATATGTTTTGATAAATTAATATTAGTATGTTTATGATATGTGAAATCTTGTTCATCATCTACAAAATGAATATCTGATGATTCATCATCTTCGAGAAAACCAAATGAAGGATTTAAACCTTGTTGAGAAATTAGAGTATCTCTAATGTCACGATGTCTACGTTCCGAATTTAAAAATTGCAAAAACGAATGATAGGTACATTGTGTATAGTATGAAAAGCAATTTGATGATTTTTCAGGATCAAATCCTTCCCAAGTTTTAACTAACATTAATAAAGCATATGCTTGCATATCTTCATTATATGAATAATTAACATAATTACCCTTTGTAGCAAATCTTGCAACTAATAATTGAAGCATTTTTGCTAATTCATTAGTCATTTTACCATTTTGTTTTGATTTTATAGTTTCTTTTAGTAACTCTTTATTGTTTAAATAAACATTTCTAGTTGATTTAGGTGTTTCTATTGACATATATTATATCCCTTTAATATATAAGTAATACCATTATACCCTTAATATTGGTATTAGACAACATTCATAAATATATATTTAATAGAATAATAATTTATATGGCAACTTTAAATGATATAACAGCATATGGACAAACAATAGCTGAGCAATCAGCGAGTGTATTAAAAGGTGCCCAAAGTGGAGATATTAGTGGTAAGTTGGATGATATGGTATCTTCAGCGTTTTCTGATACTACAAATTCATTAAAAAACATGGCAACACCTATTACAGATTTTTTAGGTTTTGATTGGAATTCAGGATCAGGTTCGGATTTATTTTCATCTGTACCATTAAGTGAAGTAGAAGGTGAAGCAATCAATTATAAAGTTCGATTAGTATCAGTGTTGGGATTATTAACAGCTTTTCAACCTGGAGATATTGGTTCTGTAATATTTGATTCTACCCCAACCTTTAATGAAAGTGGGGGAGTAAATTATACTCCTGTTCAACCTGTTCATTTACCGGGTAGTATTCAAACATATAAATCTACAGATGCTCGAACATTTAATATTGTAGCAACTATTATATCCAGAAATACAGCTGATGTTGCAAAAAATATGATGTATTTACAAACCTTACGTAGTTGGAGATATCCATTTTTTGGACAATCAACAACATCACCAACATCACAATCAAATGCTGTTGATAGAATTAAAAATTCTACCACAACAGGAACTACAGGAGATGGTAGTAATGTTAATTTATTAGGTGCACCACCTGAATTATTATATTTATACGCATATTCTACTTCAGGTAATGATAAACGACAATTTAAAGATTCTATTAATAGGGTAAATATTAATCGTGTTCCAGTATTATTAACGTCGTTGAGTATAGAATATCCACAAGATGTTGATTATATACCAAGTAGTTCTTTACCAGATAAAAATACTGAACCATTTCCGGTTAAAATGAGTGTGAGTCTAACATTAGTTGAAGCTCATTCACCTGTTGAATATGAAAAATTTAATTTAACATCATATAAAAATGGAACATTGGCTAATTTTTAAGGAAATAATATGAGAAAATCAAATGAAGTACCATTGGGACGTTATGTATTCGGTGGAAAAGTAACAGATTATAAAGTTCGTTTGGGTTGGTGGGATAAAAAAATATTCACTAAATCATTAACTGATGTGGCAATTACAGTAGAATCAAAATATAATATGAGACCAGATTTAATGGCATATGATTTATATGATAAGGCTTCCTTGATGTGGTTAATATTACAATATAATAATATTTTGGATGTAACTGAATTTGTTGAAGGGTTGGAATTAATATTACCTACCAAATATCGTGTATATCATGAATTGTTAACAAAACGTATGTAATAATTATATCTAAATACTATATTTGAAACATTATTATGTCTGAACCTATTAATCCATTAGCTAATTATAGATCATATAGTTATTATCATGTATTGACTATATGTGATTCGATTACAACAGCTGAAGCATTAGCGAGTGAAACTGATTTAAGTGTGTGGGAACATATAGATCCAAACAATCCAGCAAATCGATTTACATCGGGAAAGTTTGCACCTAAAATGGTAGGTGATTCGGGATTATATTGTGTATTAATTCATGGAGCAACTGATGCTGATTATGTAATTACTGATGTAAAATATAGTACACTTACAGCAGCTAATATATATGCTGGTGATCGTTCTAATTCAATTGCTTTAGAAGGATCTATAGGTATATCTGAACCAAAAGGTATTATGTTTTTGGATACAATTGTACGTTGTTGTAATGATATGGGAATTGATGCAGCAACAGCAGCATGGGCATTAAAAACATTTTTTGTTGGATATGATATAGATGATAAAGTAACAATAATATCTGATATTGCACCATTATTATTTGCGGCTATAGATGTAACTGGAACATTTTCGGAAGCTGGTGGATTGTATGAAATTCAATTAGTTGGATTAAGTCATGGATTATCTAATTTACCACAATATTCAAAATTACCACAAGCATTAAATTATGTAACACATTTAACGTTACGTGATTCAATGAAATCATTAGAAGAAGAGATAAATAATCAAGCTACTCGTTATTTGGAATGTGCTAAAGCACAAATAAAATCTATTTCACCTGCTACATCAGAAGCATTAACGGAAGTGATATATAGAATAGTATTACATCCACCATATGATAGTGATGAATATAAAACAGATTATCAAATTCCTCAAGCAAAAACTACTCCTGGATGTGATCATAAAGCGAGTGCAACAGCTGCATCAGGACAATCTATCCATGAAGCTATTAATTATTTAATGGGATTAAGTACTAAGGTTAGAGAAGAGGCAGCCAACGAAAAAAATGGTGAACGTTATTTTCATAAAATAATTACAGGCCCCATTGAGGAAAATGGAAAATTAGTCCACGTTTATAATGTTCGTAGGTATCGTGATCCTATGACTATTTCAATATCAGATTTGGCTACAGATAAGAATATAGATAATAAATTGGGTGATAATTTAATAAAATTTAATTATTTGTATACTGGTAAAAATGTAGATATTCTTGAATATGATATGAAATTATCATTGGGATTAGCCTATTTGATGATGTCTACGTCACACAATTCATATAATTCTCAAACACAAGTTGGTGATATAAGTTTAACAGTATCAGCAAATGATATTACTCAAGGTATAGGACATCGACATGGTGATGGAAAAGTAGTAAAACAAATTCCAGTAGGATTTGGAACACAAATTAAAAAATCAAATATTGGAAATAATACACCTAATATTAGTCAATCAACCAGTAGTTCATATAATCTTAAAAAAGCATCATCATTTGAAGTCATTGATATGTCTATGTTAATTGTTGGTAATACATTATTGTTGAGTAGTGTCAATCGTAATTCAACTCCATCAATTGTTAATTCTGCTGACGATGCCCCAAGTGGGGAGGGAGTATTTCCTGATTGGGGAAAAGTACCATCAGTAGCAACTGTTACCATTAAAATGCCAAGAAATAATGATGATTCATCATTATTTTTAGGTGATTTTAAACAAGACACAACATATGCTGTAGATTTTTGGTTTGATGGATATTATTATGTAATAGGTATTGAGCATTTATTTGTTGATGGACAATTTACACAACGATTAGAAATGTTAGGTATTCCACGAACAAATTTCACAGAAGAAACAAAATCGGATGGTACGGAAGCAAAAGAAATCGATCAAGACAAATTGGTATCAGATTTAAATTATTTAGTTAGTGAATGTTTTGAGAATCGAGCTAAATGTAAAGATATTTCAGGAAATGAAGTTAAAGTTATTCCAGAACTTCGTCCACGAATACCAACAAAAGAAACAACTTTAAAATCAATAATGGAACAGGCAAATAATGGTGATAATCTTCCAAAAGTAAGTGATCCAACTTTGGAAGGTTTAACTGATCCAACTAAAAGTAATGATACACAAAAATTATTGAGTGATGCTGCTCATAAAATGGGTGAATCGAAAACATTAGATGATATGATGAAAAATTCTAAATTAGAAGATTTCCCAAAATGGAAGATAGCTCCACCTGAACTAAAAGAAGCTATTTTTAAGGCTTCTGCTGATATTGGAGTAGATCCTAAAACATTATTTGTCTTTGCATGTGCTGAAAATGGGCAATTTAAAGCAAATGCAAATAGTGGAACTGGAGCGGGTGGTATGTATCAATTTATTCCCAGTACTTTTAAGATGTATTCTAAACCTGGAGAAAGTAGATATAATATTACTCATAGTACATATGCTGCTGCTAGATATATTAAAGATATACACCAAAATTCGCTTAAAAAATTAGGTATTCCATCAGATGAAATGACATTAGGAGATATTTATGCTGCATATCAACAAGGGGAACCTATGTACCATTCTTTACTGACATCATGTAGAAATGGAAAGGAAAATTTCACAGAAAAACAATGGAATAGTGTAAAAATACAAGCGGCCCCAATAAAATATGCAAAAACACCTTGTGATGCAATAAAACGAATTAGTGAATATGTTAATTCATTTTTACCAAATTCCGTATCACATAAACCTAATATAACATCAGGATCAAATGAATCATTATCACCTTCAATAGAAAATGATAAAGTTCGTCGTAAAAATATGAGTATAGCAGAAATTATACATGATTGTGTTGGTAAGGCTCAACAAGAACAAACGAAAGATGCTGAAAATCCAGGATGTAATCCTGAAATTAAAAAGGAACAAGATACAAAATTAACAAATGATACATCTGCTCCTGTACCTAAATATGTGGATACTACAACACCGAAAACAGAACAAAAAATTATTCCATCCAGAGGAAATCCAACAGGAACAATAAAATATACTTAAGAGATAAAATATGGCTCGTAAATTATTACAACAACAATTATTTGATCAGGCAACTGGTGCAAATGAAAAAACATTAATGAATGATATTGTAGCAATTGGTACAGTAGTTGATACAAATGATCCACAACAATTAGGTAGAGTTAGAGCAGTAGTACCTGCTTGGGGTGATTCTTGGCATCATGAAATAGATGCTATGCCTTGGTGTATATATGTTACACCTTTCGGAGGACAAATTTCAACTGGTACTAGAGGTCCTGGACTAGCACAAACTGAGGGAGGGGTTTCTTATGGAATGTGGGCTGTTCCAAAAATTGGAGCACAAATCGTTGTAACATCATTAGATGAACAAAAACAACATAGATTATATTTAGGATGTGTTTATATACCACACACAACTCATACTATGCCTCATGGTCGTTGGATATCAGAAGATCATCCTGAAATTGATGGTAGTGCAGAAGGTAAATCAGGAAAACAAACTAAACCAAAACCATATGGTCCATTATCATCGAGAGAAAAGCCAATTGAGCCATTGGCGAGTAATATGGCGAAAGCATTTGGTAACAAAGTAGAATCATTTGAATGGAGATCGAGGGTTGCTGATTATGGAGTATCCAGAAATGATGTTTCACATTTATCTAAAATTGTTAGTAAAGTACAGGATGATTTGGAAACAACATATGATGATTGGAGTAGTACACAAGGATATCAAAATAGTAGAATAGATCCTAATGGTAATCCAAATGGAAAAAATTATGATTCGCATACTTATTCATTAACGTCTCCAGGATTTCATGCTATTAGTATGGATGATAGGATGGAAAATTGTAGAATCAGATTACGTACTACTGGTGGTCATCAAATTTTAATGGATGATACGAATGAAAGAATTTATATAGCAACTGCGCAAGGTAACAATTGGATTGAATTAGATCAAGCAGGTAATATTGATATTTTTACCAGTAATAAAGTAAATATTCGTGCAAAACAGGATATTAATTTTACATCTGATCAATCGATTAGAATGCATGCTAAAGAAGGTATTCATATGCATTCTGATAAAGAAATTAGAATGAAGGCAAAAGAAGATATTCATACACAAACAAATAAAAATATTAGAACTCATGCATTTGAAGGTATTTTTGTTGAATCAAATAAGAGTACAAATTTGGTTGTTGGTGATAAATTAAATATATATGCTCGTTCTGAATTAAGTATTAAAACAGATTCTAATTTAAAAATTCAATCTACAAGTGATACTAATCTTAAAGCTTCAGGTACCACATTTGTAACAGCAACAAAAATACATTTGAATGGTCCATCTGCAGCAAATGCTACCAAAGCTGTTGAACCAAAAGAACAACCAGCATTATTTACAAATAGAGTACCTGATATGGAACCATGGGGACGTTGTATGACGAAAAAAGATGATGGACATGAACCTGAATTGAGTTATGATGATCCAAATATGGGGAAAATGGAAAAGGGTAAAGAAATTTCCAGAGGATATTATTGGAGGAGATAACTCTAAATATTATTAAAAGGATTGATTATGAAAACAGGATTATATAGAGGCTTCAGCACATATGAATATCAAAAACGTAAAACTTTTAAAGTATATGATATTGATTTAGTTAAATTGGATTTGTTGAATCATATTTATACATTAAAGGGAACGCGTGTAATGCATCCTAGATTTGGAACAAGGATACCATCATTGGCATTCGAGCCGATGGATAATTTAACATTAGATATATTAGAAGAAGATTTGCGTGCTGTTGTAGCATTTGATCCTAGAGTACAATTAATTGATTTACGGATTGAACCATATTATGATCAAAATTATGTAATAGCTAAGTTAAGATTATTATATATTGAATTAGATATTGTTGATGATATGAATTTAAATATTGAGTTTGTAAGTCAATAAGAACCCAACATAAATATTATATAGATAGAATAGGAATTTAATAAATGTCAAGATTAGTTTCACGAGCGGAAGGTTGGGAAAGAGTATATACTAGTTTTCAAAATATAAATTTCGCTGCATTTGATTATGATAGTGTAAAGCATAGCATTATTGACTATATTAAATTATATTTTCCTGAATCATATAATGATTGGATTGAAAGTGATGAATTAGTTGCTATTATAGAAACATTTGCATATATTGCTGAATTGGTTAGTTATAGAATTGATATGGCTGCACATGAAAATTTTATTTCATCTGCACAACGTAAAGATTCTATATTAAAATTAGCAAAATTAGTGTCATATCATGTAGATAGACCTTTACCTGCAAGGGGATTAGTTAAAATAACTTCTGTTTCCACAACTGAAAGTTTATTTGATGTATATGGTAATAGTTTAACCAATAAAGCTATTATATGGAATGATTTAACTAATGCTAATTGGAAAGAACAATTTATATTGGTTATGAATAAAATATTGTCTCAACCATTTGGAACTATTAATCCAACTGATCGTTTTCAACAACAAGATGTATTATTTGAATTATATAATTTAAATTCCACTCCATTAAAAAATGGAGTATTTCCATATTCAACTAAATCCAATGGAAAAACTCTACCAATGGAGTTAGTTCCAGTTGAATATGATAATGATCTTGGAATAATAGAACGTAGACCATCAAAAAATGCAAATTTTTCATTTTTATATGGACAAGATGGAATGGGAGATGCATCAGATACTACTGGATTTTTTTGTTTTACTAAACAAGGTTCATTACAAAAATTACAGAAAACATTTGATGGTGTTACTAAAAATATAACTTATGATATTAATGTTGATAATATTAATAATTTGGATGTTTGGATTAATAATATTGATCCAGCAACAGGAGAAACTATTGAATCACCATCATTTGTTCCATATCGTCAAGATGTGACACAGGGAAAAATTGGTGAATGGGTTCAAGTTGATACTGCACGTTCACAGAACGTAATATTTAATACAAATCCACATAGAAACAAGTATGAAATCGAAACTCGTGATAATAATAGAATTAGATTAATATTTGGTGATGGTGAATTTGCTGATATTCCTTCAGGAACATTTGATATATGGTATAGAACATCAATAAATGAAGACATATTAATTTCACAATCATCAATTGTAAATCAATCTATGACATTTTCATATGTTGATGTATATAATAAAACACAAACTTGTACTTTTACTTTTTCATTAATAAATTCGTTACAAAACAATTCTGCTGCTGAAACATTAGAACATATTAGATTGTCAGCACCTGCTGTATATTATGCTCAAGACCGTATGGTAAATGGTAATGATTATAATACATTTATGTTACAGGATTCATCAATATTAAAATTAAGAACATTTAATAGAACCTTTGCTGGTGAATCATTATATGCTAGTTGGCATGATCCTAGTTCATCATATGAAAATGTAAAAATATTTGGAGATGATGGAGCTATATATTATCAAGATAATGTAGAAGTTGTTAATATACCAACTGTATCTATTAATAATTTATTATCATATTATATTAATCCATTGTTATCTTCATCAGAAATATTTTTAAAAATAACAAGTTATGGTGTATCATCAACTAATTATCGTAGATTGTTGAATAATAATGAATTAAATCGATTAACTATAGCATTAACACCTCCTCCATCACCAGCGGATATTACATTATATTATAATAAAGTTAATTTTGAGTGGTATGCTGTACCAACTAATCAAGTTGAACCTATTAGAAATGATGCATATTTTTTAACAAATTTACCAAATTGGCCATCTAATTATATAGAAGATCCAATTATGTCTATTAAACAACTTGGTGATATGTCTGATGTTGGTGCAAAATACACAATTAGTAAACATGTATATCGATTAATTTTACATAGTCCAACGACAAAATTTTGGAATATTAATCAAAATAAAATAATTGATTATTCAACATTTAATTCGGATTATGATACAATATCAATATTACAAGCAAATTCAAATTATAATAGAACATCATTATTAAATGAAACTTGGAATTTTCGAGTAGTATCCCAAGTATTATATGATACAGGAACTCAATTAGGATTACAGGATATTACAAAAATTTCAATACTTCCAGTGGATAATAATGGTGATGGAATTCCAGATTATTTAAACATTAATGATATGACTGGTACAACTGGATTATTAACAAGTACGGAAGATTTAACAGGGGGATTAGCTAATATATTAAATCCTAAAATAAAATTAAAATTAAGTGATATATTTCCAACTACCAGCGTGTTGAAATATGAGTTAAAATTACCATTTCCGATATTAAAAGGATATGGGGATGTGAAAATATATTTATCAGATATGATTACTACATTAACTCCTGGATCAGGATGGAGTGAAGGACCAAATATTGGGGATGCTGAAATAACAGATACAATTGTGTTGTATAATTCATTGGTAAATTTGGAAACATTATATGTAGTTGTAAATGACAATGTTTATTTTTATAGACCAGATAGGTTATCAGAATGGGAAATGAAAACAACTAATATTGAAACTTTATCACAATATTATTGGTGGAATTTTAATCCACCATCACCAGATGATACTACTGCTCCTGGATGGATCAGACGTTTTGGTAGACAAGGATTAAATTTTGCATGGTTTCATAAAACTCCAAATTATTATTTAATTGATCCTGCTCCAACTAATATAATGGATACTTATATAATCCAGAAAGGATATTTTGCAGAATTTAAGCGATGGATGGAAGATCCATATGCAAATAAACCAATTGATCCAACTCCATTGGATATGAGAATGTCATATAATTATTTGTTAGATAATCGAATGTTGTCAGATACAATTGTATTACATCCAGGTAAATTTAAAATATTGTTTGGATCAAAAGCAGATATATTATTGCAAGCTGTATTTAAAGTTATTCGTGCACCAAATGCAAATTTAACTAATAATCAAATAAAAAATACAATTGTTACAACAATTAGAAATTTCTTTAATCCAACATTGTGGGAATTTGGTGAAACTTTTTATTTTTCTGAAATGGCAGCAGCTATTCATGCTGCATTGCCAAATGATATTAGTTCAATAGTATTAGTTCCAACTTATCCTGATAATTATTTTGGTGATTTATATACTGTATATAGTAGAGAAGATGAGATTTTTTATCCTGATATTACTGTTAATGATATTGATATAGTTTCCGAATATAATGAAATTATATTAAAAGCAGTACGTGAAACTGTTAGTAATTGTAATAATAATGTTGTTGATGATAAATGTGCATATATTGATCAATATTGTGAATTAACATATACAACTGGTGATTATATAGAATCATTAAATTGTAAACCTATTGATGATGTTTGATATAAATATTAATAATGGATAATAATTTTGTAATTTACAATTAATAAAGGAGAATCAATAAATGGCTGGTATACATAATATTTCGTGGAATGATTTAACTCTTCGATCAAATACAGCTGTTCCACTTACAAATCCACAAATGGATGATAATTTTTTAATCGCAAAAACTAATATAGACATATTATATGATTGGATTGGTGAAGTGAATGATGATTCAAATGAATTATATCGTAGGTTACAGTATGGACAGGGTGGATTATCTAATTTATTTTTTACAGGTGATCAATTTAAAGCATTAGAAACAGCATTTAACAATTTAAATACATCTAATGGTATTGTTAACCAATTAGGATTTACACCAGTTCAACAGGGTGGAATTACTGGATATGGAAATAATAAAATTAGTATTGGATGGAGTACTGCTACTTCAGGACCAACTCAGAATAAATTATTACTGAATATTGATTCTACAAATTTTCTACAAGATTGGCCAATAAATTCAGCAAGTACATCATCTGTTAATTGGACAAATGTTCAAAATCGTCCAACTAATATTTCAACATTTACCAACGATCAAGGGTATTTAACTAAAAATGATGTAGGATTTGAGTATATAAGTTGGTCAGAAGAAATTAATGTATCTACAACCACATATGATACATGGGCTAATATAAAATCATGGTCAATCGATGTACCAGTTAATAAAACGTTAGCATTGATAAATTCTACAACATATGTGTATATAGCAAAAAATGGTACTACATCATTTACTAAAACTTTAGAATTTAGAATATTAGTTAATGGTGGGGTAATCGGACATGGGTATATTAGTCCAGATCCAAATGTTGACAATGATTTGGTTTGGTGTGTTCCAATTCAAGGTGTATCAAACAATTTAACAACTCCATTAAGTGTTTCAATACAATGTAGAGTATCTGATCATAATGGAAGTGCAATTACTAATGGTGGAAGGTTTAATTCAAGTAATGGACCTATGTTATCAGAAGTAAAAATAATATGGATGTAAGTAGTAATATTTTATTCATTTTTATTGTGGGGTATTCTAACATAAATATTTTATAATATGTTGTAAGGATATCGCTTGTGAAATACACAGATCATAATAAACCACAAATTAGTTTATCTCAATATTTACCAGATGTATATAAGTCTGATATAAACGAGGTTTTCAGTAATATGGTTATTGATCGCCATTTTACTAAAGATGATACCACACATATAAATGGTAATATTGGATTTTATGATACTCAATTAGTTAATCGTCAAATTCAAGAAGATACACCACATCGTCAAGCATTTCAATTAGCACCAACTATGTATTCAAAAGTTGGTGATAGTGAACAATCGTTATCGTTCAAACATTTTAGACAACAATTAGAATTAATGGGAGTTGATTTTAATAGACTTCCTAATTGGGCTAATACAACAACCTTTAATTTTATGCCTCCAATTAATCCTGATATGATAATTAATTATCAAGATTATTTTTGGGATACCATTAAGAGTGGGATGAATCCGCAATATTTTGTTATAGAAAATAAATGTGAAAAATCACAAACACGTATTACAGCTTATGAGAATGTTGTAAGTCAACGTGGTAAAAGTTTTTTAATTCAAAATGTTGATGTAATCAATAATTATTTTATATTACCAGGTAATGTAACACAAGAATTTAAAATTGGAACTACTTTTTATTCAAAAAAAACAAATAATATTAATATTGAAAATAAAAAATGGAAAGTATTATCAATACAATATGATGGAACAAATGATATCACTTTAATAAGACCAACCTCAGTTGTTGGAATTAGAAAACCAACAGCCCCATTAAATCCATATGTTGGTCAATGGTGGGTAAAAACAAATGTAACACCAAATAAAGTATTTGAATGGACAGGTACATCATGGAAATTATTAACTGAAGCAGATTTATTATCAGTATTTGCAACTTTAAATATATCTGCAAGCTATGATATCTTATATGCTAATTATTCTACCAATTCATTAATTATTCAAGGTGATTATCATGATATTTTTGTTACAGATTTTTTATTTTTTGTTAAAGGTGGAACAAGAATAGTTAATACAGTATTAACAACATCAAATTCAATATACGATGCTACAAATGATATTACAATAATTGATGTTGTAGAACCATTATCAACTAATAATGTAATAGCACCATCCAATCCTCAAGTTGGAGATATTTGGTATGATCCAAGTGTGGATGAAGTTCACATTTTTAATGGGATATTATGGGATTTAATTAATAATCAAATTGATTCAGAAATTTCATTATCTGAAACATTAAATTTGTATCGAATTAAAAGTGCAAGAATGTGTGATATGGATCTATTTGATGTTGGTTTATTTGATGATAATAATATTGATGAAATTTTATGGAATACTAATTTATTATCATCAATAACAAATAATAATCCACCAATTGTTAGTGGAGATGTTAATCCATTATGGTATAATCCAACGATTGATACTTTGTATCAATGGGGGGATTTAAATCAAACAGATATATTACATCCTGATTATACTCCTACTTGGAATGTCATTATTAATAATTTTTCATTAATTCTTAATATCACTACAGGTATATTAACATTTGATGCAATTAAAAATTCAGGTATAAAACATCAACCAACTGATTGGAATATAGAAAATCATTGGATACATAAATCAAATTTAACATCGATGGTTGGAATGAAGCGTGCACAAGTTCCAATATTAGAATATAATGCCAGTATTGAATTAAGTGAATGGTCTACAACTAATTTTATTTGGAAATATAGAAAATTATCAGGACAACAATTTGAATTAATTGAAGAAAGTCCTACTAGATTAGAATTAGAGCCAATTAAAAACTTTAAAGCTACTATATTAAATAATAGTTGGTATATTTATTTGTTCAATAAAAATACCAGTATGGAAGTTGATATGGATTTAACATCTATTTTTGTTCCTGGATTTAAGTTTGCAATTACAAATCATTCTTCAAATCCATCAGCATTAACACATGATGTGTATACAGTTGATACTTCTGAATTTAGAATGATGACTACATCAGATCCTATCGAAGTACAAGGTCCATATATGGTAACTGTTATTAGATTACAAGAAATGTCATATAATTCTACACTAGATGGAACCAATAATAATTGTATTATTCCTTATACAACATCTCAAGGAGATAGTTGGAAAGGATATCATATACATTGGTGTTTAAGTGAAAATTTAACACAAACAACCCTACAAACATCTAAAATGTTAAATGTACATAAAATTTTAGATATTACTCCAACAATTGTAAATATTCATCAATCGGGATATTATAATTCATTTATTCCTAAAATATCAAGTTTAATATTAGGTTCATATTATCAAGAATTTGTTGTTGATATAGATAATATCACACGAATAGATATTGATAATAGATTTAAATATAATAAACATGTGTCACGTTTATTTGCAAAACCAAATACTAACGATTTGCGTGTATATATTAATAATATTCGTCAGATAGGAAATTATGTAGAACATGAAACAAGTATAACTCCATTATCCACAATAGTTCATGATAATGGAGGAAGTGTTATTCAAACAGTATCAACACCAATACATTTTATAGATTATATTGAATTTCCAAATAATTTTATTAATATTGGTGATATAGTTAGATTAGAATTTGGATCGTCATCATATGACGACATGGGAATGACTAATGTTCCAATACGAACAATAGAAAATGACGATACATTTTATAATAAAGTTTCATTGGGAACTCAACCAATCTATAAAAGTTTGGTAAAAAATATTTTATTAGAACAAACAAAATATGAATCTAATCAATTACCAAAATTTAATGTATATAATATAGTATCACAGAATATATACACCTCTAATTCTATTTTTAAATTTAGAGAATCTGAAGATGCAGATTTGGATTATAACACATTACACAGAATAGTAAAAAGTAATAATGGAACTGAATTTGAATTTGAACAAATGTTATTAGATTTTGATAATTCTAAAATATATTCATATAGGAATATTAATAATATTCCTCGAAACATTTTTTGGTATAATCCTAATACCAATATAGTTCAATATTGGGATGGATTTTGTTGGTCAACAAAAATATTATTATCAACTCCAAATCCGAGAATTCGTGATATTTTTGTGTCTTCTGTACAACCAACACATATTACAGATATAGATGGACATTTATGGTTTAATACCCAAACATTAAAATTATATAATATGACACCAAGTAATAATCCATCAAATTGGCAAGAAATTGATGTATTAATTCAAGAAATGGATCCAACGTTTAATACGATTTGGAAGTCAGGTAGTGCTGTTCAAACCTATATACCTAAGTATGTAGATGATAAACGAAATCCTATATCGATAGGTGATCCACAAGGTGATTGGGAATTATTGGAACAGTGGTATTTAAATCCAGAACATAAAAATAAACAATATATTAATTTTTCAGGATTATATCCACATTTTAAATCTATTATAGATCATCAACAAGGAATTGCTGGTTTACCAAATCGCGGAATACAAGCATATGTTCAAGATGAATATGAATTTGGATTGGGTGGTACAATTAAAGAATTTAATGATAGTTTTGATACTCTAATATCTGCTGTTAATGTTGATAATGTTACACCAATTCAGGTGATTGAATTTGCTCAACGTCAATACCAATATAGTTTACAATTGTTAAAAGATATATTGTTTTATGAAGTGTTTGATGTTTTTTCAAACAATACGAACAATAATATTAATAGTTTAACAAATGATATAGTTAAACGTGTATTATCAATTTTTGAACAAAATGATAATAATTCTAAAATATTTAATGATACCACTGCTTTTAAAAATGGTGTTGGTGTACGTAATATGATTGCAACCGCTGCAATATTAGGATTAGCTGATAGAACACAACCATCATATAAAATATATAACAACGAAATTCTTTTGAAGCATCACGATGGACATATATCTCATAATACATTAAGTACACAAGAATTGCATGGGTTTATTCGAACATTTTCTATGTTGACGAATTCGTCAGGAATGAGTATTTGTAGACGTGGAAATGGATCATATCCAATAACTTCTACCGATTTTGTTAACATTTATGGCAATTTAACTAATGGATTATATTGGATTAATAATACAACTCAAGAAATTTCAAGATTTGAAGTATTTCAAATTTCACCATTTCATCCATCTTGGTATTATAATGGTCAAGAATTACCTAAAGGGACCAAATATTATAATACTATAGATATGTTAGTATATGAACGTGGTGATGTTAATTGGATACCAGTTAATGGTATAGTAGGAGATATCTCATCGTTGTGGGTAGAAATAGATATGTTATCTATTTTAGGAAATATATTGTTTACCTTTGAAAATAATCTATACGAAGTATCTAAATTATATGATGATAAGTTATTTGATTATTCCATGTTAACAGATAATTCTGATGATTTGTATACCTATAATAAATTATATCAAGAACAATTTGATGATTATGTTGTTAAAAATAATGTTACATTACCATTAATTAATACACAGTATATAGCAAACGATCCTTGGACATATAATTATATGTCAAGTATAGTTGATTTTCCACCTAGTATTGGAAATTTTGAAATGGCTTCACATTGGGAAGCGTTATATAAAAATTGGTATGGAACTTCTTATCCAAATCTTGAACCTTGGATATTGCAGGGTTATACAATTAAACCTGATTGGTGGGATGAAGAATATTTAGAAACAAATGGAACACGTAGGTGGAAATATGATTATACCACAAATACAGGAATGTGGAATAATATTATAACAGGGAATGTTTTAGGACATACACCACCAATTAGTGGAATTAAAACCTATACGTATTTTTCAGTTAATATTGATAATGTATCAATTAATGGAATTGAACCTGATGGATTATTTCCTCCATATTATAATACAACAAATATTAATAATAGATCGTTAATATCAACATATTCAAATGTTGTTGCACCGGAAGCTGATTATTATTTTGGTTCAAAAGGTCCAACAGAATGGAATTGGTTAATTTCATTAACACATGCATATGATAACATGATTATTGCATTTAAAATGCAACCAATTAAATTTTTTCATTATGCATTTGGATTAAAATATGTTAATGTTGGATTATTAAATGTTGAACGTACATTCGAACGTGTATTTAATCATAATATGACATTATTTCATGGAGATGTGTATGACACAAATAATATATTTATTACAAATGGATTAAACCAATGGTATGTAAATTTTAATAGATATACCAGTATAGATACGAATATGAGATTTATATCTATGTGGAGGGATTGGAGTCCTAAATTAACATATCAAACCGATGGTATTATTGATACTAATACCTTAGATATTACTCATAAAAATTATGATATTACAACATCAGATTTTTCTTCATTATTGACTATTAATGGTATTATTGATGATATATGGATAGATGCATTTAATGTAAAATTAGTAAATATTCCACCATCTATTGCAAAATTTAATAATCAATCATTATGGAAATTTGAAATTGATACTATGGCGAATATATCAAGAACTATACCATATTATGGTGTTAGATCTTATTCATTTATGGTTGATCCAACAACAAATATTTGTACGTTAGGAAGATATAAAATTCATGCAGTAAATTCTAATAGATTATATGTAGCAGGTGATTGTGTCGATGTGTTTATATATGATAGTATATTACACATTACCGATAATATTGGAAATGTAAGTGACGCATCAGTATTAGCATCAGTATATGATCCAACAATTGATCAAACAAGAATAACAATTAATATACCTGTAACATCATATATGAATGGTGGATCTGTTGATATTACATCTATTTCATTTCCGTGGAATACAGGAGATATAGTTACATTTCAATCAACTAAATTATTACCACACCCATTAGAACAACATACACCTTATTATATTATAAAAGATAACTCTATGTTGCCATTAGAATTTAAAGTGGCTGAAACATTCAATGATTCGTTAGCAAACATTGAAATTAATTTTGGTGCTTTAACATATGGTCTTGGTGATTTAACAGTTCTTCAAGTAGATAAATCATTTAATGTGTTAGGTAGTTATTCATCAACTGAAGCATGGTATCATATAACATTAGATAAATCACGAATTTTATATAAAACATTTCCAACTACTATAGTTGGAATGCAATCATTAATTAATATAATTGATGGAATATCTGAAATTCAACAAGAGACTATAATTATAGACTCATCAACATGTTCATTTGACAATATATATGGTAGACGATTAGATTGGCAATTAGAATTAGAACGATTCATTGATTGGGCATATAAAATTAGAAACATTAAATTAGATATTCCAAACAGATATCAAATTAGTGCAAAAATTAATTCAAATTTGATAAAATTTATAGATAATGTTCCTGATTGGGTTAATGGAAAACGTGTATCATTTTTATCATTTGGAACATTACCTAATCCATTAAAGAATCAAACACCTTATTATATTTTTAAAACAGATGTAGTTGATGAATTTATTGTATCGTCATCAAGTGTTGAACGAGATACAACATCACATATTAATTTTACTAATATTGGTATTGGTATAATATATATTTCTGAATATACTAGATCGGTCAATTTACCTACTTTTGAAATTAATCCATATAGAGATAATATTGTTATAACTACGCCAACAGGTGTATTAGCTAATGTTATTGAAGGACCGTTTACTGATATTAGAGTTAAACATGCATTATACGATCAATATAGTAGAGCTATTACAAATGATAAATTATTAACTTATCGTTTTGATACACAAAGTAAATTAGTAATGGTACCAGAAGTTCCAAATGATGTTGAAACTGGTTATGTTAATGATCCATATCATTATATTCATTTTGGTGGTGGACATTTATTCATTAATGACTATGAACATTTTATATTATTTAATGATTATACGTTAGATGGAAATCTATTATATGATTCATTTTTAGGATTAAATGTATCTAAATTAAATATTGATTTATTTAGACGTGAAGAAAAAACAAAACGACCAACATTAGGTGGACATTATATGTTGGGTAGTGAATTTTATCGCAATATGGAAGGATTGGTTCAAGATTTAACAGATGTATATGATAATACAACAAAATATCATAATTCTGATTTGACAGTTAGAGCAAGAGATTTAATTGGATATACAGGATCTTCAAATTATTTAGATTTATTAAATATTGATAATCAATCACAATTTCAATTTTATAAAGGAATGATTGCAAATAAAGGTTCAAATAATAGCTTACAAGCATTTATTCAATCTAAACATTTTGTTAGTGCTGAGGTAGATGAATATTGGGCATATAAAGTAGCTGAATTTGGAGACAATCGAGTAAAAACATATCCTGAAGTTAAATTATTTTCAACTGATAGTGTAATTGATGATGTTAGATTAATGTTTTTAAATCCAACTGGATATGATTCAATTAATTATACACAATTAGTTAATGAAAGTAAAACAGCAGGATTTAATGTTATAACAAAAAATGATATTACACGATGGAAAAAATATTATGAACAAATGAGTGAATTAGATTCTGTTATGTTTTTAAACGTACAAGTATCAGATATTACTACTATATTTGTTAGTAGTGTACAACCACCATTATCACAAATAAAATCAATTGATTATTGGTTAGATATTAGCTCTGCTACATATACTCTTAATGTTGTTAAAGATTCTAAATGGGTGAAAACATCGGATCATAAGTTTTTACAAACTCAAGATAACCCTTCAAATATATATTGGAAGCATGATAAAATATGTGATGATATACGAATATCCACAGAACATATCGAACATACCACATTAACAATTAACCAAGATAATAATATACCAGGAATTACATTTATTGGTGGTAGATATTTAAAATTTGTTGGTAATCATACATCATATTTACACGTGGGCGGATATTTAAATGATACATCATTAATACAAACAGTTAATTTTGATGGTACTAATACAATAGTACATTGTAATAACTCCATTTTAGGAAATAATATTACAATTGATTCAATAATTAATAATATTGGTATATCAGGTAATCAAGTTATTCTTGCAGGTGATCATGAATTTTATTTAAAAGATAAAAACTTATATGTGGATAATATAGTATCCACAAGAATTGTTTCAGCTGATTATGATGGTACAAATACTATTGTAACTTGTAGTCGGGTGTTATATAATACTGATCCAATATATACAGGAGATTTTATACCATATGCAACACAATTTAAAGTTTTAAACATTTCACTTCCAAATTCAATTTTTGATTCATCAGTTGGTGGTTCTATATTTAAAATAATGGGTAATCAAATACAATATTTGAGTATAGGATTACGAGTGAATAATAGTAACACATTTATAACAAACCTTGAATTTGATGGAACATATACTATAATAAGTATTAGTGATAATATTGTTGGTACAGGTATAACTTTTGAACTGTTAGATTTTTCCAAAACAAATAATCAAATGTTAATAGAAGGACTTAATTATGTTAAATTAAATTCTGAAAGTGTTGAATTATTATTTGAACGAGAAGGAACAAATACTTTACGTGATCATATGTTATTAACTATATTTTCATTAAATCCTTCAAAAATGATTAATGATCCTATAAAATTAGTAGATGATTCATCAAATTTTGTGGTTGAAAAAATTCCAATGTGGCATCCAGCATTGGGATATCATAATTATATTGCAGATCATAATATAACATTATATAATGATATCGATCCAGCTTTTTATACTAATAGTATTAATCCATTAAATATATCTGATCGTAAATGGGGTGTTGAAGAAGTTGGTACTATTTGGACAGATACATCATATTTGGGATATGTACCATATTCAGATGATAAAATATTTCCAGATATTGAAGTACAATTAAAAAATTGGGGGAAATTAGCTGAATATGGTAAAGCTAAAGTATATAGATGGACAATATCACCAGTTGAACCATCATCATGGGAACAATATGTATTAAGTCAAGGACACGATTCATCTATATCTTCTAATACTAAAGCGTCTGGTATTGCAAAAACTGAATATTTTGTTAATAAACGTAAAACATATGATGGTATTATTATTTTTTCAGGAGAAAATTCTAATACACAATTTAAATTACCTGATATTATTGATTTAGAAGAATCAGATCAAATAGTATTTAATATAAACAGTTATATACCAAATGAATTTGAACAAGAATTTCCAACATATGTTACTAATTTAGATTCTACAGGAACTTTATTTAATTTAGTTGGTTATCAAGATGATAGTATTATAAATGCTGCAATTTTAACTTTTGATGTTGATGTTATTATACGAGCTATTCGTCCATTAGATATTAATCAAATTCCTATATTTAATCCAGATGGTACACCTAATGACACCAAACAATATTCATTAGTGGTTAATCAAAATTCAGTTTTGGTTGGTGATGTCATTGAGTTTAAAACATCTACAGGTATTTTACCAACAGGAATTAAATTATCAACTAGTTATAGAGTTAATACAATAGTTGAAGAAGAAAATAATAAAAATATTATTATGATATCTGAGATAGTGAATGGTATTCCATTGTCTAATGATGTAATAATTACTGAATTACCAACAACTAATGTAAATGATGATTCAGGATTGGAAATTTATACTGGAGTTATGCAATTAGTAGTATTAACCAGAAATATTAAAATGGCTCCATCATTTAAAACTAAAAATTGGGTTAAAATTCCATTTGTTAGATATCACAGTCCATTTAGATTATTAACAAACGAATTAACAAAAGATGATTCAGGAAATTATAAACCTTCGTCTTTTAATTGGATTAATTTATCAACAGATCCAACATGGCATTCAAGTGAATTAGTTAATATTTATAAAAATGGAATATTATGGGAGTCATCTAAAACTTTAAATGTTAGTACAACTGATATTTCAGTTCAAATTAATAAACCATTAATTGCAAATGAAATTATTGATATTTATGTTAATGATCAATTAGTTCGTAGTGATGTATCTCCAAATGTTCCAAACTATATTACATTAACAGGATCAGTTTTAGATAATGTGATAGAAATTCGAGTACATTATCATCATTTGACAGTAGAAACACTAACAACTGTTCCGGCTGATATAAATGTTATTAGTGCTCAAGTTAATATTGAGGTATCAGGAGTTTATTCTAATAATGATATTATTGATATTGTACGATCATATGATAATTTAGATTTAACGTTTGATCCATCTGTATATGATGATGGTGATACAACTGTTTGGTGGAAACAAGATTTTGAATATTCGTTAATCAATATGACGGATAAATTGGATAATTTGGTTACTTATTTTTGTTTTTGGGTTGAACAATCAAACATAATAAATGATGGTAACAATCAAATACCTGTTAATCAAATAGCTACTAATTTGGTTAGTAATACTAATCCATATTATATTACTAAATATTTAACTGAAATTAATGAAATTAATCCTCTTGTATTAGATAGAACATCTTTAAAATATAATAATATTCCGTATGATATATTAATGGGTAATTTACCAATGTCATATAGACGATTAATTGTCAGAAATATATCAGATTATGTTAAAGATAATAACAATTATTTGTTAAGATTTACTAAAGATTTAACATTACGTGATAATATAAAATCAAATGGATTAAATAATAATTTAAAAAATGTTCATGAGGAATGGATGTTATTTAGAAAACAACAACCAATCAATATTGATAAATTATTGTGGGATAAAATGGTAGATGGATTAAGTGGTGATAAATTATCACGTGAACGTGTATTATATGATGCACAATTTGGAACTGACACCAGATTTGGATTAGGACCAAATCAAGTTTTTGTTGATTCAGTAATGGGTTTAACAACTGTGTTAACATATTTAACTGATCCTACTATTGATTTTAATCCGGTTCAAATTGATCAATTTTTATTAAAATATTCATTTGATACACCTGATAATATACGTGAAGCTATGGAAGAAATGTATTATACATTTGGATATCAACATATAAATAATATATGGTTTAATGTATTACATGATGCATTGGCAACTAAAAAAACACATCCAGAATTAATGAAAACAAGTTGGATTTCCTTAAAAGGGGTTCTGATGTTAGAAGTTAATGGTATGTTTAATGAATAAACAAGGACATATATGAGCATTATTGTTAATAATAGAATTAATCCAACAGAAGGTTTAGTAGAATATGCCAAAATTGTAAAACCATATCATTCAAAGATATTAGATATAGATATTAGTTATGTATATGAGGAACAAATAAACGTTGAAGTTATAGAAAAATTGGAATGGGATATTAATCAATATACATCCGATTTAGATATAATTAGCACATGTGGATGGGGGGTTGAGTGGGATCCAATTAGAACAACTATGGACTATCCATCTGTGTATATTAGACGAGCATATGGTGAAGTTGAGATAGAAGTTGAAATTGATATTAATACGCCTAATATTATTATAGTTGATAATTCTATTAATTATCAATTTAATGTTGGGGATAATATTATATTTTCGACAAAATCATTACATAATATACCAGGAATATTACCCACAACAACTGATAATTTTATTATTCCAACTAAATTATATAGAGTGGTAAATATTAATAATAATATAATTCAGATTGATGAATCAGAACAATTAGAGTATGTGTATGATTCTATTAATAATAAATGGAATTGGATTAATAAAACAAATTTAGATACTCCAATTATATTTAATTCTGTTGGATCAGGAAAATTATTTATTTCACCATATAATAATAATCAAAATTCGTTTTTGGTAGATAAAGAATCGTCACCGGTATTTGATTGTATAGTTTCAGATGTTAATTTTAATACATTTACGTTTGTAAATGTGTATAATTTAAAATCAGTTGATGTAGTACATAAAAAATTTATTGTAATAGGAGATATTAGAAATGTTGTTCCTATTGGAATGACTATATATTTACGTGGGAATACAGGATTAGGAACCGAACAAAAATTTACTGTATATTCACAACCAATATTAGATTCGTTTGGTGATACTATAATTTATGTGAAAGAAGCAATATCAGTTAAAGCAAATAATACAGGAACAATATGTGTAGCCTTAAACGAAATTATAAGATATTTAAGTTTAACTGTAATGGGATTTGATAACATTAATAATAGTTTTACTGTATCAGGTGATCATTTAACAGCATTATCCACAGGATTAATAATCGAATATGAAGATGGATTATTAATTAAACAACACACAATATTGGGAACACCAACTCTCGATTCAAACAGAAATACTGTAATTAAAGTAGCCGAACCACTAGATCCATTTACAACTTCAACGGGAATTATTACATTAGTACAACCACCATTTGAACCATGGAGTGAGGAAATTGTAAATAGTGGTAATGAACTTTCTGAACGTTTTTGGCCAACCCCAAGTTGGCAATCAGGGACTAAAATAAAAATATTTTCTAATATGAATGGATTACCATATCCTTTATCAGATTCTGATGATTATTATTTTATACCTGATCAAATAATGGGTAGGTTTAAACTTGCTAAAACGAGATATCCCTCACATCGTTTAGATTTTATGGATATTAGTAATTATGGAATTGGAACTTTTTCTATCAAGAGATCAGAATCCTTTTATCCTGGTGCTACAATACAAGTAACTGATTCGTCAAATATTAGAAATAATAGATATTATACAATTAAAGATGTTGTTGAAGAAACTGTGTGTGATGTAATAAAAGATCGTGTATTTGTTCATCAACGTATCCCAAATATAACAACAAATATATTTGATTGTTCTAATGTAACATCTGATCCAAGTATTAATAACGATGGAAAAATGTCAATTGTATCAACAGGATGGGATTTCCCATCTTATTGTCCAAATTCACAAACGGATGAATTATATACTGATTCATTGATTCAAGAAGATATTGTTGTTGATTTTGAAGAAAAAATACAAGAAGTTAACGGTAATCAAATAAAAGTGGTTGGAGATTTTATTAATTCAATTAAAATGAATAACGGGAACATTCGAACATGTCCAACAGGAATAAAACCAGGAAATCCACTATATATTAAAGATTTGGTTGGGAATACATTACAATCTTTATATATTGTTGGACTAAGTAATGTGATAGATACAGAATTAGATAGTAACAATCAAAATATCAATATCATTAAAACAATTTTTGAAGTTAATGAGCCTATAATATCAATTGATATTAATAATGTACTATTAACAATTGTGGAATATCCACAAATAACTCCATATCAACATACGATATAAATAATACTATAATTACGGAAAACTTATGAACGAAAATATTACAATTAATGTTGATGGACATTGCTTAATAACAGATGATTTAAATAATGTTATTTTAGACCAACATAATGCTGTTCATCCACAGAATTTATCTCGAGTATTTGCACGAGCATTAGCAAACGAATCAAATTATTTCATTAATAGAATTGCATTTGGTAATGGTGGAACTATTACTGATGTTGCTTTTAATACTACTTATAAAACACCAAATGATGGACAAGTTCCTGATATTGCTACATATGATAGTAGATTATATAATGAAACATTTTCAAAAATAATAAATGAAGGAACAACAAGTTCACCCAATCCATTAATGGGGACCGATCCAGGTTCATATGATAATAATGGAATTAGATTAGGTGGTGGGTCAGTTCCAACAAGTGATATGGTATCTATTCCACATGTATCTGGTCCGGGTGTTAGAAGTACAGAATTGGGAACATTATCCAAAGTTACAATTTATGCTACATTAAATAAGGATGAACCATTAAATCAGTATATTACTGATTCGGTTGGAACAATTTCATCTGCAACTAATTCAGTTGAAGATACTGAATCATTATTTACATTCGATGAAATTGGATTATATACTGCAGGTGGTCCTGCTATTCCAATTGCTGGATATCATCATTGTGATGTTGGAAATAAAAATTCAGATGATATTGCATTATATTATGATGATAATATTGGAAATAATAGTTATATATTTGGATATAAATTATCAGAATCTTCAACTGACGTATTTGAAGTTAGATTCACAATTCCATCAACATATATTAATGGAAGTGTGACTTATGGTGAGTTATGTGAGGCAATTAATTCTTCTAATTCTGCGTGGAATTTTGGAACTAATGTATTATCAGGAGCTAAAATAACTATAACAGATGTGTCAAATACTGGTGCATATACAACAATCACCGGAGATCAAACAAATGGATTTTTAACATTAATATCTGATATTACAGGTTCAAATTCATATGTTAAATTTGTAAAATTACCATCTGGTAGTATTCCATCCGGATATCAAGATTTATTTGTTAATTTAAATGATCCAATTGGTGCAGATATAATATCAAATACTCCTGTAAAAGGTATTGATGCTGGATATCAAAATTCACCAACTATTCCAAATAATGAACGTGAACGTTTGTTAACACATTTAATTTTTTCACCTATTAGAAAAACAAAAAATAGACGTTTTAATATTACATATACATTAACAATTAATGTAGCAAGAACACCAAATAATAATACTCCAATATAACCATTAAATGGGAAACAGATTAATCTGTTTCCCATTTGATAATTAAGTTGTAACCTAAATCACTAATTGTTTTTCTTTGTAGATCGTTCAGACACAAAAAACCCCTTGATTATAAAGGGGTTATTGTATTACATATTAACTAAATTATCAACAGGAATTAAACTTGAAAAGCTCCACCAATTTGTCCTGCTTTTGGATCCACAATTTTTCCACTTGGAGTTAATTGTTTAACTAATTGATGAAAATAAGACAATGCGTTAACCCCGTTGCCAAGAACGCGATTTGACATAACGTCCCATAATTCAAAATTATTGATATTTCTATCATTTAATATTTGTGCTAATCTACGTTTATCGATATCATCTAAATCGTTAGTTTTGAAAAATAACACATTACCAAATCTATCACGTTTTAATACTGCACATTCGTGTAAAATACCATCACCATATAATTCAATCCATTCTACATGTGAGTATTGTGTGCTTGGTTGGTGTCTGTAAGCTAAATCAGCCATATTAATCTCCTTAAAAAAGTATTATTTAAATATATCAATATTTAGAAACTGAATAATATAGCTATTTTATTTGTTAAAGTCCTGGCACCCTAATTAACTACTAATAACTACACCAACAGATTTACATTTTGCAGCATCTGCTTGAGCTTGTAACATAGATTTTGATTTCATTTTTAAATCGGGAGCAGATGCTAATAAATCATCTAATGTTTTTTGTGCTGATAATACAGCCTCATTTGCTGCTTCTAAAGCAGCATTAGCTGCATCAATTGGGCCCTGTATTCCAGCTGCTATTGCATCTTCTAATGCAATAGCAGCTGCTTCGGCTGTTGCTATTGCTGAATTAACTGCATCACCTGCAGCAGCGATGGCATTATCAATAGCTTCTTCGGCCATTGACATTAGTGCATTTAATTCAGCTTCCATCATATCTTCTAATGCAGCTGCAGCATTCATCATTAATGTTTTCATATCTAATACAGGAACTTGATCTAATAATTTTTGTAGAACGTCCATTCCAGTAGGCATTAAATTATATATATTTTGTACAATAGCGGCTGGAGATGCTGTAAAGGGATTAGCCAACATACCTTTAACTAACATTGAAATTCCTGTAAAGTGGTTGGTAATGTTATTTTCGGCCTGAGTTAATCTTGCTTGAATTCCTCTAATTTGTTTATTTAATTCGTGTTCACAATCATTCATGATAAATCTCTCTTGCTAAGCATTGGTATGAATAAATCAATATTATCTTTGATTTTATTTAATTCATATTTGGTTAAAAATTTTAAAATATAAAAAAGTGAAAATTTTTTATTTAAGGTTAATTCAGTATTTATTGTTTCTTTAATTAGTTGTTTAATATCATCGGGTTGATATTCTAGATCAATTAATATTTGATTTTTATTAAACATATCTCCAACGATATGTTCGACTTTATTTTGATCTGTCCAAACTTCATTCATTAAATTTGCTCTATCATAAGGATCTAAATATGATTTTTCAATTCTTGTTGTACGTAATCTTGGATACGCTGATTGAATATTATCCGTCATATCTCCACGTAAACATTTTTGATATAAGTAATATTCAGGATCATCATTAAATTTTGTTAATGATTGTGGTTTATCGGTTATGGGTGATATAATTGTTACATTTGGATGTTTAAATAATTGGGCCATATCACTATCAGCTGTAACAATAACAATATTATCATTTGGATGTTGTTGAACAAATCCTGCCATTAAATCATCTGCTTCTAATCTTTCACAATATAATGTAACTATTGTAGTATTATCTTCAATTAATTTTTCAAATTCAATTAAATGTTCTTTGAATTGTTCCCATTTGTGTTGTTGTGCTTGAGACATATCTTGTCGTCTATTACCTTTATATGGTTTTAAACTTGGATCATTAGCTGTAAATTCTTTTCTCCAACTCCCCCTATCAAAACACATTACAACACGTTTTTTTGGTTTATATTGTTTAAAATATTTATTAACGGTTGTTAGTGCTATATGAATAGCCATTCCACTAATTGTTTCTTCATCTTCATTTTTTTGTGAATAGAAACAACGATATAGTAGATTACTAATATCCAACACCAGATAATCACATCCTTGTACATTATTCATATTATTCCTGTTCTATTACACTTATTTTATGAGTACTAACAATTATTTTAATAGGCTCGGGAAATGCTTCTCTAAAAGCATTCTTAATATTGGTTAGATATTCATTTAATTTGTGTGGTGGTAAATTACCGGCATTAACTTCAATAATAACAGCATGCCTATCAGTTAATTTTTGTGTATCTAATATTTTTATTGAGTCTTCAGTTAATATTAATGGTTGTGTTGTCATATTTAATTCCTTATTCAAATTCATTTCTTTGATAGTGGTCACGATTATCGATCACACGTTCTTCAAATTTTTCAATTAAATCACCATATAATAATGATAACCATTTTTGAATGATGTGATCTTCATCGGTCCCTGTAATACCATTTTCTTTTAAATATTCAATAAATGCTTGATTCCAATCCAATTCCAAAGAAATACCACGAACTGGGTCGATTCGTTCTCCCTTAATTTCTACCCAAGGTTCAGTACTATTTTGTCTATTCTCATACTCTTTTTCTTTGTCTTTAAATTCTTGTAGTTCAGATTCAAGTTTATTAAGTTCTGTTGATTTTAATTCTAATTGTTGTTGAAGTTCTAAATTATATTGATTAGTTTCTTCAAACCTATTAGCAATATGGTTTATTTTATCTTCTAATTCTTGTTGGCGAATTTTATCCTTATTCCACCATCTTGATACTTTATTCATTATTAGGTCCTTTAATTTTTTATTGGAGCGACATATACATTTATATCATTAATTATATATGCTAAAAAACCACGTTGAGTTATTTTAAACGTGACATTTTCTGATTGTTGTTTGAATATAGTTATAATGTTAGTAATGTCATAATTATATGAAAAAGTAGGATTTGTATGTTCTTCTTCAATTAAGTCATACACATCTTTTGCAAATTTATATTTTAAAGTATCAGTATTTTCATCTGTTAATATAATTTGAACACCTTTTGAATTACTTGAAATGGTAACTACTTCGCTTTTCATTGCCATTTTACCCTTTTGTATAATAGATAATGCTGTTTCATCAAATGATAGTTCATATTTATCAACATCTGTTCTAACTTTAGGTGCTTTTATTAATCCTGGATTTGCACATCGATATTCAATTGATGTATTTAATCCAGTCATTGTTAAAATTTTAACCCACATTGGTTGTTTAGATTTTTTATCTTTTATATCAACTTTATCATAACCAATAGTATTGTCATCTCCTGTAACTGTAGTTGCTTCTAACATAAATCCTGATGTTGATCTAATGATTTCGAATCGAGCAGCAAATGCTTGTAATCTGTTAAAACCTATTGAACCAAAATCAAATGATGGAACATTAGAATCTAAATAAAGTACGATTGTTTGGTTTTCATCCATTGCACGTAATTTACCAGGTTCAATAATTAAATTATCTATATTTAATTGTTTGGCTGTGATAACAGCATTTTGTAAAAATCGTAATTGTTCATTTGTAAGTGACATTAAAAACTCCAGTCAAAAAATTATTATACATTATTAAATTGGGTAATTCAAGGATTAAAATTCCCAAGCAGATTCAAATATTAATGAGTCACGTGATGGTGTTCTTTCACCGATAGCTTTTAATATATTTTGTAACGGATTATCCACTAATCGTTCAATATGAGATGGTTTATCAATTATAAAATTTTCTAAAAACCATTCAGGAACAAAATCAGCATCAGTTGGAATAGAAATACATTTAAATCTACCATTATGAACACCCTTTAATCTAAATACTTTAATTTTCATACCAGAAGTGATTGGGAGACTAATTCGATCATCAAATTCTTCTAAACATTGATTATAAAAAATAGCTCCAGCAACATGTCCAGGTAATCTTGTTTTATGATCATATTTGTAATCTTCTGTATATTGTTCTACTTTTTTAACCCCTTTAGGTAATCCAATATCCATTACATTTTTAGCATTAATTAATGCTTCTTTATATTCTACAACAGATTCAGATATTTCTCCCCAAGTTTCGCCCTTTAACAATCGTTCAATGAACTTGTTTAATTTTTTAGATACATGAACAGGTAGGGTTGTTTTCTTGGTATCTAACCCCATGATTTTCATTTTATCAACACGTTTACCTTCAGAATCAGCAATGTGTAGTATGTAGCGTTTTTTCTCAACAAATATTCCACGATCTGATACAATCTCACGAGCTGTCTTCAACAATTCTTTATTCGCATCATTAGTGAAGAATGTTCTTTGAATATATTCAGGGAATGATTTATTAACAGCATCAGCTACTAAATCTGCAATTTTGATTGCATCTTCTATATTATTCGCGTGTGTTTTAAAATATGTACTATCTGTATCACCATATACAACAGTTTCTGTTTGATACTTTCCGTTAAATTTTGGACCATGTAATGCAGTAGTAGCTGGATGACCAGATTCAATAGCGTCGTCAGGATCTAAATATGTTGGGAAATCGATGTCATACTTACCTTCTAATAATTCATTAACTTTACGACATTGATGTTTCAACATCATACGGCCTGTAGATGTTGTTGATTCAGCTAATTCCAAACGATAAAATCTAAACCATTGATTACTTAATGCTCCATACAATGAATTTAATTTGATTTTGTACACATATTGTAAACGATCATTATATTCATATAATTGTTTTTGTTCATCATAATGTTTTGCTTGTTCAGCAGTTAATAATATACCTTTATCACCACGAGGTTGATCACCAGTTCCATCTGACTCAGATAAAATTTTAGCCATATATTTACCAGCTGTTTTCATATGATTCTTATATTCAATCCTCATATTGAACCAATATGTTAAGATAGCTGGTATCACACCTTCTTTATTTTGATCAAATACTGTTCCATAACCAGATACTGACCAATTATTCTCACGTAATATTTGGTTCCATTCTCTGGATGTCTTAGTTATACGTGTTTTATCCATTAATTTAATAGTTAATTGATAATCGTCACATTTTGCTAATAGGTCTGGTGTTTTAAATTCTTCAATAAACTGACCTATCATAGTTTCAGGTGAAGCGTTTAATAATCTAATACAAGTTGGATACAATGATGTCATATCAATAGATCCTAATAATTCTTGTAGGCCTACTTGTGGTAATAATACTAATGCACCCTCAATTGATCTATCAATTTCTGGGAATGTTGTAGTATTAACTACTTTTTTAAGTTCGTGGTGACAATGATTAACAATAGCCAATTCAGCTAATTTTAATGTACCTAACACATGAGTAAATTGTCCACATGATAAGTGATAATTTTGATTAGCTACTTCGATATAACCTAATACTTTTTCAAATCCATGTAAGATTTCGGTATCTCGAATGTTGTATCGTACGAAGAAAGCTAAATTAGTTCTATATAATCCGAATAATGTTCCTTCGTATTCTAATTTGGGTAGAATGGGTTCATCATTATCATCTACTAATACATCATCTGAAATGGCTGACAATTTATAAGATGGTTTTTCACTCATCTCATATTTTTTGTATAGGAGCATATAATCAGCTAATAACCTACCGGAAGTTCTCAATTCCATATAAGAATCTTGAAATTTTTGTTCAGAATTATTATCTTCACCTTTAGGTTTAATGATTTTTTCTTCTAATATTGGTAAATCACCTTCAGGAAATGATAATCTACTAAAATGATATTCTCCTAATATCATTTGTATTCGACCAGCCAAGTATGGATAGTCAAAACGTTCACCATTCCATGTACTTAGTAAATCACTATCTTCAATTTCATCTAAAAATTGTAATAATAATTCTTTTTCTGATTCAACAACATAAAACGTCATTGAATATTCATCGGATGGAATTTCCAATATATTATTACATGCTTTTTCTAATGATTCATTTGTCCATTTAATCGGATCTTCAGGATGAGGAACAACAATAACTACCATTTCACGTTTATGTTCGTGATGTAAAGCAATTGAATTTATGGGAGCGTATGGGTCTTTGGGACTACTAAATCCACGTTTTTCGTCATAATCGACCTCAATATCAAGGTGAGTAATATTTAATTTGGGTGCAGGGATTTTATAGTATTCATTAGATAGAACTCTAAGTTCGGGTCCAATATCACTTTCCCACATACGAATTTCATTATTATTACATTCTTGTTTTGCTTTCCAAGCAGTTTTGGAATCTTTGAATGTTAATTTTGTGACACTAGTATCGTATATAGTTTGTATTGTTCCTTCAGGATCGTCCACATAAAAATAATATGGGGCTTCGTATGATTTGATTATACGTTCATTAGTAATTGGGCATCTTTCCCAAACTAAAACTTCATTATTATTGTGTATTCGTGAAGATATATAACTCATATTGTCCTTAATATAAAAAGGGGTATTGCTACCCCTTTTTCCTTAAAAATTATTATTCAAAATCTTGTTCAACAGGATCTGTTGTTTGTAATTTTGCACCGATTAAAGTTTCATATAATAAAGAAAAATGTTCATTTTCTTCTAATAATGAATCATAGTTGCTTTTATATAGAGTTTTGGCTAATTTATTAATTAGCTTTTTATCTATTGAGTATATTGTACTAGCTTCGTCTACAACTTCTTTAATGCATTCTTTGCGATCATCGATTATTTGTAGATCACGTGTTATCGCAACTAGGACTTGTTTAAATTTTGCTAATTCGGCTGGATTAGTTATAATATTAACAGGTTGTTCTTTTTGTTTATTTGTGTTTTTAAATGCCATATTAAATCCTTTTATATTATTAATTAGAATTTGTATTATCAGTTGTTTTTGATATGAAATCAACGTTACCAAATTGATTTATTTGAGGGTAATAAAAAACCAAATTGTGACACGAGTTATCACAATTTGGTTTTTTGTTTATAAAATTTCAATTGAAACTTTTTGAACACCGGATTTTGTCATCCCAATTGTTCTCGCGGCTCCTAATGATAGATCAATTAATCTACCCTTTGCATAAGGTCCCCGATCATTAATAGTTACAATAACTGATTTGTTATTTTTTAAATTAGTAACTTTAACGTTTGAATGTAAAGGTAATGTTCTATGGGCAGCTGTTCTACCCAAAGGATTAAACCGTTCACCAGTAGCGGTTTTACTACCTGATTCATAGCCATAAAAGGAAGCCATTCCAACTGTTATTTTATTATTGATGGAAGCAACAAAATTTGTTAATTTATTTGCTTTTGGTAATAAAACAGTTTTAATGCGTTCCGTTTTAAGTTTAACACGTTTTGTCGTTTGTGTTTTATTTTGTTTACTTAAATGACTAATATGTTCTTCTTTCTTATGTGAAACATGTTTAGTTTTTGCTAAAGATGTTTCGCCCATTAACACTACGAACAAAAAAGTTGCCATAGCGAATCGGATTAGATGTTTTTGTGTGTACATACACATTCCTCCTATCGTTTTTGTTACTCGTTCTACATGTTTTATTTTGTCAAAATAAAAATAGAAGTCTATTATATTATAACTTAATATAAAAAACAACAAGTTAATTAAAATTATTTTTTAAAACCAGTTTGTATAATTTCCAGGAAATTTAGTCATATCATATTTCCAATGTGGAGTTGCAGTAATTTGTAATCGAATTTGATATAAATTACCCATATATACTCTGGATGTACAATTGACGAAATTTGGACCACTTGGAAATATTATTAATGTTCCTCGTGTTGGATTAAATCCAAATTTATGGTATAAAAATTCTAATTTACCACCATATACTTCAAATTCGCCGTCTAATGGGGGATGATCTTGATAATCACTTAAAAATAATATAGCAGTAAAATCATTTATATTATTTCTTACCCATTTATTATTGGTCAAAATGCTATTTTCAGCTTTGTGTTCTTGCATTGAACCAACAGGAAACCATTCAACTTGAATGGTGTTTATCCCCTTATACTCAAATTCATAATACTCTTGCATATAAGGGAGAATCTCTTCAATTTTTTTATATATGATACGTTCAACGTAATCATTTTTAACAACTGTTTTAGTACCATTTTCATCTTTATCTTTATTTGGAATAATAAAGTTGCATTCATCTACCAAATTTTCACATTGCATTGGTGAAATAAAGTTTTGAATAACAATAAATGGAGATTTAACCATATTATCTCAAATACAATGGTGCTGTACGTAAATGTTCTACCAATTCAAATATCGAAACATTGTTTTTTCGTAAAATTCTAACAGCTTCAATGATTTCACTTTCTCTACTTGATTCGATAATTGGCTCTTCTATTACTGGAATTTCAATTTCTTCTTGAACTGAAGTTTGTTCATCTTGATTAATATCAATAATAAAATTCCCTGCTTTAATAATGTTTTGGCCAATTAATATTGGACTATCCATTTCACTTCTATCATTTAAATTAAATAACATTCCAGGTAATTTAGTATTATTAACAACAACATCTAATTTTATCATAGGTCTAGTATCTGATCCACCATCAGCAGATAACACATCTTGTGATCCATCCAAATCCATTGTAATTGTGTTTTGTGATAACGGTTCACTATTAAATGTTACTGACTGTTTATCTTGATTGATTTGAATGTTAGTTGCGTGAATACAACTTATTGAAGCACCAGTATCAACTTTACCTGTTATTTTGGAGTTACCTAGTGATGGAAAGATGATGTCAACTGTATCACCTATTACTGAATTATCCATAAATTATTACCTTTTTTTGTTGTAATATGTATTTATGGTTTTAATTAATGGTTTAATATTTTCATCAACACTGCGTTCAAATACCAACGGTAATCCATTTTCAACACTCATTAAAATAACAATGTTATCAATATGAATATCATACATTTCACCGAACATTATTGAATATGCAGTAGTTTGTTTGAAATAATCTTCAATCATTCCATTATTTTTGGAATTTGTTGATGTTTTAAAATCAATTATCGATAATTTACCTTTATATTCAGCAATACAATCTACACGACCAGCAATTTTTAATAAATCGCTATATAATGCTGTTTCTTGTGCAACAATATTATTTACATTACGTAATAACATTTTTAGACTATTAAATTCAGTTATATCTGATGTTTTTTGATTTTCTGTTGGATTGGATTCATTATTTAAATATTTTTCAATCATCAAATGAACAGCGGATCCACGTTCCGCTGCTCGTTTCATTTCTTTATCAGCCGCTGCGTGACCTAACGATTCTCTCCAATCAAGTATACCTTGTTTTGGAGATGATCCTAATATAGTTGTAATACTGGGATATTTTGCTCCTGACGGCGTGAAATAAAATCTACCATTAGTTGTATCGGTAGATTTTATGTTAATTGGATTAATAATGTTTTTATGTGTGAACAACACTATTTAATACCTGTTTGTTGTGGTTGAACATTATTTGTTGGTTGATTTTGTTGCACATTATTATTTTGTTGCTGTTGTGGTTGAGTACGTTGAGACGATTGTTTTTGTTTTAATAATTGTGCGTAACGTTTTTGTAAATTATTTTTTTGTGTTATGAGTGGAGCAGTACGTTGATTAATCATAGTATCAATCTGATTTATTTGTGCTTGTAGATCATTAATGCTTTTATCTAATTGAAATTCATCTTCATTTAGAATTTTAGTTAAGTATGTTTTAAACGTTATCATATTGCCTTCTATACAGATTAATACTATTATTTATGTATATTGATGGAATATTATACACTATATTCCATCAATATAAAACGTTTTTATTTTACTCTATTCATTATATATTTTGCGATATCAGCTGGACTAACTTTACCACGTAATGAAGCACCCTTATTAGCGATTTGTTTTTTTAATTTAGTTGGTGATAATAATAATTCTTCTTCTTCGTCACCTGGAACAAAATCATAATTAGGATCTTGTGCACTTGGGGTAAATTTGTTATTTTTTACATCATGCTTCCATTTAGCTAATTGTGCTAATCGTTTTGCTTCTGTATCTTTAGCTTTTTGTTCTTTATTAAATTGATCCATTTGGAGCATTTGTTCTTCTTGAGATACTCTAGCTTTAGCTTGATCACGTGCAGCAATAGATTGTCTCGTTTTTGCTTCTGCTTCACGAGCCTGAGCATCAGCTTTTTTTGCTTCTGCGTCTGCTTTTAACATATCAATTACTTGAGTTAATAAACTGGTAACATCACCAGTTTGATCTGGACTAGCTTCTGGTCCTGGAGGTAATCCTAAATCTTCTCCACCCTCTCCATCTTCTCCACCTTCAGGCATTTGACCATCTTGTTCTGGATTAATATCTAATTTAGAAGCATCTTCTTCTGCGTCTTCTTCAGTAGTAGGCCAAGTAACATCCACAATTGTATAACTATCTTTTAATTTGTATAAAATTTCAGCAATATCTAAATCTTCATGTTTATTCTGTTGATATTGTAAAATATGTTCTAATTCTTGTTCAAATGAATCTGCTTGATCACGAGGCACAGAAACTTTAACAACCGCCCCAGAACTATCATTTAATCCAAATGATACTACATCTCTGGTATCAACTGATTCTTTATCTTCTAACCCTTTTAATTTTGCCATAACAGCATCTAAATTAAAATTAGCATCAGGTTTATCAGGAATTAACGCTTCTGATAAACCTAGAGTTTTCAATAAATTTAATGATGATTTTTTTAATTTCTTATCATCTGAATAACGAATAATTTGAGGTTTTTTTGATATTGGACGTTTAAGTAATGTATTAAATAACGGCATTTGAACAGCTGAAACATCTCCAGCTCCAACACCAGCATCTTCTTCAATAATTATTGAAGATGGTGGAATATAATTGGGATTTAATATTGTTTTATTAACATTTTGTAATAATTTCATGATGAATAACCTATAAATACATTTATATTATGTATTTATAAAAAAAGGGAGAAAGACTAATCTTTCTCCCTTTTTTATTCAAAATAAAAATTTTATTTATTCAGCTGCTTCTTCAATAACTTCTTCTTCAGTTTTTTCTTCAACTGCTGGCTCATTCTCTTTTTGAATTTGAGCTAAAATCATATTTTGAATATCACGCAAGGCTGCACGAGTTTTTAATAAAGCTGCTGTTTCATCAGCTTCATTGCGTCTCCATTCATCTAAGTAGACAACCATTTGTTTAATTTCATTGCTCATATCAGCAACTTCATATGTTTTGTCGTCTACAGTAATGGTTAAAGTGTCTTGAATTTGAATCATGTTATCTCCTTATAAGATTATTGTTAAAATTATATTTATAAATTTATTTTAATGGGTATTATTATCTATAGTTTTTGATTGATAGTCAACATCATATATCAATAACATCCAATAAATTTAATTGTTTTTGTTTTGGTTTATTATTTTGTTCTGTATATTCAACTAATTGTTGAGTATATTCATCATCTTGTGATTTGGAATCTGAAATTAATAATGATATATTATTCCAATCCATTGATACTTTTTTCCCAACAGCATCACTACTTCTTGATTTTAAACAATCTAACATTATAATACCTTTAGCTTTCATTGCAGGAGTCATTATAATTGCAAAATACCAATCTACTGTATTTACTTTTGTTAGACCACCAGCTGTATGACTTTGATTTAATTCTTCAGCTTCAATTGCGGATCTATTTAATTGAGATGCGGTTGCCCCCATACATTTATAATCTTCTAAAATATCACGAAATTCTTCCGTAGCTTGTTTATCCTTTTCAGAAATATTAGCGGGATTAGGTTTATTTGTACCCATCAAATCTAAATAATCACATACAATTAAATCAGGAATATATCCCTTTTTTAATTCAAATTCTTTAAGCACACCTCGAATTTTATTGGAATTTGTTCCACCAGGCATTCTAATTACATATAATTCACCAGCATCACTTCCCAATTTATGAACAGCATCAACAATAGTATCAATATTATTTTGCCATATAACAGTTGGAATACCAGATACCATAGTGTCGAATCGTTGTTGAACTAAATCTTGCGACAATTCTAATGATATATAGAGAACATTTAATTTAGCTTTAACCATATTTAATGCTAAATTGGCTAATGTAATTGATTTACCACCACCTGAGTTTGCCGCAACAAGCAACAATTCAGTACGTGATAATCCACCACCTAATAATTTATCAACATCTCTCCAACCTGTTGAGATTCGTTGTGGTTCTTTTGACATTCTATCTAAACGAGAAGCAACATTCATAAAATAATTAGAACCAAGTTCTGAATTTAATGATACGGCAGCTGCCTCTTTAACTAACGCTTCTATTTGATCATGTTTACCTTCTTTTAATAATTTAGAGGCTTTAATTACTGCTGTTTCCGCTGCTTTATATTGACAAAATTTTTCAATTTCTTTTGTACAAAATTCAATTTCATCTCTTGCAATATTTAATTTTTCAAATTCTAAATCAAATTCTGCTTTTATTATTCTGAGTGGTGGAATCCTTGAATATTGTTCATAATATATATCTACAAATTCTATTGTTTGTCTAAACTCAGGATTGAAATAATCAGGATGTAATATTGATTTACATAAAGCGAACGTATCTGGTGATGATAAAAGGTACTCTATCAACAATTTTTGTTTATTACTATTAAATTCCATTTTTTAATTTATAATTTGTATTTGTGGATGGACAGGTCTAATGTTATCAATACTTGTTAATATTTTCCCCGAATTCAATGAAAAATATTGATTTGAAACATCAGGAGTAAATATTGTTGGATCTGGGTAAATTATTACGTCATATTTTTTATCAGGATAATTGAATGGTCGATTTGCTAATAATATCAACAACGAATCATATTCAAATGGTTGAATGATATCGTTAACTATAATTTTAGATATTACAAATTGACTTGACAGTGGAATTTCTCCAATTGAAAACCAATGTGAGTTTGTAGAATTTTTAATAACATCAATACTCCTAACGTAATAGTGTGATTTATTTACATAAATCACATTTGTTCCAACCCAAGGAGATGTTGAACTTGGTAATCCACAAGTATATTGTAACGTTCTAGTTGATCCTGATAATGTTGTAAATGTTAATTCTACAACCACATTAGTTGCAGCACTTAATGTACCAAAAGTAATCAAACCTGTATCGTTTGATATTTGTATATTATCGTTGACAGGTAATGAGTATTCAATAGTTTGATTTTTTGTATTAGTTGATAAACTAATTGCTTGTGCTATACCTGTATACGGTTTATCAAATGTCAATAATGAAGTATCTTTATTAATTAATTCAATTAATGGTGTAATCGGTGTAAGGATATTTCTAATATTAACCATCACATCAAACGTGGGGTTATTTCCTAAATTGTGTTTAATTAACCATACATTTGATGAAATTGATTGAGTGTGATTATATAATATTTTTCTTGGAAGCCAATCTTGTAATCCAGTAACTTCGGGAGTAATAGCAGGGGTAGAAATTATATCATTTATTTTGTTAATTTTGTGCAATTTACCTAAACAATTATTTGTTATTTTACAATTAGGTAAAATACTTAAACCGGCAGAATTATTTGCAACACGAATTTTTCGTTTGCAAACATTACATTGATATACTTCCTCACCCCTGTTTACTATTTTCATTTTTATCTCAAAGAACTAACTATTGAAATCCCTGTGGTTTCACGAATATAACTTTCATTCAAATCATTTGGTATTTCTAAACTCTCTGATTGAATCAGATTCAATTTGAATACATGTTTTCCTTCAGGATTTGACGGACTATACGGATATAAACCTAATCCGTACGTATCAGCAGCTTGTTGTATTATATGTAAATATAATGGATATTTGATTGTCCAAGTATCATTACTTTCACTAATACAATCACCTATAACCTCCTTTCCCGAGGTTAGTGTAAATAATTTTAACATATTATTCCCTTAATATACTATTTATTAATATTACCAATAAATTATTTATTATTGATCGTTTGAACTACATAATCAATATAATCATTACAAGCTCCAATATTTTTTTGGATCATACAAGGAGCACCCATAGTAATTTCATGGATTAAATATGCAAATTCTGATTGAAAAACATATGTTTGATTTGGACCGATATTTGTCCAACCTGGTTTTTCCAGTTTAGATGTTAGATTGTTAAAAGTTGTGGTTAAATATTTTATAACTTGAGATAAATCTCTTGTTTGTTGAGAGGGTTTTTCTGCCATATTGGGCTCCATCTTCTTGTTGTTGTTAAAAAAAGTATTTATATCATTTTAATATTATTGAAAAATAAATAATATTAAAACAAACATTATACTTTAAAAAAATAACAATTTCAACAAAAATAATTTTTGTTGACGTTAATAAAAAAATTAAGTAAAATTCCTAATTCTAGGTAATAAATTTCACACTTGTTATTATCATCTAAATATATAGCCATTTAAATTAAGTAACGGATTATTAATTTAAATGGATCAACAACAACAATTACGAGGTATAAATGAACAATATTACAGTAATAAAACGAAATGGAGGAAGGGAACCTCTCCATATCGAAAAATGGCAAACACAGATCGCAAAAATTTGTACTGGGATTGCTGATGTTAGTCAATCAATGATAGAAATCAAATCTCAACCTCATTTTTATGATGGAATAACTACAAAAGAAATCGATGAAATAACTTTACGTGCTATAGTAGACTTGATCGATGTTGAATCAAATCCCGATATTGGACATACTAATTATCAATATGTTGCAGGTAAACAACGATTATCTATGTTAAGAAAAGATGTATATGGTACATATGAAGTTCCTCACATTTTAGATATTGTCAAAAAAAATATTAATATTGGTCTGTATACTTCAGAATTATTAGAATGGTATTCAGAAGAGGAATGGAATAAAATAAATGATTTATTAGATCATACAAAAGATGAATTATATTCATATGCAGCAATCGAACAATTAATTGAAAAATATCTTGTTAGAAATAGAACAACGGATGATATATATGAAACACCTCAAATTCGATATATGATTGCAGCTGTTACAGTATTTCATAAAGAAGAACCATTAACAGCTCGAATGAAATATATTAAAGAATATTATCATGCTACCAGTGATGGGTTATTCTCTCTTCCAACCCCTGTATTAGCAGGATTAGGTACCCCCACAAAACAATTTAGCTCATGTGTATTAATTCGTGCTGATGACAACATTGATTCAATATTTGCAGCAGGTGAGATGATGGCCAAATATGCATCTAAACGTGCAGGTATTGGATTAGAAATTGGAAGAATTCGTCCATTAGGTTCGCCTATACGTGGTGGTGAAATAATGCATACAGGAATGGTACCATTTTTAAAAAAATGGTTTGCAGATTTGAGAAGTTGTAGTCAAGGTGGTATACGTAATTCCAGTTGTACAGTATTTTATCCTATTTGGCATTATCAATTTGATGATTTAATTGTATTAAAAAACAATCAAGGTACTGATGAAACCCGTGTTAGACATTTAGATTATGGTGTTGTATTATCGGCTTTTTTCTGGAGACGTTTTAAACATAAAGAAAATATTACATTTTTTGATCCAAATGAAGTTCCAGATTTATATGAAGCTTTTTATGCTAATACACAATTATTTGAAGAATTATATGTTAAATATGAAAAGCGTAAAGATATTAAAAAGAAAACGATGAGTGCTGAAGAAGTATTTAAAGGAGGATTGTTAAAAGAACGTACAGATACAGGTAGAATATATCTAGTTAATATAGATAATGTCCAAAATCAAGGTTCATTTGATACATCATATCATACAATTTATCAATCAAATCTTTGTGTTGAAATTGTACTACCAACTAAACCATTTAGACGTTTAGATGACGAATCAGGTAGAATCGCATTATGTACTTTAGGTTCAATGAATTGGGGGATTTTTAGAAATCCCGAAGATATGAGAAGAGCCTGTAGAATATTAGTTCGAAGTTTAAATAATATTTTAGATTATCAAGATTTTTTAAGTATCCAAAGTAAATTAAGTAATGATGAAATTAGACCATTAGGTATAGGTATTACAAATTTAGCATATTGGCATGCAAAACGAAATTTAAAATATGGTGAACAGGATGCATTAGCTGAAGTTAAATCTTGGATTGAACATCAAACATATTATTTAACAGAAGCATCTGTAGAACTTGCAAAAGAACGTGGTAAATGTTTAGATTCAGACAAAACTTATTATGGAAAAGGAATTTTTCCATGGGAACGTAGAGCTAATGGAGTCAATGAATTAACAGATTTTACACCCGAATTAAATTGGGAAGTTTTACGCGAAAATATGAAAATGTATGGTATTCGTAATAGTACATTAGGAGCTATTGCCCCTGTTGAAAGTTCAAGTGTTGTAATTAATTCAACTAACGGTATAGAAATGCCAATGCAATTAATTCAGACCAAAGAATCAAAAGCAGGATCATTAACTCAAGTTGTTCCTGAATATCACAAATTAAAACATAAATATCAACTATTATGGGAACAAACTGATTGTATTGGTTATCTTAAAACTGCTGCAGTATTAGCAGCGTATATAGATCAATCAATATCTACCAATACTCCATATTCACCAAAGCATTTCAAAGATAAAAAAGTTCCAGCAACTTTAATTGCTAAAAATTTGATGTTAGCTCATAAATGGGGATTAAAAACTGTATATTACAATCTAATAGATAAAAAAGGAAGTAAAGATACAAACGATGTTATTGAACAAGAAGAAGATGAAGATTGTTCAGCGTGTAAATTATAGGAGTAATAAATGAGTATACAACAATATGATATTAGCAAAAACACCAATTATTTAAATCGCAAAATGTTTTTGGACCCAGCTGGTCCAGTGACGGTTCAAAGATTTGAAGAAGTTCGTTATAATAAAATTGCAAATTATGAACAAACCCAACGTGGATTTTTTTGGGTTCCTGAAGAAATATCATTAACTAAAGATGCTTCTGATTTTAAAAATGCTAGTGATGCTGTTAAACATATTTTCACCAGTAATTTATTAAGACAAACAGCATTAGATAGTTTACAAGGAAGGGCTCCAGTTCAAATTTTTAGTCCTGTTTGCAGCTTACCTGAATTAGAAGCATTAGTTTCAATTTGGTCAATGTTTGAAACTAATTTACATAGTAGAAGTTACAGTCACATTATTCGTAATATATATAATGTCCCAAAAGAAGTATTTAACACTATTCATGATACTCAAGAAATTGTGGATATGGCTTCAAGTATTGGACGATATTATGATAAATTACATATTATCAATTGTAGAAAAGAATTGGGTGAACAAGTTAGTGAGCATGATCATATAAAAGCAATTTGGCTTGCACTGCATGCTAGTTATGCATTAGAAGCATTTAGATTTATGGTATCATTTGCTACAAGTTTAGCTATGGTAGAAAATAAAATTTTTATTGGTAATGGTAATATTATTAGTTTAATTTTACAAGATGAATTATTACATAAAGATTGGACAGCATATTTAATTAATCAAAACATTAAAGATGATTCCAGATTTGCTGATATTAAATCTGAATGTGAACAAGAAGTATATGAAATGTATATGGATGTTATTCGTGAAGAAAAACAATGGGCTAAATATTTATTTATGAAAGGCCCTGTTATTGGATTAAACGCAAATATTTTAACAGATTTAGTAGATTTTACAGCTGTTGGTGCATTAAAGGAAATTGGAATTAAATATCAAAGTCCTGCACCCAAAACTACTCCAACACCTTGGTTCAATAAACATACAGATCCAAGTAAAAAACAAACAGCATTACAGGAATCTGAATCAACCAATTATGTAATTGGTGTAATGTCATCAGATTTAAATTATGACGAATTACCAGAAATATAATTTTAACTATTAAACAAGGATGTGAAATGAAAGCAATCGTATGGTCAAAGGATAAATGTCCTCATTGTGAACAAGCAAAATCATTATTAAAAGCTAAAAATATTGATTTTGAAGAACGTAATTTAAGCATTAATTGGAGTAAGGAACAATTATTAGAAAGTGTTCCAACCGCAAGAACAGTTCCACAAATATTTTTAGGTGAGGAATATGTTGGCGGTATTGATAAACTTCGTGAAACATTAGCTCGAATGCCTGCATAAATTTACAAGTTGAAAAATCCTAAGTAATAGTGTAAAATTAATATTTTATTCTTTACTTGGGATTTTTTATGAGTTTAATCGCTATCACTGGTCTCATTGCATCAGGTAAATCAACTGCAATGAATATGCTTAAAATACGACGATATGGAGATCAAATTGGACGAGTTGAGTTTATTGATTTAGATCAATATTCTAAAAATCTTCGTTCACAAGAATGGATTAAAAATAAACAACGTACTTTTATCTCATCGCACTTTCCCGAATTAGATAAAAATATCGATGTGTTATCTCCATCATTTATTATCGAAAATATTTTTTCAGATCCAATTTTATATAAAGAATATGGTGAGATTTTCCAACAACATTTTGTAGACTATTTGTGGCAACTCAAATCACAACAAGATACTACATTTATAATCGAATGTAGTGCTCTATTCTCATATCCCAGATTGATGGATTTGATGGATGGGATAATTAACATTGTTCCAAATCGAGAAATTCATTTGAGAAATGTAAGATCACGAAACATTCCTCAACATCATTTTGAAATATTTAGCAATATCTATGTTCAACATTATAGATGGAATACTAAATTATATGAGGTTCAGTTAACCATTGGAACATTGATGGAATTACGAGCTGGTGTTGAGGCTGGGTTAATATATCAGTTAGCTCAATTTTCATCAAATGAATCATATAAGCAATATTATACTAGTGGGTATAATATAATTAGTTTAATGAATTGTGGTTTTAGTGCCGATGAGTGGAATGATAACCCATATCATAATGAAAATCACACAAAATCTGTAATAACTGATTTGATTTTATCTGGATATTTTACTGAAACCTTGGGTTATACTGCATTATTTCACGATTATAAGTATGTTCCGGGCGAATCTAATAATGAGCAAAATGCAATACGTGAATTGATTGATTGGTGGAAATTGTCACCAAGATCCGATGAAGTTGATCTTCAAGAAATGTGTAATATTATTATGTATACGAAATATATACACAAATTAGATAAGACATCTGCCACATTTGCATTATCAGACCTATCACATTTTTTGAGAACACCGGAAGAAATTATTGAAACGGAACAATTACTGTTTCGTGAATATGGTAAATATAATTTTGAAAAATATAAACAAACACACATTAAGATTTTAAAGTCGTTACCAACTTTACATCCAGATTTGGAATGTTTACATGATGGAATTAATATAGCGTGTGCTTATATTAACACATATACACCTAATATTGCATGGTTTTGTGGATCATTTAATCCATTTACGATCGGACATTTGGATATTCTTGAAAAAGCTCAAAAAATGTTTGATAAAGTGATTGTTGTTCAAGGATTTAATCCTAATAAACCAATTCCTGATAATTGTGAATATTTACAAGAAACATTGGGAGTTGAAGTTATTTGTCGATGTGAATCAATTCCAAATTTGATTGATAGTGTAGGATACACTCCAACGTTAATTCGCGGTATTAGAAATTATCAAGATGTAACTGATGCCACGGATTGGATTAACCAAATTAATGAGTTCGTCAACAATAAAGCAAATTTGTGCATGATTCCAGGAGATCCACAATATAACCATATTAGTTCATCATTCGTTAGAGCTATAACTAATATGGGTAAAGATACTAGCAAATTTGTTATATAAATATTTAATGATAGAGATAGACTCTATCATTTTTTAAATCATAGGAGTTATGATAATGTCAAAAAAATACCAAGCAGTTGTTTTTATTACTAATGCACAACCAATGTCATATGCACATATCACATTGATAGAAAAAGCTATTGAAGTCGGTGAACAAGTAATTGTTGTTATTGGTTCAATAAACCAACCAAGAACTTTTGAAAATCCATTTAATTATGATGAACGTAGTTTTATGTTTAGTCATTCTGTACCTGACGAATTAATGGATTCGGTTCGATTTGTGATAGCTGGAGTTGAAAATTCACTATATAATCGTCAAGCCTGGGCTATCAGAGTTCAAGAAATTGTGAATAATTCTGTGTTATCTGAAACAAATAAAATTGCATTAATCAAATGTGAAGACTCAAAATTATTTCCTCAATGGGATGAATTGGATTTTGGGAACATTCATACAATGTTAACGTCCGACGAAATCAAACAAATGTTTTTTGATAATACTTTCACATTAGATCAATTAGAAGATGATCGTATTCCAAATGTTACTAGAGATTTTCTCAGAGATTTTGCAATATATCGTGATGAAACTAGACAAAATATTGTTAATGAGAGAATTTTTATTGATAATTATAAACAACAATTTTCAACCCTTAAACATCCACCAATATTTGTTACAGTAGATGCTGTAGTTGTTCAATCAGGACACGTATTGTTAATTCAACGTAAAGCTAATCCTGGTAAAAATTTATGGGCATTGCCAGGTGGATTTTTCGATGTTAATAAGGACGAAACTATTGAAGATGGTATTATACGTGAGTTGGATGAAGAAACAGGTATTAAAGTTCCAAAGCCGGTATTACTCGGAAGTATTAAATTACAAAAAGTATTTGCAGCAAAAAATCGTTCTGCACGAGGTAGAACAATTACACATGCTGGATTGATTATGTTACCTGATGGTCCTTTACCAAAAGTAAAAGGTAGTGATGATGCAAAAGCTGCAAAGTGGTTTGCTTTAGGTGATATTAAACGGGAAAATATGTTTGAAGATCATGAAGAAATAATAAAAAATTTATTGGGAGTTGAATGATAACTCATGTGTATCACATTATTTAAAATTAGAAATAAACAAACAAAAAAATTTTGTACAGGAACATATACATTAACGTTCGATGATATTGGAAAAATTTATACTTCATTACAAGCAGTTCATAGATATTTAAGTAACGTTGAACATATAGTTCATGATGGTGTAAATGAATATTATGATATGTGTGAAATTGTCGAATTCAAATTACAAGAAGTTGGGGTGATAACTGAGTAATTATACACATCACAATACCTATCTTTTACATAATTAAACGTCTGTACAATAATAATGAAGTTGAGTAATTCAACTTCATTATTATTTCTCAACCTCTCAAAAATTTTTTCTAGTTGTCATATTATTATATTTCATATATAATGTATTGTAGTAATATTTTATTAAACACAATAAAGGTAAATATCATGAGTAATAATTCAATACCAAATAAAGGAGATGGTCCACTGCGATATACAATCGCAGTGGACCTTTGACTTGATGGTGTTTTAGTAGATTTTAATAAATTCGCAATAGAAAATATCGGATTTCGACCATCAGATTTATCTGATAATAAACTGAAAAAAGACTTTTGGAAAAAAGTTAATCATTTTATTATAGATGGTAATAAATTTTTTGAAGCAATGGACAAAATGCCTGATGCTCAAGATTTGTGGGAATATGTGGAACGATTTGATCCATTTATTTTATCTGCTACTGGACATGTAAAAAATGCATATAATGAAAAAATGGAATGGATTAAAACTCATTTAGGTGTTCATTATGCAGATACGGCAAAATTGGTAACAAAAGCTGCTGACAAAGCAATATTTGCTTCTCCTAATTGTATTTTAATTGATGATAGATGTAAAGCTATTGATCCTTGGATTGAAGCAGGTGGAATTGGAATATTACATGTAAGTGCAGAAGATACTATTGAACAATTAAAAAATTTAGGATTATGAAATTTAAAATTGATCAACCAGTAAGATTTAAACAAGAACCATTCAAAACAGGAACGGTAGTTGGTGTTTGGAGTGGTTCTTTTATAATTGTATTGCTCGATGTTATTGATAAAAATGGAAATCGAGCAGTTGTTGTTGATGAGGATGTAGTGGAATGAGTTATACAGCATTTGTAATTGATGAAATTAGTCGTAAACAATTACTACAACGATATAAACCAAAATTTACTGATGTATATGCACATCATGTAACTTTTCAAATGGGTGAAAATGTTGAGTTATTAAATTATAAACCCATGATTGTAATTTATGGGTATATTATGGGTGAAAATATTGAAACTTTGTTGGTTACTGTTGATGGTAGATCAAATCGTCCTGATGGAAGTAAGTATCACATAACTTGGTCGTTAGACAAATCAAAAGGGGTTAAACCAGTAGATTCAAATAAATTAATTAAGAATCGTGAACCTATAATTTTAGTACCTTGTATAGTTAAAGGTGATATGAAAATTTGTTAATAATCAAAAATAAAAAAGCCCTCATTGAGGGCTTTTTTTATATCTATCAATAATATTCGTCGTCCCAATCATACTTTCTATTGATTTTAGAGAATGAGTTAACATCATTATTAACTTCGTCATAAAATGTTGCCCATTCATGAATAGAATCAAATTTTTTATTTTCTATTGGATCATATATTTCTGTTTCATTTATTTCTATACCATATAATTTAGATAATTCAAATATTGTCATGGTTTCAATATCATGAAGAACATTATTATAATCTTGTTTTTTACTCATTGTTGTATTTGCCTTTCTTGTAGTTAGTTAAAATTTCAGTTAATTCTTGAACATATATATCTTTACGTTTTTGTTCAGAATTTAATAAGTCATTGTATATTGCTAATTGTTTATTTGCTTCTGCTATTTTTTCATCATTTTTTCGTTTTTCTTCTTCAGTGAATCTATAAACAGGTAGATCAGCAATATAATCAATATATACAATTCCAATTGCTTCTAAAAATTCTTTTAACTCACTTCTTGATTGAATTTTACGAGCTATTCCTCCGACATTTTTCTCGATCGCTTTCTTGATATCTAAATATTTTTGTAATTCAATTAGAAGTAAATCGCGTAAGCGTTCGTATCGTGTAATATACCATTGTAATCTCCAATTTGTATAATGTTGAATAACATTAATGGGATTGGTAGTCCAAACAGCTTGTCCAGTAAAATCTAAAACATTCATATTTTCATTATGCTTAATGGTTAAGTTAAGCATTTTTAATATTGTATCATCTTCCAATTTGGATAATACACCTTTTTTAAATTTTACAACTATTTCGATAACATCACGTGAGTTATCCATATAGTCTATTATATTTATTCCTGTATCAACTTCAGCATCTAATTTTGCTATTACTTTAGAATGTAATTGACCATATGGAATTTTTGTAATTTTTATCATAGTGGCATTTATACGTTCAAATGCCCCATTAAAATAATATGTTCTTCCCTTATCTGTTATTTCTCCTTCGTGAGAAATGCTTTGTAATGGAGTAAAACTTGGTAATATATCATCAGGAAGTTTTTTATTCAGTAATACTTTAATTTGTGTATCAATTATATTATCTAATGATCGAGGTAATATATTAGTAGCAAATCCAATTGCAATCCCTTCAGTTGGATTTAATAATACTAATGGTATTAATGGTAAAAAATGTTGTGGTTCTTGTAATGTATTATCATAATTATCCATCATTGGAATAATTTCAATATCACGTAATACTACATCTTCTGTAAATTTAGACAATGTTACAGATGTATAACGACTTGCACCATAATCTTTTGGACCCAATAAAGTACCAAAAGCTCCATATCCTTTAAATAATGGAATATTATTTCCGTATGGAGCAGTAATAGTATTTACGGCTTCATCTGGTGATGCGTGTGGATGAATTGGCATTGTAGCACCAGCTAATGATGCAGTTTTCCATTTTTGACCATTACGAGCTGTCCAAATTACACGACGATGAGCTGATTTTAATCCATCTGTAACACTTGGAATAGCTCTTGATCTCATTACATATAATGAGTAAGAACGTCTACATTCTAATATATATTCAGTAGATTTTGATTTCATATTTTCATCCTTAAATATCTTTCAGAACGTTCCATTAATTCTTTAATGTGAATGGGTGAATAATTTGTATGTTCAACACAAAAATTAATATTATATGGTTTTAATAAATGTTGATGTATATGACCATGAAAATTAATACAATTATCTGGAACGATGTCTAATGGATAATGAGTAATTAATATTTGATATTCAATATCATGATCAATAACATCTAATACTAAACAGGGATGTCGTTCATCAAAATCATATTTGGATAATTTACCATGATTATCCATATCATGATTCCCAATAATTTGAATATGATATCCTGGTAAGTTTCTAATCATTTCATTTACTTCATGAATATGACCAAAAGAAATATCACCACCCCAAATTACAATATCTCCTGGTTTAATAATATTACGAGCGTTCCCTATTAAACACTCATTCATTAACTCTAAATTAGGAAATGGTCTATTTGAATATCTAATAATATTTTTATGAAAAAAATGAATATCACTCCAAAACCAAATATTTTTAGATGTATCTAATGGATCAATAATTATTGGTGATTTTTTATAAAAACTTGGAACATTCCAATATTCAGGATGTTTATTTTTAATTTTATTATTGTGTGTTGTATCTATTAGAGTTAAATCATATAGATAATGTGTTAATAATGTTTCGTTTGTAAATTTCATATTATTTTTATTTTAGCATTAACCATTCGCGTCTACTATTTGCATCATTACCAAATAACATAGACAACGATTCTTTAAAATCATCATTCGCAATAATGGGAATATAACAATCATTATCTTCATTTAAAATCATTTGCCAATCAATTTTTTCCATTGAACCAAGACCTTTACAATAAGTTATATTCCATCCTTTATATTTTTCTTTTACTTTCTCATATTCATTACGAGATGGAAAGTGAATTCGTTTATTTCCTTTAGCAGCAATTACATTAGGAGCTATTAATCTATAAATTATAGGTGGTTGATTTGGATCAAATAAATCAGGCCAAAATTGATAAAATAAATTAACTAATAATGTCATGATATCATTGCCATCTTCATCAGCATCAGTTGCAACAACAATTCTTCCATAATGGAGAAATGGTCGTAATGCTTTTTTACCAGGGGTTAATCCAATTACAGTTAATAATTCAGTTAATTTTCCCATCGCTAATACTTGTGCAGGTGTACACCCATATACATTATTAACTTTGCCAGTTAGCGCAAATGCTGCAGTATATGCAGGAACTCTAGCTTCAGATATACTAGATTTAGCTGACAATCCTTCAGATATTAATAATGAACATTTAGCTCTATCAGAACTGGTTGCATCTAATAAACCATCGATTTTTCTACGATTTTTTTTGGAATGATCATCTACTGCTTTTTTATTTGCTTGTTTATGGTGACGTTCGTGAGCACGTTCTAATACTTCAGAAAACCATGTATTAGCTACTTTTGAAAAAGATTTCCATTGATTTTCAATATTAATATTAAATTCTTTTCGTAAATCTGGTCCTGTTAATCTTGTTTTACTTTGACTATCGTATTCAGGATTTTTAATTTTCAATGATGCTAATACCAAAATGCCTTGTCTAACATCATTACGTGTAACTTCAGTTTTTATTTTTTTAGCTTCTTTATCTAAATGTCCAATAACCCGTTCGAAGAATGAATTAAAGAATTGAGTGTTACATTTACCCCCATCAAATAATAATGAACTATTTACCCATGTAAACATTTGTTCATCTAATGTATCAGTTGCATTAAAAATTACGAAGATTTCTCCTTTGACATTATTTTCATTGATGTCAAATCGATAATGTAATTTGTCATTTGCAATCGATGAAATTACATCATTAAATCCTTTGGGATAATGATATTTTGTATTATTATATTCTACAACGATATCGGGATTATTTAAAGCAATTTCGATAGCTCTATTACGAATGAGTTGTTCAGGTAAAGATACATCTTGAAAAACTTCTGGATCTAATTCAAATTTAATTTCAGTTCCAGTTTCTTTTGAAACATGTTTTTTAATTTGAGGAGTTGATATATTTTCAGCTCCATTTGAAAATGTTTGATAATATGTTTTATTATCCCGTTGAATAAAAACGGTAAATTTTTTACTACAATAATTTGTAATTGAGCTACCTACACCATTCATTCCGATAACACCTGATTGTTTGGTATCATCATCGAAATTTCTACCAGAACGTAATGAACCAAATACTACTTCAGGTGTATATTTTCCTGTAGCATGCAATCCAATTGGAACACCTCTTCCATTGTCACCAATAGTATAAACACCATTCAATGGATCAGCAACAATTCTTAATAATTTATTCCGTTTTGTTATTTGACAAAATTCATCTAAACTATTATCGATAATTTCTCCAATAGTTTTATATATAGCAGGAACTAATTCAATTTCTTCAATATTAATACCGGGAGTATCTAACATTAAAATATTATATTTTGCAGGATTAGTACTTCCAACATATACATTTGTTCTTTTACGAACATGTTCTCTATCTGTCAGGACAATAATATCTTTAGCTGTATATTGTGTATCTTCCATATTATTTTTGTTAATGAAAAAATGTTATTTTATATTATTCGTTAATTATAATCAACAAAAATTTATAATCGATTTTGATTAAATGGTTGAGTTTCATTTAATCTATAATTTAGTAATCCATCCAAATCAATGATTGCTTGTTGTAATGCTCCTACCAAATTAGCAACAGTTGGAGTATATGTTAATTGTGTCAATAATGTAATTTTATTTAAAACTAATTCGCGTTGAATATTTAATTCATTAACATCCATAGTAGACCATAAATCTGATCTAATGGGATTTTCTTCATCGTACATATTTTATTTCCTACAATATACGTTTAAATTTATATTAGCTAATGGTCCATCAATTATATTATCTGATATCGTAGTAATAGTATATAATAATCCATATTTTGATACAGCATCACTAATATCTTTACATTCACCCCAATCAGGAGTCGAAATTGCCCAATTTTGTTGTAAAGCAGCTCTTGCTAATAATTGACCATCACCATACTTATCAGGGATGACTACTTTTTGTCGTTTGGTCTTATTTAGCCATTCAATATGAGCAGGTGTTAATTTATTTCCAAATAATGCAATTCCATCAATTAATATAGCATCAAACCATCCTTCAGTAATGAATAATGGGTCTGATGTATGTAGAAATATTTTATCATAACCATATAAAATATTTTGTTTAGATACATTAGGACTTAAATATTTTCGAATGTGTAAATCTGTTAAATCTCGACCTTGATAAAATATTAATTTATTATCATAATACACAGGAATTATAAGTCTACCATACCAATTTTTAAATTTGATATCATTAGATTGTTTAACACAATAAAATGGTTGTGATGTCCAATCAACATTTCTGGAAGTTAAATAATGAATAGCTTCTTGACACCATTCATCATTAATATCATTTGTTAATGGATAGAAGAAATCTGGTAATGGTATTTCCGTTGGAGTAATATTTGTATTTGGTTTATTATTGTGTTGAGGGTGTTCACCAATATTATTTAATATTAATTCATTTAATTCAGATTCAGGAATATTAAACGCTTTTAATATTTTTGACATTTTATCAGAAAGAGCAAAAGCAGGATGATATGATCCAGTTATTCCACAATTAAAACAATTATAACTAACTGAATCATTTTCAAATTTGAATCCTGCTCTTAATCCTTTTTTTCCGTGATCGTGACAAACTTCACATAATGTTTGATACCACCCTTGTGAATTAGGGGTGGTTTTAATATTTACATATTTAAAAACAATATCTTGTAAATTCATTCTGGTTCAATTTTTTCGTCTTTAATACCAAATAATTTATATTTAGATTTTAAATACTCCTTATAATTTGGATCTTTTCCCAAATATAAGTTCATTGCTAAAGAAAAATAACGTTTATCCAATTCAGTTTGACCTTTAACTGCATAATCTTTTCTTTCTAATTGTTTATTAGATGAATAAAATTCTTCGACAGTATTAACCATATTATTAAAAATATGATCAACTTTTGCTTGCATATCATCAATGGTTTTAATTGAATATGGATCATCATAAAACATTGATCTCAAATCATCAACTGCTTCATCAATAATAGCCTCAAACAATCTACGAGGATTATTAATTGAATCTTTAGTATGATGTAATGAACAATACCAATCAGTTTTTAATTTAGCATATTGTCTGTTCTTAAATCGTAAAACATATCCTTCAATACCAGTCATAGAAGGGACTTGATTGATAAATTCAGTCAAGGTCAATCCATTAGTATCCACAGGTGGATAATATTGAACATGACGAATGGCTATCCAATTTTTCATTTTTTCCATATCATCAAAATGATACATTTCACCAGTTTCATTACAACGCATATGTAACATGATCAATTGAGGTTTTTCATATCCTAATACAATTCTATTATCAGGTGAAGTCCATTCTAAATCAACAGTAAAATTATCATCAGTTGCAAGATACAATTGATGACGATATTCATCATTTTCCTTGGCCATTAACCATTGAGCAGAATTTATTGCTTGTTCAGAAAATAATGAACCTTTTGATTTAACTCTTAATTGACCATTATGTAAAAAAGTGGAAATAAGCGAGCCATCATGTTTATCTTCAATACATTCAATATCTTCAAAGTTCAAATTAGTTGTTCCTAACTTGGGAAAATATTGACGCAATGCTTCTAATCCACCTTGTTCTACTATATCATCAAATTCTAATTTTGACATACTATATTATACCGTTCATATAAATTATTAATTGACATCCACGAATCATTACCTTTTTCAATGTTTTGTTTACCTGGTATACATTGTAAATTAGATAGATGTCCGATTACATTAGGTGGAACATCATTCATAAATCCATCATATATAGACACAATATGATCTACATGATGGGCATCTTGATCTTTACCTAAAATCCCTCGTTTTTCAATATTTTCTAATTGTGACAAATCTTGTTTATTTGTAATTCTAACAACAGAATCATAATATTCACGATATTCCCCCAACAACTCAATAGGAACCATATGTCCGTTATCAATCCTTTTTTGTATTGCGGAATCTGTCCATCCCGAATTATAATTTATACCATATCGTGATTCAATGGTTTTCTTCCGACTGACAGATTGTTTATGTGTATTCCAAGTTGTTCTATCAACTAAAATAAATTGTTGACGGCGTTTTTCAATTTCATCAGGTAGTTTAGCTATATGTGATACCCCATATCGTTCGATATTTGTAGTTGCTACTTGTTGTTGCCATTCCATATCATTTGCCCGACATTTGACAGAACAATATTGAGCATATCCTAATCGGAATCGCTTAAATTTTACTGTGGTTCCACAATAGCACGTTGGAGCATCAAAAATATCATTCAATATAGCATATATGCGTTCATCCAATCTATCAGTTTGAATTTGATTAGTTGCTTGTAATATGTCATCAAGCAATGATTGTAAGTTATTAGTTTGAATATACGAATTACGATATATCCATTTATTAATGGATGTTTTGTCACAATCTAATAATTTTTCAATTACGTCATTTTTTAACTTTGTTGTATACATGTTCTGATAATCTCCCAGTACGGACTAATGCTTCAGCAAGAGTATTTATATCAGATGATACTTCGTTAACATTAAAGAATTTTTCGATAGGTAGTGCAGCTAAACGGATGGGATTACCTTCAGCATCAACTTCAAACATAGTTCCACGACAATTTAATGCATTGGGATGTAAGAAATCAGTATACGATGCTAATCGATAATTATAAATCCAATAAGTCAAACCATCCAATTCAAACGATTGTTTGTAGAATGCTTCATTGTTTGATACTAAATGTTCTAAATCGTTAAATAAATCAGTTTGAAATTTATTCATATGTGTGTCCATATAATAAAAAGGGGCCTTTCAGCCCCTTTTTTTGAAATGTACTGAAAATTGATTATTTTTTCAATCTTGCCAAACGTTCTTGCAATGATTCAGTTTTTGGAGCTTCATCAGCGCCGGTTAAATATTTGTCTGCTGCTGCAGATGTTTTAGTAGCTTTTGGTGTTAATTGTTCAGCTTTAATTCTCAATTCTTCTGCTTCTTTTTGTTTAGCTTCAGTTTGAGCTTTAAGAGCATTCAATGCAACATCAAATTTATTACCTGATTTTCTCAAACCAGCCAACACTTCAGCTTTTTCAGCTTGTTTACGGTTACGTTCAGCTTGAAGTTCAGCTTCTTTAATAGCTTGCTTTTGTTCAGTAACTAACGAACGCAAATTTTTCAATTCTTCTGCAATTTCAGTTGATGCTTCTTGTAGTTGGTCCAAGAATGATTTAGCTTGATCAGCTTCACGTTTTTCTTTTTCCAATTTAGGAGCACCCTTTTCAATCGCATCCAACAATTCACCTAATGCCAATTCAGCATCTTTATTGGTGGGATCTTTTTCCAAATCAGCTTGCGCGCGTTCAGCAGCTGACATACGTTTGTTGTACAAAGAAAGTTCAGCTTCATATTCAGCATTTTCTTTTTTCCAATCAGCTTGAGCATCAACCAATTGTTTAATAACTTCATTATGCTCATCTTGCTTTTGCTTGATGGCTGCTTCGCTTACACCATCAGCGTCCAATTTAGCTGCTAAGTTTACAAACCCTTCACTGGCTGCTTCAACTTGAACTTTACCATAGTTTTTTACGAAATTTAAAATTGTCATTTGTTTTACCTTTGTGTTTAATAAAGAAATTATATTATACTCGATTTATCGTTATAATCAACATAGGAAAATGATTTTCCTACGTGACTTATATTTATTACTATAATTTATACGTTATCTAATTGTGATGATGTGATTACAAATCCAACATAGAATGTTAGTTTATGATTACTATCTTCCAACAACATCAGATATTCTTCATTATCAGCAGCAATTTCACGTGAATATAATCTGATTAATTTGTCTGACAAATATGAATTGTTATGATCACGCCATTTGATTTGAATCAAACCAGAAAAGTCAATATATTCATATTTTTCACCATTTTCTTCTAGTGGAATGTTATCATATGTGATTTCACTTGTAGTACGTGATGTGTCGATAGTCATCAATTCTTGTAAGAAGTAATTGGTGTTTTCAACTTCATCATGAACAATAATATATTGCTTACCATTATTTTTTTCAAAGTTAATTACTTCAAATGGGTTACCATCAACGTCAAATTGATTAAAAGATTGAACAGTTAATGATGTTGATGGAAATTCAAATAATACATTTTGAACCATATATTTTAGTGTTGAATCTAATTTTGTCATCATTCCGACATAGATAGTATCAAAAAATTTACTTTTAATAATTCCTGTTGATTTTGGTGTTGTCATCATTTGTTTAAATTCCTTTGGTGCTAAAAATGTTTTTGAGAAAGCCCAACCTAATAGACCTAATACTATAATACCTAAAATTGTTCCTGTAATCATATATTATACCTTATTTTAATTTAGAAAAACGTGTACCTAATTCGAATTGTTCATGTGAACCAACATTAACTTCATCTAAAATATAGTTAATTGTTTTTCGAATATTTTTAATAGTTGATCCATTTTGTTCAATAAACAAATTAGCTTTATTTATTTGGTGTTCCATATCCCATGTTTCAATACAAGCCAATATATTTTTTAATAATTGAATTAATTGTTCTGGAGTTTCAGTTGCAAATACTTCAATATCACCATAACTTTTCCAGATAAAAATATCCATTATTGCAAAACCACTTGTAATTTAGAAGATTCTAACATTAACAAATCAAACACTTGTCTATTTTGATCAACCCAAGTTTGAGGAGTTACTAACACTGTTGGAATTTGAAATGTTGTAGTTCCTTGAGTAGTAAACCAATTTAACCATGAATCCCAACCTGAGAATCTTTTAGTTGTTAGATTTTTATATTGTTTATCAGTAATAAACGCTGTAGGATATTTGAAATCTTTGAAATCTTCTGGTGTTAATGAAATCAATTTAAATTTGTTAGCATCATCTAATGTTTTAATAAATTGAATATTAGGTGTTGATACAGCAAATAAACAATCTGTTGGTTTTAAGTCTTTAGTGGCTTGTAATACAGGTTTAGATGTATCAATTTTAGCAGTTTTTAATTTTGGATTAGCATCACGTAATTTATTGAATGTGAATTGACTACCAGTATGATCTGAACCAATTACAACAGTGGTTTTATCAGTAATATCATTTACAGATTTAATTTTAGATTCATTACCACAAATCAATACAGCCAATTCAGGTTTCGCCAATTTTAATACATTCACTAAATTATTAGATTTAACTAAATCTGCCTGTGACCAAGCTAAATCACATTCACCAGTTGACATTTTCAATAAATTATCAGCAGAACCATTAGTTACAATAGTTGATACAGGAATTTTGGTTGTACTTGTTAATTGTGAATCAAACCTGCTATAATCAGAACCAATCGATCCTGCACATATTTTAATTTCTTTTAACGATTTTGGGTCAATATTATTAGCTTCATAAATATCTGGATCTACACCAGGTGTAATATATTTTGGATTTTGCTGAATCCCTTTTGATTTATATTCAGCCATTTCTTTATCCAAATCTTTTAATTTATCACATACATCTTGATCACCAGCAGCACAAGCTGCATTAGCATCATTTCTCCATTGTTGAAAGGCTGGATCTGATTGATGATGATAATACATTTGTCTATCACCAACATTATCTAAAATAGAGTTAAACATCATATAATCCCAAAATCCATATCCACCTGAATTAGATGCCATAGTTTGTTGATAATGAGAACCATATGTTGGTTGATATCCATTATAATAATCAGAATGACGTTGTCTTCTATATCCTGGATCAAAAGCTCGATTAATATCGCTTGATGAGAGTGTAGAATTTGGATTTAATAAAGGTTTATGTTGATTAGCAAAACTTTTATATAACACACCAGCTTGTTCACCCTTTGCACCAGATTTACCTAATCCTTTTAAAGTTTCATTTCTAACTACTTGAATAGATTTTTGTGGTGGAACTTGTCTTGCAACGTTATTGGATGATATAGATCCAGGTGCTGCAGATTTGGTAGATGGTCTCACAATTGTAAGACGTGTTGGGGATGGAGCTGAGGATCTTGTTGGAGAAGGTCGTGAAATTGAAATGCTTCTGGATGGAGAAGAATTTCTACCACCAAAACTACTTGATTTTGCTTCGATTGTTGTTGATAACACTGTCAATGAAACAAACAATGTTATTAACAAAGTATTAATTTTCATATTAAAAACTCCTCTTTATTAGTTAGTGTAAAGAAAATTATACTTTAATTGATAATGAAAATCAATTAGGAATTTTCATTAATGATTTTTTCCAATCACCATTGAATTGTATTTTAGTTAATTGTATAGGATATTGATTTTGAAATTTCCAAGTTGGTCTTGTATTTTCAGCTGAATAAGAAGGTATTATAGGTTCCCCTGAAAATCCTAATACATATCCTAATTCATCAGTTACGATGTATTTAATAGTATCGGGAATTATAAGGAGTATCCCAAAATATATTATATGTTTTTGGGTAGTAATTTGTTTTTTTATATTAAACATTATTTATCTTTTTTGATTGAAATTTATGTAAACATACACCAGTAATTGATTTTGGACGTAATCCTGCAGCATAAATTGATTTAACAGCCATATTAATTGTAATTTGACTATTAATATTATCATCAACTATAATAATATCCATATTATTGATGGATTGATTAGAATCAGCAATAAATATATTTGGTCTATTTTTAATATTCATTTCTCTCCAGGCACCATAATATGATTTAACTGAAGAAAATGTTTTATTTTTAATATCATTATTTATTTTATCAATATTATTAGTCAAGTCTCGAATTTGTTTTTGTAATGTTTTATTTGTTTTAACATCCATAGGATGTTTATCAATTTCTTTTTGTAATAAAATAATAGAATTTTTATCTTCTTCCGCAATTTGTTGTAACATATTAATTAATGCATCATTTTTAATTTTATTAATATTTTTTACAATTTGCGAATTTTTTATATTAGAATTTAGAGCTACAGCAATTTTTTCTGTTAATCCCGCGCTGGATGATACAGGAATAATAAGTTTTGGGGTTGATGAATGACATAAATTTGCAAATTCCAATATAGTAGAATTTGGATTATTTCTACCACCTTTAGTTTGGTATAAGTAATCAGTTGGAAATAATATTTTATGTATACCTTCTTTAATTGCTTCATCTATATTTTGTGGTTTCATTAAACTTTTAACTTCACCTTTAGAGATTGGATTTCGTCCTTTTAACGAACTCATAAATTCAGCACCATGTTGTTGTTTCATATTAAATGTATATGCATAGATTACATTAACATGATCAATTACAACATCAGGGTTAACATTGTTATTTTTGAACGTTTCCAAATCTGAATCATTTAAGAATATTTGAACTCGTTTTACACCCATATTGCTTTCATGTTTTGATCGTTCAACATCAGGTTCAACTTCCATTCTATAACCTTGTTTATAATCTTCTAAATCAACATTATTATATGTTGAATATATCATTTCATTTAAAATATCTTTAACTAACATATTATATTTCTATTTAAATTTAATATATTTATGATTAAATGCTGGGATGATTAATCATCCCAGCAACCCTTATTCTGTTACCAAGTAGGTTAAACTCTGGAAGGTTGCTTATGCAGCAACTGCCATATTGTAAATGCTATCATTTGCGTTTACTTTGTTTTATGCTCTTAACGTGAGTCATCTTTCGCATAGTAAATTATTCTTTTAGACGCCACGTCGAAATCAACTGTCTAGCCCATATTAAATTGGTTAGTGGACTAGGGCGGGGTCAAACCGCCGTCCGCAACACTTAGTCAGATAATCTCAATACTATGATACTTTTAATCTTATTTATCCATATTATCAATGTAATAATCAGTATAAACATCTGTTCGTAATCCAACAACAAAATCAATTGCGGTTGGATGTATTCCTGAGGCTAATGCTATTACATTTACAATTTCATCCATTTGTGCTATTTTCTTTTCTAATATACAATCACATTCATGATCTGTTAATTGAGATTCAGCACACCATGCTCCATCATTTATAATTTCATATGCCAGTCTATCAATTGCCTGAATTAATCCAGCACTTGTTAATGGTTCAACTAATTTATTTTGAATACTTTTATCACTTATTCGTTTCCATCTTTTTTGTAATGATGGATTTAATTTTGAAGTCTTAAGAATGATATCTGTTAATTCGTTCATAACAAATCAAAATGTTTGGAATAAATTTTAAAAGTTAATTCATCATTTGTACTGGGTAAATAATATTGAACGGGATAATTATTATATACATAATCCATATTAAAAAATACATCACAATCATAATCTTTATTTATATGTGTTACATAAACATTATCAGCAAATTCTAATGCAAGATCGTATAATTGTTTACCACCAATAAAGAAAATATCTTTACCTTTTAATTGTTCCACAGTATCTAATACATATTTAAATTCATCCATACTTTTAATAACTTGAGCATTTGGTAATTCATCCAATGTATTTGATAATACAAAACATATTCGTCCTGGTAATACAGAAGGTTTTTTTGAACTTAAAATAATATCAATTTCTTCATATGTATTTCTACCCATAACACATATATTATTCATAGTTAATTTTCTAAAATGTTGAAAATCTTCTGTATAATACCACGGGATTATATTATTTTTTGCAAACCCATTTTTATTATCTATTGCAACAATTATATTAATCATTCTATTAATGTCCCCGATGGATATAATGCTGGAAGTAACACAAGGTACACATCTTCATTATTTCTAATATTTAGATGTGTATCATTAAATATGTGTGTAAAAGAACATCCTCTAGTACGATATTCCCAACCTGAAGTAAATGTTAGAAACTTGATAACACTATTATTGAATATTGTAATTTGTTTAGCTGTTGAATAATATAATGTACCATATTTTGGGTAAAGTTCTGATATGGTTTTAGCTATTTCGATATTTATCTGAGCACAAAAATCGCGTGAATGTCCAAAATATAATATATGTTGGTTTGGCTTTTCCAATAATATTTCTATCATTTTTAAAGCCATTGTTGCTGTCTTTCCATATCTACAACCTCGTTGAGATTGTAAATTATCCCAATTTTTAAGATATTGGGGTATATTTATTTGTTGTGGGATAATCATAACATTCCTTTGTTTTTGATAATATTTTACAACATTTTTTGCAAATCTTCAACACTAATAATTTGTACTCCTGGGGTATTTCGTGCTTTATCTAATTTACCAGATGATCCATTTGGATTAGGTGTAACAACATAGTGTGTTTTACTACTAACAGATGAACCCATTTTGCCACCAGCAGCTTCAATTTGTTTTTCCAATGTTGAATTTCTAAAACCAGTAAATACAATGATTTTACCAGTAAGATTTCCTTCTTTTGGAGCTATATATTCTTGAATGGACACATATTGTTTAATATAATCAAAAAATTCACAAAATGTAGGATATCCACTCCAAACTTTCATTGCAGTTTTTTTATCAAATCCTTCAACTGCTATAATTGATTCGATATCATCGATTTTGGTCATATCACCTTGAAATGCTTCCCATAATTTTTTCATTTTACGAACACCAACCCCACGTCCGAATGAAGGATGAGCACCCATTAATTTATATATTGGAATATTATTTAATGTATCACGAATACCTTTAAATATTTTTTTACCAATTACCTTTGACCCAATTGCTTGGCTTAAATCTTCTTGTGTCAATTCAATAATTAATTCTGGATATTCTAATCCCATATCAAATAATTTTTGTAAATTTCCTTCACCCAAATGTGGGCATCCTAATGAATCGAAAAATGCATTTAATTGTTCAAAACGAACTGTTTCATTATCGTCAGCATTAAGTAAAACTAAATCAACACCAGTTTCAGTCCATTGTGTTTCACCCATTCCAATTAATTGGGAATTAAACCATTCAGTATAATCTTCTACATTAGATGGTTCAACAATTTCCATAATATATGGAATAACATCACCTGATCTAACGATTTTTAATTTACAACCAGGACCAATTTGGTTATCTTTAATAAATTTCATATTAAAGCCGGTTGCCCAAGTAATTGTAACACCCATTAAATCAATAGGTTCAATTTCAATTCTTGGTTTAAAATAACCATTTTTACTTATATTAATATCGAGGTTAACGAAGTTTGCAATAACAGCATTGGAATCATCAGTAATTTTAAATTTAACTGAATACGCAGGATTTAATGTATCACGAGTAGGATTCATTTGTTTACGTTTATTAGCATCATCAACGTCAATTACAATACCATCCAATTCATATTTTGATATTAATTTTCTATCTTTAATAAGATGAGTTAAATTCATACCCTTGATAGTTTTAGGATCTGAAATAATATTATATTCGACAGTCTTAAATCCTAATTCTGTTAATAACTCTAATTGATCTAATTTAGATAATTCAGAATCAACAATTTCATATGCTACAAAATCAATATATTTGTATGCTTCTTTTGGTATTGATTCAGAATTCATAATACCAGACACGCAATTTCGAGCGTTTTTATAATCTTTATTGCCTTTAGTTTTAATAATTTTTTGTAATAATGGAAAATTTTCAATTGAAATGATATTTTCACCTCTGATAGTAAGAGGAGTTTTTGTTTTTAATTTTGTTGGAATGGATGGCATTTGTTTTAAATGACGAGAAATGTCTGCTCCCATAATACCATCACCACGAGAATATCCAATTTGAAATGTTTTATTAAAAATAATCATTGCACTAGCACCATCTAACTTATCTGAAATAATTAGATCGCTTTCAATATCATTACTAATTATCCAATCTAAAATATCATTTTCATATTTTTGGTCTAATGAACCCATTTGATATGGCAACAATACTTTACCACCACGAACATCACTTCCAATACCTAAAAAATATGGATGAGTAGGGTTAGCTTGTTTTGCAAATCTGTGATAAATATCATATTGTTCATCTGTAAGAATGACAGAATCCGTATTAAAATATGCATCATCAGCAGCTTCTAATAATGAGATTAATTCTTCAAGTGTTACCTCATTAATTGATTCATTTAATATTGTATTTTTAATATTATCTGCTTCAAGATTAGTAATCATAATAACTCCATAATTTTATATATAGAGTTATTATATACTAAATAATAATATAATTCAACGTGTTAAGCAGATGCTTCAGCTGTTATTGATGGATAACTTAAATATTCTTTAACAGCAAAATCATCAAATCTAAATTCAAAAATATCATCTATACTTGGATTTAATAACAATGTAGGTGATTTATATGGTAAATTTTTTAATTGTGTTTTACATTGTTCAATATGATTTGAATATATGTGAACATCACCCCCATCCCAAATAAATATTCCAGGTTTAAGATTACATACTTGAGCTAACATATGTAACAATATGGAATATTGTGCTATATTAAATGGAACACCCAAAAATACATCACAACTTCTTTGATACATTTTCATTGATAATGTACCGTTAGCTACATAACATTGAAATAATAGATGACAAGGTGGTAACTCCATATCATCCAATTCACCAACATTCCAAGCATTTACGATATGTCGTCTTCCATCTGGATCATTTTTTAGTCCATCAATCAACTTTGAAATTTGGTCAATTACCTGATATTCATATTCACTACTACTTGTCCAAATTTTTTTACCTGTTTCCCAATGTCTCCATTGTCTACCATATCCTTTACCAATTGTTCCATCCTCACGCATCCATTTATCCCAAATATGTACACCTACTGCTTGTAATTCTCTAACATCAGTACTACCACGTAAAAACCACAATAATTCATGAATAATACCTTTAGTAAACATTTTTTTAGTGGTTAATAATGGAATTGATCCATCGCTAAGATCAAATTTCATTTGGTAATCAAAAATACTAATAGTTCCTGTTCCAGTTCTATCTAATTTTTCTGTCCCATATTTTAAAATATATTCCATCATTTCTAAATATTGATAATCGTGTTTTTTATCAGACATCAGTATCTCCCTCAATTAAATATAAATCTGATTCACGAACCCATTTTTTCCAATTACCATTCATTGGAAATTTGGGTGTAACTTCAAATTGTACATCTTGTTTACCACTGGATAAATTTCTTGCAGCAGTTCTACCTGTTTTTACAACTTCAGTATTATCATACACATAACTCGTGTGATTAGAATTTGGTTTTCCAATTATTGGTCCTTCTTCACGTTTTCCGGTATATTTTGGTACATTTATATCATCGAATGCCATTATTCTTCTCCAAATACATATTGATTTATATAATTTCTATCTTGTGTGAAAATTGGGATATTGTCATCAACTATCCATTTTCCATTATCTTGTTTTATAATACAAGAACCTCGTTTTTTCCATGTTTCAACATCATTCCAATTAATTCCCTTATTGAGCATTAATAGATCTTGTACTTGACTATTATTTAATCCATGCATTTGTTTTTGACTAAAATGATAATGTCCCAACATTTGAACTGAATTACGAGAAGCATCTTGTTGACGCCATATAAAATTATTACATACTTCTTCTTTTGGAATATTGAATACTCTTGAATCAAATGTTGCTAATTTTTTATTTTGCCCAAACACTTCAACCCAATATTTGTTAAACCAAACAGAAGCAATTGCTGCTGAAACGGATGTCATTTTTTGAATATTACCATTAAACCATTGTTGAGTTGTGAGTTCTTCCCAATCAGTTAGTAATAAAGTTATTTCATCAGATTGTGTATATCCTATCTTGACATTTTGTATTTCTTCGGCAAGATGAAGAACAACATTTGTCATTATATAATGAAGATTATGACTAAATGGTTGACTAACAACAGATGGATCATTAGCAGGGTTAATGTGTTTTACATAGGTATGAAAGGCTTTACCATCTAATCTAATTATGGTAGGAGTACGTTTCATAACAAAGTTTTTTGTTATTGATTCATATTCCTTCATTCTATTTCCCAATGAATCTGATGTATATTTTGACATGTTAATATATTATTTGTAATTAATTTTATATTATACTATACTTACAATAATAAAATCAATAGGAAATAAAAAGGAGCCTTAAGGCTCCTTTTTATTATTTAACTTGTACTAATTGTATTTTATCAATTTCAAGTCGAACAACAGGAACTTGTCCTTCTGGTCTTGGTGCTGGAGGTGGCATTCCAATAATATCTTCTTTAGCTATTGGTTTTCCATCAAATAAAAATGTAGTTTCACTTCTTCCTGTAGAAACCGCTTGAATAATCAGTTTACCATCTTTTTCGATTAATCCATTTTCTTGAGGTGTACCCCAACCCGGTTTGGATTGAAAATCTTCTTGACCTGGTTGTTGGCGCATCATTTCACCATATTCACCTGGAGCAATAAATTTTACAGGCCAATTACGATTAATTTTTGTTACACGACCAACCATTTCATTTTTCTTTCCACCCAATAATCTAACTGGTTTAGTGTTAATGTAATCAATAACTGCTTCTTTACCTATTAAAGATATAGCGTCTTGTGGGGTTAATGATTCTGTAATTGGTTGAATTGGTTGAATTATATCTTCCAATATTTCTGAAATTTTCATATGTTCTCCTAAAATATATATTTATACTATTATATTTATAATTAAGGTTTATATTTAATTATATTAGCAATTGTTGGACCATTACTTCCATAATTTGCTGCTGATATGATCCATTTATTATATTCTTCAGGTGTTTGTTGAAGTAAAGTACCATTACTAACTAATAATGTTTGATCAAAATCTAACCACGTAAATGCTAATTTACTAACAACTGGATATTTAGCATGATATAAATATGTTAAATCATATTGTATAGCATTGTACATTTTTGTAGCATTTAATGGTGCATATCGTAATTGTCCCTGAAATTCGTTAGTTACATTAGTTTTATCAGCCCCAATTAACTGTATTGGAGTAGGCATTTCAAAATCTAAAGGTCCATTTCCATGTCTTGTTGTATACGTTCTTGATACATAATTAACATCAATGTGGTTAACTTTATTTAATTTATCAATGATTTCAGCAATATTTTTTAATCCAGTATGTGAACGTGTCACATATGGAAATGATCCAAAATGTTGATCTAATAACAATCCTTGACCACTTTCAAATATAATATTTTGATTATTTAATATTGAATAATTTTTAATAATTTGTATATGTTCAATGAAATATTCACATGCTTCAATAAAATCATCAAACAATTCATTCGAATGATATGGGAATTTGTCTATCCATTTATTCATTTCTGAATTAGGAATATTTGGAAATAGTTGTTTAATTCTCCAATTTAAATAAAATTGTCTAATTTTTTTAATTTGTTTAATAAGTGATAATTTTGGTTGATGTAAATCACGAACAAGTAAACTCAATTCTGGTTTTTTCTCATGTCGCTCAATAGTTTCACCAAACCCCATTCCGCAACTACCATGTCTATTATTATTTCTAATAGATTCGATGATTTGATTTACAATCATATCATATGGAGTTGTAACCATACATTCACGATGAACTAATAATTTAGGTTGAGCACCCTTTTCAATTAATTCTTCACGTTCAGTTTTAAATGCGAAAGGATTTGCAACACATCTATGTCCCCAAATTGTTGGGAAATTTTGAAATGTTCCACTTCCAAAATGTGAAAAAATATGACGAGTACCATCAGGTAATTGAACTGTATGTCCACATTGACTACCAGAATTATGTCTTACAACATATCCTTCCTGAAATTTATCAGCAAAATAAGATGTGTATAATCCTTTTCCTTCGTCTCCATATGAACTACCAATTACAGCAACAATATTCGTCACATTGATCCTTTTTTAATCAATTAAAATTACACCAGTTGATGAAGAGTTTGTTTTAGTTGTTAATCCAGATACTGCAGTTTTAACAACTAATGAGGTATCACCACTCCAAGAACTTGCAACAACACTAGAATCAACACCTTCATTAACTTGAATTAATGATACAATAACTTCAGATAATGCTTTATAATCTGTTAAGATTATAGCTCGTTGGCCTAATACATCTTGCCATTTTTGTTTTACTAAATCAACATTTCTTCTGGCATAATTGCCTTCAGCCACAATAATATGAAATACATCATACATACGTTCAGCTTGTTCCAATATTTCTTCATATGTTATATCTGTATTTGATTCATCGCCACAAATTCTATTGATTTGTTCTTTTGTTAATTTAGGTGGAGTTAATTCATCACCGATTGTAAACAAATAACCTTTCTTGCCACGTTTTTCAAAGCAATCGATTGATGTGTGATTTGCAGCAAAGTAAAGAGGCAAATGATATGATTCGGAATCATTTCCACCACCATTACCTTCAACATAAATTTTTTCAAGCCATTCAGTAATTTTGATATCAGCTTCAAATTGACTAACCTGTAATGGAGTAGTATCACAAGTTGCATCACCAATTGCCATGACCATCAAATGTGGGTCTGTAACTGGTTTTCTATCGAGAATTTCTTGAAACAAAACTCCCAATCCTGTTTTAACCATATATTCAGCAATTACACCCATTGAACCTGTAACATCAACACCAATAATAATTGCTGTTGATTTAGGATTTAAATCTGAATCTCTTGACTCTCTACAAAGAGCACCCTTCGGATCAAGATCTGAATGTAATTTTTTATTCGTAAAAATTGCACTTGCAGTTTTTGTTGACGTTGTCTTTGAATAACTTGACCACGTGCTAGAATCCCATCTCGAATATCCCATTTTTTGTTCTCCTATTTAATATATTTTGTTAATATCAACATCTAAGTTGACAAATGTACGTTTTCCAAAACTAGCATCTAAGACTTTACTCCAGTGTTCATACATTTCAAATGATGTTATATTTGATTGAGATCTGAAAAAATCTAACATGGGTTTAGGAATATCTGGATTTTTTAATAAAGATGATCCAGTCATCATTTTATCGCCTAATGATAATAATCCAATAGCTTTAACTAATTGTCTATCATATTTGAATTTTGCTAATTTATCAACAAAAATATTAGATGGTAAAATAGTTGCTAATGTTGATGGAATTGCTAACATTTTTGAGTCATTCTCTTTTGCATACCACCATCCACCATATACACAAACAGAATGATGTTTGGGACTAATAAACAATGAATTTGATGATAAACCCAAATGAACAATTTTATTTAGTTCAAAGAAACATAGAATATTACACAATGAACTGATAATCCATGCAGTATGTCTTGATGTTAATTGTCCACCTGTATAATCTAATAAATCTTGTAATAAAACTAAATCAGATGTTTTTTCTAATACTAATACGTGCCCAACATTAGTATTTTTTAATACTTTAACAACTTTAGGCATATATCGCTCAAATTCATCTTTAAATTTTTGAGCTGGATATTTTATTTGATTTTGGATAGTTCGTATACCATTATCAAATAATTTTTCATATTCAGGTTTAAGCACAAAACATATTTTAGTAATTCCGATATACATCATACCTAATTCAAATATATGCATTTTTTTATATTTTATTATAAATTTTGCTCCATCTGATGATATAATTTCAATATTAGCTGCACCTTTCCAAGTATTAGTTGAAATAGCTAGGTTTGCTTGTTTAAGCAATTTTTTAATATGTGTAAATACCTGTTCAGCATCTAATTGCTTATTTTTATCAGGATGCCACAAGGATCGTAAAATTTTCCACTCATGATCGATATTTTCTTTTGAAAATAGTTGTTCAGGAGTTTTAAAATCTAAAATTTGATCAGCAGATAATTGTTTTATATCAATCATTTGTACTTGATTTGTGTAGAATGAAAAAGCTATTATAATATAATAGCTTTTTCAATTCAACTATGAATTATATTATTTGTAGTGCAGTGCCACATTCAATACAAAATTTTGCAGTTGCTTTATTTTGTTTACCACAAATAGTACATTTTGGTTTTGTTTTAACAGTAATTGGTTGGATAACTTCTTTACCCTCCACAAATCCTGATAATCTTAATACCATAATATGTTCTTCAACTTCAACATCAAAACCACTAACTTCATTAAATTTTTGATTACTTATTGAGCCAGGAACTGTAATACCAACATCATTTATAACATTAGATGCAGCAACTCCACGAGTTTGATCATTACCTGACCAAGCCATTCCTGCTGTTGAACATTGTATTGATCCATTTAAACCTTTTGAATATACTGATCGTAAAGGATCAGCACAAAATATGATATTATCTTCATATGATTGAATATTTCTAAATTTTGGTTGAATTCGTTCGTATTGAAATGTAATACGGATAATACCATCATCCATTTTAATTCCACGATGTTGTTCAATACCAGAAGTTCTTTCAATAAATTTAAAAGAATTGCCTGAATTTAAATCATTAACAAATCTGGATAATTCATGTTCTGAATTAGAATTTACGATGAGAGCTCTACCACCTAAAGCATCAACACCATCAATTGATATACGGACTTGAGCCCTACGATTATGAAGGTTTTTGATCAGAATTGAATATTCTGATCCGAACGGAATTTTAACTTCATCATTAAATTCACGTAAAATTTTACCATTTGCTTTAAGACAGCAAACTAACTTGTTATTATACATCATTTGTATCTCCTAATTTAACGGTTCACAGAGTAAGAACCCAAATTTAAACTCTGTTATATTGAATGCTACAAAATTATAGCATTCAATATATTTATTATAATTTAAATTGAAGTAAAAATCAACTTAAAATTTATAATCAACAGATACAATAAAATTACGACCTAATCCATTAACACCGCTACCAATTACACGATAATCTGTATTTGTTAAATTATCAATAGCACCTATAAATGTTAAATCTTTGAATGGAGAATATCCAGCACGAATTCCAAATAAAGAATAAGCAGCTTGTCCTGTAGATGGAATACGTGTAGTATCACATAAATTTTTACCAGGGACAGCTGTTAAACATGCTTCTGAATAATCAGTTTGGTTTAATTTTTGTTGAGCACCTACAAATCTTGCTGAACTTTCAACAAATATTTGAGGTGTTATATCATAATGTAATCCAATTAATCCTTGTGGCGGATTAATTTTACTCATATTATCTTTTGTAATTTGAGCAGTGGTTAAATTATATACATCTGTATATCCTTCAGTCCACGATGCTCCTACAAATGCTTTTAGTTCGGGTAAAATTTTATATTCACCTTTAAAAGATATACCTTGTACATATCCATTGCCATCATTATTAGCTTCAAAATCCTTCATTTTTTTAACAGATGTATCAGGTTTAATAATAGAATCATCTAAATTAGTACGATAATATGTTAATGTAGCATTAGTTTTATTATCAACATAACCTAATCCTGTTTCATATGTTACAAATTTTTCAGGACCAATATTTGGCGATGGTGTTTGAAATGTATTGGTTCTGGATAACGCATTACCTGTTAAATCAGGTAAGGTAGGTGCTCTCCAACCTTGATTAATACCAGCAAACCAAGTAAGATGATTATTGGGATCTAACCCTACAGTTAATCTACCACCACTGGTAAATTCATCCCAAGATTTATCAATACCACCAATTCCGATTGGTTTATTTGAATTATCAACCAATTGTCCAGTATGCACACTTACTAAATTATAACGTGATGTTAAACTTAATACTACACGATCATTGAAAAATGGAATATCATTGTTAATATACATTCCATAATTATCATAATGTGAATTATCAGCTACTGGAGGCGGACCACCTAATGGATTAGGTACACCTTTTGCATTAGTTTTTGTACCATCTGAATTAACAGAATCATGATAATAATCAATACCATAAGTAAAATTACCATATTTTGTATAATTTTTTGCTTGAATATCTAATCCAAATGTTTGAACTTGAAATGATTGAGTTTGTATATCACTTGGTTTATATTTAGGTTTACCAGATGTATTTTGGAAATTATTATATTGATTATTTTCTTGATATGAACCTGTAATATTAAATTCATCAAATATTGGAATTTCTTGTGTTTTTAATTTAATATAACTTAATGTTCGATCTTGATCATATATATCATATTCATATGTTCCTGGTCTAGCACCAACTACATCATTTGCATGAGTAGCACTTAGTGTACGATGATTTCTCCAAGCATCATCCGAATTATATCGTTGATGGAAGAATGTTAATGATGTTTTATTTGTTAAATTCCAATCAATTTTTGTATCGAAATCTTGTTCGTCAAAACCAGTATTTGGTTGTATACCAGTATCTTCACCACCTTGAATATTTCCATATCCTTTGATAGATCCACCAATTAAGAATCCTATATGTTGTCCATAATTGCCTTCAAATTCCATTCTACCAATATTTGAATTTTCTGCACTTGCGAATCTATAAACTGTACGAGCATTCCAATTAAAACCATCTAAAAATTCTTTACGACCACGAGTTTTTACATTTAATGCTGCACCAGCTGCATCAGATCCATATAATAAAGCTGATTGTCCATAATACATATTAATAGTATCAACACCAAATGTATCAATAGTAGACCAATATTGATTTGGTCCACTTCTGAAAATAGAATTATTCATACGAACACCATCAATTAATAGGATATTATTATATCCTGTAAAACCATGAATAAATGGTGAATTTTGTTGTGGACCTGTTGATTGGTTACTAACTTCAACATCAGTTGCAAGTGCATCTGTAAAATTACGATTTAAGTTAGGATTAGATTCAATTTGTTGATAGCCATTACTAATACGATTTTCAGCATTAGTTGGTGGTTGAGATGTCACCTCAACCATATCTAATTCTGTAACATCTTCTGCAACAACAGGTTGAATAATAAAAATGACCATAAGTTGTAAATATTTTAGTGTATTCATATAAAATATCCTGTTGAAAAAGTAAAGACACAAGCGGTTAATACAAGCAATAATGCCCATATACCAAGTGCTGAATAATATGTTGAAAGTGGTGTACCAAAATATCGATTACCAATAGCAACACATTTATGAGTTGGACTCAAAATATATGCTGCAAATTCAACTGCAAAAAACCATAAGAAATATTCAGTACCAAAGAATTGAGCTAATAGAATTGCAAGTCCAACACCTTTACTACTTGAACCAAGTAAAAATGTAACTCCAAAACCAGCTAATGTTAATAATATAATATTTTTAGGGTCAAGATTATCTTTTAATGAACCAATTAATTCATCGCTATGTAATTTAGCATAAGTTGAAGCTAATATTACAACAGCGACCACTATAATTACTTGCCAATTAACATATCCAATGAGTTTTTTAAGATCCCATTGTTGTGTTATGAACATATAATATAATGTTAGAAATCCAAAAATGTGAACCATTAATTCTGGATGATATATATAAGCACCAATAGCGATAAACATAGGAAATACATTTCTCATTACTGTACTTAATTTAAAGTTGGTAGGTGTTATTGCTAATTCTTCATCTTTAATGTGATACCATATATACCAAGCGATATATATAAACGTCACACATAATAACGGAGAAATTAATTTTAACCATTCAACGTACGTTATTCCAAATGCTGCAATAGGTAATATTACTGTTTTTTCAATAGGCGACCATAGATAATAATGATGTGTTGCTAAATAATCTACGATACCTAATTTTTCACGTCCATGTCCACATTTTGGTGCTACTGTGTCTAATAGACCAGCAGAAACTGTAACACGACCTTCAATAGGTAATATTCCTCCAATTGCGCTTAAAATAACGACTACGAATTTATTTGCTCTGAACGTATTTCTTACATAGGCAAAAGCTGGGGCGAAAAGGTTGTATTCTTTTGCTAATCCAGCAGAGATCATAATGAAGAAAAGCATCCATAGCGAGTTGAGCTTTATTAAAGCTTCTGTCGTGAATTCTGTCATTGTTTTTTGCTCCAAGCGGAAAATAAAATTTGTTTTATAATTAAGTTTGTTATATTGTTACATTAGTTGAAGATACACCTCCTAAATTATTAACATAAAAAAAGGGACAATTGAGTCCCTTTTTATTTAGTGAGTATTATTTGATATTACACAATTGCGACTTTTTTATTCAACATATGGCGACGAATTTTATCTTTTGTTTTGCCTGTCGCTTTATCATATAATGATTGTAATTGTGTTGCATTTAATGGACCTAAACGAACTTTATCGGTTTTGGTTCTTAATGGATTACGATTTTTTTTAATAACTGCCATATTATTTCCTTAATTTAAATTGTTAAAAGTATCTTTCATTTGCTTAGTTAATATCGGAATATTATCATCACCATTACAAATGGATGTAATTTTTGATAATTTATCACGAAGGTATTCTACCTCATTCAACAAACATTCAATTTGTTGTGTATCTATTTCAGCTTGTTCTTTTAGATTATCATAATCTTGTAACATTGATAATATTAATCCATTTCCTGTTAAATCTTGCCAAGGTTCTCCATGACGAAGAGCCTCGAGGTGACCAGAATCATGAAAAACCACTGTATATTTTGTACCATTAAATTGATGTAAAATTGTCATGATTATGCCTTATCAAAATTTTCCCAATATACTAAAGTTGTTCCAACTGGAAGTTTACGATTAACTGAAGTAGATTGAATAAAAATTTCATAATCACCATGATCACCAGGAGTGACTTTACAAGTACCATAATGTGGTAATCCTAATAAATCACGAGCATGAGTTCCTGAAAAGAATTCACGAGTTGTTTTATTTCTAATTACAATTTTTTTATAATCTTGAACTTCACGTTCAGGTTTTATCAATTCGTAAAAAGCAGCACCCTTTTTCATTGATTTACCTAATTTATTTTCACAATAATTTCGAATATTTTTACCTTCTGCTTCTGTATCAACATGCCATATTTGAATTTCTTTAGATATATCAACTAATGTTTTTTTAATGTCTTCAATTGATACTTCATTCAAATTTGTATAAAATTTGGTTGTAGATTTTACACCAGTTTTTAATCCTGTATAATATTCAGTAAATGCTGATTGTGTTGCTGTTGTTGCTTCACGAACACCTTTTTCTGTTTGATCCCATTCAAAAATATTTCCTTCAGGAATACCAAAATTCATTAATGCACGTTTATATCCTTTAGGAACTCGAAATACAAATGTCCATCTATCAGTTGTTTGTAACTGCTTGATTTTATTAGCTAATCTATACGAATCCCAGATTCTTGAAGAATTTTCTTCTCCATCTGTAATAGCCATTACTAAGAATGATACGTTTGGATCATTTGCATCTGGACATTTTTCAAATAATTCAATTAATTTTCCAACGCTATCGAATAATGGAGTTCCCATTGCTGCAGCAGGATATGATGTTAATGGATTTACAAATTTAATAAAAGTGTTTGATTCTTCAACACTTACACTTGCTTGTCTACCAGTTCCACAATTTACCACACTAATATATGTTTCCATATCTTGTGATGTTGAGCGTAAAAAGTTGATTGTTTCGTTATAGTCAGCTAAAGCTGCTTTTGTGATATGATACATAGATCCACTATGATCGCGGCTAATTCCAATATAATTTTTGATTTTCTGTTCTGTTGTATTCATAATATTTACCTAATATGTTCTGTTCTAATGTATGTTCTAAAGTTTAAATAATAATGTGGATATCCACATTATTATTTATGTGGATAATACATAAGGTAAATATTTTTGATAATAATAGAGTTATTGTAATCGAAACTCGACATCTAACAACAGGAAATTATAACGAAGTATAAGTTTCCATAGATCGCTCTTCTCGAAAGGTTTGGCATACCTATGCGGATTTCTGAAGCATAGTCCAGTTATATTTTTCCGAATATAATCAGGATATTTTGTTCGCAAATATCAAATAGTTAGTTTCTTTCGTGTACTAACAAGGCCGATTTAATACACCAATTAAGGCAATTAAATAATTAGTCATTTGAAGTAAGTCTCAATAATGCAACTATTATATCAAAAATAAATTATATCACAAAAAATAAAATTTTACAACATTAAAAATAATATTGCGAATCCAATAAAACTAACCCAACATATTAACATTAAATCATCAGTTATAGATTTAGTTTGTTGTGTCATTTTATGTGCTGCTAATCTACGTGTTCTTTGTGAATTTGTTTCTTTTAAAGCCATTGTTAATTTTTATTAATATTATGTTATTTATATATCTGGAGATATGACTAATTTATCTTTATCAAAAATTAGATTAATTAATTTATCTGTGTTTGTTCTACAATAATCACGACCGCCATCAATAAAAACTGTACCATCTTGTGAGGTTTGATAATCATGTCTATATCTACTATATATTATTTCACCATTATCAGCAATAGCTCCAATAATTGGTTCATTTGTAATTGAAATTGCATTCGTAATATATACGTGATGAAAATCATCAGTAAATAACCCAAAATAATGTGTATGACCTAATTCTGTTTTTGGGTTTTCATTATAGTATATTTGAATTGGTTGTTCAGTCCATTGATTATTTTTGTCAGATATGCAAAAGTCACCAATATATTTTGCATTATAATGTTTTTCTGCAACATCAATTTTAATTGGAATTTCAGAGTTATGTCCAAAATCTTTTATATAATTGTTCATTTTGATTAGTTATGTAATATTTGAATTTATAATTTTAATATGTAATTAATTAATTTGTCAATAAGGAAAGAAATGAATTTAAGTACTTAAATTCATTTCTTCAACCATACATTATTGATTGAGTTTAACAACTCAATAATTTGAGATCAGTTAATGTTCGTAGTTGCACTACTCCATCAACTTCCTCAAATTTAACTTTTCTTGTTAATTAATAATAAAAGAAATTGCCTCCCCCGTTATTTGGTTTAAAGATAACCATCGCAATATGGGAGTGATACTACGAGAACTGAATATAAGGCATAGAAACAAGCCACCCAAGCGTTTTGAGAGAACCTCGACTTATATATCACATGGGTTTGATATAGGCAATTGTCCATTACAATTTAGGATTATGTTTAACCCAATTAATTTAAAATTTATTTTGTATATTAATTGGGTATTTAAAAATTATAATTGTAATTATGTATTAAGTCAACAAAAATTTATTCTGAATTTCCATCAGGAAATTTTCCAGTTCTTAAAATTTTTACAATTTTGGGACCTCTTTGACCAACTTGTTTATACCATTTTGATGATTCTAAACCATCAGCAGCATCATTCCAACGTTCCTCAGCAAACGCTTTAAGTGTATTAGTAAAACCTAATAATCCGTTATATTTCAATGGATTACGTTTAACCATTCCACCAATTCCCATATTAAAGCATAAAGAAATTAAACAATATTGTGCAAATGAGGGTAATTCTTTCCACCATTTCATAGTTCTATCTAATTGTCCCATAACTTTATTTAAGTCGTGATTAAAAACAATTTTAATTTCATTATCGGATAATTTAGGATTAGAAGATAATTTGCGTCCAATTATACTATCAATTGATTCAGCATCTAAATTATGTCCAATTCCAATTGTTCGAAACCCTGCTGTACATCTGTAAATAGTATTTTTTACACCTTCTTCTTGTGATATTTCTTTCATGATTCTATCAACACTAACCATAATATATATTCCTTAAAGTAAATATTTATGATTTGTTGATACGAATTATTTTTTCATATATAATATATAAAGTCTTTTAAACGGAATCTTAAAATGTATTGGCGACTTCATAAAGCAATATTTCGAGAAAAATTAGATGAAGCATTAAACATTTTGGATAATGATAATATTCAGGTAGTTGATGGTAATATTTTATCATTACCAGTACCGTTTACTTCAATTAATGAACCAGCATTAGCATTAACAACTCTGCAAGATGCTAGACAAATAATGAATCATTCTAAATTAATTCCATGGTTATTTTATAATTATACAGATTATTGTGTTAGTCATTGGATGTCAAATTTATCGGATGATTTACCAATTTTAAATAGAAATGGGATATTTCTTCCAAGTGGATTATTATCCACTATTAATTCTAAAATATTAAATTCAATTTCAAACCAACATAAAGTGTTTATACGACCTAATTCAGGTAATAAAGTATTTACTGGATATTCCATTCATATTGATAATTGGGAATATGATACTCATATTATTAGTGAAAAGACAAATCCAGAAACAATGTTAATGATTTCCCCTCATGTTGATTTGTCACCTGTAGAATGGAGATGTTGGATTGTAAATAATGAATTAGCTGCATATTCACCATATTCATGGGAAGATGAATTAACATGGTATAAAGCTCCAGAACAAGTATTAGAATTAGCAAATAAAGTAGCAAAATCAAAATTTCAAGTTGATGTTACATATGTTTTAGATATTGTAAGTGATTTAGATAATCATTATTATATTAATGAAATTAATGCAACATCAACATCAGGTATATATGATGTACCATTAATAGATTTATTACCAGCTTTGAGAACATTATCTCAAAATGAATATTCATTGATAGAGGATTAAAAAATGCATGATATTAGGTTAAAATTATTTTCAGGAACATCAAATAGATTATTAGCTGAAGAAATTGCAACAATTATAACAAATCCATTAGAACGTGTAGATTTATCCAGATTTAATGATGGAGAAATTCATGTTGAAATAAAAGATAACGTTAGAGGATGTAAAGCAGTTGTAATTCAATCAACATGTTCACCCACTAATGATATGATAATGGAATTATTATTAATAGTTGATGCATTAAAAAGATCTTCTGTATCAAAAGTAATTGTTGTTATTCCATATTTTGGATATGCTAGAGCTGATCGTCGTCCAGGATACGCACGAGTACCAATATCTGCACGTGTTGTTGCAGATATGTTAGAAGCAGTTAATATTGATCATATAATAACATTAGATTTACATGTAGCTCAAATTCAAGGATTATTTAAAATTCCAGTAGATAATTTATCACCAGCTAGATTATTTGTAAATGATATAATTGAACAACATCAGAGTGAGGACGTAATGGTTGTATCTCCTGATGTGGGTGGTGTAGCCCGTGCAAGAACGATTGCTAAGATGTTAAATAATACTGATTTAGCAATTATTGATAAACGAAGACCAAAAGCAAATGTATCTGAAGTAATGAATATTATTGGAGATGTTGAAGATCGAGTATGTATAATATATGATGATATCGTTGATACTGCTGGAACATTATGTAAAGCTGCTGATGCTCTAATAGATAAAGGGGGAGCATCAAAAGTTATTGCATACTGTACACATGGTGTGTTATCAGGAGCTGCTTATAATAATATTGAAAATTCAAAAATTACTGAATTAGTTGTAACTAACACAATCCCTTTAAAAGAACCACATTCAAAAATTCGACAATTATCTGTAGCGGATATTTTAGCAGAAACAATTAAACGAATTGATTTGGGTGGTAGTGTATCAGAGTTGTTAAATTAATATGATTGAAGAAATAACAAATAGTTGTAGTAAATGTGGTGGAACCTTAGGTGAACATAAAATTGTCAAGAATGTTTTGGTAGAAGATGATCAAACATTTATGGTAACAGAACTCTGGCTAAATTGTATGTATTGTGAATACAATTTAGAACCTAATTTAACATTATTGTCTGTTGACAAATTGGAGTTATGATTGTTTATATAAAATATATTTTCTAACACCTTTATCAACAGTTCGTAATTGCCATTCTTTTGGTAATCCTGATAATATTGATTTAGCTAATATATTGTATGCTTTTTTTCTTGATTCAGAATCAGCTGAAAAACGAATCTTATATACGTTTGTATTTTGGTGTAATAAGAAATCAATTAATATTTGTTTTACTACTGATAATACTGAAAAAGATTTACCAAAACCTGTTGGACTATAAGGTTCTCGTCCTCTAACATCATCTTTAATATCAAATGTGACATCCCAAAAATTATCATAATCATCAAATCCAAATAATACAACATATTCTGTATTATCAATTGTAAATTGAGCTTTAGATTCAGTTTCTAAATTATATATCCATTTAAATGGAGTACTTGATTGAAATATTTCAGTTAGGAATTCTTTAAAAGTTAATTGGGACATCATGTGTTTTTAATAAATAATAATATTATTTATAGGTATTATATTATGAATTTTTTACAATTTATGTTACAAGAAAGCACTGCTTCCACAGATTCGGCAATCTCTCAATTAGTTCAAAACACTAATTCATTATCAGCATTATATCAAGGTGTATTATTAGATCAAGTTAGAAGTTTATATGCACGTGGTGATCACGAAGATATGGGAAAGGTTGCAAAGCAAGTAGTTAGAATGACAAAAGGTAAATGGTTTTCTAATAATTATTTGTCTACTTCAAGATATCGTGAAACTCCAACACAAGGTATGAAAAATGCATTATTAACAATCGCTAAAGATCCTCGTTTTAAATCAATATCAAATACACTTCATGAGTTGGGATCATTTGAAATTCAAACTGATCGTGATGTTATCGCAGCAAAAAAATTATCCAATTCTGCAAATGTGAGCCAATTAGTTGAAGTTTTACCATCATTAATGATTAAAATGGGAAGTATAGATCCTGTTAATAAAGAAAAATTAGGAATTACTGCAAGTAGATTATCCAATGCAGCATCAAAATTTGATTCTGAATTTAGAAAACTTCATGATGAATGGGATCGTGAATGGGGTAAGGATGCTGAAAAAAATAAACAAAAAGCAATACAAGATCAACAAAATAAAGCAATTAAACAAAATACCAGTACACAAAATTCTCAAGTGGAAGTACTTATAAATCAAGTATTAAGTTCATTAGATAAAAAAGTGGCTGCTGAAATTAGACCAATTTTAGCGAGATCAGAAAATAAATTGGCTGTATTACAAAATGAGTTATCGAAACGCGGAATTAATATGTAATTTTTGTTGACATTTAATGTTGTAATGAGGTAAAATATCTTATTTATAACAAGGAGTGTTAAATGAATTTACAAAATTATGTATTGGATGCAATAAGAACAGAAAGTAGAATTGATTCTGTTAATGTTAATATAGAGAATCTTGTAGCTATATTAAATATTTTTATTGCATCTGGTAATTTATTAGATGATATAAAGAAAAATGTATTTTATAATAAACCAATTCAAACAGAAAAATGGGATTATAATAATCAAGAACTTAAGAAGAATATTTCAAATATTTCATCTGGATATGAATTAAATGATTTAAATAAAACTGAATTATCATTAGATCCAAGATTATTTCATGCTTTAATTGGTATTGCAACAGAAAGCACTGAATTAATGGAAGCAATTGTTAAAACAGTTCAAACAGGAGCATTAATCGATCATGTTAATATTCGTGAGGAAATAGGGGACATTGGATGGTATACCGCTATTGCAATGGATACAACAAATTCTAATTGGGAACAAATATTAAAAACTAATATTGAAAAATTACGTAAACGATATCCAGAAAAATTCACCTCTTCACATGCTATTCATAGAGATTTGGATGCTGAACGTGAAATATTAGAACAGAAATAGATATTAAAAAAGCCCTTTATGGGCTTTTTTATTGTGTATAACTTATTGTTTATTAACGATAAACCCACGATTCTCGGCCTCTCCATAAATACTTATAATATATTATCAATAATATTAAATGTTTTTAAATTACATTATTATAAGTAGTTGTTGTAATTTTCCTCAAATTTGTGGGAGTATACTTCCACATTCATCCGCTAGAACTAAAATTAATCATTTATTAGGAGGATTTCCATGTCAAGGAAACGAGTGTTAAAAACTAAAATTACCCATTCAAGCTCAAGACAAGATGATGTATATGAATTATCACAAGCATTAGTTCATAATTACAAAGCCTGGAGTGAAGGTCCACAACATCGAAAAACGTGGTCAAAACATGATATAAGATCACTTCAACCATTAACAATTGCACAAGAAGATTTATTTCATGCATTTTTTAGTGGAAGTCATATTGTTGGATATGGTAGTGCAGGAACAGGTAAATCAACAATTGCATTATGGTTAGCATTAAATGACATATTAGATAAAACATGTGTACAGGAAAAAATAATTATTGTTAGATCTAATGTAGCTACAAGGGATGTAGGATTTTTACCTGGAACAGCATCAGAAAAATTATCTGTTTATGAACGTCCATATTTTGATATTTTTGAATTCTTAGTTGGTAAATGTTCAACGTATGAGGATATGAAAGTTGCTGGTTTAATCGAATTTATGCCAACATCATTTGTACGTGGACAGACATGGGATAAATCATTTGTGATAATTGATGAAGCACAATCGATGAATTGGCATGAATTGAATTCGGTTATAACAAGATTAGGTACCGATTCTCGGTTAATTGTATTGGGTGATATTAAACAAAATGATTTGGTATATAAACGCTCTGATATAAGTGGATTTGTAGATGCACTTAAAGTATTTGAACAAATGCCATTAATATCTATGGTAAAATTTACACATGATGATATTGTAAGATCAGAATTTGTAAAACAATGGATTATTGCATGTGAATCACTAAATTTATAAATCAAATAAAAATGATAGGTAAATTAAAATTTGCCTATCATTTTTTAACTTTTTAGATGTTAAAATTGTATAAATACCTTATCAAATAAAACATAAGGTTAAAAATATGAAACAACATCAAGGATTTGTAATTGCACGAAATAAAAGTGCTGATGTTTTCTTTACCAGTGGTAGTAGTTATGATTATCCTAAATGGATATCGATTACAGAGGCTACAGTATATCCAACAGCAGAACTTGCACAATTAGCAGCAACTAAATTATGGAAATATGGGAATTATTCAGCATCTGTTCGTTCATTAGCTGAAGCTATGCCATTTCAACCACCAAAAACAATTGAACCAGAACCAATTGATCCATCTAAAACTCCAAGTGATTTTGATTCACAACAAGAAATTGGTTCTGATGAACAAATAGAAGATCCAGAATCAGAAATGAAAGCAGGTCAAGGTGATGATTTTGATCCTGATGAAGTTAATTTGGATGATGAAGATATTGAAACGATTGATGATGATGAATTTGTTGATGACGAAGATGATGCTGAATTTGATGATGATGAATTAGGTGAGGAAGAACCTGATTTTGAAAATGAATTAGAACCATCAGATGATGAATTTGAAAATGCTCCTGAAGAAAATGAAATCTCGTTTGAAACTCCGATTGAACAAAATATGAGACGTGGTAAAAGTTCAAAATATCCACAAGGACAAGGTCCAATAATGGGTGAAAGTGGTATTCCAACTGACGTCACAACTATTAAATATAAACAACAAGTAAATGAACCTGCTGATGTTAATTTTTCTGATGAAATTGGTGCATTGCATAATCCACACAAAACTCCTGCTGATATTATACAATCATTAAAAAATGATATTGCTGAATTTGAAAATGTATATGAATATAATAATGGTAAAGATGATTCACAAGCTTCTATGGCTTTAACAATATCTTCTGCTATGAAAGATTTGTTAACTGATTTAGAACAAGGAACAATTGAAGGATTAACACAAGCACAAATTAGATTGAGTTCATATATGGGTCCAATATTAACAAATATTCCAACAGATGTAAAAGATTATTTATATAAACGTGGTCGTCAACCGATTAAATTAAAAAATATATTTTATGACAAATGGAATACTAAAGGATAATACAAATGAAATTAAAAGATATTTTAGAATCTGCTTCAAAATTTAACGATAATAAAGATATTGATGAATGGTTAGTAGATGATGGAACAGAAGATGAACCTGATGAACCAAGCATGCAAAATCAAATTCTTCAAGATATGGAGTTTGGTAAATTACAACCAAATGAAGCTTGGAAACAAATTGCAGCTATTACTACTGATCCAGAAGAATTAGATTTTTGGAAAATGGAATTTTATGCTTGTTTGGATTTAATATCAGAACCTGATATTAAAACAAATTCAATGGCTTTTATGTCAAATCCTAAAAGTAGATTTAACTAATATGAAGATACAAGATTTATTCGAAGCACAACGAAATAAAGTAATTCTTATTGATTTTCAACCATCATATGATGATGGTACTGTTAGATATCAGAAAGCATTAATGTCTGCATGCAATTATATTAATAATAATCCTAATGTTGAAGTTATTGCATTTTTTAATGGGTCAGACATTGGTGTTGAAGATACTGAAACAGATGTTCAATTTCATTATTTGGAATATGGATTAAATGAAGAATGTTTATATAATATAACATTCACTGAAAAAATATATAGTTTTCTTCGTCCATGGATGGATTTGGGGGTTGATTCAGGTCAAATTAAACAAGCATTGAGATATATGTTACTTAATAAAATAGATGATAGTCGCGAAATTCCTGAAGAAGTATATAAACAATTATTAGGTGACTATAATATACATCGTGAAGATAATATTTTTTTACCCAATATAGCAATAAGCCAACTTAAACAATTTAATAATTGTTTAATGGGTGGTGGAGCAAGATCTGAATGTTTTAAAGAAATGCAAATTTTGATGTCAGCCTTTAATATTAGACATAAAGAAATTCAACAATGGATATATGATTAAATTATGTTATTATGTGAAATTAAATCAATACAATCTAAATTGACAGGAGCAAAGTTAATTTATGATTTTAATAATAATCCTAAACTAAAAAAGATTGGTTCTGGATATCAAGCTATTGCTTATGATCATGTAAATAAACCAAATACTATTGTTAAAGTTATAAGAATAAAAAAACCATATAAAACCGATCCTATTATTGAATTTGTCCAAATTTGTATGGATAATCAAAATAATCCCTTTTTACCAAGAATATATACTGCCAAATTATATGAGATAAATGATTCTAATAATCAAAATGTATTAATTATAACAATGGAAAAATTGCATCCATTAACTGAAACTACTAATTTATTTGATGTTAGTTTTGATGTGTTTAAACAATTACGACTTTTTCCTGATGAAGAAGATACTACACACCCATTTCATGATAATTGGAATGATCCAAGTGTTGAAATTCGTTATGATATTATATTTGAAATGTTTAGAGATCCAAGATATCGTGAATGGCTTGTAAATAATACTCCTAATCGTCAATTAGCTAAAGCCATACGATTATTAGATTATCTGTTTGATAAGTATAATCCTGATGTTCATTCAGATAATATAATGTTTAGATTGACAAGTTCAGGTCCCCAATTGGTTCTAATGGATCCAATCATAATATAAAAACAAATAATTCATGTAAGTCATTGATAATAGATGGAGAATCACAATTAGTAATGACAAATCCCTATTCATCTCTAACTGTTATTAGTAATAATGATGAATGGTATATCATATCATCTTTTTGGTTTTTATCAAATAATAAATTATTAGAATAATTAAATTCATGTTGTCATTTAAAAATAAATAAGTATAATAAACTTTTTTAGAGGGTTATTATGACTGTTTGTATATGTAAAAATATAAATGATAAACAACTACAACAATTATTAACACAAACTACAAAAATTTCCGAATTAAAAGAGATTTGTGGAATTGGAACTAAATGTGGTAAATGTATAGAATATCTTTCTAATTTAAAAATTCAAACAAATGAATAATATATTAATATTAGGTATTGTGAGTTTCATATTAATAATTAGTTTATCGTTTAATGATAATATTAAAATTAATAAATTTGCCTTAAATATAATAAATCAAAGAGTAATAGATTCGTGTTCTGATTCTGATGTATTCATGATTAAATTATCAAATAATTTTGGTAAATTAAGTATAAATATATTATGCGAAGATGGAAAGAATGTTTCTTTTCATATTTAAAGGAATAATAATATGAAATTTTTAAAAGAATTATTACAAGAAGCTGATGCGATTGAAATTAAAAAAGTAAAAATACCAGGAACTACAAAATATAAAGATCCTGAAATTGTTAAATCTAACCCTAAAAAGAAGAAAAGTTAACCTATGATTTTAAACTATAAATACTCATCGTTGACTTTTAGATTTTTGGAAGTATAATATATTAAATGATTTATCTGATAGTAAGTATCACTTATATATTAATAAGTAGTATTTGGTTTATAGTAAATTTGGGAAAGAAGAATAAAAAGGATTATTGGTATGAATATATATTATGTGTACCAATAATCCTTATTGCTTTTATATTTTCTTTAGTATATAATATAAAAGAACGATTATAATTGGAGAGTTGGTAGAGTCTGGTTTATTGCACCGCATTCATAAATACATTATAAATACTTTTTTATTTAAATAAATGTAATTATGAATTGTCGATTTTGTGATAAAGAGATTGTTAACAAAGGTTCATTAACTTCACATGAATTGTGTTGTAAGTTAAATCCTAATGCTGTAAAACATACAAGAAGCCCAAATGCAGGGGTTAAACCTGGAAATATTCCTTGGAATGTTGGAGTTTCTGTAGGTAGGAATCCTAAATGGGACAAAAAGTATCCTGATGAGTCTGTATTTTGTGAAAATTCAACTTATCATCGTAATGGTATAAAAAAACGATTAATATCGCAACATCATAAATCATACGAATGTTCTATATGTGGGATAGGTCCTGAATGGAATGGTAAACCAATGCCGTTAATATTAGATCATATTAACGGCGTAAATAATGATAATCGATTAGAAAATCTTCGATTTGTGTGTAGTAATTGTGATTCACAATTAGATACATATAAATCAAAAAACAGGAGAGTTGGTTGAGCGGTCGAAAACGGCAGTCTTGAAAACTGTTGATCCGAAAGGATCCGGGGGTTCGAATCCCTCACTCTCCGCCAATTAACATTAAAATAGAATTAATTATGACTATACAACATGCTTGGATTGGATTAATAATAGCTGTATTATTGGTACTTTTTGCACCATTAATTACAGCTTATATGGTAATAGCAATTTGTTCAATAATAATATGTGGTTTTGCTGTTGTTGTAACATTAGCAAAGTTAAAAGAAATGGCGTCATAGTGTAGAGGTTCGCACATAACACTGTCACTGTTATAGTCGGGGATCGTTCCCCCGTGACGTCGCGTACTATAGGATTAAATATGAGTAATATAACATTTATATGGTATTCATGGGTTATTGTTTATCAACAATTAACCAATACATATATTCCAAGTACAGAATATATGGCAAAAATGGGTGATAAATTTCTCATTTTTGGAAGTTTTATATTAGTAATAATTCAAATATTATTACTAATTATTGGAATTTTAATAATATAAAAAAATGGGTCGGTATACCGTTAAGGAGACGGTCCGGACTGTGTTGAGAATATGTTAATATTTCTCGAAAGAAAATCCGGCGCCTTTAGGCTCGCCTGGCTCGATCCCAGGACGGCCCACAATATATAATAAGTGGTAAATAATAATGTATAAACTATTAGTAACAGTAATTGTATCTGGTATGGTAAATGGTGGAGTTCATAGTAGTCAGCAAGTAATTGAATTTGATACTCAAACAGAAGCTGATACAGCATATAAAAATATTACAATTGATGAAATTCGACCACCAACACCAAATCAATGTTCAGCTCGTAGATATGTTACAAAATTATATTAGGAAGTTATAATGGATAAATGGTATGCTATTGCTTGTATTACAGCAATTATTATGTATGGCGGTTATAAAATGATGGAATTATATTTTGATAGAATAGAAATTCTACAAAAAAATTCACAAATTGTTATTGAACGATAAATAAACATGGAGATTGTAGAAATGAAAACTTGTTGTTATATCACTTTAAAAATTTAATATTGATAATTTGGTATAGTGGTTGTGCCCAGATCTGCAAAATCTTGAGACATCAGTTCGAATCTGATAATTATCTCCAATAGGATAATAATATGATAGCATTTGCTCGTGTAATTGCGATTGTTGGAATGGCATTAGGTGCTTTTTTAACAAGACGTGAATTTAAAAAATTTAATAAAAAGAATTAATAGTATTGTTGCAATTATTAAAGTTACTTCGGATATATTAGGTTCAACTCCTAAACTCTCTTGAAACATATTGAGTATAAATACTTTAATTATCATTAACTCAGTATTATTAATTTTTATGATTATTCCTGATAGTTCCGGATTTTGGAAACATTTAGAAACAGAAGAAGTTTTAGAAATATATCCATTAGAACCTGTAATGAACACATTATGTGTGTGGTGTCAAGATGTTGGTATATCATACACAGAACCATCAAATCCTGGAGGATTACACCAAACCATTTGGACAACTGATGAATGGTTAGGTCATATCCCCATAACACGATATTTATCTATGAATTATTCCAAAGATGATATTGGATGGGTAAAGATTTAAAAAGTTAGGTAATAAGTCGACTGAACTTATATAGAGAGACAATGATATGACTATATAAGATATCCCTAACACGAATTAATAAATATATACATCTAACGTGGTGTATATATGAAATTACAAGATATTTTCGAAAAAAAAGTAGAATTTAAATTATCAAATAAATCTATTCATGGGTTATTACAAAATAATAAATTAGAACATTTAGGGACAGGAGTATCTGCAATTGCATATGCTCATAAAAAACGTCCAAATACTGTAATTAAAACCATTCAAATGTTACATAAAGATGATGTAATGTTTGCGTTTATTCGTTTATGTATTAATCACAAATCTAATCCATTTTTTCCTAAAATATATGCTGCTAAATTGTATAATATTAAAAGAATGAATGATGAAGAACGAGAACAATTATATCAATTAATTGATCCAACTGATACTCCTCCAGAGGAAGGAATGTATATAATGTTAGTTGTTATGGAAAAATTATATCCTATTCACACTCCAGAAAATCGTGAAATCGCAATTAAATTATTGCGTGAATTAGGAATAGTTCCTCAAAATATTGATGATGTTCCTCTTGATATACGTGGTACAAGAGATTCATTATCACGAACAAAATATCCATTTGAGGATCCTAATATCCGCCATCAATTAAGACATTCCAGTGCAAATTCAAAATTCAAAGAAGCCTTACGTTTATTAGAACCATTATTTAATGTTTCCGAACCTGATTTACATAAAAAAAATATTATGTTACGAAAAACTAATAATGGGCCTGAAATTGTATTAGTTGATCCTGTTGTATCTGTTTAATATTTAATATAATTTGTTAATCAACAGTAACAGAAGCTGATCCAGATTCTTTCAATCGTTTTAACTCCAATTCGAGACGTTCTATCTCAAGATTGTATAATTTTGTACAATCAACTCTATTTGGATCGTCTCCTAATGGGATTACTACACGAGCATATACTCCAATATCTCCTCCCATAGAATTGGAACTAGCATTTGCCATTCCTGATCCTCCCGAATTGTCATTATAGTTATAATTATTGATAATTGGTTGTCCACTGTTAGCTGAACTGGTATTGTGAGTCCCAGTTACCCCAACATCTAATGTGGGGCCGACATAATTGCCTTGATGGCAGGAAGTACCATCGCGAGCTCTAACTTCATCCCCTCCTCGTGAGTTGATAGGTGAGCTTGGCATCATTGGAGCTGATAATCCAATGTTACTATATAATAATATGATTATGGTGTAACTGTAATACGAACGGCTGAGCATGTTCTTAACCTCATTGATTGTGATTTTTTTAGAACTGCACACAAATAATAATCTTTGGATTCGTTAATTATTATATCAATAGGAACCACATATTGCGCTTCTTTTCCTAATTCAAAAGAAGATAGAACTTTATCTTCTTGATCTTTAAGGTCAATTGCTTTTACAAAGTCAACACTAACGCTTTCAGGATGACCATAAATTTTGAATTGAAGATTTGCTTTTGTACCAGCCTTACCTGATACCACTACTCTAGTTGGGGATATGGTTACCGCATCAACGGTAACCACATAACCAAAAGTTAATAGCAGGATTAAAAGAGCACTATAAAACTTTTTCATAAATATCAGTATTAAGCTGATTTAACGCAAGATACTGGAACTTTTAATTGATATATACCAGCTTCAAATGCACCATCATTACGAGTAGCAGAAGCATTTACGGAAATATCATATATACCAGCATCAAAGAAGAACACACCATTAGATGGACCAAATTGTGGTACAGCAGTACCATCCAACTTTGCACCATTCCCAATAGGATCGGTTGTGATTGCTACATCATTCATTTGACCACTTGGACCAATTAACACAGGGATACCCATAACCAAGGTAAACCCATTAACATTGGCACGAACTTTAACGGTGGCAGCAGCACCCCCTGATAATAATGAGCTAACTTCACTTTGTGTTAAGTTGGCAACTACGGTACCATCTTGGAAGTCTTGTAAGTTGCAAGATTCAGCGATAGTTCCGTTAAATTTTAATTCTCCATTAGAAGCACCAGTTGCAGCTGTTGGAGCTAACGCAAAAACTTGTGTACTAATTAATGCAGATGATAATAAGATTGTTTGTATTACTTGTTTTAACATTGTGTAATCCTCCAAGATAAAAAGATGTTAAAATAAATGTTAGTACACAAATTCTTCAATTCCCCACTAATTTAGTGGGGAATTCTTATGTAATTTGGTACGTAGGAAAAGTGTGAATTAGGTCTGACTTTCACACAAAAGTATTTATTAAAGTTGCCAAAAATACCAACGAAATGTCAAAAATGTCCTATTTAATATGTCCATTATATTTGTTGTAATATAAAGATAAATGATGTAAAATATGTAAATAATTTTAATAAGTGAGTAGTGATATGGCAATATATGAATATAAATGCAGTGAATGTGGACACCAATTTGAAAAAATACAAAAAATGTCTGATCCCAAATTAACAATCTGTCCTGAATGTGGTAAAGAATCATTGGAAAAGTTAATGTCAACAAATACAGGATTTGTATTGTTTGGTACAGGATGGCATAAGAATGGAATGTCTGCCAGTCGTCGAGGAAATTAATATTTTATAAATTATGTGGATTAATAAATCAAACATTAAAAAAACCAAACATCAAAAACAATTAGATTTTCAATCATTGTTAAATGCACCCAAACAAAAAGCTAATATGGATTATAAACGTAGATATAATTATTATGAACGTAATTGGCTTTTAACATTTGGGACTAAAATTCGTGAGGTATCTTATTGTTTTGAATGTAGATCTGAACAATGTTGTAATAATTTACATTTAGAACGAAAAATTGTATTGAATCCTATTATTAGAGTTCCAAGAAAAAATGTAAGTAAATTACGTTGGAAACAATTTATGGTGGAAGTTAAAAAATTTCATCAACATCGATATTGGTGGTTAAATGGATATTAACAGACAACAAAAATATGAAGTAAGAGATGATTATCATGCTGGACCACATAATTTTGGACCAATGATTTATGAACATCCCTTTTGTGTGGATTGTAAATCAAAAGAATGTTCAGATAAAACACATAATCATATAGAATTACATCCTATAATTCGTATACCTAAACAACGTGCAAATAAAAAGAAATGGAAAATTTTTTTTGAATTAATAGAATATTTTGGAGAATATAATGTCAGACATAACAGACACTAATATAAATAATTTAAAACAGAATTTAATGGATGTAATGAATTTGCTGGAAAAAATGCCAGCACGAGAATTTGAACAATCAGTAATTCGAGCTGGTTATTATCCAAAAAGAAAACGTCCAACTAAATCTCAATTAGAATTAGAACAAGAATTAACCTATAATAATTTGGATGATTTATTTCATAAAGTTGATGAGGGTGAATTAAAAGAAGAAATTCGCAAGTCAATATTATCAATGAGGCGAGTTGCTGAATTGATGGATATGATGGGAATTGATTTATAATTTTTAATATAAAAACATTATACATCATAAATAATTCTATATGACTAGGATTTAAAAATGAGCTTTGTAGTGTTTATATCAAGTAAAGATATTCCAAGTTATTCTATAGTTAGTGATATCACTAATATTACTCAACCATCAAACCAAACTATTAATTGCACATTGAGATCCAATGTTGTTAATGGTACCACATTATATTGGGAAGTTGTAGGTAGTGGTATTACATCTAATATGTTTACTGGTAATTCATTGACAGGTTCTATTGTTGTTAATAACAACATGGCAACATTTCAATTAACAACATCCTATGCAAATATATTTGGAACTATTATATTTAGTATTAATATTCGTAGTTCAAATTTAACTGGACCCATAGTTGCAAGTATTCCATCTATCAATGTTGAAGGATCAGTTTTTGTCCCTATTGGTAAAGGGTATGTTGCAACTGCACATCAATCGATTTATGATAGTTTAAATTTTGGTAATGATACGTGTGCAATTACTAATATAAATATAAATGTATCAAGAGATTCTAGTGCTGGGGTAATTAGTTCGACAAAAGGATATCTAGGTGGTGGAGAAAATGCAGGTGGTGTACGGTTAAGTGACATTGAAGGAATTTTATTTAGTAATGAAACATCAATAAATCCATCAGTGAATTTATCTATGGCAAGGTATGGATTAGCTGGTGTTAATAGTTCTACTAAAGGATATTTTGGTGGTGGACAAAATATTTCTTCACGAACATCTTATATTGATGGACTATTATTTAGTAATGAATCTGCAATAAATCCGTCAGCATCATTATCAATTCCTAGAAATTATGTTAACGGTAGTAGTAGTTCAACAAAAGGATATTTTTGTGGTGGATATTATACTACCTCAGGATCAATAATTTACGAAATTGATGGAATTTTATTTAGTAATGAATCTGTAATAAATCCATCAGCAACACTAACACCTGCTAGGGGTCAAGAGGCAGTAGTTAATAGTTCTACTAAAGGATATTTTGGTGGTGGATTGGATAATAATAGTGGAGTTAGATTATCATTAATAGATAGTATGTCATTTAATACTGAAGTTTGTACATCATTATCAGCAACTTTGTCTATTGGTAGATACGGATTAACCGGATTGAATAGTACTGTAAGTGGATATTTTACAGGTGGAAGTTTAGCAGGATCTAATATATCTTCAAATATTGATAAATTACAATTTGATAATGAGGTTGCATCGTTGTTGCAATCAGTACTACAAAGTACAGTAAGAAATTCAACTGGTATCAGTTATAACCCTTAATATATAGTACAATGAAATTAATAGATTTATTTGAATCAAATATTGGTCAAGGGTATGGATCAGTACAATTAAATAAACAATCATCTATAAATATCAAATCAATATTAAAAACATTGAAAATATCTGATATTATAGATGATTTACATGTGACATTAATATATGATCAATCAAATCCAAAGATTAATATTGATATCGATGATTCAATTGAATATGAATCATCGATAAAAGATATAAAAATGTTAGGGGAACCAAATACTAAATGGTATGCAATTGCTCTAACATTATCTTCATCAGATTTAGTTAACAGACATAAAGATTATATTAAAAAAGGATTTAAACATTCATATCCAAATTTTATACCACATCTTAGTTTAAAATATAATCCATCAGAAGAAGATATAAAAACAATTACTAAAAATTTAAAGTTATTTAAAGATATCAAATTAATTTTTAGTGGTGAAAAATTGAAAAAAATAAAAGAATAAAAATACTCGTTGATTTTTATTATAAATAGAAAGATAATATTACTCATAATTTGTTGCAAAGATAAAACTTACTTCAGTAAAACCGTTATCTTACGATGTGTTGGTTCGAGTCCAACCCTCCCCACAAATTACCAATATAAGTGCTCCCAATACGTAATGTACGATATTAAATATCTGGAGAGTAGATAGTACATAAGAGATTCTCTATATTGGTATTAATTGTATAATTGGGTGAGGTGGCGAAATTGGTAGACGCGATGGTCCGTAAACATGTTTTATTAATATTTAACTCAAATTATAAATGCAGGTGTAGCTCAATTGGTAGAGCGCCGTCCTTCCAAGTCGGATGTTGCAGGTTCGAAGCCTGTCACCTGCTCAAATAGATAGTATTATGCCAGTGTGATGAAATTGGTAGACATCCGGGACTTTTTAGAAGATATTGGTTAATGCCAGTATCTTCGTGAAAATCCCGTGCCCTTTGGGCGTCCCGGTTCGAGTCCGGGCACTGGTACCAAATAAACAATTATATTAATACATATGATAACAGCAGGAATAATTATAGGTGTTTGTATTATCATTTTTGGCATTTACAGAATGTCTAAAAATCATAAATCAGAAGGTATATTAGAAATTATTTTTGGTATATTAGAAATGGTATTTGAAATATTAGGAGCATTTTTATAATGTCAGAAATAAGTAATAACATTTGTAAAGTTGCAGAATTTAAACAAATGGATATGTATAAAGCTCATTGTGATTGTATATCGGATGATCATATACAAACATTATGTATTGAATATGATGAAGAATGTGATATTGTCACTCTTACAATATATTCTAAAATTAAATATAATATTAAATATGATTGGGACACTAATTGGAAAAAACGTGTTCAATATTGGTTTCGTCGTCAACTCACCAAAATTAAAGCCATAAAATCAATATTAGTTGATGGGGAAGTAGAAGCTGAAAATGAATTTATTTTCAGAGGTCCTAAACAAATACATGATTATTGTGAAGCTATTCAATCATCTACCACAAAATTCACAAATAAATTCAATAATTAATAATGGCAACATATTTATCATCTAAACGAGCCATTAATATATATTTTAAATCCAAATCAAGAATGTATATGGGAATGGGTCCAGTTGGTTGTATTCCAACAAGAATACAATTTAAACGAGTGATTAATACTAAATCCAAATTTAAATTATTATTGATTATTGATAAATGTAGGAAAATCAAATGAGTTCTGATAGTAATATAACAGCATTTCATCATATATTTGAACAACGTTTGAATAAATTATTGAAGCAAATCAAAGAATTACGAAAGAATTCTGGTAATAAAGAATATATTAAAGAATGTATTCGTGAAGCTAAAAAATTAAAAAAGAAAATTAATAAAGCATCTAAAGATATCAATAAATCATATTTTATATCAGTTAAAAGTCAATCTGCTGATAATATAATTACAATCTCAGATCAAATTGAAATCTCATCAATTGAAGAAAAAGATGAAATTACCACCATTCGTTTTAATTTAAAATAATAAAAAACTTAAATATTATTTAAAAATAAATGATATTAATCTCAGATTGTCCAATTTGAGCTGGATCGCTAGCTGTTTGTCCATGATTAGTGATACCATATCCTGTATTTCCATATTTTTTAACCTGTAATGTTAGTGTATTGGAACTTCCAGAATTAACATTAACAGGTACCATAAAAATGATAGGTAATACAATATTATCATTGCTTGTACAATTAGTTTGAGTACTAGCAATTTGTATACCATTCCATAATAATCTCCATTCTAATGAACCACCATATGTTGTACCGTTAGTAACAGGATGTATATGAATATTAGAATTATATAGTATTAATGCTACTCTTGCAGTTGAATTAAATGTTGGAACATTTATTGTTAAATCTTTTACATTAAACCAAGTATTAATTGGTTTACTTGAAGTATCTTCTAGTACGTCAATTTGATCATTCCAGGATATCATAGGATTTATAGAAGCTGTTTTATCGTCTACATATTGTTTTGTTGCTGCATGCATTGGATTAGATGGATTGGCATGTAATGTTACAAAATTTGTAAAATTAGCACCTTGTGATGTTAGACTATCTTGAATAATAAGAGGACCAGTCATAGTATCACCAGCAACATTAACTTTATTATCTAAGTTGATGTTAGATATTTGATCTTCTACCCACCATTTTGGTGTAAGTTCATCAGATAATGTTGGAGCTCTACCATCGTTTATAATAAAACCTAATAATTTTAAATTTCCTTGACCTTGAGTTCCATTTCCTCCAAATGCTGAAATTTGTGAATCAATAATATTGGTTCCATTACCTGATGTATGAAACGCAATATGTGGAAAGTTAATTGAATTAGCAATAGTTCCAATATTAGTTCCTAAATGAATAGCTGCTTCATTTTGACCACTTGAATGGATATCAACTGTAATAAATGAATTATTACCTGGTCCAACCACATTTAAAGCAGCATTGATTGTTAATTGACCAGATAATGTTCCACCAGTTAATGGTAAAAATGGCAATGAAGCAACATTACCTTCATGGAATATATTGTATCCTTTATAAGTAATGTTGGAATCATTTATAATAAATAAATTACCCTTATACTTAATATTGGTATCATTTATAATAAATTGTGGAAATTGACTATTAGAGTTGAAAGTATATACAAAATTAACTGGATCAACTAATAAAGTATCTGTCCATGTTATATTATTACCAGTTGATTTACCAACGCCATCAGCAGTTCTAAATTTTAAATAAGGTGGTAGAGCAGGATCACCATGCATTGTTAAATCTAATGCGTGTTCATTACCTCTATAAAATGTAGGAAGTGTACCACCTTCTGTATTCCAATACCAATGTAGACGTCCTGTTCCATCTTGTTGTTGCCAACAAGATAAACTTGTAGTAGTACGTTTTTTAATTGTTTGAGTACCATTTAATTTTATATTTCCATCAGTATCCAGTAATTCAGCTAATAATAAATTAGTAGTCATATTATTCTTCTTTAAAAGTCTTTATATTATTTATGAATTATTCTATTATTGTGTGGACATAAATAAATATCTTCCCGTTGATTTTATATTTTTTTAAAGTATAATATATCAAATGTTAAGAAATATTTATTTAACATAAATTGGGTCCGTAATTCGACGGTCGAATACCCGGCTCATAACCGGAGAGTCTAGGTTCGATTCCTAGCGGACCCACAAAAATAGCGTATTGGTGTAGAGGCTCAGCACACGAAAAATACATTAATCAAATTTTAACTCATTTTTATGTTGCAAATGAAGAATGTTACTTCTTTTCATATAGACGAGACGTTGGTTCGAATCCAACATACGCTACAGAACAATGCACCCATTAGTGTAATGGATAGCACGCGAAAAACACATTAATCAAATTTTAACTCACGTATGTGTTGCAAATGAAAAATGTTACTTCGATTCGGGCGACGAGGAACTGGTTCGATTCCAGTATGGGTGCCAAATTATTATCGTTGATTATTAATTAATATTAATCGATAATATATTTTTTGTATTTAAATTTATAATCAATGGAGAACGTATGACAAAATTACATGAGATTTTGGCGGTAGAGGGTGGAAAAGAAGGTTATTTTAAAGATGCATTGGTTGAAATGACTAATTTATTTAAAAATAAACTAAATCACTTTTCTGGATTTCAAAGAACTCTAACCTTGCATGGCGAAGACACACCTGAAAAACAAGCAAAAGAAGCAGCTGAAGCTGAAAATCAAACATTAACAACTACTGTTAAATCTGAATTGGATTATTTAGCAGAAGTTGTAACTAATTATGTTGATGTTATTGCTCAAAAAGATGAAGCAAATCAACGTGCAATGGCTGACATCGTAATTGATGGGGAAGTTATTGTATATAATGTTCCAGCAACTACGTTGTTGAGTTTGGAAAATAAATTGAAACAATTGCGTTCTGTGTATGAACAAATTCCAACATTACAACCTGGTACTGATTGGAAGTTAGATCCTACATTGGGTGAAAATGTGTATATTGATCAAAATAAACAAATTCGTTCAAAAACGAAAAAAGGTTTTGATTATAAAGTATTGACTCAAGCAACCGAAAAACATCCTGCTCAAATTGAAAAGTGGGAAACTGTAGAAGATATTGGTTTCTTTACTTTGACCCGTTGGACTGGTATGATCTCTGTTGCTGAAAAATCAGAATTGTTAAAACGTTTTGATATTTTAACTGCTGCGGTTAAACAGGCCAGGCAGCGTGCGAACGAAGTTGAAGTTTCAAAAGTAAACATTGGTAAAGCTTTATTTAGTTATTTACATAATAAATAACTGTTATACGAGAAGAACAAATTTAAGTATTTGTTCTTCTTTCTAAAAGAATTGAGATAAGTTTATCTTTTTCTTTGTAGTTGTAGTACCTAAGATTTTATAAACATTTTGGTGGTTCGAGTCCATCCCTACCCACCAAAAATATTATTTAAATATAGTATTTTTGATGGGTAGGTGCCGAAACTATTGGTAGACGGGGTTTATAGATCGACTTTATCGTTTTGTCTCAACAAACTAAACGAGAAGAATATTTGATTAGATAACGAGGAAATTTCCCGATATTGGCGGTTCGAGTCCGTCACCCCCAACAATACTTATTCTTGTGAGTGATTATTGTTGGGGGTTCGATAAATGGTATGTCATCGGTTGCTTTATTGTCCATTAACTCGTAAAATCAAAAGAATATGGAACTTTTCAATTTCACTATAAATGAAATCATACATGAAACCCCAGAAAAGGTTATTTCTGGGGTTTCCCTTTATCTACTGATTTAATATATTCCTCTATTGCTATTTCTTAAAAATTATATTATAATATAATTTTTATATTCGTGGGAAATATATGACATTTACAACTCCTAACTACAAAATTCACATTATAGGTGGTGGAACATTTTCACATATTCGTAATCATTTATCATTAGCTGTTCCTGCGTTTGGAACGACAGCACGTCAAATAGGTGATTTGGTATGTAAATGGATTGAGGATTATGATTATCGTATGAATGATTATAATGTCCCATATTTCTTTGATGATTATTTACATTTAACAAAAATGGCAGATTCTGATTCATCATTAGTCACTAATGATGATATTGATCAATTGGTTGATAAATTAATTGATGATCCAGAAACAAAAGTAATATTTTTTAATGTTGCATTATGTGATTATGATGGTCAAATTGATCATGTTATATCAGGTAAATATGCCAAAAGACTTCAAACTAGTCAAGGTGGAGTTAATATGACATTAACTCCAACACAAAAAATATTAAAAAAAATTCGTAAAGAACGTAAAGATATATTTTTAGTTGCATTTAAAACTACTTGTGGTGCAACTGAACAAGAACAATATATTGCAGGATTAAATTTACTTAAAGAAAATAGTTGTAATTTGGTTTTAGCTAATGATACGTTTACTCATAATAATATGATCATTGTACCAGAAGAAGCTAAATACTGTATTACAAATGATCGAAATCAAGTATTGGAAACATTAGTTGATATGACAATGAAACGTTGTCAATTACATTTTACTCGATCAACTGTAATTGATGCTCCATCTGTAGATTGGAATGATTCAGAAGTTCCAGAATCATTACGTACTGTTGTAAATTATTGTATTGAACATGGTGCTTATAAACCATTTCGTGGAGCAACTGCTGGACATTTTGCCGTCAAAGTTGATGATAAAACATTTTTAACAAGTAAAAGATCTACAAATTTCAATGAGTTAGACCAAATTGGTTTAGTTAAAGTAGTATCTTCGGGACCTGATGAGGTAATAGCATATGGATCAAAACCAAGTGTGGGTGGACAATCTCAAAGAATTATATTTGCTGAACATGAAGATGTGGATTGTATTGTTCACTTCCATTGTCCACCTAAACCAACCATGGCAACAGTACCTGGATGGACTGTTTCACAATACCCATATGAATGTGGTTCGCATGAGTGTGGACAAAATACGTCAAATGGTTTACAAGAAATTTGGAAAGGAATAAAAGCTGTATATTTAGATCAACATGGTCCTAATATTGTATTTAATCGTAATACTGATCCCAATCGAGTAATTCGTTTTATTGAACAATATTTTGATTTATCACAAAAAACTGGTGGTCCTGTTCATGTTTGAAGATATTGATTCAAAGGTATTAGAATTATCAATTCATGCTTGTTCACAATTATTTGCTGATAAGACTGAACAATCATATCAAATAACTTATAGTGATAAGGAAATTGTATCATCTGAATTATTAAAATTGACTGCCAGGTATACACAAGAATTATATATGAAATGGATGGATCGATTTGATTTTCCATATGAGTGGAAAATAGTTCGACCAAGAGATTTTGCACAGTTGATATTATTTGTATATGATGGTACAATTACAGAAAAACAAGCAAAGGAACAAGTATTCCCTTATATGTGGGATAATTATTTATCACCTGAATGGGCAATATTAGATTTAAAAATTCTTCAATCCAAATCAAAATTTGATTTGAATAGTATTGTAGATAAGTATATTTTGGAAAATCCAAAACAAGTTGAACAATATAAATCAGGAAATGAAAAGATCATTGGTTTTTTTATGGGTAGAATAATGAAAGAAACTGAAGGATGTTTTGATCCTGGAACAATTAAAGAAACATTAACTCAAAAATTAATATAGTATGGAATTAAGAGAATTAGATTTAACTATTAGTAGAGAACATGATCATCCTGATATAGATACAACACAACGATATTTGTGTATGATAGGTGGAACATATTGGGTTGGAAAATTTGAAAGATCATTTCGTGGATTAATTTTTCATGGATGGCACGATAATGCTATCTTATATGATAGACCAGGAACAAACAACTCACATTGGAACAAAATTTATCAAATTGTTGAAAGTTCAAAAGAAAGTTATGACCGGATTGTAGCGAAGAGTAATCAAGATAAATCATGGACACCAAGAGATAAAAAAATAGTACGTAATAGCAATGGGAATATTATTTTAAAATATCAACATCGATAAATATATTATGTTTAAAAGCACTGGACAAGTCATTTATGATCCACATCGTGGAAAGATGAAGTCACGTATTAATATGTGGTGTGTTATGAATGTGTCCACAGAAATCACGCGTTATTACAGATGGTGGATGAAATTTCAATATCATGTTAATTTACAACCACCATCATTTGATGCACATATTAGTATTGTTCGTGGTGAACAAATTACCCCTGATAAAATGGAATTATGGAAAAAATATCAAAAACAGGTATTTGAATTTGAATATGATCATGGAAATATTCAAAAATGTAGAAGTGGGCGAACTGAGACACATAAAGATTATAATGAAAATATGGTACAGGGTTATTTTTATATGATTCCTGTTCAATCTGAAATTATTAATGTTATTAGGTCAGAATTAGGATTACCAACATTTTCGGATTATCATTTAACTATTGGCCGTACTTATGAATATGAAGCGCGAGTACCAAAAAATATTTTAAAATTAAGGAAATAAAGATGTTTACAGAAGAATTTAAAGCAATGTTTGCACCTGGAGTATTAGAAGAATTTCAAAGTACTATGAGTGATGATGAGATTGTAGAAATGGTTAATAGAATAAAATCAGGTATTAATAATGGTGTTGTATTAAATAATGCTATTAAATTAGATTTGGATTTATTGAAAGAATCTAATCCAGCAGCATATGAAGCGTTTCAACAATATTCAAATACGCATTAATATTATGTTAATCAACGTACTTAAATCAAAAATTCATAGAGTAAAAGTTACTAATACTAATTTGGAATATGAAGGATCTTGTGCTATTGATCATACTTTATTAGTCGAAGCTAACATTAGACCATATGAACAAATTCATATTTATAATGTTAATAATGGTGAACGTTTTTCAACATATGCAATTCCTGGTGATGAGGGTGAAATTGATTTACGTGGATCTGCTGCTAGAAAAGCTATGGTTGGTGACATTGTTATTATTTGTACATATGGTATGATTTCAGAAGACCAAGATTGGCATCAACCTATTGAAATATATGTTGATGAAAATAATAAAATGATTCAAACAACTAAAAGTTCAATTTGGTACGATACAGAGATTTTATAATGAATATAACACATTTTTCAGATGAGTCATGGATCTCAAATATTAAAACAGGGAATATTGTTGAGATATATAATCAATTAAGTTATTTTATGTGGGAAACATCTACACAGACTATGATGTCAGTAGGTGTTCCTACTGATGATGATGTTCGAAATTGGATTGATGCATTATTATCTCGTGATGATGTTGATTCATCTGATGTGCAACTATGTATCACAGATTGTTTAGATTATATTAAAAATACCAATACAGCATTTAGTATGATGGGATTAGATAATAAAAATGACGAATAATGTTATTGTATTATTATCAGGTGAAGGGTTAACTCTTCAGTCTATATTAGATAATTGTGAAAGTGTAAATATTGTTGGGGTATTATCTGATAATCCAATAGCAAATGGATTAAATAGGGCCAAAGAAGCAAAAGTACCATTTGTTATAGATATACTAGATAAAAATAATCATGATCAACATTTAATTAATGAAATAACAAATATATTAAATGTTGTTGGTGGTATTCAACTTATTGTATTAGCTGGATATATGAAAATATTATCTAGAACTTTTATTAATCATTTTACTAAATTAGGTATTCGAATTATTAATATACATCCGTCATTGTTGCCAAAATATAAGGGATTAAATACACATCAACGAGTATTGGATAATGGTGATCAATATCATGGATTTACTATTCATGAAGTTACATCAGAATTAGATAGTGGTGACATACTTTTTCAATATAATTTTCCAATATTATTTGATGATACTGTACAAACATTAGAACAAACAGTAAAGAAATTTGAACAAAAATTTTATCCTAAAATAATCGATGATTTGTGTAAATTAAATACCCATATATTTGGATATACTTGGTATGATTTAGCTACTGAAAAAAATAGATTTTCTGTGGTAAATCCTGGTCCTGATACAACAATAAAAAATTTAGTAAAATTAACCATAAATAGTGATGAATTTAAAAATTATATTATTCATTATAAGTTGCCGATAATACCAGATTCAAATAATACAAAGTTAATTGATAAAAATAATAAAATTGTTATGTTGGATTATGGTGATATAGATTTACAATTATTGTCATTTATAATAAATAAATATAATAAAACAGGATTATATCATGACACGAAGTGGATTTGTATTAAATGAACAATTAATAACATCTGATGATATTTTAACAAAACAAATAACAATAAAACGTATTAAAGTAATAAATAACGGTACTAGAATTTGGTTTGAAATTTTATCAACAGATAATGAAATGTATCAACGTTGGTCTATGAATATGGATAATACGGATGAATATTTATTGTTAGCTGAAAAAAATGATATATTAGATATAACATACGTTGTAAATCAAGTATGTGATGAAATAACGAATACAATTGCACCATTTACACGAAATGTAATATTGAGTGGAAAAATAAATTTTTAATAATATTAATGTATTAATATTATAAATAAGAATAACAATCGTATGACATAGATTGTTAAATAATATTGCTCATGGTGAGGATATTATAATTTAAATTAATTATCGCTTAAATAGGAGGATAATATTATGTCAACACAAAAACAATTATCATTAACACCAAATACTTTAACATCAATTCAAAACTTAATGGAAAATTGGATTGGATTAGATTCATTGGTTTCAAGATCTCCAATTCCAACACGTCAATCATTTCCACCATATGATATTATAAAACAAGGATCTAATTATAAAATTGTAATGGCTTTAGCTGGATATTCGATTGATGACATTAATATAACTTTAGTTAAAGATCAATTAATTGTTGAAACTAAACCTGATACACAAAAACAAAAATCAGATGATGTAGTGTTTTTATATCAAGGAATTGCAAAACGTTCGTTTAAACAACATTTTAATATTAGTCCTGATGTGAAAATTAAATCAGCATATATGGTTGATGGAATGTTAACTATTACTGCTGAAACAGAAATTCCTGAAGCACATCTACCTAAAAATATACCTATTTTGACGTTTAGTCCAAAATAATCAAAACTAAATAAGGGAGAAAATTAATTTTCTCCCTTATTTACATTTCACAAAAAGTATTATATAATAATTAATTATTAACTTAATTATGGAACTGTTATGTCATTACTTGATACAATTAAACAAGAACAATTAGTAGCTCGTAAAGCTGGTGATAAAGCTCGTGCGTCATTGTTAACTACATTGGTTGGTGAAGCTTCACGTCCTGGATTAGATGATGGTAAACGTGATTCAACAGATGCAGAAGTAACAGCAGTTGTCAAAAAATTCATTAAAAATATTGACGAATGTTTATCAAAAGTACCAGAAGATAAAGCTACAGTATTCAAAGAAGAAAAGGCTATTTTGGAAGAATTCTTACCACAACAAATTACCGGTATGGCATTACAAGTTACTATAGTTGGTATTATTAAAACACTTGGTAATTATGATAAATCGAGTATTATGCGTGAATTGAAAACGCATTTTGCTGGTAGATATGATGGTAAAGAAGCAGCCCAATTAGTTGATTCGTTAAAACCATGAAATTACAAAATGTAGGAACGGGTAATTTAGTAAATATCAATGTTGGTGATACATGGTATGTTAAATTACCTCAAGCACAATGTGTAATATCTGCTAAAATTTTAGAATTATCATTACAGACTGTATTATTGCAATTTGAATCTGATAATTCTAAACCAAGTAGATATATTACATTTGAAATTAATTGGGTTGAAAAATTATCATAAGGAATTGTTATGGGTTGCTGGAATGGAACATGTATGTTAACAAATACACCTATATTTCATGGAGATGAAGTATATATGTTTTTGTTACAACAAAAGAAAATAGTAGAAGATATCAATTTATGTTATCCTGATGGACTTTGGAAACCATTACCATTTTATATAGAAGGTGAATATAATGATTATGGTGCTGTAGAAGAACATCATGGTTTATTAATACCAACGATATTAAATTATATTCAAAAACAATTGATAGGGATGAAAGTTGGTAAGAATAAATGTCATGATATTGCTGTGAAAAAAGAAGGGTTTAATTTAGAAGTCTTACATGACGCTGACCACGAAAATAGATTGTTCATTAAAAGTCCGTTATTTGGTGAGATGTATCGTGTTAAGCATGTCATCATTCGTAAAAATGTATTAGATTCATTATTACAACGATATGTAATTGAATATACAGAATACAATCATGAAACGCAAGAAATTACTTATCATACTTTGACTTTTAATGAGATTGTAGATATTGCAAAATCATTTTTGTCAGAAGTTAAAGCAATGGATAAAGATGATTGGAAGCGGTATGATATTTTGGAACATGGTAAAAATTTATTTTGTAAATATTTGCCAAGAGAGGTTCGTTATAGTGGAATGAATCCGGGAATATTATTGATAGAAGCTATTGATGATAATAAAGATGAATTAGCTGAAGCAATAATGTATCAACTATGTGTTTTTACTTGGTTATCATCATTTATGTCCAGTGGTAGACGAATTTGGTCTCCTCAAAGTGGTGCTGGATCACAAGATCAAGAAACTAAAGCACAAGAATTATTAGCTCATCTTATTTTAGAAGAATCTAAAATAATTCATGATAGGTGGGATGAAGATGATGATTAAATTTTCTGAAGAACAAACCCAGAAAGCTAAAGAATTACGTGAAATTACAGGACAGGGTATGATGGATTGTAAAAAAGTGTTGGTCATTGCTAAATGGGATATGGAAAAGGCTAAAGAAATAGTGTTGGATCCTAAACGACATTGGTTAAGATTATGAAGATAACTGAAAATAAATTACGATGGTTTGTAGAACTTGGTCAACAAATTGAAGAATTTGCAGACAAGTATGCATTAGCTAAATATAATGAAACAGGTAGATTATATATTTCTGATTTTTATAGTTCTAATTCAATATCGTTTAGATTGGAATGGGAAACAGGTTGTAGAGGATGTTATGATCAACATGATTTAGATTTTGATATTCCATTTAGTTATTTCATAGAAGATAATTGGAAGGAAAAACTTCAAGAAGAAATTGATGCTGCTCGTCGTAAACGAGAAGAAGATGAGAAAAAAGCTATTGATGATTATAACCGTCGTAAGGAACAATTAGAACAGTTGGAATATCTTAGACTGAAACAAAAATATGAATCATAAATATTATGAAGATTATAAAGGATTATAATGAGTTTGCTAAAACAATTTCATAATGAACAAATTAAAAATACAGCCATTCAAAAAGAATATACTAATATTTCTGGAATAACATTTTCTAAATTATTGGAATCGTTTGTTATTAATAATTTGATTGCTGATTACAAAAGAAATCCATCTGAAAATGGATATATATGGGATAATCAATTATTTAATAATGGTATAATTGTTGAAACTGATAATAATCCATTTGTTGATTCCAATTATAAATTAATTATTACTGGTACTAAAGATACGATTGAAACAGTTGATTACTTATTAAAAATTAATAATGTAATGTATGAAGGACATAATCCTGAAGATATTTTTATAAAAATAGAATATCATGATGAATTAAATCCTATGTTGTGGAAATCAGAAGTTAACAAAGATGGTGAATATGAATTACAAGATGATGTATTAGATGCTCTACAAGAAGCTGCTGATGCATATATTAAGTTTATGGATATGCCAAAATTAAAAATTGAAGACATTACATTAACAGGTAGTTCATGTAATTATAATTGGACTACTAAATCAGATATTGATTTACATGTATTAGTTGATGTAAAATCTACTGAAAAAGAATATGGAAAATTGGTTGAAAAATATTTTAATGCTCAACGTAAAGTTTGGAATGAGTTACATGATATTAAAATAAAAAACATTCCTGTTGAATTTTATGTTCAAAATATTGCTGAAAAACATTATTCAACTGGAATTTATTCAATCCAAAATCAAGAATGGGTTGAAAAACCGTCAAAAACAAGACCAAAATTAGAATTTAATGAGATAGCATCAAAAGCGACGAGATTAATGGATGAAATTGATTTATTATTAAAATCTTGTAATAAACCTGCCCCGGTTGAAGCTATGATGACTAAATTAGGTAATATGAGAAAAGCAGGTTTAGAATCTGGTGGTGAATGGAGTAGTGATAATTATACTTATAAAGTATTACGTAATGAAGGATATTTGGAAAAATTAGCTGAATGTAAAACACGGTTGATTGATAGAGAATTATCAGTAGAAGAAGAGGAATTATTTAAAAAAGATGATCCTTGGGAAGATATTGGATATACTAAAAAATCTAAAGAAAAATTATCAACTAATATAGATAGTAAAAAAACAAGAATTAATTTAAATGTTCCATATAATCAAAGAGATACAGCTAAACGAATGGGTGCAAAATGGGATGCTGGTATCAGAAAATGGTATAAATATGTTACTAATGATGAATTGAAAAATATTCCTAATGCATGGAGATAAAAAAAGGGGCTTAAGCCCCTTTTTTTATTAATATGGATCGTAGTTGTCTTTTTTTTCCCAATATTCTTGTTCAATTCGTTTACGATCTTGGTCTGTCATTTTTCGTTCTAACCAAGGTGCTGGATAGCCTTTACGATCATATACATCGAATTCAAATTCAGAATATCCATAATAATCCCAATCACTATCTACGTTGTGACGAGAAGAAGATGATGCTGGTTGTTTATGTGCGTGAGTTACCACAATTTGACATGGAATACCAGCGATGGTTGTAGTAAAATCACCAACAATGCGTTTACTTGGTTTACGAACACGTTGTTGAGGAATGATGTTGTCAGACATTTCTGTAATAATATCACGTAATTTCATAGTTTTAATCCTTTTTAAAGTTATATTATATTTATTAATATTTATTAATAAAAATTTTTACACGTTGAAAATTATTTCATAAGTAGTATAATGTAATCTTTAAATTACATCCTGCTTTCAGATAGACTGAAAGTATTACATTAATTAGGAGGAGTTCCTATGTTAGATCATTTAATCCCGTTTAATATTATTACTGCTGCTGATGGTTACAAATGTAATCATTGGTTAGAAACATCACCAGATGTTAAACAAAAATGGACCGTAATCGTTCCACGTAAACCTAGTAAGTATGCTGATGAAATAGTTGCTGCTGGTGCTACAATGTTAGCATCAGTGTTTGCTTCTGTTCGTATTACAGAACAGATGATTAATCATGCTGAACGGATTATTACTGCTCAAGGGTACAACTTTAATCGTCAAGGTTGGACTATTATTTGTAGAATGCTTGATGGTAAGTTACCACTTCGTGTATACGGTGTGGAAGAAGGTTGTGTAGTAAAATCACAAACACCAATTGTTGGTATTGTAAACACTCATGATTCGTTTGGTTGGCTTCCAACTTATGTTGAAACTTTTTCACAATCGTTAGTATGGAAAATGTCAACAGTTGCCAGTATTTGTCGTAAAGTTCGTAAAACGCTTGAACAATATTGTGAAAATGTTGGAACTGATAAATCTGCTGTGAATTATATGCTCCACAACTTTGGTGATCGTGGTGCTGATAGTCCACATGAAGCAGCTATTTTGGCCGGTATTGCTCATGCCATGGTTTTTGATGGTTCGGATTGTATTCGTGCGAATCCGTATATTCAAGAGTTATATCATACAGACAAAACCTATACCAGTTCAATTGAAGCCACTGAACACTCAGTAATGTGTGAACATTCAGATGCGAAAAATCGTGATGACTGGGGTGCTGCATTGATGGCTGTTGATCGTCTGGAAGCACGTGTTGCAAGTGCCAAAGAAGGAATTGGTATTCCATTCATGAGTGTTGTTATAGACACATACGATGCTTATCGTTTCACTGGTGAATACATTGGCACTCGGTTGAAAGATCGAATTGTAAATTCTGGTGGTCGTTTGATTTGTCGTCCTGACAGTGGTAATCCAAATGAAGAACCAGGTAAAATTGGTAACATTTTGGCTGAAAAGTTTGGTTATACAGAAAATGCGTTAGGTTACAAAGTATTAGCTGATTGTGTCGGTGTTATTCAAGGTGATGGTATTCGTATTGACACTTTTGAAGAAGTTGTATTTGGTTGGATAAGTGCTGGGTTCTCATTGGATAATTTCTGTTTAGGAATGGGATCTGGTGTCACACATGATGGTGCACGTGATGATTTCAGTTTTAGTTTTAAAGCGATTGCTTCACGTCGTGGAGCTATTTGGGAACCAGAGTTGAAAGATCCAATTACAGATTCTGGTAAAAAATCATTATCCGGATTGGTTCGTTGCCGTGAAGATAAAGATGGTAATTTGGAAGTATATGATGCATTACATGAAGGTAATATATATTCAATGTGGACTGAAAGTCCAGGTTGGAGATTGTATTATGAAGATGGTTGGACAATGTATGTTCCCAACTTTGATGATGTACAAAAACGAGCTAGAGCAATCTAGTATTTTTTGAAATAACATAATATTATTATCAGTATGAGTATGAGTCCGTCATATGCTATATTTGCCACTATAATAAGTTTGTTTGCTTTATTTGTGTTGGCGGGTGATGTATTTTTTGTAACAGATCCACAATTAGTATTAGTTATACAATATATTGATAATATATTATGTTTATTTTTCTTTTTGGATTTCTTGTATACTTTTTATTTGGCTGAAAATAAATTTAAATATTTTTTTACGTGGGGATGGATTGATTTATTATCAAGTATTCCAATGATTGATGCTTTTCGAGCAGGTAGATTAGTTAGAATATTTAGATTATTGAGAATTATTCGTGGTATTAAAGCAGCTAAATTATTAACACAATTAATAATTCATAAAACAGAAAATACAATTTTAGCGATTGGTATTTGTTTTATATTAGTATTATCAATTAGTTCATTAGCAATTTTAGTATTTGAAGATGTTCCAGAAGCAAATATAAAGTGTGCTGAAGATGCGATTTGGTGGGCATATGTTACAATAACTACAGTTGGATATGGTGATAGATTTCCTGTTACATCAGAAGGTAGAATATTAGGAGCAATTTTAATGACTATTGGTGTTGGATTATTTGGTATATTTTCAGGATTTGTAGCATCATGGTTTATTAATCCAAAAGAACCAAATATAGATTTAGATGATGTTCATACCGAAATTATAGAACTTCGTCAAACAATTCAACAATTACAACAAAATATTTCAAAATTATGAATCAAGAGTTAATTGCTATAACAACTTATTTTAATCCTTGTGGATATCAAACTCGTAAAATAAATTATGATAAATTTATTAAAGGATTGACACTAAATGGGATTAATTGTATTACTATTGAATGTGCATTTGGTGATCAGCCATTTAGTTTACCTGATTCATTAGATGTTATTCAAGTTAGAACTGATTCTGTATTATGGCAAAAAGAACGATTAATTAATATTGTAGTTGACTTATTACCAAAACATTACAAATATGTAGCTTGGTTAGATTGTGATATTATATTTCAAAATCCAAATTGGGTAAATGATTGTGTTAAAGTGATGGAACAATATAAAGTTGTTCAAGTATTTGAAACATGTAAACGATTAGATCAATCTGGATTAGGGGAAGCTGATCCAATAGCTCCATCATTTGGATTGATACAATCATTGATGCCAGTTTCATTAGAATGTGGAAGATATGATGTTCATGGACACACCGGATATGGATGGGCAATGCATCGAGATATCTTTGATGAAGTTGGATTATATGAATCTGCAATAAGTGGTAGTGCGGATCATTTTATGGCTCATGCTATTTATAATCATTATGGGTTTTGTGTTGAAAATGCTTTAAAACATGATGTGACACAAATCCAACATTTAAAGGATTGGGGAGATCGTTTTTATAACTTGGTACAGGGTAGTTTAGGGTTTGTTCCAGGACAAATTCATCATTTGTGGCATGGATCTACAGAAAATCGAAGATATTTTCTTCGGATGCATGAAATTACAGATTTAGGTTATAATCCTTATCATGATATAATTTCATTACCAGGTAAACCATTAGAATGGTCACCTAAAATGAATAAGATTGAATTGCAGGATTATTTTATTAATTATTTTATGAGTCGTCGTGAAGATGGCGAAAGTGTGATATAATATGGAAAATATAGAAATACAAGAAGCAATTACTATTGTTGCTAAATTATTAAATGATATTAATGAAAGAATTAATGTGCTGCATAAAAAATCTCAACAGCATATGCATCAAATTAAACAACATCGTGAACGTATAGTTTATGAAATGTTACCAGATTTTTCAAAATTAACGTTATCAGATTTAAAGAAAAAATATCCCAAGTTTGCTGAACTATCCTATGTATTGAGAGCATTTGAGACTAATAAACAAAAATCATTTTTGGGTTTATTTAAACGTGTACCTAAAACATATGAATCTGATTTATCATTAATTCGATTGAAATTTAATCATTGGTTATCGGAGCGTGAAACAATTGATGATTCCTTAAATGTTGAATTATCTGAGTATGTTAATAGACAAAAACATTTAACTGAACTTTTAACTAATTTAAAATTAGTTAAAAATTCAAATCGTCCATTGACAGAAAAATTACGAAATACTATTGAAAAAGTTCGTAATATGTCGTATAATTATTCTGAAAAGCATCGTACTGGATGGTATGATGATGTTTATTTTGAAGAAGATTGGAGTGGTATTTTTGATTTAGCTACAGAATTATTTATTGTGTATGAAGCATTTCAATCAGAAGCATTGGCAGAAGAAGTTGGATTAATTCCTGAAGAAAATATTCAAGAATTAGAAAATACAACTAATATTGAACCAGAACCAACGATTATATATTCTACTGATGATTCGTTGGGATATTATTCATAAAGGTATAAAAATGAAAGTAATTAATGGATTAACATTATTTTGGGAAGGGATTTTTTCAAATTTCTATCCTTGTAAATTTGAAGTTGATGGAATAAAATTTAATTGTTCTGAACAATATTTCATGTATAAAAAGGCAATGACATTTAATGATGTTGTTATTGCTGAATTAATATTAGAATCAGGATTTCCATCTGAACAAAAACATTTAGGTCGTGGAGTTGGTGATTATAATGATAAAATTTGGGAAGAAGTTCGTGTTAAGCATATGTATGATGCTTGTTATGCTAAATTTAGTCAAAATCCTGAATTAAAGCGACAATTATTAGATACTATAGGAACACGATTAGTTGAAGCTTCACCATATGATAAAATTTGGGGAATTGGATATAAAGAAGATGATTACCGAGCTCATGATCCTTCATTATGGAATGGATTAAATTTATTAGGTAAAGTATTGGATGATGTACGAATCACATTAATTGAACAGGATAAATTAAATGACACAACAAGTTAGATTATTAGTTCAACCTATTAATAAAGTATCAATATTGGAAGCAGAAATTAATGAATATTTAATGGTTGGGTGGAAATTATTGGGTGAAATGAAAGTAGTAAAAGATGATGGGTATGAAGTATTATTGCAACAATTAGTTTTTGGAGTAGAATAGATGTCAACACCATATGTTTCGACACAAATACAAGAAGCGTTAAAACCAGCTATTGATGAATTATTAAATAGTATTAGAGAAGTAGAATTGGATATGAATGATGGACTAATAAATCCAATTGAAGATATAGTAAATTATATTATTCATTCATTAATGGAGCAATTATTTGCTGCTACGTCATATGATCAATATTCAATGAGTTCAGCTATATCAATATTAGAATGTTGTAAATTAACATTATTTGATGAACATTTAAAACCAGCAATTCGTCAATCAAAATATGATTGTAATATGGAAAATTTTGATTAATAATTTGCTATATAAATAACGTAATAAATAGTTCTATATATTATGGAACTATTTTTTTATGTTATTAACAGAACAAACTCCTGTCAATTATGTGGTTATTGTAAATGGTCAACGTGTTTGCATGCCACAACAATCAAGAACTCTTGCTGAAGCAATATTAATTCAATTACCGGAACAACAACGTGTATTAGCTGAAATTAAAGCTGTTACACCATCTGGTGCTGAAGTATTATTCGGTTAATCATAAATATTAATATACTATTATTAATATTAACATGGATATTCAACGAATACGATCGTTAGCTGGTATATTACCTATTGATATACATACCTCATATGTATCAATAGAATCTTCTCCAGTTCAACGATTAGCATCACCTGATTTAGTTCAAACTATAACAGATATTGCTATGGATTTTATTCAATGTATTAAAAATGATATGGTTGAATATTATTATAATATAATGTGTAATCAAATACAATTACAAAATGGTAAATGGTTATATGATTCAAATGAATTAAAATTATATATTCCACAAAATTGGATTGGTTTTTCAGAAATATTAAATAATGAATATTTTGTAGATATTGATAATCCTGATGATTATATTAAATATACTTTATATGGTAATTTTATATTTGTATTATCTCATGAACAATTGTATGTAATTTATCTAAGTAGAAAATATAATCGAAAACAACATTTTGTAGTAACTAATAATAATTGTAATGTTGTTAAACAATTAGTCAATGATTTTCCGATTATAAGAATGTTAATACGTGATTATGTTAATGAAGCAGATGATAGTAATGTATATGCAGCTGAATTATTAAGTCATTTAAAAACTACTGTAACTGATTTGGATGTATTATTATCAGATTATGGTGTGGAAGGGTTATTAGAACTAGAAGATAAAGTAACATTATATCCAAATGAAGAAATAAATCAATTATTAAGAAATTGGCATATGTTTAGTGGATTTGCTGATCAATATAAATTTAAAGTTGGTCAAGTATCTATTATTATTTCAAATCCAATAACCAAACGATTATCACCAATACAATATCATCAAGATGAAAATGTATTATGGTTTACTGATGGTAATATAGTACGAACAAATGGAACTCCCAAACAAATATTATTAGTATGGGGATATATTATAGAAAAAATGTGTATTATATTTGGATTGGGATATGATTATAATATTTTAAAAGAATTTGTATTACAAAATGTTTATTATTATAAGAAAACAGGTAAGTCATTAGTACAAAAGTAATAAATATACATATATAATAAATTAAGGAGTTTCATATGCCACAAGCTTATGTTGCCAAGTTGGCAAAAAAACATAATATTTCAGTTGAGTCAGCAGAATCTAAATGGGAAGCAGCTAAAAAACAAGCAGCTAAACAAGGAAAATCGGATAATTATGGATATATTACCAGCATATTTCAATCAATGATGAATGAACAAACTAATTTTAAATTTAGTAAATTATTTGAATTGGGATTAAAACAATCTAATGGTGTTGTAACTGAAGAATTGGATGATTTATCAGACGAAGATTATGATTTATATGCTGATGAAATAGATGATAGTAAAGAAATTAATTATGATGAATTAGAAGGTGAGGATTTTGATGATCCAAGAGATGAACTTGAAGATGAACTTCAGGATCAACAATATCATGAATCCGCTTCAATATTAATGAATATGTTGTGTGAAAAGAAAAAAGTTAAATTAAATAAATTGGCTTTAAAAGTTTATCATAGGGATTATATTAAAACAAAAGATAAACCATATCGTAAATATGATAAAAATAAACATAGACATGAAAAACAAGCTGGTGTTACAGAAGGTGTTTTAGATTATATGAAAGGTATTGGATCAGCCGCTATTGATCAAACTAAAAATATTGGTAGATCATTAAGTGATATTCATCAATCTGGTAAACGTGAATCAATGTTTTCTGAAATCAGTAATGCGGTTCATGCTTGGTTCGATACTATCGTTAAATATAATCAAATTAAAAAACAATTAGCTCAACTAAATCAACCTACTCAAGTTGGCGAGGGTGCGATGGATTATTTACGTGGAGCTGGACAAGAAATATCTAATAAATTCAACAATTTAGGTAATTCGTTTAAAAAAATACACAATGTTGGGAAACAACGTTCATTTGAAGCTGACAAAAAACAATTAATTGAATTAGCTAACCAACAAGCTATCAATTTAGTTAAATTATTAAATAAATACGGTTCAAGTTCAAGTGATATTTTAAAACAAGCCTGGAAAGATATTCCTAATAATATCAGATTAGATATGGGTAAAAAAATAAAACAAATCCAAGCTCAATTGGCAACTCAATCAATTGAACAACCACAACAGCAACAACAATCGGTTCAACAACCTACTCAACGTGATCCAAGATTACATGCATCTGGATTACCTAATGAGAATAAAGGTAGTGAAATACGTAGACAACAAAGATATCGTTCGTAATACTATTTGACTTTTTGTTAATTTAGTGTAAAATCCTCGTTATACGATTGAATAACGAGGATTTTTTATTTTAATGCTATAATATTAAATCATTAATTATATTATTGATGTTGTGAGATTCAAAATATGGGATTCGTATTAATGTAATATTGTGTTTGACCGCATATTGTGTTTTAATAGTATCATTTATTTGAGTTTGAGCAAATCTTTGAGTTATAATTTCAGCTGTATCATTTTTACTTTTATATATTGGTTCAAAGTGGTGTTTACCATCAAATTCAATTAAAATATTTTTGGTATGTAGATAAAAATCAAATGGAAGTGGATATTTGTTTCGACAATCATCGAATCGATATTCTTCAAAATAAGGAATATTATTAAGATTTAATATATTTTGTATTTTTCTATTACCTACAGAATATGTTGAGCTGCATTGTGGACATCCAGTTCGTTTATAATGTAATACTGGATCTGACATAAATGGACCATGAATTGGGCATATGATCTGTACTTTGGTATGAGCATTTATGTACTCAACTTTAGAATAATCATATTTATCTCCATGTAAAGCTTTGGCCTTATCTATAAATGATTGAGTTGATGATTGGCGAGATTTAATCGAACATTTGAGACAACCACGTCCAGATAGATGAGTCCCAACACGTTGAACAAATGGTCCATGAGTGGGACAAACTATATCAACCATATCAACCATACGAACGGAGGTTAGTGTTGGGTATTGATATTTGTTGTTATGAATATCATTACTCCTGGTTATAAATTCTGAAATAGAAGTACTTTTTGTTTCAATGTCACATTTAGGACACCCACTTCCTTCTAAATGTGTGCGCGGACGTTGATTAAATGCACCGTGTTTATTACACAATATTGTGATAGGAGTATATGAATTTACATAATTTATAATAGAATAATCATATGTGCTATTATGAACATTATATGCTTTTGATAAAAATTGTTGAGTTCTATGGTCTATATCTTTACGGGTTGACATAATTGGTTCCTGTGAGTATATTGTGATCTGTTAGTATTTATAAATATTATAGTAATGGAGATATTTGTATGAAATTATATGTTGTTGGTGGTTCCATTAGGGATATATTATTGGGAAAAGCCCCCAAAGATTTGGATTATGTTGTAGTTGGGTCTAATCATGATGAAATGATTTCATTAGGATTTACGAGGGTTGGGTCTGGTTTCCCAGTGTATCTTCATCCTGACACATCAGATGAATATGCACTAGCTCGAACTGAACGAAAAGTTGGGGTAGGATACAATGGGTTTGAGTGTAACACCGAATACGTGTCGTTGTATGACGATTTATCCAGACGAGATTTGACAATAAATAGTTTAGCTGTTCCAGTTGAACATTTTCAAGAGTTTTGTGATACTAAAGATACTAATGTAATCATTGATTATTTTGGTGGAATTACAGATTTGCGCAATGGGTTATTGCAACATATAAACAAGGATTTTGGTTTGGACCCAATTCGTGTATTGAGAACAGCAAGATTTGCTGCCAGATATGGTTTTACAGTTAGTGTTAATACATTGATGTTGATGAACTTGATAGCAAGTGAATTGAATCATGTTCCAACTGAACGTATTTGGGCAGAAATGTTTAAAGGTTTGAATGAACATTATGCTGACAAAATGTTTGATGTATTGAATGTTGCATGGGTATTTAATGTTGATATTATGCGTCCATATAAACAAGTAGATTATGGTAGTATGGTAAACAATCGTGATGCTGATGTTATCACTAAATTTTGTATGGCTGCTATAGGATTTAATAAAGATGATTATCATAATATGTCTATACCTAATGACTTTGCACTTATTTCTCATGCATACAATGAACGAAAACACGATTTGCAAAATTATTCTAAAAAAACTGCATCAGAACGACTGGATATTTTGACTAAGTTGAGAGCATTTAATAATAATGATATGGTTGAATCTGTATTGAAAGTATTTGTAAAATGTAGTCCAACTTATGGTCAATTTATTGCTGATATGGTTTGGCATGATATAGAACAAGTTCGTACAGTGGATGCTGCTGAAATTTCAAAACAATTTAAAACTGGTGAAGAAATTAAACGAGCTATTTACAGTGCAAGATTGTCTAAATTGATATAAAAAGTTGTACGATGTTAATAAATACTTAATAGTCATTTATTAACATAAGGAGTATATCATGGCAACAACAGTAACACATAATTTTACAGTAGGGGATACTGTATTTGTAGTAAATCCTGAAACAGGTATTAGAGAAGCATTAGTTTCAGCAGTAACTATTAATATTAAACCAACAGGAACAACAATTACATATAATATTGCATTCAAAAAAACCAATTATGGTACATCTATTGTATCTGAAACTGGTTTATATGGTGATATTGATGAAGCATTGTTGGCATATAAATCAATTGTAGATGTTCCTTAATTTTTCCTAATTGAAAATTTTAAAATACTCCAGTATAATATATTTTTTATATTACTGGAGTATTTTTATGTCAACTGTAATGGCTACCTCTCACAACTCAAATTCAATTAAATTTGTATCACCTATTCAATGGTTTCGTACTAAATATCAAAATATGGTTAATGTGAATACTTTTAAAACTCATTTTGCTGATAGAAATGATCCTAAAGTGTTATTGCCATTTTTAAAAAGTATTCAAGTTGATTATCTTCAACTTAATCAATTGTTATTGGTTAAAATCAAACCTGGGTTGGCAGATCAATTAGCCACAACTTTGGGGTTTGAATTATCTGAACCATCAGAAGAATATAAATCTCCTATATTAAAAAAATTAGCTACAGTATATTATAATTATGATTTTAATATTGAAATTATGATTATACCAACAGAAGATTGGCCATTAGTAACTACTGCAAACACCATCATGACTGATTTGCAGGTTCATGATGATAATAATGCATCAGTTAAAATATTTCTTACAGTATTAACAAGTTTATACAATATTTCTAAATCATGAAATCAATATTTTCTCCAAATACTAAAATTAAAATTATTGATACATTAAATCCTTGTTTACATGAAAAGGAAGGATATATTCGAGGGATTGTTAGTACTTCAAATTCTAATATATTTTACATTATTGAATTAGTTGAACCATTAATATCTGGTTGGTCATGTGTATCTATTATTAACACTTCATTGGTACTTATATGACAGAAAATCTAAATGAAGAATATCCATTATATATTCCACCACCTGAAACGTTAGATGATTGGATTAATCTAATTATATCAATAGGATATAATTGGAGCACTCCATTAATCGTATCAGGATTATTTGTTTGGTTAATTTATCAAAGATATCATGACAAAAAATAAAAGTTCAAAAGTAATTTTTGTTGATGTTGATGGACCTATGATACCATTTAGAGCTTATTATCTACCAAATCAAACAAAAATTGTATCTTTATTTGATCCATGTGCTGTATCATTGTTAAATAAATTAACTGATGATTCTGGTGCAACAATTGTAATATCTAGTACTTGGCAATCTCATGGATATCAAGGTTGTAAAGAATTGTTTGAAACCAATGGAATTAAAGGAATGTTTCATGAAGATTGGAATACAGAACGAAAATTATCAAGTTCAAGAACACAAGAAATATCGTGGTGGTTAAATGATCATCCTGAAATAACTCATTACGTAGCATTAGATGATGAATTATTAGATTGTAAAGTATTACCAGGATTTGTTCAATGTGATAGTGATGAAGGGTTTTCGTTTCGAAATTTTTTAGAAGCCAAGCAATTATTAGATATTATTGATGAACGAGAATTGGATAAATTATTATTTCTTAGACGAAAAGAAATTTGGCGAACTCAACGTCATGGAGATTTAAATGAACATTTAACCTGGATGTTTGCTGATCAATTATTTCCCATATCAAACGATAATAGAATCCACATGAATCGTGGAAAATACTAAATAATAGCACTAATTCAAATAATTAATTTGAACTCGGTCAGATTTTTTATAAATATAACTATAATTTTAATGAAATCTTAATTAAAATTTCCGAGTTGAAATTTTAAAAAAAGCAAGTATAATAGATTTATCAATTTTAGAAATTTTAGTTGATAGTATTAAAAGTTAAAAAATTACATTTGACTTCTAAAGAAAAAAGAAGTAAAATGAAGTATAAAAAAGTTTTTAAAATTCGGAAAATTTCCGAGTTGAAATTTTTATAAAATCGAGTATAATAGATTTATCAATTTCAAAAAATTGATTTAATAGCAAGTCAAAAAATTACATTTGACTTTAAGATAAAAAAGAAGTAAAATGCTCTTTAAAATACTTATTAACAGAATACATATTAATCGTTGATATGGTTAATATAGAAACCGATAATGATGGGAATCATTATCACTTTAATCGAGCAACAAGAAGTTGCTTATAACTAAGTTTGAAGAAGTCAATCAATTTAAACCCTTCTTCAAATGCCTTAGGACTACAAGGTCTATGGAATGAAATGGATGCAAGTTAGTGTTCATCGGATGAACAAGGGATGCACATACGTTCTAAAAGGAATTAATTTTTAACATTATTAAAGGAAAACGTATTATGAAAAAATCAATTATCGCAATCGCAATCGCTACTTTGGCTTCTGGTTCAGTTTTTGCTGAAGGTTATGGTCATGGTCATAGTTATGGTTCAACATCTGTAGATGTATCTTCTTTGTCTACAGCTTCTGTTTCTTCTGGTAGTGAAATCACTGTCGTAGGTAACGGTGCAGCATATTCTAACCAAATTGTAGGTGCTGGTGCTCAAAACCAATCTTTAGCAGGTGCTTCTGCAAATCATGGCGAAGTTGGAACTATTGCTGGAACTTCAGGTTCAACTGGTGTTTTAGCTGGTAGTCAATCAGGTAAATGGGGTCACGCATCAGTTGATGCTGGTACTGCTGCTGTAGCTGGTCAAACAGGTTCTGCTGAAGCTTCAGCATCATTGAGTTCAGGTCACGAACGTAGTTATAGACCTACAGCTCAAGCTGAAAGTAATGCTGAAGTTGGTTCATTAAGCATTGCTGGTACTGGTGCTAATGGTTTTGGAGCAGCAGGTCAAGAAACTGCTGCTGGCAATGTTGCTGGTGCTGAAGTAAATGGTAACGGTAATACCTGGGGTAGTACTTCTGCTGGTACGATTGGTGGAACATCAAATGAAGCTGGAGCATTTGGTTCCGCTGCTACAACAGGTTTTGCTATCCAAGATGGTAGTTCATTGTCAATTATCCGTTAATAACGGATTGATTACGATAACTACCAAGTAGTTTCGAAATCATAAATAGTGAGGAGGTTGGTCTCCTCACTATTTAATTTAAATTTTTATAAAAGGAAACAATATGAAAAAACTAATTACAATTATCGCAATGTTGAGCGTATCAGCAATGAGTTATGCGGATGTAAATTCAAATTCCGAATCCGGTGCTCAATCAAATCAAGGCCAATCATTACAAGTTGGTAGTGAAGGTGCTGGTTCTGGTGTTGGCAATAATAATAGTACCAGTATTGGTTCTGATCTTTCAAAAGGTATTGGGTTTGCTGCTGCTCCTGCATTAACTACAACTTTGACTGAAACTTGTATGGGTTCTTCATCTGTTGGTGGTGGTTTTTCAGGTGGTTCATTTAGCTTTGGTACTACATGGCGTGATACCGAATGTGTAAATAGATTGAATGCTCGTGAAATTAAAACATTCGGAGATGTACAAGCTGCTAAAGAAATTATGTGTTCTAACGATGTAGTTCGTGAAGCATTTAAAAAAGTAGGTCGTCCATGTGCTGATGATGGTGGTATTTATACTGTAGCACAAGCTCCTGTAGCTCCTGCTCCTGTTGTTGCTCCTCGTGATATGACTCCTCCTGCTACTGATGTAAAAGTACATGATGATCAAGATGAGATTGCAAAACGTACTCAAATGATTTTGAATCAATTAGAAGCTCAAAGACAGGCTGAAAGTGAATAAATTAAAATCTTACCGGTAAGATTTTAATTCAAAACCAGAGTTGATATTATCAACTCTGGTTTTTTTGTTTTAATAATATTATTTTAAATTCCTGTAGAATTTAAAATAATTTCAATGTATAATAGTATTTTTTATTGGAGAATATTATGATTAGAATAGTTATGTTAATTGCAATAGTTAGTCTGTTGAGCGGTTGTATGACTGTTCGTGATTATGATAGTTCAAAAATTGAAATGGAACAAATTAATAAAATTAAAGCGGCTCAAGCTAAACTACCCAAAGTTGAACATACATCAGATTATGTTAAAATAGCAGATGAAGATGATGTTATAATTGAGGCAATTAAATCTAAACCGATAATGCATAAAGGTGTACAATTAGAAGTTTGGGAAATTAATGCAAATAATAAATCAGATGAGGCTAAATGTGTAGCAATTACATGGGCATTACAAGATTTTAGTTTTGAAACTAGTCTCCCACATGAATTTTTAGTTCAACCAAATAAAATAATTAAAATTGGTAAGATGACCCAATCTATTTGGGATTTTGATGATGTGGCAATTGCTGCTCCTCCTTCTGGATATGTACATAACATAAATGTACGTGAAGCTGATGTAATCAAAAAAACCAATAAATTAACATGTGAAGTTTTAGAAGATGATATTGAAGAATCTAAAACACGAGATACTATTTCATTTTAAAAAGGATTTTTATGAAAAAACTTATATTAGGATTATTGTTAATAAGTTTAAATTGTTTTGCTGAATCTCCTGTTATTATAGCAGATAAAGTAAAAGCAACTGTGACTGTATATTATCCTGATACTCAAACATCAATTACAAAACCTGCTTTATTTGGTAAAAATAAATCAAATGTATTAAATATGGATAATTATGATTATCCAGCTGCGTTTGATAATATAACACCTGCTGGTACCTTTCCATTAATAAAAATTCATTCGTGGCGATTAGGTGATGATATGTTAGTATTTATTAAAGGTAAAGTATCAGTTGGAGCAATACACCCATTATGGACAGGTAATCCTGATCAACATAGAATCGAAAGATTAAGAAGTGAAACACCAGATGATAATCGTATAACAGGAGGTTGCATTAATGTTGATGAGGATTTCTTTTATAATACATTAAATAAATTACCACCTGACACAAAATTAACAATATTACCTGAATAAGTATTCAAGGAGTTATACTATGAAAGAATTACAATTACTAACATTAATTACTGTTGCTTTTATTAGCACAAATAGTTATGCTACAACAACTCAACCAACAACTGAAGTTCTTGCTAAACAAGAATCTAACACACAAGGTTCCGAATTAGCTAATCCTGATCGTAGACGTGTGGCTGGAAGTGCAATTATTTTAAAAAACAATAAAACAATTTCTGATGAAACTATTCCTGAAATTGAATCTATTCCAGAAGAAATTCCAGTTCATACTATCGTTGATGGCGATATATCTTCGGATGTCCCACTTCCAAAAATCCCAGTTGACGAATTTCTTATTAAATAATACAATAAACCCTAATTAAAAATTTTTAATTAGGGTTTACTTGTTTTTGGAGATTTGTTATGACTAAATATTTTGCTGGAATTGGAAGTCGTTCTACACCTTTAATAATTCAAGATTATATGAGTGAAATAGCATCCGTTGCTGCTAATGAAAATTGGATATTACGATCAGGTGGCGCAAGTGGAGCTGATTCAGCATTCGAAGAAGGTTGTGATGCAGCTAATGGTGAAAAACAAATTTTTTTACCTTGGAATAATTTTAGAAAAAAAGTTTCACAATATAAAGAACCTATCCCTGAAGCTTATGAAATAGCTGCAACAATACATCCAAATTTTAAATATTTAAAAGTAGTTGCTAAAAAATTATTAGCCCGCAACATGCACCAAATTTTAGGACCTAATTTAGATGAACCTTGTGATCTTGTTATATGTTACACACCGGACAATTGTACACATCATTCTCAGTATAGTAAATTAACTGGTGGAACTGGTAGTGCAATTGCATTAGCCTCTAAACATAATATACCAATTTTTAATTTGTGTGATGAAACTAAAATTACATCATGTATCAAATTCTTAATTGATAACGCTCCTCAAAAAATTGATTACTTATTATGAAATAATAAATTTCATAAAACCACATATAAAACTTATAAAAATAATGATTTACTAATGACAAATAATAGTAAATACTTATTTGAGGAGAATAAAAATGTATAATAAATTTTGGAAATTAACAAAAAATAATACAATGTTATCAGTAATTGTAGGATATTTTATTTTAAATATTTTAAGTGTAATATTAACTGGTAATATATCATGGTTAATGCTAATAACAAATATAATTCCAACATTGGGATTATTTTTTATTATTTCAATCAATAATGAACATCGTAAACAATTAAAATTAAAACCAAATAAAAATGTTTTAAAGGCATAAAAATACTTGTTGATTATCATAATACAATTATGATAAAATAATCGTAATATATGATTGAAATATGTAATGTGAAAAAAACGACAACCCAATTTATACAAGATTCTGTGTTAATCCATGGTAATAATTATGATTATTCATTAGTAGATTATAAAAATATTCACACTAAAGTAATTATAATATGCAACATCCATGGATTATTTGAACAAAACCCAAATAATCATTTACGAGGTTCTAAATGTCCAAAATGTTCATATGAATTAAGTTCTATTAGGCAATCTAAAGGATTGCAAAAATTTATTGAACAATCAATCATACAACATGATAATAAGTATGATTATTCTAAAGTTAATTATATTAATACATCAACTAAAGTTAATATTATTTGTCCAATTCATGGTGAATTTGAACAATTACCTATGGATCATATAAAAGGTAGAGGTTGTGTAATATGTGGGGAACATAAACGTAGTTTAACACGTACGAAAACTACAACTGCTTTTATACAAGAAGCAAATATTATTCATTGTAATAAATATGATTATTCATTAACTAATTATGTTAATGTTCATCAACAAGTTAAAATAATCTGTTATAACCATGGTGAATTTAATCAAACACCAAATAGTCATTTAATGGGTTCAGGATGTCCTCAATGTAAATCATCAAAAGGTGAATTGGCCATTCAACAATGGCTGGTCAATAATAATATTAACTATATTAAAGAATATAGAATATCTGAGCTTGGTCAATATCGATTTGATTTCTTTATACCTGATATGAATATTATTATTGAATATGATGGAATTCAACATTATTATCCATATGATAAATTTGGTGGTATTGAAGGGTTTAATAAAATAGTAGAAAGTGATAATATTAAAACACAGCATTGTACTACACATAATATTCAATTAATTCGAATTCCATATTGGAAATTATCCATCATTCCAACTATATTAACACAACACATAATTTTATAGGTTAAAATAAACATGAAAATAATAAATTTTTTTGGTGGACCAGGAACAGGTAAATCAACAACAGCTGCAAGGTTATTTAGTGATATGAAAGTTACAGGAGTTAATTGTGAATTGGTCACAGAATATGCAAAGGAGATGGTCTGGGAGGATAGACACAATATTTTTCAAGACCAATTATATCTATTAGCTAAACAAAATCGAAAATTATTACGATTACAAAATAAAGTAGATTATGTATTAACTGATTCACCAATTTTATTAAATACTATTTATATGGTTGAAAATGGATATGAACAAACCTTAAATCAACTTATATTAGAAGTATTTAATAGTTATGATAATATTAACATCTTGTTAAATAGAACACACGAATATCAAGAAGTTGGTAGATATCAAACTGAACAACAATCTGATGAATTATCATCTGATATTAAAAAATTATTACAATTACATAATGTTCCGTTTGTTGAATATGATTGCAATAAAATAAATTTTCAGTTGATAGAAGAGTTAATAAAACTGAGTTAATTTTACCCGTTGATTTTTTATTATAAATAAAATATAATAATTTAAAAATTTTGCTACAAAGCATAAATAGATATAACACAAAAGGAATATAAACAAATGTTACAATTTAACCCGACAACATTTTGGAATAATGCGAAAGCCAGCATCTTTAATCAGATGCACAGGATGGGTTATTTGTAAGTTTAGATTCGACAACTAAGACAATCAAAAAACCCAACTTGGATTAAACAACAAGTTGGGTTTTTTAGTTTTAGGCTCTTTAACAATTTGGAATCAATATGGGGCGGACATCAGCGGGTGCTGTTGACTGTTTTGCATGCAGTTTTTGCAGAGTTCGAGTCTCTGTCGCTCCACAATATTTCTCCGTGTATTTCAATGGGTAGAATGGGCCGTTTGGGGCGGTCCGGTTGGGAGTTCGAGTCTCTCCACGGAGACCAATTGGATTTGTAGCTGAGACGGATTAGCGTGTGCCTGAAGAGCACGAGAGGTTGGATCGTTACCAACCGAATCCACAACATTAATTTTGAGAAATAGATATGGAATATGAAACAATATGTAATGTATTAAAGGGATCAGAATTTGAAGGATGTGTATTTGTTGATAATGGAGTAATTTGGTTACGATATGATACAGATGATAGTGATCCTAAAGAACAATGGGATAATTTTGTAGAGGTGCAAGAAGGATTAAGAAGATTTGGATTACAATTGGATGAGGCATTAGTTGAACATGATTGTATAAGTGGTAATTTAATATTTTTTATGGAGGATAACGAAATGACCCAGCGAAACGCAGGCCCAGGAATATAAGTAGTAAATTTAAAAGAATGTGTGAGATCTACAAAATCTTTGCTAATGATTGGAAAGATGGGTTAGATTTCAGTGAAGAGATGATGTTGGAGTTATATTATTCTGAATCATATGGGGATGAGGCCTCCCCACATAATGGCTATTATGTGGGGAAGAGATACCTTAATCTACAAGTGAATATGTGGAAAGAAGATATCAAAAAGGGATATCTGTTTAAACACGAATTATATAATGATGATATTTTTCCTCATTGGTGGCTTGATAAGATATTTAAGTCCTGATTGTAATTATATAAATATTATATAATTATGGGTATATAATAATGTTATTATCAGAAATAGTACTTAAACCAAGAGTTAGAAATGATGATTTAAATCGATGGGAATATGATGTAGATTGGGATAAATCAGCATTAATTCCGTTAGGAGTTAAGCAAGCACAAGTTCGTCCTACATATGATGAATTACCAATATTTAAACAATTGGGGTATGATTATCATAATTATCCAAAATTTCCAGTAGTATATGCTTGGACTTATAATAAACATGCTCCTACTGGAATTCCTGAAAAAGATGATGAAGATCCGAATAATAATATTAGAGGTTCAATGGATGCTTTAAAGGGTCGTAATCCACGTCATTTTATGAAACCTGAAACGTTATATGACATATATGTTAAAGGGTTTGAACGAATAATTAATAATACCTATGGTAAATCTTCAAATGATTGGAATACCAGGTTAGAAAAACGAGATAAATTATATGATCGTCCTATTCCATTAACAGATAAAGAACAAGAACAACGAGGTTCTGAGCAAGCATATCGTTTAATTCAAGCGTTGCTTAAAGGTGGAGATTATTCTAATGTAGTAATAATTCCATTAGCATCTAGTTCTTCAGTTCCAAAGAATGTTGCTAAGGCAATGTCTGAAGTAATGAAGGGGGCTCCAATCACAGATATAATGACAAAAAAATTACCAACACATTCAGCAAAGTATTTTGATAAGAATACCAAAAATTTTGAAAATCGTAATAGGGTAGTTGTTCCAGCAAAACAAATAGCATATTGGAACAGACGTGTAACTACATTAAGTGATCGACTTGACAAATTAAATTCAAACGATCGTTTGTATAATAAAGATCCAGAAAAATGGGAACAAACTTATAATGATATTGAAAATAAGATCGAGTATTTTAAAGAAAGATTGCGTAGAGGATGGCAAATTCATAATGCTATTGGTGATATGGGACAACCTGATGGTATAGATGGTTTTTATGGTTTTCAGGATATAGATCAAAAATATAAATCTCAATTGGATGGTAAAATAATAGTGTTTATTGATGATAATATTGATAGTTCTGCTACAATGGCAGATGCATATAAAGGATTAATGCGTTATGGAATTAAACCAAAAAAAGTGTTAGGGTTTTGTCCTCAAAAATATAAATAACTATAATACATCACTAAGGATGAAAAATGGATTATAGTAGATTACGAATGTTAGCTGGTATATCAGATAATACTAACAATTCAACTAATTTAAATAATTTAACTGAATTACAGATATTAGCTGGTATAACAGACCAACAAATTAATGAAGCAAGAGAAGATGTTATTGCACAACAACAAGGGCATAAATTACTATCCGTCTATGCAGCAAAAGAAAAAAATAATAATTTTCAAAACCCGTTAGAGTTAGTTCAATACATTAGTCAACATACAGTTCCAAAATATATTCAGTGGACAATAACTCAATATATTAAAGATCCAAAATTTACATTAACTGATCAAAATTTAAATAATATAAAAGAATTATTAACCAATTATTCAGAACAATTAAAATATAAAAAGGTTGGTGAAATATCAACGTATACGATCGAATCACTTCGACAAACCATTCAAGGCCTTAGCACTGGTAAAACAGGGCATTCATTTAATGCGTTGTGTACTCGTTGGTTTGATGCAATGACTGAAGCAGATGAAAAAGGTATTGGTGCATTCATTTATCAATCAGGTAATTTATGTATTTATACTGATCTGACAATTGAAGGTGCAAGAATTTTAAGAAGAGTAAATCCTAATAATGTATCATTATGCACAACATACTTAAATAGAGATAATAACTACAAGGCATACAAACAATGTGGAAAACAATATTATATTTTAACGACGAATAATTTATATTTATTTTTTGTTAATACCAAAGGTAACCAAACTCGCCATGACTTAGCCACAGAATTTGCCGATAGTGAAAACACCCATGATATAAATGTTTTATTAGAATTAACTAAAAAGTATCCAATTATCAAACAATTAGCATATAAAATTGTTGATGATATACCGTTAAAGATTGCAATATTACAACCTGATCCTAATGATTTTCATGTTATACACGAATTGGTTGATTATTATATGTCAAATGGTTTTGTGTTAACAGGTTTAAATAAAAGACCACGAATCGGACTCCCTAAATCTTATTACACAGAAAAATTGGCCAAAGTTTTAATTATTCATGCTGGACAAGAACAACAAATACAAATACCATTAACAGTTGATAATAACGGAAAAGATTTGTTGAAATTGATAAACAACTATTGGGATGATTCGATTATTGAACAATTACAAGAAAAAGGCTTTATTATTAATAAAGCTACTAATACACAAAATCATAACGCTGTAAAAACTTCGATTGATTATAAAGTATTTCTTAGAGAACATTTACGTGGACATTTAGTTGAAACACATGAACAATTTTTAACAACGTTTAGCACACAATTTAATAATTGGCTTGTACCTCTTATTGACGAACTTCCCATTCCTAACGATTACATATCTATATGGGATTATATAACGGAATATGAATGGGATATTCCTGAAATAAGTAAAACCAATCTAATTTCACCCAATTTTCAACCATTTACTGATCCTGAAGCTGTCTGTGATGAACTAGAACAATATTTTGGTACTAGAAGCGCAGTAGCTGATCGAAGGTGTGATGGAATTGTATTTGTTGCTTCAAATTATGAATTGTTTACAGAGGCAGATCGTTCTCAGATAAACGTTGAAGAACTGTATCAAGGTATTTTAAATTAATATCAACACTAATTTAGAAATAATTTTACATCCGTTGATTTTATTGAAATATAAAGTATAATGATTTAATAATTTGTTGAGTTAGTAAGATCAGTGGTAGAGAGAACCTCAGCTATGTGGTACAAGACACCTAAAAAGAGCTGATAAGGTTGGGCCGAGGGTTCGAATCCCTCCTAACTCAAATACTACTTGATTTTATTCAAATAATGTAGTAAAATAATTAAATAATCTGAATTAATTATTAACACCTTACTAATTAATATAAATAGATTAGATTGCCCCTAAAGCATTGTGGTGATGTAGCTGATTTGTAATCAGCTGAGCCTGGTTCGAATCCGGGTAGGGGCTCCAAATTATAAGGTGACTAATATAGTCACCTTTTTTTGTCAACATTTTTTGTTGGTGATTATTATGTCGAGTCGTCAAGATACGAAAGAACAAATATTAAGTTGGATTGAGTTTATCGGATGTTTTGTTGAAAAACGATCAGGTAAACCCTTTAAATCCACAAACAAAATTAATACAGTTAAGGGTTTAGTTAAAAATCCTCAAACTGGACATTTTGCATTTATATTCGAAGAAGATGATTCGAATGTAGAATGTTGGAGATGTCGATTAGTTATAGAAGAGCTACAAAATGTAGCATAAAGATTTTTGATGTTGCGAAGATAAAAGTTACTTCACATTGTTAATGTCGTGGTTATGAGTTCGAATCTCATTATTGGCTCAAAATTTATTATAGGCCAATATAGCTCAATCGGTAGAGCACGTAAAAATTACTTTTGTCAATAATGACTCATCAAATTAATAATGGATCGTCGCTGTTGACGGGGAAACAGACTGGTAGCCGAGCTTGCCATTCAATCCTATTGGTACGGATTATCGCGTAGCGCAGGTAATTGAGAGTGATATACCATTCATTCAAGATGATTAGTTGGGTTCAACTCCCAACACGATCCACACATATTATGGGGGCAGTAATGGGTTACGGTTCTCCCTTGCACGGAGAATGTCTATAGGATTCGATTTCCTGGGCCTCCACAAAATGGAACAATACGATTAATCGGGAAATGGTGGGTAAAACTTCAAAAAGAAGAGTCCGCGTTGAATGTTCGAGTCATTCTTGTTCCACATTATTATTCATCAGTCACTCTCGTTGTGCGCGCAATAGAGTTGAAGGATTAGCTAATGCGATATCCGTGGCGATCGTAGGTTCGATTCCTACCTGATGAGCAAAGATATCTTATTGGCAGAGTCTGGTTTAATGCTCCCCCTGTACGGGGGTGATTTGAAATAGAATCCGTGGGTTCGAATCCCACATAAGATATCACAGTTGATTTTTAATTAAATTGCTGTAAAATAGAATAAAGATTTACTGATGCGAAGAGCAAAATTTCTTCATATCCAAGCAGCATGTCAGTGGTTCGAGTCCACTCTGAGGAGAAATCCAAAGTAGCTCAGTTGGTAGAGCAGCCGCCATAAACAAGTGTTTGTTCAACATTAACACAGTAAATCAAATTTTCCTAAGTTGTAAAAAGAAGTAAAATGAAGTATTATATACTCAAGTTAAAACGGAATTAACTAACAAACTTGATAAGGAGATCACAATTCTTATCTAAGGTTGGTAAGGCAATTGGTGTACCTTAGATGAGATAATTTTTAATATTACTCAAAAGGTGATTGCCATGTTAAATAATACAAGAATGATGCTCGCTGCTATAGCATATTTGGCAGCAATGATACCAGCTAACGCTGAAACAATTACACTTCCACCATTAATGACAGGTAATTTTAATATTACTAATGTTGATATGAATAATGACGGAAATACTGACATTGTTTATACCAGTACGTATAATACTAATATTGGTATTCTACTTAGTAATGGTGACGGTACTTTTACAAATACTTCAATTCCAGGTGATTATCGATCATATAATATTGAAGTAATTGATTTAAATAAAGATGGGTTGTTAGATATAGTAACAACAAACATTTCATATAATTATGTAAATGTATTTTGGAATACTGGAACACCTAATTATATCAAAAATACATATGCTGTTGGTAATATGCCAACAAGTCTTGCAGTTGCTGATTTGAATAATGATGGTTATCCTGAAATTATGACATCAAATGCTGTTAGTCGGTCAATTAGTATTTTAACTAATACTAGTTCAGCTACAATTAAAAGATTTACCGCAGGCCAAGTTCTTGATGGTGCTGTTAATGATTTTACCACATCTGATATTAATAAAGATGGATTTATGGATATCATTAGTGTTCAAGGTGGTGTAATGACTATTTGGACAAATAATGGTAATTTAACATTTATGAATAATGTAGTAACATTATCATATAGTCCTGCAGTAAGAATTGATAATTTTGGTGATAATTTTGCAATTGTGTATACTAATGTAGGAGCAAATGCAAGTAAAATTGATGTGGTGAATTATACTGGTGAAGTACTTGATACATATGTATCATCTGCTTTAATAATGTTTAATAATGTTTTTGATATAAACCATGATAATTTGTTGGATTTGGTTATAACAAATTCTGATAATACTATTGATGTTGTTGAAAATAGTGTTAATGGATTTGGAACAAGTACTCAATATGCAATTGAAGGTGTAACAATACCAGGTTCTACTACTATTGTTGATTTTGATAATGATGGTTCGTATGAAGTAATAACAACAAATACTGATACACCATTATTTGGTGTAGTTCGTCCAACATTTGTTGTAGCAGCTCCTGAACCAGTAATTGTTCCTGAAGTAATAGTACCAGTCGAACCAGTAATTGTTCCTGAAGTAATAGTACCAGTCGAACCAGTAATTGTTCCTGAAGTAATAGTACCAGTCGAACCAGTAGTGGTAATACCACCAACAGTTGATACTCCTATAACAACTATAACAAATGTTGTTCCTGAGGTAGTGGTACCAAAAGAAATTATAGCACCAAAAGTATGTGATAAACATAATAAACATGAAAATAAAGATCATGATATTCATGATAAAAAAGATAAAAAAGATAAAAAAGATAAAAAAGATCATGATGACAATGGATCAAAAAATAACAACGATAGTAAAGATCGGGATGGACGTAAAGATCATCATTGATTTTTAGATAAAAGTATAGTAAAATATATTATACAATGAAAGATGGGAATTAAAACTTCCCATCTTTTTGTTTTAAAATAAAAGTAGTTGCGTTAGGTTATTGTTACTTCATTTGGCGAAAAAACACAATGACTAATTTTTGTCTCTACTAAATCTCTATGTAGTGTAGCTTGGTAACATAAGCCGTTTGGGGCGGTTTGTCGTAGGTTCAAATCCTGCCATGGAGACAAAATGTGAGATTTTTAATATGAAAACATTATGGATCGTAGAACATAACATATTTGGTTTTACTGGAATATCTGCTGGGGATTCTCTATCAGATATTGATAATTATCTATCATATCAAGACTTAGATAATCTATTTCAAGAAGTTGGAATAGGACGAAAAATGTGTGAGTATTTGGATATGTGTTTTAACTTACCATCTCCAACATTACCAGAGGATTTTTGGGTTGAATCTTATCTTAAAGATAAAGGTTGGATTCCATCTTGTAAAAATGATTATACTAATAAAGATATAATTGCTGAAGCATTTGTGAAAAATGATTAAATGGAATGAAGCATTAGGTAGACCTGAAGATCCTTACATGAAAAGATGGTGTTTAATAACTCCTTTATTTTCAATAAGAATTCATCATTGGTTTAGAGGTGATGATGATCGTCATTATCACGATCATGATTGGAATTTTATTTGTATGGTTCTTAAGGGATCGTATGATGATCATTCTGATAACGGAATTGATACCTTAAATATGGGATCAATTCGATATAGAAAAGCTGAATTCTCACATACAGTTAAAACAACTGGATGTTGGACATTAGTTTTAACTGGACCAAAGATTAGAAATTTTGGATTCTGGGTACCTAATAAATCAGGTAAAATGGTTTGGTTTAAAGCTAAACGATACTTTTTAAAATATGGACATCAATAAAGAATATTTTCCGGTTGACCAAAAAATTAATTATGATAATAATAAAAGTCATAGAATATTAAAATTGGCAACATTAATTAACCCTAATAAATTTAAAGATTTAGATTTGGTTAATGAATTTAAAAAACATTTAGATAATATACTGAGTTGATTTTAAATTAAATGTATAGTAAAATATACAAATAATTTGCGGGGGTAGCTCAATTTGGTAGAGCACCGTCGAGTATAATAAAAATTGAAAAGAAATAACATAATTTTTTACGACGGTGAAGAGTTATGTTAGAGTATAGAAGATAATAAAAAGCTCATACAAGAAGTTCAAGTCGACTTATAGAATGGATTGTATAAACATGACGGAGGTTATTGGTTCAAGTCCAAGACTCACGCACAAAAGACCGTTGCATAGTTAATAGTTACTTCACAAACTTATATTTTGTAACCAAACTATCTATTAACGATTATAACTCGGTCAAATTTATTAAAAATGATTTCGACTATAGGTAAAGTCACTTGGCCCATACGGCCCAAGAAATACATAATCGAAAAATGTAATCATTTAACAAATATTAATATTGTTGCATAGTGTAAAGTTACTTCATTATTCTATTCAATAAAGGGGTCGGTTCGAATCCGGCAGTTAGGGATAATACTCTAATTTGGTGTAGTGGTAGCATTCAAAATTTCTTTATGCAAATTTGACTCAATATTAATTATCGGCATATAGCTCAAATGGTAGAGCGACCTTCATGGGAAGGGATGATGTAGATTCGAGCGCTACTTTACCGACAATGTTTTAAATAAATGGGGTATAGCTTAATGGTAAAGCATCCGGTTTTGATCCGGATTATGGGAGTTCGATCCTCTCTACCCCTGCCAAACTACAAAGGATACATATGAATTTTTTAACTAAGTTTTTTAAAAAACAAGTTAAACCTAATATTGGATGTCTCTGTGATTGTAAAGGTGATATTCAAATGATGAATACAAAGGAAGCCGAATACTTCCCATTGAACGGTGGTTATCATACAGCTTTTTTAGTAGGAGAATGCGAACATTGTGGAGGATTAGCTGGATTTCCTCATAGTAATTTGGAATTAGCTGTACAAGATGGAACTGAAGAAGGTAAAAAGATTTTACAAGAAAATTTTGGGTTGAATAAAGATTTTTGCTACAGTGGGGTTAGTAACTGAGACAACTCCTTTGTGTCCATAGGCGTGCTGGTAAAACCGTTAAACATCTTTCTCAGGATTGAGCACGAGGCCAATGTAGCAAATTATCTAGGTTAAAAAATTTTGAATTAATGATTTTTTAGTTTAATAGGTAATATTATGTTATATGTAGTAAAACAAATTAGTTTAGCTGATGTTGGATTGGGTGGTCCAGGTGGAAATCGAACTCCAACAATTTGGACTAAAAATATAGATGCTAATTTGGATGCAATAAAAGAATTTTGTGAAACAGATTATGCAATGAATGGTGGAACACAAATTGTTAATTGGATTGAAGAATCTAATGGAGAAATTAGTTCTAATGATTTAATGAGTTGTATGTATAAAATTTCTCCATTAACTGTAGAAATTTTATAGTTCTTAATTATTGTTGCAAGGTTTTATTGTTACTTCGCAGCGGTGTGGTTCGAATCCACAATATTATCATATAATGATAATATTATAGTACTGTTTGGCCAGTATCTACATCTAATTAATGTAGCCATTACTAAATATACAATAAGATAAGATTATCTCAATAATTACTTTTTAATTTGTTTGATAAAACAAATTCGCAGCGACCCAGGTTGCGCTAACACACTGGGGCCAATATACAATCCACGGGTAGACAACTTTGGTTAGTTCTACGGTGATTATCTGATTGGACAGATATACGATATTCTCCTGTATATCTTGTGACGGATTTGAGGACTGGAGAATCTTGGGTTTGGAATTAATTTTTCAATGTGGAATGAGTGTTGATTTATTATTATGATTGTAAGATAATAACTCAATGGAATATTTTCGGATATTAGTAGAAGCATACCAAGAGTCAAAATTTATAGAAACTTTATCATTGTTGCATAGAATTGGGTTACTTCACACTTAAAGAAACTATACCTGATTTGTTTTTTACCTCAATGATATATTCAAGGGTACTCTAATGGTAAGAGGCTTGACTGTTAATCAAGTGTAATAAATATGGGGGTTCGAGTCCCTCCCCTTGAGCAAAACTTACAAATTAATTATTATCCAATTGAATAATTCATAAATATAAGTTTGATACAAACTTATATGATAAATGTTAATTCGGATAGAGTTAAAAAATGGCGACGAGTTACTAAACAACGAATGATTGAGTCGTTGGGTGGCAAGTGTGCAATATGTGGATATAATAAATGTAATGATGCGTTAGAATTTCATCATGTTAATCCTGATGAAAAAGAATTTGAATTTGGACGATCTCGTGCCAATATAAAATCTTGGGATGCATTGGTTGTAGAATTAAGAAAGTGTGTGTTATTATGTGCTATATGTCACAGGGAATATCATGCTGGATTAATAGATCAACAAGTTATTAATAATTTACCACGATTTGATGAGCAATATTCGTCATATGATCGTTATCCTAATAAATCATACGATGAATGTCCAATCTGTGGTGAATTAAAACCAATTAGTCGTGTAACTTGTTCTAAATCATGTGCTGGCAAAAAACCAAAAAAAGTTGATTGGAACACAGTTGATTTGGTTAGTTTGTTATCAGAATATACCACATATGAGCGAGTTGGTAGTGTGCTGGGTGTTACAGGTGCAGCAGTAAAGAGAAAAGCTGTACAATTAAATATTACACGATGGCATAAGTAGGTTATTCCTCTGTAGCTCAGTTGGTAGAGCCCCTGACTGTGAGAAGTAATATAATTATTATCTTCACCAATAATCAGGTTGTCGCATGTTCGAGCCATGCCGGAGGAGCAAAAAGTAATACCCAATTCACGCATGCCCTTCCAAAAAGGGATATTGCTAAGAAATACGGTTTACCGTAAGAATAAACAGGTTATGTACCCAGTAGCTTAAGTGGTAAAGCACACGCTAAAACGTCTGGCCAGGCTAAATTGGAGCGTGGGAGTGGAGGATCGAGACCTTCCGGGTACCTTAAAATTTAATAAATATTAATATGTTACATGGAATTAATATGTTATTAAAAGAATTATTAGTGGAAAAGTTAAGTGTTAGTTCGGATATAGAACAACGGTTAATTCGTGCTGTTGATAAATGGATAGAATGGTTAAGGAATACAGGCGAATTTGATTCTCATAAACCAGATTTATCTATTAAGTTATGTAGAGAATATGGAAATAAGTTACAACGCATATTACAACCCACTATAAATAAGATTTTACATGACAATTTATATATTGATGAAATTAATTCAGATGAAAATTGTCAAGGATTTAAGTTAAGTGTAAAGATTGATGTTAATCGTTATGATAAAGGTGCAGCAACTTCAGGCAGTGTTTCAGGTAATTGGAACAAATATTGGTTAACTAAACCAAAATATTTTTTTGGTGCAACATATGAAATAGATATATCACCAATGTTATTACAACATTTAGTAAATGGTAGTGAAACATCAAAACAATCATTATTAGCTACAATAACACATGAAGTAATTCATGCAATGCAATTAGCAAGAACTAAAATTAGACGTAACAGAGTAAAACAACATATATCACGTCGCCAATATTCAAATTTGGATAAGGATCAGCGATATTATTTGGATAAAGTTGAATTAAATGCATATGCACAAGGAACTGTTACTAAAATAATGAATAAGGCTGCTACAATGCCAAATGGTATAGAATGGATTAAAACTTCAATCTTACCATTATTAAAAATGGGAATAAATTCATTATTTGGACGAGAAATATTCCCATCACAACGATATGAAGATATTCGTGAGTTGTGTAAACAACCAACCGATAATCCTGAAATTAAAAAGTTACAATTGGATTCGTGGCGTTATTTTAATAAACGAATTTATGAAAAATTAATAGAACGTATTGAATAAATGAAAATATATGAGTGATACTGTACATTACACTGGAACTTTAACTCCAATTATAGCAACTATTGGATTGGATTTTGTTGATGCAATTGATAAATTAAAATCAATGGGATATGAATTAGAAGATGTTGATTATGATGAACAATGGATATATGATCCTAAAATTATATATTTTAAAAAACAATTTTTCCTCGTTGATAAAACTAAATTAGATGCGTATGATGACGTTTTCAGATGTGAAAAAATCGATAATTATTATAAATTTGAAGTTAGATTTTATAATGGTGGATGTGGATTTGAAGAAGCATTAGACAAAGCATTTAAAACGTTATATACAAAGGAATCTAATATGGTTAACCCAATTTCACCTGATGAAGTAATTGCTAAAATTCAAGCAAATATTCCAAATGAAATTATACAAATAATTAATGATTTAATTGTTGAAGATTGGAATGGTAGAACAGCTATCGTTAAACAAAATAAAATTATTGAACGTTATTGTGAACAGACTGGAATAGAGCGAAACCAATTTGATTTTAGGTGGTTAGATGTTGAAGATAAATTTCGTGAGGTTGGTTGGAAAGTAGTATATGAATCTCCAAGTATTGGAGATTCATGGGATGCGTTTTTTTCATTTGCAAAATAATAAGTTGTGATATGCAGACGCCAAAATTGAATAATAAGGAATAGTTGAGGAGTAATATATTCATCAAATGATGGAGTACCTTAACACCGCGTTACCCTTGCGGACTTTGAATAAAAGATAATCTTATAGCCTAGATTGAAAACTTCACAATTATGCCACGATGACGGAATTGGTATACGTGTCAGTTTTAGATACTGAATTTTGGGAGTTCGAGTCTCCCTTGTGGTACAAAATTAAATCCTTTACCAAAGGTTCAGGGTTGTGGCAGCACCTCAGTCGCCAAAAGACTGGGGTATTAATATAATTTAATATGGATTAATATGATAACGGTATTATATCAAATTGTAGATGAAAATGGTATTCCAATCGGAAATCCATTTTCAAAAACGTTTTCGTCTTATAGTGAACAAATCACATATGAACAAAAACAGGATGAACATCCATATTTGTTTTTACAAAAATTAAAAGAAATTAAAAATTAACTTACACAATTTTTACATAAATAGTTTATTATATAAAAGGGTATAAAAAATGAACACATTAGCAATCCGACATCATAGGAGACGACGCGTAAGCGTTTTATGATGCATTGCCTCTGTAGTTCAAAGGATAGAATATAGGTCTACGAAACCTATGATGGTTTGAGTTCGAGTCTCCCCAGGGGTACAAAAATATTATGATTAGTGCTTGTTTAACATGTAAATATTCTGGAAGTTTGAGTAAACCAATGAGTTATACATCAGGAAATCATATTCATTCAGTATTTCCTTGTTCAAATATTTGGCAAGGATATACAAATGCATATGGTGGTCCCGCTTATAAATCAGGAATACCAGAATATCTAATAATTGATTTGGTAACAAATAAAACTTGGATTGATGGTTCAAATGATATACCAGATCAAGGTTGTCCAAATTATATTAGAGATGAACACGTTAATGAACAAATACAAATTGGGATATTTGAGTCTCAGTAGCTCAATCGGATAGAGCAATGGCCTTCTAAGCCATAGGTTGATAGGTTCGAATCCTTCCTGGGACGCCAATGGTGAGCGTAGCTCAAATGGTTAGAGTCCTGGATTGTGATTCCAGTTGTTGTCGGTTCAAATCCGATCGTTCACCCAATAATATGACAAATAAAACAGAATTACATGAATTAGCAATACTTGTTCGTGAACGAACAGGATTAGGAATAATGCAAGCAAAAAAATTATTAATAACAAATAATTTTGATGTTGACAAAGTTGTTAAATTAGTGGAAAGTACTCCATTAAATAAGTTATTTCCCGGATGTACAGATATGAATCCTGCATGGATTGATAGACACTAATAATACCCGAATAACTCAGCGGTAAGAGTGCTACCCTTACAAGGTGGAAGTCCTGTGTTCGAATCACAGTTTGGGTACATAATAATAGCTTGATAGCTCAGTTGGTAGAGCAACGTGCTGATAACGCGTAGGTCATAGGTTCAAATCCTATTCAAGCTACCAAATATACGGAGTGATATGAAAGGTCCTAGAGACCTGCAAATTATAATGAGAAGTAATATGAAAATACGATTTCCAGAATATTGGACTTGGTTTGATAATATAGGATATGTTTGGTTTCCTATATTATTTGTAATAACGTTTATAGGATTGATATTAACATGACATTAGAAGATAACGAAGAAATGATTACTATTCCAAAAAAGGAATATGATGAGTTGGTACATGCTTCAAATTTTTTAACTTGTTTGGAGTCAGCTGGTGTAGATAATTGGTCTGGTTATAGTTACGCTCAGGAAATGATGGACGAATACCTCACAATATAATAAATAATATATATTATATTGTGAGACGAACATAAATGAAATTGTGTCAATTGTTTGAAAAAATAAACATTCCTAATGAAAAATCCGTACAATTAGTTAAACTGATTCGTTCGTGTGTTGGTGAATTGCGTGAGGATCCTCGTTGTCCTACCTACGAAAAACTATATCATTATGGTAGTAGGTTTATTACACCTGATTATTTGCATTGGTGTGAAAAATATTTGTCTAAACAAATATCTAAATTTGTAAATGACAATTATGGTTCATTATTTCAAACGAAATGGTTAGGTGTAAAATATACACCAAATAATGATATTTCAGATCCTGATGAATATGAACAGGATAAGTTAGAATGGGATCTTGATGAACCAAACCCTTATAACGAAAATTTGAAGGGATATAAGTTACAAATAACAGTTAACGTGGTCACACAAAGTGATATGACTGTACCTGGGTTATGGTCTGGGTGGACAAGGGCGATGTTAATACCATCAGCTGTTAGACAAGGGAAATATAGTGAAGCACCTTATGTATATAAAGGACTAATTATGGTATACATATCAAAAAGTGATTTTGTTTTAATGTTAAGAACAACATCTAGTGAGTATATATCTGAGAAATATGCTTTTTTAGCCAGTGTAATTGAACATGAAATTACACATGCAGTACAAGCCCAACGTAATATAAAGGATCATAGGACACGACAACGAAATAAAGAAATTTACCACCAGCGAATAATTGAGATTGAAGCTGCTGCACAAACCGCGTTGACAATGGTGGTTAATACAGTGTCATTAAGTGAATTAAAAATGGCCCTTACAGATAAATCTAAATTGATCAATTTATTCAGAGACAATTATACATATTCCGAATTATATATCCAACGAAATACATCAAAAACGTCGTTAGTTAGATATAGATTATTTATTAAGAAATTTTATGAAAAATTAGCTCATTATGTTGAACATAATTCGTGATAAAATCTTATTAATTTAAGCGTTGACATTAATAAAAAGATATAAGATAATATATTTTTAACTTATGAATTAAGGGTAGATGAAATGAAACCTTATGGTATTCCAAGACATTTAGAGGTTGAATTTCCTGATGTAGCTGACATTCAAAGATATGGGATGAAATCTTGTATTGGGAAATTAAAAGATGACCAGCATTCATATACAAGAAGTGCTGAACAACGACAAAAAACACGTCGGTTTTTTAAAAAATCTGAACGTATGCGTTCAAAACAATTTATTAGAAATGAAATTTAAGGAGAACAAAAATGAAGAGTCATAAACTCAAGGTGTTCTCGGTCTAAATTAGCTCCATTGTTAGTTTAGAAGGGGAACACCGTAAAAACAAAAATACGATGTATCCCCTTCGTAGTGTAATGGTTAGCACACCGGTCTTTTACACCGGGTGAACAAGTTCAAGTCTTGTCGGAGGGACCATAACTAACAATGGAAGCATAGCTCAATTGGTTAGAGCACGCGCCTTTTAAGCGCGGGGTTTTTGGGTTCGAATCCCAATGTTTCCACCATAACTCATATAAATAATAATGTCAAAAAGTAGTAATATAGAACCTAATGGAAAACGAATTATCTATTGGATTGACGTAATTGAACGTCTTGAAGGTTCATTAGATGATATTAAAATAATTCAATCATATCCATTTCCTGATGTTCAAATTGAACCATTTGGATTTGATTTATTAAAATTTGAAGAACAAATTAAGTTAATTGAAAATGATTCATTAAGAGAAGCTACATTAAATAGATTTCATTTTATTAAAAATGTATGGCATCCTAAAAATTTCATAAGAGTAGTATTAAAAAATTGGAAATATTTAACTTAAAATTCCTTATTGATTTTAAGTTATGAATTGTATATAATATGTAAATTGACGAGTTGGATTAGTGACCCGAAACAGCTACGAATTTCACTTAGTATTAGCTTCGTCAATTTATATAATATTTTAGGAGTACATATGTTAACATTGTTATGGTTTGCTTTTTCTACAATAGTTGGTTATTTTGTAGGTGGTTATTATTGGCCAGAAGTTGCTAATGCTGAATTAATCGGTGCAGGAATTGGATTTATTGTGGGGATATTAATAAGAATCGGCGCTGGTGAATCATTAGGTGATTTTGCTGATTCGGTTGGTGGGTTTGATGGTGGAGATTAATAATTTTATGCTACGTTAGTTTAACGGTCAGAACACCCCGACCGAGGCAGAGAAACGGTTCGATTCCGCAGATCTAGGTTCGCACCCGATGATCGAAAATAAATGGCACTCGTAAGTCCATACGGGGAGATGTAACATGCGTAGGGTTCGAATCCCACACGTAGCAACCATTTTTTTAATAAATACTCCTTTATGGAGATTTATTATGTTTAAATTAGTATTATTAATTAGTATGTTATTAACAGGTTGTGCTACTATTGTAAGTGGTCCAATTAAACCAGTTTATGTTAGAAGTATACCCAACGATATTAATTTTACTATTCGTGATGAAAATGGAAAAACTTTATTTACGGGTAAAACTCCAATTATTGTACAATTACCTACAAGTGATGGGTATTTTGATGGAGCAACACATAGTATATCATTTTACGATGAACAAAATAATAAAATTGGGTATTCAACGATAGATAGCGATATTAATGGTTGGTATTTTGGAAATTTAATATTTGGTGGAATCATAGTTGGGATGTTAATAGTTGATCCATTAACAGGATCAATGTGGACATTACCAAGAGAATCAGTAACAGTATTAGATAAATAATTTTATAAATACTTAAATGGATTTTTATGTTGTGTAAAAATCCATTAAATTTAACTACTCAACAGGAGAAAATATGAAAATTGTAATGTTTGCTGTTTTAGCAATTATGGCTACTGCGTGTGCCACCTCGTCTGATATTGAAAATTTGCAAGGTCAAATTGATTCATTAAAACCACAAGTATCATCAGCATCAAGTGCTGCTATTCAAGCAACACGTTTGGCTGAAATTGCTTCTGCTCGTGCTGGTGCTGCTGAAACTGCTGCAAATCGTGCTGCTCAATATGCAAAAGATACTAATGAAAAATTAGATCGTATGTTTAATAAAGCACAATATAAATAAAAAAGTTAAAATAGATAGGGAATGTTCCCTATCTATTTTTTCACTAAACATATTAGTATAGAGATTTTAAATATGAGAAAAATGATTGTAGTTTTAGGTATTATGTTTTCAGTAAATTCGTTTGCTGCTGATGATGTTTTGATATCATCATGTGTAAATAAAATTACTAAAGACATGCGACATATAAATGCTCCACAAACATGTAAGCGAACTGAATATCTGTTATCATGGAACCAAAAAGGTCCACAAGGCATTCAAGGGTTGCCAGGTGAAATTGGTCCAGCAGGACCCACAGGTCCTGCTGGACCTGGTGGGGTGTCTTATGAACCATGTCAAACGTTAGATTTTGCTGGTAAATGGCTTTCATTTGGTGCTTCGCAAAGATGTGAATTGTTATTGGATTCTCAAGGAACGATTACTGGTGGTAAATGCCTTTTTACAGGAAGTGCTCCAATTTCTGAATCAACAATAAATTTTCCACAAAGTGGACCAGGAGTAAATCAGTTTATTTTTTATGATTTGAATGGTGGATCAGCAAATGCTGGGTTTTCATCAAATTCTTGTGAATTTGGTGCTCAAATAAATCAACAATCGAATAGCAATACAGGAACTATTATTTCAGTAGATTATGTTGGTGTAATGTCAATGGACAAACAATTTTTACATATGACATGGAACATGATTGGACCAAATGTTGGACGTCCTCGTGGAGTTGATTACTTTGGTTATGGTAGTGATGGCAACGTTCAAATAACTTTTACGAAGGTAGAATAAATTACACACGAGACGATCGAGGGTTGTCTGTCAGTGGTAAAACGGTGACATAAGACATCGTGAATGCAAAAGTAAGATACTGGGCCATTCGAAGTGATCATATGAAACTATATTGACTTAGTCCCAATATAATATCAGGTACACCTGAGGACCTATATAGAGGTAATATGTTAGCAAATAGGGGCAGATAACTGGAGTTGATCGCCAGGTAACGTTCCGAGAATGCAGTTGAAACGCTTACAATCTTATTAAAAACCCAACAAGTTTAAATTCTTCGTTGGGTTTTTTTATACTTGTTGTAATTATAATCATTATAATGTATAATGAATTAACGTTATTATTAATAACGTTAATTCGATGATTATATCATCTAACTTCTAACCATATAGGTATATATATGAAAAAACTATTAACTTTGGGATTGTTGATAGCACCAACCTTATCACATGGGGTGCTATTGATACAACCAACCCCATTAAATACGGCTGTTAAACCGCCAATGACTGTCACATTGGACGGGGTTAATCAACTCAACGGTATTTCTTCACTAACTCGTAATAATGCAGCTTTAGTTCAATTAGGTAAAGCCCTTTTTTGGGATACAGCAGTAGGTTCTGATGGTATGGCTTGTGCAAGCTGTCATTTTGCTTCTGGTGCAGATAGTCGTACAATCAATCAAATCAATCCTGGTTTCAATCATGGTAATCATACTTATGATGCACTTCCTGGTGGAACTGTTGGTCCAAATGCAGCATTAAAAGTAAATGATTTTCCATTATGGCAATTCACTACTCCAACAGTTGATGCTTTGGGAAATCCAAAACTGAATGCAACTGTTGTTGATGATGTTATTAGTTCATCTGGAACGTTGAATGGAACATTTGTTAATACGATTGCTACTTCTAATGGTGAAGATTGTACTTCACGTATCATTGATGAAGCATCTATTAATGGATTAAACGTTCGTCGAGTTGAACCACGTAATACTCCATCTTCAATCAATGCTACATTCTATGTCAGAAATTTCTGGGATGGTCGTGCTAATAAAGTATTCAATGGAGCCAATCCTTTTGGTCTTCGTGATCCAAATGCAAAAATTTGGATGAATACAACTGGTACTCCTACTCAAGTAAAAGCTGTTATTGATAATGCATCACTTGCTTCTCAAGCAGTTGGTCCAGTATTAAGTGACTTAGAAATGAGTTGTAATGGTAGAAGTTTTCAAACAGTTGGAACAAAATTAGTTGGAAGACCAATTTTGAATACTCAAACTATAAGTGCAACTGATAGTGTTCTATCAACATTTAGAACAAATAAACCACTTTATAGAACGTTAATTCAACGTGCTTTTCAACCTGCATTATGGACTGGTGTTAATCCATCTAATATTCCATTAGATGAAGCTAACTTTCCTTTGTTCTTTGGTTTAGCAGTTCAAGCGTATGAAGATACACTTCGTTCTGGTAATTCTCCATATGATCAATTGCCAAGAATTAGACAAGCAATTACTGTTCCAGGCAATCCAGTTCCTGTTGGTACTGCTCCACAATTGATTAGACGTCCTAATGGAACATTCATAGGAATGAACAGAAGTCAATCTCGTGGTTTTGATTTATTCATGGGTGCTGTAAGTCCATTGAATCCACAAGTAGGTGTTGATCCAATTACAAACGCTCCAATTCCACAAAAGAATGGTAATTGTATCTTCTGTCATAATGGTCCTGAGTTTTCATCAGCTACGTTTACAGCTTTAGCTCCTGCTCCAACTGGTGTAAGAATAACCGATCCAAATGCTGTACCATTAGCAAAACTAGCTGAACCAATGCCATTTTTACCAGGTGCTGCTGTAGTTGCTGAAGCTGTTGTTCCAGTATTTGATCCTGCATTACAATTTGGAACATATGATTTAGGATTTTATGATATTGGTGTAACTCCAATTGAATATGATCGTGGTCTTGGTGGTACTGATCCATGGGGTAATCCTTTGGCATTCTCATTATTGTGGCAAAATGCATTTGCATTAAATCCATGTCCTACTGATTTAGTAACTCCAGCGAATGGTGCTGCTTGTGCTCCACCTAATACAGTTGATGTATTCAATGTTGCTACTAATTTTGTTGATGTTAATGGTGTTCCATTAGTGATGACTCCAGTATTATCACCAGCAAGAACTGATGGTTCATTTAAAACTCCATCTTTACGTAATGTTAGTTTAACAGCTCCATATTTCCATAATGGTTCTGCTAAAAACTTAAATGAAGCATTACTGGTATATAATAATGGTGGATTATTTAATAATCCAAATTTGCATCCTGAAATTAAAGTATTAGGTTTTGATGCAATAGATTTCACTGACATGACTAATTTCTTATTAATGTTAACTGATAATCGTGTAGCACGTGAATCTGCTCCATTTGATCATCCATCATTAACCATTCCTAATGGTCATACCAAAGATGGTAATGGTAGTTTGATTGCTGTACCAAATACTACAGATGCTATTGATGACTTCTTAGTATTACCAGCTACTGGTAGAAATGGACGAACAGCTCCAGCTACATTTGAAACAAAGTTGGTACCATAAATAATTAATATTACAGTTGATTTTGTAATATAAATACTTTATAATAGATAAATAATTTGAAGGCAAAGTAAAATTTGCCTTTAAGTTATTTTATCAAATTTTGTCCCTATCGACTAGCGGTTAGGTCACATCCCTTTCACGGATGCAACCGGGGTTCGAATCCCCGTAGGGACGCAAATATTATACACTATATGGGTAATATTATGGCATATAAACAATTACATAATAAAAATATTATTGAAGAACAATTAGACAACCTTAAAGTTGAATTTGGATTTACTGATGAACAATTAAAACGAATTGGTAAATCTATATCATATGTTGGATCAAATGCAGTATTGATGAGAAGTTTTGAAGATGATTCAAATGAATGGTTAAAAAATAATACTTAATATCATATAAATAGTGAAAGTGATATCCCTCCAGAAATGGATTCCAACCAAGATTGGATATATTAATAAGAGGTCTATTTAAAGAATTTGGTAATCGCAATATGGGCAATGGTTCGGCCGATAAAATCTATAAACCATTCCCCTTGCGGGATTACCAACTAATTTTAGTGTATTAGCGGTTACTGTGAAATAACGGTATCAATAATGGAATAGCAGAACGCTCCATTGTACACTTATATAGCGGGGTCTACTTTCGGTAAGGTACTAGGGTTCATATCCCTAGATAAGCAGGTTCAACTCCTGTCCTCCGCTTCATACAACTGATAACATATGAATAATATCATGATACAAAGAATTGGTGACACACCATACACAAAAATTAATCCAAAACAACCTGGATATCGAGTTTTAACAGAAGAACAACTTAGAAAATTACCTTTTCATAATTTGAAAAGATTAATGAATAAAGTTCGTGCTTATCGAAGTTATATTGCCAATTATTTTGGACCACGTTGTTGTAATCATTGTCATGAATATATTGGTCCTGATTGGGAAAGAGATGTTGAGTCTTATTTAACAATTCATGAAAATTATCTTGAATTATTACGTAAAGTTAGTAAAGATTTACCACATATTCCTAATGGTACAAAATTAAAAAGGCAACATTAATGAATATTGAAATTACAACTCAAGTAGTAGAGATATCATTAATATTTAGCGCTGGTTGGGTGTCAAGGTGAAACCGATAGATTCATATCCTATTTTAGATTGGTTCGATTCCAATACCAGCGTCAATTAATTTATATGAAACCTAAAGAATTTATTGATGATCATGAAGAACATATTCGTATATTATATGAATTAAAGATATTAGATGATTTAGAAGATTGGAAATTATTTCAAAAACAAGAAGAATATCTGGATAATGATGTAGATATTGATACTTATTTGAAATACTTACAAATTAATGGAAAACCAATAGACTGATAAATAAACGAATCAAAGTTATTGAACATCAATATATTGGTCCTATTATAATAGGCTAATATGTATAACATGGAATAGTATTAAACATTAGATAAAATACTCAATTATGTAAATATATAAATATATTAATATATTAAAAAGGAATATATTTATGAAAATTTTAGATGTGATGGAACAGATTGATTTATCTACAATAGATCAACTACGGAATGGATTGGGAAGTCGTCCTGAAGCTTTTAAATATAAAGGTCCATCTAAATTATTCATACATTGGGTAGAAGCAGAAACATTAGAAGAATTACAAAGTAGGTTAGAAACTCTCCAAGTTGGTGAATTTTGTTGTTCCAAGGCTCAACGTGGTGCGTTATTTAATTTAGCTGGATTAATGTTTTATGGTAAACCAAGATATTATTTTCCATTTGATGTATATTCGGTATATGATGAAAAAACTGGATTGAGGCGTGTCATCAATTCAGAGGAGATTAAAAATCATACACACTCCAATATATGGAAACACCTATTTGATGATAGAGACAATGTATCAGAATCTCATGATGAAGCTTGGGTAGTAGCATCAGAAATGAAATTTGTTGGCATTTCAACAGGTTGTTATAATAAAAACTCATCTCAACTACTTAAAAGTCCAAGTGAATTATCATCTATAATTGACTTGATTGAGTCTTGTATTAACAACAATATTCCAATTTATTTATTGGATAATGACGTGTTTGAAAGAGTTACTATACCAACATATCAAAAAATGATTCAAGTTCTTGATACTGATTGGTAAATATAATATTGGAGAGGTGGATGAGCGGTTTAAATCAGCTCACTGCTAACGAGTCGGACCTTAATTGGTCCCGAGGGTTCGAATCCCTCCCTCTCCGCCAATTTCTCCTATATTGATTTTTAATCGATATTCAATTATAATATAATTTTAAAAATATAGAATTATATTATGTCAAAACTATTTGTATTAGCAAAAACCACTTATGGTGATTTTGATATGGCTTATGATGAACCATTATTTGTATCATCAAATATTGATATTCTTAATCAAAAGAAAGACGAGTTAACAGCTAAATTAACACCTAAAGAAATTGAATATGAAACACATTATTCAATTCTCCCTGATAAAGTTAAATTATTATGAAAGATATATTACCATTAATTAACGAATTCGAAAATACATTATATAATGACTTACAAAAACTTATTATACGATTCGGAAATAAAAAAGTCATTGAATTAAGCGATGTAGAAGAATGTGAAAATCAATGTTTAACAATGATTTCTGAATATAAAAAGAAATGTGTTAAATTATTTCTTTGTAATCCATCGGTATATAATATTAAATTTGCTAATGTATTTGTTGATCGAATTAATAATATAACGATATCTAATCAGAAATTTTTACAACAAATGCAAGATTTATTGGATGATTAATCATGGCCAGAATTTTAACAGATTTAGAACGAATTTTGTTAAACGGATTAAATTCTCATATTGATCGATTACGAATGGGATTACAACCATTAAATATAAATGTATATCCTGTTGATATTCATTTAATTGATCGAATTAATGATCGAGGATTTGATCCATATGATGTAGCTGATGTATTACGAACATTACATCAAGATAAATTATGTGAATTCATATATGGATGTGAACATACAAATAAGGAACATACACAATTTGGTATTTTACATCAAGATAAATTTGTGTTACATGGAACATATATAAAAAATGAAATAAAACGAGTAATAAAATTTCGAACAGTGGTTAAATATTTTATAGGTTATCATTTTGATGATTTTAAATTAGAGGTAATGTAATGAAAATTATTGTAGTAAATGTGATGGGTACTACTGGGGCTGGTAAAACAACAATTGCAAAAATCATTAATGATGCATTAATAGCAAATGGTTTTGTAGTTGAAACTAATTTTTTAGATGGTCATACAGTTAATGATTTAGTATTAAATGGTGATGAATTTAAAAGTAGGGTAGATACAGTAAAATCACATACTAATGTATTAGTTAATGAAGTTCAATTAGCAAGATCTTTTGGTGCATAATGAGTATACATGATTTTTTAGATTCGTTTGAAGATGATGCAACATTACATAACGATTTTACATTAAGTTGGTCTAAACAAGGAATCGGATTTGGACAATATAGATTTTATACAGATGAAGAAGGTAGGATTCATATTGATAATGAAATGATGGGTAGGGAATCTATTAAAAAAATGCTTGGTATTATGGTTGATAAAGCAATTTTAGATGATCAAGAATTTATGTATAATAAACAATGTTTAAATAAATTTACACCAACATCATCGTTATCTATAGTTATTCCAACTGAATATGATCATCCTGTTGAATTTGTAAGTGTTATTGATTTATTAAATATACCATATATTAGATATTGTCAAACATGGGATAATTTTAAATATTTTGCAAAATTACAAAATTGGTTAGTTGTTGTAACTGATACTGAAGATATGCTTATTATTGGTACAATTGACCACCCTGATTATGTAGATTTACATGATATGGTAAGAAAATATTATACAGAAGAGGAAATAAATGAATGATCCGAAACAAATATTAGTATGGCGTAAAGATTTACGTAATACTAAAGGTGAAAAAGTTAGATCTGGTAAAGTTGCAGCCCAACTTGCCCATGCTTCATTGGGTGCAATTTTGAATTTTGGAACCATTCGTGAAAATGTGTCGATTGGAACCGAAAAACAATTTAGTGATAATACTGCATCAATGTATGAACGAGTAATGATTATTCCATTAGATGTTGATTCACCATTAGATGAATGGTTATCCACAAGATTTACTAAAGTAGCAGTAACTGTTAATAGTGAAGAAGAATTGCTTGAAATTTATCAAAAAGCATTAGATAATAACGTTAATGTTACGTTAATTCAAGATTGTGGATTAACTGAGTTTGGTAATGTACCAACTTATACATGTTTAGCATTAGGTCCAGATTTGCCAGAAGTATTAGATCCAATTGCTCGTCATTTACCATTATTATAAAGGAAATATATGTCAGAAAATAACAAAGAAATAATGAACATTGGTATTAATGGTGGTTCGGTTGAACATCGAATTGCCATAGCTTTAATGTTAGAAGATTTTTTAGAATTTACTGGATTTGAGGCTAGTATACAATTTGATACAGAATTATCTGATGATGATTTTGAAAAAATCATGGAAGAATTCCCAGACAGGATTGTTGAACTTACAAACACAACGAAAATCAATGTCCACGAAATTATATGATCAATTAGTTAGAATTATCGATATCGATAAAACATTAACACATTCTTATGACACCAGACTAATTTATGCCAATATTGGTAAATTAGTGGAAGAAGTAGCTGAAATTAATACTGCTTGGTTAGTTATGGATGGTTATCTTGATAAAGAACTTAAAGAGCCAATTATTAATGAAATAGCTGATGCTATTATTTGTTTAACCACATTAGTGGTTCGATTAGAACCAAGTATGGATAAACATGAAGCATTAAATGGTTTATTGGAAGCATTGGAAGAAAAAATTCCAAAATATGCTGATAAGATTAACTATGTACGAGGGAAACGACGAGTATGTTTGTAGAATTTCCACCTGAATTTATTGCAATTCGTTATCCTGGATATTTTTATAATATTCGGGATAAGCGATTATATAGTGCTAAATCTGGTATATTACGACCGTTACATCGTAAGGCAGCTTGTGTGTGGAATCATGGACATGCTGGATATAATATATCTCACAAAGGTAAACAACGTACCATTCGTGAAGAATGGTTATTTGAATTAGAACATAAGGTTAGTAAATTTCCAACAGAATATTATGGCCAAAAAAATCAAAAAAATTTCAAATGAACAACGATTAATACAGGATTGGACAGCTTATAATAAGAGAAATAAATCTAGTAAAATTAATATGTCGTTTGAAGAATATAAAAGTTGGGTATTAAATGTATCACCAAAAACTAAAAAAACCATTTCAAAAATTACGAATGAACCAAATATATCTAAACCAATATGGGCATCGAATACTGATAACATTAAGTCTATTAGTATTATTGGCAATACCCATCAACCAACACGTAATACTATGATGGAAAAAGTACGTATGGGATTTGAAACAGGTGATACAGCATTAGAAATTATTAACAAATCAAAACGAATTGGATTAATGTATTCAAAGGGTACATATGGATACATCACTGATGATACTGATCCAAAAGATTTAGGTAAGAAAAATCCAACCATGATATAATTATGTCAGATTATAAAATAACAAAACAAACAATATATGATATTAGAGCTGAATTGGAGTGTTCATTATTAGAAGCACACACCATTGCTCGTCAACGTATTCGTGAAGTAGCAGTGAATCAATTGGATCAACGGATTAATGCCTTACCATTTGATCCAGATCATGTATATGAGATTCGTGGAATTTTACAAGATATGTTAGATTTAATTAAATAATATTAAGGTTATTTTTAAATAAATATATAAACTGAATGCTTTGTGTATTTAGAGTTGATGGAGATTACTCACGATTAACAAGTTAATTATTAAATAAGGAGGACATATGAAAAAATTAACATTATTATTGACTGTAATTTTATTTACAACAGGGTGTGCATCAGTAACAGGTTATAAACCAGTTGTTGATACTTATGGTGATCCACGTGCAGAGTTTTTGAATCAAGATTCTGTTGAATGTCAACAATTAGCTGACCAAAATTCTGGGGCAGCAAAAGGTGCAGCAACTGATGGAGTTGCTGGTGCATTACTTGGTGGTGCAGCAGGTGCTGTTGGGGGAGCATTTTTAGGTAACCCAGCCATGGGTGCTGCAGTTGGTGCATCAGCAGGTGCGTTAGGTGGTGTTGCTAAAGGTTCTATTGAAGGTGATGAACGATATAAACGCATTTATAGAAATTGTATGCGTCATAGAGGTCATGCAGTAGTAGATTAATATATGGTAACATTATATATTAAAAACAAATTAGATAATATACAAAAAGTAATATTTGATTATGACTTAATTTATATTGAATTAAATCAATATAATATTAATATTGAAAAATATTTAGAATTATCTAATCAAGACCTTGAATCTATAGCTAAACGAAACGAATATGTATATTGGGATTATTTTAAATCTGATCCAATTATTATGGAAGCCCATTATCACAAGGGACCTGAACATCGAATTATATTAAATGGTTCTGTAACATTTAGTTTATATGTTAATGATTTAATATATGAGTTAAATTTGGATGCAGGATATGGAATAAATGTTCCTGATAGACAAATACATTGGTTCAAATCAATCGAACCTTTTCAAGCTGTTAGATTTTTTACAAATCTAGATGGACACGTAAAATATAGTGTTCCAGAAGATTTTTTAAATATCTAAAAATTCCAAGTTGACAAAATTACATTTCTCCTAGATAATATATTTTTTATTGTATCATTTAGGAGAAATATAATGGCAAGTACTACAAGACTCAACAAAAAAACAGTTGTAAAACCATCTGTTATTAATGTTGCTGCAAAAAACAATCTTGAAGTTGGTATTTCTGGAAACGGAAACCTTCAGTTCAAAAAAGAACCACTACAACATTTATATGAAATTGTGGTATCGTCTTTATTTGGTAAAGATACATATTATCAATCAGCTAATCAATTAGTTAATAATTTAGTTAAAGAAACTGTTCAAGTTGTAAAAATGGACGAATTGGATTTTGTTGCAAATTTAGCAATCCATGCTCGTACTGATATGAATATTCGTACAATGCCAATTGTATTAGTTGTGCAATTTGCAAAAGCACTACGTGATCAACATAAATCATATGATAATATGCGTAGATTGGTATGTGATGTAATTCAACGTGCTGATCAAATTACTGATTTGTATGCATACGCTCTTACTGTATTTGGTGATAAAAAATATGTTCCAATGGCTATTAAACGTGGTGTAGCTGATGCATTTAACAAATATGGTGAATACCATTTTGCAAAATATAATCGTAATTCATCAGCTGTTAAATTCCGTGATGTTTTGCGTATTGTTCACCCTAAAGCAAAATCTGTTGAACAAGGTGTAATCTTCCAAAAAATTATGGAAGATAAATTGCAAACTCCTTATACATGGGAAACAGAATTGTCAATGAATGGACAATTAGCTGCTTCAGAACAAAAAAGTAAAAAACAACTTTGGACCGAATTGGTATCTTCCAATAAAATGGGATATATGGCTACATTACGTAATTTGCGTAATATGTTAGACGCAGGTATTGATAATAATATTAAAACTGATGTTGCTAAGTTATTAAGTGATCCAACTCAAGTGGCTAAATCAAAACAATTACCATTTGATTTTGTTGAAGCATATAAAATTGTTAAACCAATGGATTCTAAATTAACAACTGCTGTATCTAAAGCAATTGATATTAGTTGTGAAAATATTCCACAAATTGGTAATAATATTTGGATTATTATTGATTATTCTGGTTCAATGGGTAATAATGATGCTATTGCAATTAATAATGCAACATTAATGGCAGCTGGTTTAATTAAATCTAGTTCAAATGTTGATAATTTAGCAATTACGTTATTTGGTAGTGCTGCTAAAACTTTGGATGGTATAGATACTAATAATTCTGTTATGGGTATTCAACAAGATTTGTTACGTCATCGTATTGGTAATATTGCTGGTTCTACTGATTTTAATGCAGCTCTTAATGAACGTAAAAATTTGAAATTTGTACCAGATACTATTATTGTATTTACAGATGGTGAAGTTAATCGCTTCCCATATCCAAATATACGTAATCTTGCTACAACTAATGATGCAATCAAAATTACCGTTAATATGAATGCCGCTACTACAACACCAATGATTCGTGAAGATGGTTGGATGGCATTAGCAGGTTGGAGTACAGCTATCTTTAAATTTATTCCACTAATTCGTAATAAAGTTAGTGTTACTGACTTGTTATCAGGTCCCTATATTAGTTTGTCCAAATAAATTAATATATAAATATCTCAAAAATCAATAAGATAAGGGAGAAATCCCTTATCTTATTTACATCAAGGAAGAAAATGTTTAATAAGATTAAAGAATGGTTTTATGGTCCTGATTATACCACATTAAGATATAAACAAATTGTAGAACAATTTAATAAACAAAATAAAAATATTGTTACTGAAGAAGACATATCAACATTTATTGATACTATAATTAAAAAAGTTGATAAAGAATATACCATTATAAAAAATAATAAGCCTATATATAATGAATTTGTTATAATAGATGATGATAGACGTTGGGCAATATATAAATCATTTATTGATGAAGAATTATTAAATTATAGATATAATAGGGTTGTTGATAACTTACAATTTACAGATGACACATCAAAAAAATTAATAACTACAATATTAGATAATCAGATACAATATGTAAAAGAAAATTTTGTTGTTGATAATTATATTCCTATAGAATTGTATGTAGAAACAATTTATAAGATATATAATAATATATTAAAATTGAGAGGATTAATTGGTATACAACCTGGAAATACACCAGTTGGATTGGTATATAAATTAGTTCCAACATTTACAGATGATAAAAAAATGTTGGAAGTTAGAGGTTTTACATTTGAGTCAGTCACAAGAAAATTTCAAACAATATTAACTCTTGAAATTGTACAAGATTTACAATGGGGACTCAATAAACTTGATATTCATTCTAAATTAAGTGATATATTAGCCGCAGAAATATCATTTGAGATAATGAATGAATTAATTTATAATGTATATAATTTAGCCAAACAAAATACTATTAAATCAACGTTAAAAGAATTACCAGTTAATATAGATGTGGCCGCTTTAAATATTAAATGTAATACACAACGTGGTTCAGGAAATTATATATTAACTGATGGTGAAGGTTGGAACAATTTAAAGAAACATTGTTCTAAAAATTTAACAATATATAAAGAAGAATTGGATTATGATGAGATTGAATTAGTTGGAACTATAGGTGATATTCAAATCTATGTAATAGTAAATAATTCAACATTAAATTCTGATTCTTATTATACCTATATAATGTCATATGGTGCTGAATCAAGTATAGATAATGGATTAATATTTGCTCCATATATTCCAATTATATTAGGACCAACAGTAATAAATGAATTGACATTTGCGCCAACGCGTTCATTATTAACGAGATATGCGATTGTATCACAGGACACAGATTCAAATTATTATCAAGTAATTAAATGTAGAAAATCAAAACGAAAATGAGTAAAATTAAACAATTAATGGAACATATTAATGATGTAGATGAACAATTCATTGATTTAGTTAAATATGATGAAGATTTAGCTGATGATCAACCATGGGTTGGAATTCATAAAATAATTGTTCCATCAGAATATGATAAAGAACAATTATTATTAGCATTTAAATATATTCATGATTTGAGATGTATTGACACTGATTATTTAGGTGTCAATACACTTATTCATATATATCAATGTCCAGAAATTATTGAAGTTAATTCAGATTATAAAGGTTAGAAAAATATGGCAACATTTGAAGTATTAGTATATAAAGTTACAATTGAACCTCATCCAGATGCAGATTCTATAGAATTAGCTGTTATTGGTGATTATCGTTCAGTTGTTAAAAAGGGTATGTATAAAACTGGTGATTTAGCAGTGTATATTCCTGAAGCAGCTATTTTGCCTGAATGGGTATTAAAAAATCAAGGTTTTTGGGATAATAACAATCAAAAAGGTATGTTAGCTGGTAGTGCAGGTAATAGAGTAAAAGCTGCACGATTCCGTGGTATTATTAGTCAAGGTATTGTATATCCTATTATAAATGATAAAAATGGTAATTATTTAAATATAAAAGACAATCCTAACGAAGAATCTGATTTTATTGAAGTAACGGAAGGTGAGGATGTAACTAAGTATTTAGGTATTGTTAAATATGAACCACCTATTCCAACACATTTATCAGGTGAAGTTTGTAATTTGATGGGATATACTTTGACCTATGATATTGAAAATTATAAAAAATATCCAAATATCGTTAAGGATGGTGAAGAAGTAATTTTTAGTGAAAAAATTCATGGAACGTGGTGTGAAATTGGTTGGGTTCCTGAATTAGATCATTTGGAGATTGAAGATGGTAAATTAATAGTATCTTCCAAGGGTTTAAGTTCACAAGGGTTAGCGTTTAAATTTAATGAAAATAATGTTAATAATGTATATGTTAAAGTTGCTAAACAAATTAAACATTTAGTTAAACAATTATCAGATGAAATACAATCACCTGTTTATATATTAGGTGAAATATTCGGTCCAATTCAAGATATGAGATATGGGTTTTGTGAACCACAATTTCGCGTATTTGATATATATGTTGGATTACCCACACAAGGAAGATATCAAGACAAAGATTTTGTTATTGAATGGTGTGAAAAATTAGGAATTAAAACTGTTCCTATTTTATATCGTGGACCATTTAGTGTAACAAAATTACGAGAATTTACGTCTGGTAAAGAAACTGTATCGGGTCATGAAGTTCATTTGCGTGAAGGATTAGTAATAAATGTTATACCTGAGAGATATTCGCCTGAATTAAATGGACGATTGGTATTAAAATCTGTATCAGATGAATATTTGTTACGAAAAAATAAAAATGCAACAGAATTCAATTGAATATTGTGCAATATGTGGTAGGGAATTAGGTGATGAATTAATACAATTTCATCACCTAATTCCAAAAACATTCAAAGGAACGGAAGGTATTAATATACATGCTGTTTGTCATAAAAAATTACATGCAACACTTACTGAACGAGAGATGTTGCATGTATATCATACTGTTGAAAAAATATTAGAACATCCTGAAATACAAAAATTCGTAAAATGGGTTAGTAACAAACCATTAAATTTTAATGATAAAGTTATTGAAACCAAACATAGATATGGGAAAAGGAGGCGTAAATGAAGGATATTGGAGCATTTGGAATTAAGTTGAAAATTGGGGATTTTGTAGCATATCCAGGTAGAGCTGGATCGGATATTTGGTTAAGGTATGGTATAATTACAGATATAACCTCAAAATATGTTAAAATATCAAGGGGAGTATTATATACTACTTATTGTGTTCAAAGTGATACTTATATTCCAACAGATTATTTTATTAGAACGATGTCAATATCAAATAATAATTTAATCGTTAAAATTCCGTACGAAGAAACGGAATTTGCAAACCCAAATCATAAAGAGTATGAAATTCTTCAAAAAATTTGGGATAAAGTAAATATGATAAATAATACAGATTTAACTGATGTTATAATATCTGGAGAACATGACGATGGCTGTTGATGAAACAAAAGCATTAAAAGACAAAATTACCAAATTAGAAAAACAATTAACCATTCAAGCACAACAAGTGGCTAATCATGTTAAACAATTACGTTTAATGAATCATACTATTCAATCATTAGAAGCTACAATTCACAATATTCAACAAAAATTAGCAAGATAAAATCATAAATAGTAATATATTATACCAATATTATTATGAAAGGTCCTGCTAAAGAAAATGAACTTGCAAAAAAATCTAAGGAGATGAATGGAAAGATTCCATCTCAATATATTAATAAAGATTTTGGAAAAAAACGAAAAGCACATAATCATAAATTTAGTGTAAAAAGTACTAAAACAGGACAAACATATTGGGTTGCAGCAATAGCTGAGGATAAATCAATGAAATTTAAAGATTATTTAATTCGTGAAGCTACAGAATCTAAAATATTAGATAATTTAACTGAATTACCTGATAGTGTGATTTCTGAAATCAAAAAATTAATTAAATTTGGTGCAAAAGATTTAACCCAAAATTGGGAAAATGCATTAGAATTATGTAACACAGCATATAAAGTATCTAACATTAAATTACCAGTTCCTGCTCATTCTAAATCTTGGAAACAATATACAGAATTATTAAAATTTTCTGTTCATGAATTAGCTGATGCTCGTGGATTAGATGGTGATTGGAGACAAACAGATAAAATATATAAAGAAAATTATAAAATTGATTCCCCAATGTTATTAGAAAAAATCGGTGGAAAACGATATTTTGTAAAAATTCCTGGTCAAATGTCAGTTGAAGTTGAAGGGGATAATATGACAGAAGTATTACGTGAATTAGTTAATAAATTTAAAAGACATGGTGCTGGCGTAGATATTATTCATCGTTCACAGGAAGGTGCTGTTATACATGTATTACGTAAAGGTGAACCTGTAGAAGAAGTAACTATTCAAGAATTATCATAAATTTGTTGAAAAACAATATCATATAGAGTATAATAATTCCTTTAACAAAGGAATTATTATGCCAACAAAATCTCCTAAATTCTGTGCAATTGCACCAACAACCTATCTTGAAAAATACGCCTCTCAATCATCTACTCATTTAGTATTAGCTCATTTGGTTGATATTGATCAAACATATACAGATTTTTATGTAAAAATGGCTCAACGTGGTGATCACATCATTATGGATAATGGGGCTTTCGAACTTGGTGAAAGTTATGAACCATCTAAATTATTAGAATTGGGTAAAAAATGTCATGCTAATACTATAGTATTACCTGATTATCCATTTCAACCTGGTATTAAAACTATAGAAGCTGCTGTTAAATATTTTAGAGAAATTAAAGAAGCTGGATTTAAAACTTTATTTGTACCACAAAGTAAGGTTGGGGATTTAGAAGATTGGATTCAAACATATCAATGGGCTATTAGTAATCCAGAAGTGATTGATTGTATTGGTATGTCAATTTTAGGTATTCCTAATGCATTACCACATATACCTAAATCGTATGCTCGTGTAGTAATGACACAATTATTAATTGATCGTGGATTATTTAGATTTTATAAGTATCATCATTATCTTGGTTTAAATTCTGCTCCTAATGTTGAAATACCTGCTTTAATTGAAATGGATGCAATAGATAGTTGTGATAGTAGTAATCCTATTTGGAGTGGTATAAATGGTATTAGATATAATATTACAAATACCGATTTTATGGGTATTCAAAAAAAATATTTAAGAGAAGTTGATTTTAATGAGAAGTTCGTAGATAATAAAACACATATTCATGATGTAATTCAATATAATCTTGATATTACATTTGATATTTTTGACGATCATAAAAAATATTTATAATTTAAAAATAAACAGGAAAGGAGTTCCAATGTTTGTAAATCCAAAAGAAGTAATAGAAAATGGATGGGTAAAATTCCCTGATTGGATGAATGACGAATTCAAACAAAAATGTGTGCAACCAAATGCTATTGATTTTACGATTGATATGGTATTTGATCATGTTGATGATGAATCATTTATGTTATCAGAAGAATTAAAAGTAATGAGAAAACAAAAAAAACAACAACCTATTGATGGATATTATGAAATCAATCATATGGTTGATTTTGCATCAGATTTTTATGTTGATGTTCCAGCTGGATATGCTGTTCAATTAATAATTCGTTCAACATTAAATAGAAATGGATTATATTTAACCAGTGGATTATATGATAGTGGTTTTCAAGGTCATATTGCAGGTATATTACATAATAGAGGTCCAATAGCATATATTGCACCTCAAACACGAATTGGACAAGTGATATTTATTAAATCAGAAGATAGTGGAATATTATATGCTGGTGGATATAATCATCAACAAGGTACACATTGGACAACCACACATTAAAGGAATAATATGAATACAATACAAATAGATCGTTCATTAGTAGAATTTTTATTTAATTTTTTACGACTTGAAGCATATGATAAAGTTCCAGGATCTGATATACATAGAGCTATAGAAGGATTAGAATGGACATTAAGAAATCAACCAACTCTTGAAGTAGGTATGGGACAAAAACAAATTCCATCAAATCCTAATCGTACTGATGTAGGAATGGGTGCAATATTAAATTCAAATAGTGAGTTTTTATGAATAATAAGCCAAAAGGTTATTTTGAAAAATTATTAATACTTGATTGTGAAACCAGTGGATTAATGAATGGTGATAATTCAGCTATTAATTATAAAACTGGTGAATATTGTCAAGCTCTATCTATGGGATTAATTATTGTAAATTCAACATCATTAGCTAAAATTGATGAATTATATGTTGAAATTCAATGGGATGGAAAAAGTCAATGGCATGATAGAGCACAACAAGTTCATGGTTTAACAAAACAATATTTAAAAGAACATGGTGTTCCAAGATATGAAGCTATTGAATTAATTGGTAATTTTCTATTGAATTATTTTGGTCCTGATACAGCAATAACTGTTGCTGCTCATAATCCACATTTTGATGTTGATTTTTTACGTGAATTGATGGAATCAGAAGGTATAGTATTAAAATTTAGTCATCGTAAAATAGATACTAATTCTATTGGATTTGCTATATTTAATACATATACGTCAGATCAATTATTTGAATTGATTGGAATAACACGTGATCCTAAAAATCATAATGCATTAGATGATGCGAGGGGTGTATTAAAAGTGTTACAAACTGTAAAAACATTATCAACCAAGCTTATAGGATAATAATATGAATAATAAAACACATCCAACTTATGATGAAATACATTATACAGTATGTAATTTTGTAAAACAAATAGAACATGAAAATTATGATTTAATTGGTATAATTGCAAGAGGTGGAATGTTACCAGGAAAAATTATATCTCATAAATTAAATATTCCTACATTTACTGTATATTATTCATCAGAACAAGGTAAAGGTGAATCACATCATCAATATACATTACCAACAATCACTAATAAAAAAATATTATTAGTGGATGAAATAACAGATTCAGGTAATACTATTAATGATTTAATTGAATTTTATGATACTAATAATTGTGTTCATACATATACAATTTATTGGAAAAATACAGCAATTATAAAACCAACATTTCATTCAGTTGAATTGAATGAAATTGATGGATGGGTATATATGCCTTGGGAGATATAATGTATAATATATTTGATGTTATTAAAGACATATTTACAGGAAAATTAAAATTTGTTTCGAGAAGTTTAGCTAAACAACGATATACAGAATGTGTTAATTGTGAAGTACGAAATAAAACATTAAATATATGTACAATTTGCGGATGTTTTTTGCCAGCAAAAACTAAATTGGAAAAATCAGAATGTCCAATGGGTAAATGGTAATATGTTATCTTGGATGTAAATGTGATAATTGATTATAATACATTTCACATTTTCTACAACTTGAACATTCTTTGTTACAAGTCATAACATCTTTAATATATGATTGATTTAAATCAGATATTTTCATATTTGATGGAGTTGATACATTAAGAACATCACTTAATAAATGATCAACTCCATCAACATAATGTTGTAATTGTTTTTTAATTTGACTAACATCTAAATTTCTACCAGCTAATTTAATAGTTTTAATATTAGGATAATATTGTTCTATCATTTCTTTGGTTAAAAATTGGGATGTTAGAAATGTCCATGGCATTAAATTGATTAATGCTGAACATCCTGTAAAATGAATATGATTAAATTTTGAATGAACATCACTAATACCGATTTCTACATCACCTGAATTTTTATATGGACAAGCATTAACACAACCTTCATTAGCCATTAATATAATTTTATCCATTATATTGTGGGAATTAATGAATTGTAAAGTTCGTTTAGGTGTTCTATTTAAATCACGTTGTAATACAATTTCATCTACATCAAACATCATTAAAGCCATATCTAATTCATTGAAAGAATTATGTGAATTTGTACTTAATGTTATTTTATATCCATGTTCTTTTAATATTGGAATTAATAAAAAATCAGATACTACTATACTTTTTATTTGAAATTTATTATTATAAAATTTTAATTTTTTCAATATTAATTCAACATCTTCTTGTTTATGAAAACTTGGATTATAAATATTATTCATTAAAATTTTAACAGGAACTTTAGTAAATCCAATAATAGTATCTAAAGCATTTTCCCAATTATGAATTGCTTGAATATTTACATTATCAGTATTATCATATACCCAATCAGGTGATCTAATTCCCCAAACATCAATATCAGTATCAATATGTCCTAACGGAAAATATAAAGATTCGATCGAATCTTTATATTTTAAAATTAAATCAATATAACCACTTAATGATCGTTCAGTAAAATGAACATTATTTGGAATTGGAACCTCTATATTATACATATTAAGTTAGCCATTCAAATTTTGAACTTGTACCTTTTAATTTATTTGTTGAATAAAAAGCAAATGGATATTTTTTATCGGGGTCAGATATTTTAAATGATACTGTAGTACTATTAAATACAATTTGAGTTGTACCAATTCCATTTTCATCTAATGTAATTAATTCATCTTTTATAACACAATTTTCCCCTGCACGTAATTTAATTTGTTTAGGTTGATCAGGATTTTGAGGAAATTTATATTTAACTTTTAATACTGATGGTACATTTAAATTTATTGATTGTGAATTATTAGTAAAATTAAGTGCTGAGATATATGGTTGATCGTCAATAGATATCATTGGAAAATAAGTTTCATTAATAGCCATAGCTCCATCAACAAATTTAACAAATGTCATTTCGTCAGGAAAAGCACGAATAAATTCTTTACGTTGTGTTCTATATGTTCCACTAATTTTAATACCATTTTCCAATAAATGCCATTTTGGAGAGGTATTATCTAAATTACCTAATGCAAAAGCTCTAAAATGAGATCCTGTAACAATTACTTGATGTTCATATTGTGGATGTTCATGATAAATTTCAACCATTCTATTAGTCCAATAATCACGTTTATAATAACCAATTCCATGTTTTAACATATTAACTAAACATATTACATATTTTGATCGTGTCATTGTAATATCATCATCAATATCAATGTTTTTTAAATATTCTAATGGTTTGTCATTAACTGTCCATTTAATTAATTTTGTAACTTCTCCTGCAATATTAATGAGTTCGTTATTAAATACAGGATCTTTTTCAAACATATCAATAAATGGTTGAGTTCCTTTAAAAACAATAAATGGTGAATTATCAGGTAAATAATCTAAAATCAATTTCATTGTATAATTCATAACCCAATCAAAACATAAACCATGTCTAATTATTTGATATAATGGTTTAATATGTTCTTCGGCGATAGTTAAATCTAATGTTGTATTAGTAATTGATTGTTTAACAATATTAAATACTTGTTCAAATGGGTCTAATAATGAAGTACTCTCAACAACATTTTGAAACAAATCGGTTTCACTACCATTACTTGGACAATCAGAAGCACTGAATACATATAGGTTGGATGGATCTAATATACTTTTACTTAATAATATCATAATTTTATTCCTTGTTAATCTATTTATTTAATACCAATCGGGACATAACGCAATAATACGTGTGGGATCAATAATTGTTTCATATGTATCAGTACTTGTTTTATATCCAATAGTTGGGAACATTTGATATGTTACATCAGTAGTTGCTTTTTTAATCATTAAGTTAGCAGGAAAATAAGAATATCCAATACTACCTGATTTTAATTTAAATGTACATTTTACTTCACCTGTTTCATTTAAATATCCATCAGCGGCATCATTTTCTAATATTACTTCAAATTGTACATTATGAGTATAACCTATCCATCTTAAATAATATTTGAATTGATTATAATGTAGTGGTGTAAGTATTTCATCACCATTAATATCCACACCAGTTTCATTAATACCATCCCCATTTGAATCAGTTACAAAAGTATTTTCATCTACTGATTGCACTAAAGCTGGTGATGTTCCAGATGTAAGCATATATAATCCTAATACTTGATGTAAAGTTGATAACATCATGAGATTGTACTCTTGATATATTACATCAAACTCTTGTCCATTATTAGCAGGTGCTGCTATATTTACTGGAGAAGTACCACCAGGAGTGGTACCTATATGTCCATAATATCCAGATGCATTTCTAAAAACTATATATTTTGTAGTTAATGACCAATTTGTGGTTGGTGTATTATTAGCCCACATCCACGAACCAGCAGAATAGCTAGGTTGTCCTGATGTATATAATAAATGACATATATCATGACTATTATATCCCCATACAGCATATATTCTAGCCATAAATTTAACATACATTGGAGTGGTACTTGGATGAGATACGTATATTGGAGCTGATACTGGGTCACTATCTCCTGTAATATAATAGTCTTTATAATATCTAATGTGATATGTAACTAATGTTCCTGTAGTATTATCATTTATATAAATTTCAATACGTCTACGTTGAAATGCATCTTCGTAAATTTTTTCTGTTAAATTAGTATCAATTACCAAATTACCATTAGCAAAACATTTTATTTGATTAGAATCTAATATATTGCGTGCAAATATTATATAATTAGATGGTCCTGAATATTTATAATAATTTGGTCCAAAATTATCAATCATCCACCAATAATCCCAAGCGCATAGTTGTAATGTAGTACCTGGATAGGTAAAACATAGTGGATGGAATATTTCACCTGGAACTTCAGCTGCCCAATCTGATACAAGTGTTGAAGATGGATATACATAAGTTCCAGTTGTATTATTTGTAATTTTAACTATCCCATCAAGAACCCATGGACTATTAAGATTAGGTCTGGAATATTGAAATGCAATTGGAGGTTGTGTAGTGTGTGGATTTAATTTAGTCCAAAAACTTCTATCGTGAGTTGTATATGGAGTAATACTTGTTAAGTTTCCAGCAGCATCAAATGTGTGTGTGATTTGTGTTGGTGCTGTAACATCAGTTGAAAAAATGTTAACGTAACCTGTTGTTCTAGTAATTTGAGGTAAATCGCTTCGAGGAACACCTTCGGTTTTAACTATAGGATTGTTTGTTAATACACGAAATTTACCTGGATTTCCTGTTGTTCCAAAATCTTCTTGATGTAATGTATAATTAGGATCATCTAATTCGTTACGTAAATAATCTTGTAAGCTATTATTTAAGTTAATTGACATTTTATAACCTAACATTCCACCAACACCTGCATCATTTGAATAATTTGCTGTTTGGATTAAATCAATATTAGCAGCATATGAAACAGGTTGAAATCCAAAATGATAGAAAAATTCTTTATCGCGGTCTAACACCCAATCATAGAAGATATTTGGGTTAGCACGACGAGATTCAGGTGTAGATAAAAATCCCATTTCAAAAATTTTGCTAAATACACAATTTATATGATCTTTAACATCTGTTGTAATATTTCTCCAATAGATATTATTAACTTCTAATATACCATTTCTTTTATATAATGTATCCCAATATTTTTTACCAGTTTTATCGGTGTCAGGATGATCATCTATTCCAGGAGTTATTGTGTTATCGTAAGGTATTGCACGTGTTGAATAATAAGCATCCCAATCATACTTATTCATTGTATCAACATATTGTTTTGTAGCTGCGTGTAATGGTTGTATTGGATCCCCTGATAAAGTCAGATGTCCGGTCATAGTATCACCACGAACATTAACATACATATCTTCAGTCCAACGTTCAGTAGCTAAAATGTCCCATATTTCTAATCCACAATTCCAAACATGAGTTTTATCTTTATGAATATTTAATAATGATTCATAATTATTATATGGACCACTTGCATTAGTATTAGTTACATAAGCATAATTTAAACCTACTTTATCATAGAATATATCTCCACATTCAGGATCAGATGGTCTATTAGTTAATTTTGTTTCAATCAATGACCAACCTGGATATATTGGATCTGAATGTAATAATGTATCTGTAAATATTCGTAATTTTTGTGTATATTTACGTCTAACCCAACTATTATGATCACAACTCCACATAATACGTCCATCTAAATTTAATTCAGATGAAATATAACTATTATCAGGATAATTCACAATTCCATATCCACTAACATCATATGGAGGAACACATCCACCACCATTTGTACATCCTTCAGCAACATCATAATATTGACCACAATAAGGATTGTTAGGGGCTCCGGCTAATATTGGATTAGATGGGGATAATAATTCTAATTCGAATGGTTGATACCAAATTTGTCCAATTGTGGGATTTTCAGGTGGAGAATATTTTGAAAAATGTTCCATTAAGAACATTAAATTTTGATTATAAAATTCCCCATAATTTGTTTTAGAATGGCCAGGTAATACTAATGTAGTGGATTTGTCAGTGTCATTAGGTTTTAATGTTATTAAGTTTTTTCCACCAATATCACTATCGCTGGAAAATTTCATATGATAAGTAAAAAATGACATGTATTATCTCCTGAAAAATTATTAATTAATAATTTTTGTATGTGTATATATTATTTATTGTTTACACCAAGATAATATTCATTTTGTTATATAGTTGGAATATTAATATTCCAACTATATAATTACAATGTTATGCATATAAATCTAATATTGACATTTGTATTTCTGAAGCTGTACGAGTTGACCCAGAACTTTGTGTAATGACAAAATCAAAACTTACAGTAGGACTTGAAATTATAACATCCGTTGGACCTGGTCCACTTTCAATATTAGCAATATCAGTCCAATCAATATCACCAGGAGCAATATATTGTACTTTGAGAATTAATGTTCCATTGGCTAATCTTGATTCTAAATTACTTGACGATGTATATATAAATCCTTTCATAGCACCAATGGATGTAGCGTTAATTGAAGCAGCATCCCACTCATTCCAACCACCACCTTTCCAAATATATGCACCACTTGATATACCAACACCAAATTGACGTGTTAATGTAGTGCCAGTATCTGCTGAAACAGTTATCATTAATATTATTTGATCATAACTTTTACGATTAGCCATAGATAATGTTATTCTTGCTAATGAAGTAAGTGTATTATTTGGTACAGTTGTTGTTAAAATAGTAGGTGTTCCATAAAACTTGGTTATTGAATTATTAACAATATTTCCAGCAGTAATAATATTACCACCAATTAATAAATTATTACCATCCCATCTCATATATTGTGTTGAATTACCAACATCAAATTTATATCCACTACTATATCCTAAAAACACACCATCTGTTGCACTACCATATGCTTTATTATTTAATGTTAACGATCCAGTACTTGAAATGTTTACAACACCTAAATCAGCTGAAATTGCTGATAAACTTCCAACTTTTAAATTACTCAAATAAGGATTTCCCCAAACCGTATTATTGGTAGTTGCATTATATGTTCCATCCACTTGATACATATATTGACCAGGTGTTAAATTTGAGGTTGCTTGAAATGACCAAGTTCCATCACCAGATATTGGAGGAACATCTCCGCTTCCTGATGAAACTGATATTGGTGCTACAGCACTTGTTGTTACAATATAAGCAGTTCTATGCGAAGCTCCTTGTGGACCAATTGAACCATCTTCTCTATATCCTATTGTGTTTTGTGAAGCTGAAGCCCAATCAGCAGCAGTTGATGTGGCTGTTCCTGTACTATCAGTTACAATTAATGAAATCATATATAAAGTATAACCAGTTCCAGGTGATGCAGATGCAGATGCTTGCCACCCTGATGGAAATGCAGATATTACACTTGTTGCCCAAGTATATGTAAATGCTTGACTGTGTGCACCAATTCCTGTATTACTCCATCTAAATGCTGATAATGTTATACTCCTTGGACCTGATGGACCTTGAGGTCCTGGTCCTCCATTAGTTCCATTAGTTCCATTTTGTCCTGCTGGACCTTGAGGTCCTTGTGGACCTTGTGGTCCAATTGGACCTTGAATTCCTTGAGGTCCTTGAGGTCCTTGAGGTCCTACTGGTCCAAGTGAGGCATATGTACCAATATTTCCAGTATGAATTAATTCATATGAATTAGTTCCTAAATCACCACCACCAATTTTTAATTTATTATCAGTATCCATTCCAAAATAATATTGTCCACCACCTGTACGTTTAAAGGTTAATACAGCAGGACCTGTTCCTAAATTTAAAATAGTTAATCCGTATAATGTAGAGGTTAATGAAGACATTCCTGTATTAGTATCAGTAATAGTTGGATTGCTAGCTATATTAGTCCATCCAGAATATGTTGGATCACTTATAGGTGATGAATTTGTATAATATCTTAAAGTATGTGTATTAGTCTTATACCAAATTTGACCTGTTGTAGGATTTATAGGTGGAGTTGATTTTGCAAAATTTTCTAATAAATGTACAAAATTTTCATCAAAGTCTTTACCGTAATTAGAATGCCCATATCCAGGTAATGTTAATGAAGTATTAGTATTTGTTTCTGTTTCACCAATAATAAATGATTGTTTTGGAGTGATACTTCCAAATACAGAATCATTTACACTTGAATAATTAATAGTATAATCATTAGACATACCTACGTTTCCTTATAAAAATTATATACGTATATTTATCTTTTTTCCTAATTGATTTTATTCTTTTAATAATATAAAATATAATTTTGAAAAACATATTATATTTTTATAGGATAACTGTATATGACTATTATAGATGAAAGTAATTTACCACCTGAATCAGCAACAAGAAAACAATCAGAACCTAAAAAACGTGGTCGTAAAGGAAATAAAATTCATACAGCATTAATGAATATTCCATTAGTACCTGAACCCGCTATTCAATTTGTGGAACAATATGGAATTTCTATTAATGCACTTCGTCAACATAAACGTTTTTTTGAACAATTAGATAAAACTATTCAAGAAGAAATTGGTCAAATTATTGTTAAACAAAGTAAAGAAACAAAAGAATTAATGGTTTGGCGTGAAGTATAATTATCTATTGACTTATTATAATTTTTTTGTTATAATTATCCCTTATTATTAGGAGAATTAACATAATGGCAAAATTTAGTTGGTCAGAAGTATTCATGAGTATAGAAGGTGAGGCTATGTATTCCGGTTGGCCTACAGTATATATTAGATTTACTGGATGTAATATGGAATGTCGTGGATTTAATAATCCAACAGGATTAGATACAACATCAGAAGAAATATTAGGATTTAATCCATCATTGTTCAATGATATTTTTACAATTCCATTAATCACTAAGGGATGTGATTCTATATATTCATGGGATACAAAATTCAAACATATGTGGATCGAAGGAGATGAAACTAAATTAGCTCAACAAGTAATTGATACTATTCCTCACCACCAATGGAGAAATCCAAATTCAGAACTTCCAGTTATATTAAGTTTAACAGGTGGTGAACCTACATTACGTGGGAAAACAATTCCAACATTATTAGAACATCCATTAATGAAAGATGTTCATATGTTATTAATTGAAACCAATTGTTCAGTTCCATTACATCCAAGTTTTACAGAATATTTAGAAAATTGGATTAAACAACCTGAAAAACGATTAATTTGGTCTAATAGTCCAAAATTATCCATTAGTGGTGAACCACGTGAAAAGGCTATTCGTCCAGATATTGCTAAATCTCAAATTGAATTTGTATCATCACGTGATTATAATGTAGAACAATATTTTAAATTTGTTTGTGAAAATGAGCAAGATTTTAAAGAAGTTGTTGAAGTAATGGATATCTATCATAAAGGTGGAATTTCATATTTAACACCAGTATATATTATGCCAGCTGCTTGTTTAGAAGAACAACAACAAAATATTGCCGCAAGAATTGCTGATTTATGTATACAATACGGATATATCTATTGTCACCGTATTCAAAATTCAGTATTTGGTAATGGAGTGGGTACCTAATGAAAGTTGTTACATTAGAAGAATTCTTACAATATCCTACTGGTACAATTTTCTGTAAATTTGAACCAAATCGTGTTGAAGAATTATGTATATTACATACATCACTAATAGAATCAAATGATTTTACATACTCATGTGTTAGTAATCCTATTAGGGAATTTGATAATTGGAATAAATTATATGCTGATTACGACTGTGTGCACCGAGATGGTTGTTTTGAATTAGACCAACTCTTTATTGTATATACACAACAAGATGTGTTAGATTTAATTAACATATTAACACATTATATTGATAGGACAAATATAAATGATTGATGCTACTAAACCAATTACCAGAAATTATAAAGTCGCTTGTGGTTGGACTTTCCTTGTACATTTTGTGGAAGAACATAATAATTATTTTTTAATACATGGAATGGTATTTGATGGATTTAATAATAAATTAAATATAACATGGGACGAAAATGGATTTCCAATGCAAATGGAAAAATATCCAACCTATTATTATTTAAGGTTAATACCGGTATGAGTTTACCATCCAGAGCTGTATATTATAATAAAAATAACATTATTGTTCATGAAGAATTTGTAAATGTTGGATGGTTTATCAATGAACAAATTTGGTTAGATTGTATTAATAATTTACCTAAAGTATTTGATGCTGTTATTATTGATTGTTATGGTGTTAAATTTCCTATCAAATGGATTAATAATGACCAATATCGAGATTATTTGATTGAGTTGTTTCGTGATAGAGAAAATGCATACTTTTATAAGACAAAAATTATAAATGGTGTTCATTATTTCAATCGTGTGTATGGTCGCAATTGGTATGATAAGTATAAATTAGAACACATTAAAATTCAACCAGCTTGGGATAATATTGATCATACTAATATGGTTTCAATAATTCGTCGCACCATGCCTGAAACAATTGCAAAGGATATTGTTGGTGTTCAACCAATGACTGAAATTGGTGATACAATTTTTACAATACGAACACGATATAATTCCAAAAATAAATTTATTCGTTGGATAGAATTCAAATGGAATAATATTAAAGAACAATATAGACGAATGCAAATATATACTAAATCTATGTTAAGGATAATATATGAATAATTCACATTATTATAATACTATTGATATTACAATTAGTGGTCCTGGTGGAACAATCACCTTTGAAACATTATTAATTAAACAATTATTTGAAGCGTTGGGATATACTGTTAACGTTGATGATGATTATCCATTAAGTTCAAGAAAGGATCCAAATGTTCCTAAAGAAACAGAAGAAGAATTTGTTGATAGGGTATTAGATGAAATTGCAAAAGAAAATAAATCACAAGGATATATTAATTTAAAAACAAAACATTGCCCATGGGGTGGATAATATAACTTATTAAAAAATATACTAAATATTTATTTTAAATTACCAATATAGGAATTGATTATGGAATTATATGTTCAATATAATGAAATCTGTGAATTTTATGAACATGGTGAAGATGATTGTGCTGATTGGCATGAAGAGTATTCATATGAAATAATATCGGTGTCGTTAAATACTCAACATATTAATTATGAAGAGGATAAATTTACAGTTAATTTTACATGTGTTGAAGGAGAACCTGTATATGTATTGTATATGACATATTCTGAAGGAGATTCGTTTGGAAGTGCGACTGGTAAAGGCCAAATACTTTGGGTATTTAAAAACGAAGAATTGGCGTTAAATGCATTGGAGCATTGGAAGTTGGGTACAACGTATGATAATGAACAAGAACATATTAAATTTACAGTAGATGGTAATCGTCAAATTTCATTATATAATGAAACATATAGTTATTTTACTAATATAGAAGATTTAAAAATACAAAAGTTTAATGTAATAAATTAACAGGGAGTTAAACAAATGATAGAAGGATTAGAATCACATCTTGTATATAGAGCTGGGTTAGTTCCATATACAATAAATGAACAAGGAAAAATTGAAATGTTATTCATGAGACCAACGGAACATGAATATAGTGGATATGTATATCAAATTGCAAAAGGTAGAGTTGAAGATGAGGATGATTCATTTGAAGAGGCTGCAATACGTGAATCACGTGAAGAATTAGGATTATTAAAATCAAATGTTATATTAACTGAAGAAGTGGGTACATTTATGGGAAGGACAACTATATTTGTATCTAAAATTAAAGATAAAGATTTGTTTGGTTTACCATCATTTGAAACAGAAAGTACCAGATGGATGACATTAGAAGAATTTGCAAATGAGGGACGTGAATTACATCGTAATGTAGTATCAGCTGTATATCGTCAAATTAAACGCATTGAAAATATAGATTAAAAAATAATAAAAGTTTTAGTTAAATTTATATAAATACATAACAAGTATCAATTAAAGAGGTATTAATTATGAATTTAGAACAAATGAGACGTATTGCTGGATTACCAGAAAAAGAAACTATCAGTCATTCTACTACTAAAGTTTTATCTGAAGAACTTCAATATTTTGCAAAAATTGCTGGTGTTGTTTTAACCGAAGCAAAAGATGAAGATAAAGAAGATGATAAAAAAGAATCTAAAAATCCATTTGCGAAAAAAGATAATTCTGATAAAAAAGAATCTAAAAAAGATAAAGAAGAAGATGATGATTCTGATGATGAAGAATGTGATGAAGAATGTGATGAGGATGAGGATGATGATTCGGAAGAAGAATTAAAAGAAGGTACAGATGATTTTGATGGTCCTCGTACTAAAGAATCCAAATCAAAACCTGCAAGTGAAGAAGCAAAGAAAAAAGCTGCTGCAAATAAGGGTGCTTTCTGGAATGTTGCTAAAAAACCTGAACCAAAAGAAGAAAAATCAGAAAAAAAACCAGCTGAAAAGAAAGAAAAATCTGAATCCGAATCATCTGAACCTAAAAAACGTGGTAAAGCACAAAATCCTGATAGTAAAACAGGAAAATTACGTGCTTGGATTAAAGACCATCCTGGTGTTAAACGTGCTGAAGCTTGGAAACATGCTGTAGATACAATTGGTGAAAAATCTGAAGATAATCCAGGTGGAATTACAAGAGCTGGTTTCGCTACTTTATACCAAAAAGCTCGTGAACAATCAGGGTTAGCTAAAAAACGCGAGGTAAAAGAGTTTTGGATTATTTCACATCCAAGCATTAACACACATGTATTACACGAAAATCGTGAAATGAATACATATCAATGGGTACACTTCTTAAACGAAGATCAAGATCCAATGATATTTGAAACCGAAGAAGAAGCATTACGTGTGGCTAATTATATTCGTGATTTTAAAAATCAATATTATATTATTGAAAACACGGTATTATAATTATATTTGTTGATTGATATAAAAAAGCCATTGGAGAAATTCAATGGCTTTTTTTGTTGACAAAATCTATTTTAATAAGTATAATTATAACTTAAATATTATATCTTATCTAAGGAAAACAAATGTATAAATTACTATTAACCATATTGGTTACATTATCATTATCTGTTCAAGCAGATACTCATAAACAATGTCATACAACAAGAGTAATCGATGGAGATACCATTGATTCCACTTGCGGTCGTATTAGATTAACAAAAATTGATTCATATGAATCTAAACGAAATAATCGTGCATATAAACAAGCCTATTATAATAAAGTAACAGTTGAAGATATTGTTAAATTAGGTAAACAAGCAACTATAATAACAACTAATGAATTAGCTGATAAGGATTTTGAATTAGTTGTTGGTTCTCCATCAATTGACAAATATGGTAGAACATTAGGTGAAATATTTATTAATGGAGAAAGCATTAATGAAAAACTATTAAAGGAACATTCAGATATTTTTGTTCCATATCAATAATTAAAAAGGAGTTTTAAATGAATAATAAATCATCAATATTCTTAAGTGATTTATCTGTTGTAGACCATGCTTATATTAATGAACATGGTCAGGTAATTGGTGGAAGTTTTAATCCTGGTTTTATTGTAACAGGTAGTATTGATTCTGTAGAACAAGTTGTAATTGATTTTAGTACAGTTAAAAAATCCTTAAAACAATTAATTGATCAACATATTTGGGATCCTGAAAAAAATGGATTTGATCATAAAATTTGGTGGATTGAAGGATTTTCAAAAGGAACAATTGAAAAAAGTGATCATGCTGATAGATATATTATTAATACACCAGCATTAACAGCAGAAGTTCCTACTGATGCACTTAAAATTATTAAAAACACTGATAACTATATTCCAAATCATTCTATTGAATATATTGGACAATCATTAGAACAATTTTTAACAAAGGAAATGATTAAATTATATCCTGATGTTAACGTTAAAGTAGAATGTTTTAATAATATTAATGTTCATTTAATTAATAAAAATATACCATATAAGTATTTTACATATTCACATGGTTTAAAAGATAGTACAAGTTATGGATGTCAAAATTTATTACATGGACATTTAAGTTTTATTCAATATCATAATGATGATATTATAACACGAATTGCAAATGATTTAAATGATGCTGTATTTGTTAATCGTTCAAATATAATAATAGATAATGAAAATGAATTAACATTAACATATACTACACCACAACGTGGATATTTTACAGCAACATATAAAAAAGATTCTAATAAAATTATTATACTTGATACTGAAACAACTATTGAATGGATTGCTGAATTTGTGAAAGATACATATCAAATCACAGATTTTTATATTTCAGAAGGTCTATCAAAAGGCACATATATATGATTGATTCCATATCAGTAATACTTAGTACGTATACCAATAATTCTAATTTAAATTGTATCACTTTTAAAAATAATGAATTTGGTAATAAATCAGATTCATTATTTAACGAATTATATTGGATCTTTAATAATAAAATAGTAGTAGGTGTACCTGATCCCAAATTTCAATTAATCACAAATGGACTTATAAGTGGTGAGCAAATTATAGGTGAACATTTTAAAGTAATAGGATTTAGGAATTATCAATATTTAACTATTAAACCTGCTAATGGTATTAATAGACAAATTAGATTAATACCATATCATAATATTGGATATACATTAGATGTTGAAGGTAGTATTAGTATTGGATTAAAACCCGCTTATTTATCACAACATGAAATAGATTTTTATAAATCTATTTTTATTACAACATATGAACCTACTTATTCTAATTTAATGAGTGAATTAGAGAAATTAGTTAATAACGTTGAACGAAATACATAAATACATAATATTAAATGTATTTGGAGTGATAAAATGAGTTTGTCATTATTTCAACAAGTTGTAAAAGCTAACAGTCGCGTAAGTGAATCAAGATCTAAAATGGTAGAAACAGTTTCTACCATTTTAGGAAAAAACTCTGCAAAGAAAATATTTGAATCATATCAAGTTTCACAAGATGATTATTCTAAATGGTTAGAAGTTATTTTAGGATATGCTGCCGATGAAGGAATTAATATTAAAAATAAAGGTAATTTCTTTGAAGTAGCATTTTCTGTTTTAGAAAATGATCCTGCTGGAATTGATTATGAATTACAAGAAACTATTGCAAATAAATTATGGGTAGATTATAAAGCTCATCAACAACACCAAAAAGTATCAAAAATTGTTCAAGCTAAAGAAGAAGAAGAGCAGTTAGAGTATGCTTTAAAAAAAATGAAAGGTGAAGTTGATGATGAAGATGATGTTCCATCATGGGAAAAGGAAGGTGATTGGTCTAAACAAATGAAAAGACAAGAACAAGAATTTTATAAACAACAACGTCAATCTTCTTCAGAAGATGAAGAATCATATGACCAAAGTGTTCCTGCCCATGCATGGTCTACCAATTCAGGCTCTTCAAAGTTTACTAGTAAACATTTTGAAGATGAATGGGGTATTGATGAACCTCAATATGATGAAGAAGATTATGATTCAGATGAATATGATTTAGAAAATGAATTACCATTTACTGATGATGAAATTGAACAATCAGGTGATGATCAAATTATTTCTCGTGGAAAAGAAATGCAACATTCAAGAAATTTAGAAGATTTTGATCTTGCATCTAAAGATAAATTACAAAAAGCTAATAGATCTGCTCCTGAAGAAGAGGAAACATCTAATTCATTAAAACAAGGACAAATTGTTAAATATAAAAAAGATGGTGCTTCTTATAAAGTAGAAATTCCTGATGGTCCTGGAAGTACAGTTGGTATATTAATGGGTAGCAGAATTAAAATGATTCCAATTAAAGATTTGGAAATAGAAAAAGTTAATGCTGCTCATGAAGAAGAGGAAGAGACCAATGGTTTAGGTAGTAAGTCGTTTTTACACCAATTATTAACAGGTGAAAATTCTAAACAACATCTATCTGTTCTACAAAAACAGGTTGAAGACGAAGGTGCAAATGAATTTGCAAAACATTTTTCAAAATCACCTAAAAATCCTCATCCAAAAGGTTCTTTTGCACATAAAGCATGGCAAAAAGGTTTTGATTCATCAGCCAAAGAAATTTGGGCACCAAAACCTGTTGAAATAGATCCTAAACTAAAATCAAAACAAAAACCTAAAAGAAAATAACAAAATATCCTATTGATTTATTGTATAGTAAGAGTTATGATATGTATGTCATAATTCTTACTTTATAATATACGTTATCCCTATTGATTTTTCATAATAGGAAAAATATATCTACATCCCTATTGATAATATTATTAATTAGTGTAAAATAATATTAAATAAAAAGGGAGCTAATATGACAGCAACTATCGAAAAAGTAATAAAAATTATTTTAGATAAAGATGAAATTAATGATATCTTAAATCAATTTAAGAATACAAAAAGAATTCAAATAAATGAATATACAATATCTCGATCTAATACAACAAAATTATTAACACAAAAAGGTGCTATATGTAATTGTTGTAACAAAGAAGTTATGATGGCTATTATTCACATTACACCAACCAACGTTCCATTAATTACTTTCTTTTGTTCATCTGATATTATGGGTGGTCAATTTACAACTGATCATATATTACCAAGACGATTAGGTGGTACAGATAATATTAATAATCGTCAAATATTATGTTATGATTGTAATTTATACAAAACACAAACATATCAACCTAACACATTCATTAACAAGAATTTTTTAATATACGAATCATATATTAAAGTATTATTTAGAATATATGGTTCTGAAATAATCCAAAATCCAAATTCAATATCAAGTGACAAAGTTGTAAAAGTTAAAAAAGTATTATATAATATATTGAAAAAAGACAATAAAATTATTCCAAATTTTGATGTGGAAACTTTTAATGAATCATTTGCATATGTTGTTAAATATGCACATATTATTTTTGATTAATATAGGAAAACAGGTATGAAAATTATGTATGGTATATGTGCAATGTTATTTTGTTCATTTATTGGGTTTAATGTTTATCAATATTCTACTGGAACATTAATAAAAACGAAAGATATTACAGAAGTAATTAATTTTCGTGATCATGAAATCGGAACTCAAATTGAATGGGCATTATGTTATATTGATGCAAATTCAGAAGATATGAAAGATGAACCATTTGAATGTAGTGATAAAGATTATCCTGATTATTTTTATAGAAGTGTTGTTGGTCAAATGACAGCTTCATCTATTCCTGAATTACAATTTTGTGCTACACAACCTGATTTAACTCATATTATTGTTCATATTGGTGAAGTTATGTATGTTAATGTTGCAAAGGGACAAGGTTATGGTATAAATGCAGGAACTGCTATTCCAATTGCTACTATGGAAGTATGTACTGAAGTATATAATAAATCTAAACAAAATTTAATACCAGCTCATCCAGGCACAATATAATGAATAATAGCATTTTTGTTATTAAACCTTATAAATGGAATGGAATTTGGGTATTTGATGATCCTAATACTCAATTAGAACGAGAAGCATTTGTTGCTGGAATAGATCTTATAATTGATAAATTAGTTGAAAATATTCCTAACGCTGATAATGGATTTATTATGTTATTTTCTACTACTCCATTCCCCGGTTATGATATCTTTTTAGAATTAATTGGTCCTGATATTGTTGGTGGAAATTGGTATAAATGTAATCAATATGATATGGAAGGTTGGTTATGTCCAGCACTCTATTTATATTATTCTGAAGCACCATCAACTATTTATGTACAGGCTAAATCTATATAATAAGTAAATGGGATCAAATTTTATATTTGATTGTACTGATAAACTATGTAATGCTTTGAGTGTTAGTTTTCATAAATTTTTTAAAAATCCAATTTGAATATTTTTAATATTTTTAGTATAATATAATTTTAAATATGAGATTATTATGATTATTATTAAATATGATACACATGATTATTATGATTCAATGATTTCTAAATTTGGATATTCAAAAGAAGGAAATACATTTGATCGTAAATCAATTACTGTAGATAGCAAATCATATAAATTCCTATTAAATAATGTTCCTGAATATACAAAGTTTTCAATTTGGGATGATAATCGAAAAATAAAATTTGATATTGAATTTTTTAGAATCATTTTTTGTGGCAAAAGTTATGGTGGAATTCATTTTAAACAAGACGCTTTTTATACCCCAATCAATGAAAAAATTGATTATTTAACATATGATTATGACCAATTAAAATATTTTTTGGAACAACATAATATAACATGGCCAACAAATAAAATTAAACGAAGTAGATATGGTGCTAAAGTTTATCAATATTTATCACATGATTATTGTAAAGAATTTTTTGAAATAGAAGATCAAACAAATAATTGTGTTGAACATAAAATTGTTACAGCAAAAATCCAGGGATCTAAATATAAAAATTGTATTGGAATAGAAATTAATCCATGTTTACAAGATTCACAATTTTTTAAATTATTTGATCCATATACCTGTTATCAAGAATTAGCTATGTTCGTTGATGGACATTTAGCTTATCCAGGCAATATTATGGTAGAAATTGAAGATAAGTATCGAATTGCTGCTCATGGATTTGATACAAAGTATGGATTTAGAACAAGACCAAAATAGGAATATAATATGGGAATGACTACAAGTGTTATAGGTTATAAACAAGCGGATGAAAAATGGCATAAATTAAAAGCTGTGTGGGATTCGTGTAAAGAATTAAACTTAACTATTCCACGAGAAGTATTGGAATATTTTAATCATGAATATCCACATGATAAACCTGGAATGAAGGTTGATATTCAAGATACTGATTGTTGTTTTAAATATTCAAATTCTGATTATCCAGAAGATGGTTTTGAAATCCACGTTGCAAAAATTCCAAAAAATGTTGATATTATACGTTTTGTAAATAGCTATTAAAAATCATATGACTCAAGAAGAATTACTTAATAAAGGTTTACCTAAATGGCCTCAAATGATTGTTACTGGTAAATCTGTAACATCTGATCAGGCGTTAGATATTATTTTTCGAACTGATAGTTTTCTAACAGATTGTGATGAGTGGTCTGGTGGTAATGCTAAACAATTTAATAATTGGTATCGTGAAATATCTGGATTAAACAATTTTCGGATTGAAAATGGTGGTGATTCTACTGATTTTAAATTACTTCGCCCTTTTTGGGATAAACGTCAACAATTTCTTGATTCAATAGGATTTATTAGTACCAATTATGTTCATAATAGTTGGGGAAGTTGTGCTTTTATTTTTGGACCTCATGGATGGTGTCATCCTGATGGTACAATTCAATATTCTGATAATATTGGAAAATATCCAAGTGTTGAAGAAGTATTAGAAGATTGGACTAAATTAGCTGTTGCATTTCCATATTTAGATTTGAATGTAACATTAATGAGTGATGAGAGTGGAGAAGATCATAAAATTCCAGTTGTAAATAATCGTGTAATTAATGGTATTGCTACATTAGAAGAACCAAATTTAGAAGTTCATTCTGAATCAAATGAATTGTTTGGTAATAACTTAAGATTAATGGATGCTGCACATAGGATTTCATTTATGGATCCTGTTAGTCGTGAATGTGGTTTTTCTCAACCTATATATGAAATGTTTGCAAAAAGGGTTAGACAAGGACTTGAAGAGATTGAACTTAATTATGTAGCGAGTGTAGAAGAATGACAGATTGGGCAAAAATTGATGAACATCATAAAAAATTAGAACAATTTTTAACTGTTCATGTATATCGTCGTCCTAACTTAAGAAATGATGAAATGACATTATATCTTGGGTATGGATTTTTAATAGATTTATTTGATCATCCTGATAAAGATATGTCTAATATAGAAACTGTTGTTCTTCAATTTCCTGAACGATGGTTAAATATATTAGAACAAAGAGCATTATATGATGCTATTGTACAACGTTGTCCAAATATAAAATCATTAAGAATATCAACACATAGTGTTTATATTATTCAATGTACACCAAATAAATGTTGTTTTATTATTTCTTCAGATGATGATAATTTAACTGATTATCCTGAAGTATCATATACTCCAGGTATTAGATATTGTCATCCAACAGCAACACCTGGTATTAGTACAAATTCTATATCTAATGTTATTGATTTAGCAAACAAAATTTTATAAACCCTTATTAAATAGTGAGTTAACAATGTTAAAAATTGCAGGTGGAATTATAATTGCTTATTTAGTTCTTAAATTCACAATGTCTATAGTATCAACCACTGCAATAGTATTATTGTTATTGTTACTATTTTATAGATTTATGTAATTATAATGAAATTTATTATAACATATCCAACTGATACATTTAATACATCAGAATTACGTAGTAATATGGCTCATTGTATATCCAAAATGTTTAGTCATGATATTATTATGGATTTAATATGAGACAACCTAATATAATTTCACTCAATTTTCAACAAGTTATCGATTATTGTCATGATCGAAGTTGTGATAGACCGTCAATACATTCATATGTGGATGTAAAACAAAATATAGTACCAACTAAAAATTGGTTAGAACGAGTAAAAGCTGCTTGGTTAGTTTATACAGGGGAAGCAGATGCTCAAATGAGTATTAACTTAGAACAAGAAGTTCCAATCCAATATTGGATTGAACCAAAATATCCAAATAGTTAATCTATTAATATAATATAAGGAATAAAAATAGATGATTAATCAAGCTGATGTGTTAAAATTACATACTGAATATTTGTCTGATTATTTAGATGCAGTTGTAATGTTACCTTTAATCAATAACAACAAATCATATGAGTTATATAAAGCTCAAGTAACATCTGATATCAAAAAATTTACTGATGCATTAAATCAAGAATTTGGAATAACCCATTTTACAATTAAAGTATATGGGTATACAATATACATTATCGAAAATGATAGTCATAATTTTATAAAAATTTCTGATTGTCAAACAATAAAAGAAATTGAAGTATATGGATATATATCTTTTGTAACACACATTAAACAAATTATTAATGATAATTTACATTTGGTTGGTCCAATGATCCAATGGGTATATACAGATATTGGTGATGAAATTCGAATTCCATTAGACACATCAATGTTACCTACTACATCAATGTATCCATTTTTAAATGGTAATACATTAGAATCATATTATCAACGTTTTTTAGATTCTAATGCCAATGTTTTAATATTAATTGGTCCTCCTGGAACAGGTAAATCTACTTGGTTAAAAGGATTATTAAATTATTCAAAGTCATCGGCTACTGTAACATATGATCCTAATATTTTGAATCAGGATAGTGTATTTGCAAATTTTATGGATGATAGACATAGTACATTTTTAATTTTAGAAGATTCTGATACTTTTCTATCATCCAGAATTGATGGAAATAACATGATGCACAAATTTCTTAATTTGTCTAATGGATTGATTTCTAACAATAATAAAAAATTAATATTTTCAACTAATTTGCCAAGTATTAGAGATGTTGATCCAGCATTAACTCGTCCAGGAAGATGTTTTGATGTGTTGAATTTTGGATTATTAACTCCTGAACAAGCTAATATTGTTGCACAAGAACATAATATTGAATATACTGGTACTACTAATTGTACATTAGCTGAAATTTTTAATAGTCCAACTAAACATGTTGCACCATCATTTGGTTTCAATGCATAAAGTAAAAGTATATTATAATTTACATAAACATTGTTGGTCTATTGTAGATTTTAAAACTCGTCGTGTAATTGATCATAGAACAGAATTAGTATTAATTAATTGTTTGTTTAAGGTATGTGAATCAGGAAGACAACGAGTTTTAAAAACAAAACATAAAAATGTACATGCTACTATAGTTGGATATTTAATTGAAGATGATGTAAATAATGATGTAAAACCATTTGTACAAATTTGGTATAATCCATATAAATCAACACATTTTAAATATGGTGATATTCCAGTTAAATCAGCATCAAAAGTACGATTTTATAACAATAAAACTGTAACAGCAGAATTAGATGGGTTAATATCATATGGCAATAATTAAACAAGACATTTATGGTTTATATACTGTTGTTGGTGGATATATAGCAAGACCTGTACATCCAACATTATTTATTTTAAATGATAAAGTGGAAGGAAAACATTTTGGTAGTGGGTCTGGATTAGTTGGATTAGGTAAAAAAGAAGGTCGTGGACAATATAAAGAATATTGGAAAACATCAGGTACGTCAACTGATCATAAAAATGGAATTATTAAAACAATTTCGATGTATCATGGATATTAGAAATATTCAAGTTGACAAATGATATAAAAGTAGTATAATAAGTATTTTTCCATACTTATACGTAAGGGATTACATATGACAAATATAATTTCAGAACAAATATTAATAATAACACATAAATTATCCAATTGTTTAAAATTAGTTAATTGTTTAGAACAGGATTATAGTATCAATACTTTATCATCGGAAGATAATGTATTAGAATATTTATATAATTCTCCAGTACCACAATTAATAATTTTAGATATATCAACTAATATTGACGAATTATCAATTTGTGTTGATATTAAACGAGATGAAAAATTTTGGAAAATTCCAATTATTGTTGTTGCAACACATCCTAATCATCACATTGAAGAATTAGCATTAGAAGCTGGTGCTCTTGATTTTCTTCCATTATTATGTTCACCAAATTTTAAATTACGTATTAATAATCAATTAAAATTAATAAAACAAATTTCCATATTGGAAGGATTGGTTAATATTGATTATTTAACAAAAATACCTAACAGAAAATATTTTGATGAACAATTATATAGTGAATGGAATAGAATAGGAAGAAATAAAAGTAATGAACCATTATCAATATTATTAATTGATATTGATAATTTTAAGCAATATAATGATTATTATGGTCATGCTGCTGGGGATTTATGTTTGCAATTAATTGCAAAAGAAATGTGTTCATCATTAGTTAGATCGTATGATGTATTAGCAAGATTAGGTGGTGAAGAATTTGGTGTTATTTTACCAAAAACTGATGCTGTATCAGCAAAAATTGTAGCTGAACGAATTCGAAAAAATGTGGAGGATTTATTGATTCCACATATAAAATCAAGTATTGGTAATATTGTTACTGTATCAGTTGGTGTAGCATCTTATCCAACTGATACACAAGATATAATAGAAGTAGCTGATTTATATGATGTTGCTGATAAAAATATGTATAAAGCAAAACTAAGTGGACGAAATCAAATTTATTATTCATAATAACATTATCCTATTATTGACAATTTATATTATTAACGTATAATATTTAAATTATCAATAATATAGATAGGATACTAAATGAAACAATTAATATGTTTAATATGTTTAATATGTTTAACATTAATAAATTCTAATTGTTATGCTGATAAACAACAATATTGTTTAGAATTATCTCAATTTTCAAAATCAATAATACATTTTCGAAATAATGGTGATTCCAGACTAGATATATTTAATAAAGTAGCCTCACAAATAATAAAATTACCAGGAGAAACTGAATTTGAACGATTTTTTTCAGTTTTATCTGTATATGAAACATATGATACACCAAAAGAAATTCATAGTGATGTTGTTGCTACAATGTCATTCGATGCTTGTATGGAAGTATTAAAATATTAAAAATAATGCTAAGTTGTAATGCACAACGCAACCAATATACCCTAACTATTGGTGAAGTCCGGAACAGAATCATAGGGATGTGATTCTCGAGCCATCGGTATGAAATCCGTAAAGTTATGATCAACTTGGGAGCGATGTCAACTGATATAAAATATAGTTCTCGTAGTAGTTACCCTGTCTATTGCGATGGTTCCTTTAAACCAAATAACGGCAGGGATTGAATTTTTATTATTAAATGCAAGTAAACCATTAATATTTCTTAATATTAATTGAAATACGAATGACATTTATTGAATTTGAATTACTTAACGAGTAATTCAAATTCAATAAATGATTGATTGGTAAAACCAATCAATCATTTATCTAACTAACTAAAATACAAAAAATGAAAATACAAATTAAATTAAATAAACTCAAATATTATAATGACACATATGCAGACTTAATTATTATGGGTTTGTTGGTTACATTGATTTGTTTATTTTTGTTATCGATATTAATATTTGTTAGTTTGTGGCCATTAGTATTAATTTGGGCAATTAATGGGTTATTTAATACATCAATTGAATATTCGTTTACTAATTGGTTTATAGTTATAATTTTATCAATATTAACTCGTATTAAATTTAATTGGACATAAATCCCCTATTGATTTAATGTTAAATTAATGTAAAATTATTTAAAAATCAAATGGAGAATAATATGAACCCAAAATTAATATATGAAAATTATATTGATGGCACACCAATTTCGGATACTAACTTAATCGAAGCAGTAGAATTTTTTAAAAAATTAGCTGATGACTTATGCAAATGCGGTCCAGTATTTAAACTTGCATTTAAAGAAGCAAATTACACATATTTGGCTTTATCTGATTACTTAGCAGCTCGAGAACTACATAAAAAATCGAAAAATGAAACGGTTCCAGTAAATAAACCACCATTTACTATGGCAGAGGTATTGAATTATAGATATTTACCTAAATTTGGATGGGATATTTCAAGATTTAGTGATGAAGCTATTAAATTGGGATATCCATATTTTTGTTGGAATGACCGAATTTACACATCAACAGATCCATTTAATGATACTGGATTTCTTTTACAAGATTTAATAGGATAATTATGTTAACATTGGTATTTCCTAAAACAACATTAACTTCAGCATCAATACCAGTTCGTTGGTGTGTTGATGAAGAAACATTGTCAAACATTGATTTTATTGGATTAAAACCATTTATTATATTTAAAATTAAATATGATACAGGTTTTCCATCTGAGTATAAATTATTTCCATTGGATCAATTTTCAGCGTATTTAGATGTACATCATTCAGGACAAGTTATTATTCAAGCTACTATTCTAACAGCTGAACATAATAATATAAAAGCTATACGTAAAGCATTTATGTCTTCGTCATATCAACGTGAACATTTAATGTCATTTTGTAAATATTATATTGATATTAATCCCAAATCATCTGATCCATGTATTATTGTAACAACATATGATGAATCAGAATCACATTTTTTTGAAGTTAGTTCTGAATTATTTGGTAAAGAATTACCTGAATGGTTAAAATTTTATATCAATAGATATTGGTATGAACATAAACCTGCAAATGAATGTGATCAACGTAGACGAATATTATTATTTCCGTTTGTTGTATTACCAATATTAATATGTGAATTTATTTTACGTATGTTATGGAATATAGGTGGATGTTTATGGTATTGGTCTATATTATTTGGAGCAAAACCAAGTCATTTATTACATCCTTTTGATCAATTTATGGATCAATATGATGTTAAAAAAATGCCTATTTTTTACGAATGGGTTTATAACCAAAATTGGTATAAACCATATAAACATTCATTTATTATACCTATCGGATTAGCTCCGATAGGTATTCCGATGGTATATTTTTTATTTTATATAATCTCATTTTCATTAGGACATTCAGTACAAGAATCGTTATATTATAATATTATATTGTATTATATATTAGTAGCACTTATAGCATCATTTATATTTTTGATAGCTTTCCCATGTATATGGATTAAAGAACATATGCCAACATATATTGCTATATCACTGTTATATATAGTTGATAAAATAGTTCAATTTATGGATAAAATAGATGATTTATATGTATCAAAACCAAATAAACTTGAGCGAACACGTGAATTATTATTATGTCATGATAAAGATGGTGAATGTTTGCCTGAAATTAAATTAAAAGATAAATCTGTAACATTAATATTTGCTGACATTAAAAACAAGGTCTGTCGACCTATGAGAGGTTAATATGATTATAGGTGAATTTATTGGTATCTTGATGGTAGCGATATCATTAGTATATGTTCTATTTTTTGATAAAGAAGATTAAAATAATTCTTTAAGAACTTTTTCAACAGCATAGTGAAGTTTGACTTCTAAATCTTCACTATGTTGTTTTGAAATTTCTATATCTTTTGGTAATTTAATGGATATAGAAATTTCATCATCGTGAAATTCAGTTGAATAGATTGCACCAGGTGTTAAACATTTATGATCTTTTTTATAATTTGTTTTTTCAACTAAATCTTGTAATTTCATGATAATTATGTTATACTTATTTCTTATTTATTAAAAACTATGTTAACAACATCAACAACATTATTCTTATGGATAATAATATTAGTAACATTAATATCGATGATACCATCAATAATTGCTTGGAATAGAAATGTTAAAGGATTAGGTATTATAATTATATTAAATATAATATTTGGTCATAATCCTTTAATATGGATGATATTGTTTTTATGGGCAATATTTGGATAACTATATTATTCCTTGTTGATTAATATTAACAAAATAAGTATATTATATTCTTTTACTAACATTTATTTGGATGATATAAATGAAAAAACCTTTTTATTTAATACCTGTTGTTGCTACAATCATGGTAGGTTGTACAGAACAACATGAAGCAGCTCGTGATCAATATTTAACAAAAGAAGATTGTATTCAAGAATGGTCAGAACAACAATGTACCACATTTAATGATCAATATCAAGATTATGATGATAATGGTACTCTTCAAACATATAATGACATTTATTTTTTTGGACCTGAATATCCACCAAGATGGGTTAATAATGGTGTAGAATATGGTGGTCGTCAATCAATTAATGGATTTCATGGTAATCCAGGTTCATTAAAAGGTGTTAGTAGTTTTTCGGGTCGTCCAGGTTCATTACATGCATCGAGTTTAAGTAGTTCTGCACGTGGTGGATTTGGTGGTGTTGGTATGGGTAGAGCCTCAGCGAGTTAATATGATACGTCATGAAGTTACAGTTAGACCAGATTCATTACAACGTTGTAAAGATGTTGGATTTAATTTTCCAATCATTGATGATCAAATATATTGGGATGAATCTCATTGTTATCAATTTTTTCCAAATCAAATAGATTTAATTGATGATGTAACTAATGAATTACATCAGATGGCTATTGCTGCAACTAAATCCATTATTGAAAATAAAGAATACGAAAAATACCATATTCCATTAGAATTTGTTCCGATGATTGAACATTCATGGAATAATGGTGATAAACATTTATATGGTCGTATGGATTTATGTTTTAATAATGGTATTATTAAATTATTAGAATATAATGCTGATACACCAACTTCATTATTAGAAGCAAGTGTTGTTCAATGGGATTGGTTAGTGGATAAATTTCCATCTGGTGATCAATTTAATAGTATTCATGAAAAATTAATTGCTCGTTGGAAAGATGTAGTAGGAAATAATCTAATTTATTTTTCTTGTTTAAAAGAGAATTTGGAAGATATTAATACTACTGAATACTTATTACGAACAGCAGATGAAGCAAATATTCCTGTTGAATGGATTTATGTTGATGATATTGGTTATAATAAATTTACAAATAAATTTGTTGATTTAGATGAAAATCCAATTGAAAAATTATTTAAATTATATCCATCTGAATGGTTATTAGATGAAGATTTTGCTGAATATATACCAACATCTAAAACTCAATTTATTGAACCGATGTGGAAAGTAATTACTTCATCTAAATCAATATTGGTTAAGATGTGGGAAATGTATCCAAATCATCCAAATTTATTAGCAACTTATTTTGAATCTGATAAATTAGTAAATTATGTTAGAAAACCTGTATTTTCTCGTGAAGGGGCAAATATTGAAATTAATTTATATGGAAGTGATTTTGTAACATCAGATGGAGATTATGGTGCTCCATTTATATATCAAGAATATTGTCCATTACCACAATTTGATGATTCATATACATTAATTGGATCATGGGTTGTTGGTGATCAGGCTGCAGGAATTGGAATCAGAGAAGATTCTACATTAATTACACGTAACACAAGTCGTTTTATTCCACATTATTTTTGATAAATACTTGATATTAAAAGGAATTATAATATGAAAATGTCAGATTTGACGTGGAAAGATCGTATGGATCCATATGGTCCAAAGATGATGCAATATGTAGTTGAACAAAATAAAATATATGAAGGGTTAATATGGTCACAACCATGTGGATATGTTATTGGTAAACTAAAAGAACATTATAAAAATATTAGATGCTCATATGATGCAAAATTGGGAAATAAATTTATATTAATTTTTAATACTGTTAATATGACCATTCAACAGTTAAATGATATATTTAAATTAACTAATAATTATGGTTGGTTTAGTTCGCAAGCATATTTTAATCAAATTGAACAAAAATGGACTCCTGAAATCATGAGAGATATTTTGAATATGATTTCCAATAATCAATCTAATATAATTGAACTTCAATTTGAATCAAAATATGATATTGAATTAGAATCCAAAATTATACCAAGTATTTTGTTTCATGCTACACCAACTAAATTTGTTAATAAAATATTAAAACAAGGATTAGTACCTACATCAAAAAACCCATTATTTATGTTTCCAGACCGAATATACTTATCATTTAATTATACTGATCTAACACAAGTATTATTACCTGATATGGCCAAAAAATCAAAAATACCTGATTGGACAATTTTTGAAGTGAAAGCTGACTCTTTAAAAAATCAAAATGTACCATTAACAAAATGGTTTAAAGATCCTAATTATAACGGAGGAATTTATGTGTTAAAAAATATTTCTCCATCAATGATTACAATTAAACATCAATTAACCTTTAACATCACTTAATATTATAACTTTTAGGAAATTATTATGTATCTACAACATTTACCCACATTTTTAACATATTTTGGTTCAGCATCACTAAGTATGTTAGTGTTTGCATTAATCTATATTGGTATTACACCATATAATGAATTTAAAGAAATTCGAATTAAACACAATAATGCTGCTGCGATTGCATTTTCAGGTGCATTGATTGGGTATGCATTACCTGAAGCAAGTTTATTAATCCATTCAGTTAATTTAATAGATTTCTTTTTATGGTCTGGTGTAGCATTCTGTATACAGATTTTTGCTTTTTCAATATCATTATTGTTTCAAGTTCAAAAAAGAATTGTTGAACAAGATATTAGTGCAGGAATTATGTTAGCGAGTATTTCTATTATTGCTGGTATTTTAAATGCAGCTTGTTTAACTTATTAAGTATGTTTGATTTCCTTAAACAATTATACACTATTGTAAAAAATTATAATAATAAGTATAATATATTATTAGCACGAATTGATAAATTAGAAAGAATAATTAAAGAACATACTACTGTTGGTGTTGATATTCAATCTAAATATTCTGATAATCATATTATTGTAATAGGTAAATATAAAAATCATGATTTTGTTAAATCTTATATTGTACCTAATACGGAATTTGTTAATATAGTTTCAACATTACGTGATATTGAACGATATTATGATTTACAATATATTGATTGTGTTCCAGAATTTAAATCATTTATTAAACATGAATTAGATATATAAAGATCGATCAATCAGTCAATCTATGTTTTAATAAAAATTTCCTTATTGATTTTATATTAAAATAGTATATAATATAAATTTAATAATATAATAGGAGTTTGACATGTATTTACCATCTACAGTATATAAAAGTTTACCATATGTTTATTTGGCTATAGCAGGAATTGGTTTTTCATTGGAACATGATTCGATTGTTGCTAACTTATCTGTTCCGAGTGGAATAATATTGGTAATATTTTCTATGTTGATTATTATGATGAGGCGTTCATATCAAAAAAGACAAAAAGTCTTAAATCGTCGTAATGAACATTATCGAAATACTAAACAACAAGAAGTTACTTGGTGGAATCACTCAACATATAGAAAATGAATTCCATTTCAAAATTATTACCCTCATTGAAAAAAATTAAAAAATAAGTATAATATATTTGTCAATTAACGCGGAGAATATATTATGTCTAATTTAACTCAAGAAATATTAACAAATGAATTACGAAAAATAGAACGTGATCTTGAACGAGCTGATATCACTGTCAAACAATTAGAATATGCACAAATGATGCTCCAACGAGCTAAAAATGGGTTAATATATTTGGAACAAAATGGTGATGAGGATATTGCTTGGGGATATTTTTTAGGCGTTAATCAATTGGAAGAAATACAATGAGATGTCCAATTTGTAATAATTTAGTATCATCAGGTCGTTGTTATCATTCATTAGAAGAACGAACAAGAGCAGCAAATACATCAGTTAGTGTTCATGAAAATCATCGATTGGGACGAATTGATATTAGTGAAGCAACTAATCAAATTAACCAAATTACCAGAATTAATTGGAAATAATCAATGATATCTATTACACAGATAATTCAAACAGATAATTTAACTGTTGATAATGATTTGTATCATGAAATTATAAACATTTATACCAAAGGAAATATTATCGATATTCCTATTACTTGGTTACAACAAAATGTAATAATAAATGGACATAATTATTTGTTTAATTGGTTAAATGAATTTATTATTGAATATCCAAATCCAAATGAATATAAAATAGTATTTAGTCCAACTACATGGGCTAACTTTACATTGGATGAAAACAATAATATTGTGTTATATATGGATTATACTGGTTTATCTATTCATAAAGAATATAATTCAACTGGAAAAATTGTATTAGAACAAACATTTGGTCCCAATTATCCACATCATGGATTAGTTTGTTATTATGAATATGATGATAATGATAATTGTACATATTATCATAATTCAAATGATTTTTGGACTAAATCAGAATATGATCAAAATAATAATGTTATTAAATATTCAGATGGTTATGGAATAACTATTAATCAATATGATAAGCAGAATAATATAATTTATTCAGCAAGTACAAAAACCATTAATAACGATAAGAAAAATACTACGATTACGTATTACAAATATGATAATCAAAATAGATGTATCGAAAAAGTTGTCAATGGAAAACAATTATGTAAATTCATATATGATGATAAACGAAATACTAAAATACAAATAAATCATGATAGTCAATATATCAAAAAAACATATGATAATCGTGGTAATATTATTTTAAATAAACATTCTGATGGGACTTGGACCAAATATGAATATAATGATAATAATCAAAATACTTTATATGAATATTCAGGTGGATTAAAATATACACAAGAATACGATTCTAATGGTATTAGAATTAAATATGTTCATTCTCAAAATAAAAATGGACCTGAAACACATATTACTGAATATTGGCCTAATGGTCAATTAAAAAGATATGATAATGTTTATATTCCATTATATATCCCTGAAATGACAAGATAATATATTGAAGGTGAGTTTAATGTTATAAATACATTAAACTCACCTTTAACAATATTATGTTTAACAAAATCTTTGATTTTCTATTTAGAAAGAAGCCATCAGTTACACCACCTAAACCAATCAATAAACAAAAAATATTGTTTATTGTCAAACAACGAATAATTCCTGATTATGATAATAAAGGTGGAGGTGCAACTTCTACTGGATTATTAACCTCCGCTAAAATGGTTGTTAATTTATTATCAACATTTCCGAATGTTGATGTTAATATTGTAGAAGTTATTGATAATAATGATATTGATCGTGAAGTTACAAAATATAAACCAGATATTGTTATAATTGAAGCATTATGGGTTATTCCAGAAAAATTTGATATTCTAAAAAAATTACATCCTAAAGTTAAGTGGGTGGTGAGATTACATTCAGATCTTCCATTTCTTGCTCTTGAAGGTGTATCGTTTGATTGGATACCAGAATATATTAAACGCGGTATATTTGTAGCATCTAATAGTTCAAGATTACATACAGAACTATCCTATCTATATGACAAAAAATTCTTAACCTATCTTCCAAATTATTATCCATTGGACCCATTCAAACTTAAAAAAATTGAACCATTTAAAATGATAGTTAATATTGGTAGTTTTGGAGCTGTTCGTCCAATGAAAAACCAATTAATTCAAGCGGTTAGTGCTATTAGGTTTGCTGAAATGAATGGACAAGTAGTTCATTTTCATATAAATGGTAGTAGATGTGAGGGTCGTGGGGATTCTGTGTTAAGGAATTTAAGATCATTATTTAGGAGTATGCCAAGGCATAAGTTGATAGAGCATCCATGGTATTCGCATGAAGATTTTAAAAAGATGTTATCATCAACGATTGATATTAGTATGCAGGTATCGTTATCGGAGACATATAATATTGTGACAGCTGATAGTATTAATCAAGGGATACCAGTAGTTGTATCATCTGAAATTCCATGGGTTGCAAAATGTTATCAAGCTGATCCAAATTCTAGTTGTGATATTATTGAGAAGTTGCAAGCTGCTTATTATGATGGATTAAACAAGAAACATAAAATTAACTATGCTAATTTGGTAGAATTTAATGCTAGTGTATCAGATGTATGGTCTAAATTTTTAAAATAATTTCATATTGATTTTTCTTTTTTGATAATATATAATTAATTTTTTATATTATTTAAGGTATATATTGATGATTACATGGAAAGAGGCACAAGATAAGGTTGGTATAAAACCAAAAATTCCAGAAGCAATTTATAACTATTATGCTTATAAAAGTGGAACTTGTATTACCTGTGAAACTCGTGAAATAGCACAAAGTTATTCAAAACAGATAGAAAGATTTTGTGTTAATCAAGATGAAATTGATAAGGCTATAGAACTCACAAAAAATCATGAAATTCAAGCTGTAAAAATTTGGATGGATGCTCTTAAAGAAGAGTATGAAGAATTAGTAAGATATGGAATTTTCGATATTGTATATAGTAAAGCATATGAAGAACAACATGCTTATGGATATGATGCAATCGCAAATAAAATGATAAATCTTGAATTATTTGTACTTGATATAATTAATGCACATCAAAAAAAATTATATGGTGAAATCCTATATTGATTTTTCTTTTTTGATTGTATATAATATATAATTTAATAATATCAAAAGGAGTAATAATTATGTACTGTCCAATTCAAAATACGAATACGTCAACAGGTCGTGTAACAACAACTTTACAAGAAAGAACTCATGCAGTAAATGCTGCTGTCAGAGTTCATGAAAATTATCGTCAAGGTCGAATTGATATTGGTGATGCAACAAGACAACTTAATCAAGTTTCTCGAACTAATTGGCCGAAATAAAAAATGTTAAAACAACTTTTTTCGAGATTTCAAAAAATCAATTCATTTTTTGAAATTCCAGTTCAATCGGAGTCTGTTAGACAGGCTCCGGAGTCTGTTCAATATAATAATTTAGTAGAAGTAACAGATGATGATTTTTGGTTTAATCAAAATCATATGTTAGCAGAATTATTGTTAAAAGAAATCGTATTTATTAATGATTTTTGGTGGATGGATGGTGATTTTGATGAAGAATGGCCTCAATCTGCTCGTAATAAGATATCGATTAATCTTAATTTAAATGATATATTTTATTCAGCATCAGCAGATGCTGTTAATATTGATTATGATGAATTACAAGAATTATATCAATATTATAAAACAGATGATACATGGGGGCCAATTGTTTTTGGTATTAAAAAACGAAAACGTATGCCATCACAAGCTATTTATAACACAATTCAACAGACAAATAGATGGAATTTAGATTTATTTGATTTGCAACCTAATCCATTTTGGCATTAATATGATTATACCTATAACAGCGATATTTACGGTTCTTGGCACTTTATTTTTGGGTGCATGTATGGGATTATTAGTTGGAATATTTTTATTTTGGGGTAATGATAAAGGATTAAAATATTCCATTATTGGTGGAATGATATTTGGTTTGTTGTGTTATTTGGTTAAGATGCAAGTAATTATATTGGTATAATATGTTTGAGTTTATAAAAATATCATATCATGATTTTGGATGGTTTGGTCCTATAACTAATCTATTTGGAATTATAGTATGTTTATTTATAATTTCGTATGTTAATAAAGAATATAAACGAACACAAAGATTCGCATTAAGTGATTTAATTGGAATAATATGTTGGACAATTTTAGCGTGGTGTCCGGGAGTTAATGTTGGTATTGGTATAGTATTATTAATTAATGGTTTTTTTGATAAATTGATTACTGGATTATTTAAGGCTGATTCAATAATATTATTCAAAGGTGATAAGAAATGACATCTAAACAAAAACTCAAAAATCTTATTAATGAGATTAATACTATTAATGGTGTTGAGTATGATAAATTAAATTCGTATATATTATCTTATAATAAGGCAACGAATAATAGAGTATATTATTCATTATTACAAGTAGTATCGGAAGATGGTGATACTATATCAATTTGTCAATGGTTACTTTATTCTGAATTGAGATATTTATTGATTGGGATTTTGTATGGTTGGAAAGTTGGTGCAAATCAAATGAAATAGGTGAATGTATGAATGAGCAAGATTTTATTGAAAGATTTGTATTAAATTATTTGAGTATGAATGTTAATACATATGCTAATCATGAGATAGTGGTTGAAATGGCATATGAACAAGCAGTTAAGTCGTGGCAATCGATATTAAAATTACAACAAAGTGCATTACAAACAGTTAGTCCTGATGATGTTGGTCACGCATTATTGAATACATTTTCAAGAAGATAAAAATTATATAAGGAGTTATTATGGAAAAATGGTTGATATTGATGTGTTGTATGTTGTTAGCAGGATGTTTTCCACCTCCTACTCCTTGGATGGCTGAAGGAGGTAGTAAGTCAGATGGTACAGTAAGATTGGTGTACGAATTTTCAAGATTTAATCCACCAATTGCGACTAAAGAACAAGGAATAGCCTTAGCAAAATCCAAATGTGAAAAATGGGGGTATTCTGACGCTGAAGAATTTGGAGCTATATTAAATACATGTCTTCAAATAAATGGATTTGGTGAATGTAATCATACCAGAGCAACAGCAGAATTTCAATGTATATCTCCTAAATAATTCCCCTGCTGAAATAAGAAATAATTAGTGTAAAATATTCTCATAATTTAAACATTAGAGGATATTTTACATGAATGGTCAATTATTGTATTACACAAAACATACCAAATTATATCAAACATTACAATTGGTATATGAATATTGTGAAAGTAAATCGCAATATGATTCAATAGCTAAACCATTATTAACGACTGATGGTAAGGTTCCTCCTCAAAATGAACTTCCAAGTGTAGAAGTATTGGAACGTTTAACATCACAACAAACTTATATTGATACAAAATTTAGTGAAGTGATGAAATCTGTATATAATCAACAACGATTAGTAGAACGTAAACAACGATTGTTGAACGAATTAGATTTTGTTAATAAATTTTTAATTGGATAATTTAAACTACATAACCAAACATCGTCAACATAATATATTAAATATTTTTAGTTGATTTTACTTAAAAATTTAAGTAAAATATCCTCATATTTTTTAATTGTATCCAAAATATGAACATACTACTCGATGATTTTTCCAAAAAACACATATTAGAATTTCGTCACAGATTAACCAATGATATTCCAATGGTTGGACGATTTATTAATGATATTCTTTTATTTGCTAATATTGGATATTCTGAATTAGTTAATCATATAACTAATAAAGGAACAAAAATGGATGAAAAAACAATTAAACGTTATTTGAGTGTAACTGAAAAAGATCTTAAAAATCCTAACAGTAAATATCATAAAGGTGTACATAAACCATTATTATATTGGATTAATGAATATATTACACAACGATATAATTTTTAATACAATATTATTATCAATAAATACTCTAATAAAATCAACCTATTATGACAAATAAACAAACTATGACTAACCAAATTATGAAAGCTGTCGAAGACGCTACCTCCAGCCTCTTCGACGAAATCGATGACCTCGAAAAACAAAAAGCTATCGTTGTTTCTCAATTAGAAGATCAAGAAAAACTTATCAATGACCTTAAAAAAGGTATAACAGAATCTTCTACTACTATCATTCAACATCAACAAACTATCGATATCCTTAATCAAGAAATTAAAGACCTAACTGAGTATAATAATAACAATACCCAACAACTTATCGATACCAAAGAACTTTTGTTAGGTCAACAATCAATAATTGATGAACTAACTAAATTACATAACGATGCTAATACACAAGTTTTCGATAAAGATACCGAAATAAAAAATCTCAACAAAATTATCGAAGACCTAAATATTCAAATCAAAACCGCTCAAGATGATAATCAACACCTTAACGATACATTATCCAAAACTAAAGATATTATTCAACAAATTTATGATTTAGTTGCTCCAATATGAAAATTTTACACTATTGATTTATTAATAATTTAATGTATAATTATTATAAATCAATAGGAGTATCAAATGGTTATTCAATCACATATCAAATATCCTCTATTTACATTAGATAATAAACCTGTCCACTCAGGCGATAAATTATATATCAAAAATACAGATATACAATTTACTGTATACGACTTTGAAGATGGTATGATTATCGATACCACTTTTAAAGGTACCTATTATATTAATAACGTTTCTTGGACACCTAACTAATGAACCAATATAATATCAATGAAATCATCCCTTTTTGTAAAGCACAAGATAAATGGGGTGGGTTTGGTAATATGGCTGGTGGTTATCCCATTCGTATTAATAAAACAATATTAATTCCATCTGTTGAAAATTTATATCAGGCTATGAGATATCCTGATCATCCTAATATTCAAAAAGAAATCTTAAAACAAAAAAGTGGCTTTTCATCAAAATTAGTTTCAAAAAAATATAGAAAAACTCATACACGTCCTGATTTTGATGATATTAAAATTGATATTATGAGATGGTGCCTTAAACTAAAATGTGCACAACATAAAAAATATCGTGATATGTTATTAGAAACTGATGATAAAATCATCGTAGAAGTTTCTACCAGAAATGATGATTTTTGGGGTGCTGTATTCAAAGATGATAATTCAATATTAATTGGTCAAAATATATTAGGATTGTTACATATGGAAATTAGAGAATATATTAAATTGCATATTGATAATATCGATTTAATAAAACAAGTAATTCCAATTAATGTTCCAAATTTTAAATTATTAGATCAAGAAATACAAGGTAATAAAATATTATTAGATTTTTAATTATTTCATATTAATTAATAATAAATTTAGTTATAATACCATCTAAATTGTTGATATTATTAATAAATAGTAATATAATCATATTTTATATTTAATACAAATGAGGAAAATAAAATGTTTACAAAACTAAAAAGTTTATATCAACGTCTCTCACGAGGAGAAAAGGTATATACAAAAACTGTAGTACCTTTATGGCTATCTTTCACTATATACGTATTAATTGGAGTTCCTATTTTATAAAAATTACCCTATTGATTTTAAATAAAATTGTAGTATAATAAGATTTTATTCAATTGAGAGAGGATATAAAAATGGTACCAGTAGCCGAATTAGAAAATGATTTAGATATTAATTTAAATCTTGATGATGAATTGGTTGAAATGTATGGTGAAAAAGAATGTAGATGGTTTCAAATTGCTGCTCGAAATCAAACTGATGCTATTATTTCAAAAAATCCTAAAGCCAGAATTTTGGTAAAATTACCTACTGGTGTTGGCAAAACAACTACTTCTGGTATGATTTTTGCCTCTCCAATTGTTCGTAAAGCATTACATGTTCACGAAAACGAAAAATTACGAATTTTGTTCGTTGCTCATAAACATCGTCTATTAACTCAAGCAGAACGAGAATTTGCTCACGATTCTAGTATCGAATTTATTCCACAATCAATCTTTTCTAATATTCCTGATGAAGTTATGAAAAGAGGTTGGCATATAGTTTGTATAGATGAATCACATCACGAAAGTTGTGCATCTATCCAATATCATTTAGAAAAATTGGGTGATTATCCAATTATTGGATTAACTGCTACACCTGATAGAGCTGATGGTTTTTTAATCAAATTTGATAATATTGTTGAAACAATTACAAGACAACAAGCCGTCGAAGAAGGTTGGCTCTCTCCAACTAATATTCATTCATTCATTGATGTTTCTGGTAAAGATAAAACTAAATTGTTGAATGATATGTTAGAAGCTTATGCCCATGAAATGGGTCAAACTATGGTGTTCGTTAAAACTAAAAAAGAAGTTACACTAATTACCCACAAATTAAAAGAATTAGGATATACAGCTATTGGTTTATTAAATCAATCTAATAAAGAAACTGATAATATTTTAGATTCATTTTCTGAAGGTAAAATTCAATTCATTGTTAATTGTATGAAAATTTCAGAAGGTGTTGATGTTAAAGGTTGTGATACAGTTTTATTAGGTCGCCAAGTTGGATCATATGCATTACTTAATCAAATTATTGGTCGTGCATCAAGACCGGATTCATCATGTCATGTATACGAGTTGATTAATCCATTATCTGCAAGCAATTTAGATACTACTGTGGTTGTTGGTGAACCAGAATCACATCGTTTAGTTTGGAAACAAGCTGGTAAATGGGTTCAACGTAATTTTGATTATATTACACATAAAACCAACAAACAATTAGGTATTGCAAATGGTGTAAGAATTCATCATTAATAAGTTAAATAATCACGAAATATCGTTGAAAAATACAACGATATTTTCGTATTATTAAATGACAAATTAAATTTATAGATATTGGAGTATTATATGAAAAGTATTATTATATTGATGTTAATGTCATCATGTGTATTTGCTGTTGGTCGACCACAAAATAATGATGCAGCTACTGTTGCTGCTGCTAATTCGGAAAATTCAAATACACAAACACAAAATGCAAGTGCTGCTGTTATGGATAATGGTTTTAATGTTCATGATTGTTTAACAAATAAAGCACAATTATTGGCACATGATTATATTGCAACAGATGTTGTATGCCAAGAATCATTATTAAAAAATTCATTTATTGAAGAACATACTATTCAACCATCAGCAATTCAATAGTTGATTTAATATATTTTTGTTATTATAATTACTTTTTTATAATTAAATTTGAATAACTTATGACTGCTAAAACACGTGACGTAGAATTATTTGAAGTTAGATTTGAACAAGCCATTCAACCATATAAAGATTTAATTGAAAAACAACAGCAACAAATTAAATTATTACAAGATGCTAATCGAACATTAACATCCAGATTAAATAAATTAGATAGAAACCAACATCATCAAAGTCAGAGTATGTATTAAATGAAGTTACACGATCAACCTTCTGAAGTAATTACTTCAACCTCCAATCAAGTTTCTAATTTTACAATTAAAGCAACTACAAAAGCATTCTCTGTGCTTTCAAGTTCCTTGTATTCAGATAAAATTAGAGCCATTATCAGAGAATTATCAACTAATGCCATTGACGCACATGTAGAAGCTGGTATTGAAGATACCCCATTCGAACTTAAATTACCATCTATCTTTGATTTAGAATTTTATGTTAAAGATTTTGGTAGTGGATTAACCCATGAACAAATGGTTGGTTATTGGACCACTGACGAACATGGTAATCAACAATATGTTGGTGGTCTATATAACACTTATTTCGAATCAACTAAACAACATAGTGATGATTTTGTTGGAATGTTAGGTTTGGGGTCAAAATCACCTTTTAGTTATGTTAGTAATTTCATAGTAGAATCAAGACAAGATTCTGTTAAAAGAATTTATTCATGTTTTAAAAATGAGTTGGGATTACCAGCAGTTACGTTATTAACTGAAATTGAAACAGATGAACCATCAGGATTAACAATTAAATTAACAGTTAAGAAACAAGATGTTGATAATTTTGTTGCTGCTGCTAAAAAAGTGTTTATGTATTTTACAACATTGCCAAATGTTGTTGGATATACAGATTTTAAACCATATTCTATTAAAAAACAATTAACTGGAACAAATTGGTATATACGTGAAGTAGATTCATATGCTAATATGAATGGTCCTTATATTGTTCAAGGATTAATACCATATCCTGTAGATAAATCATTTTTTGATGATGAAGATGATAAGATATGGAGTATGTTATTAGAATTACCTATTGATATTATTGTACCTATTGGTGAAGTGGATATTAGTGCATCCAGAGAACATTTAAGTTATGATCCAATTACAATTGCAAATGTTCGTCGTATATTAATTCAAGTATCAACTGAAATTAATCAAAGTATTCAATCACAATTTGATTTATGTCAATCTGAATGGGAAGCTGGTCAATTACATCTTAAATTAGAAACAAGTTCCATATTACAATTTGATAAGATCTATAACAAAATTAACAAGGTAGTTAAATTTACATGGGATGATAGTCCTGTTCCTAAAAAAATAAGTATTCCTAATAATTTATTAAAACAAATGGACATCATTGAAATGATGTTAAATTATAATGAAAAATTACAGGTTAATACTAAATTATATAATCATAGTCCACATTTACAAATTCGTGGTGAATTATGTGTGATTGTTGATGAATATCATTATGGTAGAGAACATTATAAAAAAATCTTTAAAAATCATGTTAATAAAACTGGTTGTAAAGTATGGTTATTAGTTATTAGATCATTAAAACCTAAATTATTAATTGATGATAATGATCTTACAGAATTATTAAATCTGATTGGTAATCCTGAATATACCAGAATGGAACCAAAAATTCGTAATGTTAGATCATCTGGACCTCGAAGTGCTTCTAAACAAAAAGTAGATAGATGGGTTTATCAATATGGTTATGGTTCGATGCAAAATAGAAATGTATGGAATACACGAACAGTTAATATAGCTGATGGTGGACTATACGTAGAAATAAAAGGTTATAAGATATTATATAATGGTAATCAATTTGGTGTCTTTGATAAAGTTATTAGAGTAGGTGAACAATTAGGTATTCTTAATGCAAATGTACCAATATTTGGATTTACTGCTACTGAAATTAAAAAATTACCTAAAAATCATACATGGTTAAATTTATTTGATGTTGTAATTGAAAAGGTTATAGAAGATACAGAAATATCCAGTGCATGTGTATATAATGATGTATTAAGTTGGTTTAGATATAATAGTATAATTCCATATACTATTCATAAATCAACCAAACCATTACCTGAAGGAATATTTGGTTCATGGATTACAAAAATTCGTGAATATAAACCATCTAAAACAACTGAAAGTAGTAATTATAAACAAGTATTATCATTATTAGCCAAACATCAACTAAACAAATTGGTTGAGATGGTAGATAATTTAACAAAAGAATTTGATTTGTTACATAAACAATATCCTGTATTAGAATATTTACATTATATGCCACCAAGTGATAAAGAATTAGATAAATTATTGGAATATATAATTCTCGTTGACAATAATAGTAATAATACAGTAAAATAATATTTTTTAAAAATGGAGTTAATATGATACCTTTTATAATGACTAATGATGCATTAGGTCAAACCATTACCTTAGTAGTTAATAGTAAACCACATACAATTGGTTCCGATCATTTTAACTATGATAAAATTTTACATGAATTAAAAACAGATGGAAGTGTTGATACTATAGTTGAATTATTAAATGTTCCATTAGCAGTAAAACAATTTTTAGGTAATTCATCATCCTTTTTAGATTTTGATTTGGAAAATTATAAAATCACATATAAGGGTGAAGAAGTTCATTCTATGTTGGTTGATAAAATTTATATGATGTTGAGTATGGGTTTTAAAGTTGATTCAATGGTCAATTTTATGAAAAATCTATATGATAATCCATCCCAACGAGCTATTGATGAATTATATGGGTTTTTGGAATTTGGAAAATTACCAATTACAGAAGATGGACATTTTTTAGCATATAAACGAGTTCGTGATGATTATAAAAGTGTGCATGATGGTAAAACAGATAATTCAATTGGTTCAATTGTTGAAATGCCAAGATATAAAGTAAATGATAATTCAAATGAAACTTGTTCTACAGGATTACATTTATGTTCATTTGATTATTTAAAAGATTTTAATGGTGATCGAATTGTTATTGTTAAAGTAAATCCTCGTGATGTGGTATCAATCCCGACTGATTATAATAAGACAAAAGCACGTGCTTGTAGATATGAAATCGTAGGTGAGGTAACTGAAATTATTAATGAAGTTAATAAACCTGTTTTACCACCAGTAGTAGCTCCAAATAAAACTGAATTTTATGATGTTAATAAATCAACATCTAGTAAAGGTACTATTCAACAATTAATAGACAATTTTAATAAAATGTTGGATGATGAAGTACCTGAATCTAATTTAAATAATTTAGGTAATGGTAAAGCTGGAAAATCAACTTATGTTCCACTTAAATCTGAAACAATAATTAATAAACCAGTACAAACTATATTAAAATTTTATACAAATGATATTTCTGGTTTTTATAAAGCAGCTTATACTATTGGATATAATCACGGTAAAAATAAACAATCCAAAGATACTGATGAAGTATTAGCTGGTGATACCGTACAAATTGCTAATAATACCGATATTATCCTAACTCAAATTGAAGCTAATGAAATTAATGAAGGTTATGAATTAGGATATAAACATGGTAAAGGTCATAAAAAACGTGAACATCCTAATTTTAGTTATACTGATATTGAGGTTTAAATGAAAAAATTATTATTGGTTATTGGATTATTATATTCTATTAATGTATTTGCTGATTCAAATAATTTACCTGGATTATCAGAATTAACTGATATGGAAAAAGCTGAAATACAGTTGCAAGTTCAGAAAAAAATCGCAGAAAAAAATCAATTACAAGCACAAGCTAAACAACTATCAGATAATATACCTGATCCAGATATGGTACAAAAATACGTAACATTGGGTGAAGGTATAGGAAAAGCGTTTGGTGGTGCAGCTAAAGAAGTTGGTGTTACTGTAAATGAATTTGTAAAAACTCCTGTTGGTTTAATGGCAATGATATTAATTGTTTGGAATTATATGGGTGCAATGATAGTTCATTTATTTGCTGGTATGTTATTATTAATTGTTGGTATTATGTTAGTTCGATGGTGGTTTTATCATACAATTGATAGTCAAATTGAATATGATCCTGAAAAAACAGATATATTTGGTAGAAATAGAATACTTAATATTAATCGATCTGTAACAGATAATATGACTGGTTGGACTATGACTATGTTTATTATGGTAGTAGTAGGTAGCATAATTGTTATGTTTACTGGTTGGTAAAATGAAATATAAATAATTATCCTCGTTGTGAGGATAATTATTTTAGGAGATAATAAATTTATGGAAAATCAAGTATTTAAAATTAGAAGTACATTAAATGGGAAATTTTCAAGAGGAAATGATATTCCTACATTTACTAATAAAGGTAAAGAGTGGAAATCATTAGCACATGTTAATTCACATTTAAATCAAATGTCAACAGAAGGTAGACAAGAATATGACAAGTTTGGTGCTGAAATTGTAACGTATGAATTACGTGAAGTTGAGATTGAGACTAAGTATGTTAAACAACATATGAAAGAATTGGAGCAACGTAATATTGAACTACGTAAACAATTAGAATCGAATGCGAACTAAAGATAATTCAATAGAATCATATATTAATCGAGCATGTTCCATTATACAAGATATATCAAACACAGTTGATCTTCCAAATGAAATAGTTAATGATTTTTATGATATGCTTGAAGAATATCGTAAAAAACCTAATGGTGATAAAAACATGCCATGGCATGTTTTTAATATTAGATATCATTATACAAAAGGAATTCCTGGAAATATCAGTGAATTAATATCAATTGCTAATTGTATGATGGAATATTCAAAATGTATAATTGAAATAGCACATGATGATATTACACAAGATTTATATAAAATAGACTTTTTCTTTACCTATAATGGTAAAACATATTCAATACAAACTAAAACCATTCGTATATTAAAAGGTGAATTAGTAACATTACCTGATTTAACATATATTAGTGCAGAGTATGTTTCATTAATAGATATTGATGGTAAAGATAATTTTATTATCCATCGTAGTAAATTTGATAAGATTTATGATAAAATATCTTTCAATGAATTAAAAGCATTATCTTCAACTTATTTTCATAATGAACATTTATATAGGGTAATTATATGAGTAGTCTACCTGATCCAATACCAACGATCACATGGAGAAATACTTTTAATGGACATTTATCACCAAAACCAGATAAAGATAAAGAATATATTAAAGATTTAGCTAATTATAGTGGTTATCCATATTTCTCATTTAATAAACGGGTATATGAAACTTTAACAGGTAATTTAATAGATGTATCGATAACTGATTTGGATTATTATTTATGACATTTAAAGTAATATACGATCCTGATTATGGACAAACTGTTCCTGATGGAATGGTTGACTCGTTCGCTCGTCAATTTATTGATGGGTTTGCCGGATTAAATATAAAACGATTACGCGTTACTGTTGGAACCGAAACAATGTTCACTCGGTTTAGATTAGCTGTAGTTAGAAAAGAACTTGATATTAAAGATGTGGAGTTTTTTATTAAAGATCAACCAGTTATAGTAACTTCTTATGGTGGTATGAATAATACTATTAATCCTTTTAATAATGAACTTTGGTTAAATGAAATATTTGAAACAGCTTTATCTGTTAGCCCAATGTCAACACACAATCCACCATTTAATATTTCTTAATGTTTATATTATTACCCTATTGATTTCTTAATTATTTAATGTATAATAACTTTATAAATTAAAAAAAGAGGAAATTAAAATGATTAAATATGATCCATCATTAATGACTATTGAATTAGTTAGAATCAAATCATTATCATTGGCTCTTGGAGGTTCAATTACTATTATTGATGAAGAAAAATCATCAGATACAAAAGAAGTAACTAAAAGAATTGAATCTCCTATCGCTCCCACTAGGGCCTTTATTCAAAAACATAAAAAAACCACAAAATATTTAATTCCTGTTTGGACAGCTATTGTTCGATATGATAATAAAATTTGTGCATTAGAAAGACATCCATTAGGTACATTTGGTGATATTGAAACAGAAGGTTTAGATGGAACTATGAGAGTTTGGGAACCAGATTCTCAATTAAATTTGGATCGTTATATTCATCCATTAGTTAATAAACCTGGTAAAGAATGGTTTTTTGATGGACGTTATATTTATAGTTTTACTAATGATAATATTGATTCAATTGTAAGACAAGCACCATATCTATCACAATCAGGTAATTTTAGAAAAATTAATGTGATGTCAATTGATACACAAAAAGTAATGTATGCTGATGAATTACAACCTGTTGAAAGAACTTGTGTTGCATATGTATCATCAACAGGCGAATATTCAATTACTCCTCCAATTTGGAAAAATTTAGATTCTGTTGGTGGAACTAAAATCACAGAAGATGAATCTGTTAAAATGGGTTTTAATTTTGATTCTCTAAATGAATATATGGCAGTTAATCTAAACTTTGCATTAAATGCTGGTAAACAAATTGGTGAAATGTTTGGTTATGATAGAATTGAACCATTACAATTACCAAGATTAATGATTGATTTACATACAGTAAACCTCCCAAATATTCCAAAACAAATTAAATCTACTTATGATATTGGTATGTCATTTTCTAATACATTTGCTTGGTTGTTAGGTTTATTAAGAGAAGCTGATACATTAGAATCATATATTATGATGAGATCAATTATGAAATATTTGACTCAAAAAGGAATATATAGAGCCAATACTTTTAAAGAAGCAAATATTTTTGTTGAATCTAAATCATTAAATGATGTACAATTAAAAGATATGGATGAATTATTAGAATCATCTGATTACACAAAATTAAAATTAATGGATATCATTCAACAAGCCAAATCAGCTGGTAAAAGATCAGCTAATACTAATTATGTTAGTGGTTTGGTTGTGGGTGATTAACTTATAAGGAACTACTCATGGATAGAGAATTAACAAAAGAAGAACAATTAACAAATGCAGAAACAATGAGACACATATTAACCATCCGTACATTATTAATTCAATGTATGGATGAGTTAATTAAACGAGCTAATCATCATGATTTAAGTAAATTATCTGATCCTGAAGTAACATTGTTTACAGAATATACACCAAAATTAAAAGATGTTGAATATGGTAGTGATGAATATAAACAATTTTTAGTTGAATTAAAACCTGCATTAGATAATCATTATGCTAATAATAGTCATCATCCTGAATTTTATTCTGATGGTATTAATGGTATGAATTTATTTGATTTGGTTGAAATGATGTGTGATTGGAAAGCATCTGGTTTACGTGGTAAAAATGGAGATTTAACAAAATCTCTTACCCTCCAAAAAGATCGATTTAATATTGAACCACAATTATTTAAAATAATGGAAAATACGATTCCCTTAATAGAAAGATTTGCGATTGATTCAAATATTAAAATGTCATATCCTCAAGTTGAATAATATGAAAAAATTGTTAGATGATTTAGATATATTAGAATTAACAGCTTCATTGGCTATTAATACTACATTAAAGGAACATGAAGTACCATTAACTATGGTATATATAGATCATCAAGCATTATATAATGAATTAATGATTCATCGTATGACACAACAATTAACAGATCAAGGTATAGTTGTTATGAATTTAAATCATGATGTAGAAGAAAAAAGTTCAATACCAATAATGAATTTTATTGAACCTATACCTGATATTATTGTTGACATCCCAAAAAATAATCAACCATATTTTAGAAAATTTGAAAAAGGTAAGTTTAGGAGTAAAAAATGACTGATATGGTAAATCGTAAATTAATAATAACAAAATATGCTATATGGTTTGAAAGTAATGATCCAGAATATACATCTGGTTTTACAGATGATGATGGTGATTCTGAATTTCTTCAAAAACATGAAGCTGAACGTCGAGCTGAATATTGTAATAAAATTGGTATAATTGATGGTAAATATTTGGTTAAAACATTAGAAATATATGAAGTATTATGAAAGAATATGAACGTCGACCGAATGATTTAAGTTTTGATAGTCGTATTCGAACACCTATTAAAGGATTACGAACCAGGTTTCGTACTTATATTAGATCATTAGGTATTACAGAAAAATTTAGAACAGATTTACATAGAAACGGATCATTATATATTATAACAAAAAATAGATTTGAATTACCTATTAACGAATTTGAAGATCATCCTATTAAATTATTGGTGAAATAAATATGTCTAAAGAATATAAAATTGTTGTTGAGTTATTGGTTGATTTTGATGAATTGGAAATTGAATTAGATGGACATAATAGATTGGCTGAACGATATGCTGATATGGCAACAAATTTTGCATCAATTAGAGCTAAACAAGCTAAAGTATTAGAGGTTATGGAATTAAATGAATAGGGAAAATCGTTACATTGTATTAAAAAACACGGATTGTGACAAATATTTAACATATGCTGAACGAAATGAATTAACTAGATTGTTATATTTGATTAATCATGGTCGTGAACAAGATAATAAATTAGAATTCAATTATGTTGTGGTTGAACAAGATTGTCCTGAATATCAATTAGTAAGGGATTTGATTGAGGCTCGTGTTAATAGAGGAATAGAATATCAAAATAATATATTATTTCATACATTATGGACTAAAATGGCAATAACCGAACATTCAACTTATAATAAAGAAGATTGGATACAAGTTCAATTTCAATTAATGGAAGCAGGTATTATTAAATGAGTGCATTTTCTACATTATATATAACACGTGATACGGCATTACAATTATATATTCAAGAACATCAACAAATAACTGATCAAATGTTAGAAAAATTTATGGATGATTTTTTGGAACCTAAATTATATAACTGCATCATTGTTAACAATGATGCAGAAGTAACTGATGATAATTTAATTAAATGGTATATTGATTAAATCGAAGAAAAATAATGTTGAAGATTTTTACCAATGTAATATAATTCTAAACAAGTATCTAATTGTTCGGTTTGTCTTGGATCTAACGCATACATAATTAAAATATCAAATGAACGTCCTCTTGAAGGTTTAATAATTTTATACCAAGATTCTAATCTATCATATATAAATTTTCCAAATTTGATAACATTTTGTAAATTCAAAGTCAATCGATGAATATCTTTAAATAATTTAGGATTTTTACGTTGGATTTTATCCATTAATGATTTTAAATTACCATATGATTCAAGATCAGAACTATCACCAAAAATATGTTCTTTAAAATAATCTTGTAATTCATACATATCTTTAAATTCCATTACTGGTTGTCTATAAAATAAATTAACAGCTGATTGAACATTTTGTTTATACCAATCCTGAGCTTTAATACATTCACGTTCAAATTGTGATTTTTTATCATCTGATGTACCTAAATTAGATTTGGTTTTAGGTGTATATAATACTGGTCGACTATTTCTTAATAATGGTTTTGCATTAGGAAAATCATCGCGAACTTCCACTTCTAATAAATCTGATAGTTTCATATTGTATAGTTAATTATAATAAATATATTTATACAAATTATATACATAATGTTAACATTCATTCAATATTTGATAGAAGCAAGAGAAGATACTATTGCTCAACAACAAGGCAAAAAAATCATGTATGCATTTGCTTATGATGAAAGTCCTATGAGTCAACAAGAACGTGATAATATGACTCCTATCAAATTAACTAAAATGTTTGCTAAAGTCAATCAAAAATATGTTCAATGGATAACTAATCAATATGTTAATTATAAATTTGATATAATGGATTTGAATATAATTGATCATGCATTAACTGAATTTGATCGTGTTAAATCACAATTAGAGTCCAAAAACCTTAATGATTATACCTTATCTTCATTACGAGATGCTATTGATCCATTTGAAGGTCAAGAAATATTATCAGGTAAACAATCTAAAAAATCATTAAAAAATCAAGGTGCTGATAAAGTAATTGATAATGATAATGTTATCTTATATAAAGTTAATACTGAACAAGCTGCTTGTTTATTAGGTAGTCATACTAAATGGTGTACAGCAGCAAAATATGATAACAAATTTAAATCATATAATGATCGAGGACAATTATATATCCTAATCGATAAACAATCTAATGAAAAATTTCAAATACATTTAGAGACTGGTGAAATTAAAAATGATGAAGATGATCGAATGCATTTTGATTTTTTATCTCAAGACTATCCTAATGTATTACAATATTTTATTACTGATAATCCTCAAGGTATTAAATCTTTAGTCGCTACTCAAATAGCTGATGGTAATTATTCATTAATACGAATATTAGGTTCTAATATTTTATTAGATGTTGTTAAGGAACAATCAGCTATTTGGTTAGTAGATATACCTAAAAAATATCGAACTAAAGAAATTTGTTTAGCATGTTATGAAAAACGTGCAACTGATTATGGTTTATTTCCTGACGAATTTAAAACATTAGCATTAAGTTTAGATTGTGTTAAACGAATATTGAAAGAAATGCCTAACGCTAATTGGGGTTCATTAGTTCCAATTAAACATTTTGATGTTATACAAGAATATTTTAAAATTACAACCAAACTAAAAAAATTACGTAATTCTTTTAATCATAATATCAAATTTATTCAAATGATATCCTCACATATCAAAAAAGCACAAGATGAAAATAATGTTGAAAAATTAGAACAATTTCAAGATGTTATACAAATGATTAATAATTATAAACAAGAAAATAAACAAACACGACAAGAATCAAATGAGTTACTCACAAAATTAAAACAAATAAAACAACAAGTTAGGGATGATTCATGATAACATTTAAACAATATTTAATCGAAGCGCGCAGTAACAAAGATAAAAATCCAAGAATGGAATCTTGGATACAAGAACTGCGTAAATTAACCCAAACTCACGGAACTGATAATATTTGGGTTAGATTTACTAATATTCCTAAATTGGGGCATAATGTTAATTATCGTTATAATACACCAATGGGTATATATGCATATCCATTAAAATATGTACTTGATATAAATGGAAATGTTCCGTTTCAAGGACATCAACCAAGATACATTCATATATTTAAAACCACATCTGATACCAATGTGTGGAATGTAAATAAACCAATCACCCCAGAGTTAGTTGATACTATTATAAATTCAACTCAAAAATTTATAAAAATTGCCAAAGACCCAACAACACCGATAACCAATTCAACAGAATTGTGGCGTTATATGTATGATTATGTCCGTAGATATGCTGATCCAGCTTCACCTAATAATGCATTTTATAATATAAACAAAAAATTTGAACCTAGTGAACAGAGTATATTGGTTCGTAAAATACTAAAAGATGCTGGTTTTGATGGTGTTACTGATGTTGGTGGAGAAGGAATTATTCATGGAAACGAACCTATTCAAGTTGTATTTTTTAATACTGGTAAAATAAAACAACTTGATATGATTGATATTCAACCACATAAACGAAATAAACCACAAAATCCCAATACTACATTTAGTGGTAAAGGAAAGGTTATATACAATAAAGAATTTAAATTATATGATGTAACAAGACATTCACAGTTGGCGTTATTGGATCAAAACAAGGTGTGGAAATACGATATTCCATATGAGTCTAGTTGTTATGTGTTAATAGATGGCAATAAATCTATACTTATCGAATCAGATTTAAATGATTGTTACGATAACCAAGGCAATTATTTAGAATTGGTTGATATTATTAAACAATATCCTAATCTTAAAAATATTCTTAAAACTAATGTTAGTGATATAGATAAATTTATGGTAGAACAATTAAAGCATGATGATACTTCATTACTTGATATATTTGGATATGCCCCATTATATGATGGACTAAAAAAACAAACCATACATGCATATAATATCCCACCCAAATATGTTAATAAACATTTAGCTGATCAAATACTTGAACAAGATATCAACAATTATTATTTGATTCCTGAACAATATAAAACACAGAAAAACACTATTCGGTATATCCTATATAAATTACCACATTATAATAATTCGACTTATATGTCATCAGACATATTAAATCAAATTCCAGAGCATATTCATAATGTCAGTAAACAGGTAATTGAATTATTATTTAACCAACATAATATTAAATCAAGTATTGCACATCAGATTGACTTTATACAGAAATTGAATAAAGGTAAACAGACATCTAAACCAGAGCATCAATCTGATATTACCAAATTTATACAACAAGAACACGATAAATTAGATGAATATAAACATGAATATCATAAAATTGTTCAACAACTAAATAAATTAATTAAACAAAGATAATTATGAAAGTTTCTGATATATTACACGAAAGTATGAATAATGTAGATCTAAATTCCGCGTATGAATTATTCACTCAATCATATAATAAACACACAGGCAATACTTGGTCTAAAGAAAAATTTATGAGTAGAGCTAGGAATTGGAAATTTTATGGAGATACCCATGGATTTATTGCTGTTAGACCTCAACACTCAGGTATGATTAAATTAGTGGGAACAGCTGGACATCCTCGTAGTGTAATGAAAGGTATGCGTGAATTAATGAATGAACATACTCCTGTATGGGGTATGATGTCTGGTGAATTAATACCTTTGGCTAAAAAGTTTGGAATGATTCAACCACCTGCCATAGTAATTAAAATGTTAATGAAAGTCATACCATCTAGTGTATGGGGTGATGTACCAATATCAGTTAATAAAGATGGTAGTATAACATTTCAATATTCTGATGTGGGTGATGCTACCAAATTCTTTATAGCTACACCAGAATATTTTAAACATTTGTTAACGAGTTTATCACATAATTCAAAAGCTCAACAATTACCTAAATATGCGTTAACCAAAATAACCAATATTATACAAGGATTAATATCATAATGTTATCACTCAAACAATATTTAATGGAAATACAACATGATGTGACTTCTCACTTCATTGAATCAGAACTTGACAAATATAAAAGATTACGATGGAAATCTCGTGAAAAATTAATTATGATGCCAATTAAGCTATTTCTTCAATTAGCGAGAACTGGTGTTGATTCAAGCAAAGAACAAAATGTATTAACTATGTTAAATGCTGGTGAAAAATTTGATATACCATACTTATATTTAAATACTCATACCGATCCAGATATCATTATTGTTAATGGACATGAAGGTAGACATAGAGCTAGAGCATTACTTAAAATGGGATATACCTCTATGCCAGTATTACTTAAAGCATCCACATTACGATGGTCAGAACAAACAGATCCAAAATTATTTGATTATGATAAACATTGGCCAACTAAAATTCAAAGTGAAAATGGTGATATTATACCATTTTTTGTTTCAAGAGAACAATCTACATTAGATTTCCCCTATTGATTTTTTTTTAAATTATCGTATAATATATTTTAATAAATCAATTTAGGAAATAATATTATGGCTTTTAAAGCATTTTTAAGTTTTTGTTTAATTACAATATTAACATCTTGTAATGCTGAACAAGTAAACAAGCCTGTAAATAATGGACAATTATTATCTACTATATCATATTTCAAAGATGTTCATGGATTATGTTATGCATCTATAAGTAGTCGAACATATGCTGTATTTAATGTCGTATCAATTACTAATGTTCCATGTGAAAAGGTAGGTTTATAATGGCTCTTTTAACAATATTAGAAAAAATTTCATTATTGAAAGGTCCTAAGGCTGTTAGGATTATGTTTTTAAAACCAATATTTGAAGATGATTTTCCTGAAAGAGGAATGACAGCTTGGTTTACTGGTTATGAAGAACAATCAAGAAGCGATTGTTATAATCTGTTTTTTGATTTTGAAGAATTTGAAGATATTAATAAAAAATATTTTCGTGAACAATATCATTCTAATAAGTATATTGAACAAAAAATAACGAATGGTATTTTAAAACCAAAACAATATTATACGGCATATGAAGCAGAAGATTATAATCCAAAATATTCTGTATTATTTGGTGATACTTTAGGTACTGAAGATGATATGTTAGAAGATTTATTAAATTATATTAGAATTATAGAATAGGTATAATTATGTCAGATCTTGGTCGAATGACAATTAAACAATTGTCTATTAGTGAATTAATGTCATTAGTTCCTGATGATAATATGGAATATAAAATGTTACCAGGACTCGAATTATTAATTGAAGGTTATTTTCCAATTCCACCAATTTATTTTAGACAATCCAGAGTAGGTGGATTAGAATTAATTGGTGAATATTCACATAATATTGTATATACCCTTCGTTATTGGTTTCAAGATAATGAAAATAAACAATATAAACGTTATCGTGAAATAACTGCTGTTATATTTGAAGTATGTCCTGAACAATTTAATTTAATTACAACATATCAACAATTGGGATTTGTATGAACGAATATCAAATTATAATTAGTATAAATGGGGTATTTCTATTTAGAACTGAATGGGATTCAAATTTGGATAGGGTTAAACAAGCTATATCTAATTTGAAACAATTATATGAAATTAATGAAACTGCTAACGTTAACATTAAAGTATATAAAAAAGATTCATCGATGGTTGACATTGCAAATGAATTATTATGATTACAGAATTTCAAGCACAACAAATTAATATCTCCCCTATCATGTTATATTTAACATGTGCAGGTGGTGGTCAAAGTTTTTTCCATCAATTTATGCAATATGGTGGTTCATCTAAAACTATTATTGGTGGAAATATTCCATATGCCAAAGAAGCATTTGATGAATTTGTTGAAAAACCAGTGGATAAATATGTATCCGATAAAACAGCTTTATTATTAGCAACACAATCATTTAAAAAAGCAAGAACATATCGTTCTGATATGGATCTTAATCAATTAATTGGTATTGGTGTTACTTGTTCATTAGCAACTAATAATGAACGAGCTGGTCGTCAAAATAAAGCAATTATTGGTTTTCATTCTTATAATTATTCTATCAGTGTTGAAATTCAATTTAATCAACATGATCGTGAACAACAAGAAGATTTAATAACATCATTAATTATTAATATGTTATTAGATATTAAATCAGATTGTCATGTACGTCAAGATTGGTCTATTAAATTAATACCAGGATTAACTGATGTTGTAACACAAGAAATTCGTGATTCTAATAAACGTGAATATCAAAATGAATTATGTTCTATTATAATTAGATATATGAGTATGTCTTATTTTAAAGTAGATCAATTAAAATTAACACATTCATATTTAAATGATCTTGTTGTATATCCTGGTAGTTGGAATCCATTACATGAAGGACATTTGGATATCATTAATACAACTAAACAAATATTACAAGTTCCTGTTTATTTAGAATTATCTGTAGATAATGCAGACAAAGGTATGTTAAGTTATTTTGAAGTATTTGCAAGACATGATCGAGCAATAAACATGATAGTAACACATGCCCCAACATTCGTTGATAAAGTAAAATTTTTTGCAAAAGAAGGTCAACGATTAATATTTGTTGTTGGTGCTGATACCTGGCTTCGCATACAAGATCCAAAATATGCAGGTGATATCGACGAATTATATGATGTATTTAAATTTAATAATGTTAAATTTTTAGTATTCGCTCGTAATGGTATTGAAATTAAAACTAATACCAAAATGGATGAACTATTAATTGAATCTGATATTGCTTGGAATTTTAATAAAGATATTTCATCAACAGAATTACGTGTAAAATATAATTTAACTTAACTTAATAGGAATAATATGTTATATTTAGAATGTCATATTACTATTGAACCAGTATTTGATGAACGATTAGAACAAGCATCACAAATTGCACTTAAACATAGATTTAAGATCGCTAATTTGTTGATGCAAAAACGAGAACATGATCAACCCGAACGATCAAAGCATGACACATTTATGACCAGTCATAGTCAAGATCTTGATGATATGAAAATCAGAATGATTAACTTAATTGATCATCTTAAACAAGAAGGATTCAAAGTATGGCGTTATAAAATTGAAGATGTCATTATTGATAGTAAAATTAACGATGAATTGGAGTTATTAAAATGAGTACACAAAACGAAATTATCGAATTAAATCTTTCTGATGAAGATAAAGAATTGTTAATTAAAATGTTTGTTGGGACTAAATTAAATCAAGCCTCAAAAGAAACATTTTTTACAGAATTAAATTTAACTAATGTATATTGTGCATTATACATGGCATGTATCAATGAAGAAGTAATTGAATTATTAAAATCCGCCATCAATAAACAAAAATCCCACTGTATTAATTATTGTTAATATTTTTTACCCTATTGATATTATATAATAAAAAAGTATAATAAATCTCGTAGTAAATAAATAATTATTTATTTCGGGGGAATTATTATGAATGAGTTAATATTTACAATAGGTTTTGTATTATTGGTTTCAAGATGGTCTCAATTTAGACCGGTTGAAGATATGGTAATGTTTTTCCAAATAGGAGATTTTCCTAAATGTACCATTAAAGGGTTAGAATTTATGATTTTAACCTGTTTGCAAGTCACAGTGGCTATGTATATATTAGCTTTATTCGAATTGATTTCATATCGATTTTTTTAATATTCTATTAATTCATTAGAGGAATATATCCAAAAAAATAACTTGTTCTTATTAAACATTTAATAATACTATAATGTTATAGTATTAAACAAATTGTAACATAACAAATATCTCTAATTGGAGACAAATTATGAAAATAAGTTCTAAGGTCCTTGCAGCCACAATTGCAACAATCCTTTATTCATCAACTACATTTGCAGGGGATAACATAATCCAACGTGTGGTTGATGGTAAAATTTCAAAAACTTGGGTACTTGAAAAAGAAGCAGGTGCTTTAGTTAGAACTAATACAAATTCCAAAATCACAATTGATAATATCCCCGGTTACCTAAGCGGTCAAGCTGCAATTGATTCATTTTCTCCAGAAGAATTTGAAGCATTAGCTGACAAACAAGGTGTTACTGAAGAAATTCTGAAAGAACATTTCTTATCTGATCCTTCATTGAAAGTAGATGCTAATGGTATGCTGCTTTATATGGATGAAGGGGCTAACCCTGAACATGATGGTGTCGACATTCATCCTACAGGTAAACCAGTCCCCGTAATGGATGCTCCTGCCGGTACTGACTTATATAAATTACATTCAAAACCAGGTGCTGCAAAAGTTTTATTCATTGATTTTACTGGCCCAGTTATTTCTAACTCAGCTTGGTTACAAGGTTCAACAATTCAAGCTGTTCCTTATACTCAAAACATCTATGCAATTTGGCAAGCGGTTGCTGATGACTACAGCGGTTTTGATGTCGACATTACAACTGAAAGACCATCTGATGAAGCATTATATCGTTCAGACTTCTATGATCAAAACTATGGCATAACAGTTGTAGTATCAGATTCCAGAGACATGGGTGTTTGCTATGGTATGTGTGGTGGTGTATCATATATTGGTGTAGCTGACATGTTGAACAACAAAGTGTATCAACCTGCTTGGGTATTCGCTCAAATATATCCTACTTACGATCGTGAAAGATACATAAGTAATACAATTTCTCATGAAACTGGTCATACCTTTGGCTTGCTTCACAAAGGTGTTGGACCTCATGAAGGTTTTGCACAAACAGAGTCTTACTATGCTGGTCGGTATCATAAAAATTCTCAAATGTGGGGTGGGCAAGGTTTAAGATCATATGCTCCTATTATGGGTAAAGGTTACTATGCTTCTTTAGGACAATGGAACAATGGTGATTACTTTTGGTCTAACAATCGTCAAAGTGATATTGATCTAATTGCAAAAGTATTACCTTTAGCCGGTGATGATGGTCTTTCAACTAAAGAAACTGCTTCAACATTTGGTATTGCTTCTATTAACGGCAACAAAGTAAACATCGAAAAAACTGTTGGTCATATTACTGCTACAACTGATGTCGATTATTTCACTTTCACAGTTGAATATGCACAAAGTGAAGTCAACTTTTTGGTATCAAATTGTGTATATACGGACTGCACAGGTTATACAGAGTTCGATGCCGGTAACTTACATGTCTTTGCTACTCTTTACGATGAAGCAGGTAATGTTGTTGAAGAGTATAAAACTGAACGAACAAGTGTGTTGATACAAAGACCTTTGGTTCCTGGTAAGTATTATCTTGCAGTTCAAGGTGGTTCATTTACTAAAAAGATAACCGATGAAAATCAATCAGAAGGAATGTTTTATGGTAATGGAGATTATGAAGGTTATACAAACTATGGTAGCATAGGCAAATACACAATCACAGGTTATTATACTGCAGGTCCTACACCAGTTGATCCAACTCCTGTTATTGATGTGAGTAAAACTACTGGTGATGCTCCAATAACCATTACATTCAACTCAAGTAGATCTGATGCTGGTAATAGTGAAATTGTTCAATGGACTTGGACCTTTGGTGATGGTAGATCATCAGCTGAACCCAATCCTACTATAACTTATGAACATAGTGGTACATTCTTGGTATCCTTGGCGATCAAATCAAAAGCTGGTTTGTATGGTTATAAAAACATGACAATCACAGTTACTGAACCTGTTCCTCCCCCTCCTCCAGTAATAGTATATACAGGTGGATCAACTTCAGTCAAAACCTTGGTCATGAAAGCAACATCTACTGCTACAACATACAAACCATATGTAATCGTAACATTGAAAAATAGCAAAACCAAAATTGATAATGCAAGTGTGGTATCTGGTACATTCACTGGTACATTGAAAAAAGTTGGTGCAATTAACGTAAAAGCAACATCTGTCTACAACAAAAAAGCAAAAAGAATGGAAATCCAATTTCCAATGAAACTGAGTAAAAAAACTAGAGGAACAATCGTCTTCACAGTCGATACAATTACTCCAGCAAATAATACAATCAAATATGATGCAACATTAAATGAAGCAACAAATACTGCAAAAACATTCTAAATGATGATCTAAAAAAGAAGATGGATTAATAATCCATCTTCTTTTTTTATTAATATACCCTATTGACTTTTATGTATATTAAAGTATAATAGTTTTTATTGAGTTAAACGAAATCGAATAACTCATATATGCAACACCAATTTTAACCAATAACGCTTATGAGCGAAATAGGAACCTAAAATATGTCAGTACACAATTTAATTCGTAACGCTAAAGTTGAAGTACAAAAAGTTCGTGATGAAAAACGTCGTGATTGTGCTTTGATTACCATCAATGATCAATTTCAACATCAATTCAATCATAAATCACGTGTGTCAAAACATCTTGAAACAATGACACCTGAACAACTACAATCCAGATTAAATAACGGCACATACTTCTTTATTGAAGATGAATTGGTCGATTGGAGAGATGGTATGTATAATGGTTTTATTCATACTGATGCTATGGTTGATGAATATATGGATCTTCTTGGATATGTTCATAAAAAAGATGTTCAATTTATTCATCGTACAAAAGATAATAATCATCCAATTGCATTAAGAAAAACATGGGATTCTAATTCTATTGTTGTTCCTGGTTATACACAAGGTGGTAAATTCACGTCTGAATTATCATTTACATGGAATCCATTTATATCATTCATTAATAGTTCATTCGATTTGGTTAGATTAATATGTACTAACGGGATGGTAGGGACAGCTAACTTTTTAAATACTAAAATTCCATTAGTTAATCGTCAAGAAGAACATTTGAATATTGCTGCTCGTCAAATTCAAAATAAAGTATCTGATATTGTGATTGAACGAGTTCAATCAATGACACATGAACGTGCATCTGTTGGTCAATGTTTAGCAATTGAAAATCATGTTGTTGATCGTATGATTGATACAGTAGATCAAACTGAACATAATCGTTTAGTTAAATTATTGAATGCTGTTTCACCTTCTACTCAATTGAATCATGTATATCGTGATTCTGTATTTGATAATAAAGATTTAGCAGCACAATTACCATCTCATTTAAGAGCTATTGATATTTTCAATGTTGTTACTGAATTAAGAACTCATACCAATGAATCAAAAAATAGTTCTGATTTCGCATTAGATAAAATGAGTAATGCAATTTTATTTAACGAAAATAATGATTATATTAGAACTAATAGTGGTAACGTTCAATTAGCCTCTTTTTCTGATCCTGATGCAGCATTCTTTGGTGTATTAGAAGCAGCTTAATCAAATTAATTGAGAGGACTTCGGTCCTCTCATATCTATTAATATTAATTGGATATTATATGAAATCAACTACACATTTGGCATTCGCGTTTGTATTTGGAATGTTTGCATTTTGTTTTGGTGTTTTTATTATTGCTATCGGTCAGGTTGAAGGATGGGATACCATACCTTGGTGGGTTCCTTTATGTGAATTAGTATTAGGATTTGTTACATGGAGTAGATATCAAGAGTTTAAAAAAGAACAAGTAATTGAACAAAATTTAACAAAACAAGTTGTTGAATTAGATGATACTAAAGAAATTGATACACGGACTATTATCCAAATCGCTATAAACAATGATAATAACTTATATGCACTTTGTACTGATGGAACTGTTTGGGTACAAACATCTAGTATTCGTCATCCTGAATGGGTTAGACTATCAGGTATTCCAAAATAATAGGTAATTAATAATGAAATCAAATAAAACACATTTTGAATATTACAATAATATATCATTAGTTATGTTTATTATAACTATGATACTTGGTGTGATTGGTATATTTGCACCAATTATATTAAATCTTCCATTTCATATTGAGATGTTTATTATAATAGGTATTTGTATGATAATTACAATTTATCTTGGTATTATGACACACAAATATGATAAATTATGTAAATTAGAACCATCTCCTGGTATTATAAGGGAACCAATTCAAGTATCATTTGGTGAAGATGAAATAATTGCATTATGTAATGATGGAACTATTTGGTATAAACGAATTGGTAATGATAATTTTAAATGGGTACGACAACCAGATATTCCACAATAAATTACACGTTGAAATAATTTAATAGTAAAGTATAATATAATTTTTTATAAACAAAGCAAAAGGTAATAATATGTCTGAATTTAACGAACAAACTAAAGTATGTCATTTTGGTCAACGGACTCATAAAGATACTGGGTCATTTACAATCGCTACAAAACTCCATGATAACGACAAAACAACTATTGTTGAATATGGTGTTGCATTTTGTTCTCCTAAAGATGTGTTTTGTAAAAAAGTTGGTAACAAAATGGCTAATGACCGTTTGTCAGAAACTGATAAAACTGGTGTCTTTAATTATTCTGGTCTTGCTATTGCAGCTCAAACAACTCATGTTGATGTGGTATTTGCAGTATTGAGTAGTATCGCTTCTATGAATATTATGCCTGATTGGGCTCGTCCACTTGTTATTGATGAACTGATTCATTTTAGCATTTTGGCACTTGATCAACATTATGAAACTCGTAAACTACGTCGAAAACAAGTATTTACACAATAATACTATCACTGAAGAGGAGACTAAAAATCTCCTCTTTTCTTTTTTATAATATTATTTTTTATCAATTGGAAATTTAATTATGTTACGATTAACAGAAAAATTGTTACATCAACTTGATGCTTGTGATGCAGGTATTGAATTTTGTAATAAGTTTAATCTATTTGGATTTCCAATTGATAGATTACACGAAATTGATGGTGATTTTAAAGAATATATTGAATGGTTACGATCATTTGATTATGATTCATTTAAATTTGATGATAATGGTAATCTAATTAGTTTTTTACAGAATAAAACATTATATCAACGTGTATATGATCAATACAATAACTTGATTGAAATTATATATCCTGTTGGTAATAGAGTTAAATATGAATATGATGAACAACATCGATTAATAAAAACAGAACATATATCTAATGATCAATTTCCACCTGAAATTATTTCTCATTCATATAATTTTAAAGGTTTATTGGATAGAATAATTTATTCTGATAATTCATATTATCAATATACATATGATGATTGTGATAATCTAATTGAATATAGACATCATATTGTATGTGAAAAGATTAAACCTATACACAACGAAGATTATGTTATTATTAGTACATATAATTCTAATAATATGTTACTTACTAAAAAAACATCTCTTGGTCATAAAGAACAATATACCTATGATGATCAAAATAATATACTTAAAGTGTTACATGGTAAAGGTTTAGAAAATTCAATCATATATAAATATTCTAATGATAATCGTTTATTATCTGAACAACATTTTATTGATGCTTGTATGATTAAATTAATAACATATGATTATTATGATGATGGTCAATTACGTTGTTTAATTAGTAAATTTTCAACATTAACTATTCCATGGTTTAATAAAAATGAAATTTGATTATAATCAAATTCTGATGTCAATCACAAGAGCTGATGCTAAACAATTTTGTGAAGAAATATTAGAATGGGAACCAGAACCAATGTTACAATATAGATTTGGTATTATATTATTATCCATTGAATTAGATATTATTCAATCAAATCAATTTTCGCAAGATATTGATGTAAATAACACATGAAATCCATTGCAAATTTTATTAAAATCGATTACAATTTAATTAATATTAATGATATTAAAGTAATTGATTTGTCATTATTAAATAGTGAAACGATAATTGTTACATTATATGATAATACTCAATATTTAGTAACAGGGTTCCCAGCTTTAGAATTAGTTTGGTTATTAAAACCATCTTGTTTAGAAGGTAATCCAAATATAAAATTTGATAAGTATATGTGGTCTATTCACAATTTAATAGCTCATCCATTAATGCAAATATTAGCTTATTTAAAATTATATAGATGGGCGATATGGATACATGATGTAACTGTTCCTAAACCAATTGGTATTAAATAATGAATCCTATAATTAAACAATTTGCTACAAAATCTAATTTAGCCTTTGAAACAGATGATAACGAACTTTTTTGTAACTCTATGGAATATGTCGATATATCAACAGACATTCAACAATTTGCTGAATTAATTATTAAAGAATGTGCAAGAGTACAACATGTTCGGTTTTGTGAACATGGTGATGTATCTTGGGATATCCTAATGGAACATTTTGGAATTAAACATGACAGAATATAATAAATTAGTTCATAACGAAATCGATTTTATCGATGCTGCCGTTTTTTCTGGTGATCTATTCCTCAATAAAGATAATCGTAAAGATTTTCGTGAATGGATGGCTCGTTGGGAAAAACAATTAACTGAATATGATGATATTCCCGAAATAGATGATATATTAGATTTAGATGATGATTGGATGTTTAATTCCAATGATGGAGATTAATATATGAGTGGAAATCATGCTTTTCGTATAAAATTTCATTATAATTGGGAAGGTATCCCAATGTATCAACCTCAAGTTAAGGTTAAGAAAACTCAAACCATGGGTTTTGGTACTTGGTTTGAATGGGAAGATATTGGTCCTAAATCATTTGTTGAGAATGGTGGATATAAAACTGAACTGGAAGCCGTTCAATGTATTGAACGACAATCATTGGCAAATACAGTAATCAATGAACGGTATGGTCCTGGACCATTAAAGGATGAAAAAGACTATTGATGAATAATAAGATTTTAGAGTTAGCAAAACTAGCAGGATTGGAACAAGTATCACCTGAAAAATTAGAATTATTTACAGAACTTATTATTAATGATTGTATTGATATATGTGATCATAGTATAAGACAAAATAGTAGTAGACGTGATCAAACACCTGATTTTTTAATAAAAAGTGTTTTTAATTATGGTGTTCAATCTGTAGAAATTATTAGTGGTAATATTAAAGAACATTTTGGAGTTAGAAAATATGACTAATTATAAATTTGATTTCACATTAGATTCTATAGATACAGAAAATTTATTTGATTTGTTTAATCACGAAATAAGCACATTGAATATGAATATTGTTCATGAAATGGGAGGACAAAATCGTTCTGAATATATTAGTTGGTATAAACAACGTATTGAATATATGAAGGATTTATTACAAAAATTAACTAATACACCAATAGATGAAAATAATACCAAATCATCTATATTGTTAGATAATTCTACTTATCTAAAAGAAAATCTAACCATGAATCCTAAAATACAAGAACTACTCGATAACGCAACTACCAAAATTCCTAATCATTATCTTAATTCTGATGGTGAAGTTATTGTTCCATGTTATGATACCCAAATCGATATGGAAAAATTTGCTATATTAGTTATTCAAGAATGTTTTGATGCCATTTATGATACAGAACTAACTATAATTCAATCATCTGCTGTTGAAGACATTATTAAAAATATTTTTAAAAAATTTGGTAAGAATATATGAAACTTATAATTGTACTATGGGCATTTATACCATGGATTAGTGCTATTATATTTACTTATGTTCCTCTTTCACCTATGATTACTAATTTTAGAGAAGCTGTCAATTTTATTGCTCCTCTTTGGATGATGTTATATCCATGGCTTACTTTTATTACTATATTAGTTGCTTATTATAGTGGAAAACATAGTAAATAAAATCTTCCTGTTGATATTTTTAATAGTATAATCGATAATGTAATTTTTATCGAATTGGAAATTAATATGTATAAAGTTGAAGGTATTAGTAAAGTCTTTTGGCAATATTCTAAAACAGATTTCAAATATACAGATTTTAATGATCTAATTAAACAATTATCAGAAAAAATTCATGAATATTTGGGACATGATTATGCTGATATATCAGAACAAAATATTGTTGCATTAAGTTGTTCTGCTTATGCTGATATGTGTGCTTCAATGTTAGTTCCAAGACATTTAACAGAAAATATGTTTAAAACCATTTATGGTGATCCTATTATTGAATTAGTCCTTGGTAAAGATAATCGTTCTATTAATGAACGAATTATTTGTGGTGTATTAGGTGCTTTTAGATTAACTCAAATTTATACTGAAGATAAACAATGTTTAGTTGACTTTGGACAAGAACATTCATGAATAATAAACCATTACCACCACAAAGAAGGTAATGTAAAATTTTGCTCAAAATGTGGTAGTTCAATAAAGAATTAAGTTGTATTCAACCCAATTGTGATAATTATTATAAAAGGTTTCAAAATGAAATTTTTAGCTGATGATGGTAAACTATTTTTAACATTTGAAGAATGTGCTGAATATGAAAATTCAAATATGACAAAATTTAAATTGGCTAATTTAATATCATCCAAGTTAGGAACCACATATTGTGAAGATTTTCATTGTGAGGTAATTGAAGATGATAATGTACTTGAATTTATACAAGATAATTGGGATGCTTTGTGCAAAATTATGAATCCTCCAACAGTACTCAAATCACCAGGTATTGGTATATACGGATGAAAGAATTAATTAAATCATTACCTTATTTGTTTGTATTGTGGTTATTTGTTACAATTGACCCAATCATGGAACGATATTACAATTGGCGTAAAATACCAACTAAACGAACCATTGAAGGGTTTATTACCAGGAAATTTCCAAAATGATTAAATTAATATATGATCCATGGTTTGGTATAAGTAAACCTGATTCAGCAGTGGATGAGTGGGTTAGATGTCAAATTTCATTACATGAAAGAACTAAACGTGATTATGAATATAATATCGGTAGCGAACTAATTATCGATAGATTTAGATTAGCTATGATCAACAATGAAATAGATATTAACCAAGTTGAATTTTGGTTTAATAATGAAAAATTAACTCATAATGAATATGCTAATATTATACCTTGGCCATTAGATTTTTGTTGTACTCATAGTGATCTCTCATATGAATTAATTAAAACACAAATTAACAAACGAAAAGCAAAACATAAATTAGAAAAGGACCTCAATGACAATTCAATGGATCAAATGGCGAATACTTAAACAAAGATTTAATTTCGGCCTTAGTTTACATCAAGTATCTCATGGTGATTGGAATTATTGTATTCCTACTATAGATACTATTAATGATACTCAAATCTATCAATACATCTATAAAGAATTCATTCAATTCAATGAACCACCATATTATGATGGTTTTGAATGGGAATTTATCGATTCACCTCCTCCTGAATATATTGCCAAAGAAATTTTCTTATGTAAATATCGAATCGATAAAGACCAAGAATATTTAAGTAAATTACAAGAAACTTTACATCCAATAGATTTTCACGATAATTGTCCAAAATGTAGACGACCAATGTTATTGTTTAGTTCATTTCAATATAAACAATGTGTTGAATGTGGTCAAAAATATGATTGGAAATTAAAACCTATGCAACAACCTCTCGTAAAACACCAACGATAATGAAACATATTAATTTTAATAAATTACCAATCTATATTCTAACAGGATCAATGGATGAAATATTAACATCATTTGATAATTCACCTGGTCTATATTATGGTGTTTCTACTACAATCCCTAATATTAAACAACGTATTATTGATATGTTAGATAACTCTATTAATAATGAAGGATTAGCTCCTGCTGGGTTAAAAAGAGGTATGATTGGTATAATAAATCAACCTAATTTTATAGGATGGTCTATATCTGATCAAGATTTATTATATAGTAATGGTATTAATCCATTAAAAATAATGAAAATTCAATATGATCTTATGTTAATTGTATATGGACAATCATTTATCGATCTTACTGGTCAACGAGAACAAGTATATGGTCATGATCAATATGGATATTGGATCAATAATGAAATTAATCCTAAATTTGTTGATTTTGTTCATCATTATAATGCTGTTGAAGATATTATGGAACCAATATTACCTATTCCTACAACACCAATTGATCCATCCTGGTCATTACAATATGGACTATCAATTACAACCCCATCTACTACCAATATAAAATTATAATGATTAAATACATATTACCTATCTTTTATTCATTCTATTCCTATTGCTTAACCAAAATAAGAATCCCATTATTTTTTGTAATGAATATTGGAATTATATGGAGTAGTGGATATAATTTTGAACGTAGTCAACAAACAGCAGAATATATTATAATAAGTATATTATTAGCAATTCTATTTGATTTACTAATTACATACAAAAAAGAAATTTGGACCTATTTAACAACTGATGAAGATGACGACTACTTATGAATAACTATGATATAAATAATAATCCTAATAAATGGCCATTACATTGGATCCTTTATTGGTACTATAAAAATTTTGAATATAAAGTTTTAAATAAACTTTATATTAACCAAGATAAATTAATAAAATTTATTATTAATTTATCATGTTGGAATTATACCCCTTGGTATAAACAAATTGATAAAAAACGAGATTGGTATACAGTAATTGATTATACAAATCAATTAACAACCGATAACAAATTTAAAAAAATTATTAATACAATATTTGAAAACCAATTAAAATGGATTGAACAAAATCCTCATCCTATTATTTCTAAAAAAGATATTTTAATAATTTGCTTTAATACCCTTAAACAAATTGTATCATTATCTAATTTGGTTGGAATACAACCATTAACAGAAGATAATATGAATACATTTATAATGAAATATAAACAGTCACATGATAATATTTTATCATTAGAAGTAATCAAAAATCCTGTTGATGAATTAATTACCCTTAATTCTTATAATTGTGTTCCTAATAAAGATAAAGCTATAGGATTATATCCTACCATTGGATTTTTGTTTGGTGAACAAATAGCTAAAACCATTTTACAAAATGTTCTTAATTTAGCTAAACAATCTAAAATAACAGAAGTAGAATTAACTCCTATTGATGATAATAGTATATCATTTTTTGTTGAACGTGTGAAAGCATTAACTATTCATATTAATGTATTAGCTAATGATATTGCAAGAACAACAAGACGAGGAGCTGGTAATATTGTTATAACTAATCAAACAGGTGGTTCTTTATTACAAATGTTACCAAACTTTGTAGCTCCTTTTACAAATACTCCATCTATATGTAATGGACATATTAAATTAATCGGTAATCTTAGTGGATTAATAAATGTTTATGTTACCCACTTCGATTTTGATACAACTAAAATTCCATTCTTAGTTGGGTATAAAGGTAGATCAAATCAAATCGATACAGGATTCGTGTATAGCCCTAATACATTATGTCAAATATCTGAATGGCCTCATACAGAAAATGAATCATTTCATTTGTCATCAAGCGAATATCAATATTCATTTGAAGCAACAGATGAATTTCCTAATAACTCAACAGATTATTACCGTTTACTATTAGTCGATTCTAATATATAATATAATTAGTAAAAAGGAATTTAATTATGGCAAGACCTAAAAAAATTATTGAACAACCAATACAAAATAATGAATCAAATTTAATTCTTGAACCAGTCAAAGAAAAACCTGTTAAAAAACGTAATAAGTTGTTACAATTTACAGATAAAAAATATAGAATCAAAGTCTATAAATTAACCCATAATAGTCGTAAAATTTTTATGCCCCAAACTACTACATTAGGTGTTTGGCATGATTTAGCTCAAGAAACAGATTTTTCTACATATTCAGAAACTAATGCCCTTGATGTTATTATTCAACATAAAGATATTGAAACTAAACAAGTGGATTCCAAAATAAATGTTATTAAATATATCGAGTTATGACAATAAAATTACCTATCCAATTCTTTAAATATCGAAAATTATATTCACATGGATATACAGAATGGAATTATGATATTCTACCTAATCAATATGGTAATACAGAAGAACATTTAGAAGAATTTATTCAAGAAAACCTTTTAACAGAACACGATAAGTTTTTTAGCGAAAGTTATCGTTATTTTGAATTTGAATTCATCGACCTTCCACCTAAAGAATGGTTAGAACAACAAATTCAATATATGACATTAAAACGTGACATACTTAATATTCAAATTGAACAATTTAATAATTTATTATTATGAAATAGTCTATAAATAGATTATATCATAAGGAATTAATTATGTCTAAAGAACAATGTAACAAATACTATATTCTCGTTACATTGTTCTTCGTTTTTTGGACATTAATATTTCCCTCTATTTGGACATTTTGCGTTATCTATCCTTAATTCTTATTGACTTTTTCAATATTTTACTCTATAATTTTCATTTTTAAATATTGGAATTTAATATGAAAATTTATAATATACCATTCATCGGTCAACTTGTCGATAAATCAGAAATTGATCTACTAGAAACAAAATTAGATTCAGCTAACGTTACAATCGATATTCAAGTTAATGAAATAATCAACCTTACAGATAAACTATACCAATTAGAAGAAATTAACCTTAATCAACATAATAAAATTATGGAATTATCCAAATTACATCAAAATAATTTTTTCATAACTTGGATAATTCAAACAGCTCTTATTATTTCATTCGCATTTTTAACTGTCGCTATCTGGAATGGCTATTAAATATATTTTCCATAATATCTATACCAATTAGGCCTCTTTAATACCTTTTCCTTAATTCTTTCCCTTACAATATCCATATCCCTCTCCGTTGCCTCCCAATCATTAAAATATCCATTCGGCCAAACCTCAATATCTAACTCTAAATATTGAGGTTCAAATCCCCTATTTAACATCTCATCTATTAATAACTTATACCTCTTCTCAATATATAACCCCTTATCCTTGAAAAATAATACATGACCTCTATTTAATGTAAATTCCTTGGGAATCTTTGATTTTGATATCCCATTCTTACTATTAAACGACCTCTTTAAATTCTTAACCAATAACCTTGTCTCTCGATATTCAGCTATTAAATGTTGATCATATAACTCTTTTGGCGGTAATACATTTATCCTCGTCATCTCTTCCCCCATATTAAATTATTCATTATATCAAATTCAATTCAATATTTCAACTTCGGAATGTTGATTATTTCTTTTTATTAGATGATAATAGTATTCATATTATTTTTATGGTATTCATATGAAACAATTTAAACCTACTAACTTACCAAAAAAATTTAAAATTAAATATAAACATTCTTTTGATTGGAATTTTATTATTCGTAATAACCATAATCTTCCATTCATTATTAGAACTTTTAGTAAATTACATTACTTAGGTTCACATTCATTTCATCAACATAAATGGCATAAAATTGAACAACAATTTTTAAAACATTACCAACGCTCTTCTGAACAATTCTAATAATTTCCAGTTGATCTTACCCTTCCTTTATTAGATAATATAATCTTTAATTTAACTACATATATCTCTATGAAACTCTATTTTATCGAAATTAAACAAATTACTAACGGCATCTCATATACCGATAATTCTATCACAATTCCACACCACGATAATATCGACGAAAACGTCCTCGAACTCATTCAACAACTCTCCCCCTTTATTACCGATAACCAATCCATTCTCATACATAGAAAAGATTTCCTCAGATTTATCGACTCCATTAACGAATCTACCAATATACCTACCAAAGATCTCTTTAATAAATTACGCAGAAAATTACGCCTAGAATTCGACGTCAATCGCATCAGATTTAACCCCCGCACACTAGCCACCCAAGAAAAAATCTTTATATTACATAAAAGATCATTCTAATTCATTCTTTATTAAATGACAAATCGTATTAGCTAAATCCTTTAGCCTTAACTTTTTGTCATTTATATATCCCCGTTGTCTTCCTCTATATTTTATATTATAATTAAGTTATTATAATATAAAATATAGAGATTTCTTTAATGACAATACCAATAACTAAACATCTACATCTCGAACATAATTCAAAAGGTCACGATTATATTGTTGGCGACTTACATGGCATGTTCTACGAATTACAAAATCTACTCAATTATGTCGAATTTAATGAACATAACGATAGACTTTTCTCCGTCGGCGATATCATCGATAGAGGTCCACATTCCCTCAAATCACTCGAACTAATTAATAAACCTTGGTTCTTTATGTCTAAAGGTAACCACGAAGAAATGATGATCCAATCTCTCATCTACCACAATCCAGCTCATATGGATTGCTGGCTCAATAACGGCGGTCAATGGATTAATAATATTAAACAACACTCCCAAAAACAATTAATAGCTGACCTTACCATTAAATTACAACAATGTCCTCTCATCATATCTGTAGGACACAATCATAATAGATTTAATATTTGTCACGCCGAATTAATTAAATATAACCATTATCACGAAATCGTTCCCATCTCTAATTATACTATCGACCAATGGGACTTTAATGAAGATCAAGAATTCGATATCCTTTGGTCTCGATCTATATTCCAAGAATACGAATTACTTAAATCTAATAAATTAAAATATCACTCACAAGATCTATCCCTAACTTATACAGGTCATACTCCACACTTTAACCATATACCTATTCAAATCGAAAAACATGTCTATATCGATACAGGCGCCTCTATGATGAATCACCACAATTTTAAATATAAAGCTAATTCAAGACTTACCCTCGTTTCACCTACTAAACAACTATTCTTTACACTTGATTATCAGGATAACATCTTAACCCATAATATAAATAATATCATCAACTTTAATTCCTAAAATATGAACGATATCATTCACCCCCTTCCACTTAATACCAAAATTATCGCAAAAAAACAAAAATGCTCTTGCCAAGGCGGCGGCTTTACCCAAATTTCCGCTACCATCAAAAAAATTATTAATAACCAATCAGGTTGCTGGTACTACTTAGACAACGGAATTACAATTAACTCCTCTTGGGTTATCTCTATTCAAAATTAATTATTTAAAAGGACCTTTATTATGACTTACTTACTATTAACTATCATCTCTATACATATACTATCTCTAATTCTTATCTATCAATACCTTAAACCCCTTACATATATCATTAACTCTAACCAACAACCCCATATCTTTAATAAATTACAACATAATTCTAACTATATACAAAATATTCACGATATTACCAATACTCACTTTAAATGGCTATTACTCTGGTCTCCCATTACCATTGTCTCCATAATATTATGCTCCCTATCACTACTTAATTTTAATATCCATCCCTCTATACTCATATTCTTTATTACTTCTTCCATTACTCCTATCATAACTTTTAAAAAATTAAATATTATCATCCCCACCCTTATCATTATTAATACTACCATTAACCTAATCAATTTAGAACTAACTAATAAACAATTAATTAAATTTCAACACATTCTTCAACAAATTCATGATAAATCACTCATACTTCCAGACCACGAAATAAACAATATCATTCAACACACTCAATTCCTTAACATTACCTCTAAACAATTAACTACACTACTCAAATCTTAAACCCTTTTATTAATCCCCCAACTAATATTTGGGGGATTAATTCTTTATAATACCCACCTCAATATACATCTTTCCCAATCTTTGGTCTACCTCATCCAGCTATAATAACATTTTATATACATCTCTTTTTATCGGGCAACTATTCTAATAACCTTTTCCCTTTTATTTCACATAGTTATAACTCATTGATTTTATATCAGTTTTTATTATATGATTTTATTAATAAATTATATAATAAAACCACTAATAATGCAGGGTTTACTAGTAAACATTATTATAAAATATTAACACAATAATCTTATGTTTACTAGTAAACATATTATAAATTTGTACTATAGTTTTATATAATGTTTTCATAGGGTTATAATCTTATGGGATATTTTATTGGATAAAAAACCGTTTAAACCGGTGGTCCTGTGCATGTTCTGTGGGTTCAACTATAGACCAATTTTTTTTCAACCATATTTTTATACCTTTTTTACACCATCTTAACCATTTTTTAGTATGTTGTTGGTATATTTTGTAAGTGGTTTTGGTCGAATTTTTGTAAGGTTGAGAGGTGCAGTATTGGTGGTGTTGAGGTATGCATCAAAATCATGAAAATGGTTGAAGGTGCATAAATGGTGGGGTTGTAACTGTTAAAAACTTAGTAACGTTGGTGAAAAAATGGGGTTAGGATGAAAGGTGCATGAATAGTGGTCTTGACTATGTTTAGATGATAAAACTGAGGTACGAAGAACCATTAACCATGATGCTGATGATGGTTGAGGAACAAGGTACAAAGCGACCTTAGACCATGGTTAATGACCATGGAGATGGTTGAGGTCTAAGTACCATGGTTAAGGTACTGAACCATGTTCTAAGGTGCAGGTTAAGTGGTGAGGTGCATATTTAGTATCCTGTTGAAGTTGACTGAGATATTAAGAAGTATTATAGAGAGATAAAAGAGAGGTTGACAATAGAGGAAAAAAGACAACAGGGTAAAAAGTAATAATTTATCCTGTTGAAATATAGTAAGAATGTGAGGATAATGTATATAGAAATCGAAGAGAGCTGTACTAAGGAAGGTGCAGACCTTGTGGTGGCAAGAGCGGATAGGTATGTTTAATGTTTTTATATTAGGAACAGCGTTCCGGGACTTCCTGGACCATGATCAGCGTCACCTGAATCACTTCTATTTCTTTAAACTATGAGTATATTATACATGAAAAGAAGTGAAGATCAATAGGATAATTATTGAAGGATGTGTATAGTTCGCTATTTTGACCTGAAGGGCCATCGTCATCTTAATGTACGAAATCATGCCAATCCTTGAGCGTGAGTATATTATAGTCTAATTGATAAAAATGTCAATAGGGTAAATAAAGAATCCATATTGACAATAATATAATAAAGAGTATAATGAAATTTCCTATCAACAAACTTAATATTATATTATGACTACATTAAATCAAAACCAATCTCACACACATAATATAACATCAAATCAACCAACAACTGATATGCATTTCTGGGAAAACAATGATGAAGGATATGCGAAGTATCCGTGGACATGGCGTAATTGGGCTTTTCGTAATGCTATATTAGAACAAGAAGCAGATCCTGAAGCATATAAGGCTAAATGTAATGAGCAGAATGCTCAATTGCCGCATAATACGTTTAAGATTGAAATGAATAGGCTGCAATTGATGATGATTGCATCCTGTATAGAACAAGCATTAAAAACCAATCCTAACATGAATAATATAAAGGATGTTTATGGTGAGTCTGTTTGTGAAATATTATTAAGTATGTTTAATGATGTGATTGATGATAAAGATCATCATCGTGATATGTTACATGGATTTACATTTTAATAAGATATACATATTTCGCATATAAAGGGGCTTTTTAGCCCCTTTCTTATTTAATGATAATAAAAAACTTTGGGGCGCAGTAAGAGACATATTCCTTCATTTAACAAGCCAATAAAAAATATTAGCATTAATGTGATAATGAAGATAGGTCCTAAATGTTATTAGACCACTAATTAATTTAAATTAATTAGTTTGGTGTATACACCAATTACCGGGATCGTATGCCGTAACACAAAAAATAATATAATAATGTTTAACCAGAATAATTATATAACTGGTTGTTATCAATTAATTTTAAATTGAATTTCCTGTGTCTGTGTAGTCCACTGAGGACCATTTAGGACTAAGTATATGTCCGCCTGTGTCTTATCAATATTTAAAAACTAATTATAACAATGAGTTAATTAATAATCAGATTCTCATTAACTTATATAAAAGAACTTGAATTAGTGATGATTAATTATCTAATAGTATTTATGAAAAAACAACGAAGGTTAATAAAAAACGTTATAAGCTGCATTAATAGTGGGGTTGTAATTTAAGATTTATTAAAGTATAATAAAATGGGAGGATAGAACAATGAAAATTATGATAAGGTGTTGGATATTGTTATTATTGATGTATATTGGAATGATTGTTTATTATAAGAAGATAGATAATGATATGAATAATGACTTTAATGAATATTGTAAAGGTGATAGATATTGTGAATTAAGATTAAATTCATATTATGTAAAGTATAGCAAAGATTCCAAATTAGTATATAAAATTTATGAAAAATGTAAAGATGTTGTATATAATTCAAGTGAATGTATTGAAAATATTTTACCCCATTGAAAAAATAATATATTAAAGTATAATAGTTTTATTAATTAAATAAAAGAGGAGTATGAAATGTTATTTGAAAAACCTATAAAAGAAGGAACAGTAATATATCCATATTTTTCGGATTATGTTGAAGAAGATAGTGATGTATATTCTAAGGATTTATTGGAATTACGAAAAGAATATATTAAAGGAATGACGGTAGATATGATTGAACAAGTAATTGTTGTTGATTCATATCAAGATGATCATGAAGAATGTTTAGATATAGAACTAATAATGAAAGATGGAAATGAAATTGTATTTGCTGCGATGTGGATTGTATCTGAATTTGTAGCAGATATATATGCTGCTGCCAAATATAATGTCACAGAAGCAAAACAACAAATAATCGATTATTTGAAATCATTTCTTGAAGAAGATATAATATAATTGTACCCTATTGAATAAAATTAAAATTAGTGTAAAATAATATTTTTAAAAGTAGAAAAAAGGGGAATAAAAATGTTAGATGATATAGAAATGGAAGTAGAAGAATTAGATGATTCATATTTGGATCGTATTAAGTATGAAATTGTGATGCGTGAAAAAGGTTATACAGAAGAAGAGATGAAAGAAATAATGAAAAAGTATGATAATATTGAAGATTAGTTAAAAAAAAATAATGGATTAGTGAGATGATTGTATTCTGATGACTTGAATGGATTTATTATAAATCAATTTAAGGGGAAGTTTATGAGTAATACATGTGCAGTAACAGGAAATATACCAAAACATAAATTAATAAGAAAAATAAAAAGATATGGTGGAAAAATTTGTTTAACAGATCCATCAGCTACATGTAATAATTTTCCTGTATATGTAGATACAGGATGGGTTTGGTTAATGTTTAATACAGATAAGACCTTATGGGGATTTACTGTATATCGTAGAAATGATCCAACTGGTTTTGGAAATTTATTAGAACATTGTTTTAAATGTGAAATAATTGATGAATATAATTATGATCATCCTAAATTTGGTGATTATTTTATGACTTTAGAACTTACAGAAGAATTATTTCAGTCATTTAATGAGAGACCACAAAATGAAATTGACACCGATTCAAATACAGAAACTTGAAGAACATTTATCTTCATATTTTAATGAACCTATAGAATTTCATACTATAGATGAACATCCTAATAAAGAAGTAAAGGATGTAATGATCTGGTATAAAACAAATCATCCAAATGCATTATATCAATATATTATTGCACATTTAACTGTTGGTGTAAATAATGATTTAGTAGTGGAAAAATTATGGAGATAATAAGAATATGGATATTAATAAAGTTATTAGGATTATGTGAATGGTGTGTTAATGATCCTGAATTTACAGAAGAAGATAATGCTGAAGTTAATGAATGTATTTTGTACATTAAAAATGAATTATTATCATTAGGAATTTTACCCGCTTGAAAGAATTATATTATAAAGTATAATAAAGAAATATTAAAAGGGGTATAAAAAATGAATGTAAAAGAGAAATTGGATAAAAGAAAATTTCGTACATTTAATGTACATGGTTTAGTAACAGATACCAGAATCTTTATTGAAGAAGAAGGTCCATTATCATTTACTATAAAAATTTTTATAAAAGATTTAATTGATCGTGAGATTGATTTTAGTAATGAGGTAGAGGCAAGAATATTCATTAAAAAATTAATGGTTGAATTATTTAATGCTAATTATATAATTAATCCGATAGAGATAGATAATGTGGTATCTGATTGTTGGGATTATACTAATAAATTTATTAATAATCCTGAATGGAATTTTTTATTTTCAAAAAGTGAAGAATTGCTTGAAGGAGAAGTAAGTAATACATTTAATAAAGTGGTTCCAAAAGTAATTAAGAAGGAATCTAAACAAGATACAGTACGTCGTTGGTATAAAGAATTAGTATTAGATGCTAATATACCAATGTTATCAAAAGAATTTAGTAAAAAATTAATGGATGAATTAGGTATGAGTCAACAAGGTTCTACCACTTATCTGTTTAATGCTAAAAAATATTTTGCATCAGGTGGTGCTATATGAAAAATTATAAAGTTACAGGTGGACCAATTTCCACAACGACATTAAAACATATAGTAGATGAATGTAATTTCACACATGAATCGAGTACATCAAATTCATTTCCATTTCGAATTGGAGTAAATTGGTATTGGGCGATATTTATGGCTGATACATTAATTGGATTTGAAGTATATGGATTTAATGATCCTAAGGTATTAATTGATTTAGGTAAACAATATTATTTTAATGTAATTGAAGAATAATTATCCTATTGAATGAAATATTATATCGTGTAAAATGATATTCATTCAATAAGGAGAAAGAAAAATGTCATTTGGTTGGAGAGTAATATGACACGAAAAACCATTGATGTTGAACAAGTTCGTGAAGAATGTAATCGATTGTTAGCATGTTCATATGGAACACCTGATTATAGATTAGGTGTTGCTACTGGATTAGAATGGATATTAATGAGAACCAATAATTATAAAGGTTTTCGTTATTTATTAGGAACGGAAGTTCCAACAGGTGAAAAACCTGGTATAATTTGGGAAGAAGATCAACAAGGTAGACCAGCTCCAAATTTTGTAGAAGCTGATGAAACAAGAAGGTATTATTTTTAATGAGCCAGCAAAGAGCCATATATTTAGATTTGGAAGAGACTATCATTAATAATTGGTATGATGGATTAATATTAGGAAGTAATGTTAATCGCATATGTAATACAATTAAAGAAAGACTCCAACCTTTTGATTCGATGCATATCTGGTCCTTTGCAATATATAATGAAGAAGAAGTTAAAGAATTCAATTGGCGATTGAGACCTGAATTAGAAATTGTGATGCGTTGTAAATTTGATACCATATTTTCTGTTGATAGTATCAGAGAATTGGTTAAGGAATATGAGAACATAAATTATGATTCTCGTGCTGAATTTATGCAATTGAACAATAAGTTTTATTCATTTATCAAGTATTGTCAATTATATAAGAATTTTCATATGGTTCTATTTGATGATTGTGTACCTAATATGATTATGCAAATACCTGATAAAAATTTAACAATTGAAACTATTAAAATATAAATATTTTTTAAATTAAAGAGAACTACAATGTATCAACAACAAACCAAAAAACAAATTAATGATATCTTAATTTCTTGTAAAGGTGGTCCACATCAAAAATCTGATAAGAAAGAGCGGATGCAAAAATTAAGACAAAAAGAAGCGACTGATTACCTCAGATATTATCAAGACTGATAATATCAACTTTAATAGCTTGTTTCTTATAAGTGGTTTCCTCTCTCTTCCACTTATAAGATCAAGCTATCTTTTTAACCCTTAATTTCATTATTCTACTATTGAAGAAATAAAAAAAGAGCGGATAATAAAAAATGAAATTATATAATGGGGGAACAAAAAATGAAAACGGAAAAAGAATGGCAAGAAGAATATCAAGAATACTTAAAAAAATGTGAAGAAGAAGGTTTATTTGGATCACAGATTAGAAGTATTCATCAATTTAAAAATTGGGGTGTATTTGTTTTACCTGTAAAAGAAGTGAAAGAGAAACGAGTACCAGGTGATTCTAAAGCCGATAAAGCACGAATCATTTATTTTGAAGAAAAAGAAAAAGGTTCAAGTCGTAAACATATTATTAACAGATTTATGACTGAAGCAGAATTAACTGTTGGTGGTGCTAATACTTATTATTGCAATTTTCAAAATAAACAAAAGGAATTAAATAATGCCTAAGTTTATGGTTCATATTCAACGAATTAGTGAATATGTAGTTGAAATTGATTGTGATATACAAGAAGAAGCAGCAACAATAGCTGATCAACAATTTTCTAAAAAATTAGATCGATTAGAACCTACTTATTCATATCCAATTCCAAAAGATGAATGGCCAATAGAAGTTATATAATTATCCTATTGACAAATACTTATAATATTGTAAAATATAATTTTAAATAATACAAATAAGGGTAAAAGATATGTATTTAGAAGATTATGAAACAGAATTAGATTTTAATGATTATGTAGATCATTCAGACGGAGAGATTTTAGATTTATCTGATGATGATGGATATGAAATGAAATTTAAATCTAAATCGGCAGGTACAACATTACCATCTGATTTTGAAGAAGAAGATACATCTGCTTATAATCATGTTACTGGTGCAGCTGTTGAAATTCGAGATCAATCACAAATATATGTAGGTGATGAAAAACCATTTACAATTCCTGTTGATACACCAACCACCACATCCAAACGTTCTAAATCAGATATTGCAAACGAAATTTATGAACGTGAAATGAAAAAAGGTCCAGTTGTACGAAAAAATATATTAAAATTATTTGAAACTGAAGCATTATTGACAAAAGCAGGTGCGGCTACATATTACAATTTAATTCATTCTAAACATAAATGAAATATTGGTTATTATTATTAATATTAATTGGTACTAATATTAGTGCCGAGGAACATAAAATGTCACAACAAATTTTAAGAGATCGTAATGGTGTTCGGATTGGTATTATTGAATCAATTGGACATGAAATGATTGGTCGAGATAAAAATGGTGTTCGTGTTGGTGTTTATAATCCTAAGTTGGATGTTACATATGATAAGAACGGTGTTCGGGTTGGATCAGGTAATCTACTATCATCACTAATTTACTAATTAAAAAAAGGGACCTTAATGGTCCCTTTTTTTTATCCTATTGATTAGAATTAATTATAATGTATAATTAATTAAAATTAAATGAGGAGAAATAGATGTCATTACTACCAACAATAAATTTTCGTGAATTCAAAGTTGATCATATAATCGAATGTTTAGAAAATTGCGGTTATATAATTGATAAATCAGAATTTGAATTTGCTGAGGAATCAGAAGCATTTAAATATATTGGTTTTTCAAATCAATATCATCGATATTTAATTGGATTTAAGGATGAAGAGAATACTGATCCTGAAAGTGAAGAAGATCAATATTTAGTTAGTGTAGTATTAGTTGGATTAGATCATGAAGGTAAATTGGTAGCTGATTATAGTGGAATGCCTGTTTGTACAGGTTCATTAGAAACAGTATTAACTTATATTGAAACAAGATGTAATTAAGGAAACTGATATGAATGAGTTTACATTTATTGTATATAACTTTAATTATCTGACACTGGATGACTTATGGGAATGGTTAGATAATCAAAATGTATGTGTATTGATTGATATTCGAATGGAACCTGATGAAGTTATTGTTACTCCCATGTATCCAGAAATCTTTGATGAACATACCTTACAAGAATTGAAAGATGATTTCAATTTGTATTTTTCAATTTATTAGGAAACTGATATGACAACCCTAACATTTAAAGAAAAAATCAATGCCTTATTTGACGAAGATTTAAGACAAAAATTATATGATATTGTTTCTGAAGAAACAGATCCTGCTTATGCTGCTGGTGCCGCTATTCGTTTATTACAACATGACCTAAATGAATGGGTAGAAATAATGAAAGATGAATTTCCTGATTAGTTTTTATCCTATTGATTATAATTAATTATAATGTATAATTAATTATAATGTATAATTAATTAAAATTAAAGAGAGGAAAATAAGATGGACATGAAAAAATTGGCATATGATTTAGATTATCCTGGTCTAACATTATTACATTATCATTATGCTATTATGGTGACATTGGATTGTGCTACCTGTATGGTGAATGATGGTGAAACTGAATTACCAATTGATGGAACAGCCTCATTAGCAGATTGGGTTTGTGATATGAACGATGATGAGTTCCATTTTGATGATGATGATTGGTCAAATATAGTGGATATTTTAACAAATGAATATTCAGAAGAAATAACTGATTTAATTAAATTGATTGAAGGTAATCAAAAACCTAAATCATGGGCATATTTAACCAAATATCAATGAGGTATATAAAATGAACCAACAAGATAGATTTAAAGAGATTGAACAAAAGGCATTAACTAATAAGTATTTGGTATTACGAAATCATCCTGTAATGGAAATTGAATTAGTTAATGTAGAATGTCAAACAATTATTTGTTTAACAAAAGACAATGATTATGTTCATATTGAATATGCTGATATAACTGACGAAGATATATTTTTGGATGGTGATCGAACATATACCATTAAAATTCCTGAAATACATTATGTTGAATTTGAAGTTGTTGCTGTATCTGAAGAAGAAGCAAAAGATATAGCAGAACAAATGTATAATGATTCTAAATTGGAACATGAATCAATATATGATTCTACTTTATCAAAAGATAAATGGATTTTATCCTATTGAATAGAATAAAAAAATCAGTATAATGCTTTATATCAAATAACAAAAGCGGAGAAAGAAAATGAGTGCAACAGTAACAATCACAGCATCGGATCTTCAATCAATTTTAGAAGATATGAATACATCTGATTTGGTTGATTCAGTTAGTTATTCAAAATATAATGGAATTGAAATTGAATGGGAAGTAAGATGTGAGTCATTTGAATGGGAATTGGATGATGCTGTATCAATTGATGAACATGAACGTCTTGAAGAACAATTCAAAGAACTTCAATATGATTTTGATCAATTATCAGAAGTTTCTGATGAATTGAAAAAAGATTATAATGTTCTGAAAAGTAGTTTTGAATTACTTGAAATTGAACGTAACCAATTGAAACAAGAATTAAATGAATTGAAAGGTCGTTCATTTATTAAAAGGATATTTGGATAAGAAATTATCCTATTGACTTAAACAAAAATAGTAGTATAATAGATTTTATCAAATACAGGAAGAGTTGATTAATTTTAAAAGGATCCAAATTTTTTAATATTAACTTAATGGTGATTATCATGGCTACAAAATCTAAAAAAATCGTTGCTCCTGTTGTTGAATCAGTAGAAGTAGAAACTCCTGTTGCAGTTGTTCTTGAAGAGGCGACTGTTCAAATCGAAGAAAATACAGCAGTGGTTGCTGCTGTTGAACATCATGTTTCAAAAGCAGAACTTGGTCGTACAATCTTTAATGAAGAATTGGCAAAAGGCACATTGGTTCGTAAAGATGTTATTAAACGATTGGTATCAGAAGCAGGTCTAACTGCAAAAGGTGCTGCTACATATTATCAAAATATGAAAAACAAAGCAGGTTTGGTTGTTCATAAAACAGTTGAAACAGTAGAAGTAGTTACTACTGTTGCCACAGATGTACCTGAAGAAGTAACTGCATAATAACCTCCGCAGTAGGTACAATTAAAGAGGGTAAGAAATTACCCTCTTTTTTTATTTAAAAAAAGAAGTATAATATATTTCGTAAATTAAATAAAAGAGGAAAAATAATATGAATATTTCTACATATCAAGCTGAATTCATTATTGAATTATTATATCAAGCTGGTTGGATTGATAATCCTGCTGAATTGATTGGTGATTATCAACAACAAGAAGGAACTCCATCAGCGATTGAAAGAGCGAATATGATTGATAATTTAATTGAAAAATTAAATGATAAGGTTCCTTATGGGGCACAAGTTCCAGGTAAGAAAAAAATAATTGAGTATGTGAAATAATATGTCTATTTCAACCAAACAATTTAATTACATTAAAAAAGATAAGAAATTTGTTACAGAAATATCTTTATTAGGTGATTCACCATTCTTTCGTATTTTTCCTGATTCATGTGATTTAGGTTGTTCAATTAGATCAGAAAAGACTGGTCAAATAGCACAATTTTATATTTATCGAACACATTATAATCCTAATGAACCAGAAGAAGTAACTCATTGGGATTTAAAACCAACACCTGAATCAATTCGTAAGATGCCTGGTTTAAAAGATGTTACAATGATAATTTTTAATGATTAATTCTATCCTATTGAATTAAAATAATAATAAAGTATAATTGATTTATAAATTAAATCAAATGAGGATAAAGAAATGGCAGACAATACAATAGTAACCACCCAACTATTTACTAAACAAGAACTCAAATTAATTGTGGAGGCACTTGAATGTAAATTTGATTGTGATAATGATACTTGTACAGAACCGTTATGGGAAATGGAACGAGAATCTGCAAATGGGTATACATTAACTCCAAATGATATTCAACAAGCACGTACAGAAGTTAATACTAATATTAATAACTTGTTGATATTGCAACAATTACAAGTTCGTTTGGGTCAAGCACTAACTAATGCAGATAACAATTAAGGTTTACTAGTAAACATCATCTAAAAAGAGAACAATTATGTCAAATAAATATGTTGTTAATGTTATTCAAGCATTTTCGTATCCAATTGAAGTTGTTGCTGATTCATTAGATGACGCTGTGGATAATGTTCGTAATTATCCAAGAGAAATAACTAATAATCATGTATATGAATATACTACTCATAATGAAGATTGGAAAGCAACATTATTAGAACACAATACCAATCTTCCATATGGCCCAATTGAACCACAACCAATTACCAAAATTGATCATAATATAAAATTAACCTTAGATTATCAAGAGGTTAGAACAGCACTGGTTGATTTTAGTAATATAATTAACAGATCAAGAGGTTGGGCATATTGTGCTGGTTTTTATGAGGCTTTATTATTGGATTTGGTAATGGGATATGCTGATCGAACAGAAATCCTATCCAGAATGACCACGGTCGTGAAACGATTAAATCAAGAAGTAGAATATGATGATTAAAGTGGTTGTATTTCAATAAAATCTATTATAGATAGAACTTCTCTACCAAAATCAACAGGATAAAAAAATTATCCTGTTGATTTTTATTCTAAATCATGGATAATATGTTTATGAAATCGGGAAGGATAAGGACCTGTTCTTCTGTGGCGGCAAGAGCGGGGAGGTCCGTTTATAAAAAATAGATGTGAAGTATCCTTCCGGGACTTCCTGGACCACGATCAGCATCACCTGAATCACCTCATTTCTTTAACTTATGAATATATTATACACAAATAATTTTTATAATCAATAGGGTAACGAAATCGTCAATAAAATATTTGATTTAAGCGATGATTGAAAAGAGTAATGCATTCATACGAGAAAATTATAAACGACGTGTAAAAACGATTTTTGAAGTGGATTTTCGTGTGGTTTTATTATAATCGATTAATGATATTAATTATAAAAAAGTATCCTATTGTATTTAATTAACATAATAGTATAATGAAGTTTCTTTAATACAATATAGAGAGATATAAAAATGAAATTTTATAATGTTTGTATAGATGAAGATTCACGTGCATGTATTGATAGTGGTGATGATATTTTAAATTTTGAATTTCGTGGTTATATTAATGAACAAGGATTATGTGGAAAAGAAAATTTTGATAGTTTAAAAAGTAATTTTGATGAAATTACAACAAATGATTCATTTTTACAAGAGGATGAAGAAGGTCAACAAGAACTTGAAAAATTGAATAATAATTTTAAAGAATTGTTGAGGTTGTATAATGAACATGGTGGTATTCTGTTGACATGGGGAGTAGAATATGATCAAAATTGGTTATTAATATATGATTGTACTGTTGAAGAATTTGATGAATGGTATAATCGTAAAGTAGATGAAAAAGAATTTAATGATTAAATAAGTAAAAATTCAAGAGGGTAGAAATACCCTCTTGAATTTAATTAACTTGATTGTATAATACACATATTAAATAATAAAGAGATAAATAATATGTCTAATCAAATATCAGATGAATTATTACAACAAGTAAAAATAAAAGTATCAATGACGGTTTCGAAAATTGAATATTTGTATAATACAAAATTTTCGAAACCGATTCAAATTCGTTATGATATTAATAGTTCTCGATTAGCCGGTCAAGCCATATATCGACAAAATGTTATTCGAATTAATCCAATGTTTTTAAACAAATATACGGATAAATTTATTAATCAAACTATTGTACATGAAGTTGCTCATTTAGGTGTTTATCAAGTATATAATCTTGATAAAGGACATTCAAATATTAAACATCATGGTTCCGAATGGAAAAATATGATGATTCGTTTAGGTGCTGATCCTTCTCGTTGTCATTCATATGAAGCAGATGAAGGTGTTGGTCGTCAAAAAACCAAATATGCTTATATATGTGAATGTTGTAATAAACCAATTCCTGTTGGTCCTAAAATTCATTCAAATATTCAAAACGGAAAAAGATATAAAACAACATGTTGTAAATCAAAATTAATTTTTAAAGGTGTTGTTGGTGCTGTTTCAAAAAATATAGCAATTGAAAGAATTGCTGCTAATACTTTAGATAATACTGTTGAAATTAAATCAACAGAACAATTAAAAGCACCAAATCCAACATCTAAGTTGGGAAGATGTTATGCTTTATACAAACAACATTATCTTAAACAATTAAATCGTGGTCAATGGATTACTATGTTTGTAACACAATGTGAATGTACATCAGCAGGTGCAAGTACTTATTTGTCTACTTGTGTTAAATTATTTAATCAAGGGATTTAACCTATTGATTAAAATGAAAAAATTTAGTATAATTTTTTTCAAATTAAAAACAATGGAGACAAAAAATGTTAAACAATCTTGAAATAGAAATATTGGAACAATTGTTGGAAAATGATCGTTTACAAACCCAATTGTTTCAAGAATTATTTACCAAGTTATTAACTGATCCAAATGGAATATCTGAGGATGCATATCTCACGATGTGTGAGTTAGCAGATGCATCCCAAATGATTTTCGATGATCAGGAATTTGTAGGTGTTTGTGATGGTCGAGTTTATTTGAGGAAGGAAGTTCCTGAAGAACTCGATCGGATTGAAAACTAACAATTTATTATTCATATTGGTCATGCGGTGGATGATAATGAGTTGTGGGGATGGGCAGAAAATCAAGAAATCTGTACAATTGAGCAGTTATATTATGATGCGGAAGAGGATTGTATTGTAATCGTTCCACAATTCTCGGATCAATTGTTGAATGAGGTCTTGGTGAAATTAAAACGAGATATCCTGTTGAAATTATAATAAGATTATAATAAGATTATAGTTTCATTAATTAATAAAAACGGAGAAAAAACATGGCAACGTATTTGTGTATGTCAGTAATTGGTACGGTAATAATGTTAATTTTAATTGAAAATGCTGAACCAGGTTATGAAGATGAACATGGTTTTCATTTTGGTTATCCACCTGAAATGGATTAATCACCTATTGAATTAAAATAAAAAATAAGTATAATTCTTTTATCAAATAAATTAAATGGGAAAAGAGATGGCTAAAATTATAAAAGAATTCAAACCAAAATTAAATCATTCAAAAGATTGGTACAATGATAAATTACGAACAAATGTATGTGTTGTTGTATTTGAAAAAGTGAATGGTGAAGAACGTACAATGATTTGTACCATTAAATCAGATATTATTGAAACATTTAGTGGTCCAAAATCAACTGATCGAATAGTAACTGTACCTAATACACAAGTCAGAGTGTTCGATATTCAAAAGAAAGAATGGCGTTCATTTAGAACAGATTCAGTTATATCATTTGATATTATTGAGGAAAAATAATAATGTATGTATTATATTATAATTTTGTTAAAAATCCAATAAGTCAAAAAATTGATCAGACAACTATACATAATGTCAGTTCTAACATTGATATGTTAAAACAACGTGTTAATGAACTAACAGGTTCAACTAATGTGATTTGGAAATTAGATGATTCTGATCCTGATGAAGCATGGGTTGGTTATCATAATAATAATGGTTTTTATCATATTATTCCTATTACTGAAATTTAATTTACCCTATTGAATGAAATAAATTATTAAGTATAATTCATTTCATAAATTAAATAAAGGGGGAGAGATGGAACTTAATACGGTAGAAAATGTTCGTGAATTTGTTAATGACATTACGAAGGAACAGATCAGTGATGAAGAGTTGATTTGGTTTTTTTGTATGTGGCATGCTGATGAATTATTAGAGTCATTTAATACAAAAGATTTGGCTGCTTTGTTATTAAAAGGTCAAAAACCTTTAAATACTTTAGAACAATTTCAAAATAAGTTGGATGAAGAGTATGAAGGTTATGAAGAAAATCCTGATTTTCCAACTGCTGTAATGAAGTATCGTTTGGTTCGTCATTTCTTAAGTCTTGAAGCAGCACAAGAATATGAAGAACAAATTTCTAATTTTGAATAAGATTTTACCCTATTGAAATAAAAAGAAAATAGAGTATAATATATTTCATAGATTAAAGAATAAGTGGGGAAGAACGAAAGGGTCTTGATTCATTTAGATTAAAGAGATGATCAAGGTTGTACAACAGCCAACCGGAAATGGTAGCCGGACATAAACAGCATAAGCGAGGAATGGTATACAATGACTTGGACTTGACGAAAGTTAATATAAATCATATACTATAATAAAATTGCGAAGCGACATTGTCAATTATGTCCCTAAATTTTAATTGACGAACCCGGACATTAGCGAAATGCGAGGAAAGGTATAATATGACTTGGACCTGACGAAAGTTAATATAAATCATATAATATAATATCATAATGAGAATTTAGTGTTTGCCAATATCACTGTTGTCCCAAATTGGTAATTGAAGAGGTACGGCTTGAGGTGAGCCAGTTATGTAACATTTATTTTTTATATAATTTAATTTACATATGAGGATTTAAGGTTAAACCAATGTATCAGGACGAAATTGATACATTGGTTTTAATCATTATGAATAATTAATCAAAATAATCTTTAAATCATATGATTTAAACGAATTTAAAGCGATTTAAACGATGACAAAAATTATTTTGATTAATCATACATTGAAAGTATAATCGATTAATAACGACGATTATATTAAAGATTTATTTGCGCCTCTCTCTGCGCCCACTCAAGAGCCACAATCTGAAAAGAAAGTGGCTCTCTTTTTATCCCTATTGTTTTTATAAGAAAAATAAGTATAATATATTTTATAAATTAATTAAATGAGTGAATATTATGTTTAGACATACAATTGAACTTCATACATATGAACTTGAAATATGGAATAATAAATGGTTAAGACCTAATATTCCATATTACAGATACTTTGATAAACAATCATTCAAACAACGGAAATAATTATGCACCAACATTATCGTGAATATTATGGTTATATTAAACCAAAAGTAATTCCTTATAATTATCGTCAATTCGATAAATCAACTTACAAACAAGGTAAATAATTATGCCTGCTAAATTTGTGGAAGAATTAGCCAAACAATTAGTTCGTAGTAACCTTGAAAACTTTAATATTATGGTTGATGAAGGTGAAATTGAAAATACTGCTACAGAATTTAGTGATTATGGTATTTGTTCTGAAAATGTAATTGATACAATTAACCATCACATGGAAGAAATTTTATCATATACACATAAACTTCAAACAGATGTTGGTAGTATATTGTTTAACGAATAAATATACCTTTTTACTAAAGAGGTTAATTATGAAAAGATTTAAAGTAATATTTGTAGATGAACAAAATTTCATTGATACAACAGAAATAGATGCACCTAATTCAGAAACAGTTTATGAATTATTTAATGAAATGTTTCCTGATTGTTCAATTGATAATATAATGCCTTTAGGAATATAATAATGAATCACTTAAAATATGTGGTAATTGATAATGGAACACCTATTCCATATGTCTTCCCTTATCCGATAACTCATAACGATTTTGCCCAAAACATTAAAGGTCATGTAGTTAGTGCTGGGTTTTGTTTTCCATATATTGATTCTGTTACACACAATGTTAAATGGGAAGCTTTTGGCAAATCCCATTCATTAAATATTGGATCAAATCCTGAAGCAGATTCACGATTGATTAACAAATATTATTGTGGATACCCTGTTGATTAAATTATATTTTAGGGTATAATTATTTAAAAATCAATAGAGGAGAGAGATATGTTATTAATATTTTCAAATACAGGTGATTGGGAAAGAACTGAAATTGGTTTCAGAACTTTCATTAATTCCGAATCTGTTTCCAATAAAGGAATTATTCAAATTGTTCAAGAGTTCATTCGTGATGATGGTGTATTGGAAGACTATTATGAAGATGAACATAAAGGACTTGAAGTTAAACAAATCGGTGATACAATGGAATTTTATGACATAATGGATATGGGAACATATACATTATGGTCAGATTATACCATCGATCCAACTCATTTCGTTCATTTTTCAAATTCGAATGGTGAATGGATGTATGTCATATACACCATCCAAGATAAATAAAAACTTACCCTATTGATTCGAACTTTGATTGCTGTATAATAACTTCATTAATTAAAGAATTGGAGTTCGAAATGTCAAACAAACAATGGTCAGAACAAAACATAATTGATTTATTAAATCGTGATGACGAAAAAGGGGCGGCTGCTGTTACAAGAGCTGTTATCGCAATCTATAATCGTCAAACAGCAGATGAACAAGCTGTTGGTGATACAAGAGTTCATAATAATATTGGTTTCAACGGTGCTGATGCCAAATATCTTTCATTTTGTGCTACTTATGCCATTAACACCAAAAGAAGTTTAAATGGAAAACATTTAGATAAAGCACGTACCAAAATCATCAAATATCGTAAACAATTACTTGAGATTGCTAATGGCAATTAATAAAGATAAAATTGTGTAATTGGTAAGTTAAGTATTATGATTCCATTTTTTAAAACTTTATTTGAATTGAATGGAATGAGATATCAATTCACATCTCATTCCAATTCATTTGATGAACATCAACAAAAATGGGAACAAAATAAACCAATTGGGTATATTGTTCTCATTCAAACCGGATTGATTTTTGATTCGAATGGTCGATTGATTAACAATTTTTAAAAGTAAATCAGTAAACAATTTAAAAGGATTGATTATAGAATTAATGGATGATAATTAACCCTATTGATTTGAATTACAAATAAAGTATAATAATCTTCATAACATAAATCAAGAGAGGGAAATAAAATGTATTCATCAGTTAGTGTTATCAATGGTTGGCAAACAATTCATAAATCAACTGGAATTAAATTTGGTCCGACATTCAATAAAGTAACAGATTTGTGGGAATGGCAAAGATTGAATTTGACAGGTGAAAATTATGGTCGCTATGACATCGGTAATATGTAAAAATAAACAATGTAAAAAGGTATTTCAAGCACGAACAGCTGATGTTAAACGTGGTTGGGGTAAATTTTGTTGTAAATCATGTAAAGCAATAGAACAAGAAAACAGAACTGGTCAATATAAAAAGTATTGTAATAATGTAATTACAAAACAATTAAAAAGTAACCATCAAGGTGAAACAGAAGAGTTTTTTGCTAATTATAGTAATGAAGATGATGGTGATTTTGATTGGGCATATGAAGAATCAGATTTTTGTACCTCATAGGTGATAAAGATGAAAGTTAATATTAGTGGAACATTACCAGAATTATTATCAATATGGAATTGGGATATATTGTGTAAAATGATTCATGTAGATTATTATAATATGCATTTAATAAGTCCTACTGAAGTTTTCTTTTTAAATACTCAAAGCCTTATCGATGGTGGATTTGTTTTTCATAAGGATTCTATTGATGAAACAAACACAGTTGATGATGCTCCATGGGGTACTTATGATGGTGAATATTAACCCTATTGAATAAAAATAAAAAATAAGTATAATAATCCTCATAAGATAAATCAAGAGAGGGGAAACAAAATGAATACAAATCAACCAGAAGATGTCCAAGCAATAATTCCAATTGAACCAGTTATCCAAAAATTGGCAGAAGTGGCGAAAATGATTCAATCAAGAGTTCCTGAAGGAACCTCATTACCTGAAATTGTTGATCGTGTAGTTGAACCTGTTGCCATGATGATATTTCAAGGTGTTCTTAATGAATTAGATCCTAATTGGTCAACAAACATTATCGATCATTATGTTCATCCATCAAAAGATTCATTTTGGATAAATGAATCTGAAACTATTCAATAGGAATTACTTATGGCTGTTCATAAATTTATTTATCGTCGTCCTGATTATCCTATTAATTCAGGTCAACATCCATTTATTAATATTGTCTTATTGGTTGGATATACTAATAATACTATTAAAGCCTTTCAAAATATGGCTGCAGCCATAAAAGCTGATCTTCCTTTCGTTAATATAGATGAAATTGAATTTGGAAGGGTATATAAATCTGAAAGATATCAAGGATTTACAATTGCTTCATGGAGTGGTCGAGTTCCAATTGAAACTGAATTTCCTGATAAATGGATAGTACATGCTGAATGTGATCCTGATTATTATTGGTAAAAACTTTCCTATTGACAGAATATATGAAATAAGTATAATATTAATATTGAAATGGGAGAGAGACATGACTAAAACAGAATATAAAAAAGCAAGACAATTAGTCAGAGAAAATGGTGAATATGGTTTAAGATTTATCGAACGAATAGTTAATACTTTAACTGCATGTCAATATCAAACTTATTGGTATTGTATATTTAAAGGACAAGTCGATAAATTAAAAGAACGACAACAAATGGTAGAATATTTTAAAGAACAAAATTTTAAATTTAATTTTCGTCAAATACAATAAAGAGGTACTAAATGAAACAAACAGGTTTTACTTTAATTGAATTAATAGTTGTAATTGCAATATTTGGAATAATTACACTTGTAATTATTCCAATGTTCGGTGGAAATATTCCTAATCAATTAGTTCAAAATGGAACTATTTGTGAAGAAGGAATGAAATTTTCAGTTAGTCAAGGTTATCGTCAACAAATAATTGGACCTAATGGATTACCATTAAGTTGTGAATAATATCCTATTGATTGATAGAGTTAATATAGTATAATTAACTCTATCAATTAACTCAATAAGAGAAATAATATGTCGCAACCAAAATTAAATAAAGAACAAAAATTATTATTAATATTACTTCCGTTCATTATAGTAGGAATATTAATGATAGGATTTGTAATGTATAATTTAACATTAGATGCAATCTATGAACCAGTTATAGATTATCCTATTGAACAAATTCGATAATTAAGTATAATCATTATTATTAATTAACTCAATAGGAAAAATAAAATGGCAACTACTACTACAATAGAAACAGTTGAAAAAAAAGTTGTTACATTAAATGCTCATGATATCTTATATTATATGGGATTACCTGAAAATGCATATGATATTCGTGTATATATTAAAATTCCTGGTGGCGGCGATTATTCAAATATGGATTTAGATGTCACTCATGACCAACAAGCATGCATCGAAGTTCGGTATTCTTTAAAAAAATAACCCTATTGATTAAATTATATTTTAGGGTATAATAATTAAAAAATCAAGAGAGGAAATGAAATGAGTGATACATTATATTGTGTAACAGAAAATCGATTTGAAATCATTCTTGAAAAACAAACATTAGAAACTGCTACAAGTGTCTTATATTCATTTCGTGAAATCATGGACATTTATAATAATGGTGAAGAAATTGTTAGTTATTGGTCATCTAATGATAATAACCATCTATTAATATGTGATTATAAATATGATCCTACACGATTGATTTATTTGGATAATTTAATTAGTTATGTTAAACATGAGTTAAGTAAACCAAAAACGAAAGAAGTATATGTTGATTTGAGTGATAAAACGGTTCAAGTATTAGTTAATGGTTGGCAAAAATTATTAAAAGAACATGGATTTATGTGTCGTCCTTCGACAGGTACATTTGTTAGATTTAAAACTAAACCAAAAAAAGTTGAAGTAAAAAAATCTGTTTTATTGAGATTGAAAAGTATTTGTGTTGAACACTTACAAATATCATTAAATAACGAATATGATTTAGATATGGAATGGAGAGGTACAGGTCAAGAAAAGAATTTACGAAATTATGTTAAGTTTGGAATGAAACTTGGACATACTGTTGATTCTATCATAAATGATCTTCCTTTTTATCGTGTGTGGATAAATGATAGTAAAAATGAAAATGGTTATTATATTAGTAATTATGAATATTTTTCATTAAATTATTTTTTAACCAATAATGTATTTAAAAATGAACAAAATCAACAGGAATTGATTGAATTACATACTAACGAATTTCGTAAATGGTTAGAAGAAATTACCCTATTGTAATTAAACTAAAATCAAGTATAATTTAATTTTTCAAGTAAATCAAGAGAGAATAAAATGTCAACACAAATCGCAAATATCGAACAAATTCAATCAAACGTAACAGTTGGTATGGATGACTTGGTTAATGTATTTATTGCAAAATACGAAACATCATTAATTAACCAACGTAATACTTTACAAGACCAATTGAAAGATTTTAATAAAATCATTTCAGGATTGGGTGAAACAGCTATTAATGATGCAAAACAGGCTGTTCAAGAATTTAATATTCCTAAATTTAAAAATGGATATGTTTCAATCATTACCACTATTGGTGATGAATTTAAATTAAATTGGGAAAAGAAACATGTGACATTTGATATAACCACCAATGTTAAATCTTCTGTTAAGGTTGATTATAGAGATGAACAGGAATCACATATCACATCTGCTGTATCTCTTGCACCTGATATTATTTCTTCATACGAACATAATATGGAAGAAAAACGATTGGTTATGGAAAATTTATCTAACATAAACAATGAGTTACGTGATATTTCAAGAAAGGAACGTCAAGTTCGTGGACAAATTGCTGAAAGAAAATTTGTTGCAAGTGGTTTGGAAGATTTGTTGAATGATCAAGAATTGGTTAAATTGATACAAATGTAATATCCTGTTGATTATGATAGAGAGAATTATAATTTTCTCTATCATAAAAATCAATAGAAGAAAAGTTTTACCCTATTGACAATAACTAAAATTAGTATATAATGTAAATCATCAGTTAGGGATTCAACTGATAAAAAAGAATCCAAATTTCAATTTTATTTTTAAATTTATCAAGTGGTGAATATCATGGCAAGAAAAATCAAACAAGCAGAAGTAGTAGTTGAAACAGTTGCAGTTGTTGCTGATGTGGCTGAAGTATTGGCTGAAACAAATGTTCAAGTGGCTGAAAACACAGAAGTTCAAACTGAAGTGGTCGCCAAAGTTGTTAAGGCTGAAGTTGGTCGTACAATTTTTGCTGAAGAATTGGCAAAAGGCACATTGGTTCGTAAAAACGTAATCAACAGATTGGTATCTGAAGCAGGTCTAACTGCAAAAGGTGCTGCTACATATTTTCAAAATATGAAAAACAAAGCAGGTTTGGTAGTCCATAAAGTAAAAGAAGAAGTGGCTGCTTAATACAAAATTAATTAAACGAACGGTACTTAATACCAACATGGGAGGTCATAATTGACCTCCCTCCGTTTAGAGATACACTCATGTATAAAAAATTCAAACAAATCAGATTATTAAATAAAGAAATGAGATTCACTAATGTTAATCTTGAAGAATTAATTGAAAGTGATGTATTTGATTTAGTTGTTTCAGGTCATATATCTAAACAAGATTTTGCTACATGGGTTGAACATCAACGTGATATTTGGTTTAATATAGGGTCTACTAGTAAACATAATTAACCTATTGATTTATAAAATATATTAAGTATAATATATTTTATAAATTAAATATAAAAGAGGAAAAGAGATGACTGACCTATTTGTATTAGAAGAAATTAATTGTCATGGTAATGTTCGTCAAAACAAATTCAAAATCCAATTGGCGTTAATTCAACAGGCTGTTGATTATGCGTTACTAAATCAAAATGAACAACAAGAAATTGAAGAAGAGATTGATAGTTTTTTGGATAGTTTTGATAATTATTCTATTACAAATCTATTATGTTCTATAATTCTAATTAAACAAAATCAACCTGATTTCGATCCAATTACATTCATGACTAATTTAAAAGAATATGGTCGATTTAGTGTTGAAAGTGAAGAATGTATATATGGAATTGGTACTACTAAAGAATTAGCGTACCAAGCTTTTAGTGAAATTCAGGTCGAAATAAGTAATGATGATTGGGATTAATTTAAAAATCTATTATAGATACAAACATAGCGAACAAATCAACAGGATAATTATTTTTTATTAATTTATACATTGTAACATTATATTATCACTCATTTTTATTTTAAAATCAATAGGATAATATTATCCTGTTGACAACGTTCCGGGACCTCCTGGACCCGCTTCGTCAGCCGTCAATTCCTTCGAATTCATTTATATTATACCCAATTAATTTTATTAATCAATAGGGTAATAAAGTTATCCTATTGTTTTTTCTTTAAAAATAAGTATAATATATTTGTAAATTAAATAAATGAGGAAATAAAATGTATATTGTTTTTAAAGCATTTGGGCCACATTCACATTTAGCATATTATGGTTATACTCAAAATGAAAATCCATTAGAAGGATTTTTAGGTGGTGCAACACGACCTGATCCTACACGAAAAGATGTTCAATTACTTCAAGAAAATCATGGTGATACATCAGTTATTCAAGTTGAAATGATTGATGTATGTGAAGATGAAATGGAAGCTTGGATCATTAGAAATGAACAACGTATTATTAATTCAGATACAATATCAGGTCCAACCATGTTTCCTGGTGGAATTGCTGAAAGAGCCATGAAAGAAAGACCTGAAACATTTGAAAAATGGAAAAAACAAACTGAATTAGCCTCTTGTAAAACTGCAAGAGATGCATATCGTTTAGGTAAATGGACCAAAGATGAAATTGTATCATTAAGTAAACAATTTGGAAAACAGGTTATTGTTAAAGCATTAGATAAATTATCCCCTGTTGATTTTGATTCTAAGTATTATCAAAATCTAATCTAAATTTAACCTATTGAAAATCGATAAGAATTGAGTATAATGATTCTTATCGATTAAATCAATTGAGGAATTAAAAATGTCACATTTAAAATTTGAAATTCAAGATAACAATCAATCAGTTTCATATATTGGTAAGTTAATCAAAAAAACAAAAACACGTGTTGCATTTGAAACTAAATTTGGTACAATGGATATTCCTGTTGAAGAATTAAAATCTTTAACACCTGTTTCTGAAACAGAATTTGAAAATTCACCAGGTCCTATTAAAGAAAAAGAACCAACTATAATTCATCAAGATCGTCCACATGGTCATCGTGAAGGTGATTCTAAAATGAATCGTGCTATTGCTTTATATAAATCAATGATGGTCAATGGGGAACATCCAAAACGAAAAGATGTAATTGATGCTTTTGTAGAACACATAGGTTTAACAAATGCAGGTGCATCTACTTATCAAAATACTATCAAAAATCAAATCAAATAACACTAAAATACACGTCAAAAATCGTTTATATTAATCGATTAAAATTTATTAGTATATTATATCAGATAAATTTTAATCGACGTTTAAATCGCAAATTTTATTGTCCTGTTTTTATATTAATTTAATTAAGTATAATCATTTTATACATTAAATAAATGAGGAAAATAAAATGGCTACTAAATTAACTAAACAACAACAAAACCAACTGAATGATTTATTTGAAGAAACTATTATTGGTGCATTAGTTGAAGATATGACATTTACTAAAGAATCAACTGCCCAATTAGCTATTGATTATTTAATTAATAGATTAGAAAATTTAGATGTAGAGGCAATTGTTCAATAATTTTATCCTGTTTTAATATTAATTTAATTAAGTATAATCATTTTATAAATTAAATAAAAGAGGAAAACGAAATGAATAACTTATCATTAGAAGATCAAATCAAATTGGCTAATATCATTTCTGTTTTTAATAAAATAAATGTACATTGTGCTGAATCTGAAGATTATAAAGAAGGAGTTGTTCCCTTTTCATCTAATCCTGAAACTGTTGAATATTATCAAGAACAAATGGAAAATATTGAATATGATCAACATGAAATTGAATTATTTACTAATTGGTTAAATTCACTTCCTTTATTGGAGAAATAAAATGTTAGAATTATTATTAGTGGTATTGGTTGTTTATTTTATCTATTTTGGATATAATATGTTAGTAGTTGTACCAAAATATGGTAATTGTTTATTTGGTATACCTAATACAAGATTTGTATGGGTTATTTCAAAATATCCTGTTGATGATGATGAATATTAAACAAGTTATTTATATCTTTTATAACAATTTGGATGCATCTGATCATCATTCAAAATTGATATCGGTTGATATGGATCAACCGATTGTACCTCAAGTCCTTCAACAAGTAATTAATGATCAAGATTTAATTGATAATCTTATACCTCGTTTTGTTAAAACATCAACAGGATATTTATTTGTAGGTGAAGAATATAATCGTATTATTATTTTTTAACCTGTATTCTTTTATTATTAATAAAGTATAATAGTTTTATTAATTAAATAAAGAGGAAAAATCAAATGCCTAAAATACAAATTGAAGTAAGTGATTATCAATTGGAATTAATGGTTAAACAATTAAAACAGGATTATGATGTAAAAGAAGTAACTGATCCTGCTTTATGTATGCAATTCCTATTACAAAATTGTGCAGATCAAGCAAGTTGGTTTGTGGATATGTTAGGTGATGGTGGTGGTAATAGTGTTGTAGATGAAATTTTAGAAATGGAACAAATAAAAGAATGTATGGTATTAGGTTCAGATGAAGATTAACCTATTGAATTAAATAATAATGAAAGTATAATCATCTCATAAATTAAATAAAAGAGGAAATAAAAATGCCAACATTATTAACTGATTCAAAAGATGATGATATGTCCTTAGAAGAGTTATGGATATTCTTAAATAAATTATCATCACATATTGTTGAAGATAATAAATTAAGTAATAACATTTATCCAACTGATGTTCGTAAGATTCAACTCACCTCTATTCAAACATTAATTAATTCAATTCAAAAACATCATTAATGGGAGGCTATCATGCCTGCTTATATACAATTAATAATCATTACTATATTGGCTCTCATCATTAACATATGGATGCGATATCAAAAATCAACATGGTAATAACCTACGTTTACTAGTAAACACCAATCAAATTCATAAAAAAAGAACCTTAATTGGTTCTTTTTTTTATCCTATTGTATTAGTTTTTTTAAAGTGTATAATAATCTTCATAAATTAAAAAAGAGGAGAATATTATGAAAACATCAATCTGTTCATTTATTCGTTCACAATTAAAAATAAAAGGATCAACTAAACATGATTCATATTATAAATTAGAATGTGATTTACCTTGGTATGATTTTAGAAAACAATTAAAAAAACAAGTTCGTAAATGGATTAAAAAAGGATTAGTTGAAGAGATTAATCAAATAACATATGATAGTGTTAGTATCAAATTCAAATCACAAATAACTACTACAGGTAACAATCGTACCTTATTCATTAGTAGAAGTCAATATAAATCTTTCAAATGTATTAGTATTTGGTAAGAACTACCTCTCATTTAAATATAGACCATTCTTTATATAATTTAATAAAATATGATTTAATTAATTTAAAATAATTATAGATACGAACATATAGAACAAGTCAACAGGATAATTTTTTTAATAAAAATGACCTGTTTTATTTTATATTTTATATTATATAATAATTATATGAAAAAATTAATTAAAAATTTAAAAATAATATTTAAAAATAATATTAAATATTATAATAATAAAAAAGTAAAGATGGATAATATTAATATAGGGATAGTTGTGTTTAATGGATTAGTGTGTTATAATAATATTTTAAATTAAATGAGAGAGATGATTATGAAAAAATTAATGTTTGTGAATGTATGTATTGATGAAGATGGATATGTTATAATTGAAGATGGAGAGATTGAAAGTTATAAATGGAGAGGTTATATAAGAAATGAAGAATATGGTTGTAGTAGAGTGGTTGATAATGTTGAAGAAGTAAGAAATGAAATGTTAAAAGGTGGTGTGAATAGTAAATGGTTTAATGATGAAGAATTTGGTAAAATTGAAAAAGAAAAATTGATTGATGGATTATTAAGAATTGAAGGGTTGTTTTGTGGTGGTATTATAGGGATGTTAATTAGTTGGAGTGTTGAATATGATGATAATTTAATGTTATTATATGAAGTTGAAATTGGTGATGAAGATGAGGGTGATGAATATATTGAAGGTTGTGTTAGTGGTGAAGTGTGGTATAATAGAGAGTATGATGAAAGTGAATTAGAAATTTAGTATTTAATTAAATAAGAATATAATATTAAATGGATTTAATATTATATTTTTTAAAAAATGACCTGTTTTAATTTATTAATAATAAAGTATAATATATTTTGTAAATTAAATAAAGAGAGAATAAAAATGAATAAAAATATATTAAAAAGATTTAAAATGAATAAATTAGATAGTGAAGATTTAAATAATATGAATATTGATGTAGTATTAGATGTAAGTGAAAAAATGGGTGAATGTGAAGGTTATGAAGTATATTTAAGTGAAGATAATTATGTATTATTAATTAAAGATAATGAATATTGGTTAAGTTGTGTTGATTGGGATGATGAAGATGTATTAGAATATATTAATTAAGTATTTAATTAAATAAGAATATAATATTAAATGGATTTAATATTATATTTTTTAAAAAAAATGACCTGTTTTAATTTATTAATAATAAAGTATAATAATATTTTTAATAAAGAGAGGTGGTTATGAATAAAGTTTATTTGATTTGGAAAATATGGAATGATGAGTTTGAGGTTGGTGGTAGAGAGGATGATAATATGATGTTGGAAGAGGTTTGGAAAGATGAAGAAGAATGTAAGAAAAGAGTGAATGGTTTAAATATGGAAAGTAATAAAAATGTATATTGGGATTATAATAGTAAAATTGTAAATTAATTAATTAAAAAAATCAACAGGTTAATTTGAAATATAATTAACCTGTTGACTTAGAGTTTACTAGTAAACATCATATAAAGTATCTTTTTTTTAAAAAAAAAGATCAACAGTTCTTTTTTAACCTATTGTTCTTTTTAAAAAGTGATAGTATAATTATTATATTGATTAAATAAAAAAAGAGGTGGATTATGAGATTGTTTATGGTAATTGATTTGTATGAAGGTGTTGTTGAAAGTAAAAAAATAGTGGAAGATGATGGAAAAAGTAATGAGGAAATTGTGAGGGATTATGTTGGGAGTTGTGGGGGAATTGATGGGGATGATATTGAGAAGGAAGTTAAATATGTAATGGAAAAAGGGAAGGAGAGTTTTGGAGATTGGAGATTTAAGGGAGAGGAAAGTATGATGGTGATTATTAAGGTTAAAAATAGTTAATAACATTCTCACATATCTTTTAAAAAGTCAATAGGACATAATAAACCTATTGACTTATTATAGACCATGGTTCAGTTCTAAATTGACCACATGAATTTTTCTCTAAATAAAATCTTATAATATACTCAAACTAATAGACCACTTCAACAGGACAAAAAATAAATTAGCCTATTGATATATTTTCAAATTCATTTATAATATTATCAAATGTTCGATCATGACCGCTAGAGCGGCGGAATGCATTTTTTATTTTTGCCCTGTTGACAACGTTCCGGGACTTCCTGGACCCGCCTTATCAGCCGTCACTTCCTCAGAAGCCAAATATATTATACTTAATTATTATAATTAATCAATAGGCTAATAAAAAAAGAACCTATTGAATATATTTTAAAATAATATATAATATAATTTCTTTCAATAAATCAAATATAAAATAAAATGAATACATATAATATTATTATTAATCATTTTTCAAATAATTTATTTAAATCAGTTGTTGATTTAATAGAAAATATGGGAGATTATATAAATGAAAAAGATAAAGAATTATGGGATGTATATAATGATGGAATAATGGAAGGAGAATTAAAAGATAATGATAATATTGAAGATATAGAAAGATATGTGGATGGAATATTATTAGAATTAAGAAAAAATATGATTAATTATTTAAGTAGAAATATTAAAAAATAATTAATAATTAATCAACAGGACAATTTGAAAAATAATTGTCCTGTTTTAAATAAAATTAAATCAAGTATCATATATTCAAGTTCAAAAAAAAGAGATTTAAAAGAAAGAAAAAAGCACTATTGAACTTAACAGAAATTCAAGTATAATTTAAATCGTAACAAATCACTTAATTAACTAAAGAGAGAATATATCATGAAAAAATTAACTAAAAAAGAAAAATCACAAATCGCAGTTTGGTCAGAAATCAACAGTTCACTTGTTGAACAATTCAAACCTGTTGAAGAAGTTGTTGAAGTTGTATCTAATAAACCTGTTTTATCAGGTCAAGAACAAATCATCAAAGTTCTTCAAGAGGCAACAGGACAAATTAAAGAAAATGAAAAAGTCCTGTTGACAAAAGCAGACATCGGTAGAACAATTTTTGAAGAAGAATTGAAAAATGGACTTGTAAGAAAAACAGTTATCAACAGGCTAATAAATGAAGCCCTGTTGACAAAAAATGGCGCAAGTACTTATTTTCAAAATATGAAAAATAAAGCAGGTCTTGTTAATCACAAACCAAAAACAGCTTAAAGTCAACAGGACAAGGATGTCCTCTTGATTCTCTTCTACATTAAAGTATAATTTATTTTAGAAATTAAATAAAGGAGTACGAAAATGTCCCTTCAACATACCATCGAATTATTTACAAAAATTAATAATGATTGTAAATCAACAGGCGAAAATGTTGTCCCATTGACTTCCGACAATATCGATTACTATATCGATCAAATGGAAAATTTGAACTTTACCAATAAAGCTCAAGACGAATTTATCAACTGGTTAGAATTACAACACTAACCTATTGAACTTAAACTGAATTAGTTTATAATATATTCACAATCAAACAGGAGAATATAATGTTAGCAACTCATTCAGAAGCAGTTCAAGAATTTGCCCTCAATATCGGTCAAGATAATATCGAACAATGTTGGCTGTTGACTTCATATGATACTTGGGTTAGAAATCCATTTTATAATGGCCCTATTCAACCCCATCCTGAATCATATGATTATGAGGATGAAGATTAACCTATTGAACTTAAATTGAATTAGTGTATCATATAGTCATAGTCAAACAGGAGAATATCATGAACACTAATTCAATTAAATTAAATCAATCAACTTTCAAATCTCTTCCAAAATCAATTAGAAAGTTTATCATAGATTTACAAAAAAGTCAAGGATGGTCAGATCAACAATTATTTAATAGTGGATGGTCCTTTAATCCAAATCATTTAACAACAGGTCAATTTACATTAAACTAATTACCCTATTGATCTAAACAGAAATTCAAGTATAATTTAAATCGTAACAAATCACTTAATCAAACAGAGAGAATATATCATGAAAACATCAACAAAATCAAACAAAAAATCAACAGGCACTTCTTTGTTAGTTATTGAACAACCTGTTGTACTTCAATCAGTCGCAGAAGTACTTGAACAAGTAACTGAACAAGTTGAAGAAAATACAACAGTGGTGGCCACTGTTGAAACAAAGTTGACAAAAGCAGACATCGGTAGAACAATCTTTAATGAAGAACTTGAAAAAGGCCTTGTTCGCAAAACTGTTATCAACAGGCTAATAAATGAAGCCCTGTTGACAAAAAACGGCGCTGCTACTTACTTTCAAAATATGAAAAATAAAGCAGGTCTTGTTAATCATAAAACAAAAACAGCTTAATGTCAATAGGGGGTAGGTATTAACTACCCCCTTTTCTTTTTATATGGATAATGTATTATATGTTCATGTTATTAATACAGAGAGGAGAACAACCATGAACACTACTACATATCCAAGAGCAGAACAACTGGCCAAAACAATGCAACTTCCATTAACCTATTGTCAAACAACTAAAGAGTTATATGGGTATACTAAACCTGTCCTAGATATAGGTAAAGCTAAACGTTTCCTATTCGAACAAGGACTATTAAGTCAAGAGGCCATCGAACATGCCATAACTATATTAGAAGAAAGAGTATCATACCTATAATCATTATAAAAGTCAACAGACTACAAATGTCCTGTTGACTTTTTAATATAACATGGTCCAAAAGGGCTTTTTAGCCCATGGTTTATTTTTTTCAAACTCAGGCCAACACCTACCAAATTTTTTTACCCTATATAAGAATTTTTTTTTATAATTTTTATTTTACACCTACCAAATTTTTTTACCCTATATAAGAAATTTTTATAAAATATTTTTTTTGTCCTATATAGAATTTTTTTATAAAATATTTTTTTACCCTATATAGAAAAATTTTATAAAAAATTTTTTTGTCCTATATAGAAGAATTTTAGTATATTAAGGGATATTCATCCATTTTTTATAATCTTGGGGTAGGTCGTGTTCTTTGTGTGAGATGGGGTCGATAAAGACGAAATGATTATTGAGTCGTTGCATAATATTATCTTGATGAACGTCGGGGTCGTAGTGGTTGAAGAGAGGTTCTAATAATCTAAGGGCTTGTTTAAGGAATTTATTATTGGTTGAATGTTGGATATGTTTGCGAATGTTAGGGTCATTAAAAGCTCTGCGAAATTGAATATGAGGTTGATTGGTCCAAGGTTTATTATGATCTGTGGTAAAGATATTATGAATATTAAAGTCGATAAGGGTTTGTTGATTGATGTGTATTGGGAATAATTTTTCCATAGTAATGATAAGGACTTTATTGAAACCTGGTTGTTGTGGTGAGATATTATTATCATCTATATAGGAGGGGTTAGGATTATTATAGAGTTTAGCGGAAAATATTTTGGGGAAGAATGGGTTATTTTGGTGTTTTAGAGCTAATTTAATAAACTGGTATTGGGGGTCGTTGGTATTATGTATATTAATATGTTTAGTGATAGAGTTGGGAAATTTGTTATGTTGGGTGGTAGTGGCTTGGAAGCCTTGAGAGAAAGGTATATTATGTTTATTAAATAATTTATTGGTATCGACTGGTTTATTAGTAGATTTAATGTTAGGTGATGTTTTATTAAGTATTTCGAAAAGTTTCATAATTATGATACCTATTATATATTAAATAGTGTTATTTAATATTAAAAATTTGTTTATATTGGTTCCATCTATTCGGATCGGTTATAATAATATGTTCAGCTTCTTTCCATCTATTTTTAATAACATTTTTTGCATAGAGATAAGCTGAAAGAGGATCTGTCATAATAAAAGGTTCTAGATCTGGTGATCTATTGGGTAAATTTTCGATAGCTTGTTCAAGGGCTAACTCTGGAATAAATTTAATGCGATTGTTATATCCTGGAAGAGATTGGGGATTGGAGTGGTAGTTATAAAGGTTGAGCATAATTAATCTTCTATAATATTAAAGTGTTTTTTATACATATTCCAAAGAACGTTATGTTGTATTAACATTAGTTCGGCTTCTTTCCATCTATTTTTAATAACATTAATGGAGTAGTTATAAGCTGAAAATGGATTTTTCATAATATAAGGTTCGGCTTTTTTCCATCTACCATTAATAACTTCATTTGCATAAAGATAAGCAGATTGTGAATGTTGCATAATGTAAGGTTCGGCTTCTGGCCATCTATTTTTAATAATATTTTTTGCATAAAGATACGCGGATCGTGGATCTTTCATAATAATAGGTTCGGCTTCTGGCCATTTATTTTTAATAATATTATCTGCATATGAAAAAGCTGAATACGGATCTTTCATAATAATGGGTTCAGCTTCTGGCCATTTACTTTTAATAATTATTTGTGTATATTTATAAGCTGTTTGAGGATTTTTTAATATAGTATGTTCGAGGTCGGGTGATCTATTAGGTTTATTTAATAGGGCTTGAACTAAAGCCAACTCTGGAATTAATTTAATGCGATTGTTATATCCTGGAAGAGATTGAGGATTAATGTGGTAATCGTATAAGTTGAGCATTATTTATCCTTAAAGTAATCGTGGTAAATATTCCAAGCTTCTGTATCTTGTTCAATGAATGGTTCGGCATCTTTCCATCTATGTTTAAGTATCCATATAGAATAGAATGTAGCTGTTTTTGGTCGATTAATGATAATGTGTTCGGCTTCTTTCCATCTACCTTTAATAACATCTTTAGCGTAGAAGAGGGCGCAAGCGTGATTTTTAAGTATAATAGGTTCTAGTTCGGGAGATCTATTGGGTAAATTTTTGATAGCTTGATCGAGGGCTAGATCTGGAATTAAGTTAATACGATTTTGGTAACCTGGAAGTGATTGTGGGTTATTGTGGTAGTTATAAAGGTTAAGCATAATTAATCTTCTATAATATTAAAATGTTGTTTATAGTTGTGCCAACAAAAGAGTTGTTTTTTAATAGTATTTTCTGCTTCTAGCCATCTATGTTTAAGGATGACTTGTGAATAAAGCCAAGCTGCTTGAGGATGTTTTTTAATAGTATTTTCTGCTTCTGGCCATCTACCTTTAATAATATTATTAGAGTATAACCAAGCGGAAAAGGGATCTTTAATAATAATAGGTTCGGCTTCTTTCCATCTACCTTTAATGATATAAGTTGAATAATCGATAATAGCTTGTAGATCTTTAAGTATAGCAGGTTCTAGTTCGGGTGATCTATTATATTTACGTTTAAGGGCGTGTTCGAGTGCTAGATCTGGAATTAATTTAATGCGATCTTTATAACCTAGAAGTGACTGTGGGTTATTGTGGTATTCATATATATTAAGCATTAGTGTTGGTCCTTAACGAAATAGTTTTGAATATTCATTCCAAATGTGTGGAATGGATTGAATAATAGGTTCGGCTTTGTGCCATCTAGATTTAAGGATGCGTTTTGCATAAATATAAGCTGAACGTGGGTTTTGAATAATAATATGTTCAGCATGAGGCCAAGGTTCGTGAATAACGCAATCTATATAGATTGAGAGATCGTCATCATTTATGTTAATATCATTATTAAGAATAAGTTGTTCTAATTCGGGTGAGCGAAAATCGTGCATTGCGCAATATTGTGTCATATCTTCAAAATTTTTAGATTTTAATAATATTTTTTCTAATTCTGGCCAACGGATATCTAGTATATTAGAATAAGAGAGTGCTAGTTTAATCAAATTTTGTTTTAATAATATTTTTTCTAATTTTGTCCAACGATTGTGGATAAACTCAGCTGCATATTCTATAGCGATATTTATATCTTTAAGAATAGTTGGTTCTAATTCAGGAATACGTTTATTTTGTTTAACGGCTTCGTAATAGGCAAAATCAGGATAGATTTTAAGATTTTTCTTAAAATTAATTAACTGATTAGGGTCTGAATGATATTTATATAGAATTAGCATTATTAGTCCTTAATTATCGATATCGAATTGAGTTTTATACAAATTCCAAAGGTGAGGAACGGATTGAATAATGGGTTCAGCTTTAAGCCATCTAGTATTAAGTACTTGGGTGGTATAAGTAAAAACTGAATAAGGTTTTTGAATAATAATATGTTCAGCTTCGGGCCAACGTTTAGGAATTAAGTTATCGATATAAATGGATAGATCTGAATCATCGACATTAGTATTGGGATTAATTAAAATTTGTTCTAATTCGGGCCAACGAAAGTTATGAATACAACAATATTGTGTCATATTATGAATATTATTAGATTGTAACATTAAATGTTCTAATTCAGGTATTCTTATTTTAGAAGTTTCAACAAATGATTGTGTTAATTTTTTATTGAATTTAAATCTATTTTCAAATTTGTATAATGATTCTGGATTAGAATGATAATTATATAGGAATAGCATAATTAGGCGCCGTAATATTCTTTAATCAACATATTCAAAAATTTTGTATATTCGGGGAATTGAGATAGAAATTCGATATCATCGCGTTCACCAGCTTCACGAGTTTCTAAAATATCGATATCTTCTTCGTCCATAAATTGATTTTCTTCCATATGGATTTGGAATTTGCGATCGCCAGCTATAATGACATAGATTTTGCCTTTTTTATTATAGTATTCGAATTGGTTATCTATATCGCCTGATGTACACCATTGAGTACCTTTACCATATAATTTAGCAGCTGCTTCTGTTTGAATATGAAGTACTTTAAAATTAGGTGTATCAATAATTTTTGTAACACCTTCATCTTTATTTTGACGTTTTTGTTGTTTAGTGCTTATAACGTCTTGATTTTCAAATGGTTTAATAATTGAATATAATTGTCGTAGGTGTTTAATATTGAGAATATTGCGTTGATCTATGGGTAATTTAGGTTTAATGGAATTAAAGAGTTGAATAGAATTTCTAATTCTGTTAGCGTCTTCTAATCTAAATTGTCTATCGATATAGATTTTGGTTAGGAATTGAAGATATTGTTTATTATTAGTTGGGTCGATGTCGGCTAATTTTGTTAAGATTTGTTCGGGTGATAATGATGTAGCTTGGCTATCATGTTTAATAGATTGAAGTTGTGTATTGAATGATTTCAATAAAAAATCAAATCTATTATTTTCGTTAATATATTGATAGACAAGATGTTGGATATCCAAATCTAAAATTTCGAATAATTTCATAAAAGTTCCTGTATTATATAATTCCTATTATGATATTTATAAGAAATGAAGTATAATGTAATTAAATATTAGATAATAAATATAAGAATTGGATAATTAAATATTATGGAACTTGAAGATGAGCAACAAAAGCATTTAGTAGAAGAATTGGATCGATTGTTGTTAATTAAATCGGTAATGATTCATAAATTGGTTATAATGAAATTATTAGATCGTGTTATCTGTGAATTATTGAAGCGTGGATTGGAGCATGATGATAGTAAATTAAAGGAACCTGAATTAGGTATATTTAGTTCTAATATAAGAATATTTAATGAAATGGTTAATTATCATTATATAAAGGAAAATGATAATAATGAATTAGAATTAAGTATAGAACATGGAAAGCAATTACATTATGATTCTAATTCACATCATCCAGAACATTATGGTGAATTAGGGATTAATGGAATGGATTTGGTAGATATTATAGAGATGGTATGTGATTGGTTAGGAAGTCATGAACGTTATAAAAATATTGAAGAAGTAGAAAAGATGTTATCGATTCAATATAAACGATTTGGAATTGATGAACAATTGGGACATATTATAAGTAATAGTGTTAAAAAATGGATTGATATATTATGAAAACATATAAATGGATATTAATAACATTAATGATTATTTTATTTTTAATTATTAATAATTATGATTATTTAGAAAGAATGTAATAACAGGGGAAACTATAAATGGATGAAAAACGATTGGAGGAATTAGGGTTGGAATTAAAATCATATTATGATGAAGAATATGAGGGGATATTATATTGGGTGGAAGGGTTAAGGATAGATTCTTCAAATATAATATATTATAAGACATCAAAGGAAGCCATAGAAGCGTGTTTATATCCAAAAGTTGAATGGCCATCGGAAGAAATAATGAATATTAGTCGTCATATGAACAAAGTATTTTCACAAATAGGTAATTGGAAAGAATAATAATTAAATATAATATAACAAAAAAAAGAGGCCCTTATTGAAGGGCTTTTTTTATGTTTAAAATTTAATAGGAATGATAAATATATAATATTATGGGAGATATTATATGGGTTTATTGTTTTTTATATCGGCGCAAGATGTGGTAGTTATTCCGCCTGATCCAGGTGGAGAGGTTGTAGTAGTAAATATTAGTTCTGTATATGACATAGATCCATATTTAGATCAAACTGTATTATTATTGCATGGTGATAGATTAGTAGATGAATGTGGAAAACAAATAACAGCAGTTAATGATGCAAAGATTAGTTCAACTCAAATGAAATTTGGAACTGGAAGTTTGTATGTTGATGGAAATGGTGATTATTTTCATACAACTGATACTAGTTTAGCATTAGGTTCTGGTGATTTTACAATAGAAGCATTTCATTATATATCGGGGACAGTAAATTATGAAGCTGTAATTTGTGGTGATGTTGTTTGGAGTGGTGGACATCAAGGTGGGTGGTTTTTATTTGTGGATGCGCAACGCGCGTTAGGGTTCAATTATGGTGGAACAAATTATGCGTGGTATAATTTAACATCCGCTAATGGAATAGTAACTACAAATGTTTGGAATCATATTGCTGCTGTACGTAAAAATGGGGTATTAACATTATACTTGAATGGTATAAGTGTAGCATCCATAGCCGACTCTACTAACTATACAACTGGTAGAGCCTTAAGAATTGGAGCATTTTATGTAGATGGTGGTAATTATAATAGAACTGCTGCGTATATCGATGAATTGAGAATTACTAAAGGCGTAGCTCGTTATACCAACAATTTTGCAGTTCCATCAAAAGCATTTCCTGATTATCAATATTCTGATCCTGAATGGGATGCTACTGTATTATTATTAAGGGGAGAGGGTTATAATGGAAGTACAAATATTAAAGATGATACTGGAAGAATAATAACCTCAAATAGTTTAGCTATTAGTACTACACAAAAGAAATATGGAAATAGTAGTTTATATGTAAATAACACCAGTGCTAATTTATCTGTATCAGGTAATAATATATTTGGTAGTAATGTATCGTATACTATAGAATGTTGGGTATATGTCACTGCTGTTAATGGTGGTGATAATATGACATTATTAACATATAATAATAATAGTTATCCAAGTAGATGGGCTATTGATTTTGCATCAACATCGACGCAGATTACGATGAGAATTGTAACGGAGAGTAATGGTGTAGTATTTAATTCAACTGCTGGAAATGCTGCATTAAATAATTGGCATCATTTAGCGTATGTTAATGATGCTGTGAGTAATACATTTAAGATGTATTTAAATGGAGTATTAGTTGGATCGCGAGCTGCGGTTACATTATCAGCACAATCAACAATTCAATTATTTAAACAATCAGGGGCTGCATCAAGTTGTAATTATTATGTTGATGATTTTAGAATTTATCAAGGATATGCAAAATATCAATCAGCATTTACACCAGTTCAACAAACATTACCATCTGTTTTCCCTACATATGAACAATATGCTGATAGTACAGTATTATTAATTAATGGAAATGGTGTTAATAATAGTACTAATATTACTGATGCTACTGGTAAAACTATTACAGTTAATGGAAATGCAAGAATTAGCACAGCACAAAGTAAATTCAATGGTAGTAGTATATATTTTGATGGTGATGGTGATTATTTAACATGTGTGCCAACATCTAATTGGGATTCACAAGGATTAGATTATACAATTGAAATGTGGATTAATTTATCATCAGTTCAAACTCCATTAATAAGTTGTCATAATTCTTCTGACTCAATTGGATCATGGTCAATGTATGCACAAGCAGCTCAAAGTGATTCATCAAAATTCAATATTAGTATGTATTGTAAAACACCAATTGGTGCATTTAATCAATTAGTTATAATGACCAATAATATATTTTCATTAAATACTTGGTATCATATAAGTTTAGTTAAATATCAAGAAAATTCTAATCATAAAGTGACTATTTATGTTAATGGAATATTAGAAAGTACTGGTGTGTTAGGATCGTCAATATTTGGATTATCTTCTGAAATGTTGCATATTGGGCGTGCCCAATATGCAATTGGGGGGACATTATCTGGATATTTACAAGACATCCGTATTACTAAAGGTATCGCAAGATATACAGCTAATTTTACTCCTCCCACTGAATCATTTAAATATATAACTAATCAACCCACAATTCCATATTACGATTATTATTATGATAATGTGAGTTTGTTATTAAAAGGAGAAGGTGGATCTGGCTTACAAAATAATAAATTTATTGATAGTAGTTCTCAAAATCAAATTATTACTGTTACAGGAACAATTAGTCAGGGATCAGTAGGTCCTTATACTGGATTTAATAGTGCATATTTTAATGGTGCTTCTAATTACATATCAAGTACTTCTACAAATCTAGCATTTGGAACTAGTAACTTTACAATTGAAGGATATTTTAACACATTATCATCTGGACAACAGATGATAATGGATACGAGACCAGCTGGAGTATCGTCGGGAATTTATCCTGGTGTTCAAATATATTTAAACAAATTATGGTTTGGGCATGCAAATGCTACGTTTTTGACAAGTACTACCACGATTTTAACTAATACTTGGTATCAATTTGCAATTGTTAGATCATCAGGTGTTACCAAGATGTATATAAATGGAATATTGGAAGCATCTATTAATGATACTAACACATATGTTATAGGAGCTTCTAGACCAGTATTCGGTTTTGACACTCTTGCAGGTGGTAATTATCTAGTTGGTTATATTAGTAATTTACATATTACTAAATCAGCAAAATATACAACTGATTTTATTCCATCTACTACACCAGTAACAACAGATGCAAATACTGTATTATTACTAAATTTTGATCAAGCTGCAATTGTAGATAGCACTAGAAAATGTAATATTGCAACATATGGGAACACCACAGTCAGCAATAAAACTAGACATTATGCTAACAGTATCTATTTTGATGGAACTGGTGATTATTTAGTTCCCACAAATCATCAATTATTTGCTTTTGGAACAGATGATTTTACTGTAGAGTTTTGGATGAATTCTTCAAATGCTGCTGCTACTTATGTATTGTTTGATGCTAGACCATTAAATGTAAATGGTGAATATCTTCAATTAGCTCAAAACGCATCCGGTCAAATATACTTATACAAAAATAGTGTTATAGCATTAACCTCATCCATTAGTATAATTAGTAATACATGGAATCATATTGTATTGACAAGAAAAAGTGGAACAAGTACAATTTATATTAATGGGGTTAATGTAGCATCAGGAACTGATACTACTAATTATCAATGTTTAGCTGGTAGACCATTAATAGCAGGTCATGGTGGTAATCCAAGTACATTTGCTTTTAATGGATATTTACAAGATGTTCGTGTTACTAAAGGTATTGCTCGATATACAGCTAATTTTACACCTCCTTATTTTGAACATGCTACAAATAGATTTGATTATTATGATTCATATTGGAAAAATAATGTATTATTAATTCATGGAGAAGGACCAAATAATAGTACGAATATAAATGATATTACTGGTAAAGCTATTACTGTTGTAGGTACGACTAAAATTAGTACAACTAAAAGTAAATTTGGAAATGGAAGTATATTTTTTAATGGGGTTGGTAATTATTTAAGTTTTGCTAATAGTACTGATTTTGATTTTGGTAGTAATGATTATACAATTGAATTTTGGATTAATACTACACAAACTACTGTAACAGGATTATGGGGAACTGGAACAAATGCTTCAGCTTCAATGAATTTATATTCTATAAATTTAAGAGCAGATGGAAAAATTCAATTATATGCATGTTATGTTGGTAATGTGGGTTTTGATGTTGGTGTATCAACATCAGTAGTTAATGATGGAGTATGGAATCATGTTGCTATTAGTAGAGGAGCTGGAACTACTAGAATGTTTATTAATGGAAAAGCTGAAGTAACAGTTACAACAGCATATCCAACATATTCGCCAACAGCTACAAAATATATTGGTTTGGTAGATTGGAGTGGTGGTGGTAGTGGTATAAATACAGCATTATCATTTACAGGATATTTACAAGATTATCGTATTACTAAAGGTATCGCTAGATACACCAAAAACTTTGCTCCTCTTCAATCAAGAACACCTAATCCTATTAGCAATTTCGACCCATATTATGATAATGTCACTATATTATTAAAGGGAGAAGGGGATAATAATAGTACTACTATAACAGATCAAAAAGGACATACAATTACAGCGAATGGAAATGCAAAAATAAGTACAACTCAAAGTAAGTTTGGAACGAGTAGTATAGCATTTGATGGAACTGGTGATTATTTATCAATACCAACTAATACAGATGTTATATTTGAGAATGATTTCACTATTGAAGGTTGGATTTATTATAATTCGTTAACATCTACAGATACTGATGGATATGGGAGTGCAACATTTTATTCGATTGGTAATAATGGAACAGCGGGTACAATATCACAGTTTAGCATAGCATTGTATAATTCTAATGTAGTTGTATCTAATTCTAATAATGGTAGTGGTGGATTAATTATAACATCGAATATATCAGTTAGTATTAATACATGGTATCACATAGCTGTAACAAGACAAAGTTCGTCTTTGAAATTATTCATAAATGGGGTATTGGTTGGAAGTACCACTTTAGCAGGAACAATTGGAAATATAAATTGGAGTACATATTTTGGAAGACAAGCATATCAATATACCAGATCTCTAAATGGTTATTTAGATGATATACGTATAACCAAAGGAATTGCTAGATATACTAATAATTTTTCAGTTCCTGTTAATACTTATCCAACTTATTATCCTGATAGTTATTTGGTATTAAATACAACAACTGCATATTCTACAATTAAATCTAGTTCATTAATTGCAAATAATGGACAAGGTAGTATTGAAGGATGGATTAATTATAATTCTTCTACTGGTAGATCAATATTTTACAGTGAAAGTGGAACAGGATCAGATGCTGGTGTATTTTTAGCAGGGATTGGTTCAATTGCTGGTATTGGAGCTGCTAATAAATTAACATTTGTGATTTATAATGGGGCTTGGTATGGAACTACATCTACCACAAGTTTATCGACTGGTAATTGGTATCATATTGTTATTACGTGGAGTACTGCAAAAGAAGTTAAAATTTATATTAATGGGGTATTAGATCAAACTGCAACTATAACAGCAGTTATTCCTGGTAATGTAGTTGTTAAATCTGAATTTGGATATGGAACAAGTAATAATATTATGTCAATTGATAAATTTAGAATATATAATACTGTTATTGATCAAACAAAAGTAACAGACCACTATAATAGTGGAACACCATTATATGTTACATCAGATACAAATATGATTGCTGGTTATAATTTTAATTCAAATACTAATAATATTCATGATGTTAGTAATACTGGAAATGATTTTATATTGGGATCTGGATGTGTAATACAACCATATAATATATAAGCAAAAGCCCTCCTAGGAGGGCTTTTTTTATGTTTAAAATTTAAGGAAATGAATAAATATATATTATTAGAGGAGATATTATATGGGTTTATTGTTTTTTATATCAGCACAAGATGTAGTAGTTATTCCGCCTGATCCAGGTGGTGAAGTAGTTGTAGTAAGTATTAGTTCTGTATATGACATAGATCCATATTTAGATCAAACTGTATTATTATTGCATGGTGATTCATTAATAGATGAATGTGGAAAAGTAATAACAGTAAATGGAAATGTATCTGTATCATCTGTTCAAAAGAAATTTGGAACTGGAAGTTTATATTTCGATGGAAATGGTGATTATTTGACCATTCCTGTATCAAATGATTTTGCTTTTGGTACAGGAGATTTTACATTGGAATGTTGGGTAAGTAGTACTGTTATAAATGCAGGTAATGGAATTTTTAGAATAACAGATGCTTATTTAAAACAAGATCAAACAGGTATTGGATTAGCAATGCAAGGTCCAAATCAATTACAATTATATCATAATGGATATACAAATTCAGCTAGTTTAGCATGGACAACTAATACATGGTATCATGTTGCTGTTGTTAAAACTGGAGGGTATATTAAAGTATATTGGAATGGAACACCAGTAATTTCTGTGGTAGATAGTTCAAATTTTACTGGTACTTATATGACAATAGGTGCTCATTATAGTACTGCACATTTATTTACTGGTTATATTGATAATGTGCGCATAACAAAAGGTGTTGCTCGTTATACTAATAGTTTCGCTGTTCCTTCAAAAGCATTTCCTGATTATCAATATTCTGATCCTGAATGGGACTCTACTATATTGTTATTAAGAGGAGAAGGATATAATGGAAGTACAAATATTAAAGATGATACTGGAAATAATGTTGTAGTTCACGGAAATACAAAAATCAGTACAACACAAAAGAAATATGGTAATAGTAGTTTATACTTTGATGGTGCGTCAGATGGATTATCAGTATATAATAATTTTGAGTTGGGAACTAAGGATTTCACAATTGAATTTTGGATGTATTCCACAACAACTGCTTTCGGTAGAATTGTGGGAACGTTTCAATGGAATGGTGGATCTCAAGGTGGATGGACAATATATAGTTATAATAATTATATTGGTATTGGTATATATGCTGAATTATCAAATTCAGGAGCCAATTCTGTTCCATCGAATGTGTGGAACCATGTAGTATTAGTTAGAAAGTCAGGTATTTTTTATTGGTATATTAATGGTACGTTGACTTCAACAGGATCATCTTATCCTACTACGAGTTTAATTCAACCAACTACTCATGGAACTAGATTAATAATTGGAGGTAAGGTAACTGATGGAGGAGCTATTGATGATTGTTATACAGGATATTTAGATGATATAAGAATTTATAAAAATTATGCTAAATATGCAGCTAATTTTACACCAGTTCAACAAACATTACCATCTGTTTTTCCTACATATGAACAATATGCTGATAGTACAGTATTATTAATTAATGGAAATGGGGTTAATAATAGTACTAATATTACTGATGCTACTGGTAAAACTATTACAGTTAATGGAAATACAAGAATAAGTACTACTCAAAGTAAATTTAATGGTAGTAGTATATATTTTGATGGAACAGGTGATTATTTAACATTAAATGATACCAGTTTAGCATTAGGAACAGATGATTTTACTGTTGAGGGATGGTTTAATATTGCATCAATTACATCAAATTATGCTATTATGGATTTTAGACCAGCATCAACTAATGGTGCATATTTATATATATTTCATAATACATCTGGCCAATTAGTATTATATGTTAATACTGCAAACCGAATTGCTGTAGCTTCTGGAATTACTGTTAATACCTGGAATCATATTGCATTAGTTAGGAATGCAGGGGTATCAAAATTTTATGTAAATGGTGTTGGATTATCAACTACGTGGGCTGATACAACGAATTATCTATGTCCAAGTAATCGTCCTGTTATAGGTGCTGATGGAACAACATTAGGAAGTAATTTAAATGGATATATGCAAGATATTCGTATTACTAAAGGTATCGCAAGATATACAGCTAATTTTACTCCTCCAACTGAATCATTTAAATATATAACTAATCAACCTACTATTCCTTATTACGATTATTATTATGATAACGTGAGTTTATTATTGAAAGGAACTAGTAGTGGATTAGCTAATAATAAATTTATTGATAATAGTGTTAATAATTACACAATTACCACTACTGGAACTACCTCACAAGGATTAATTGGTCCCAATTCAAATTATAATGGTGTTACGATATCGTCAGGATCATATTTAAGCGCAGCTGTTAATTCAAATTTCACATTCGGTACTGGTAATTTTACTATAGAATTTTGGTTATATTTAGATACTGTTGGTGGATCATATCAAGATATAATGTTGCAAAATGTAGGTAATGGTCTTCAAGTGATGTTTATTCCAGGGAATAAGTTGAGATATAATTTAGCATATGTTGGCGCATTATTAGATACTACCATATCATTATCAGCTAAAACTTGGTATCACATTGCATTGGTTAGATCTTCTAATACTGTTAAATGGTACATTAATGGAGTGTTAGATTCTTCTGTAAATAACACAACTAATTGGACACCAACCACCCCAATACAAATTGGTGGAAGTATAAATTATTATACTAATATAACCATCAGTAACTTACATATTACTAAATCAGCAAAATATACGACTGATTTTACTCCATCTACTACTCCAGTAACAACTGATGCAAATACGGTATTATTATTAAATTTTGATCAAGCTGGTATTATTGATAGTACTAGAAAATGTAATATTGCAACATTTGGTGATGCAAAAGTTAATAATAAAACAAAACATTATACGAATAGTGTTTATTTTGATGGCAATGGTGATTATTTAACAATACCAGCATCTACAGACTTCAATTTTGGAACTGGCGATTATACTATCGAATGTTGGATATGGTGGGATGGAACATATAGTAGTAATGGAAGATTTATATGTGGAACAGGTGGTAGTGGTTCGGTAGATCAATTTATAATATTAAATCCGACTGTAGGAGGTTCTGGGCTGGGTGGTATGGGATTAGGATGGGGAGTAATAACATATTATCCACCTACCAATGTCTGGACGCATGTAGCAGTCACGAGATCAAACGGAACGGTTAGATTATTTGGTGATGGTTTATTAAAAGGAAGTGTATCATATACTACTGCAATTGGTTCATCGAGTAACCCAATGTATATTGGTCGTCGTAGTGATGGATCACATAATTGGTTAGGTTATATTCAAGATTTAAGAATTACTAAAGGTATCGCAAGATATACAGCTGATTTTACTCCTCCTTATTTGGATTATGCTACTAATCGATTTGATTCATATGATCCTCATTGGACGAAAAATGTTTTATTAATTCATGGAGAAGGAACAAATGATAGTACTAATATAACTGATGTTACTGGAAAAGCTATTACTGTTGTTGGAAATACAAAAATAAGTACAACACAAAGTAAATTTGGAAATGGAAGTATAGCTTTTGATGGTAACGGTGATTATTTAACTATTCCTAGTAATTCATCCTTATTACTTAATGGTGTTGATTTCACAATTGAGTGTTGGATATATCCTACACGTGCTGCAGGTTCTGGAGGTGGAGCTGAAGGTGGAACATTATTACCAATTATAACTCAAGGTGAAGGAGCTTGGTATAATAACAATTGGCAAGGTAATTTTACAATAAACATTAATAGTAGTGGATTATTATGTACTGCATTAGCAGGAGCTGGAACTGTATCATATCAAAAACCAATTAGTTTAACAGTAAATACATGGCAACATATTGCAGTAGTACGAGTAGGTTCAACTATAACTGCATTTTTAAATGGTAATTCATTAGGATCTCAATCAGGATGTACAGATTTTGGAAATTCACTATCTTGGACAACAAATATCGGTTTAGTATATGCTGGTGATGCAAAAATAGTTAATTACTTTCAAGGATATATGCAAGACCTTCGTATTACTAAAGGTATCGCTAAATATACCAAAAATTTTGCTCCTCTTCAATCAAGAATACCTAATCCAATTAGCAATTTTGATCCATATTATGATAATATTACACTATTAT